>Ga0209207_1000016_pt1 | contig 238816 bp, 207 predicted proteins | sample SaghotsprinmetaG_FD_184140 | JGI IMG/M metagenome (GOLD analysis project Ga0209207, IMG submission 184140) | Hot spring microbial communities from South Africa to study Microbial Dark Matter (Phase II) - Sagole hot spring metaG (SPAdes) (version 3) | ecosystem: Environmental > Aquatic >... | reverse complement strand
GCCGTATCGCAACAGAAGCGAAAGTATCGCCGCTTCGCATCAGTTTTGTGATGGCGTTACGAGATATTCAGGATGAAATTTTATGGTGTGCTATCGCAGCACCGGGCTCTATTCCAACCAAACTCAAGGTCATGCGGGAACGAGTGAAACGATACATCCTGCCTGAAAAAAGAAAACGGCCCAAAGAAAGGACCGTTCGTATTAGTAAAACCCGCTATCCCGTTCGCTCAAAGCATTCTTAAGTGAATGGTGTTAGCCCTCAAGGCAGCTTTTTTATTGCTGTCAGCCGGAGACAACCAGGGCTGTGATTAACCTTTAATGGTCATATATGCCACTATGGCGATCAATAATGGTGCCACAATAGCCGCCATTAAACGGTACCAGTGCAACATCGTTTTGTTCATTTCTCCGGCCAGCACAGCGCGGATTTCCGGCCAAATGCGCCAGCCAACAAAAACAGCTGCCAGCATGCCACCCAGTGGCATTAATAAATTGGATGCAACAAAGTCCATTAAATCAAAAGGTGTTTTACCCAGGATTTTCATATCTTCAGACATAACACCAAAAGATAACGCCGCCGGAATACCCAACACCACGTAGTTACTGATGCTGACAATCAGGGTCGCGCTTTTACGGGCCAGGCCATATTCGTCAATCAGGAAGGCCACTGCTGGTTCCAGAATTGAAATTGAAGAAGTCACAGCAGCAAATAACAGCAGTGAAAAGAATACCAGTGCCAGGATTTGGCCACCGGCCATTTGGGCAAACAACGCAGGCATGGTTATAAAGGTCAGGCCAGGGCCCGCTGCCGGGTCGACGTGGAAGGCAAAGACCGCTGGCAGAATCATTAAACCTGCTAATACACTTGCCATAGTGGCCAGGCCGGCAATCCATAAACCTGCATTCACGACCTTGGTTTCAGCACTTAAATAAGAGCCATAGGCAATCATTAAACCTGCGCCCACCGACAGCGAAAACACCGCTAAGCCCAAAGCATCCAGTACCATTTTTACTGACAGTTTGCTCCAGTCCGGCGTAATAAAATACATCACACCTTCAACGGCACCAGGCAAAGTCAGGCTGCGATACACCATAAACAACATCAGTGCAAACAGCACCGGCATCAGTACTTTACAAATTCTTTCAATGCCAGATTGTACACCGGCGATGACAATAGCAGCGGTAATGCTCATAAAGCCCGCGGTGTAAATTAACGCCGCTGTTGGGTCAGCAATAAAGTGGGTGAAAGTGTCACTGAGCACTTTGGCGTCTGTGGTCAGAATGTCACCTTTAACGGCTTCCACTATATAAGCAATGGTCCAGCCACCGACCACACAATAAAAACCAAGAATTAAATACACACAAAGCACAGAGATCCAGCCAGCCAAATGCCAGTTACTTTTGCCTAACACGCGGTAAGCAGAGGTCGCAGATTTTTTTGCGCTGCGGCCAATCATCATTTCGGCCAGCATCATCACAACGCCCACAGAGAAGACACAGGCCAGATAAACCAGCAGGAAAACACCACCGCCATTGGCGCCTGCGACGTAAGGGAATTTCCAGATGGCGCCAAGACCAACGGCTGAACCTGCAGCCGCCAGAATAAAACCGATGCGGGAGCCCCAGCTGCCGCGGGCTGTAGTGGTATTGCTCATGATTGTCCCGAGGTGAAGTTAATAGTTCTAATAATTATTTGCTGCAGCAATGTAGAGGAAATGGCGGGTCTATTGCAACCAAAATAGTTGACCGGAGCAGCAGAAAAGTTAAAACGCGGTAAGCAACAGCAGCTTAGCGCGACAAGCGGCTACAGCCCGATTTAAACAGCAAGGAGCACTGGCCGGAGCTCTTAGCCGACAGTTTTGTATCATGCTGAATTATCGGTGAGTCAATGTTAATTAAATGTATGTTAACGCTGGAGTTCAGTGCATTGTTGTGGCATAAGTTTCAGCGCAGTCGCCTTCATTTTTAGTAAAGCGCCAACTAAGGTTATATAACAATATTGTCCGGGGGTAAAAATGGCCAAAAAACTACTACTGCTTTGTTGTTGGTTGTTTTTTCCTCAGTTATCGGCAGCTACTCAACTCACTTTGTACGCTTACCACAGTTCCCCGCCTTTTGTGATTAATGCCGAAGCCGAAACCGGCTTAAACTACGATTTGGTGCGGGCATTGCAACAACAGCTGGGCGACAAGTATCAGTTGCAATATAAATATCTGCCGCGACCACAGCTCAATGCCCGGCTGCAGTCAGGCGAGCCTACCATAGTGTTATGGGCTAATCCGGCTTGGTTCAGCAATAAAGTGCAGCCATACAGCTGGACCGAAGAAATTTTTACCGACAGAGATGTGTTTGTCAGCCACCGCGAATTTGCCGGTGATTTAACCGAACTGAACAATCTGGCCGGCAGTACTTTGGGGGCTATTCGGGGTTACAGTTACCCAGGTGTCAACGAGCTGGTGGAGCAGCGGCGTGTCACCCGGCTGGATGCGGAGTCTGATAAAGAAAATCTGGCCAGATTGCAGGAGCGCAATGTCGACCATGTGGTGATCACCAGATCGAGCTTTTTATACTACGGCCGGCAACAACAATATCTGGGAAAATTCCGCATTGTGGGTGAGCCCTACCCAGCTTACAAAAGACAGTTGCTGCTGAGCCAGCATTATCAGAATTTGCTGGGCGCCTTTGATAAAGCCATTAACGAATTGCCCAAACAGGAATACTGGACGGCCCGGTTGGAACTCTACGGTTTAAAAACACAATAACGGCATTGATGCCAGCCCGAGGTTGAGCGGCTGTGGCCGGCCCGTTACACTAGCCTCTTTTTGCCAGAGCCTTGTGATGCGTTTAGATAAGTTTATTTGTGATTGTACCGGCCTGACTCGCAGTCAGGCTGGCAAGCTGATCCGCCAGGGTCTGGTGTTGATTGACGGCCAACTATGTAAACAACCCGCCAACCAGCTTAAACCAGAACAACAAGTGGAACTGGACGGTGAAGTGCTTGCTCTGACCGGACCCAGATATTTTGTCATGCATAAACCGGCCGGTTATGTCTGCTCTACGGATGATCCTGATCACAACACTGTGTTTGTGTTAATGGATGAGCCCAGGTTGGATAAACTGCACACTGTGGGCCGGCTGGATCTGGATACCACAGGTTTATTGTTAATCACTGATGATGGCCAGTGGTCCCATAAAATCAGCTCACCCAAACACGAATGTGCCAAAACTTACCGCGCCTGGCTGGCTGATCCTGTGGATGAGTCGGCCATCCAGTTGTTTGCAGAAGGTGTGATGCTGCGTGGTGAAAAACACCCGACCAAAGCGGCACAGTTGGAAATTGTCAGCCCGCATGAGTGTTTATTAACCATTCACGAAGGCCGTTACCATCAGGTCAAACGTATGTTTGCTGCTATTGGCAATAAAGTGGAAAAACTGCACCGCGAAAAAATTGGTGATTTTGTGTTAGACGCCAATGTCTTAGCTGAAGGTGAATATCGCGCTTTAACCGAAGCCGAAGTGGCTGCTTTTGTCAGCTGATGGTTTTGCCGGCGCAGCATCAAGCTGCGCCCGGCGTGCTGCTTAACTTTGTAAAATCCTCAGTGGCAGCGCCAGTATGTCGTCACCTGAACTTGCAAAATACCAGATAATGCCAATCAGGGAACCGACAGTCAGCAGATACCAGATTGCCGAAAACAGCTGGCCGTATCTGTCCAGTGGCAGCAGGTGGCTTTGATGACGGCTACGCCATTCAAAGACAATTTCTAAACTGCCCACCAACAATAAAAAGCCAAAAAGCGCGAGGCCAAGGCTGTAACTGACATAAACCCCAAGCAAAGCACCGGCCACAGTGCCCACTAACCCTGCGATGCTATTCATCGAAAAACTGATGCTTTTTAAGATATGGCCACCATCCAGCGGCAACACCGGCAGCAGGTTAAATAAATTCAGCAGTGCGTTAAAAGTGGCGAGACCTGCAAAAAAGATATTGCCGGTCAGCCAATAGGCCAGCAGGCAAACAAGGGAGAGCAGCAAACCAAAGGTTGGCCCCATAATGGAAATCACTACATCCTGCCAGCGGGTGTTAATTTTTTCGTCGGAAAGCGCCAGACCACCCAAAAACGGGATCAGGTAAATGCCTTTGGTTTTCATCCCAAAATATTTCATCGCGCGAATATGGCCATATTCGTGAAACACCAGACAGGCCAACAACGCCAGCGCAAACTGTAATGAAAACAACCATGAATAAGCGGCCACACTGGCACCGGCCAGTACGACTTTGATTACTTTGGCGCTTTTAAACAGTTTAAAACCCAAAGAAGCCAAGCCCAACCAGCTTTGTTGTGTTGGTTTTTCCGGAGCCAGTTCAGGCTGTTGCCGCTCAATATCTTTTGTGTTGCGCTCGCCGGCACTGTGCAGTTCGTTATTCACAAAAAGCCGGTACTTCAGCACAAAAGGCTGCCACTGCAGTTCGGTTTCAAGTGTTACATTCAGCAGTTGGCTGTCGTCTGCACCCTCATCAGGCAGTGGCATGCCTGTCACGGCATCGGCTTGCGATTTAGCAAGTAATTCAAACTGATGCGCTCGTACACTGGCATCTTCTGCCGTGGCACTGAGTTGTGACACCAGCTGCCTGTCCCAGAACAACTGTTGCCAGCCCGCCATCGAACCTTCCAGTCGTAATTGTTTGCCTAAACAGTCGATTTTTAATAATTCCACAGCAATTCAGTTCCGAGATAAACATCAGCCAGCAAGCTGAGTATCAAAAGCAGTAAGCAACAAAACCCGGCGGGCTTTGCAAAAAAGCAAAATTATGCCTGCGCTTTGCACTAAGCGGTACGACTTTGCGATATAGCGGCATTGTCTGCTGGTTTTTTGTACAAGAGCGGCGGACGGCTGGTGTCGTTTGGGGTGACGTCAGACCTTCATTCTGGCCTGGTGCTGACGAATCGTCAGGGTTAAATAGCTTGTATCATCAATCACTTCTGTTAGTTTTTTAAGCAGAGCTGTCGGGTTTGTGGTGTTACCCAAGTGAGGCTGTTGTTTTTCTGCCGAGGCTGAACCTTTTGCCGGGTTATCTTTCTAATTAGAACTTTCTAATATATACTTATATCAGTTTAATCTAATGTAAGCCGGTGTGCCGGTTTCAGGAGTTCAGCATGATGAAGTTGCCTTTAAGTTTTGGCCTGGCGTTGATGCTTAGCCATAGTGTGATGGCTGCTGACTGGATGCAGCTAAATGCAGTGCAGGCTCCGCAATATCTGGAATTGCCTGCTGTAGTGGAAGCTGTGTCACAAGCCACAGTGTCGGCGCAAACCTCGGGTCGGATCGTCGAGCTGCCTTATGATGTCAACGACCTGGTGCCGCAAGGTGCTGTGGTGGTGCGTTTTACTGACACCGAACAAAAAGCGCGGCTGCAAAAAGCCCAGGGCGCCATGACCGAAGCTCAAAGCCGTTTTGATGAGCAGCAAAAAGAACTGGCGCGGGTGCAGGACATTCACAGCAAAGGTTTGGTGGCCAAGGCTGCACTGGATCTGGCGCAAGCCAATTATGCCGCTGCCAAAGCAAGGCTGGAACAGGCCAAAGCCGCAGTGAGTGAAGCGAATGAGCAGCTGGAACAAACAGTAGTGCGCGCGCCTTATAGCGGCATTTTGCAACAAAGGTTTGTCGAAATTGGCGAACTGGCGGTGCCGGGCAAAGCGCTGCTGCGCGGTTTATCTTTGGAAAATCTGCGTCTGGTCAGCCAGTTGCCACAAAGTCAGTTACAGGCTGCACAACAAAGCCCGGCGGCTGAACTGCAGCTTGCCAATGGCACAGTCATTCAGCTGGGTCAACCCAATATGACCATAGCGCCGCAGGCCAATAGCCAAAGCCACAGTTTTCAGCTGCGCCTGCAATTACCGGCTGCCGACTACAGCCCGCATTTGTTATTGCCGGGCAGCTGGCAGCGGCTGCGGTTACAAACCGGCGAAGTCAGTCAATTGCAAATCCCGGTGTCTGCTGTGTTGTGGCGCGGTGAAGTCAGCGCTGTCTGGTTAAAACAAGGGGAGCAGGTGATGTTGCAGCCGGTGCGGCTGAAACAACTTAGCGCTGACTTGTATCAGGTGTTATCAGGCTTAACGTCAGGCGCTGAAATTGCCACTGACGCCCTGGCTGAATTGGCAAAACAACAGGCGAAACAGCAAGGCCGGAGTCAACTATGAGCAGGTTAGGCATTTCAGGCCGTCTGGCGGCGCTGTTTAAACAAAACCAAATTACCCCTTTATTGGCCTTAGTGGGCTTTTTACTGGGGCTTTTTGCCGTGCTGGTGACTCCACGCGAAGAAGAGCCACAAATTGAAGTGACCTTTGCCAATGTATTTATTCCTTATGCCGGAGCTTCCGCCAAAATGGTGGAACAGCAGGTGGCAATACCGGCGGAAAAAATCATTGCCGAAATTGCTGGTGTTGAACATCTGTATTCGGTGTCTGAGCCTGGCCGCGCTGTACTTACAGTGCAGTTTAAAGTGGGAGAAGCCCGCACCGATGCTTTAGTGCGGCTCTATAACGCTTTTTATGCCAAGGCCGACTGGCAGCCAGCCAACAGCGGTATTGGCCCTGTGCTGATTAAACCCAAGGGCATCGATGATGTGCCAGTCTTTGCCGTGACTTTATGGAGCAAAAACCCACAAGTCACAGCCGCCGATTTAACTTCGGCCGCTAAAGGGCTGGAAGAGCAGCTGCAGCAGGTGCCGGGCAGTCGTGATATTTACAGTATTGGTGGTGTGGCGCAGCAGGTGCTGGTGCGGCTTGAACCGGCGAGATTGGCGGCTTATCAGCTGAGTTTGCCGGCGCTGCAACAGGCGCTGTTGCAAAACAATGGCCAAAGCCAGAGCCAGGCCATGCTGGCGCCGGACCAGCTGATTCAGCTGCAGGCAGGTAACTTTTTAAGCAGTGCCGACGAAGTGGCGTCTTTGGTGGTTGCGGTCAAAACTGAAAATGGCCAGCAGTTGCCTGTGTATTTAAGCGATGTGGCACAAGTCAGCCTTGGTAGCAGCGAACCTGTCAGTTATGTGCAGCAGTTACAGCGCGATGACGCCGGTCAACTGCAACAAAGCCCGGCTGTCACTGTGGTGGTGGCCAAACAACCGGGCAAAAACGCCGTGGATGTATCCAGCGCACTGCTGGCCAAACTGGATCAGTTACAACAGGGTTATCTCGGCCAGGATATTGAGGTCAGTGTCAGCCGTAACTATGGTGAAACTGCCAAAGACAAAGCCGATACCCTGATTCATAAACTGTTGTTTGCCACCTTATCTGTGGTGCTGCTGGTGGGTTTTGCGCTGGGCTGGCGCGAAGCTTTTGTGGTGGGCATGGCGGTGGTGATCACCCTGGCTATCACTTTATTTGCATCCTGGGCTTATGGTTTTACCTTAAACCGGGTGTCGTTGTTTGCGCTGATTTTTTCTATTGGCATTCTGGTCGACGACGCCATAGTGGTGGTGGAAAACCTGCACCGGCATTGGTTATTGGGTAAAAAATCCTTGGCCGAGGCCATTCCGCTGGCGGTGGAAGAAGTGGGCGCGCCTACTATTCTCGCCACCTTTACCGTGATAGCGGCCTTATTGCCCATGGCTTTTGTCAGTGGCCTGATGGGGCCTTATATGAGCCCTATCCCTATTAACGCCAGTATGGGCATGTTAATTAGCTTGCTGGTGGCTTTTATTTTTACCCCCTGGCTGTTTTTGCGGGTATTTGGCAACAAAAGCCCGGCCGGCCAACACCATGACGAAGCAGACAGCAAACTGGAACAGCTGTTTAACCGGCTGATGCGGCCATTTCTCTCGAAAAAAGCCGGCCGCACTAACCGGATTAAACTGCTGCTGGGGTTACTCACCGCTATCGGTTTGTCGGTGCTGTTGGTCACCACTCAGCAAGTGGCGCTGAAAATGCTGCCTTTTGACAATAAATCCGAATTTCAGGTGGTGGTGGATTTAGCTGAAGGCAGCACGCTGGAACAAACCCAGGCGGTGTTAAATCAGGTCAGTCAGGCTTTGCTGGAACTGCCGGAAGTGACCCATCTGCAAACTTATGCCGGTACTGCCGCCCCTATTAATTTTAACGGTTTGGTACGGCAGTATTATTTGCGTCAGCAAGCCTGGCAGGGTGATGTGCAGGTCAACTTAAAAAGCCGGCTCGAGCGTGATGAACAAAGCCACGCCATAGCGCTCAGAGTGCGTCCGGCTTTGGCCGCTCTTGAAAAAAGCACGGGCGCCAGTATCAAACTGGTGGAAGTACCGCCCGGCCCACCTGTGATGGCACCTTTGGTGGCAGAAGTTTATGGCCCGGATTACCAGTTACAGCTTAAGCAGGCGCAACAACTGCAACAAACCTTTGCGCAAGTTGCGGATATTGTTGATATCGACAGCACTGAGGAAGCGCCACAACCCTTGTGGCAGCTGGTGGTGGATCAGCAAAAAGCCGCCTTGCTGGGGGTTAGTGTGACTGATGTCAGTTTGGCGGTGCAGCTGGCAAGCAGCGGTGGTAACGCTGGCTTTGTACGCCAGCCCCATCAGCGCAGCTTAACGCCCGTGGTATTAAAGCTGGCCGAGGCTCAGTTGGCCGACTGGCAACAGTTGTCGCAGCTGCCGCTGCACAGCAATACAGGTGCGGTGATCCCGCTGTCTGAACTGGTGCAAAAACAACAGGTGCAGCGGGAAAATACCATCTATCGCAAAGACTTAAGGCCGGTGGTTTTTGTTACGGCCGACTTAGCCGGCGGTATCGACAGCCCGCTTTATGGCATGCTGGAAATTCAGCATCTGCTGAGTCAGGCGCCAGCACCACTGCCACAAAATCTGTTCAGCGCACCGGACAATACCGATGAGTTCAGCATCAAGTGGGACGGTGAATGGCAAATTACCTATGAAACCTTCCGCGATATGGGCATTGCTTATGGTGTGGGCCTGATCATGATTTATCTGTTGGTGGTGGCGCAGTTTAAATCTTATGGTGTACCGCTGATTATTATGGCGCCTATCCCGCTGACGCTGATTGGCATTATGCCGGGGCACTGGCTGCTGAACACCCAGTTCACTGCTACTTCGATGATCGGCATGATAGCGCTGGCTGGCATCATAGTGCGTAACTCCATTTTGCTGGTGGATTATATTCAGCAGCAACTGGCGCAGGGTGTTGCACTTGAAACCGCCGTGGTGCATGCCTCGGCAGTGCGGGCGCGGCCTATTGTATTAACAGCGCTGGCCGCTATGTTGGGGGCGTTTTTTATTCTGGATGACCCTATTTTTGGTGGTCTGGCGGTAGCACTGATTTTTGGTATTCTGGTGTCAACTTTGTTGACCTTAGTGGTGATCCCTGTGGTGTATTACGCCTACAGCTACCAAAAACAACCTTGATGCCCGCTTGGGATTAAGCAGCCGAATTGTCGCAGGGCGCTGGTAACAGCGCCCTGTTTTTTTGCACTTTTTAACGCGCGGTTTAAAGCTCTGTTGCAATTCAGCCGGGCTTATCTGCCGTTGAACCTGTTTTGTCACAGAAAAAAGCTGAAGGGCGGGTCTGTTGCCATGGTTTTAGTCAAAGCGGCTAAGCTTGGCTTAGGTACAGATCAATCCCTGATGGAGTGAATAATGAAAACATGGTTTTTAGGTGCAGCTTTATTGGCGGCAGCAAACCCGGTGTTGGCCGATGGCAGTGCCACGCCGGTGCAGTTTATTGATACTTTTGCCAAAATTTTTGGTGAGCATAAAGGCGAGCGTAAAGGCCACGCTAAAGGTTTTTGTGTCAGCGGCAGTTTTACCGGCAACACCAAAATGCAGCCTTACAGCAACTCGGCTTTGTTTTCCGGTGAAAGTTATCCACTGACCGGGCGTTTTTCGATGGCTGGTGGTAACCCTAAAGCGGCAGAAAACAGCAGAAGCCCCAGAGGTTTTGCCGCACAAATTAAGCTAAATAACGGTGAAATTCAGCATTTTGCCTTGTTATCCACGCCAATCTTTGGCGCCAAAGACCCCGACAGCTTTTTAGGTTTATTACAGGCGTCTATTCCCGATGCAACAACGGGGAAACCGGATCTGGCCAAAATTGCCGCTTACCGTAAAGCTCACCCCGATACGCTGGCGCAGGCGGAATATTTAGCCAAAACCGCACCACCGGCCAGTTATGCCAACGCCCGTTATTTTGGTTTGCATAGTTTTTATCTGAGCAATGCCGAAGGTAAACAACAAGCGGTGCGCTGGCAGCTGCAGCCGCTGGATGGTGTCAAAGGTTTAACCGACAGCGAAATAACCGCTGCACCCAAAGATTTTCTTGAGCAGCGTTTGCTGGCGCAGCTGGCCAAAGGGTCGGTGAAATTTAAGCTGCAATTTCAATTGGCTGAGGCCGGCGATAATTTACTGGACCCATCCATAGCCTGGCCGGCAGAGCGTACAGTGCTGGATGGTGGTGAGCTGCAGATCACAGCGGCAGGGGGCGACAGCTGCAAAAACATTAACTTCGACCCTAATGTGCTGGCTAGTGGCATCAGCCCCAGCGCAGATCCCATTTTACAAATGCGCTCCGGTGCTTATGCCATTTCTTTTGGCAAAAGGCTGAGCGGCCAATAACGGCTGAATCAGTGCTGTTTGCCGGTTCTTTGCTGCAATCGTATGCAACCGCTATTCCTGGCTGCTTTATTTGGTCTAAGCTGTAGCTTAAAAAATAACAGGGCCAGGATATGCGATTGAATTTAAGAACAAATTGGTTGTTGTGTTGTGTCGCCGCTGTGTCGGCTTGTCAGCCAGCCAGCGAAACCACGCCAGTGCCGGCCGCCCCTGCTGTGGCAGAGCAGGCAGCACAAGCTTCGCAAAACAGCAGTGGTAGAAGCTGGTGGCAAGATGCAGTGGTTTATCAGATCTGGCCACGCAGTTTTGCCGACAGCAATAATGACGGCCATGGTGACTTTGCCGGTATTCAATCAAAACTGCCTTATTTACAAGAGCTTGGTGTTGATGCCATTTGGTTAACACCGGTGTTTGAAGCCCCTTCTTATCATGGTTACGACTTTACCGAGTTTTATCAGGTTGAGCAGGATTACGGCACTATGGCACAGTTTGAAGCCATGCTGGCCGACGCCAAAAGCCGCAATATCCGTATTATTCTGGATTTAGTGATCAACCATATTTCCGACCGGCATGACTGGTTTGTGCGTTCTGCCAAAGGTGAAGCGCCATATAAAGATTATTTTATCTGGCGCAATGATTTACCGGCCGATGGCTGGGGGCCCGCCTGGGACAGCAGCAAAGTAGACCCTAAAGTGGTGTGGCATTATCACCCAGAGCGCAAACAATATTATTACGCCGCTTTTGGTGCCTCGCAGCCTGATCTGAATCTGCAACATCCTGATGTTATTGACGAAATGAAAAAAATGGCCAAATTCTGGCTGGATAAAGGTGTGGCCGGTTTTCGGTTAGATGCGGTGCGCTATGCCATTGAAAATGGCCCTGGTCAGCAGGCCGATACCAGCGAAACCATTCAATATTGGCAGGATTTCAGCAGTTATGTGCGCTCTATCGCCCCAGACACCCTGCTGGTTGGAGAAGCCTGGGCTGATTTGCCGGTCGCCGCCAAATATTATGGCAATGGCAAAGCGTTGGACGCCGGTTTTGATTTTGATTTTGGCTATAAGGTGCTGGCGCTGCTGCAAACCGATACCGCAGTGAAAGCCGAGTTTGGCACCATGAACAATAAAAATAACCAGGATCTCCAGGGGCAAAACCCGGTCGCTGTACAGCCATTGCAGGCCAATTATGCCGAGCGGGTGGCAGCCGCTGTGCCTATGGGGTATTTCAGCCCCTTTTTAACCAACCATGACCAACCCAGACTGGGCTGGCAACTGAATGCACATCAGGGCAAAGCTAAACTGGCGGCTGCGATGTTATTTGCATCACCTGGTACCACATACCTGTATTACGGTGAAGAAATTGGCTTGACCCAGGCTTCAGATGCTGAACATATTCAGCGCCGGGCCCCTATGCTGTGGGATAAATCGCATCAGGCCGGTTTCACAACAGCAAAACAAGCCTGGGTGCAGTCGGCTGAGTTATTCCCGCCACAGCAGGGCACTGCCTGGTGGTTGCCATTTTTAACTGAGCAACTCAGTGGTGACAACACTGTTGCCGATCAGCAAAAACAGCCCAAGTCGTTATGGAACCTATATAAAATACTGATCCAACTGAAAAAACAGCGCACTGAATTGTCGGTGGCCGGCAGTTATCAGGCCACTGCTTTGGCAGAGGGAAAATTGCTGCAGCTGGTGCGTGAGCTGGAGGGTAAAAAAACCGTCTTTTTGCTGAATATCTCCGACAAAAGCCAGCAAATTCCGGCTGAACTGTTACAGGATGACAACTTAAAAACGGTCTGGAGCGACAACGAACTGACCATACCGGCACTGGATGGCTGGCAATTAAGGATCTGGCAAAACTAAAGTTCGCTGATTAAGTTGCAGCTGTATTGACCGACTTGGTGGCACAGGGTAAATCGAGATAAAACACTGTGCCCTCTCCTGCTTTGCTGTCAAAGGATAAACGGCCGCCATGTTGTTCTGCGATGGCTTTACTAATGCTCAGACCAAGGCCTGTCCCGCCATAACTGCGTTGGTTGGACGCATCCGATTGACTAAAAGGCTGGAAAATACGTTGTTGAAATTCTGCACTGATACCAGGGCCTTTGTCTGATACAGCAAGGCGTAGCCAGTGCTCGTCCAGATAAGCAGCGGTTAGTTTAATATCTGAGCCTGGTGGTGAAAATTTGGCAGCGTTTGACAACAAATTTGCCAACACCTGCATCAGCCGGTCAGCGTCCACTACAAGCTGAATGTCGTTTAACTCAGTTTCGAGCACAAAATGCACCTGATGTTGCACCGCATAACTAGACAATTCCTGCACAGCAGCTTGCAAAATAGGTTTAATATTCTGCAGCTTAAACACAAAATGCATTTGCCCGGCTTCAATTTTCTGCATATCCAGAATGTCGTTAATCAGCCGCAATAAGCGCTGACTGTTTTGCTCGGCAATCTGCAGCAAGTCCTGCACCTGAGGTGGCAATTCTCCCAGCACCTTGGCTGTTAATAACTTCAGTGAACCGCGGATAGCCGTCAGTGGCGTGCGTAGTTCGTGGCTGACCGTAGACACAAAATTGTTTTTCATTTGCTCCAGCCGTTTGCGCTCAGAAATATCACTAAGCATCACCACAAAAACCGCAGGTTGTTGGCCGGCAATTTGGCTGAGCGAAAGTGCCAGTGGGAACAGATGGCCATCGGCATGTTGGCCTTCACTTTCATGACTGCTGCCGCAAAGTGCCAGCAGTTGGACTGCGGTTAAATGTTGCCAGGCCGGCACCAGCAAAGACAAAGGCTGGCCCGTCACTTTATCTTCGGCGTAACCAAAAATGTGCTGAACCGCCGGGTTTGCACTTAGTACCAAGCCGTTGTCACTCAGGGTGATGATGGCGTCCTGTATATGTTGCAAAATAGCGTTGGTACGGGCGGCTTGTTCCAGCTGCTGACTTTCTGCCATTTTGCGTTCGGTAATATCTTCAAACACCGTAATACCAAAGGCTAGTTTGCCATTGCTGTCATAACCAGGGCGACCCCAGGCCTGTAACCGCCGTTGTGGCCCGCCAGTGCCAACCGCCAAATCGTCGACATAACTGGTTTCGCCCAACAAAGCCCGGGCGGCCGGCATAGCCTGTGGCGGATAAGGGCTGTGGCTGGCATGGTGGAAAAACTGCAGCACAGCGCTCTCAGGTTGTTGTTGCAGCAAAGGCCCTAACATCCGCGCTGCGGCTTTGTTGTAATAATAGGGTTGTTGTTGCTGGTCCTGCACCACCAGGCCCAAGGGTAGGTCGTCAATCCATTGCCGGTACTGATGCTGACTAATGGCTTGCTGCGCTTGGCTATAACTGATGCCAGCACGGACCAGAATTAAAAAAACAATAGCGTTTACAATAAGGTAGGTTGCCCAAGACATTGGCTCGGTCAGGTAGATGTTGGCGTCCAGCGGCATGACCAGCCAACCCTGAATAAAACCAAGGGCGGTGAGTGCAAGAAAGGCAAAACTCAGGCAAAGAATGGCAAAAGCCAGCCGGGCCGAATACATCACATAAGCCACGACCACACTGGCCACCAGCCACCAAACCCCGGCAGACGCCATGCCAAAAGTCATCACGCCGGGCACTGCCACGGTCCAGAAAATCAGCATCAATAAAGCGGTTTTCAGCTGCAGTGGCAGCCTGTTGAGCAGCGCATAAAGCAGCAATACCAGCAGTGCAACACTGAGCTGAATGTTGTAAACCGGCAGCCAGCCGCTAAACCAGGCTCTGGACAGCGAAATGGGCGTGCCAATAGCGGCCACTAAAGCCAGGCCACGCCAGACGCTGTTGGCAAATTGATGGCGGATCTGGTTCAGTCGCTGCTGCAGATCAGTATAAAAAGGGTGCTGCTTGGGGCTGGTTTCGGGCAACTGCAACGCTCAACAAAAAAACCTATGGTTTCAATGTATGCAGCCTGCTGCACAACTGCAACTGTACAATTAAAAAACAATGTGTTGCCGGCAAAATTGCCGCACTATTACCGCACTATCGACTCAAGATGGGCGTAATATCAGCAGTGCACAAAGTTGGCTTAACTGAATAAATCCGGGGTAAAAGGGGTGTCGTCTGCTTCCAGGCTGCTGTCGGGTTTACCAGCCAGGCGGGCGGCGTCACGGCGGGCGCGGCGTTGCTCAAGCAGTTTTAAAATACGGGCCCGTTCGGCCACAGGTTTTTGATGCCAGTTAAACCGTTCTTCCCGCGAGCGCAAACAACCCACACAATAACCGCGGTTATTGCTTTGGCACACCCCAATACAGGGGTTGGGTAAGTCAAATAGCTCGAGTTGATCCATGGGTTTGTTGCGGGCTGACACAGCTCTGGTGGCTTCAGATATTTTTGAGTCTACTGAATTCATCAGTAGCTTGCCAGCACCGCAGCGGCAAGGCAGTGGGTGGAGCTCCAGCTTTTAAAGCGGGCTTTTGTTTACATCTGTCCCGCAAATGGCTGGTTATTTGCTGTGCATTTGTAGAGTGATGGCCGTTTTTACCGCTAATTTGCCCTAAACGAAAAAAAAGCATTGACTTAAGACTTTCAGACGGCTATTTCTAATAGCCATTCGCACCAGCACAGCTGGGCACTTTTTGTAACAGATAACCGACAGAGTTATTCGCTAAATGAATTTTACAACCAACCTGAACATTATTGTGGTCCTCGTCGTGGTGATTATTAGTCGCCGCGGGGGCTGCCGTTTGGGTTTTAGAAAGTAGAAAAAACCAGACACCAGCAAAACCCCCGCACCGCAAGGTCCGGGGGTTTTGTCGTTTCAGGCTCCCGGAAAATGCAAAACAGCGGGTTGTTCGCCCGGCAAAAAGCGAACAAAGCTGGATAACGGCCGTGACAACAAGCGAAAAAACGCCTTGTTACAGCAGCACAAAAGCACAAGAGGATGGAGTTATGACGGGCGCAGAATTGGTAGTTAAATTGTTAGCAGAACACGGCGTGGATAGCATTTTTGGCTACCCGGGCGGCGCTATTATGCCAATTTACGACGCGCTCTATCAAAGCCCGGTCAAACACTACCTGTGCCGTCACGAACAAGGCGGCGCTTTTTCTGCCATAGGTTACGCCCGCGCTTCTGGCAAAACCGGGGTTTGTATGGCCACTTCTGGCCCTGGTGCGACCAACTTAATCACCTCTTTGGCCGACGCTTTGCTGGATTCTGTGCCTGTTGTTGCTATCACAGGCCAGGTGTCACAAGCCGTTGCTGGCACCGACGCTTTTCAGGAAGTGGATGTACTGGGTTTGTCGTTAACTGTGACCAAACACAGCTTTTTAGTTAAAAATGTCAATGACTTAGCCGACACTTTGCGTCAGGCTTTTGCGCTGGCCCAAAGCGGCCGGCCAGGCCCTGTGCTGGTGGATATTCCCAAAGACGTACAGTTAGCGGCGGTGGAATACCAACCACCGTTGCAGCTGGCCGGTGCGCAACAAGCCTCAGCTTTGCCACAACAACAACTGCAGCTGGCGCGCACTTTGATTCAAAACGCCAAAAAACCAATGGCTTATATTGGCGGTGGTGTGCATATGGCCGGCGCTCTGGCTGAGCTGAACCAGTTTTTAACAGCCACAGGCATGCCAAGTGTGACCACCTTAAAAGCCATGGGATCTGTGGATAAACACAACCCTTATTATTTAAGTATGTTGGGGATGCACGGCACTCAGGCCGCCAATTTAGCAGTGCAACAATGTGATTTATTAGTCTGTTTGGGCGCCCGTTTTGATGACAGGGTGACCGGCAATCTGAAAAAATTTGCGCCTGAAGCCAAAGTGATTCATATCGATATAGATCCAGCCGAAATCAACAAGTTACGTTTTGCCGACTGCGCCATGTTAGGCGATTTAAAGTTGTTATTGCTGCAAATTGCCGTGGCAACAACCATCCAGCCATGGCAACAACATTGCCAACAACTGAAACAACAACATGGCTGGCGTTATGACCATCCGGGTGAGCGCATTTATGCCCCTTTGCTGTTAAAACAACTGAGTGAGCGGATGCCCGACAACTCAGTAGTGAGCTGTGATGTAGGCCAGCACCAGATGTGGGTGGCGCAGCATATGAGTTTTAACACGCCGCGTAATCATTTAAGCAGTGGCGGCTTAGGCACCATGGGTTTTGGTTTGCCAGCCGCCATTGGCGCCAAAATTTCCCGCCCAACCGACACCTCTATTGTGGTGAGCGGTGACGGCTCTTTTATGATGAATGTGCAGGAACTGGCCACCATCAAACGTTTTCGTTTGCCGGTAAAAATTGTGGTGATCGACAACCAGCGCCTTGGCATGGTGCGCCAGTGGCAACAGTTGTTTTTTGACGGCCGTTACAGCGAAACCGATTTATCCGACAACCCGGATTTTGTGTCTTTAGCTGCTGCTTTTGCCATTCCGGGCCACAGCATCAGCCGCAAAGACGAAGTGGCAGGCGCGCTGGACGCCATGTTCACCTGGCCCGGCCCTTATTTATTACATGTAAAAATTGATGAAAACGACAACGTCTGGCCTTTAGTGCCACCAGGCGCTGCCAACCAGGACATGATCACCACAACCCCAACACAGGAGGCCGCCCAATGAGCGCACAACACAGATTAACGATTCAAACCGGTTTGGAAGTTGTTGCACTGGAGCGGTTATTACAGGTGACCCGTTACCGTGGTTTTCAGCTGTGTGGCATGGAAATGAAACCGCTGGCCGACCACAGTGGTTTGCTGGTCACGCTGAATATTCAAAGTGACAAACCTATCAGCCTGCTGACGGCGCAGCTGAATAAGTTATACGATGTACAGCAGCTGGAGCTGCAAACGGCCGATATGGTCAATTCAGCCTTAAGTGCTTAAGAAATAAAAATACGACCAGCCCCAAGATGGGCTGGCGATAATAAAAATCCGGATCACCTCGCGCAAACAAGGATGATGTGGATAACAACCAAGTGGCCCTGAACCATATAACCCCAAAATCGCTAAAGTTTCAGCGAGCTGCAACTCAAGGATAAAGGGGATAACTTTTTGCTGACGCGCCTTAAACAAACGTCAGCCTATTTATAAAAGAAATGCAGGAGTAAACCGCATGCCTAAATTACGTTCAGCCACCACCACCGAAGGCCGCAATATGGCGGGTGCCCGCGCTTTATGGCGCGCCACCGGCGTGAAAGACACCGACTTTGGTAAACCCATTATTGCCGTGGTGAACTCTTTTACCCAATTTGTGCCTGGCCATGTGCATTTACGCGATTTGGGCAAACTGGTGGCCGAAGCCATTGAAGCCGCAGGCGGCATTGCCAAAGAATTTAATACTATCGCCATCGATGACGGCATTGCCATGGGCCACGGTGGTATGCTGTACAGCCTGCCTTCGCGCGAAATTATTGCCGACTCGGTGGAATATATGGTGAACGGCCACTGCGCCGACGCCATGGTCTGTATTTCTAACTGCGACAAAATCACCCCTGGCATGCTCATGGCCGCGCTGCGGCTCAATATTCCGGCCATTTTTGTGTCGGGCGGGCCTATGGAAGCAGGTAAAACCAAGCTGTCGGATCAAATTATTAAACTGGATTTAGTCGACGCTATGGTGTCGGCTGCTAACCCCAATGTGAGTGACGAAGACAGCGAAAAAATTGAAAAAAGCGCTTGCCCGACTTGCGGCTCCTGCTCGGGCATGTTTACCGCTAACTCAATGAATTGTCTGGTAGAAGCTTTAGGTTTAGGCCAGCCAGGCAATGGTTCTATGCTGGCCACTCACAGCGACCGTAAAGCGCTGTTTATCAGTGCTGGCGAGCGCATTATGGAGTTATGCAACCGCTGGTATAAACAGGATGATGTGAGCGCTCTGCCACGTTCTATTGCCAATAAAACCGCTTTTGAAAACGCCATGATGCTGGACATCGCCATGGGCGGCTCTACCAACACAGTGCTGCATTTACTGGCCGCCGCTATTGAAGCCAAAGTAGACTTTGGCATGAAGGATATCGACAGGCTGTCGCGTATTGTGCCGCATTTATCCAAAGTGGCGCCTTCCACGCAAAAATATCATATGGAAGATGTGCATAGAGCTGGTGGCGTCATTGCTATTCTGGCCGAGTTACAACGTGCTGGCTTAGTAAACCCGGACACACCTCATGTAGCGGGCAGCTCGCTCGGTGATGTGCTCGCGCGTTACGACATTATGACCACCCAGGACGAAGCGGTAAAAGACTTCTACCGCGCAGGCCCTGCTGGCATTCGCACCACCCAGGCATTTTCACAAAGTTGCCGTTATCCATCTCTGGATGATGACCGCAAAGAAGGTTGTATCAGAAGTAAAGAACATGCTTATTCGCAGGATGGCGGTTTGGCTGTGTTGTACGGCAACCTGGCACCGAATGGCTGTATTGTAAAAACCGCTGGTGTGGATAAAGACAACCTGACCTTTTATGGTGTGGCCCGTATTTTTGAAAGCCAGGACGATGCAGTTTCAGCGATCCTCGCAGGCCGTGTAGTGGCCGGTGATGTGGTGATTATCCGTTACGAAGGGCCAAAAGGCGGCCCTGGTATGCAGGAAATGTTGTATCCAACCAGTTATTTAAAGTCGATGGGGTTGGGTAAAGCCTGTGCGCTCATTACCGACGGCCGTTTTTCCGGCGGCACTTCGGGTTTATCCATTGGCCATGTGTCACCGGAAGCGGCCAGCGGCGGCGCTATTGCGCTGGTGCAAGACGGCGATGGCATTGATATTGATATTCCAAACCGCAGCATTCAAATCCGCATCAGTGACGCTGAATTACAAAAGCGCCGTGAAGCGATGGAAGCCAAAGGCAAACTGGCGTGGAAACCGGTGGACCGGGTGCGCGTAGTAAGCCCGGCGCTCAAAGCCTACGCCATGCTGGCAAGCAGCGCCGATAAAGGTGCAGTGCGGGATTTATCAAAGCTGGATGAATTATGAGTCAGGCCGTTTTAAAAACTGTAGTGCCAGAGACCACAGGGGAGCCGCTGGCGGAAACAGCGGCTGAGGCTGTGGTGAACGCCGGGCGCGCTGCGGCAACTGCTGAATCAGTCGCTGGGCAGGCCGATACGCCAGCCAGCAGCCGCAACCCGGCTTATCCAACAAGCGCAATCAACGACAGTGAAGCGCAGGCGTTGCAACAACAGTATTTACGGGAAATTTTATTGTCGCCTGTGTATCAGGCGGCGGTAGAAACGCCGCTGCAAGCCATGCCAAAACTGGCGCAGCGCCTTGGTCATCATGTTTGGTTAAAGCGGGAAGATCATCAGCCGGTGTATTCTTTTAAGCTCAGGGGCGCTTTTCATAAACTGCATAAAGTGGCGCAAGCCCATAAAGCAAGCGCCGCGGCTGCTCCTGATAAAGGCGCGGCAGCGCCGAGTGTAATATGCGCCTCCGCTGGCAACCATGCCCAGGGGGTGGCGATGTCGGCCAGCAAGTTGGGCCTGAATGCCACTATTGTGATGCCCATTACCACCCCCGAAATTAAAGTGGCGGCGGTAAAGGCCCGTGGTGGCCATGTGATGTTGCATGGCACAGCCTTTGACGAAGCCAACCGTTTTGCCATTGAACTGGCGGCCACTCAGGGCGCTGTCTACATTCCGCCTTTTGATGACGCCGATGTGATTGCCGGTCAGGGCACTGTGGCGAAAGAATTATTGACCCAGCACAACAAACTCGACGCGGTGTTTATTCCGGTCGGTGGTGGTGGTTTGCTGGCGGGCATGGCGGTGTATATCAAAGCGGTGTTGCCCAATGTGCGGGTAATAGGGGTAGAACCCGATGACGCCAACTGTTTAGAAGTGGCGATGCTGAACGGTGCGCCTGTGACTTTGCCGCGCGTAGGCTTATTTGCCGACGGTGTAGCAGTAAAACGCATCGGCAACGAAACCTTTAAACTGGCGCAGCTCTATTGTGATGATGTGGTGACTGTTTCCAGCGACGAAATTTGTGCCGCCATTAAAGATATTTTTGAAGACTTACGTGCGGTAGCGGAACCAGCCGGTGCTTTGGCGCTGGCGGGTTTAAAAAAATACGCTGCTAAGGCCGACCATAGCCAGAATTTTGCCGCTGTGCTTTCCGGTGCCAATCTCAATTTTGATACTTTGCGTTATGTGTCAGAACGTTGTGAGCTGGGCGAGAGAAAAGAAGCGGTTTTTGCCGTGACGATACCGGAAGAAAAAGGCAGTTTCCGCCGTTTCTGCGAAACCCTGGGCGGCCGTGCTATTACCGAGTTTAACTACCGTTATGCCAGTGACAATAAAGCGCATATTTTTGTTGGCATTAAGCTCAGAAACGGCGCGGAAGAGCTGCAACAGGTGAATCAGGCGCTCTCCAACGCGGGCTACGACTATCAGGATTTATCTGATGATGAACTGGCCAAACTGCATGTGCGTTATATGGTGGGCGGTATGCCACCGCGTTTAGTGAACGAGCAGTTGTATCAGTTTAACTTCCCGGAATACCCGGGCGCTTTAATGAACTTCCTCAATACCTTAGGCGAAAAGTGGAATATCACTTTATTTCATTATCGCAACCATGGCGCTGCTACTGGTGATGTATTGGCGGGCTTTGAAATTGCCGACCCATCCGAGATTGAAGGGCATTTGGATGCCTTGGGGTATCCATATCAGTTGGTGACGGGGAATAAGTCTTATAAAACGTTTTTAACGGCCCAGTGATGACACGGTGATGGCGCGGTGATTGCCCAATAGTGGTGAAATTACGGCAAAGCTGCTGATATAGAGAGTAAAAAGCGCAACCCAGGTTGCGCTTTTTAGTATCTGTTTGGCGAGGGGCTTTGTTTAATTGCTGAATTCTAAAGCCTTGGCTGTGTGCTTTTGCTGGTGACGTGCTTTTAGGTTTTGCTACTGTTGCAATAAAAAGCGCGACTGGGGCGAACCCAACAACCGGCAACAACTACGTTCGCCCGTTCGCGCCTCCCGCGCTCACTTTTGAATGCTCACTCCGCTGCTGCAGGTTGTTGGTTGCTGGTTATATGCGGCTATCCAGATCGGCAAAGATCAACATCTGCACTTAAGGTTCGCTGTTATATAAATGCTTGAGTTACAACATGTGTCGGGTTAACAATGAGCTTATGTAACGGAACATACAACATCCGACATCGTCGGGTTTTACAAGGACGAATGTAGTGGCATATATCAAATCAATATTTTCCGGTATTGTAATTGGTGTTGCGGCGAGTTATTTGCTTTCCGTTTTCGATCAAGAAGCAGATTGTGCCGATATCCGCCAGCAATCGGCTGCGGTGCAGACAGCAATAGCACCAACCTCCACCCAAACGGCACAACACGCTAAGCAAAGTGAACCGTTACCTGAGCAACCTCAGGCTAAAAATCCTGAATCGCAACAAGCAGCTACGTACCTCACATCAGATGCTGCAGCAGAAGAAACAAACAATGCACAACAAAGCCAACTCAGTGCTGATTTAACGGAGTTTGTTGCCAACAATCCGATGTATTTTACCGGCGTAAAATCTGCGCTGAAATACGACGAATATTATGTTGAGGGTGTCAGGGAATTAAGCAGAACAGGCGAAAAGAATGAATGGTCAACAAGTTACGAAAATGGTTTGTACAACGAGACAAAACTGTTCTCGGATTTTCTGATCAATCAGGAACTGCAATGCAATATTAAGGTCTGTGTGCTGACAGGTGAAACGAACAATAAAAATACTCTGAACGAAATCCAGGAAAAACTAGAAACAAAGGATATGACGGGTTGGGGTATCGATATCAAACAAAATGAAAATGGCGGTTATACATTTTACTTGGTAAAAAATAACAATAATGATCTTTGGCCAGCAGCTGAATAAATGGTTGGTCTTTGCCACTTTGTTAAAGTGAAAAATTAAAAAGTGCCGCAGCCTTAGTAAAACCTGACGGTGGCGAACCCAACAACCGGCAATAATTGCGCAGCTACAAAAAGTGGATGTGGAAAAAGGCTATTTACAAGTGCCGGGCAAACGCAGCACTGTGGGTTGTTATCAGGAATTTGAATTCAGGCCGCGGCAGTGGTTGTCGGGTATTAAAGAAGTGGAGTTGTCGTTTTTACCCGACGGTGCTTCGATGCTGCTGGTGGTGGAAGTAGACCGCAGTTTCCGCGGTGACAGTTACCGCACGTTACGTTTATCACCACAAAGCTCAAGCGCTGAAGTGCAACAAGCGCTGCGTGCAGTGCTGGGTTAGGCCCGTTGTTATCAGCCCGCACAAAACACAGTTTTGCTGTGAAAACGGGCTACAACAGGCTAATCCCCTAAAGGCGGGCACTGTAATACTTTGTGTTGTGGTGCCCTGGCCGCTTTGTGAATTTGAGCCTGGCTGTCCAGCAGTTGTGGATCGGCCGGGCTTATATTTAACGCCGCTGTAATCATCTGTTCTGCCTGTTGCGGGCAGCCCTGGCTGCTTAACAGCATGGCGTAATTATTCAGATAAGGCGCCTGGCTTTTTGCATAAGGCAGGCCTTTGGCAAACCAGTGGCCTGCAAGTTCAGGCTGGCTGGCAACATAATAATTACCCAATAAAAAATACGGCAGCCAATAGTCCGGCCATTGTTGGGTGGCGTTTTGTAGTGCCGCCACGCCGCTGGCCCTTTGCTGGGTGTTTAATAAGTCCTGCGCCGCTTTGCTGTATACAAAAGGGTTCAGTTGTGTGCTGCTTTTATCAGGCGGCAGCATCAGCAGCAGCCAATAATTGCCACGTTGCCAGGTGCGCTCAAAGGTGGCGAAGTTCAGCCGGTATTCCCTGGTGATGCCGCTGTGTAAAATCACTTCCCCGCTGGCGAAGTCATAGCCAATCACCACGGCGTAATGCCACTGCGGCCATAAACTTATCGAATTATTCTGCAGCACAATCACCGGGATATCTTCAGCCACCAGTTGTAACAGCTGTTGCATATTGCTGCGCTCTGCATAAGCCAGCAGCCCCAGTTGCCGCGTGGCGGCTGTCATTTCAATTTGCAGGGTGCCGGCCAGTTCAGGAATAAAGGTGTTGGGGGCTATCTGCTCCGGGCTTTGCTGCAGGCCATAAAAACCCGCGACTTCGGCCAATGTGGTCGGGCCGCAAAAAAACTGTTGTTGTGGATAAAAAGGCACATTGTTGATCAGGTGCTGTTTGGCAATTCTGGGCGGACTGTCCAGCAACTGTTGGGTTTGTATTGGTGTTTGGCAGCCGGTTAGCAGCAATAAAGTGGCTGCCACTAAGCAACCAACAGATAGTCTTAACAGGAGGTTTTGTTTGGTGTGTGCACTGCAACAGTCACAGCGCAGCCTGGATAACCAGCCAGACAACAAACCGGCCAGCAGGCCGGTATGTTGTAATAACAACTGCTGCATTAACCGCGGATAGGGTTAATAAAAGGGTAAACGTCGGTCAGGCCCATCAGATCCAGCACTGCCACCACCACTAACACTGTCACTATGGTGCCAACAATACCGCCGGCCGGCATTTCGTTCAGCTGGCTGTTCAGCGCATTCAGCTCTTCCTGGGTCATATTGGCAATACGTTGTTGTGCATCCACCGGGTTTACACCCAATTCAATCAGTTTGTTCTGTACTGCGGCATCGCTGACAAAAGACAACACTTGCTGTTTGTTGTAGTGAAACTGTTGACTGGCAATCACTTGATCTGAACTGTAAGCGCCGGCCACTGCCTGGGATAAACCTGCACTGGCCATCAGAAGCGAACAAACCACGCCGACTTTTAATAATTTTTTCATGAGGTCTTTATCCTTAACCAGATTGTTTTTAAAGAAACTTTTCGAAAAGAGCCTAGCATCATGCGGCCGGCGTCGCCAGTGGTGCGCTGCAGCGAGAGTAATGGATTGTGTGGCCCTGTGCAACTTTCAGACTGACGGTTGTTGCTTGTATATCCACAGCTTGTTGCCGATATTGATTGCGGGTTGTACCTTAAAAAAACAGTGCTTTTTGCCAGAGCTGACGGTTTATCAGCAGAAAAACGACGCGGTTTGTTCAGCTGGGGTAAAAATTGCAGGTTATTAAATGTATACCTATTGTTATCATCCCCTCTGATTTCCCTTAGCAAGGACTGTAATATGAAAAGTACATTAAACAAATTTATATTGTTGCTGCCATTGATTGTTCTGGCAGGCTGTAGCGCCACCGAATCTTCCCGCACTGTTGAAGCACCCAAAGTAAATGCCAGTTACCAACCTTACCAGGGACAGAAAAGTAAATTGGTGGTTGGTAAATTTCAAAACCGCTCTAACTTTCAGAATGGCATTTTTAACGCTGAAGTGGACCAGCTGGGTTCTCAGGCAAAAACCATTTTGTTAACCCACTTGCAACAAACTAATCGTTTTATAGTGATGGACCGCGCCAATATGGCCGAGTTGCAGCAGGAAGCGCAGTTTGCCGGTGCCAAACAGCAGGTGATTGGCGCTAAATATGTGATCACCGGTGATGTCACTGAGTTTGGCCGTAAACAAACCGGCGATCAGCAATTGTTTGGCCTGCTGGGCAAAGGCAAAGAGCAGGTGGCTTATGCCAAAGTAGCGTTAAACGTAGTGGATGTGGAAACTTCAGCTGTAGTGTTTTCTGTGATGGGCGCCGGTGAATTTAGCCTGGCAAACCGGGAAGTGCTGGGTTTTGGCGGCACCGCCAGTTATGACGCTACTTTAAACGGCAAAGTATTGGATTTAGCCATGCGTGAAGCGGTGAATAACCTGATTGCCGGCATCCAGAATAACCAGTGGCAACCACAGTGAGGCTGGTGCTGATGCAACTGAAAATCCTGGTGCTGCTGAGTCTAGCAGCACTGAGTGGCTGCCAGAGCACCCAACCTTTATATGATTACGGTGCTTATCAGGACGGCCTTTACAGCCATTTTAAAAATGAAGATGTTTCGCTGCAGCGCGAAATTGAAGCACTGGAAAAAACACTGGCCAAAAGTGCCGCCAAAAACAAGCCGGCAGGCCCGGGGCTGAATGCGCATCTGGGCTACCTCTATATTGAAAGTGGCCAACGGGACACCGGCATGCGCTATTTGCAACAGGAAAAAGCCTTGTATCCGGAGTCGGCGCGTTTTATCGACTTTTTGCTGAAAAATGCCAAAGCGGGTAAATCATGAAACAGTTTCAGTTTTTTGCAGCTTGTGTGCTGAGCCTTATATTGGCCGGTTGTGCCGGTGGCCGCAGTGCTATGGATTACAGCGCTTTTAAACAAAACAAACCTAAGTCTATTCTGGTATTGCCGCCTGTGAACCACACTAACGAGGTGATAGCCCCCTATGCGGTGCTGGCCAATGTTACAGTGCCATTGGCGGAAGCTGGTTATTATGTGTTTCCGGTGGCCTTGGTGGATGAAACCTTCAAAAACAATGGTTTAACTGTTGCCGAAGATATCCACGCTGTGTCACCCAAAAAACTGAACGACATTTTTGGTGCTGATGCTGTGATGTATATCGAAGTGCAGCAATACGGCACTTCTTACACTGTACTGTCCAGCGATACCGTGGTGGTCGTGCAGGCAAAACTGGTGGACAACAGAAGCAACGAAATTTTATGGCAGGGTAAAGCCCGCGCCGCCAGCAGCGAACAAAATGGCGGCAATGGGGGTGGTATTGTTGGTATGCTGGTTGAGGCTGCTGTGACGCAAATTCTGGAAACAGCGCTGGATACCAGTTTTGCGGTGGCCTCTACTGCGTCGGTGAGGTTGTTCTCTCCTGAATCGCCAACCGGCCTGTTATACGGCCCGCGCTCGCCCCACTATGGCAAGGACAAACCGCCAAAATAATGCTGGTACTAAAAATATAGTGTTGAGAGCCACAGCGGTTGTGACTGCAGGCCGCCTATGCTGGCAGTAAAAAGCAGCCGGTAGTAACAAGCCGCCGGTGCTGAGCCAGCGGCTTCTGTGTTTCATCTGATGTTTTATTGCTGAACCTTCAATTTGGCTTTTGCCGCCATCGACTCACTGAGTTTGCCGGTGACAGCCCAGACACATAAAGCGCCCCAGGCTATCCAGGACAGACCGGCCGGAATATTCAGCATGGCAATTTTGCCGGCATGTTTGCGGTTAAACAGCAGTGCCAGCAGGCTGGGTAAAAACCAGACCAGCAGAAAAAATGCGCCAAACAACATTAAAAACGGTGTGTCGGCCTGTTGCCAGATTTGCATCAGAGGGTCGATCAAGCTGTTGAGAGTTTCCATCATTGTATCCTTCTGTTGATTGGCTGATAGCCAGGATTTCTATATTAAATTGTTGATTTTTAATGTTTTTAATTGAGATATTTAAAGTTTGGTCTGGCTTAATGCAGGTAACAGCGCGCGCAGTTCTGCCACCTGATGGGCTTTACCGCCTTGCACCACAGTCTGAATGCTGTTTAGCGCTGTTAAGTCCTGAGTTGGATCCTGGCTTAACACAATAAAGTCCGCCGCAAAGCCTGCTTTGAGTTCCCCCAGATTCTGCAGGCCCAGATGTTTGGCGCCGCCTAGGGTTGCCAGTTGCAACACTTGCCAGTTATTGAGGCCAGCGGCTTTGCTCAATTGCAGCTCGCGCAGGTAAAAAGGGCCGCTGGCGCTTAGATCGGTGCCAATGGCTAAAGGCACCCCGGCGTCATACAGCCGTTTAAACAGTTGCAGTACCTTGGGCATTTGCTGTTGCGCTTGTGCCACTTCGGCTTTGGTCCAGTCGTAACTTGGCACCGCCATCAAACCACGCCAGCTGTTGCGGCTTTGTGGGTGAAACACCCACATCTGATCTTCCGGGTACAGGCGCTCCAGCTCGCGGGCAAAATAAAACAGTTCATTGACCACCAGGGTTAAATCCAATCGGGTTTGCTGGCGGGCCAGCGTCTGAAGCAGTTGCTGCATAGGTTTGCTGTCATAATCCACATGCTCAAACCATTCATAGATAAACCTTTGGTTCATCGGGTTTTTGCGGGATGCCAGATAAGCCTGGCGCGCTGGGCCTGTCAGCAATTCTGCGCTGGTGGGCAGAGCGTGGGTTAACATATCGATGCCCTGGTCGGCGGCAAATTGCCAGCTCACCTGATCCAGATGGGCAATGGTTTTTAAGCCCGCCGCTTTCGCCAGCCGAATCCCCATCGCCACTTCTGCCTGGCCCAGGCCAAAATACAGTTTGATCACCTGTACCCCCAGCGCTTTTTGCCGCGCTATTTCGGCTTGCCAGCCTGCTTCGTCTTTGGGGTACACCGAGCCGCCCAAAATAGGCATAGGTTCAAAGATATAACCGGCATAAAACAACTTGGGCCCCAGCCACTGCCCTTGTTGTTGCGCCCTGGCATATTGGGCATTGGCTTCGGGTTCGCCAGCCGGGCTAAAAGCCGTGGTGACGCCTGTGGCTAAGGTGCTGATGGCATGATATTGAGTGATTTCCGGATGGCCTTTCACTGTGATCGCTGGGGCGCCGTTCACCATTTCCACTCGGTGTGGGCCTGAGGTCAGATGTAAATGCACGTCAATTAAGCCCGGCATGACAAACTGGTCGTTTAAATTGATCTGTTGGCTGGCTTTGGGCAAAGAGTCAGCAGTATTGGCCTGGCCCTGGTCAATAATGTTGCCGTTTTGCACCAGCAACCAGCCGTTTTCCGTACGCTGTTGGTTGGCCGGATTGATTAAAGTGGCATTGTGATAAAGCACTGTGTCCATACGGGCCACCTGTTCTTCCGCCTTGCCGGTCAGGCTGCAGATCAGTGCCGGGATCAGTGCCAAACGAAATAAGTTGTTCATTCTATGCTCCTGTCTGTGATGACAAATATTCTGTTGTTGCTCCTTAAGTCGTTGATCTTGTTCTGGCTGTTACAGATTATTTTTTTGTGTAACACTTGAGCGCAACGCACAGACTCATCAGGTGCGCAGGAAAAAATAAGCAACAGGAAGGCAAAACATTTTGACCGCAACCACCACCACAACCGCAGATCGGCAGGCACAAACAGCTGAACAGTTTTTGCTGCAGCTGTGGCAGCAACATCAGGGCGCTATAAGCCGCACTCTGCTGGCTTGTGAAGCCGATGCCGCAGCGCGGCAGGACTTAAAACAGGATATTTACCTGGCGTTACATCAGTCGGCCGCCCGGCTGCAGACGGCAGAAAACCCCAGGGCTTATTTGTTTCGTATTGTGCATAACGTGACAGTGGACCACATTGCCAGGGCACAAAAACATAAATGGCAGCCGCTGGATGATGAAACACAAGCGCAGTTGCTGGACGAATGCCCGTCGCAGCAGATTGGTGAGCAGCAGCAAAATAACAGACTGCTGCGGGCGGTGCGGCAGTTGTCGGCGGCCAACCGGCAGGTGATTTTGCTGGCGATGGAAGATATGGACGCACCGGAAATTGCACAGGTGCTGCAAATCAGTCATGGTGCAGTGCGGGTGCGGCTGAACCGGGCAAAAACAGAATTGATGGAGTTGATGCAAGATGAATAATGAGTTTGATTTTGCCGCTTTAAGCAAAAGCTGGCAGCAACAGCCGGTGGCGGCTGCTACTGCGCCCACTGCCGCAGATTTAACCCAGGCGAGGCAACGTCAAAGGCAACAATGGGTTTTGCTGGTCGGTGAATGGCTGGGGGCTGCGGCTATGGCCGGCACGGCCTTGTGGTTGGTGACATCAATGCAGGACTGGTTCAGTTATATTGCCGCCGTATTTTTGCTGATTGGTGTGCTGATGAGTTTGTATGTCAGCTGGCATGTGCACCGGCCTTTATTGGCTTATGACAACTGGAGCAGCAGTGGTGTGCTGGCATTTCGGCTACGCAGCTGTCAGCTGTCGTTGTTGTATTACCGTTATAATCAGCTGGCCTGTGCTCTGCTGGTGCTGTTTGTATTGGTGTTGTGGGGCCTGTGGTTCTGGCAACCGGCATTAGTGCCGGCGGCGATGTTGAAGTTTTATAGCCTGATTGCGCTGCCGTTATGTCTCTATGGTATTTACCTGTTAAAACAACGTATTGGCTATAAAAATCAGGAGCTGGTTCAGTTGAGTGAGCTGGTTGCTGATTTTGAGCCGGATGCAGGACGGCACAACTAAGTTCTGCCGCCCTGTGCAGCTGGTGTTATTCCGCTTTATTCGCTCGATGTGATTTAAACCAGCGAATACCCAGGGCCAGCACTGCCAATACAAAAAGTACGGCAGATATCATAATCAGCGCTTTGGTCAGCAGATGATGATATTGCTCCAGCTGCGGCACTTTCATCAGGCTGGAGCTAAGCAGGCTCAGGGCGAAAGTCCAGCAAAAAGCACTAAAAAAACTCACCAGCGCCACTTTGGGCAGTTTCATGCCGGTCATGCCCATCAGCATGGGTGTTAATACCCGGACAAAAGGCACAAAACGGGACGAAAACATCGCCATAAACCCATGTTTTTCCAGCAGATCATGGGCGCGCGGCAGGCTGCCCTGCGGTACCATCCGTTCTATATGATGCATAAAGCGGGTGTGAGCCAAGGCATAACCCTGCCAGTAGGCCAACAGACTGCCAAGACCGGCTGCCAGCGGTAAATACAATAAAGTCACTTCGTGACCTATGACACCGGATGCGACCAAACCGCCACTCAGCAGCACCAGACTATCGCCAGGTAAAGGCAAAAATACAAAAGCAGATTCTAAAAATAAGATCAGGACCAGGCATAACACCACCATAGCAATGGCGCCGTGGCTGACCAGCAGTTGGTAGTCTTGATGCCAGATAGCAATTAATGCTTCGTACATGCAAAAGGCTCCGTAGAAAATGCGTCAAACCATGCTGCCAAAGGCGGCAGGCTTGTAGAACGGCAGCGGGCTTTTTAGCCTGATCCGGGCTTGGGGTCAACCAAAAATACCGGTTTTATGTTGTGCTATTGCTGTGGTAGTTGGCAAAAGGGTTGTATTTAAACGAAAAATAACCTTATGCCAGCAGCGGAAAATTGGCGGTGCTGTTGCCGTCTGGCCGCTGATTATACAGCAGGCCAGTCTGACACCGACCCTTTGTGATTGCTGAGGCTTAACCTTCGATGGCAAAAAGTTCAACATCAAAAATTAGTGTGGAGCCCGGTGGAATTTTGCCTGCATTACGGCTGCCATAAGCCAGATTCGACGGGATAAAAAAGCGGAACTTGTCGCCTGCTTTCATCAGCTGCAGCCCTTCGGTCCAACCCGGGATCACCCGGTTTAGCGGAAAGCTGATGGTTTCACCACGTTCTACCGACGAATCAAACACTGTGCCGTTTATTAAAGTGCCATGATAATGCACTGTCACAGTGCTGGCTGGGCCTGGGTGTTTGTCGCCGTTGCCTTGTTGTAACACCAGATATTGCAGGCCGCTGTTGGTGGTTTTCACCCCTTCTTTTTTGCTGTTTTCAGCCAGAAAAGCCGAGCCTTGTTCCACATTCAGCGCCGCAGCTTTGCCGTTGTTGGCACTGCTGTAAAAATAATAAACAACACAAGCTAACACAAAGATTATTAACGCAATTTTCATCATAAATCCGATTGTAGGCAAAAGAGCTTTATCTTAGGGTTATTGTGGCCTGCGGTCAAAATAACTCTGCCTGCACTTTGACTCAGGAGAAGCGGAACGTTAAACAGCCAAAACCCGCTCTGCGCTGCAAGCCCTGGGAGCTGGCAATAAAAAAGCAGGCAGCGCCTGCTTTGTTGCTGTCGGTACTGACGAGTACTTAGATTTTGGTTAACCAACCATGTTTATCTTCGGCTCTGCCCCACTGAATATCATTCAGTGCCTGGCGCAGTTTGCTGGTGGTTGGGCCTGGTTCGCCTGAACCTACTTTAATTTCTTTGCCCTGATAAATCAGCGTGCCAACAGGGGCCAGCACCGCTGCAGTGCCGGACAGCGCTGCTTCTGTGCCTGGTTTGGCGGCGCGCTCCAGCAGTTCAGCCACTGTCAGCTCACGCTCAGACACTGTCATGCCTAAATCGCGGGCTAACGTCAGGATACTGTCGCGGGTGACACCATGCAGGAAAGAAGCATCCAGTGCTTTGGTAATAATTTCGTTGCCGTCAATCAGCAGGAAGTTGGCTGCGCCGGTTTCCTGCACATCGCCATTCGGGCAGAACAACACCTGATCGGCCTGATATTTGGCTTTGGCCTGCATGGTCGGTTGCAGTGCACTGGCGTAGTTGCCGCCACTTTTAATCATGCCCATATGCGGCGCGCAGCGCGCGTTGTCTTCCATCAGCAGACGCAAAGCGCGGCTGCCGCCGGCAAAATAGTCACCCACAGGCGACAGCAACACATACAACATAGAGGTTAAGGTTGGTGTGGCGGCTTTACCAATGGCAGGTTCAGTGCCGATATGGGTTGGGCGGATATACATGGAGCCCGGAGGTGTTGGGACATCGGCTGCATAATGGCGCACTATGTCCACAATCATCTGGCTTAACAGTGCCGGGTCAAACTTTGGTAACGACAACAACTCTGTGCTTTGCAGCATACGGGCAACGTTTTTATCCATACGGAAAATGGCCACTGAACCATCGTCATGGCGAAAGGCTTTTAAACCTTCAAAACAGGTGCTGGCATAATGCAGCACATGGGCGCCCGGATGCAGGCTGATGCTGTTGGCGCTGACTATAGCGCTGCTGCCCCAGGTGTTACCGTCAAATTGGGCCATTGCCATTTCAGGCATAAATACACTACCAAATGCTGCCATTTTTTCTTCCTGTTGCTGATTAGTTTGCCGGCCCGGCCGGCGAAGGCAAAGACCATCAGCACAAGGCCGCTGGCTCTGTGCATCACATGGTCTGAGTAAAATTTGTTGCCTCATTGTACTGACAGTTGTTGCTTTCGGCATCAACTATCTGAGCATCAAGCCGTCTGTCTGGCTAACAAAAGCTGACATTTGTCACTCGACATTGCTGATGTCTGACACTAACTTAACGGCAGGCAGAGCGGCATCATTGTTTCGACAACGCCAGGGTGGCGTTTTAACGGAGCAACAATGATGAACTTTCCACACAATAACTCTCAGTTACAGATGCCGGCTATGCGCAAGGTGCTGCGTCCGCTGTTGATGCTGGCTGTCCTTAGTCAGCCAGCGCTCGCGGCTACAGATGTCACCGCCATTGATGTTGCGGCACAGCGGCTGGATCTGGCCGCACTGCAACAACAAAGCGCCATAGCGCAGGATGATTATCAGTTTGCCTATGCACAATACCGGCTGGCTGTTACCGCTTCGGTGCGTGGTGACGAGACGCTGTTAAAGCCTGCGCTGCAAGCGGCAGCTGAGCGGTTAGAGCAACTGCTTAAAGCTGAGCCGGATACCGATTTAACCACGGAAGCACTGGCGCTATTAGCGCTGACCCGCGGCATGCAGGCTGGTTATTATCCGATTAAAGGCGCTTATTATGGCAAGCTGTCGGGGGATGCACTGGCTAAAAGTAAAGAAATGCAGGCTGACAATCCCCGCGTGTTATTAGCCGCCGCCATTCTGGCTTATCAAACGCCCAGTTTATTTGGTGGCGATAAAAAACAGGCCTTAGTGCAAGCCGAAGCCGCAGTACAGGCTTTTGCCAGACCCTGTGTTGCCATTTGTTGGGGCAAAGCTGAGGCTTATGTCTGGCGCGGTTTAGCGAAAAAAGAAGCCGGTGACAGCGCAGGGGCCAAAGCCGACTGGACTGAAGCTTTGCGCCAGCAGCCGGATTATGGCTGGGCCAGACAGTTATTGCAGGGGTCTTAACAGGCCAATCTCAGGTCAAAAGCAACAGGCAACAGCAATAGTTGCCTGTTGTGCCGCATCAAGGGGATGCCGAATTGAATAAACAGCAGAGTGCCGCATGCTAACAGGAACACTTCGCTGGGGTTATCTGATTTACCTCGGTTTTTATTTTTTACCGCCACTGCTTATTCAAGCCACGGGCCCATGGCAATGGGCCGGTATTGTGCTGGCATTGCTGGCTTTTATTGTGGTGTATCACCGGATTGCAACCGGTAACAAGCAGCAGCGCTGGCCCTTATTACTGGCGATGTGGCTGATTGCCACTGCGGTGACGCCGATGAATTCCGGCAGCATGGCGATGTTTGCTTATGTTGGTTTTTTTATAGGCTTTTGGCTTAACAACGGCCGTTATCTGCTGGCGATTGTACTGTTGCTGTTATGGCAGGCAGCCTGGTTCTGGTGGTGGTATCCGTCGCTCTGGTTACAGGGGTATGCGCTGGTGGTGGTGCTTGGTGTCAGTGTGTCCGGCCTGGTGGAACAAATGCGCCTGCATAATCATCTGCAACAAGAGCGCAGCCATGCCGAATTACAACAAATGGCCAGGCAGTTGGAGCGCGAACGTATTGCCCGCGATTTACATGACGTGCTGGGTCATAGTCTGGCCACCATAGCGCTCAAAGCAGAGCTGACCCAAGTGTGGCTGGAGCGGCAACAACCGCAAGCAGCGCAGCAACAATTAGCAGAATTACAACAAGTGGCCAGGCAAAGTTTGCAGCTGGTGCGTGACACTATCAGCGGGTATCGCCAGCAGGGACTGGACGTGGTGCTGCCGGCTTTATTAGCACAATTGCGCAGCAGTGGCTGGATTTGTCATGTGGATGTTGATTTTGCCGCTTTGGCCGCAGACAGCCCGCAGGAACTGGAGCTGATCCTGACTGAACTGTGCACCAATGTGCTTAAACACAGCAATGGCAAAGAGTTATGGCTCAGGGCAAGCAAAGATCACAACGGCTGGCAGTTACGGCTGCAGGATGACGGCCTTTGTAACACCATAGAGCCAGGCCATGGTTTAACCGGCATTGCCGAGCGTCTCAAAGTATTGGGAGGGGCTTTACAATGGCAACTGGCGCCCACCTGTTTTATTTTAAGCTGGCCGTCACAACAAGCAGACAGCGGGCAGGGTGTTACATGAATATTTTATTTGCTGAAGATCAGGCTATTTTACGCAGCACCCTTGCCACTTTATTAAGGTTGCTGGGGCAACATCAGGTGGTGGAAGCCGAAGACGGTCAGCAAGCCAAACAGCTGCTACGCCAGCAAAAATTTGATTTGTTGTTAACCGACATTGAAATGCCGGGTCTGACCGGGCTGGAGCTGATTGAGTTTTCGCAGCAGGAGCAAGCAGGGCAAAAACAGCGCTGTAAGCTGTTGATCCTGACTACCTTTTCCCGCGCTGGTTATGTCAAAAGAGCGATGCAGGCCGGGGTGGATGGTTTTTTACTAAAAGACACTCCTGCCACTGAACTGCTGGCGGCTATAGAGAAAATTATGGCCGGTGGCAAAGTGATAGCACCTGAGCTTGCCATGCTGGCGCTGGGGCAGGATAACCCGCTGCATGATAAAGAGCGGCGCGCACTGCGGCTTAGTGCCGAAGGCAAAAGCACGGCTGAAATTGCACAGTTATTGTTTTTAGCCGAAGGCACTGTCCGTAATTATTTGTCGGACGCTATTAATAAACTTAATGCCGCCAACCGCGTTGACGCCGCCCGCATTGCTCAGCAGCGGGGTTGGTTGTAGCTGTTGTTAAGAGCTGTGTGGCCGGGGCCAGCCAGAGCGCAGCAGCAAAAATTTTTTACTTTGTGCTGCGCCCTCAACTGAAATTACTGCTTTATTCGGTTTTGTTCATCAAACCCAGGCTGTAACTGAGTAACCCGGCATCAGCCACATCGCCATGGCCCGGTACCAGAATTTTGATGTCCGGATAAGCTTGTTGGATCCGTTGTAAGCTGTGTGGCCACTCTGCCACATCGGCGTCGGCAATATTACCCAGGCCAGGATAACGGGGCGCTTTGACCGCACAGCCGCCCAGCAGCAGTTGGTATTGTGGCAGCCACAATACAATATTGTCGCTGGTATGGCCGGCGCCCGGGTAAAACCACTCGACCGGGCCGTCCTGATATTTTTCTGCGACCTGAAGATTGACCACAGCTTGCACCGGCAGCAGCAGATCCTCAGTTTTGGTACGCTGCTGCACTAAAGCGGCGGTTTGCGCTGTGACCTGCAACGGAATATGACGCTCAGCAAGTGCGGCAGCGCCGCCAACCCTGTCATCGTGACCATGAGTGGCAATGGCTTTGACCACCGGTTTTTGCAGCACTGTGTCTATCCAATGCAATAAATCCACTGTGGGGTAATAACCCCAGGCGGTGTCCAGCATCCAGATACCTTGTGGCGTTTCCAATAACAGGCCATTGGCGGTAAACAGCATGCCGTTACCGAGTTTTTGTTCGGTGCGGTGTAACCACAAGCCAGGTGCCAGCTGTTCAACCTGCACTTCAGGGGATATTTGCTGCACTTTGTCATAAGGGTGGCTGGATAAGGTGGTTTGGGCCTGTGCTGTCAGCGACAGGCCAAACAATATAACAAGCAGAGGCAGGCTGAAGGTACGCATCATCATCTCCATATAAATCAGTTGTCAGGGCTGGTGAGCCGGTGTCAGTCTTTGCAGTTAAATGCAGATAACGGCCAAATGCAAATACCAGTTGGAGCACTGTTGTTTTAGGTCAAAAAATAAGCGGCAATAAGCTTGTGGTGATGGTTTTGCCAGTGGACCCCTGTATTTGAACTGAGTGTAAAGGTGTCAGAAGTCACTGTGGTGTTGCAGCTTAACTGTTGGTGGTTTTGGCATTGCCGGTTAGCAAAGCCAAACGCAGTCGCAGTTGTTCCAATGTTTGGATATGTGTGAGCAGCGTTGTGGTTTTGCGCTCGGCAGGGGCCAGTTGTAACAACTGAATTTCAATCTGAAACTGGTTATAAATTTGGTTCAGCGCTCTGGATTCATTGTGCTGAAACAGCAGCTGCCATTGTTGCTCCAGCTGCTGCAGCCGATATTGCCACTGTGGTGTGTTGTGCACACGGACATGGCCTTGCTGAGCCGCCAGAGTTAACAGTGCCGTGACTTGTTTGAGCTGTAGATCCAGCAACAAAGCCGGGTGGTGCAACCTTTGCTGCAGAGAAGTGGTGCTGAATCTGTCTGCGCTGTGGCCGGCAGCGTTTTTATGGTCACCGGCCGAGCCTGGCAGCGGGCTTTGCAGCAGTAATAACAACAGCCATAACACTTTGGTTTTCATGCCGGGCTCCGTTAAAAGTACCAGGCGTAAGACAGACTGATAAAATCAAGGCCAGGGTTTGGCTTCTTAAAACCAGCGTTTGAATAATGCAAATACCTCAGTGTCACCGACTGTTCCGGGCTGAACCAGGCCACCAGGCCCAATCTGTCTTCGAACTGGTAATGGGTGCTGACGTTTTTACCGGCAAAACGGGTGTCATCCAATAAGGACACACCAATACCAAATTCAAGATCCCAACGCAGACCCAATTGTTCACCCAGCGGGTAACGCAACACAGGCGAAAACGCCAGCACTGCATTGCTGTCGGAACTATTGGCCGGGCCATAACGCCAGAAATTAGCGCTGGCCTCCAGCAGTACTGTTAATTTTGGGCTGATACTGTGTAGCCATGGCATCTGTTGTTGGTAAGCCAGCTTTAAACCCTGGACATCACCTTCACCTTGCAGGTAATCCACTGCAATAGCCTGGGTATTGGCGCGGCCTGAAGTGCTGAACAGTGTCAGGGTTAGTGTTAACAACAACAGCAAAACAGTTGGGTATGTGCCTTTCATGTGTTCCTCATTGCCAGCAATCACCGGCTTGGCAGCTTCTGTGGTGGCTGCTATTATCAGGAACTATTGGTAACTAAAAGTGCTATTTAATTTGCAGAGAGTCTCAATATGGATAGGTTAACCCCGTTACTTGCACATTTTTCGCCAAAAGCTGCAGTGTATTTTCATGGCAGCAGTTGCCAGAAAACCCGGTTTTGCCCTCAATCCGGCCAGGCTTATTTACACTTGGTGGAAGCGGGACAAGGGGCGTTGTTGCTCAATGGCGAGCGGATTGCCGTAACCGAACCCTGCCTGATTTTTATGCCGCGTGGTGATGCCCATCAGTTTGAGGTGCAGCATCAGCATTCCTTATTGTTGTATTGCGCAACGCTGGATTGTGGTGAAGTGGCCGGTAATCCGTTATTGGCGGCTTTGCCGGATTGTAGTGTGATCCCGCTGTCTGAGTGTGGTTCGTTACGGGCGCTGATCCAGCTGATCTGGCAGGAAAACCAGCAACAATACTGTGGCCGGGACGCGGCTTTGCAGCGGTTAACCGAATATCTGCTGATTTTGTTATTGCGTTTTATTATGGCGCAAGGTTCAGTGCAGGTTGGGTTGTTTGCCGGTCTGGCTGATAAAAAATTAGCAGCTGTGTTTGATGCTATTCATCGTCAGCCTCAGCTGGAATGGACATTAGAGGCGATGGCGCTGGAAGCGGGTATGTCGCGGGCCCGTTTTGCCGAACATTTTCGCAAAGTGGTGGGCCAGACGCCGGCCGAATACCTGCTGAACTGGCGTTTAACTTTGGCGCGTAAAGAATTGCTGGCCGGTGCTTCGCTGAAACAAATTGCCCCGGCCGTTGGTTATCAGAGTGTGGCAGCTTTTCACCGTGCTTTCCGCCAGCGGCTTGGTGTGTCGCCAAAAGAATGGCTGCATCAGCTGCAACCCACCGCTGAGCAGGCAGCCTGAGGCCTAGAGCGCTGATGAGGCTGCAGTTTGCACGGCTGCCCTGAAGTCATCTTTATAACGGCGCGATAACGCCAGTTGCTGGCCGTTTTTCAGCTGAATTTCACCGTCGCCGCTTGGTTGATAACTGATGCTGTCGATAGCATGGTGATTCACGGCAAAACTACGGTGAATACGGCTAAACCCCTGAGTGGCCAGCTGTTCCATAGTGTTACTTAAAGTGGCGCGCAGCGGGTAAATACGGCCTTTGCTGTGTAAATTCACATAGTTGCCACTGGCCTCCAGCCATTCAATATCGGCAACGGCAATTAAAAATTCTTTATCCAGTTTTTTGACCAGAAAGTGGCGGGGCGCTGCGGCCGAACTAATGCTTGCGGGTTTGTTGTCTGCTGCCGGGCTGGCTGATGCCTCTGTATCATCGCCGGTCTGGATCAAACTGGCTTCGCCTTTAAGCCTGCGATACACAAACTGCAGCAGCTGAAAAAGGCCAAAAAAGAATAAATAACCCCAGACATCTTTGCGGTATTCGTAAAAAAATTCCCGCAGTACAGGGCCAAAGTGGTAATCCTGTTGCGCCAGGCCATAAGCAACACTGCGAAACCCAACCATCAAAGTCACATGCGCCACGCTAAACACCAAAGAACCCAGCAGATGGGTTATGAGCAGCGGGCTGATATTGCTCAGCCGCATCGGGTAACGGCTGAACATCCAGTGTAAAAAAGGACACAACAATAAAGTGCTGAGCGCACTGCTGTATTCCCATAAAAAAGGTTCCCACAACTGCACTGTGTTCAGTGGGTTACGGCTGTGTTCCATCCAGACCGACGTGGCATTAATGCTGTTATTGATCAGCAGATAACACCCAAACAGCAGATAGCTATACCACAACGGATGTTGATCAAAGCGCGCCAGCAGGCTGGCTTGCGTATTTTTCGTCACACTATTCCACCTGTTATCCCTGAAAACCACCACCAACACATCGGCGCCTTGGGGCCAGCTGTGTTGTTGGGCAGACTGCGCTGGTTACTTTAACCGGAGTTATCAAATGACAGAAACAGTATTTCCAAAACACAGCAGCGGGGCAGGCGCACGCCGTTACGATTTAGACTGGTTGCGTATTCTGGCGCTTGCTGTGCTGATTTTGTATCACATTGGCATGTACTACGTGGCCGACTGGGATTGGCATGTAAAAAGTACACAAACCTATGGCTGGTTGCAGGACTTAATGATTTTAACCAACCCATGGCGGATGAGTTTGTTGTTTTTACTCAGCGCTATGGCGCTCAGTCTGGCGCAGCAGCACATCGGCAGCGCTCGTTTGTTCCAGCTGCGTAGCCGCCGTTTATTCATGCCTTTGCTGTTTGGCATGTTTGTGGTGGTGGTGCCGCAGGTGTATTTTGAAGCGCTGAGCCAGCAGCTGATAGAACCGGGTTACCTGCAATTCTGGTGGCAGTATATCAACCCACAAACCGGCTTATTGCCAGAGCACCATAGCCCTATTGGGCTGCTGACCTGGAACCATCTGTGGTTTTTGCCTTATGTCTGGTGTTACAGCATGCTGCTGTTGTTAGGCCGGGTACCACTGAATCGTTTTGCAAAAAGCCGTTTTGTGCAACAACTGCCCGCCCGTTATGCCTTGTTGCTGGTGTTGTTGTTGCTTGGTATCAGCTGGTATTGGCTGCGGCAAGTTTTTCCAACCACCCATGCGCTGCTGGATGACTGGTATAACCATGCTAAATATTTTGCGGTGTTTGCGGCAGGTTATCTGCTGGCCCAACAGCAACAATGGTGGGCGGCACTGGTGCGTCACAGAAGGCTGTTTTTCGTTTTGGCTTTGTTATGTTATGCATTGATTATTCTGGATAAACATGATGTGTTTGAACCTTACGCCTCAAAGTTCGACGAGCTGCTGCTGGTACGGCTTTGTTATGCCGCAGTGGTGGCGCTGAATCACTGGTGCTGGTTGTTGCTGGTGCTGGGTTATGCCGGCCGTTATTTAAACCGGCCGGTCAATGCCATAGACCGCAAAGGAGCCATCTATCGGTATGCCAGCCCTGCTATTTTGCCCTGGTATCTGCTACATCAAACTTTAATTGTGGTGTTTGCCAGCTGGTTAAAGCCTTTGGCTATTCCGGCCGGGCTGGAAGTATGGCTTTTGCTGCTACTGACTATAACGGGTTGTGCTTTGGGTTACTGGCTGATCCGCGTTGTGCCGCTGCTGAGTTGGTGTTGTGGTTTAGCTACGGCAAAAAATGTCGGGCAAAAAACAGATTCAGAACAGATGTTTACTGGTAAAGACAGCGTCAAAACCGGCTAGCCAGCGCCTTTTGGCAAGCGCCTGAGAGCATGGAAGCCGCAGCACAAGCTTAAGCAGTTGGCTGCGGCAATTTTTCTCCCTGATATTTTTTCATGTTTTGTACTGCATTGCCCCAGAACAACATAGCGCTGCTGTCTTTGCGGCGTATGGCACTTTGCAGCCCTTGTTGTGCTTTTTCGCTGAAATTGAATGCTTTATCGCTGTTATTGGCATCTCCGGCCGTAGCGGAATAAATCAGGGTTTTAAACACAGCTTCCTGCTCCGGCGCAATTTTGCCGCTTTTCAAGCCCTGCTGCAGCCACTGACCCAGTTGTCTGGCGCTCATCTGGCTAAAATCAGCATGAGTTTGTACCGGTTTGGCTGGCTCTGTTGGTGTTTTGCCCGGTGTGGTCACCGGCTCTTTGGTTTTATCTTTTTGCTGATAACTGGCCAGCAGGCTTTGCTGGCGGTTGTGCTGCTGACTGCGGATCTGCTGCAGCGTATCAAATAAACTGATGTTGGTTTTCATCACCCTCTGTCCCTGATCGGCTCTGTATCAAGTGAATTTTTTGTTAGCAATAGTTGTGCCAAAAACGGTGCCAAAAAATGCCGGCCAGATCAACCAGGCCTGTTTAACCAGCGGCGGGATAGATAAAAATAAAGCCCGTGCTGGCGGGCTTTCAAAGTAATGCTTACAGTTCTACTGGCTTTCACATGTATAAAGCTCAACACATGAATTAGTGCGGTGGTAGTTTGCCGGTCATCGCCAGTGTTTCCAGCTGCCGGGCTAAAGGTTTAAGCAGATCCTTGTCTTCCCAATATTCCCCATGCGACATAGGGTTCCAGCTTTTACTGATCCAACCTAAAATACCACCACCGGCATTGATACGGATATCTGTGACCAGCTCGCCATAAGCGGGTGATAACTCGGCCAGCGGCCAGCCTAATACGTCATCTTTATCGTAATAGTTATGCCAGACAAAATCTTTGTTGGGTTTGGCAAAAGGTACAATGTCGGATTGTTTATGGGCGGCGACAAAAATCGGAATATTACAGCCTGTGGTCACCAGCAAAGCCAGACGTTTGCCCTGCAAAAATTGGATGTCTTCCGGGCTGAGCTGGTCTTTTCCGGCTATCGCCTGAGCGTGCTGCTGAATATGACGCCAGATACCGGCGGCAACTTTGGGGTTTTCCGGGTTGGCTGCAGCCTGAGCTGCGTCCCACAAATAACAGGACATCACCTGACAGCCGAGTGAATGCGCCAGCACTACCACTTTATCTGTGTTGTCCAGCTGTTGGCTGACCTGATACAAAGAACGTGCTATTTCCAGCTGCGCCTGCAGATAAGCGCTGTTTGGTAACTCTTTACGATGCTCAAGCCCGGCGGCGTCGGCAAAACCAAACAAAATAAACTGTCGCAGCGCGTCCCAGCGCAGTTTGCCAGCCAATTTGTGCCAGACTTCCGTTTCGTTGTCCTGCAAAATATGTTGGTAATACACTTCTTTAAACACCACTAATTCAGCAAAGTGGTTGTTCATTTTGCGTGTTAAATCATGCACCAGCTCGTGACTAAATCCCCTTTGGGTTGAGCCCATACCGTGAATCGCCAATAAAGCAACTTTGTTCATCACAACCTCCGTCCATAGCAGTTTGAGGGGCGCTTTACTCTGTTGCTGCAATCAGGTTCATCAGCAGCACAGTCTGGCAACAGCGCCTGAAAAAAGTAGCGACTTTTTCCAGGGGTAGCAACCAGGTTGCCATAGTGCTCTGATCCTGAAGGTTGTGCTGGCAACCAGCGCGGACAGCGGCGCTGCGCAACAGGCTACGGTTTTGGCTGCCAGACGGTGAAAGTTGTGGTCTGTGCTGGTCAGTCGCTACTGAGTGCAGGTTATAATCGGCGTTTTCCGGCCTGTTTAAGGAGCCTTTGATGGATGAATTAAAAATTGAAGATCTGGTGGTGGGGGATGGTAAAGCGGCAGTAAGAGGCGCTTTAATTACCAGCCATTACCGCGGTTTTTTAGCCGATGGCACTGAGTTTGACTCTTCGTACCGCCGTGGTGAGGCTTTTCAGTGTGTACTGAGTAACGGCCGGGTGATCCAGGGGTGGGTGCTGGGCTTGCAGGGCATGAAAGTAGGCGGCAAACGCCGGCTCTGGGTGCCGGCCCATCTGGCATATGGCGAGCGGCAAATCGGCACTATGATCCCGCCCAATTCAGACCTTAGTTTTGACATCGAATTGCTGGAAGTACTGACGCGTGACGATTAAGGGTTGCGCACGAACTTGTTATCCCGTTTGAAACCTGATGGGCTGCGGCTTTTGACCGCAGCCTCAGGCTAAAGCAAAAGCCGCTTTAACCACCGCCCAGTTTTTCCAGCAATTTGTTTTTCAGTTTGTCTTTTTGTGTGTCCACTTTTTGTTTTAAATGTTGTTCAAACAGCGCTTTGGTGTCGAGCTGATATTTAGGTTTGGTAAAACTGCCGCTAATTCTGAGCGGAATTTCAATATTGGCTAGTTCGTCTTTTTCTTTGCCACCCTGACCTTTGAGTGTATTGACCAGCGCAGTTTTTAACTGGTAATCCAGCTGTTCAGTGCTCAAATTGGCGTTGCCGCTGCCGGATAAACGCAGCAGCGGCGCCGCCAGTTGTAAGTCGTGGTTTTCCAGCACGGCTTTACTGAGGGTAAAACTGCCGGTCAGGCTGGAGAAGTCGGTTTTTTTCGCTTCGTTGCCATCCGGCGCTGTTTCATTTTTTAAAGCAGCGCGGGCACTGCGGATTTGTGCCGGAATATTAATGCCATTGATAGCACCGTCTGTCACCTGAAAATCGCCTGTTGCCACTAACGCTGTTTTAACGTCATCCGGCAACAGGCCCTGACCCCGGGCTTGAAGCTGCATTGCTGCTGTACCACTTAATAAGTCCATGTCGGCAGCGGCTTTTAGTAGCGCCAGCATATCCAGGCCTGCGAGTTTGGCATCCAGCTGATAAGCAGCCAGCGGTTTACGTGTATCCAAAAAGCCACTGGCGTTGATGTTGCCCTGATATAACTTAGCGCTGGCTTGTTTCAGGCTGAGCAGACCCTGTTTGTTCTGCAATTGCAGCTGACTGTTGCTGAACGCAAGCCTGGCAAGTTGCAGCTGCTGGATCTCTAACTTCAGCTGCATATCAAATTGGCTGAAAAAACTCAGGTCCGGTTGTTGTGTTGGGGTTTGGGTTGAATTGGCGGCTGCGGTTTGCTCAGCGCTTTGCAGCTGCCATTGATCCAGCGTCAGCCGGGCATTAAGCGCCGGAATTTTGCCAGCGTAATTCAGACTCAAGTCGCCGCTGCCCTGGCTGTTGGCAATTTTGAGTTCCTTGAATTGCCACTTCAGCTGTTGAGTTTGGCTATCCAGCATCAGCACACTCTGGAGTTGCAGCGGCTGTGCCGCCACATGCCCTTTGAGCTGAAATTTATCCAGCTGCAGCGTTTTGCTCTGCGCTTGCCACGCCAGCATGGCCTCCGCTTTGACATCCAGCTGGTCCGGCACTGTCAGGTGAAAACTGACAGGTGCTGCTTTACCCGGCTGAAACTGCTGCAGGCTGAATTGCTGCAGACTGAATTGTTGTGGTTTTTTGCCGTTTTGCTGCAGGCTGAGTTGCACCTGGCTGAGCTCCAGCGCGTCCAGTTGCAGTTTTTGCAGCATAGGGTTGGTGGCAGCTTGCTCTGAACTTTTCTCTGAACTTGTATCTGAAATGGGCGCTGTGTGGGTGTTGCCGGCGCTTTGATTCAGGCCGCTCCAGCTATTGAGTTTGCCTTGTTCAGTAATAAAAATATCCACCTGATGCAGCCGGAGTTTTTTCAGCTGAATTTTTTGGTCCAGCAAAGGCCAGAACGCAACAGCGGCCTGCGCTTCAGCCACCTGCAGCATGGCGGGGCCGGGCAGTCCCTCAGGCTGCGACAAACTGATCCCTTTCAGTTCCAACGCCAGATCAGGATACAGACTCCAGCCAATGTCCTGTTGGATCTGCAGGGTTCGACCGGTTTGTGCCGCAACCTTGTTGATCAGCTGCTGTTTAATATCGTTCAGATCAAACCAAAAGGTCAGATACAGCGTCAGCAGCAGGACGGCACTGACCAAACCCAGCAGCAACCATTTGATCACTTTCATTTTTGCCTCCAAAGCACAAGCCGATCCGGTTTTTTATAACAAGCCAGGCTGAACCTGCACTGATCGCTTTAATAGAAACTGATACCGCAGCATAGTTCAATCCGGCCAAACCAAAGGTTTGGGTTGGGGCTCTTTCCGGGTTCTTTTGAGGGGGGATTTACCACACTAAAGGCAGAGGCCGGCTGCTAACCGGCCTCTGCAATGCCTGTTACAGGCATTGTGGCAAAAAGCGGGTTTAGGCTCTGTTTAATACAAAATCCAGCGCGGCACAGATGGTGGTGACCTGTGCCAGATTACACTGCGCCGGACTGGCTTTGGGGCTGTCCGGATAGACTTCAGTGGTGGTGACATACAGTGCATTGCTCATGCCACCACAAAGGCCCAGTGCTTTTTTCGGGTAATTCACCACACCAAATTGTTGTAACTTTTCGCCAATCAGGCAGCCGTTTTCATCGGCTTGCGCGATATGGGTCACTTTGGCCACGTCCTGAATAATGGCGTGCTGAAAGTCCGGCTGCGGATTATCGGTATCGCCGACCAGATAAAAACCATCCGGAATATTCCAGTTGGTATTGACCACACCGTCACGGGCGGCTTTGGCCGGGCGAAACTCGCTGTTGTCTGAATCTGTGGTTTCATGTAAATCCACATGAACCAGTACCTGTGGTGCTTTGCTGGCCACTAAAGCCATAGCGGCAGCAGCTTCCTGCGACGGGCTATTGGCCGTAAAAGACCGGTTTGGGTCAACCGCCAGCGGGTTCCAGCGGTTGATGGTCTGGTAACCCCAGGGGCTGATACAAGGCAAAATCAGCAGATTAAAGTGCTGCTGATAAGCGGCAAATTTGTTGCGGATAAAATCTAAAGCACCATGCACCCCACTGGTTTCATAACCATGCACACCGCCTGTCACCAGCACTGTAGCTTTGTCGGCCTGCCAGTTTTTGCTGGCAACGGCATAAAGCGGATAACTGCCAAGGCCAAGTGCCTGATAATCCAGGCTGCCGTACTGGAACAGCTCAGCCTGTGCTGCCAGCTCGGTTTTATCGGCAAACAGCCGGGTTAAAGGGGTGATCACATCCTGTTGGTAACTGCGTTTTTGCTGTTGCTGGCTTAACCATAAAGCTTTTTCGGCATCACCCCAGGGCTGGCCCGGAGTGCCAATGGCATAAAGTGCACGGGTTGTTGTCATCTGAACCTTCTGAAATATAAGTGTGTTATCTGGATGATGAATTTGCTGACTGCTGCTCGTCGGCAATTTGTTGTAGTGCCTGTGCCAGCACAGCGGGCTCCTGTGCACCGGAAATTAAATAACGTTGATTAATAATAAAAGCCGGCACCGAATGAATGCCATTGTGCCGCGCTTGCTCGAGCTCTGCGCGCACTTCAGCGGCATATTGTTCCGATGCCAGCAGTGTTTTGGCTGCTGCGCTGTCCAGGCCGGCTTTGGCAACACAATGTGATAACACCTCGGGTTCGGCCATATTTTGTGCTTCGCCAAAATAAGCTTCAAACAAGGCCAACGCCAGTTGGTCCTGCCGGTTAAAGCTGCTTGCCCAATACATCAGGCGGTGAGCATCAAAAGTGTTGCAGGTGTAGCGCTGCTGCATCTTTTGAAAGTTCAGCCCCAGATCGGCGGCAATGGCCATTAAGTTTTGTTGTGACTGGCGCATCGCCTCTTCACTTTGGCCATATTTTTTACTGAGGGCCGGTAAAATCGGCTCCGGCACCAGATTTGGATCCGGATTCAGTTCAAAAGCACGCCAGTGCAGCTGTAGCTGCAGTTCTGGTAGGGTTTTAAACGCCTGTTGTAGCCGGGCAAAGCCGATGGCACACCAGGGGCAGGCAATATCTGATACCAGATCAATCCGGATAGTTTTCATCGGCGCTCCAATCTTGTGGTGATGGCGAAGGGGCTGATCATAACCATGCGCTGGCGCTGCTGCTATAAGGTTGCGCCAGAGCGCAGGAATTTCAGCGTTGACGCCACCACTGGCTTACAAGCGCCAGTGGCAACAACAGCAAGGTCCAGCCCAAAGACAAGATAAAGACCTGGCTAAACATCGACAACAAACCCGACTCCAGTTCGATATTGAGCGCAAAAATCACCAGCAGCGATAGCACCAGGCACAGGGTCGTGGGTTTAGCCCAGTGCCAGGGGCAGAGTTTTGGCAAAAATTGCCTGGCCGTTAACCACAAAATAATGCAGGGGCTGAGCGCCAGTGCCAGGCCAAGACCCAGCATTAACAGCATAAAAATGGCGGCAACGGCCTGTTGCAGCAGTTCGGCCATCAGCAGTGCCCGGGTTTAAGATGAGGGTTGTGCAAAGCGCCAGGTGTTAACAACAACGTTTGACTCCCTGCCATTTTTGCTGCTGCTCCCGCTTAAAAAAAGCGTGGCGGCACAAAGGTGTTTCATCCGGGTGATGCAGCGCCTGATGCTGTAAATAACGTTCATAAGCATCATCACCGCTCAGTTCCCGCAACAAAGACCAGCCTTGTTTTAGTTTTAAGCGTAGCGCCTGGCCAAGTTGGCGGCAGACACTGCGTGCTGTGGCAAGTTGCATCAGGCGGTTGCTCCCTGTTGGGTTTCCAGTCTGGTCTGCTGATAAGGTGTTTCTTTAGACTCAGCCACAGGCAAACCACGCAGATGGCGGCTGGCCATTCTGAGCATATCTAAAATAATGATCCACAAGAGCGCAGCAAATAACATGGCAAGCCAGGCGTCGAGCTGCTGGTTAAAAATCAGCTGGGGTGCTACTGCGGCTTTTTCCGGGGGTAACACACCACTGGCCAGTTTTTGGCTCAGATCGTCAGCGGCAGCAAAAAAACCAAGCCTTGGATTGTCGCTTGCCACTTTTTCGTACACTGCTGTGCTGGTCAGAATGGTTAACCATAGCAGCGGCAGGGCTGTCACCCAGACATATTTTAATTTGCCGGATTTAATCAGAATGCCGGTGCAGACACAAAGGGCAATGGCGGCCAGCATCTGGTTGGCAATGCCAAACAGCGGCCACAGAATATTGACACCACCGTTGGGGTCGATCACGCCTATATATAAAAAATAACCCCAGCCCGCGACCACCAAAGCACTGCTGAAGATCACCGATGGATACCAGCTGGTGCGGCCCAGTTTAGGCCAGAGATTACCCAGCATATCCTGCAGCATAAAACGGCCAACCCGGGTGCCGGCGTCCAGTGTGGTCAGGATAAACACGGCTTCAAACATAATGGCAAAGTGATACCAGATGGCTAATAAGTGCTCGCCAAAAGCCGACGCAAAAATGCTGGCCATACCCACAGCCAATGAAGGTGCTCCGCCGGTGCGGGCAAATAAAGTGGCTTCGCCCATGGCTTTGGCTAAAGCGTCCATTTGCTCTACGGTCACAGGGAAACCCCAGCTGGTGATAGTAGCCACTGCTTCGCTGGGTAAAGCACCGACAATACCGGCCGGGCTATTGATGGCAAAATAAATACCGGGTTCCAGCACTGTGGCGGCAATTAACGCCATCACCGCAACAAAAGATTCCAGCGCCATACCACCATAACCAATCATCGGGATATCCCGTTCATTACTCAGCAGTTTTGGTGTGGTGCCGGATGCGATCAGCGCATGGAAACCGGAAATGGCACCACAGGCGATGGTAATAAACACAAATGGAAAAATGGATCCTGCAAAAATAGGCCCGCTGCCGTCGGTAAACTGAGTCAAAGCCGGCATTTTAATCTCTGGCTGCAACACAATAATGGCGGCGGCCAAAAGCAGCACGGTGCCGAGTTTCATAAAAGTGGATAAATAATCGCGTGGGGCCAGCAATAACCACACCGGCAATACAGCGGCGAGAAAACCATAACCAATGACACCAAAAGCCAAAGGCAAACCCGGATGGTTAAACAGCTCACGCAGCACTGGTTGTTGGTCTACCCAGCCACCACCGCCGACTGAAAGCAGCAGCAAAATGACGCCAAGCAAAGAGCCTTCCAGCACCCGGCCCGGGCGGATATAACGCATATAAATGCCGACAATAATGGCAATAGGGATAGTGGCAATCACAGTCGAAGTGGCCCAGGGCGAGTGTTTCATTGCGTTCACCACCACCAGCCCCAATACGGCAATCAGGATAATCATAATCAGCAAGGTGGCAAAAAGAGCAGCGGCGCCGCCAATGGGCCCCAGTTCGTCACGCGCCATTTGGCCAAGGCTTCGGCCATTACGGCGGGTGGAGAAAAACAGCACACACATATCCTGCACACAACCACCGAGCACACTGCCGGCCAAAATCCACAAGGTGCCGGGCAAATAACCAAATTGGGCTGCCAGGGTTGGGCCAATTAAAGGGCCAGGGCCGGCAATAGCGGCAAAGTGGTGACCAAACACCACCCAGCGGTTGGTCGGCAGATAATCACGACCGTCATTGAGCCGTTCTGCTGGTGTGGCGCGGGTATCGTCCAGCATTAAAATCCGGGCTGCCACCCAGGCGCTGTAAAAGCGGTAACCAATGGCATAAACACAAACTGCGGCGACAATAAACCACAGGGCATTAATAGATTCACCGCGGTGCAGCGCTATGCCGCCCACTGCGGACGCGCCCAACACCGAAATCCCCAGCCACAATAAAATATGGCCAATACGCTGCTGCATAAAAACTCCCTGTTTTTGTTGTTTTTTTATTCGTTTTTTATTCTTTGTGGCCAATCTTGTATCGGGCAGCGCTTTATTGTCAATCAAGTCAGGCCTTTAGCCCGGCGCTTTGTTGTGTGCTATTCCGGGCCTGCGTTGGCTGTTTGGTGCTTCTCAGGCATACTGCCGGTTTTTCTGCCTGAATTGTTGAGGTGCCGGATGCAAAAGGCCATTGGTATTTTTAGTGTGTTGTTTCTGCTCAGTTATTTAGTAGCAGTTGCTTATCAGTGGTTTGGCCTTGGGATCTGGTATTCCGGCGAGTTGCATTTGCAGCTGGTGCTGCTGAGTCTTGGTCTTTGGTATTTTGTCCGTTTTGTGCAAAGTGGTTCTGTACTGGCGGTGATCTTCGCCAGCATTTTATTACCGCAAGTGAAGATGTATTTTTTGTGGCAACAAGGCCAGGTGCTGCAAGCGGATATGATGCCGGTGTATTACCTGTTGTTTTTACTCAGTTATGCGCTGGTGATTTATCAAATTGCCAAACTTAAAAAACAATTAAAACAACAGCAACAGGATAAGGAATAACTAAATGAGCAAGGAAGACAGCGGGCAGGCACAGGGTGATAAGGTAACGGTTCCGTCATCCGCCAGGCTTAGTTATCGTTTAATGGACAATAACGACGCAGACTTGTTGTTTGAACTGGATCAGGACGAAGCTGTCATGCGTTATATCAATGGCGGCAATCTCAGCAGTATGCAGGATATCCGGGAACGGATGTTGCCAAGAATGAACAGTTACCGCGACCCGGCAACAGGTTTTGGCCTGTGGCAGGTGAAGACCCGTGCCGATTATACGCCGCTGCCCGACCGTTATATTGGTTGGGTGCTGATAAGGCCAATGGATTTTTTTGTGGGCACCGCCAAAAAAGATAATGTTGAGCTGGGTTGGCGTTTTTTCCAATCCAGCTGGGGTTATGGTTTTGCCACTGAAGCCGCCAGGGCTGTGGCAGAAGCGGTGACCGCAGCCAATCCGGCTATTTTGTATTGGTCAGCTATTGCCATGCCCGACAATAAAGCCTCCACCCGGGTGATGGAAAAACTCGGCCTGAGTTATGTCAAACAAGGACTGCATCAAGACCCGCTGGGGGATGTGGAAGTGGTGTATTACCGCAAAAAGCTGGCGCCTTAGAGCGCCAGCCTGTGTTGTTATGACCGCCTGTTATTGACACAACACCAAAGCGCGGTATTCATCAAAAGCAAAATGGTCTGTCATGCCGCTGATCCAATCCTGTAATAAACGGCTGCGGTAATAACATTCGTCCAGCGCATAACTGTTGTCGGCAATATTCAAAGCGGCAACAGCCTGTTGGTAACTGACTTTGTGTTTTGTCGACAAACGTCTGGCCAGCCGGCTTTCCAGCGGAAATTCTCTGGCACCCTGACTGCTGATGCAACGCTGAAAGTCCTGGCTGTTTAAGCTTAACAGCGGTAAATAGACATCCAGCAAAGCTGAGATGATCTGAAAACCCTGCACTTCCAGTAATTCAACTTCGCGGTCACTGAACACATGTTGTTGCGCCACTGTTTTAAAGGTTTGGGCTATCGCATGGTATTGGCTGTCGTCCTCCAATAAAGCGCGGTTAAAAGTGCCCTGGCTGATGGCATCCAGATGCAGAATAAACTGCTCAGCGGCATGGTTCACCAGCGGATGGATCATGCTGACCCTGAGCTGGATAAAAAATTCATAAGTGGGATTCAGCTGCTCGTCTGTAGCCTTGGCCAGCGCTTTATCTATGAATTCAGCAAAACTGGCACTTTTGCCCCCTAAACCTTTAATGGGACTGTTGGCATTTTTTTGTCGGGCAAATTCAGTTTTCAGTAGTTCGGCAAGTTGAGACAAGCTCAGAATGCCTTTTTCTACAGCATCTTCAATATCGGCCAGACAATAAGAAATATCGTCTGCGGCTTCCATAATGTAAGTCAGTGGGTGGCGGCCATATTCAACAATACCCAGCTGCTGATTTTGTTCGGCAATAAAAGCCGCTTCACTACGATAAAAACCGGGTTTTTTCATCAGGTAACTTAAATGTGTTGGCACATCGGCTTTGGGCAACCAGGCCGGTCTGGTGTATTTCAGAATACAAGCCGATTGACTGTAGGTCAGGTTCATTTGTTGCAAACTTACCACCAGCCGGATGCCCTGCGCATTACCTTCAAAATGGCATAACTCTTCAATATCCTGCTGCGCTTTTTGCACCAGCGCCGCATCCTTGTTGTCCGGCCTTGGATAAATTTGCCCGATATGACGGGCAAACCAGCGGTTAATGGCACTTTCACCACTGTGACCAAAAGGCGGATTACCGATATCGTGCATCAAACAGGCCATTTCGACCAAGGTTTCGCAGGCGCGTTCCAGCTCAGATAGATGGTATTGTTGCAGCTGCTGCTGGCTGAGTTTGCGGAAAATGGTTTGCACAATAAAACGGCCAACCTGTTGCACTTCCAGCGAATGGGTCAGCCGGCTGCGTACAGCGGCATTACGTTCTAATGGGAATACCTGGGTTTTTTGCTGTAAACGCCGCACCGCAGCTGAGTTGATGATCCGGCCTCTGTCACTTTCAAGCTGCATTTGTAAAAACAATGGTGAATAGTCTTTTACCGCCGATTTGCTGCGTTTGGGTCGGACCGGGCTAATTTTTCCGGCAAAAGAACGGGTCATAACGGCGTTTTCCTGTGGGGCTGGTATCAGATGAATGCTGTTGGATCAGTCAGATAGTTACAGATTTGGCCAGACTGCGCCAGTGGTTCAGATTTTGGTGCAGTGGGCGCGACTTTGGACGAAGTGGAAAAAACGGTTGATTTTAGACCTTTTTTAGGTTTTTTCGTTATTTTTTTGAAAATGAGATTGTTGATATTTTGTTCTTTGGGTACATTACAGCCTCACAAAAAAGTCATAACAAGGACGCTTCCATGAAACAAGCAATGATAGTTTTAGGTTTTTCGTTATTTACGCTGGCAGGTTGTGGCTCAACAGCGTCAAACAGCACTTCAGCCGCACAGGCCAATAAGCCAGTGGAAGTGAAAAAAATAACCAAAGATACCGATGACTCAGCTTTAGTTTGTCGCAGTGAAAAGAAAACCGGCCGCCATATGGCAACCCGCGTTTGCCGCACTGTAGCTCAGATCAAAGAAGACAACAGAAATGCTGAAGCCATGATGCGCAATTCTTCGGCAACGCCTGTGACCAACAACTAAGTTGTTATCGCTCCTTTGTGCACAACGCTTCCAACAAGAAGCGTTTTTTTTTGCTGTTTTAACTCAAGTACAGCGCTATTATTGCAACTGGCTTTCCCTTGGCTCCAGCCTTGGTTATAGTGGAGAAAAAGCACAGTTCCGGGGTTCGTTTTTGTTATGGCTGAGCATATCCAACAGGTTGAAAATCGTTTAAGAGAAATTAACCGGCTCAAACGCAAGATTACTTTTGGCAATATTCCTGCCTTTTATCATTCAGTGTCGACGTCATTGGGTATGGCCGAAGGCATGCTGAAATATGGGTTTGAAAACTCTTTAGATGTGCTGACCGACAAGAAGAACTGGAATATCAAATTATTAGGTGGTACCGAAGATAAACTGGGTGACATTGTCTGTGAGCAAAAACCACGGATGTCGATTTACAAGGTGTTTACCAAAAACGGTTTTGAAGTGCATTGTGTGGCCTGGAAAGGCGACCATGAACTGCACACTGATTTGGTTAATCATCCACAGATGGATTTTAAGTTCTGGCACCCGGGTTCGATGAAAGTGGTGTTTCGTATTGCCCAGCTGCATACCTTTATCAAAATGTATTTTGAACACGGAGATGAAGCGGATTTACAGCTGATCCGTTGTGCTCACAATATTGCCGAAGACTTTGTTGACCAGCTCATGCCCAAATTTAATGTGCAAAAAGTGTATGGGGTCAGCGTGCGGAACTTTTTTGATTTTGCTGAGCAAAAATTTAAAGAAAAAGGTGAGCTTTACCTGCCGAACGTATATCCCTTCCAGAATGACTAAAACGGCAAAGCTGTGGTGTAGTTACCATAGCCACAACTTTGCAGGCCTTGTATTCACCAGGTTTAGAATAAATAGCTGACACCCAGCGCCAATACCGGCCAGGCTTTCAGATCTTTGGTGTCGTCTTCAAAATTGGCGGTTTCTTTGTCCAGGTTTTGTTGTAATAAGGCCTGTGCAGCCGGGTCGCTTAGTTGTTTGCTGGTGCTCAGTTGCACCTGGGGGGCGCCTTGTAAAAACACCCCAATGTCGAGGTTCATGGCAAAACCACCATCACCGGCAAAAGCATTGCCCCAGCCAAAACCCAGATAAGGCGCTGCTGACTTAAAGTCGATGCGGCCATTGACGGTGCCAACATCGGCAGCGCTGTACACATTATCGCCAATTTCATAACTGCCACTGGGCACAGCGGCACCTACAAATTGATTGGCATTGTTGCCATAACCAGCGGTCAGACGAAAGCTGCCCGCCAGCGGGTGATAGTCGACCAATAAGCTGGTTGCGCCTAAGTCGAGGTCCAGATCAAATTCCAGATCGCTGTTACCACCCGATGATGATTCGGTGATCTGGCGACTGAATCTGCTGTGTTGTAAACGTAGATTAAAATAATCGTTGGCCTGAGCCACCACTTCTACCCCCAAACCCAAAGTTCCGGCTTTAACACCAACGGCTAATACTTCTGCACCGGCCTGAGTGCTGGTGAGGCTGCAGGCAACAACAGCGGCAAATAAAGTGGTTTTCTTGAACATCTGATCTTCCTTTTCTCGGATAAGGTGTAGTGAGCAGCAAAACAGAGCCTTATTGTGCCGCCTTTGGTTATTGGGGACAACCTTGAAAAACAACATGTTCTGTACTGTGCTGAGATCCATGTTATGTTGCAGTCCGTTTTTGCTTAGGTTGGAAAATAAGAGTGGTTTGAGATGGATTCGTTGTCACAAATTGCGCTGGGTGCAGCGGTCAGTATTGCAGTTTTTCGCCGAAAGCAGCCCCTCTGGCAGTCGGCGGCTTTGGGCGCAGTGCTGGGTACTTTGCCGGATCTGGATGTGCTGATCCAGCATGGGGATCCGATTTCGGACATGACACTGCACCGCACCCAAAGCCATGCGTTGTTTTATCTGACATTGCTGTCGCCTTTATTGGCCTGGTTCTGGTTAAAAATCAGTGACAGCAGTAGCAGTTTCAGGCGGGCATTGCTTGGCGTCTGGCTGGTGCTGATCACCCATCCGCTGTTGGACATGCTCACCATCTACGGCACTCAGCTGTTATTGCCTTTTACCGATTATCCCTTTGGGATAGGGTCGGTGTTTGTGATAGACCCGCTTTATACCTTGCTGCTGTTGTGCGGGCTGATCTTCACTTTGCTGAAAAAAAATCCGTTCTGGAATCAGCTTGGTTTGATGTTCAGCTGCGGTTACCTGCTGTTTGGACTTGCAGCGCAACAATGGGTGCAGCAGCAGGTTGAACAACAATTACCAGCGCAGCAGGGCAAGCTGCTGGTCAGTGCCGCGCCTTTTAATACTTTATTGTGGCGGGTGTTGTGGGTGCAACCGCAGCAATACAGCGAAACTTATCTGTCGTTGCTGGACCCAACCCAAAGTTTGCAGTGGCAACACTATCCCCGTCAGCCGGAACTGATCAGCCAATGGCAGCAGCAGCCGCAAGTGGCCAGAATTGCCTGGTTCAGTCATGGTTTTTTCCAGCTAGAACAGCAGCCAGGGCAGCTGGTGCTAACTGATTTACGGCTTGGGCTGGAGCCTGGTTACAGCTTCCGTTTTGTATTAACACAAAATGACCAGGGCGAAGTGACCAATATCGCACAGCTGGAAAGACCACCTGCCGATAGCCGCAGTCTGCGCTGGTTATGGCAAAGGGTGCAGGGCAATACACAACAGACACTGGCGCAGTATCTGGCGGCAACTGAAGCTACAGCTGCTGTCACAGGTGACAAGGCAAAAGTAATGCAGGGTAAAGCAGCAGACTAACAAAAACAGCCTGGTGCAGCTTTATTTCACCCAGCGAAAAGCTCTTAACAGCTCGGCCATCACATGCCCGGAATACCAGCGGCCATGGGACAGGATCAGTCTTTTCGGTTGCCATGCCAGCATCTGCAACACGGCGCTACGTAAAGCCCCTTTGTGGTGGCGGAAACGCCAACGTAAGTCCAGCGGGGCTTTGCCGTCTGGGTCCACATTACCGGCCAGCCAAAATAAAGGCCTGCTCCAGAGCGGGCATTTGTCCGGTTCAAAATTTTCAATCAGGCAGGCCAGGATCAGTGTTTTGCTGGGCGGATGAAAAAATACGGTTTCCTGATGATCGGAACTCTGCTGATCGGCGCCGGCGCTGACCAGTAAAAAGCGTATTTCAGCGGGCCAGGCCGCAGCGGCAAGGCTATCCGGGACAAAACCCAGCTGATAGTCCGCTTTGAGCGTTAAATGGCGTGACAAGGCTCTTTGTTGCACAGCAGGCGGCAGCCATACCAGCGCATCAGGGCACGCCTGTTGCCATTCTTGCAGATAGGCGTAATGCAGCCAGTTGGGTGTGACCAGATGTTGTATCGGGCCCAGTTGTTGTACCTGAGCCAATAATTGTGGCCTGAATGCCACAGGCGCATGCAACCAGATGCCACCGTTTTCCAGCCGGATAACGGTCATCCGGGTGGGGAAAGGTAAGCCAAAATACGACACTGCCGGGCCATCAGCCAGCCAGATATTGTCGGCAACAGGTTTTAATACAAAAAGCGGCGGATACATAACATCACAATCCTTGTGCGGCCGGGCTACGCCGTTATTCAAGCGGAACTTCGGGCCAACCGCAACAAAACAATGTAATAAATGTAAATAAAATGATTTAATTTATTGAAGTGTATTGTTTTTCTAAACATGGCGAATTGGGTAGTCTGTGCTGGCTCGCCGGGCTTAAGCGCGCGGTGACGCGAAAAGCAAAATATGCAGTCTGGTGATGCTGCCGTACCGGCAATGTAAGCTGTTTGCCGTTTTATTAGCTGCGGTTCCACAGGTTCTGATTTTTTAACAGGGTAAAAAACTCATCCGGTCCCCAGCATTTTGGGATCAAGTCCATTTTGCTGCGTTCTTCAAAGTTTGACACCAGTTTGCTCAGGATTTCTTTCAGGCGTTCTTCGCTCATCCGCTCCAGCTTTTTCTGCGCTTGCGGAAAATATAAATTATTGTCGCGTTTCACTATCAGATTGTTGCCGGCATGGGTGTAATTAAGGTTACGGGTGACCACCCGACAGCCCGGTTGGTCGCTTTCTGCTGGGTACAGACTGTTGACGATGGCGTATTCGTATCTGTCTAAATCTTTTTGATCAGAGTCTTTTGGAATATAGGTAATACCATAACCCTGTGGGAAGTCACCGGTAATCTGCAGCAGGTTGTCCACTATGGCTGCGTGGTACCAGCCTTTGGCGACACCGGCCCTGAGTACAGCAGCCACTTTAGGCAGCTGGTCATAACGGTAGTTTTGTTTGCTCGGCAGTACCACGGACACATACACTTGGGGTATTTTTAACAGATTGCCGATACCGTCTTCAGGTTGAATGGCTTCTTTGAGTAAATGGCTGATAAACAGTTGTTTATCCTGTTCCTGCAGATTAAAACGGTCCCGCTCTGTTTTGGAATTACCAATATAGGTATCCAGCCCCAGACCATTTTTCAGGTAGTCCTGACTTTGTTCATAACTGATACGCAGCAGTTCCTGCCGCTCCTCACTTGCCAGAGTGCGAAACTCGTCCAGGTCGCCGTTGTCACCCAGCAAAATTTGCCGGGCTGCCGGATGCTGCAGGCCAATATCCTGCAGCAATACTGCCATCACCAATGGCAGCTGAATTTCTTCCAGAAAAGGTGAATACAGCAGGTCGGTTTGCTGGGCTTTTTGCTGTTCGGTTTCCAGCACTTTATTCAGCACATATCGGTTTTTAATTTGCTGATCTGCCAGTAATTGATCCAGCAACAGTACCGCCAATATGGCTTTATAAGCATGTTTATGCCGCTGGTTAATTTGCGGCACCTGTCGGCCTTTGGTCGGCGAAATCAACTGAATAGTGCCCAAAGCGCGGGCGGCCTGTAGCCGGATTTCCTGTGGATTGTCACCTTCGAGCAAATGCAGTAGCTGGCGTGCCACTTGTTTTAAATTACGGATGCGATCCAGCCGGTAATCCTGTTGCAGCCGGCGCTTTTCTTTTAATTGCTGACGAATGTCGCTGAGCAGCTGCGTTGTTTTGCCGCTGCTTTTACCAGAGGTTTCCTGTTTTTCCGCCAGTTCCTGCTCGCGTTGTTCAAGCTGGGCAATTTCCTGCACTTCCGGTGATGAAAAATACTGGTTGGCCTGCTCGTAAATCGAGTCTCTGCGAGCAGTCACATCATAAATTTTGCTCAGCAGATCTTTGATGCTTTTGGTGGCTGCGGTATTGCCAAACTGAGATTGATTCATCCACTGAGGTCCTTGCACTCAAAGCCTACAACAAAGTCCGTGCTTTGTGACTGCTGCGGTGTTGTGCCACAGAGTTCACTAACTCTAGTCTTGTTTCTGTTTGATGCCAGTTATCACAAGAAACAAAATATACCGCAATACGTCAGCTGCAAAAAAGGGAATTCGACAAATTCTGTAAAAGTTGCTTTGCTGTAACAAGGAGTTAGCAACATTGAGGCAAAGATGCGGATAGCAGTGATAGGGGGCGGCATTAATGGGCTGGCCAGCGCATGGCAGCTGGCGCTGGCCGGGCATCAGGTGGAACTCTTTGAACGCGATGCGCTGATGCAGGCGACCAGCGCTGCTTCCAGCAAATTGTTGCATGGTGGTTTGCGTTATCTGGAACAGGGTCATATCCGGTTGGTGCAGGAGGCGCTGCGCGAGCGACGCTGGTGGATCAAAAAGGCTCCCAGACTGACCCGGCGTTTACCTATTCTGTATCCAATTTATCAGGATGGCCGCAGGCCTCGCTGGCAACTGAAAATTGGTCTTTGGTTATACGACTTTTTATCCGGACGCAAAGGCATAGGCCGCCATCGCTGGTTGACACCGGCGCAGCTGTTGCGCTGCAGTCCGGAGTTAAATCCTGAGGGGCTCACCGGCGGTTATTTATTTTTTGATGGCCAGATGCAGGATCAACAACTCGGCTTGTGGGTAGCGGCACAGGCTGAAAAACAAGGGGTGAAAATCCACCAACATTGCCCTGTGGCCGCAGTGAGAGCCAATGGCGCATTGCAATTACAGGGTAATGCCGAATGGTTGCAGTTTGATCGTATTGTGAATGTCGCCGGGCCCTGGAGTAATCAGTTGCTGGAACAATCCGGCCTTGTAGTGCAGCAGCAGCTGGATCTGGTGCGTGGCAGTCATTTATTGCTGCCGCCGGTCAGTAAATATGGCCATATGCTGGAAGTGCCGGGCGAGCAACGTATTGTGTTTGTCTTGCCCTATCAGGGGCAAACCTTATTGGGCACCACAGAAGTGCGGCAAAGCCTGGCCGAGCCTATTGCCTGTAGTCACGGCGAAAGAGCCTATCTGCTGGATCTTTATAACCATTATTTTATCACCAGCCGCAATGCCGCTGATATTATCCGCGAATTTGCTGGGGTGCGGCCTTTGCTTGGTGGTAGTGACAATGCCAGCACTGCAAGTCGTGAATACAGCATGCACTGGCAGCAGCAGCTGTTAACTGTCACAGGAGGTAAATGGACCACAGCCCGCGCCTTGGCGCGGCAAGTGGTGCAGCAAGTGTTGTTGTCCGGCAAACACTAAGCCGTTGTTGCAGCTGTGGGGGCACAGCAGCAATAAATTTTTTATCAGGCATGAACCTCAGGCTGTGCTGCCTCGTCTTGAGTACAGGTTCACATCAGCAGTACAACACAAGGGCAGCATGACCAAAGCACAACTGGATTTATTGGTACTGGCCTGGCAGGACGGCCGCTCTGAAGCTTTTGTCTTGTTGTATCAGTTTTATCAGCCAAAACTTTGCCATTTTGCTGCTTATTTACTGGGAAACAATGCAGTTGCCGAAGATTTAGTGCAAAACGTCTGGTTAAAACTCAGCCGTCGTTTGCAGCGGCTGGAAGATCCAAGACTGTTTGCCAGCTGGTTATATAAAGCAGTGCGCTGGGAAGTGCTCGACTGGCAAAAAAGCGCCAGTCAGCGCCGGCAAGTGCCGCTGGACGAAACAACTGAGGCCTTGTTGTGGTATACGCCCGCCGAGCAAGATTCTGGTTTATATCAGGCCATTGCCTGCCTGGCGCCTGCTGAGCAACTGGTGCTGTTGCTGCATTATTTTCATCAGTGTGAACTGACTGAAATTGCGCTGATCCTGAACCTGCCAACCGGCACGGTCAAATCGCGGTTATTCCGTGCCCGCCAGCAACTTAAACAACAGCTCGACGGAGATTATGATGAATAATAAACAACACGCAGCAGAACTGGCGGCACAAGCCTATCAGTTGGATAAACTAATGCGGGAAGAGCAGGGTTTAATGCCGTTGATCCAATCCGGTTTTCGCGGTGGTTTAAAACCTTTGATGATCCTGGCTTATCTGTTGGCGCTGCTGCTGATGGTTGCCATTGTGTTTTGTGCTTATCAGTTTTTTACGGTAGAGGCGGCACAACAAAACTTTTGGGGTTTTTGTCTGGTGCTGGCTTTTCAGGCGCAGGTGGGCACCAAAATCTGGATCTGGCTGGAAATGAACAGGGCATCTACAGTGCGGGAACTGAAAAGGGTAGAGCTGGCGCTGGCACAGCTGCAGACCCAGGCTGTCGCACAGGCAGCTGCTGAGCGCTGAGCAGAACTACAATAAAAAAGGCAGCCTTTGTGCTGCCTTTTGTCGTTAAGTTAAATCCAACGCCAGAATTTTTGAACGGCGCTGGTAGTTATACAACTGCTGTTTTTTCGCCGGTAAATCTTCGACGTTTTTCAGCTCAAAACCATGTTCTAAAAACCAGTGAATACTGCGGGTGGTCAGTGCAAACAGGGTTTTGTATTTACGCTGGCGCGCCAGCTGAATAATGTTTTTTAACAGCAAGGTGCCACGGTCGGCGTCGCGGTAATTTGGATGCACGGCCAGGCAGGCAAATTCACCGACGTTTTCTTCCGGAAAGGGATATAACGCGGCGCAGCCAATCACTAAACCATCGCGTTCTATCAACACAAACTGGTCAATTTCCATTTCCAGCTGTTCGCGGGAACGGCGTACCAGCAAACCCTGTTGTTCCAGCGGCCGGATCAAATCCAGAATACCGCCAATATCATTGATAGTGGCGCCACGCAGCCGTTCGGCCGCTTCGGTAACAATCTGGGTACCAATACCGTCGCGCGAGAACAGCTCCTGCAGCAAAGCGCCATTGACGCTGTTACTGACCAGGTGGCAACGCGGAATACCGGCGCGGCTGGCGCTGATAGCAGCATGTAAAAAGGCCAGAGTGGCAGTGCAGGCGCCGGGTTGTTGCTCCATTTGCTGCATAATGACTTCAGCGTCGTTGGGCATCAGCTCGGCAATAATTTCGCCGTCTGCATCCACAATACCGCCAATGTCGGTAAAACCTATCATTTTGTCGGCACGCAGTTTAATCGCCACCTGAGTGGCAATTTCTTCGGCGGTTAGGTTAAAACTTTCGCCTGTGACCGAAGCGGCGACCGGTCCCATCAACACAATACAGTTTTGATCGAGCTGACGGCGGATACCCGCCACGTCAATACGGCGTACCCGGCCACTGTGGTGGTAATCCACACCTTCATCCACACCCAAAGGCTGGGCAATGACAAAGTTGCCGCTGACCACGTTGATCTGGGCGTTATGCATAGGGGTGTTAGACAAACTCATCGACAAGCGGGCGGTGATATCGAGCTGCAAAGCACCGGCCACTTGCTTAATCAGTTTAAAAGAGTCGTCGTCTGTGACCCTGATCCTGTTGTGGTATTGTGCCAATAAACCATGTTGCTCCAGCGCCTGGTTAATTTGTGGCCTGGCGCCATACACCAATACTATCTTGATACCAAGGCTGTTTAGCAAGGCAATGTCATTGATAATACTGCGAAAACCGGGTTGGATCATGGCTTCACCGCCCAGCATCACCACAAAGGTTTTGCCACGGTGTGCATTGACATAAGGGGCCGACTGGCGAAATCCATCAACAATTTCAGTGGTACGCACGCTCTGTTTGGTTCCTTCTGGATAAGTGGTTCATGTCATACAGTTTTTGTATGACAGCAGCATGAACTTGAGTGTAGTGGAAAATTATCACAACAGCGCTGAGCGAAAGCTCCGCGGGCGGAAGCTGTTGTGGTTCGGGTAAACGGCGCGTACTTTAAAGCAAAAGTGGATAAATATCCAACAGAAATTTTCTGGTTTATCTCGGGTTGTTCTGGTGGTTTTTTCCAACGGAGCTCTATTGTTGCTGCAAGTTGATGCTCTGGATTTTCTGGTGATGTTATATCCTGTTTTGCTGCATGATTATGCGCCTTGTCAGGGCAGCATTTTTTGTTTTTACCTCGCCAATAAAAAAGCAGCACCAGGTGCTGCTTTGATATCAATAACTGTCAGATCAACAGCTATTTATTTAGTCCAGAATGATATGAGGTAAAAAGCGGGAACTGTCTTTTGTGATCAAAGTGTTGTCTTCACGAATACCCATACCGGCGGCACTGTCACCGACCAGCCAGGAGCCAATTAAAGTGTAACTCTGGTCAAATTTAGGCAGCGGATAAAACTCCTGCCGGATAAAACCAGCATCGGTGTAAGGGCCGTCCACTGTCAGTTTGTTGCCTTGTGGGTCTATCAGCTCAATATTGGCGCCTTCACGCGAATACAAAGGTTTACGCACCCAGCCAGAACGCAACGAAGCTTCACCCGGGCTTTCAAAAAAGCTGGGCAGCAGGTTTGGATGATTGGGATACTTTTGCCATAACAGCGGCAATATGCCTTTGTTGGATAACAACATTTTCCAGGCAGGTTCCAGCCACTGAGTGTCTGAGGTTAATAAATGCTGGCCAAACTCTTCCCGCAGCATAAATTCCCACGGATACAGTTTAAACATGGCCTGCACCGGAAAATTATCCGCATCCACCAGCTGGCCGTTAATTTCACCCAGTTGTTCCAGCGCTAAAAAACGCCCGTCGATGCCGGCCTGAGTGGCAATATCCAGCAGATAATTCACCGTGCCTTTGTCTTCATTATTGTCGCCAATACAGCTGAAATAACAGGGCTGACGCAAAGGCATGGAGGCAAAAGTCTGTTCCAGTTTGTCCTGCAGCGAATTAAACTGGTCGGCGCCTTGTGGCAGCTGACCACGCATCATTTGATCTTCCAGCCACACCCACTGGAAAAAACCGGTTTCAAATAACGAAGTAGGAGTGTCGTAATTGAGCTCCAGTAATTTGGCCGGGCCTTTGCCATGATAAGCCAAATCCAGCCGGCCATATAAATGCGGCTGCGCTGTACGCCAGGACTGTGCCAGCCAGTCCCAATATTGCTCAGGTACTTCCAGCAGCCTTAACTTTTGCTCATCGGCCAGAATATCCGGCACCAGTGACAGAGCCATCTGGTGCAGCTCTTCAGTCGGCGCTTCTATATCCTGTTCAATCTGCGCCAGGCTGAACTGGTAATAAGCGCTTTCGTCCCAATAAGCTTCACCGTCAAAGGTATGAAAATCAAAACCGACACTTTCGGCATATTGCCGCCAGCCTGGCCTTTCGTTGATGGCAACTTTTTTCATCCGCGCTTAACCACCGCTGCTCATGGTCTGACGCTGCTGTGCCTGTGCGCCAAAACCGCCACGGCGCACCATAGAACCCGGCTGCGGCTGCATTTTTGACGGTAACACTGACACAGGGCCGGACTGACGCGCAACCGGCTGATTGCTGGCGGTGCGGTAAGTGCTCATATCATCACGGGATTTATACAAAGGCTGGGTTGGCACTGATTGTTTTGGTGCGGCCTGACCACTGCGATTCAGCATCTGGCCTGCTAAAAAGCCCATCATCATCGGCATAAAAAAGCCTGAGCTGGCCTGTTGTTGCTGCACAGGTGCTGCTGGATCTGTTGCTGTGCCGTCTGTTGTGTTTGCAGTGTTGTTTTGCGCCAGGATGTTGGTTGGCGTTTCACATTGGCCAGCCCCAAAATCGGCTTCACATTCGGCCTGGGACTGATACTTAGGCGCAACCTGGGCATGCAGTTGCTGCGCTTTGGCAAATTCAGCCTGACATTCGGCCGGTGGATTGTAATAAGCGGCACATTCATCTGCGTTCTGATACACAGCGGTTTCCACCGGCTCTTCGCTGCTGCAGCCGGCCAGCAACAAGGTTGCAGTTGGCACCATCAGGATCAGCGCGGCTTTTTTACTGCGTTTAAAAGATGTAGACATAATAACTCCTTAAAACGTCATGCTGGCGGCGTTGATCATGCCGACAGCCACAGAGCAGCAGGCAGAAAACACACCGGCGGCCACTTCGCCATTGGTGATCCGTTGTGGCAGCTGACGCAAGGTAAAACGCACCACCACAAAAGTCAGGCTTTGCACCACCAGTGCAATTGCACCCCAGATAGCACAGTCAGCCAGCGAAATTGAATGGGTAATGGCACTGGAAAGTGGCAGGGCAAAACCTATTAAAGCACCGCCAAAGGCCACAGCAGCTGCGGTATTGTTGGATTTAATTAAGGCGATTTCGTCATGGGGCGTCAGCCAGCTGTAAAAGCGGGCAAATAAAGCCAGTAATAAAATTGCGAGGAAAAAGAAACTTAAAAACTCAGGCAAACCGGCAATTGAAGCAAGCAGCGTATCAGACATCAGATCTTCCTTTGATTTAACGGGTGGGTCTGACGCTATCATCCTGAATTTGGCTGTAAAAGGCAATTGCCTCGCTGTTTTGCCTGCTGCTGTGATAGGGCCTTTGGCAAAGGGGCTTTTGCTTGGGGCTGGCAAAAGTGCCGACAACAGTTGTTGCTTGTACTAGGCTCAAAGAGATGAACGGACTCACGGACATTACTGCGGTAATAACCAGATTGAGGTGAGTTTATGTTAAATCAAATCAAAGTCCGCACCCGTTTGATCGGGTTGTCGGTGATCCCATTAATACTGCTAATCATGGTCAGTCTGATTGCTGTTTATAACATGGGGCTGTTAGCCAGGGGGGTCGACAGTTTATATCAGGACAGGATCAAACCCCTGCAACAAATTAAAGTTGTTTCCGATGCTTATGCTGTCACCATTGTCGACACTATGCACAAACACAGGGCAGGTTTGCTGAATGTGCAGGAAGCCAGCAGCCAGATCCGTCAGGCGGCTGACACGGCCCAAAACGCCTGGCAGGATTATCGCAAAACCCGGATGACTGCGGCTGAACTGAGTTTGGTTGAAGCGGCCAACCCCTGGATTGATAAGTGGCAATTGCAATTACAGGGTTATCTGAAGGACATTGCCGATGGTTCAGTGTTGGCCGTGCCTAATGCTGAGTTTCAGCGCCAGATGTATGGTGTGGCTGACCCACTGAGCACTGCGTTGGCAAACCTGATCCAGCTGCAGCTGGATGAATCACAGCTGTTTACCGGCGAAGCGGCAGAGCGTCACAGCAGTACTTTGCAGTTATTTACGGTGTTGATGGTACTGACCATTGCCGGTCTGTCTTTGCTGGCGTTGCTGGTGTACCGCTCAATTCAGCGGCCGCTGCGTGATTTACGTCAGGTGATTAACAATGTCGGGCAAGACTCCGACTTGCGCTTAAGGGTCAAGATCACCGGCAACGATGAAATAGCCGAAGCTGCCGAATCTTTTAATCAGACCATCAGCAGAGTACAGGCGTTTTTTACCGAGCTTGGTGGAGCAGTGCATATGTTGGCGTCGGCTTCAGAGCAAATGAGCAGTGTCAGCGCTCAGGTCAGCGACACCGCTTTTGCCCAGGAACAACAAGCCAACCTCATCGCGACCGCCATTAACCAAATGTCGGCCGCTATTCAGGAAGTGGCGGCCAGTGCTCAGGCAACCTCGGTACAGGCAGCAGATGCCGACAATAAAACACAGCAAGGTTATGCCCGGGTGTCACAAAATGTCAGTGCTATCCGGCAGTTGTCGGACGCCATTGGCAGCGCCAGTGTGGTCATCCACGGTTTAAATGATGAAACTGATAAAATCAGCCAGGTACTATTGGTGATCCAGAATATTGCTGCCCAAACCAACTTACTGGCGTTAAACGCGGCCATTGAAGCCGCCAGAGCCGGCGAAGCAGGCCGTGGTTTTGCTGTGGTCGCAGATGAGGTTCGCACTCTGGCGACGAACACGCAAAAGGCAACCGAATCTATCCGTAATATGATCGATACCTTACAGGGTGCAGCCAAAGAAGCTGTCAACGCTATGACCCAATCACAACAATATGCCGGTGACAGCGTACAGAATGCGCAGCAAGCCGGTGATGTGCTGGAGGAAATCCGCAGTTCAGTGGCCACTATTGTGGATATGAATGTGCAGATTTCCGCGGCCACTGAACAACAAACTGTAGTGGCCGAAGATATTAATAAAAACATTACTGAATTTAGCGGTAGTATCAGTGAAGTGAGTCATAGTGCCCGCCACAGTGCTGAGGCCAGTACCGCACTGGCAGAGCTGGCGGCTAAATTGCGGCTGCAGGCGGCGCAATATCAGGTGTAGAGCGCCCTGCTGTCAGACGCTGCGCTCTGTTTCTTCGCAGAGCGCAGCAGTTTTACTGCTATTTTTCACGAATCGTTCATAAATTCAGCCTTTTATCGCAGCTGTTGCCCCTTATATCCGCCGTGGCTGGACATTCAGATCGGATTCACTACACTCGGGCCTTAATCAGCATCAAGATGTTATGCAGGAAATCCCGATGAAACAAAAATCTTTAGTCGCCTTAAGTATCGCTTTGGCTTTTGGTCTGGCCGGCTGTGAACAAGCCAGCAAAACTGAAGCACCCCAGGCACAGGCACAAGCTCCGGTTGCGGCTTTAAAAAGTGGTATTGAACTCAGTAATCTCGACACTCAAACCAAACCACAACAAGACTTTTTCCGTTATGTAAACGGCAATTGGTTAGCCAAAACCGAAATCCCGGCGGATAAGTCGGTGTGGGGTAGTTTTCATGAATTACGCAAAGGCGCTGACGAGCATGTGTTAACGTTGATTAAAGCAGCGGCGGCTAAACCGGCAGAGCTAGGCACAGATCAGCAGAAAATCGGTGATTTGTTCCGTGCTTATCTGGATACCGCCAAAATTGACAGCCTGGGCTTAACACCACTGCAGGACGAGCTGGCGGCCATTGATAAACTGACACAACCTGCCGAGCTGGCAGCTTTCTTAGGTCAGATGCAGCAAGACAGATATGGCTCGCCAGTGGCACTTTATGTCGGTCAGGATCAGAAAGATTCCACCAAATATATTGTCAGTGCCAGCCAGTCAGGCCTGGGGTTACCAGACCGTGACTATTACCTGAAAACAGACGAAAAATCTGAACAAATCAAAAAACAATATCAGTGGATGATTGCCAAATTCTGGGAACTGGCCGGCTGGGCTGAAGGCGGCAAAGCGGCAGAGCAAATTTTTGCGCTGGAAAGCAAACTGGCAGAAGCGCAGTGGAGCCGGGTGCAAAACCGTGATCGCAACGCCACTTACAACAAAATGACCCCAGCTGAACTCAGCACTTTAGCACCTGGTTTTGACTGGGCGGCCTTTGTAAAAGCGGCACAGCTTAATAGCGAAGATGCAATGGTGGTACGTCAGCCTACCTATTTTACTGCCTTTGCTAAATTGCAGCAGGAAGTAACGCTGGAACAATGGAAAACTTATCTGAAGTTTCATTTGATCCGCAGCAATGCGTCGTTACTCAGTGCCAATTTTGATCAGGCCAGTTTTGATTTTTATGGCCGGGTGCTGAGCGGATTGCAGGAACAAAAACCACGGGAAGAACGTGCCGTAGAAGCCATTAACAGCGCGCTTGGTTTTATGGTTGGCAAAATGTATGTGGAAAAATACTTTAAGCCAGAAGCCAAAGAGCGGATGGATCAGCTGATTAAAAACCTGCGGGTGGCTTTTGAGCAGTCGATTAACGAGCTGGACTGGATGAGCGCCGAAACTAAACTGGCGGCTCAGGAAAAACTGAAAAAATTTAATACCAAAATTGGTTATCCGGATGTGTGGCGTGACTACAACTGCCTGAGCATCAGCGCCGATGATCTGATTGGCAATATGCAGCGCAGCAGCCAGTGTGAATATCAACGTATGATTGGCAAATTGGGCAAACCTGTTGATCGCACTGAATGGGGCATGACACCCCAAACAGTCAACGCTTATTACAGCTCAACGATGAACGAAATTGTGTTCCCTGCCGCTATTTTGCAACCGCCGTTTTTTAATGTGGAAGCGGACGACGCAGTAAACTACGGCGCCATTGGTGGGGTCATTGGTCATGAAATTACCCATGGTTTTGACGATCAGGGCAGCCGCTCGGACGGTGACGGTAATTTGCGTGACTGGTGGAGCCCGGCTGATGCTGAGCAGTTCCGTCAGCGCACTCAGCTGATGGTGGAGCAATACAGCGCCTTTAACCCTATTGATGATTTAAAACTGCAGGGTGCTTTAGGTTTAGGTGAAAACATTGCTGATTTAGGCGGTTTAACAGTGGCTTACCGTGCTTATCAGAACTCGCTCAATGGCAAACCGGCTCCGGTGATTGATGGTTTTACCGGCGAAAAACGCTTTTTTATCGGCTGGGCGCAGGTATGGCGCACCAAGTTCCGTGACGAAGCTTTACGCCAGCAAGTGATCACAGGCCCACATTCACCAGGCATGTACCGGGTGTTAGGTGTATTGTCGAATATGCCGGAGTTTTATCAGGCTTATGATGTAAAACCAGGTGACGGCATGTATCGCCCTGACGATCAGCGGGTGAAAATCTGGTAACAGCGATTGTCGCATTGTCTTAAAAACGGAGCCTGTTGGCTCCGTTTTTATATCACTCAAAAGTGCAAAGTCCGATTGGCATCAGCAAAGGCGAAAATAAGCACAGGGGTTGAACGCGGTTGGCGCTCTGGCCGCAAGGCCTTATAATCGCCGCCAAAGTTGGCATCTACTACAAGGATTGACGGTTGAGAACTCTTACATTCCCGCAACGTCTGGCATTTGGTTTATCGGCCCTGACCCTGAGTTTACAGGCGCAGGCTGGCTGGTGGATTGAAGCGGACGATTTGGCGCTGCGTTCAGATATCCAGTTATTGGCGGATATCGGTATTATCAAACAACCTGTCACTACTTTCCCTTTGATGTGGCAGGCGGTGATCAGCGATGTGCAGGCGGTCGATCCACAACAATTAAGCCCACAACAAGCAGAAGTGTTGCGCCGGGTGGTGGCCGCTTATATGCGCGACAAACGCCCAAGTCAGGCCCGTATCAGTCTTGCCGGTGAAACCGAACAACCGCAGTTTGTCCGTTTTGGTGACACTTTGCGTGATGAAGCCCAACTCGGGCTGCAATACAGTTATCACAGCGACAACCTCAGTGGCCGGCTGCAGGTCGGCAGAGTGCATGCGCCTGTGGACGGCCAGCGCACCCGGCTCGATGGCAGTTATGTGGCTGTTAAAGCCTGGAACTGGGTGGTCAGTGTAGGTGCTTTAGAAAAATACTGGGGTCCAAGCTGGGACGCCAGCACTATTGTCAGCACCAATGCCCGGCCTGTTGCCGGTATTAGTTTTAGCCGCCATTCCAGTGCTGCCAAGGCAGATGATTGGTTGCCGGCCTGGACTTTTACCACCAGTTTTGGCCAGCTGAGCGAAAGATCTGCTGTGCCTTCAGCTAAGTTATGGCAAGCCAGATTAGGCACTAAACCGCTGGACTCACTGGAACTCGGTTTTAGCTGGGTGATGCAATATGGCGGTGATGGTTACGGTAATGGTTTAAACGACTGGTTTAATGCGTTGTTTGACGGCGGTACCCTGGAAGGCACCGAAAATATGCTGGCCGGTTATGATGCCCGTTGGTCCGGCAGTGTGCTGGATAAACCTTTGGGTGTTTACTTCAGCGCCACTGCCGAAGACTTTAATAGCAAAAAACTGGCGCTGTATAAAGTGGTGTATCAGCTGGGTGCCGATGTGTTCTTGTCTTCCATCGACAGTCGCATTTATGCAGAGTTTGTCGATACCACTATTGATTGCAGTGATGATCGCGACTGGAACTGCATGTATGAACACAGTGTGCATCAGGACGGATATCGCCGTTATGGCCGTAACTTTGGATCGCCATACGACAATGACAGCCGGGCATTTAACTTAGGTGTGTTGACGCAGCTCGATATCAACACCCACTGGCACAATAAAATTGCTGCTTTGCAGCTGAATATCGACGGTGGCCGGGTAGATTTGCCATCCCAATGGACCCAAACCCAGTTGCCGGCACGCAATGTATTGTTGTGGCGCACAGAGCAGCAGTGGCGTGAAGACTCTGATCAGGTGAAGTGGGGGCTGGAATTTAGCCGAACCACTTATAAAGCCAGCAACAGCAGTGACTGGCAGACTGAACTTTTTCTGCAGTGGCAAAGGTTGTTCTGACAGCGGCCAGTCTGGTTGTTTGCAAGGGTCACTGCGGTGGCCCTTTTTTATTGTTTTTGTCTATACACTGAGTGAAAGCTGGCCGCAGTGCCAGCTGCGCCTTATTTGCGGTAGCTATCGTCACTGCAGCACTGATCCCGGGATAAATTGCATACGTATGCAGTTTAACAATCCGGTATTCAGCAGCTGCTGCTGAGGTCTGCGGGCAACAGGCCGGCGCTCTTTGCGCTTTTGCTTGCACCAGCTTAGTGCTTTGACCGGAAGCACCGGCCTGACAGTCAATTGATGTTGCAGACTTGTAGCCAGAACTACACTGCGGCGGGCGGTATCAGCCAGATTTTTGGCCGGCCAAACGGCATTTTTCTGGACAAAAGCTATGCTGAACAAGCAGATGCAAATAATGGCTTGCACCCGCTTTGGGCAAAGGTCTGGCGGGGCGCACTAAAGTCGTGCGTTTGCGTTGGTATGAATACGTATTCATGTTGTGTAGTTCAGGTAATCCACATAGAAATAGCAAGGTTGTCATACTTCATACCGGTTGGTGTGGAGCGAACAACCTAAAAATCAGAAACACCACACCGGGGATGAAGGGCATGAAACACTATAAATTAAATTTACTGACGCTCGCGCTGGCGACTGCGGGCTTCAGTGCAGTCAGTTATGCTGACCAACAGGCAACAACAGAAACCAAAGCCAAAGCAGAAGAAAATATTGAGGTGATCCAGGTATCTGGTATCCGCCGCAGTCTGCAAATGGCACAAGCATTAAAAATGGAATCAACCTCAGTAGTTGAGGCCGTTTCAGCTGAAGATATCGGCAAATTACCGGACATGAGTATTGCCGAATCTATCGCCCGTTTACCAGGCCTGGCCGCACAACGTTTGGACGGTCGTGCCAACGTTGTTTCAGTGCGTGGTCTGGCACCGGATTTTACCACTGCCACTTTAAATGGTCGTGAGCAGGTCACTGTGGGTGATAACCGCAGTGTGGAATTTGACCAATATCCATCTGAAATGATGAACAACGTTGTGGTGTACAAAACACCAGACGCAGGTGTTATGGCACAGGCCATTGGCGGTACTATCGATATGCAGACAGTACGTCCGTTATCGCATGGTGAACAGGCCATGGTGTTTAACTTACGTGGTGAGCGTAACGACCTGGGCGCCTTAAACGCCGGTTCTACGGCCAACGGTTACCGTGGCAGCTTCTCTTATATCGACCAGTTTGCTGACGACACTGTGGGTGTGGCTTTTGGTTATGCCAAAATGACATCACCAAACCAGGAAGAACGTTGGCAGTCATGGGGTTATGCTGATGGCCCTAATGGCTCTAAAGTGATTGGCGGTGCCAAACCTTATGTGCGTTCCAGTGAATTAGAGCGTGATGGCTATTTAGGTATTGTTGAATTTAAGCCAAACGACAAATCCAGCACCGTGATTGATGCTTATTATTCTGAGTTCCAGGATGAGCAACAATTACGGGGTATCGAGCTGCCATTATTGTGGGGTGGTGCGCCACTGAGCAATGCAGTGATTCAGGACGGTCTGGTCACCAGCGGCACTTACACAGGCGTCAAATCTCTGGTGCGTAACGACGTGAACCTGCGTGATGCCGATACACTGGCGCTGGGTCTGAACCACGAATATAAAATGAACGACCAGTGGAGCCTGGAAGCTGACTTAAGTTATTCCAAAGCCAACCGCAAAGATTTTAACCTGGAAAGTTATGCCGGTACTGCCCGCGGTGATGCCAATGGTGCCAAAGACAGCTTAGATTTTAATTTTACTCCGGGTGGCATTGTTACCTTTAATCCAACTTTGGATTATTCAGACGCCAATCTGATCAAACTGGGTGCAGCCCGCAGCTGGGCAAATGGCATCACACTGCCATCTGACGCTCAGGACGGCTTTGTGAACACCCCGGATATTGAAGATGAATTACAAGCTATCCGTTTAAGTGCCAAACGTATGTTTGCTGACGGTGCTGTCAGTGCTGTTGAATTTGGTGTGAATTACAGTGAGCGTGACAAAGGTAAAGTAGACACTGGTAATTATCTGACGTTAAAAAATTACCCTGTGTCAGCACCTGTGCCAGCTCAGTTCCTGTTAGCCCCAACTTCGCTGGACTTTATCGGCATGGGCAACATGCTGAGCTACGACTCAATGGCGCTGTACAACAGCGGTGCTTATAACGAGGTTTCTGAGTCATTAACAGACGCAGCCCGTTACAACAACACCTGGACAGTCAGCGAAGATGTCACCACTTTCTTTGTGAAGTCTGATATCGAATCACAAGTTGGTCGTTTCCCGGTGAAAGGTAACGTTGGTTTACAGGCGGTTCATACCGATCAGATGGCCACAGGTTTTGCCACTACTAAAAACTCAAGTGGTTTGGTGGTTGCCACGCCGGTTGAAGGCGGCGACAAATACTGGGAACTGTTACCAAGCTTTAACTTAGGTTTTGATGTTGCTGAGCAACAAATGGTGCGTGTAGCTGCTGCCCGTACTCTGGCGCGTGGCCGGATGGACAAAATGAATGCCAGCACTGGTTTCTCTTACAACGCCGCCAATCAGTCCAGCAGCGATATCAACCGCTCGCCATGGTCTGCTCAGGGTGCAAACCCGGCGCTGCGTCCATGGATGGCCCGTCAGTATGACGTCAGCTACGAGAACTATTTTGATGACGCAGGTTACTTTGCAGCTTCGGTGTTCTACAAAGACTTAGAAAACTACGTCTTTGACCAGGACCAGCTGTTTGACTTTACCGGTTATGCCTACACAGGCCCGGCGCCAGTGTTAAATCAGGGTTATATCAAAACCCCAACCAATGGTAATGGCGGTTATATCAATGGTATCGAACTGTCGTTGTCACTGACAGGCCAGATGTTAACGCCGGCACTGGATGGTTTTGGTGTGTTGTTAAGTGGTTCTTACACCGACAGCGAAGTGAAAGAAAAATCTGACTCTAAGCCAATGTCGTTACCAGGCTTGTCAGAAAAAGTAGTAAACGCCACTGTGTATTATGAAAAACATGGCTGGCAGCTGCGCACCAGTGCCCGTTACCGTTCAGAGTTCTTAGGTGAAGTCAGCGGTACCAGTCTGACCCGTGTGTATGACATGGTGTTAGGCGAAACTGTGGTCGACGCGCAAATTGGCTACGATTTCAGCCAGTCTGGTTTTGCTGACCTGCACGGTTTGTCAGTCTTGTTCCAGGTCAGCAACCTGACCAACGAACCATTTGTGACTTATCGTGACGGCGACACCCGTAAGATCCGCGATTATCAGAACTATGGCCGTAACTTTATGTTTGGTATCAGCTATAAACTGTAATAGCGCGTGACTTTGTAAGCTTGTCAGAAAACCCCTGCTGCACATCTGTAACAGGGGTTTTTTTATCGGGTTAAAGCGGAGACTTTGTATGCAACAAGTGGTGATTGCAGGTGGCGGTTCTGCCGGCTGGATGGCGGCGGCAATGCTGGCCAAAGTGTTAGGACACAGGGTGAAGATCACGCTGGTGGAGTCTGACGAAATTGGTATTGTTGGGGTGGGGGAAGCCACTATCCCACCTATTTTGTTTTTTAACAAAGCCTTGGGAATTGACGAGGCTGAGTTTATCCAGGCCACCCAGGGCAGCTTTAAACTGGGCATTCAGTTTGAAAACTGGGCGCGCCAGGGCGACAGTTATATGCATGCTTTTGGCGAAATCGGCAGCCCTATTGGCTTGTCGGCTTTTCATCATTTGTGGCTGCGGGCCAAAGCAGCAGGGCATCCCAGTGATTTTTGGGATTTTTCGCCCACTTTTCAGGCAGCCAAAGCCGGTAAGTTCTCCGCCGCAGTGCAGTTAACAGGCACTCCCTTTAGCCAGTTTTCTTATGCATATCATTTTGACGCCAGCCTCTATGCCAAATTGCTCAGACAAAAAGCTGAGCAAAACGGGGTACGGCGCCTTGAAGGCAAAATCAGCCAGGTAGAGCAGGCGGTAAATGGGGATATCGCTGCGCTGGTGATGGAAAATGGCGAGCGGATAGCCGGCGATTTATTTATTGATTGCACCGGTTTTCGGGCATTGCTGATTGAACAAACCCTCAAAGCCGGTTACGAAAACTGGAGCCATTGGCTGCCTTGTGACAGAGCCATGGCGGTGCCAAGCGCAAATCTGACTACGCCTGTGCCTTATACCAGAGCCATTGCCCATCAGGCTGGCTGGCAGTGGCGTATTCCACTGCAACACCGCACCGGTAATGGCCTGGTGTATTGCAGTGCCTTTTTACAGGACGATGCCGCTAAAAGCCAGTTGCTGGCCAACCTTGAAGGCGAAGCTTTGGCAGAACCCAGACCCATTCGTTTTACCACAGGGCGACGCAAGCAGCAGTGGTCGCACAACTGTATTTCGCTCGGGCTTGCCAGTGGCTTTTTAGAACCGCTGGAATCCACCAGTTTGCATTTGATCCAAAGTGGCATTATCCGACTCGTTAAGCTTTTTCCATCAGGCAGCGATATGGCGCTGCTGCGCAACGAATATAACCGCCAGTCGCAGCTGGAGTTTGAGCAAATCCGCGATTTTATTATTTTGCATTATCACCAGACCGAACGCAGCGACAGCGAGTTTTGGAACTACTGCCGCACTATGACAGTGCCGGACAGCTTAAGCCGTAAAATTGAACTGTTCCGCCACAGCGCCGTGTTGCAGCGTGAACAAGATGATTTGTTTACTGAACTGGCCTGGCAGCAGGTGTTGCTTGGGCAACGAGTGTTGCCGCAGCATTATCAGCCGCTGGCCGACAAGCTGAACCCAGCCCAATTGAGTGAGTTATTGGAGAATTTGCACCTGATAGTGCAGGGTATTGTCAAACCCATGCCAACTCACGCCGAAACACTCGCACGAATGACCCAAAGGAGTTAATGGATGAACTGGCCCCAAGCGATAGTGTTTGGCATCAGCAGCAGCTGGTTGTGCTGCTGCGCCGCTGCATCCGCAGTTCCTGCCGATTTGCAGCGCCCTTCACCCGACTGGCGTGATCAGGTGATTTATTTTGTATTAACCGACAGGTTTGCCGATGGCAATCCGGCCAATAATGATCAGGGCGCGGGTGAATTTAACCCGGCAAGTTCGGCCCATTACAGCGGCGGCGATCTGGCGGGCATTCAGCAAAAACTGGATTATATTCAGAAGCTGGGGGCAACTTCGTTGTGGCTGACGCCGCCAGTGGCCAATCAGTGGTGGAGCCAGAAGGTACAATACGGCGGTTATCACGGTTATTGGGCCACTGATTTTATGGCGGTGGATGCCCATTACGGCACCCTGGCCGACTATCAGCAATTATCAAAGGCCCTGCACCAAAAAGGCATGTATCTGATCCAGGATATAGTGGTAAACCATACCGGCAATTTTTTTGGTTACGACGGCCCTTATGATGCCAACAACACCGCAAAAAACTTTGTGTTGTATGAAAAAGGCCGGCAAGCTGCACCCAGCCAGGCACCTTTTCATTTGATCAACAGGTTGGATCCGGTCGCTGCCAAAGCCAATATTTACCACTGGACACCGCCCATTCAGGACCCAAGCCTGCCAGGGCAGGAATTTAGCTATCAGCTGGCGAATCTGGCCGATTTAAACACCAGCAACCCACAGGTGCGAAAGGTACTGAAACAAAGTTACCGTTTTTGGCTGGAGCAGGTGGGGGTAGATGCGTTTCGCATCGACACGGCCAAATATGTCGAACACGACTTCTGGTTTGATTTTTTACATGCATCTGATGGCATTAAGGCCAAAGCGCGTGAACTGGGCAAACAACATTTTTTTACTTTTGGCGAAGTGTTTGAAGCATCCAAACCCTTCCACAATGACGGTGAGCAAAAACTCAAAGCTTTTCTGGGCAGCAAACAAAAACCTGAACTGGATGCTGTGATTGCCTTTCCGCTGTATTTTGATATCAACGCTGTATTGGCCGAAGGCAGGCCGCCTGCTGTCCTGGGTTACCGGCTGGCTGAGCACAGTAAGTTTGCCACACCCCATTTATTGCCCACTTTTTTAAATAATCACGATACCAAAAGGTTTTTAGCGGCCGGCAGTGTTGATGCTTTTATTCAGGCTTATGCGCTGCTTTTTACCATTCCCGGTATTCCGGTAATTTATCAGGGCGATGAACAGCTGTTAGAGCAAAGCCGTCAGGCGATGTTTGCCGGTGGTTTTGGCTCGGCAGAGGATCAGTTCCGGCCCGACAGCCCGATGTACCGCACTATTCAGAGTTTAGCCAAACTGCGCCTTGAGCATAAAACCTTAACCAGGGGAGACTGGCAGTTATTGCAGGCCGACAGCGCAGCGCCCGGTGTGCTGGCCTATCAGATGAGGTTGCCTGAGGCGGAAAAACAGCAACTCTTTGCAGCTGGCAGCGATTCGTCAAAACCGCAGATAACCGACCAGATTGTGGTACTGATGAATACCGCGGACAGGCCAGTGTTGCTGGCAAATTTGCCATTTAACCCAATGCAAGGGCAAACAGCAGCAAAACCAAGCCGCTGGCAGCTGTTGTGGCAGCATCAGTACAACGCAGATTATGTTGACACCGACGCCAGTGGCCGGCTGAGCTTGTTGTTACCAGCGCGGGCTGTGCTGGTGCTGACACCTGAACCGCAGACGGACACAACAAAAACCGCAGCAGCTACCTCAATCAAAGCAGCGCCTTCGCTGATATTTCAATTGCAGCCTGTGCCTTGCGCGCCCCGTTGTCGCCAGGATTTTCGTTTAACAGGCAAAGTCAGCCAGCCCGGTGTTTTACTGCAGTTGGTAAAAAACGGCGAAGTATTGCCGCAAATTCAGCACAGTGATGCTCAAGGCAACTTTAGTTTTGTGGTGCAGGTGCAGGATTTAGGGCAGCAACAAAATCAGCTGGCGGTGTATGCACCAGAGTTACATCAGGTTAGTGACAGCCTGCAATATCAAAGCAGTGTTACCACAGCAAAGTGGCAGGCGGGCAAACAAGATGCGCTGAATGATGATAAAGGGCCGAGTGGCAAATATCAGCAGCCGCAGCAGGAACATTCACAAGATCAGATGGATATTCAGGCGGTAAGCGCCAAAGCCTCAGGGGCTAATCTGGAGCTGACTGTCAAAATGGCGCAGATCAGTCAGTTCTGGGCGCCAGCCAATGGTTTTGACAATGTACATTTTTCGATTTTTTTCCATTTACCACAAAGCAGCTTGCCCGGCGCGCGGGCACTGCCGGGCTTGCAAAGCCTGATGCCTCATGGCAAAAACTGGCAACTTGGCCACTTTATGTTTGGCTGGGGCAACTCGGTGTTTAATGCCAATAAGGCAACCAGCAGTAAAACCGGTGACAAGCTGGGCGCGGCGCCACAACTGGAGGTTGACGCCAAAGCCGGTGTTATTACTGTGTCTTATCAGGGGCAGGCGCTTGGTATTGATAGCTGGGATGGAGCCGGCATTTATATCTCCACCTGGGATAAAACCGGTGAAGGCATGTTGCGTTCGATCCAGCCTGAGCCTTCGCCCTGGAACTTTGCCGGTGCCAGCGCCGATGCGCCTAAGGTGCTGGATGATATCTGGCTGGAATTAACACCGGCTGGGGTCGAATCCGCAGTGTTGTCCGGGCAATAATGGGTAGTTTTGCCAGCAGGATCCGGCGGATCAAGCCGGATCCTGCAACTGCAACAAGGCAGATCGTGCGGTTTTTTTGTGCGCTAAACGCCTGAAGTCATAAATAATTCACCGGACTTCACTGAATTTCGTGATCCCGCTGCTTTTTTTTCGGGCAAATCAAAATAAAATCCTGTATATTGTCGCCCTATTTTCAAACCCTAGCTTAATCGAGATGACTATGTCAGCAGATTTATCCTTATACAGAAACATTGGTATCTTCGCTCACGTTGATGCCGGTAAAACCACCACCACCGAACGTATCCTGAAACTGACCGGTAAAATCCACAAGCTGGGCGAAGTTCACGAAGGTGAATCAACCACAGACTTCATGGTGCAGGAAGCTGAGCGTGGTATCACCATCCAGTCAGCCGCTGTTACCTGTTTCTGGAAAGGTCACCGTTTTAACGTGATCGATACACCAGGCCACGTTGACTTCACAGTTGAAGTTTACCGTTCTCTGAAAGTATTAGACGGTGGTATCGGTGTATTCTGTGGATCTGGTGGTGTTGAACCTCAGTCAGAAACCAACTGGCGTTATGCCAACGATGCAAAAGTATCGCGTCTGATTTTCGTAAACAAGCTGGACCGTATTGGTGCTGACTTCATCCGCGTAACAGAACAGGTGAAAAAAGTTCTGGGCGCTACCCCACTGATCATGACATTGCCAATCGGCCGTGAAGATACTTTCACTGGTGTTGTAGATCTGCTGAGCCAAAAAGCTTATGTATGGGATGAGTCTGGTCTGCCAGAAAACTACACTATCACTGACGTTCCAGCCGACATGGCTGACGACGTTGAAATGTACCGTCAACAACTGATCGAAACTGCTGTTGAGCAGGACGATGACCTGTTAATGGCGTACATGGAAGGTGAAATGCCAACTGTGGAACAAGTGAAAGCTTGTATCCGTAAAGGTACCCGCGAACTGGCATTCTTCCCAACTTACTGTGGTTCTGCTTTCAAAAACAAAGGTATGCAGTTAGTTCTGGATGCTGTTGTTGATTACCTGCCGAACCCGACAGAAGTAAACCCACAGCCACTGACTGATGAAGAAGGTGCTGAGACTGGCGAACACGCTATCGTTTCTGCTGACGAGCCGTTCCGCGCTTTAGCATTTAAGATCATGGATGACCGTTTTGGCGCCCTGACCTTTATCCGTATTTACTCTGGTGTGCTGAACAAAGGCGACACAGTTCTGAACTCTTACACTGGTAAAACAGAACGTATCGGCCGTATGGTTGAGATGAACGCAAACGACCGTACTGACCTGACCTCAGCTCAGGCTGGTGACATCATCGCGTTAGTAGGTCTGAAAAACAACACTCAGACTGGCCACACGCTGTGTGATCCAAAACACCCATGTACGCTGGAACCAATGGTATTCCCAGAGCCAGTAATTTCTATCTCTGTGACGCCAAAAGACAAAGGCGGCATGGAGAAGATGTCTGTAGCTATCGGTAAGATGGTTGCTGAAGATCCAACGTTCCGCGTTGAGACTGACCAGGATTCTGGCGAAACCATCCTTAAAGGTATGGGCGAACTGCACCTGGATATCAAAGTAGACATCCTGAAACGTACTTACGGTGTAGAACTGATCGTTGGTCAACCACAGGTTGCTTACCGCGAAACTATTACCCGTGAAGTTGAAGACAGCTACACCCACAAGAAGCAGTCTGGTGGTTCAGGTCAATACGGTAAAATCGACTACCGCATTCGTCCGGGCGAGCCAAACTCAGGCTTCAAGTTTATCTCTACCGTTGTTGGTGGTAGCGTTCCAAAAGAATTCTACCCAGCTATCGAAAAAGGTTTCGAGTCGATGATGTCGACCGGTACTATGGCTGGCTTCCCGGTATTAGACGTAGAAGTTGAACTGTTCGACGGTGGTTTCCACGCAGTTGACTCATCAGCCATCGCGTTCGAAATCGCTGCTAAAGGTGCATTCCGTCAAACTATGCCTAAAGCTGGTCCACAGCTGTTAGAGCCAATCATGAAAGTTGACGTATTCACGCCGGAAGACCACGTTGGTGACGTTATCGGTGACTTAAACCGTCGTCGCGGCATGATCTCTGGTCAGGAATCAGGCGCTACTGGCGTACGTATCAAGGCGACAGTTCCGCTGTCAGAGATGTTTGGTTATATCTCTACCCTGCGTACTATGACTTCAGGTCGTGGCCAGTTCTCGATGGAATTTGATCACTATGCACCGTGCCCGGCTAACGTGGCTGATGCAGTAATCGCCAAAGAGAAAGAAAAGAAAGCTGCTGCTAAAAACTAATTAGCCGTTCGCTTTAAAAAGCCCCGCTGGTGCAAACCGCGGGGCTTTTTTTATGTTTCTGGCGGCAAGAGCGGCCGCTATGGCAGGGTGGGTACAGGCTTTACACTCTCAGCAATAAACGAAAACCGCGGGCGGCATAATAAGACTCGGCGCCGTTATGGTATACAAACACCCTGTTGTAACGTCTGTCACCAAAAATAGCGCCGCCCAAAGCGCGGATCTCTGCTGGAGTGCAGAGCCAGCTGGAGGTTTTTTGATCAAAGTGGCCGAGTTGTTGTAAGGCCCGGTACTGCTGCTCGGTCAGCAACTCAGCACCAAACTCCGATGCCATTGCCACAGCGGCGCCTGAGGGTTTGTTTTCTTTGCGTTTATCAAGTGCGGCCTGGTCATAACATAAACTGCGCCGTCCAGAGGGGCTTTCGGCGGCACAATCACAAAACAGAAAACAGTTTTGCGCGGGGTCCTGCCCAATCACATCGGGTTCGCCACCACTTTGTTCCATCAACCACAAAGTCTGCAGTTTGGCAGGTTGTACTAATAAGCGTTCCAATACCTGCGGCCATTCGATGCCGGCATGACGCTGCATATGCTGCACAAAACGCTGTTGTAACTTTGCTAACAATGTTTCGGTATTTGCCTTATCCATAGCTTAAATTTCCTGTTGTAGAGAGCCACAACAGCATAACCAGCATTTTCCCAACAATACAACAGTCATCTGCAGGCTTAGTCCGGTCAAAATGCCGCAAAGGTCAGACCAGAAAAACTGAACTTCTGCTGAATTGTGGCGGTCACACAAGCAGCGATTTCACCGGAATAGCCAGCGACAGTCGTATCGCCGCGGGGGGAATGGCATAATTTCTGGCCGAGGGGTGTGCCGGTTAGCTGTGTCAATTCTGGTGGTTGGTTGTGATGGTGAAACCGCGCTAACCCTATTGCAAACAAGAGGTGAAAAGCCCATGCCACACAATGCGCGACCCCGTATTCTGCAATTTCTGCAATTAGCCCGTTGTTCTTACCGTGTTGAAGGTCAGCAGATCATCACACAAAACGCTGTGATCTCGCTGGCAGAACAACACATCAGTATCGCCCGCCAGGGCAAACCGCTGCGCACTATGCCTTACCAGCGACTTAATCTGGACAGATTGTTGTCTTTAATTACGGCGCAAGCCGAGCGTAAACATCTGGCCTGAATACTTGCCGCCATCTGGTATGGCGGCATTTTTATACAAAGCAGTTTGTGATTAGAAATGACACTGCGCCTGCAAAGCGGCGATGTCGGTGGGCGTCAATGCAGTCTGCTGACTGGTTAAACTGTGATACATAATAGAATCGTCAGTGTCAGTGTGACCCACACCAAAAGCATGACCAAATTCATGTGCCAGTGTTGCGACTAAATCCTGATTCGACGCAAAAGCAAAAATGGTCATGGTTCTTTGACCGGCTTTGATATTCATTAAACCCACTTCAAAAGGCACCTGTTGTGTTGGCGTTTTTGCTGTTGTCAGCAGCTCGTTACGCTGTTTAATAGTTTCATTTAAATAGTCCTGATCGCGCATCAGTTGTTGTTTTTGCTGATCAAGCCAGGCGGCTTCCTGTTGCAATTGTTGTTGGCGGCGCATCAGCTGTTCCCGCTCAGAACTGGCATTTGGGCCATCGGCCCGGTACGCCGCTACGTCTTGCTGCAGGCGGGCATTTTGCTGGTTAAAGCTGTCAATCTGCTGCTGTAGCTCGGCAAACTTTTGTGGCAGCTGTTCGATGCCGGGTGAAATGGCCTGATCGTATCTGTCCAGATTACGTTTTAATAAATGTTGTTTCAGCAGTTGTTGCTGGCGTTCGTCATAACGAAAATCAATGCTGAATCCTTGTGCATCCTGTTGCAGCAAAGTACGACCAAAAGCCTGATTCCACATCTGGGCCGCCTGCTCTATGGCAGCTGTTGCCTCAGATTCACTAAGGTTAAAAGCCGGATCCAGGTAACCCAGTTTCCAACCCAGCGGTGTGCTGCAAAGACCACTGCTGAGCACAGGCAAAGCCAGGGTAGGTTGTTCCTTTTGCCAGAAGCTGAAACCTAAATAAATTAAAATGCCAACAAACACCAGCTGTAACAAACGTTGCATAAAAACTCCTTGTTTGCCTGCGATTAAACGGCAGCAGCCGGCATTTGGCAAGCATTGTGCTGTTTTTGTGCAATCTGCTGACAGGGAAGGCTCAAAGCCACAATGACGCTGGGCAAGCGTGGCAACGCTGGCTACAATCGGCGCCAGTTTTGTCACGGAGTTCAACATGGAATTACAAGTGCAATATCAAGACAGCAGCCTGCAGGTCAAGGTGCAGCAGCTGGTGGAAAAAAACTGGTTTACCCGGTTGATTTTAACGCTGATTCTGCTCAATGCAGTGTTGCTTGGCATGGAAACTTCAGCGGTATTAATGGCGCAATACGGCACTTTGTTGCATAACCTGGACCGGCTGTTGCTTGGTGTTTTTGTGCTGGAACTGCTACTGCGGATTTTTGCTTACCGGCTGTCATTTTTTAAAGACGCCTGGAATTTATTTGATTTTGCCGTCATAGCCATAGCGCTGGTGCCGGCGTCCGGACCTCTTGCCGTACTGCGTTCTTTAAGGGTGCTCAGGGTATTGCGGGTGTTGTCGATGGTGCCTTCGATGAAAAGGGTGGTGTCGGCCCTGCTCGGTTCTTTGCCCGGCCTGGCTTCTATTGCCACGGTGTTATTGCTGATTTATTACGTTTTTGCCGTGATTGCCACCAAATTGTTTGGCGCGGCTTTTCCACAGTGGTTTGGCAGCATAGGCCATTCTTTATATACACTGTTTCAGGTGATGACACTGGAAAGCTGGTCTATGGGCATAGCAAGGCCCGTGATGGAAACTTTCCCACTGGCCTGGCTGTTTTTTGTGCCTTTTATTCTGATCGCCACCTTCACTATGCTGAATTTGTTTATTGCCATTATCGTTAACACCATGCAAACCTTCAGTGAAGAAGAGCATGCTGCTGAGCGGGCAGAAGATAAACAAGCCGAAGCGCTGGAGCAACGACTGTTGCATGAAGAGCTGCGTGAAATCCGCCAGGAGCTGAAATTATTACGTGCCGAACTCAACAAGGAGCAGTCGGACAGGTGAGCTTAAGCCTTCGTTTTAGCAGCTTAAATTTACAAAACTTTGCCGCACCACCGCTGGCGAGCTACGAGTTTGACAATATTTATAGTCAGGCGCAGTGGCAACAAAAAACCAGCTGGTTGCGCCGCACCATTGCAGCTGCAGCCCCCGATGTACTGCTGCTGCAGGAAGTCTTTAGTGTGGATGAGCTAAGGCAATTGTTGCTGGAGCTGGGGTATTCCCATTTTGCCGCGGCGGCCGAGCCGCTGCTGGTGGATGGGCATTTTTATTTGCAGCCGGTGGTGGCTATTGCGTCGCGTTATCCGCTGAAACAACACCGCTTGCCTGAGCCTGATGCGGCGTTATTAAAGGCGCTGGGACTTCATCATTTTCATTTTAGCCGCACACCTTTAGCGGCCACAGTGTATTTGCCCGGTATAGGTGCCTGTGATTTTTATGGGGTGCATCTGAAATCCCGCCGGGCTTTAACTGCAGTGCTGGAGCAAGGCGGTAGCGATACGCTGGGACGTTTTGCAGCTTGTGCCCAGCGCGGTTATGAAGCGGCCATATTGATGGAGCTGGTGCAGCGGCAACAACAGCTGCACGGCCATCCTGTGGTGCTGGGCGGTGATTTTAATGACAATCTGCAGTCAGGGTTTTTACAGCCACTCACTATGCCAAGGGCGGCATTGCAGCTGAAAGACAGTTGGGATTTGTGGTCAGATGCACCACAGGCAAGGCCTGCCACCCACTATTATGGCGCTAAAGGTTCGGTGCTGGATTATCTGTTAATGTCGGCCGACTTTGACGCTCTGCAGGCGCACAGCCTGGCCGGGGTGTCTGAAGTGCATATCAGGGATCAGCATTTGCTAAAGCCGGATTATCAACTGGATGCTTACAGTAGTGACCATGCTATGGTCACTGTCACTATCAGGCTGCGGCACTAGGTTGTCGCAGCCCTCTGTTCAAACGCTGTGTTATTCGGATTGCTGGCTGTTATTGTCGCTGGCGGCACTTTGTTCTGCTGTTGGCTCAGCACTGCTGGCCTCAGCGGCCTGCTTGGCTTGTTTGAGCCGGATCGAGTTTTTCACCTGAATATTTTTTTTCTGTTTGGCTCTTTTACTGATTTTCTTTTTTAACGCTTTGATCGAACTCATATTGCCGCTCTGCCTTTCACAAACTGGTGCTTAGTGTAACCCAGAAGCCTTATTCGGCCAAACTCCGAAGCAAAGCACCGCGGTGGCTTTTCAGCGCCGGAGTTATTACACTGTCGGCCGTTTTTGAAGAGGCAAACTGATGCGAATCATACTGGCACCAATGGAAGGGGTGGTTGACCACCTGATGCGTGAAATGCTGACCGAAATTGGCGGTTTTGATTTATGCATCACCGAGTTTGTGCGGGTGGTGGATCAGCTGCTGCCCAAAAGAGTGTTTACCAGGCTTTGTCCTGAATTATTACAGGACGGCAAAACCCGTTCCGGCACGCCGGTGCGGGTGCAGTTATTGGGGCAAGAGCCAGAGTGGCTGGCCGAAAACGCCGCGCGGGCTGTAGAGCTCGGCTCGCCTGGTGTTGACCTGAATTTTGGTTGTCCGGCCAAAACGGTGAATAAAAGCAAAGGTGGTGCAGTGCTGCTGCGCGAAACCGAGCAGCTGTATGCCATTGTGAAAGCAGTGCGCGCTGCGGTGCCCAAAAACTTTCCGGTGACCGCCAAAATGCGGCTGGGTTATGACGACACCAGTCTGACACTCGACAATGCCCGCGCTTTGTATGAAGCCGGCGCTTCCGAATTAACAGTGCATGCCCGCACTAAAAGTGATGGTTACCGGCCACCGGCCTATTGGCCCTGGATAGCACAAATCCGCACTGTGGTGAATATTCCGGTGATCGCCAATGGTGAGATCTGGCAGCCGGCCGATGCTGCACTTTGCCGCGAACAATCCAACTGCAGCGACATTATGCTGGGCCGCGGTGCTTTAGCTCAGCCCAATCTGGCCGCCCGTATCGCCAATGGTGGCGAGGCTATGCCCTGGCCTGTGGTGCTCAGGCTACTGATGCGTTACTCCGAGTTTGAAATTGCCGGAGATAAAGGTTTGTATTACGGCAACCGCATTAAACAGTGGTTTAGTTATTTAAAACTGCAATATCCTGAGGCCGCCGGTTTATTTGCCCAACTGCGGTTGTTGCGCAAAAGTACCGACATTGTCAGTTTATTAACAGCTGAACTTCAGGCGCTGGACTGATCAGCAGCGGGTGCCTTCAGGATAAAAAGCCGCGCCAGGCTGATGGCCAGTACACCTGCTAACATCAACAGCGCAAAGGGCAGGGTATTTTGTTGTGGCCACAAAGCTAATAAAGGCCCTGCTACAGCACCGGCGCCAAATCTGAGGGTGCCAATCACCGCTGTTGCGGTGCCGCTGTGGTTGGGAAAAGCCATTAAAATCAGTGCGTCAGCATTGGTGGCTATCAGACCAAGGCTTGCCATCAAAGGCGCTATCATCAGCACAGTCAAAGTCAGAGTTAAATCCAGGCTACTGACCAGCACCAGGCCTGTGGCAAAACATAAAGCACTGAGCCAGCCGGCTTTAAGCATCTGATGGCTGCCAAGGCGGCTCACTAACCTGCTGTTGATAAAATTGGCGCTAATCAGCATCAGCACATTCAGGCCAAACAGCAGGCTGAACATTTGTTCGCTGACGGCAAAATGGTCGATATAAACAAAAGGCACCGCAGTTAAAAAACAAAAAAAGCTGAAGGATGAAAACATCGAAATGGCAATCAGCGGCCTTGCTGTTTTGTGGGCAAACACCACCTGATAAGAGCCAAAAAAGTTCAGTTTTTGCCGTTCGGCTTTTTGGTTGATCTCAGGTAAATACCGCAGCGAAAATGCCAGGATCAGCAGCGCATAGGCTGCCAGCACAATAAAAATCCAGTGCCAGCTGCCCCAAAACAGCACCAGGCTGCCAATGGCCGGTGCCAGTAAAGGGGCCAGCATCATCATCATCGACACATAAGACATGCCTTTGGCGGTATGCTCCTGATACAGCGCCCGGATAATACCAGGCACCACCACAGTGGCAGCGCTGCCACAAAGCGCCTGCAGCGCACGCCAGCTTAAAAAGGCTTCAATACTGTCGCTTTGACTTAACAGCAGGCTTGCCAGCACAAAACCTGTTAGACCCCAAAGCGCCAGCGGCCGGCGACCAATGGCATCGGCCAAGGGACCAAACAACAACATGCCGAGGCTATAAAACGCCAGAAAAATACTAAGGGATTGTTGCACCAGTACTGAGTTGCTGTGCAGGCTGTCGGCCAGTTGCGGCATGGCCGGCAAATACATATCAATGGCCAGCGGTGTGGTGGCGATAATGGCGGCAAAAAGCAGAATAAGGGCAAAAGAAGGGCTGGCGCGTGACATGCTGAAGTTCCGGCTTAAAAAATGCCGTTATTGTAATGGCTTCACGGTTCGGAAAAAGCGCATAAAATTGGCCGTTATACGCTATAACCTGTCGATTTACTGCAGCTGTAGCCGGAGTTTAACTGCTCATTTGGGGTTGCTATGCACTGACCTGCCGCACTGGCCTTGCCGGATTGCCCTGCACCAGCATACCGGCAGCCACGTCTTTGGTCACTATGCTGCCGGCAGCAATCACGGCTTCGTCACCCAGGCTCACCCCAGGTAATATAATGGCACCACCACCAATCCAGACTCTATTCCCTATCACAATAGGTTTGGCCAGTTCCATGCCTGTGACTCGTTGATGTGCATCCAGCGGATGGGTCACGGTATAAAGCTGCACACCAGGGCCAAACATCACATCGTCACCAATCTGCACAGGTGCGGCATCCAGAATGACACAATGATGGTTGGCATAAAACCGTGCGCCCAGACTGATATTAAAACCATAATCACAATAAAAATCCGGTTCGATATAACAGGACTGCACAGCACCAAAGAGCTGCCTGGCCAGCTGCTGATGTTTTTTAAAAGGCTCAGGCCCTTGCTGATTTAACGCACGGCAGTTTTGTTTGGCCAGACTTCTGGCTTTGGCAAGTTCCGCATCCCGGGGGTTAAACCATTGCTGATTGAGCATTTTTTCTTTTTCAGTCATTCAAGTTCCGGCAAACATCAGTTGTCCAAAAGTTCATTGCGGTTCCACAGGTTCTGGTGGCGGGGATCGGCAAAAAACTCATCCGGATGCCAATAACGCGGCAATAACCGCCGCAACCGGCCCGGTGCAAAATCTGACGACAGCTTTTTTAAAATTTCCTGTAACCGCTGCTGTGGCACCACTTCCAGCTGCTCCCGCGCCGGTTTGAAATACAGGTTAGAGGCCACGCTGATATGGCAGTTGGGCAAATTGTTGCGGTAATGCAGGTTGCGGGTGACGATGCGGCACAAAGGTGCTTCCGGCTGCGGCGGGTACAGCGAATTCACAATAGCAAACTCGTACCTGTCCTGTGGCTGACCGCTGGCATCTCTGGGTAAAAACACAATACCGTAACCCTGCGGGAAAATGCCGGTAATACTGAGCAGCGACTTTACCATACGTTCATCATACTGCCCGGCAGCTGCGCCTGCTTTGAGGATCAGCGCTACTTTGGGCAGCGCCTGATAATCAAATCTGTTGCGCCCCGGCAGCACGGCAGAAGCATAGACCTGCGGAATTTTCAGCAGATTGCCAACCCCTGTGCCCGGATTGCCGGCATTTCTGAGCAAAGTGGCGGCAAAAGCCAGTTTGTCCTGCTCGTTTTTATCAAAGGCATCACGTTCGGCTCTGGAATTGCCTCTGTATTTGGGCGCGCCTATGCCCTGTAATAAAAATTGCAGGCTGGCCTGTAAACTAATGTCGAGAAAACGGCTGCGCTCGTCGCTGTCTAATTCGCGGCTGCGTGGCAATTTGCCCTCTGGCCCGGTCAGAATATGCAGTGCGTCGGGGTGGGTGTGGCCAATGTCCTGTAATAACAACGCCATCAACAAGGGAATTTGCACATCATCGCGGAACGGGCAATAGTCGCCCATACTGGCTCCCTGATGACGCGCTTTGACTTTTTGCAGGATATAACTGCTGCTGATCATGCCCTGGCTCAGCAGATGATCCAATAACCTTAAGCTCAGCGTGGCCTTATAAAAGGGTTTGTATTTTTGCTGTACTGTAGCAATTTGCTCACCTTCACTTGGCGCCAGCAATTGCAGGGTGCCGAGCATTTTAGATGAACGTAAAATAGTTTCGGCTCTGCTGCTGCCTTCGGTCATCTGTAAAAACTGCTGGCATAACAAATACAACTGGCTGTAGCTGTTCAGGCGTTTTTGCTCTTGTTTATCCTGCTCGGCGCGCAGTGCCTGCTGACATTGTTGCGCTTGTTGCACCAGCCTGGCTTCGGTCTTGGCGTTGGCCGTTTTTAGCTGGCGCTGTGCTTGTTCACAAGCTTGGTGCAGTGCCACCAGCGCACTTTTGTTTTTCTGCTGGTGCTGGAAAAACTGACTGGCCTGGCCGTATACCGAATGCTGAAACCTGCTGACCGACAACAAACTGCTGATCAGTTTTTTCAGCTGACGGACATAAGATTTGTCGGCATGGGGATCTACAGTCAGCTGCATCTGAGCTATTTCCTCTGCAAATCATCTGGTTAATAAACAATGCCAACACCTTAGCGCAACAGCGGCTTTTCGCAAAGTGCTGTTTTGTTGCCAAAGAGAGGACAATTCAGCAACAAAGTTGCATGCGCTCTAGTGGTGGCTTAGTATTTGAAGATTACCGAGCCTTAAGCTAAGTCGTTCATGTGACTGTTGATCTATCTGTTTCAGTCATCATTGTTGTTATCCGGGCCAGTTGGGAGCCTACATGAAAAAAAATAAAATTATTACCACAGAAGAGATCCTGTTAACGCTGTGTTCTTCTGTGACTCAGGTGCTGGCGGCGGCCGGCAATGCACAGGTGGCTTATTCACCTATGGTGCAGAAAATTCATAAAACCTGCCTGAGACCGGATCTGGGCTGTTTTGTGTTATTTGACGGAGGTTTTTCCGGCCTGGTGATTATTAACTTCACCTCAGAAGCAGCGATGGAAATTTACCGTAAATACATGATGAGTATGGGCATGCCGGAGTCTGAGCTGGCGCAGTTCCACACTTCAGACGAAGTGGGCAACGTGATGGGCGAGCTGATGAACCAGATTGTTGGTGACTTTACCAACAGAGTGCGGGTGGATTTACAAACCTCTATTAACCAGAGCCAGCCAAAAATGATGGCCATTAACAAGCAGGTGCAGATTCTAATTAACACCCAGCTTGACCAGCCACAGGCAAGGCGTGTGACCTTCAGTACGCCGTTGCATAATATTTTTTATATGGAACTGGCGATGGATAAAACCGAGTTTATTCAGCTGCATGATTTTGAAAAAGCCGAACATGAAAATGTCGACGATATTCTGGCCAATGCCAATCAGCAAACGCAGCCGGAACAGGCCGATGCTGAGAACCTGGTGGATGACGACTTTTTATCCAACCTGGGGTTATAACACCTCAGGATTTTGTCACCTGCGGTTGTTTAACAGGCAACCGCAGTTCAAATAAAGCCCCGCCCAATGCTGAATCGCCAATGTTGATCTGGCCTTGATGCCAGCTGACAATACGGCTGACAATAGCCAGGCCCAAACCAAAACCACCATGGCCTTTACTGCGGCTTTCATCAAGCCGCACAAAAGGCTGCAAAATGTTGTCTCTTTGTTCCGGGGCTATACCAGGGCCATCATCTTCCACCCGGACGAGCAACTGATCCTGCTGTTGGCTGAGCGTCAGCTGCACCTGATGTTTGGCGTATCTTTTGGCATTGACCAGCAAATTTTGTAATGCCCGCTCCAGATAATGGGCGTCACAACATAACCACAAGGCGTCCGGTTTTTGCAGCTTGATGGCAGCGCCCGGTAAAGGGGTCAGTTTTTCTACCAGATTATCGGCCAGTTCCGCCAGGTTGACCTGTTCTTTGGTTAATTGCACTGTCTGTGATTCCAGCCGGGCATAATCGAGCATTTCGTCCACCAGCTGATCCAGCTCTTTAATGTCCTGCAGCATGGCCTGTTTGTCGGCGGGGGCGATATCCTGCATTTCCAGCGCAAAACTCAGCCGGGCCAGAGGCGTGCGCAGTTCATGGGACACGGCATGGGTCATTTCGCGTTGCAGTGCCACTAACCGGCGGATTTGCTCTGCCATTTGCTGGGCACTGTTGGCAATAGGGGTTAATAACGAATGGGCAGGCAGCTTTTGTTCCGGCAGTTGCATACCCTGGCCAAACTGTTTGAGCTGGCGCTGCAATTGCTGAATATCGCGCGCCAGCGGCCATAACCACAAAGCCACAGCAATCGCCAGCAAAGCAAAAAACAATAAAGTAAAAAAATAGCCTTGATGACTGCCGGCTTCGATTTCAACCGGACCAAACTGCAACAGTTGTTGTTCGTCATGGCTGAGGCGGTAAAAATACACAGTGTTACCGCTAAACAGCGGTACCAGTTGGCCGCGGCTGAGCGCCTGTTGTTCAGGTTCGGACCAGGCAATAGCATTAATGGCGAGATGTTGCAGTGGTAACTGTAGCTGGCTGGCAATTTGTTCGGCGCTGGCGTCGGGCTGATTCAGTTGTGACGCCAGACTCTGACCCAGTAAACTGACCCAGCCTGGTTGTTGTTGCGGCAGGCTTTGTTGCCACAGCCGGTCAACACTCCAGCCGATGCCGAGCAATACCAGCAGCATAAACAGATAAAAATGTAAAAACAGCCGGCGCATCTCAGTTCCAGGCGTCGGCAACAAACAGGTAGCCTTTACCCCAGACGGTTTTTATGCGAAATGGCGTGTCGGCGTTATCGCCCAGTTTGCGGCGGATATGCGACACCCGCACATCCACGGTGCGGTCCAGACCGTCGTATTCGCGGCCGATGATCTGTTTGTGAATGGCTTCACGGCGCACTGTCTGGCCGGCATTTTTCGCCAGCATCCACAATAAATCAAACTCGTAACTGGTCAGTTCAACCAATTGACCGGCAAAATAAGCTTCGCGTGCAGATTGACTCAGCTTCAGCTGGCCAAATTCGAGTTCAGTGCTTTCCTGACTGCCGCCGGGTTGGCTGCGGCGTAACAAGGCATGAATGCGCGCCAGCAATACTCTGGGTTCGACCGGTTTAATCACATAGTCGTCGGCACCAAGCTCAAGACCAAGCACCTGATCAATATCACTTTCTTTGGCCGTTAACATCAGAATAGGTTGTTTAAACCAGGGGCGGATAGCACGACAGATGGCAAAACCGTCCATGCCGGGTAACATCAGATCCAGCACTATCAACTGGGGTGCAAAGTCGCGGCAGGCCGCTTCCACCGCCAGGCCATTGCTTTCCAGCCGCACCTCAAAACCCTGCTGCACTAAGAAACTCTGTACCAGTTGCGCCAGGCGCTGATCATCTTCCACCAACAAAATTTTGTTCATCAGAATACACTCCAGGGGGCTACCAGTCTGCGTCGCCGTTCCGGCTGGCGGCTTAACACTGTTAATTGCTGTTGCAGCAACACTTGTTGTTGCATGTCGCGTAATTCAAGATTTGCGGGCCCGGCCAGCGACAGTTGTTGTTGCAACTGACCCTGCTGACTGGCGGACCAGCACTGGAGCCGGCGGTCGTTCAGATAAGCACAGGCCGACAGCGGCTCGGCACTTTGCCAGTCTAGTTGCAACGGCAGCTGACAGTTGTTCTGCTGCTGATCAAGCAAGCAGACTGTGGGCGCAACCTGCCAGCACAACATTTGCGCACAGGGAGGCGCCGCCTGCGCCACCAGGCTCCACAGGCTTAAAAAGATCACAACAGTGGTACGTCCTTGCATCAGAAAAATTGGTAAGTTACTCCCACAAACCAGCTCCGGATATGGCCTTCATTGACCAGCGGGCTATTGGTCATAGCGTCATCCAGAAAACGATGGCGGTAAAACGCCAGAGCAGACCAGTCTGGAGTTAGCGGATAACTCCAGGACAATTTCAGCTCGGGTTGCCAACTTGAGCCGGTTTGATAATAACTGGAAAAATACTGTTGTTCAGTAACACCATAATAGGTATTGATCAAATCTGCATTTTTCCACAACAAACTGCTGCTCAGTTGCCAATGGCCAAAGCTGCTTTGCCAGCCGGTACTGACGCTGACACTGGCATGCTGACCGTGATACTGGCCTGAAATATCATGCCACCAGTTGGCTCTGAGCTGCATATTGGGTAAAAACCAGTCCAGCTGCAAGCCACCATCAACGGCGGTCGGGCGTTTGGCCAGGTTATCAATAGAAAGTTCGGGAGCTGTCGCCATTTTTTGTACCGGACCGGCCAGGCCCATTTCACTGACCAGCGACTGACTGAACATATTGCTGGCGTCGGCACGGCGGAAATAACCCCTTTCTTCATTCAGCCGGCTGACCAGACTCAGTTGTAATGCCGAATTCAGCTGCAAGTTATAACCCAGGGTGCCGTTGTCAAAAAACCAGTGTTTGCCGTAATAACTCAGGTCGGGGATCAGCCACAGTGGAAAAATATGGCCCCCATTCAGTGGGTTGGATCTGTGGCCAGCCCCTGCTGCCAGCGCAAAATGCCATTGCCCCGGCTCGGTACATTGGCCGGCCGTGGCATTGGTTTCTTGTTGGCATTCGTTGCCCCAGGCCCATAAAGGTAAACTACAGGCGAGAACTAACAGCAGACGCATAGACTACAGCTCATCTTAGGAATACCCAGGCACTTTAGCATTTGTGCATGCTGAGCTTAAGTGCAAATAACAATGTTTCACAAAATGCAGGCAGATTTGTCACAGAGCTGTCGCGTCGATTTTTTTACACTGCAGTTCTGTTTTGACTGACCGGAGAACAACATTGTCTGAAATTGAGCCACAACCTTGGTTGGTGATCCGCAATCAGCTGCTGGCTTTTGCCTTGTTAACTGTGCTGGGTTCTTGTGTGCCTTTACCAAAGCAGCAAGCTGCAGACCCTTTGCAAGCCGCAGCCAGTCCTGAGTACAGCAACACAACAGACAAAAATCTTGCTGCAACAAGGCTGAAATCCAGCCGTTGGTACAGCGCCAGATAACAAACGAAGATCGCATCAGCCTTGCCTTTGGGGGCAGGGTTATGGCACCTTAGCACTCCTTATGAACAGGTGTTTGCGCCTGTTCTGCTCGCAGTTCGGCAAAGTCTGAGGTAAGTGCGGTGTCAGTCTCCATCATCAGCAGCATTCTTTCCCTGTCAGCACTGGGTTTTGACGGGGGACAGCCATGAAAGGTAAAGCCACATCATTTGATATCGCTTATCAGGCCGGAGTGTCTCAATCGACGGTTTCCCGCGCTTTGCGTGATAGCCCGGCGGTCAATCAGGAAACCAAAGACCGTATTTTTGCCATCGCCAAACAGCTCAATTACAAAGTGGATAAAAACGCCAGTAACCTGCGCAAACAACGCAGCGGTACTTTGGCGTTATTGTTGTTTGAAGATCCCACAGTAGACGATTCACAAATTAATCCGTTTTTTTTGTCGATGCTGGGCAGCATCACCCGAGCCTGCACCAAAAGAGGCCATGACTTATTGGTGTCTTTTCAGCAGCTGTGTGACGACTGGCATGCCGAATATGAAGACAGTAAAAAAGCCGACGGTATTATTTTGTTAGGTTACGGCGACTTTATTGATTACGAAGAAAAGCTGAACCAGCTGCTGGCGCAAAAAACCCATTTTGTGTGCTGGGGCGCCAAGGTGCAGGGCCATCCGGAATTTACCATCCGCAGTAACAATCAGCAGGGTGGCCGGTTAGCAGGTGAACATTTACTCAAACTTGGCCGTAGCTCTTTTGCTTTTATCGGCAATGCGTCTGAGCATAGCCCGGAATTTTTTGAGCGTTATCAGGGCTTTATTCAGGCGTTATCAACGCAGAATATCAAAGCGGAAGCTGTGCCGCAGTATGATGCTATCTCCACTGAACAAGCCGGTTTTGACGCCACCTTAAAGTTGCTGGCGGCGGGCCATCAGCCGGACGCCATTTTTGCCGCCAGTGATTTGATTGCTATTGGTGTGATCCGCGCCCTCCAGCAACAAGGCATGCAGGTACCTGCTGATGTGGCAGTGGTGGGTTTTGACGATATTCCGGTGGCTTCTTTTGCCTCGCCGGCACTGACCACTATTCAGCAAAACACCACGCTGGCTGGTGAAATGCTGGTGGTGAATCTGCTCAAGCTGATTGCGCAGGAAAATATCGAACAAACCGAAATTGAACCTAAAATCATAGTGCGCCGCTCTTGTGGTGCCGCACCAACTGACTCAATCTGACCAGTGCTTTTATGAAAAAACATTCTGCACCGCAGCGCGCCAAGGCCGCTGCGGCTAAATTGCATCCGGCCAATCCGCATCAGCAGGGTTATGATATGGCGGCGCTGTGTAATACTTTGCCGGCCTTAACCCCATTTTTGCAAAACACAGCGGCAGGCAAACTCAGCATCAATTTTGCCGACCCCAAAGCGGTCAAAACCCTCAATCAAGCGTTACTGGCGCATCATTATGGCCTGACACACTGGGATTTACCTGAAGGTTATTTATGCCCGCCTGTGCCGGGACGGCTGGATTATTTGTTGTATCTGGCGGACTTGCTGCAGCACAACAATCAGGGTAAAAAACCAAAGTTCAGCCAACTGACACTGCTGGATGTGGGTTGTGGTGCCAATTTAATTTATCCGTTGCTGGCGGTAAAAACTCTGGGTTGCCGGGTGCTGGCCTCCGATATTCACAGCGGTGCGCTGACCCACGCCCAGCAACTGATTGACGCCCATCAGCTTGGCCACAAAATTGAACTGCGCCAGCAAACTTCAGATCAGCATATTTTTGATCATCTGCTCAAGGCTGGTGAGTATCTGGATGCCACCTTATGTAATCCGCCTTTTCATCAGAGCGCGGCTGATGCCGGTGCCGGCAGTGAACGCAAAAGACAGAATCTGGGACTTGGCGACGATGCAGCTGCACTGAATTTTGCCGGTCAGGCGCACGAGCTCTGGTGTGAAGGGGGTGAGCTGGCGTTTATCCGCCGCATGATCAGCCAAAGCAAAGCAGTGGCTTCCCAGGTGTTCTGGTTTAGCTGTCTGGTATCCAAACAACAACATGTGGCGCCGTTACAAGCTGCATTAACACAAGCCGGCGTGACGGCACAACATCTGGTAGAGATGGCACAAGGCAATAAACAAAGCCGTTTTATTGCCTGGACCTTTTTAACCGAAGCGCAGCAGCAGCTGTGGCGTCAGCATCGCTGGCGCTGATTGTGCTACCCGATACCTGTCAGCTAAAGCATGTCAGCTAACGCCTGACGGCTCAAACCCGATGACGTTTGTGCCAATCCGATGAGCGGCAAAGAAAAACCCCCGATGTTTGCATCGCAACAAGACACCGGGGGCGGGAGAGTTGGTGATGTCAAATGACAGTTATGGTTTGCTGTAACGCTGCTCAACCGGCTGGTATCTGTCCCATACCTGTTGATCGTTCAGTGAACGCAACAGTTTGATATATTCAGCGTGGCTCCAGGCCAGTGGGGTAGCACCATTGGTGCCTTCGCCCGCGCTGTACTGATACACCGAATTATTGCCAACGTTATCAAACACCTGCTCAGGCAACATCATGCCTTCATTGGCAAATTGCTCCATGGCCTGCACATAGTTGTGGCGCAGTGGTTGCAGCTGTTCGGCTGTCAGTGGCTGTTGTTTCTGTTGCAGCACTGCCAGTTCATAATGACCACGCTCCCCTGAGAAAATTGGCCAGACGCGGCCACGCTGGCCGGCGGTATTGCTGTCGTTGGGGCCTTTGGCATAAGCCATGCCTGTGTCGGTGTCTTCCCCATAACCATCCAGGCCATAACGGCGCCAGCCCGGCAAAGTGCCTTCGATACCAGCAAAGCTGAACTCATATTTAACGCGCAGCGCATCCGGCAGGCTTTGATTGTCCAGCTCACCTAAAGTGGCCAGCACGGCCGGGTGCTCAGCACTACGCACGCCATAACGCACCAGTTCCAGGAAACCACCGTCCACTACATCACTTTCGTTGACATTACTGATGCCGTTGCGATCAGCCAGTTTGCTCTGATCGTTTGGATCTTCATTGCTGTTAATACGCAGATAATACTGACCATCGCTCGGAGCTTTGTTTAAAGTGCCTTTAGTGGTGAAGGTTTTGGTTTCCAGACTTGCGCTGTATTCGTCCGCTTTGGTTAAATACAGTTCGGCAGAGGTGGCATCACCACTGACTTTGGCAATATCAGCCGCTACCACCAGACCGCTGATCACAGCGGCAATAGTGGAAGGTGAATAACCCCCTTGTTCTTCCCAGCGCTCCTGTTGGGTTGAAGGTGGTGTTAAGTGAATGTCATTCCAGTCCAGTTTGACATTGCCGCCTTTGGCCAGAAAATCGGCGGCAGGTTTGAGCATACGCTGATACCAGTCTTTGAGCTCAGCCTCAGACAACAACCCCTGTTGCCATAAACGCCAGCCCAGCATAATAGGCATAGCGGTTTGATCCAGCTGAATCCCCACCCATTCCAGGGTGCCGTCAACATGGGTTTTTTGTAAAAACCAGCCAGGAGCGCCGACATAAGCCGGCGTTTTGTCACTGACCTGTACCTTGGTTAAATATTCAAAAGCCACTTTGGGGCTTTGTTCATCACCCAAAGCCAGCATCGCCATGGCCACCTGATAAAAGTCGCGTGGCCATACCGCTTTATAACCGGTCTGGCTTTGTTCGGCAGACTTTACATCACCCCAGGGGTTGGACAAAGACGCGATTAAGGCACCGGCATGGGTTTTATCTTCCTGTGCTTTGAGTACCATAGCGCTGGTGAACAGCAGTTTGCCGTTGTCCATCGCCGTATTGGCCAGAGTGTTTAGTTGTGGCAGGCTTTGCAGATAATCTTCCCAGCCGATGGCATCACCCAGGCCATTATATTCGGCTAAAACCTTGTCTAAACCACGTTTGAAAGTTGCTTCAGCGGCTTGCTGGCTTTGCTCAGTGTTGTCGCCAAAACCAATCACCAGATCAAACTGGCCGGTTTCACCTTTGTTGACTGCAGGTAATTGTGCTAAAGCGGCCACATTGCCTGCTTTGTCCCCTGTGCTTTGGTAAATATTGTCAAAGCTCTGGCTGGTTTTGAGTTCAGTTAAACCGTCTGACACCCCGACAAAACCAGTGCTGGCTTTTGTAAATGCCGGCTGGCTGATTAAAGTTAACGCGGCTTTGCCTTCAGTGGCATGGATCAGCTGGTTTTTAACAAAAGCCTGGTCATTGCTGCCGGTGTTGCCAAGTGCAGGGTCCAGATACACAAACAGCTGCAGATTGTCGGCTAAAGGGCGGAAATAACTGCGCACCACCAGGCTTTGGCCGGATGGGTCGGTAAAAATATGTTTTTCAATTTCGTATTGACCGTTTTTGGCTTTATTCACCACTTTATAAGCCAAAGACAAAGGGCGGCCGGCGGCGTCTTTGTATAAATAATCAATGCTGGACACAGTTGCGGTTTTTTCTTCATCAACAAAACCGGCACCTTTGACCACAAACTGCATTTCCCGCAGCTGTGCCTGATGAATAAGGCCCGCCATGGTTTCGGTTAATACACCTTGTGCCAGTGAAAACCACACTTTGGACACAGTCCCTGTTGCTGCCTCATTGCTATAAGCGCCCTGGTGATACTGCTCGTAGGAGCTGCCAATACCCTGTTTACCGGCATAAGCCCAGGTCGAGGCGGCGCCGGGCGCACCTGGCGCTGTGCTGTTGGTGGCGGCTGAGTCAGCTGCAGGCTGGCAGGCACTAAGCAGCAGTGCTGCGCTCAGGGCAGCAAAAGGAAACATGGGTTTTATCAGCGATTTCATCAGAAAGTTCCGTATGTTGTGCGCAAATGCGTCAGTTTTACATAGAGTGTTGCTGGCGTTTCACTTTGATACTCAGCACATACAAGGCGGCTATCACCAGACTGGCGGCACCCAGAGCCAGGGCATAAATGGCCTGACCGTCAAAAAATACATTTAATAAAGTGCCCAGCACTGACGCGGCCAGCAGCTGTGGCAATACAATAAAAAAGTTAAACATGCCCATATACACGCCCATTTTCTGGCTGGGCAAAGCGTCGGCCAGCAGTGCATAAGGCAAAGACAAAATAGAAGCCCAGGCCACACCCACGCCAATCATCGACAACCACAACAGTGCCGGGTCTTTGATCCATAAAAACGACACTAAACCCAGAGCGCCGCAGAGCAAATTGATGCTGTGGCTGATTTGTAATGAGGTACGTTTGACCACCCAGGGGATCACAATGGCGGCAATAGCGGCAAAACCGTTATAAATGGCAAATAACAAACCGACCCAGTCGGCGCCGTCGTTGTAAGCGGCTGACGTTGGGTCTGAACTTCCGTAATGTACCGAAGTGACAGCGGCTGTGGTATAAATCCACATGGAAAACAGCGCAAACCAGGAAAAAAACTGCACTACGGCCAGATGGCGCATGGTGTTTGGCATGGTAAATAAGTCGTCGACAATCTGCACTAACATGCCGTTGCCGTTTTGGTTTTTCTGCAAGCTGACCAGCCACTGCAATAAACCAAAAGCCAGTAAACAGCCACCCAGTACATACAGCTGTTTATCCAGACTGTACAACCAGACAAAAGCCACAGCAGCAGTGCCAATCAGGCTGAACAAAGCGCCACTTCGCCAATAACGGGCCGGATTTTCGCTGGCAGGGGCAACTTCATCTTCGGCTTCACCAAAGGCCTGCAGCTGCGCCGGGCTGTATTCGGTAGAACGCATCACTGTCCAGAGCACGGCGGCAAAAAGCACCACACCACCGGCGTAAAACGAATATTTGACTGAATCAGGAATTTCGCCGGCCGGCGCTGTATTGGCCACATCAAACCAGTTGCTGAGCATATAAGGCAGGGCAGATGCCACCACGGCGCCAACACCAATAAAAAAACTCTGCATCGAAAAACCAAGCGGACGTTGTTGCTGGTTCAGGTTGTCACCAACAAAAGCACGGAAAGGTTCCATGGTGATGTTAATGGAGGCATCTAAAATCCACAGCATGCCGGCCGCCATCCACAAAGTGGGTGAATTGGGCATAAAAAACAGCGCCAGCGTGGTGAGCACTGCGCCATAAAAAAAGTAAGGACGACGCCGGCCCAGTTTGTTCCAGGTACGGTCGCTGAAATAACCCACCACCGGCTGCACCAATAAACCGGTCAGCGGGCCAGCAATCCATAAAATAGGGATTTCATCAATGCTGGCACCCAAAGTCTGGAAAATCCGGCTGACGTTGCCATTTTGCAGGGCAAAACCAAATTGAATGCCCAAAAAGCCAAAACACATGTTCCAGATTTGCCAAAAACTGAGATTGGGCTTTTGTTGTTGCATTGTGATTCCCCGTCAAAGTGCTCTGTATCCGTGGTCGGATCGCTGTTTTTTTGTTTAGGGTCTGCTGACCCATTGTTGTATGTTTTTGCTGCTGCCTGGCTGGCTTTTATACAAGGCAGCGCTCGCGATGTGCAGTGATTCTACATGAGCGTGCGCTAACACCGTAGAAATGTCAGCCAGGCGCAGCCCTAGGGGTTCAACCGGGAAGACGCCAGCCCTTTGTCACTCGCCACTCGCTTAGAAGACTAAGCTTCGTGGCTCCTTTCGCGGGCTGGCGGCTCCCGATTGAACAAAACTCACCCAACAATGGGCCAACAGACCCCTAGCATAGCAGACAGATTTTGCGTGCAGAGTGCACCTTTCAGCTGAAAGGACCAAACAACAATAAGGCGGGGTTTACCCGCCTTATTTGCCAGCTTTTTCTGCAAAAACATGTTGTTATGAAGTAGTTCGGCGCTTGGTTTGCGCTCTTGTCTTCAGTTGCAAAACTACAATGTCTGCTTTGATAACGTGAATTGACGGTGACAACAAGATGAATACGTATTCAGACAGCGGCAGTTGCCCAATACTGGTGCAGTCTGGCGCTCTGTTGAACCGCTGCAGTGCAAAAAGGGTCGTCCTTTGTTGCACTGTGGCGCGAGACTTTGCAGTGGCAGATCAGTGCCAGGCTTTAACGGTGATAATGGTTTTCAACGCCGTTTTGTAATAAATAATCACCTAAATCCGGCATTTGCATTTCGTCCAGCTCCAGAATATCCAGTACAGCTTCACCGTACTGGTGCCATTCCTGCTCTAAGGTCACATCAAACAGGCTGGCCTCTTCGCCGGTCAGGTGTTCGGCCAGTTTTAAAATGGCAAAGAGTCGTTTTTCATATAAATCAGTGGATAACAACACCGCATCCGGATTGTGATGGTTGGCAATCACATTAATAATTTCCGGCGCCAGCCCCCAGGCCTGTGCTATCAGATAACCCAGAGTTTCATGATTGGTATGGAAATATCTTTGTTCAATCTCGGTGTAGAGCATCTGATTGCTCAAACCGACTTTCAGCACCTTGGCGTAGTCGGGAAACTGTGCCTGGATCAAACTAATGCCGGCATTGTGAAATAAACCCAGACTATAACAGTCGTCGGCACAGTCACTGCCCAAGCGCAGCTGCTGCGCTATCAGCATAGCGGCGCTGCCGACATTCATCGCGCTGTTCCACAGTTTGAGCGTAAAAGGGTCGCTTCGGCCGTCGCTTAAGGTAAAACGCAGCACTACACTGGTAACCAGTTTAATCACCCGGTTTAAACCAAGAAATTTACAGGCATGTTCAATAGAGCTGATTTTGCGGCGCAGGCCAAAATAGGCAGAGTTCACCACTTTGAGGGTAAAGCCGGCAATGCCGATGTCCATATTGATCAGCGCTGCTATGGTATTGATATCCGGATCTTCCAGTTCAATTTCCTGTTTGATCCTCAGCAATACGTCGGGTTGGGGCGGAATGGTAAAACCAGCCAAAGCATTTTCAACCAACGACATATCAATAGGCTTCACCATACAGCAGCTCCAGAGGCAAAATAAAAAAACAGTATATCTGCTCGTGGCAAGAACTGCAGTGGGGCTTAGTGCAGAAAAACAAAAATTGGCAGGAAAAGGGCAGCGCCAAAACGCTGCCGTTGCTTATTAACCTTTTAATTGTTTTATAAAGGTTTTTAATTCGTTACGCAGGTTTTTCTGCGCCGGTTCTTTCGCCAGTAACGGCGCTATGGTTTGCTGTGCCGCGGCTTTGTTCTGGCTTTTGAGCTGAATTTGCGCCAGGCGCAATAAAGCCCAGGCATAAGATGGATGGTCACTGTCGCGGAAAAACTCAATAAAACGACTCAGTGCCTGTGCGCCTTTGTCAGGCTCAATACCTTCAACCGCAGCCAGGCGGCCCACCTGATACAAACTTTCATATTGTTTGCCGGGTTCGGTAAATAAAGCGGCAGCTTGCTGGTGGTAATTGCTGGCTTGTTGATGCTGTTTATCCATGCTCAGCAATGTGGCATAACTTTGCAATAACTCGGCCTGCTGCGGCTGCTGCTCTATAGCGGTTTTTAACAGCTGCAGCGCTTTTTTTACATCGTCCTGCTGCAACACTTTGGCTTTGGCCAGAACGCCCTGTACCCCATCTTTTTTGGCTATAGCTTCTGCAACTTTATGGGCTTCGTCGATATCACCACCGGCGATGCCGGGCGCTGCGGCATAAAAACTTACCAGCGCCTGCTGATATTTTATTTCATCCGGTTGAAGTGCAATGGCTTGTTGTAACAAAGCCAGACCTGCTTTAGCCCGGCCTGGTGCCGAAAACAAACTGCCGGCCTGGGCCAGATTAAATTTGTTGGCGGCAGACAGGTAAAATAACTCAGCGTCGGCCGGATATTGTTTGCGCTGTGCTTCCAACAGCGGCTCTAAGGCCTCATCTTCGCCCAGTGACAACATGGTTTTGTAGTGCAATAACTGCAGTTGCGGTTGGCTGGCAAAGTCGGGCACGGCAGAGAGTTGCTGCTGCAGTTTGCGGTATTGCTGACGCTCGAGCAGTGGCTGATAAGGGCTCAGATCAGTGTCAGCGGCGACAGCGCCACTGAGCAGGGCAGACATCAGCAGACTCAGCAGAAAAGTGGTTTTCATCAGAAGCTTCCTTGTTTTGCAAATCAGGTTATTCGACGTTAACACAAAGTTAAATGTGATTGTCGGTACAATTATGCATTTGTGTTGTCGCGCGGGTGGCGATTTTTTCTGCAACGTTCTGAACAATATTTCACCTGTTGCCAGTCGCGTTGCCATTTTTTGCGCCAGGCAAAAGCTTTACCACAACATAAGCAGATTTTTTCCGGCAAATGCAGTTTGTGATGGGCCATCTGAATTTTGTCTGAATAATAAAAGATACAGCAGCTTACGGAGAAAAAGGGGGCTTGGATTGCGCCCGGCAGCAAAAGGCCGGGCCAGCAAAGGTTAAGAGTCGAGGTAAGGGCGGCCGGCCATCATTTGTTGCGCCAGCTGCAATTCGGCGTCGCTGTCGGACAACTGCAATTCGCCAAACTGCACATCAAACTGAATCAAGTCGTCTTGTGGCATGTTTTGCGCAATCAGTTTATCCGGCACCTGACCCACCTGACGGTAAGCGTTAATGGCCACCTGAGCGGCTTGTTCCATTAACATAAAAAAGTAACCCAGCGGGAAGGTGCGGAATACTTCATGATCCAGCTGTGCCCAGCCTAACAGGTCACCACTGATGCTGCCGTCGGCATGATCGGTAAATAACAGCGACACTGCAGGGAAAGGCGGGTTTTCACCTGAGCGGTATTCTTCAACATCCTGTTCGGTAAATAACAACACATAACCAAATGCCGGGCAGCCTTCGGCGTCCATATCATCAAAGGCAGCGTCGTAAACTAAAAACAGGCGTTGATCGGACATCGGGGTGGATCCACTAACTAAAGGGCGCACATTCTACCTAAGGCAAGGCCAGAGCTAAAGAATAAATTCGCTGGCTCTGGCGGTTTTTTCGACATGATGCCGGTTGCAAGTCGCAGCCCTTAGCGTGACCAGGCGCTCGGTACTTTTGGGATCTCCAGCACCATCAGCAACAGCTGCAGTAATAACGCCTCGTTTTCATTGGTATTTTTATCAGCAAGCACAGCCGCTTCCAGCATCTCGGCCAGTTGTTTTTTTAGCATAGGCGCAGTGTGGATTAATTCCGACAGCAGCTCTGACAATTGTGCCGGACTGACTTCGGGCTGCGCAGTGTGGGCGTCTAACGCCACAGCGGCCAAACCAGCCTGCCAGGCCGATGTTGGCTCAGCACTTTGTGCAGCACAAAGGCTCAGCAATTGTAGAGCTGGTTGTTGAACCTGATGAAAACGGCTGGCTCGGTCTTTTTTATGCAGCAGGCTGCTGTCAAAGTGCACGCCAATCCACAGCTGCAGATAAGCCAGCACACAGGACTCCAGCAAATCTTGCTGGCCGTCGGCTTGCACCATGGCCTGACAGAGTTCACTGAGTTCGCGGAACTGCCAGGCGGTCAGTTGTTTCAGGCTGGGGGCTATTAACTGCAACAGCTGCAGTTTTTGCAAAGGTTGCAGCTGCTGCACCTGATCATACAAGCTGTCCACATCCTGCAATAAACCGTCCTGACCCAGTTCTTTGATCAAATGCCAGTGTTTGGCCAGTTGCTCTGGCTGCACCAGACAGGCGCATAACAAAGCAGGTGCTGAAGGAGCGTGCTGGCTGCTGTGCAATAACAAGGCGGGTAAGGCATTTAAGAGTGCTGCCGCCTGCGGCTGTGATGGCCTGGCAGACTGTGCTGTGGAGCTTGCCGTTGTGCTGCTGGCTGCTGTGTTGTTGTGATTGCCCTGACGGCGTTTTTGTAGTTGTTCGGCATTGGGAAACTGGCCAAGCCAAGTGGGCTCAATTTTTTTAATCCGCTCTGCCAAAGGCGGATGGGTGGCAAATAAACTGGTCCAGCGGCTGATGGCTTCACCAAAAAATAAATGACTCATTTCATCGGCATTGGGGTTTTGTACCCTGCTGCCAACACTGGCAGCGCCTATCGCTTTGAGCGCGCCTGCGATGCCTTGGGGGTTCCGGGTAAATTGTACAGCGCTGGCGTCGGCCAGAAATTCACGTTGCCGGCTGACAGCGGCTTTGATCAGGTTGCCAAAAAAAGACCCGAGATAACCCAGCACCATCAACCCCAAAGCCAGCCCAAGCAATCCACCACCGTTATTTTTGCTGTTACGCCCTGAGCTTAACACTGCAGTGCTGCGGCCACTGCTACGCAGCAGGTAATAACCGGCGTGGCCAATAAACAAAATACCGTGTAGCAGCGCAATCAGCCGGATATTCATCCGCATATCACCGTTCAGAATATGGCTGAACTCATGGGCGACCACCCCTTGTAATTCGTCGCGGCTAAGTAAATCCAGGCAGCCCTGGGTGATGCCAATCACAGCGTCGGCCGGAGAATAACCGGCGGCAAAAGCATTAATAGATTTTTCCGGCAATAAATACACCGGCGGCACTGGCACTCCGGCAGCGATGGCCATTTCGGCCACTACATTGAGCAGCACTTTTTGTTGTTCGTTGGCATTGGCTTTAATCAACAATTCGCCGCCAAGTGCCTGAGCGACCACTCTGCCACCTTTACTCAGTTCGGCTTGTTTCGACAAAATCACGATGCTGATCACCAAAATCAGCACCAGACTGGTGATGCTGATGGCTTTCCACGGCAGAGCCGACCAAAACAGCGGATCTTGTGGGTTCAGCAGTAACGCACTTTGTTCAGGCTGCATCACACCAAGGGTGATGCAGAGCAACAGATTGGTCAGCACTAACAGCGACAGCACGGCCAGGCCAAACAAAAACACCAGCAGTTTAGTGTTGCGTCTGGCCTCGTCCTGCGCCTGAAAAAAATCCACTGCCATCGGGATTAAAAGCTCACCTTAGGTGCGGCCTGAATGGCCACAGTGTCGGCAAACTCCAGCAGTTTAGCGTCTTGCTGATGGCCAAAGATGCCGGCAAATATCACAGGCGGGAAACTCTGTTTGTAGCTGTTATAGGCGGTCACCGCGTCGTTAAAGGCCTGACGGGCAAAAGACACTTTGTTTTCGGTGGAGGTGAGCTCTTCCGATAGCTGCAGCATATTTTCGTTGGCTTTTAAATCCGGATAAGCTTCCATCACCATATTAAACTTGCTCATGGCGCCTTGCAGTGTGGCTTCGGCGCTGGCCAGATGGCTGATGGCGCCGGCATCTGACGGGTTATTGGCTGCGACTTTTAACTCGGCAAAGGCGGCATTACGCGCCTGGATCACAGCTTCCAGCGTTTCCCTTTCATGTGACATATAACCTTTTGCTGTTTCTACCAAATTAGGGATCAGGTCATAACGGCGTTTAAGCTGCACTTCAATCTGGGCAAAGGCGTTTTGAAAACGGTTTTTCAGTTTGACCAACTGGTTAAAGATACTGATGACGTATAACAATAATAAGCCAATGATCAATAAGGTAATAAGGCTGCTCATAAAGTCTCCCTACATTGAGTGCGGATGGTTGCGGCGAACAAAAAATTACTCTAGCACCGTTAACATTAAATTAATAGCAAAGGTGCGGCAAGGCGCAAAACCTTAAAACAACAGGGCTTTGGCTGCTATTTTTCTGCGGTTGGGCTACTATGGCGTTCAACATTGCCGGCCTGTTGTGGCCGGAACCATCCGTTGTTTTGAGGTTGTTATGTCTGATTTTAAACATATTTCCATTGCTGAAACCTTTGCCAGATTACAACAAAAGCAAGTAGTGATTGCCGATATCCGCGATGAACAAAGTTTTCATGCCGGTCATATTGAAGGTGCCTATCACCTGACCAATACCAGCCTGCATCAGTTTACCCAGCTGCATGACTACCATACCCCTGTGGTGGTGGTGTGTTACCACGGCAACTCCAGCCAGGGTGCGGCGCAATATCTGGTGCAGCAGGGTTTTGAAGAGGTGTACAGCATGGACGGAGGTTTTGAAGGCTGGCGGCACAATTATCCTTTTAGCCGCGGCGAGGAATAACAGCTGATGCTAAAACTGGCTGAACTGAATTCTGCCAGCGCGGCGCAAACCTTTGCTGATTATTGTGTGAGTCAAGGCTGGCATGTCAGTGTGGTGGTGCAAAACCCGCAACGGGCGGAGATTTTTAGCGCGCCCGACTGTATAGAACAGGTGCAGCAGGAGCTGGAACTGTTTTTACAAAACCCTGAGCAACAGAAATACAGTCAGGCTGCCTGGAGTCGCAATCAGCCTGCTGCGGCCGGCCAAAGCCTTGGCCTTGGTGATATCTGGCAGCGGATGCGGCTAATGTCGGGTTTGGTTACACAAAGCATTGCTTTGTGTTGTGTGCTGGTGTTTGTTGCCCAGCAAATCTGGCCCTTGCCTTTGTATCAGACATTGACGTTTTTTCACAACAGCAGTGAGCTGCAACAGTGGTTCAGCTGGCGTTGGCTGACGCCTGCGCTGCTGCATTTTTCGGCAGCACATCTGATATTTAACCTGCTCGCCTGGTGGTTATTTGCTGGCCGGATAGAACGTCAACTTGGTGGTTTTGTGCTGCTTTGGCTCAGTCTGGTGGCGGCGGTGCTCAGTAATACTGCGCAGTTTTTATTTAAAGACGCCAATTTTGGTGGTTTGTCCGGTGTGGTCTACGCGGTGATTGGTTTTGTCTGGGTGTACGGCTGGCGTTTTAAGCAGCAGCCGCTGCATCTGGGGCGCGCCGATATTGGCATGGCGTTGCTGTTTTTACTGCTCGGTTTTGCCGACATGCTGTGGGTCAATACCGCCAACTGGGCGCATCTGTTTGGCCTTGGCAGTGGCATGTTGCTGGCCTTGGCACAATCCAGGCCTGCAACACAAAGTCACAAGGCTGCATAGCACAAGCTAAATCCTGACTAAACCCAGACGATAAAAAAACGCCGGCATGCCGGCGTTTTTTTATCGTGAAAAGCACTGCAGTTATTGATACAGGTACTTGGTAAAAAGCACATCCTGTACTGCTTCTACCCCTGTTTCCTTTTTCAGTAACTCATTGAGATTACGCAATATTTTTAATCTGATTTCTTCACGGCCGGTCAGCGACTTAATAATATCTTCCGGCTCTTTGCCAAAAGTAGCCACTATGGCGTTCAGGATCAGTGGTTCGTGGTGCTCAATAATCGGCAGATATTTTTGATCTTTAATCATCAGCTCCATGGTCACCCGTACATAACCCAGGCTTTTTTGCCCTGTGGTCACGTAATTGGTCACAATATCCGGATCAAAACCGTAATAAACCACTTTGGGCTTGGCTGGTGCCGCCTGCTGGGCCAGTGCAACCGAACTTACCAATAACAACAGCAGCGCAAATATGTTTTTCATCTAAACCACACTGAGATTTGTTGAACTCCTGAGGCTGACAAGTGTACCTGAGGCCGTCAGAGCTGGCTATCAGGAAACAGCAATTGCCCCTGCCAATTCGCCACAATCAGCCACCTGGCTGGTGCGGCCTATTAACTATGATCACAGCGCTGTTACTTTGCCAGAGCAGCTGGTTATTTTTACGCACAAACCCAGGCACTCTGATCACTGGCTGTGCTGAAAAAGCCGGTTGAAGTTGTTATGATGCCGCCAGTTTTTGTTGTTGATCACTGGTTTATGCTGTTAAGTCCCGAACATTTGTTTGAATCTTCGCTCTGGCGTGCGCTGGAATCGGCATCTTGCCCGCCGGTTTGGTTGCCCTGGTTGTCGGCGCAGGGGTCGTTAACCCGCCTGCTCAAGGCCTACAAACCGGGTTTTCACCTGCAGCTGTTGCAACAACAACATCAGCCGTTACCCGCGGCTTTGGTCAGCCGCTGGCAATGCAGCCATGGTTTGTGTCGTGAAGTGCTGATGTCACTGGATGGTCAGCCTGCGGTTTTTGCTCAAAGCTGGTTACCCGACAGCACCATAGCTGCGTTGCAACCGCTGGCAATGTTGGGTGAGCAGCCGCTGGGGGAATACATTTTTACCCAGCCCGGTTTAAGCCGTGGTGGCATTGAGGTGCTTTGTTTAGCCCAGGGGCTGCAATTGGCGGCCGTGCCTGGCGCGGCACACACCGAACTCTGGGGAAGGCGTTCGTATTTTTCACTGCAACAACATGAATTTCTGGTGCAGGAAGTGTTTTTAACCGGATGGCTGGATTGATGAAATTAGCGTTAACACTGCAAAACTGGCGCCCTTACAGCAGGCTGATGCGGCTGGAAAAACCCATTGGTACTTTTTTATTGTTATGGCCGACTTATTGGGCGCTGTGGCTGGCCAGTGATGGCATGCCGGAGTGGTCGATGTTGCTGGTATTTACCCTGGGGGTAGTACTGATGCGGGCTGCCGGTTGTGTGATTAACGACTATGCTGACCGCCACTTTGACGGCGCTGTAGAGCGCACCAAACAGCGGCCTTTGGCCACTGGGGAAGTCAGTGCCACTGAAGCCTTGCAGCTGTTTGTGTTGTTATTGTTGTTGTCGGCTTCATTGTTATTGTTTCTCGATTGGCGCAGCGCCCTGCTGTCGCTGGTGGCTGTGGTGTTGGCGGCCAGTTACCCCTTTATGAAAAGAGTCACCCATTTACCACAGGTGGTGCTTGGTGCCGCTTTTAGCTGGGGCATGGTGATGAGTTTTATGGCGATTCAGGGCCAGTTGCCGCTGTTGGTCTGGCTGATATATGCCGCCAATTTATTGTGGACCGTGGCTTACGACACTTTTTACGCCATGGTGGATCAAAACGACGACGAAAAAATCGGTGTAAAATCAACCGCCCGGTTATTTGGCCGGTATAACCTGTGGATCATCGCCATACTGCAGCTGGGCGCGCTGGCACTGCTGGAGTGGGCTGGTGCTATTGCCGGCCTGGGCTGGCCTTTTGGTGTAGCATTGGTGGTGGCCTTGCTGCTGTTTATGCAGCAGCACCGGATGGCAAGACGTGGCCGCGACGGCTGTTTCCGCGCTTTTTTACACAATCATTATGTGGGTATGGTGATTTTTGCCGGCATCCTGGCTGGCCAAATTTGGCAGTAAATTCAGTTTTTTCTTCCGGTTTTTCTTCTTCAGGCTGTGGCAGTTTTGCTGCTGCCTGCCCATGTGCTTTTGGCTGTTTGGCCCATAGCTAATCCAGCCGGGTTGTTGCTGCGTATAGAATTCAGGTTTAGATTTTCGCGAAGAGCAGCATGCGATTATTACAAGCGCTGGGTTATGCCGGCTTAATTCCTTTTTTGTTATTAACCCTGTTGGTGTGGTGGCCGCTGCTGCCTGGTTTTGACGCGCTGGCAATGTTTCAGCGCTACAGCGCCATTATTCTGGCTTTTATGGCCGGGGTGCTGTGGCCTGTCTGGTCACAACAAGCGCCTTTTAAACCTCTGGCTTTTTTTGCCGTAGCGCTGCCGGTGCTGAGTTTTAGTGCCGGGATCTTGCCCGACAGCGCCTTGCTGGCGGTTGAGCTGCAGCTGTTTTTACTGTTAAGGCTGGGCGAGCGCTGGTTTGGGCTGGACCAGCAGTATCATCCGCTGTATTTGCAGCTGCGCAACAGACTGACTTTGGTGGTGGTGTGTTGTCATTTGTTGCTGATATGGCATTTGCTGCAGCAATAACGCCGGTGTGCTGAAAGTTTTTGCCAACAGTGCCTGTCTTATGTTGCAGCAACAGCAGATCGCAGGAATGCAGATGAACAAGATCAAATTAAAAGCTGGCCTTCAAGCTGTATTTAAGAGCTGCGCCTTGTGCCTCACAGTGGCTGGTCTGCTGCTCTGCAGCCCTGTGGTCAGGGCAGAGCAACAAAACAAAGCTGCCCTGGAGCAACTGGTGCTGGGCGCCGGTTGTTTTTGGGGTGTGGAAAAACGTTTTGAAGCTTTGCCCGGCGTGGTCGACGCGGTAGCAGGTTACGCCGATGGCCGCGGTGTGCGCCCGACCTATCAGGCCATCACGGCGCCGGAGCAGCGGATGAATCCGGATAATTTTGCCGAAGTGGTGCAGGTGACGTACAACCCGGCGCTGATCAGCAGCAGCACCTTGCTGCAGTTTTATTTTGAGCAGCACGACCCCACCCAGAAAAACCGGCAGGGCAATGATATTGGCACCCAATACCGCTCGATAGTGCTTTACAGCACGCCAGAGCAACAACAAACAGCTTTGGCATTAAAGGCGCAATATCAGCAACTGTTGACAGCGGCAGGTTATGGTGAAATTCAAACCCAAATTAAAGCACTGAAGCGTTTTTATCCGGCCGAAGATTATCATCAGGATTATCTGGCCAAAAATCCGGCTGGTTATTGCCCCGATCATGCCACAGGTGTGCGTTTTGCCGTTCAATCAGAAGCCACGCCAGATACAACTCCCGATAACAGCGCATTATTAACAGGCCAGCATATTCTGGTAATAGACGCGCCGGACTGCCCTTATTGCGCCATTTTTAAACGTGAGGTGGCGGATCATTATCAGGGTTCGATTCCGATGCATTTTCGCCGGGCGCAGCAGTTGCAGGGGCTGAGCCTAAAAACGCCCACTTTTGCCACACCTACCATTTTGTTTTTAGACAATGGCGTGGAACAGTTCGGCCGTCAGGGCGCCATGAGTGCCGCTGAGTTTTATCAGGCCCTGGGTTATTTTAAATTGGGTGATTCTGAGGCCTTTCGGGTGGCCTTTGATAAAGGCACCGACAACAGGTTTTGCCAGCAATATGAAATTTTTAAAAACACCCCGGACGGTGTTTTTACCGACAAACTCAGTGGCCAGCCCTTGTTTGATACCCGTGACCGTTTTGATTCGGGTACTGGCTGGTTGTCATTCCGCCGCGCGGTAAAAGGCGCTGTGATAGAACAACCGGATAACAGCTATGGTATGCAGCGTACTGAAATCCGGGCGAAAAAGTCCGGCATTCATTTAGGCCATTTGTTTTATGACGGCCCCAATGGCAGCGCCCGGTATTGTATTAATGCCACAGTGCTGGATTTTGTGCCGCGTGGCAGCTGACCGCTATGACATTAGTTGTGGCGGCTTTAATTTTGGTGGTTTTAGTTATGGCGGCTTTAGCGCTGGCCGGTTTAAGGTGACGCCGGCTGGAGGGCGCCGCCTGTTGGTACTAACCTCAGCTCAGGGCACAACAACTGCTGTTGTTGGTCGCTCTGCCAGCGCAGCGCCTGACCTGGTTTATGTGGCATCACGGCGATGGGCGAAAACTGCACCAATGCAGGCGCCGTAGCAAGTTGATACGCCTGGGTTAAATCCAGCCATTCGGTATGGATTTCGCCCGGTGCTAACAACAATAAATCTTCTTCGGCAGGTTCGCCTCTTTTGGCTTTGGCTCCCTGATACAGCAGCTTTTGGCCATTTTGGCTGATATGTAAAAACTCACTAAACCAGGCGTCCAGCGGGCTGTGCCAACGCAGGATCAGCCAGGGATTTGTGTCTTTGTTCTGAATTTGCACCTGCAGCTGCCAGGCTTCGCTGCCGGCACTGGTGCTACAGTACAGCGGCAGCTGTTGGCTGTCTTGGGCGCCCTGGCCGGTGTTTGGCATAAAAACTCCCAGCAATACACAGAACAGAATGAATTTTGGCATCTGAAAAAAAACGGGTGATGATTTTGTATTTACCATAACCCGTTCCTGCTGCGTGCACCAGCCTGATCATCACATCAGGCCGGTGTTGCGCTGGATGTTGCTGTTAGTTCTGTGCCGGCGTATTTTCGGCAAAATATTCATGGCTGTCAGCATTTTGCACTGCTTTGGCCGGGTCGCTGATTGCCAGCGATTTAGCTGCGCTGTGGCCATAGGCCAGATCGTCAGTACCAGCCACCACGTTAAAGTGGCTCAGCTCGTGCACTATGGTGCCGCCTTTCGAGTCGGTGCCGCTGGTTGGTGCAGTCCAGAAGGCGTTACATAAATACACTTTGTATGGCTGGGTTGGATAGACATAAGCAAAATAAGACTTTTTGCAGCTGCAGTCGAAGGTCAGTGGCTGGGTATTCAGTGCACTGTCGATATTGTTAAAGTTACCCCGTACTGTGCTCCAGCGGCCAGCATCGTAGTTACCAAACCAGGTTTTGTAACGCACTGAGCTGCTTGGGCTTGAGTAGCTGGTCAGGTAGTTTTTGGCATCAGCTGACATGGTTTTAGCTGCAGCTAAACCGTCCAGAATGGAGGTTTGCTGGGTGTTGCTGCAACGGCCGGTAAAAGTCACACCATTGACCGTAGTGCCGCCGCCATCACCTGGCTTGGCTGTGGTGGTGATGCTGCCTTGTTTGGCTTCCAGATAAAAGCTGACAGGTGCTGAGCTGATACCAGTGATACCAAGGCGAGCCAGCTTTTTGTCCTGACCAGGGTTGTTGGTAAATAAGGTATAAGATTCAGCATGGTAGCTAATCTCATACTGGCCGGTTTTGCTTAAATCGTACAGGGAAGACAATTCCACTTCATAACTGACACTTTGGCCACTTTTCAGCTGGATATAGTCTTTTTGTTGTGCGGCCGGTCTTTTGTAATGAGCACCGAGATAGTCGGTTTCCACACCGTTGACCGACACTTTAAATAAAGCTTCTTCGACCCCCTCAGCCGGGGTGTACCATTTTAATACCCGTACCGGTACCGCTTCTTCGTTGGTCAGAGTCACCTGAACTTTAATGTCTTCGGCAGAGGTAAAATTGGTTTTGCTTAATGCCAGGCTGGCGCGAATGCCATCAGCCAGCGCCTGAGTGCTGAACAGCCCGGCAACCAGCAGGGTACCCAGCAAATAATGAGCGTGTTTCATCATGTTCCCTTTTTATTAACTATTTTATTGTAATGTTGCATTTTTAATGCTTAACCATTAAAGGCTAATAAACGAAATTCTTCAATAAGGTTTTTACAGTTGTAATTTTCTGTAAATTGCACAGAGAAAAACCGCTATTCAAAGTGCAGTTGCTGGAGGGGTGAGAGTAATGTTATTTATATTCAATTGGTTATTGTGGTTTGGTAGATTGGAGGTTATCTGGATTGCTGGGTTGTGGCACAAAATCTCACTGTGCAAGCAGCAGCGCATTTTTGTAAAAATAAAATTTATTTTATTCGAGCAATCAGAAACTTAACTGCAGTACCTTACTGATGTTAGCTTTTGGTTAAAAAAAGAACTGTTCAGACCAGCTGCTACCGTTTAAAATGCGCGCCCCTTGTCACCTGATGCTGTTAAAAACGGAGCACACATGAATTTTTTAACCACCGCATTTTTGGTTGTTGGTTTATCTCTCTGGTCTGTTGCCGCTCAGGCCACGCTGATCATTAACGGTGGTTTTGAAGCCAACGTGGTGGCCAAAAACAACTGGAAGTATTTTAGTGCCACCCAGGTGGCTGGCTGGGAAGGCAGTAATATCGAAATCTGGCACGGCTTAAACGGCATCAAAGCCGCTGAAGGCAATCAGCATGCAGAGTTAAATGCCGACGGCAGCAACAAAGGTGCCTGGGAGATCTATCAGAATTTTGCCACTGAAATGGGCAAAACTTATGACTTTTCATTTATGTACCGCGCCCGTACCAATAATAAAGAAGCCTTTTTGTTCAGCATTGGTGATATTAAAACCACAGTGAACAACCACTCTTTGGGCCAGTGGCTGAAATTTACCGGCAGTTTTACCGCTAACAGCCTGCTGAGTACCATTCGTTTTACTTCATTAAACAACGGCACAGTGGGGAATTTCCTCGATGATGTGCAGGTGAGCGCTGCGCCGGTGCAGCCGCAGAGTGTGACAGTGGATGAAGCCTCAACTCTGTCTGTGCTGGCGTTAGGTTTGGTCTTGCTGGCACTGCGTCGTCGTCGTTCTGTTTAACCGACTGATTTGCAACTGCAGATAAGCCCTGGTTACAGATAAAGCACAGTTAAAAAAGTTACCCCAATAAAAAACCGCCTGCAGGCGGTTTTTTATTGGGCGTTTTAAAGCCTTAATGCATATGCCTGTGGCCATGTTTGGCGCTGTTGCTGGCTGTGCCCTGAGGCATTGGCGCACGTTCAATCACAGGTTTGTCGCTGACAAAAGGTTTGATGCCCATGGCCTGATAAATATCAGCCGGATACATGGCTTTGCCCTGGGTGATCACCAGCGCCAGCTTGCGGATATCACCAATATTTTTGGTTGGGTCCCCGTCCACCAGCAATAAGTCGGCGTCTTTACCAACCGCAATCTGACCTTTTGTGCTTTCTACCTTGCTGTAACGGGCACCATTTAAGGTGGCAACCTGCAGCGCCTGCGCCGGGGTTAAACCCGCCTTCACCAGCAGTTCCAGTTCACCCTGTAAGGTAAAACCGGCCAGCTCGTCGGTACCAGCCACCACCGGAATGCCGGCTTTGTACATCATTCCCACAAACTCCACCATTTTGGCGTAAGACTTGGCATAAAGTGCTGCTGTTGCCGCATCCGGAATATCCAGCTCGGCTGCGGCGTATCTGCGCTGCACATCAGGAGGTAAATGATCAACGATGGCTTGCCATGGCTCGCCGACAGTGCCATCCACTTTTTTCAGAAAATCAAAGGTCGCCAAAGTTGGGTCTACCACTATGCCTTTGTTTTTCATCAGCTTGATATAGTCCTGCACCGCTTTGCCCTGTAAATCCAGGCTGGCTACCTGTTTGGCCGGTAAATAAAACCGCTCCAGGGTGCGGGTATCAGTGTCGGGTTTGACCAGGAAGTTCAGCAATAACTGGTTAATGTGCTGAATTTCGTCATAACCTGCAGCTATGACGTCTTCGGCTTTTAAAAAGGCCGGCACATGACCACTGACCCTTAAACCCCGTTGATGGGCATAAGCCACAGTGTCTTTTAAAATGGCTTTGGGGAAAGAGTTATAAATTTTCAGCTGCGGGTAACCATGGGCGGCGTACCAGTCGATGGCCGATTTAGCACCGGCTAAATCTTTGATCACAAAACCGTTGCGCGCTGAATAAGGGCTTTCGCCTTCGAGGAACCCTGTTGGTACCACTGTGGGTGCCAGCAGCTCGCCGGCGGCCGTTTCGCCGATCATCGCCTGAATACTGGCGTTGTCATTGCCCATATCACGCAAAGTGGTGACACCGGCGGCTAAATGTAGTGGACCTTCCCAGCGTGACAAGTGGCCATGCATATCAAATAAACCCGGCAGCACAATACGGCCTTGACCGTCGATGCTGTTTTGCGCTTTGGTGTTTAAAGTGCCGGTTGGCACTATGGCAGTAATTTTGCCCCGCAGCATAAACAGATCCGACGGCGCACCTAGTTGTGCCGTTACGCTGTCAAAAGGCCGCACATTACGCAGCACCGTCAGGCCAGGTAAATCCTTTGGAATGTCGGTGGCCAGGCTGGTTAACAGCTTGGTTTCGGTTTGTTTTTGCAGCTGTGCCATTGTGTCGGCATTGTGCTGCCAGCCTTCTTCAATCAGCGTTAAATAACCAGGTGCTATGCTGGCAAATAAACGTGGGTTTTCCCCGCTAGTGGCCCACACCAGATTGGGTTCCAGCCCAACACCGGTTTGTACCAGCAGTTGTACCTGCTGTTTTTCACCGTCTTTTTCCACAATCAGTGACGCAACCTTTTGTTGGGTCAGGGTGCCGGAAGGTAATAACGAAATGCTGTTACCGCCGTTTTTGGCAATAGCAGCAATGGTCACTGAACTCAGTTCAGGCGAGCCGTCGACCGGTAAATACAGGGCCGGGCCTGTCACTTTGGCCTGGCCTTTTTTCTCCCCAGTGCTCCAGCTGGCATTGTCGCCCCGGCGTTCAAATTTTTCGTTGATCACAGAGCCAAAAGTGGATTTGCCCTGACCGCTGTAGCTGGCAATGGTGCCGTCGGCGTTCAGTTTGATGCTTTCGTTGAGCTCAGGGCCACGGCCATTGTCTTTAAAAATAAACCGTACTTTCAGCTCGCCGTTATCGGCCACATCGACAATGTGCTCACCGGCCTTGACGCCATTGTCGACCAGAATAGTGTAGCGGCGCTGTTCGCCAGCCATGCTCTGCAGCGCTGTACTGGCTAGCAGCAGAGCGGCAATGTAACGAAGACGCATAAAAATCCTTAAAAATTGCGGGCATAAAACACGACAATAACAAAGCCGCTGGCAAAAACACAATGTAGCTTTAGCTGCTGTGTTTGCTGGGGGCGACTACAGCCCGTTCTTTGGCAACGGATTGGCTGCTGTGTCAGATCATCACAAAAAAAGTGCCGGCAACGCAGGTCAGACTTTGGCCTGCGGCCGATTTGCGGTAGCATAAGCCCCCTTTGCCTGAAATTATTGAACTTTTGCATGTCTGAAGTGGTGTTTCCTGTTAGTGCAGCCACGCTGCAACTTTGGTTTGATCCCGGTACTTTTCAGCGCGCCCGCGCTTATTGGCAGGCTGGCAAAGTGATCAAACTGGAATACAGCGAAGATCTGTCGCAAATCAGCGCTCAGGTATGGGGCGAGGCTTTGTCGCCGTACCGGCAGTTTTTATCGCTGAAACCCCATGGCGCTGAATGGCGTTTAACCGACTCTTGCAGCTGCCCTGTGGGCGGCCGTTGCAAACATGTGCTGGCGGTGCTGCTGAAACTAAAACAAGTGTATGAGCAGCAGCAATTGGGTCTGCAGCAGCTGCCGCTGCGTCAGCTGAGTCAGTGGTTTAGCGACGTTGAACGGCTGGCCAAAACCGACCCCAGCCTGGAAAAACTCAAAGATGTTGTGCTTTATATCTTAAGTTATGGCCAGTCCGGGCTGCAGCTGTATCCACGACGGGTAAAACAAAATAAAAAAGGCGGTTACAGCAAAGGCCAAACCATAGGCGCGCAGGAATTTTCCGGTTATTTAGTGCCTTATTGGATAGAAGAAGCCGATTTTCGGTTAATTAATCAGTTCCGCTCACAAAATATCCGCGAACAGTCGTTGCTGGAAGACGAGTGGGGTTATCAGTTGCTGCAGCAAATTATGACAACGGGCCGTTGTTATTTTGGTGAAGCCCGCCACGAGCTGCAGCAAGGTGCCCCCAGACCGTTAAAACTGCAGTGGCTGGCCGGCAAAAACGGTCATCAGCTGGTGTGGGATTTAGGCGACGATGCCGAGCTGGAAGTGGTGTACACCACGCCGCCCTGTTATCTGGACACCACCCATTTTGTCATTGGATTACTGGACACCGAGCTGACTGGCCGCGAGTTAAAGCTGCTGGCAAAAATGCCGCCTGTGCCCAATGACGTGGTGCTGGACAGTGTTACTAAGCTGCAGAAATTATTCCATAAAGTCAGTTTGCCTGTGCCCAAAGGTGTGGCGCTGGAGCGGTTGGAAATAAGCCCTGTGCCAGTGCTGCAACTACTGATGCAGGCGCAGCAGGGCCGGGCGAAAAAACCAACAGCACAACTGGGTTTTGCTTATGGCGACTTTGTGTTACCGCTGGATTTACAGCAGGCGCAGCACGAAGTGAAAGAGCCGCATCGCATCGTATTTATTAAACGCAGCCGTGCTGATGAAACCCAGGCACTGGAGCAGTTGTTAAGTTATGGCCTGGTGGCTTTACCGGAACAAGCGCAGCCGGTGTTGTTTGGTGTTGGTGAAGGCCCGGATAACCCAGAGTTGTGGCAGCCCTTATTGCAGGCGGTGCCCGATTTAACAGCGCAGGGTTGGCGGGTGAGTCAGGCACCGGATTTTAATTTAGATATTCTGGCCGCTCAGCCCTATTTGCAGGTGCAAGACGGCAAGCAGGGTGGTTTTGAGCTGGGCATATCAGTGGATATCGACGGCCAGCAGGTGCCGCTGCTGCCACTTATTACCCAATGGCTGCGCCAATATGGCTTGCCGAGTGCAGGCCAGCAAATCTGGCTCAGTTTACCCCAGGGCAAGCTGGCGCTGCCGGTTAGTTTAATTCAGCCTTTGATTGATACCATTATTGAACTGCTGAATCTGAGCAAATCGCCGTTCATGCTGGAGCTGCCCGACTTTAAAGCAGCGTTATTACCGCCACCTGGCGCTGCGGAAATTCAGTATCTGAACGCTGGCCGGCTGGAGCGGTTAACCAGTCAGCTGCATAATTTTGCCGGCATCAGTGAAGTGGCTAAACCCCATGGCCTGCAGGCAGAACTGCGGCCTTATCAGCAGCAGGGTCTGAACTGGCTGAGTTTTTTGCGCCAGTATGGTCTGGGCGGTATTCTGGCCGACGATATGGGTCTGGGTAAAACCTTACAGGCGTTAAGCTTTTTACAAAACGAAAAGGAAGCGGGCCGGTTAACAGCGCCTGTGCTGATCGTATGCCCCACCAGTTTATTGGGGAACTGGCAGCAGGAAGCGGCACGTTTTACCCCTGAACTGAGAGTGTTGCAGCTTTATGGTGCCAAACGTCAGCATTTATTTGAGCAGCTGTCGCACTACAACATTATTGTGACCAGTTATCCGCTGCTGGTGCGTGATATTGCGTTTTACCAGCGAAGCCGTTTTAGCGCTGTGATTCTGGATGAAGCCCAGCATATTAAAAATGCCGGCAGTCAGGCGGCGCAGTCGGTACGGTTGTTAAAAGCCGATTTTCGTTTAGCGCTGTCCGGCACCCCTTTGGAAAACCATCTGGGCGAGCTCAAATCCTTATTTGATTTTGTGTTGCCGGGTTTATTGGGTACAGAACAACATTTCCTGCAGGTGTACCGTCGTCCTATTGAAAAACAAGGGGACAGCGAACGGGCTTATGCACTAAAGCAAAAAATTGCGCCTTTTATGCTGCGCCGCACCAAGTCGCAGGTGGCCACCGAATTGCCGGATAAAACCGAAATTCTGCAATTGCTGGAGCTGGAAAGTGACCAGCGCAATTTATATGAAAGTATCAGGTTGGTGATGGAAACCAAGGTGCGGGAGTTATTCCTGCGCAAAGGGGTGGCGGCCAGTCAGATTGAGTTTTTGGATGCCTTGTTAAAACTGCGCCAGGCCTGTTGTGATGCCCGGCTGGTGCCGATAGAGCAGGCGCAGTCGGTGAAACATAACGCCAAGTTGCAGTGGTTACGCGACAATTTGCCGGAGATGCTGGAGGAAGGCCGCAAAATTCTGTTATTCAGCCAGTTTGCCAGCATGTTGCATCTGATTGAACAGGAGCTGGAATATCTGGGCATTTCATACAGTAAGCTGACAGGCCAAACTAAAAAACGCCAGGATCAGATTGACGCTTTCCAGCGTGGTGAAACATCGGTGTTTTTAATCAGCTTAAAAGCCGGTGGTACCGGCTTAAACCTGACGGCGGCTGATACCGTGATCCACTACGACCCCTGGTGGAACCCGGCGGCAGAAAATCAGGCAACAGACCGCGCCCACCGTATTGGTCAGGACAAAGCAGTCTTTGTGTATAAGCTGATAGCCCGCAACACTGTTGAAGAAAAAGTGCAAAAATTACAGCAGTTTAAGCAAGGTTTGGCCGACCAGTTATTTGCCGGTGGTAAAGGCCAGTTATGGCAGGGCAATGCACAGGATTTATTGTCGCTGTTTGCTGAAACCGAAGTGGTGGTGGCCGAAGCCGGCACCAAAGCTTTACCGGGCGCCAGGGCTTAAGCAGGTTGTCACTGAGATCTGCGGCAACAGGGGTTGCCGCAGATGATTTGTCCTCTGGCGGCGAATCCTCCAGGCGACTTTGAACCCACACGACTTTTACCTTAAACGACTTTTACTTTAAATAACTGGTGCTCACAATATAAAAGCTTTATTGGCTTGGTGTTTTGGCTTTGGCATCGCCGGCCGGTGCCGATGTTTTGGCAGTGTCATCCACTAAATGCTGCTGAATATGGCCAATCAGTTGTTGCAGCTGTTTTTTACTTTCATCGTCATACCAACTCAGCATATGCTTTTTATACAGCGGATCCGGCCATAATTGCAGCAGCTGTTGATTCACCGCTGTAATGACTTCAGCAGCTTTAGGGTGTTTACTACAGGCCACATAAGTGGCGGCACGGCCTTCGGCGCCTGCTATCTGGTAATAATCTAAATCCAGCAACGGCTGGCGTGAGCGGCTTTGCAGATAGCTGATGCGGTGCGGGTAATCAATTAAAAAATCAATACGGCCAGCCAGCAATAAATCCACCGGGTTATTTTCCATAAAACTGCGCTCGGCCAATAAGCCATTGGAGTTTTGCTGTGCCTGCTCTATGACAGGTGCATAACTGCGGCCTTTTTCCAACAAACCGGTAAATTTGCCCAGGCTTAATAACTGCTGTAAGTCGGCAACGCCACCCTGTTGTAGCTGCTGGCTAAGGGCGCTGCCGCGCACTGTGGCCAGTGCAATATGCATCACCACTGCGGCCGGAATAGACAACTGCATCTTGGCTTTGCGATCGGCATTGGCCAATACACCAAAGCTGCAATATAAAGCGGAGGGGTCGGCATGCAGCACTTCCCGTCGTTCAAAACTAACAAAACGGCTTTGATGCTGATATTGCGGCAACAGTTTGATCAACATTTGTTCCATCTGATCGCTGGAGCCTTTGCCTTGTTCAGGGCCATGCATCAGCCGAAATGGCGCTAAATCCACCATCAGCCAGTGAATAGTGGTTGGGGTATTCGCCAGACTGGCGCTGGTGGTGAACAACAACAAAATGGCGAAGAACTGGCGCATTTGGGTGTTCCGTAAAAAGGACTGGGGTTAACATAACAAGACTCAACAGCAGCCGCAAGCTGCTGCTGAGTTGGGAACAAATAGCGCGTGCCTGGTGCCTGAGCAATTGCTGTTTTTATCGCTGTGATCAAGTTAAAGTTCTGAAATTCTTTGTGAAAAATGCTGGAGCCTTATGAAATCTTTGCTGCAGACCTTTGCCGGCCAACAACCATGGCTGGACCCGCTGCTGGCCTATTATGGCCTGGTGTTGTTGTTTATTCTGTTGTTGTCGCTGGGGCTGCATCTGCTGTTACACCATGGTTTGTTGCGTGTTATTGCCGCCAGATCAGGTGCGCAGGCCTTGTGGCGGCAAAGCCATTTATTAAGCCGGCTGGCCTTTACGCTGCAGGGTGTGGTGCTGATGTGGCAGGCCAACTTCTGGCTGGAGCCGGGCTCTGAAACCCTGCATTTATTAAACCTGCTGACCCAGCTGTGGGTGTTAGGTTTTGGTACCGCCAGTTTTTTTGCGCTGCTTAATACGCTGGAAGCTTTGTTACAACAAAAGGGGCTGGGTAAACAGGCGCCCATTCGGGGTTTATTTCAGAGCCTGAAACTACTGACGTCGGTATTGGTGCTGATTCTGGCGTTGTCGTTATTGCTCGGTAAATCACCGCTGTTGTTATTGAGTGGCCTTGGTGCCATGACCGCCATTTTATTGCTGGTATTTAAAGACCCGATTTTAGGTTTTGTTGCCGGTATTCAGTTGTCGGCCAACCGTATGCTCGCCTTAGGCGACTGGCTGGAAATGCCTAAATACGGTGCCGACGGCGAAGTGATTGAAATGAGCCTGACCACAGTCAAAGTGCGCAACTGGGACAATACCATTACCAGTATTCCGGCTTATGCGCTGATTTCCGACTCTTTTAAAAACTGGCGGGGCATGAGCGAGTCGGGTGGCCGCCGGATAAAAAGGTCGGTCTTTATTGAAGCCAGCAGTGTGCGGTTTTTAACGGACGAAGACATCAACCGCTTGCAACGCTCGACTTTGCTGCAGCCTTATCTGCGGAAAAAGCTCTCGGAAATCACAGCTTATAACGCCCAGTGTGATATGAGTTCGGTGCTGAACGGCCGGCGTCTAACTAACCTTGGTACCTTGCGCGCTTATCTGACTGAGTTTTTGCAACAACATCCTGATATTCATAAAAATATGACCCGCATGGTGCGGCAGCTACCTTCAGGCCCTACCGGCATTCCGCTGGAAATTTATGCGTTTTGCAGCAATACCGCCTGGTTGCATTATGAGGCGGTGCAAGGCGATATTTTTGACCATATTTTTGCTGTGATTAGTGAGTTTGATTTGCGGGTTTATCAGCAGCCTTCGGGGTATGATTTAAGGCAATTAAAAATTGGGTAGGGCGTACTCGCCGGAGGCAGTACGCCGGATGGCGGTTAAATTGACACCTGAGGCATAGCGTTAATGCTTTTCAGCTTGCAACTGATGGGGCTGTTGAAGCGAAGACTAGCCTCCAGCTTGCGAGGCACTATTCACCCTGATAGGTGACAGATCTATTCAACTACATAGGTAACAGTTTGTGGGCTTCAACAAAGCCTGAGTGCATGTATGAATGCCTGCGGCATAGCGTTTTAAAAGCGGTTTCGCCGCAAGGGCGAGCTACTTTCTTTGCTGACAAAGAAAGTAGCCAAAGAAATCACCCCGGTAAGCCTTCGAAAGCCCGCTAAAAATCAAAAGTTTGAGGCGCCGCCAAAACTCGGCAAGCGCTACCGTCGCTTGCCTCAAACAGTTGGCGTCTTAAAACCTCAAACTTTCAATTTTTATCGGCTTGGCTTAAAGGGGAGGAAAAGCGCTGGCTGGGGGATTGGTGTTTCTTGTGTAGCCAGTCGCACTTTAGGGCTCCTGTTGTAAGTGATTTGTTGCAAATTAACTATGCGGGTTTTTCCACGCTTTCACGCCAGTCAAAAAATGATACTGTTGTAACTGCTTGTCGTGACTCACATTTCTGTGTAACTTCAACATATTGTTAAAAGAAAGAAGGGATGAACCATGATTTAAAGCGGTGGTTTACCCTTTTGATTGAGTTGTTAGGGTTCTGGAATGGCAAACTACGTATTAAAAGCTGAAGGTGTTCATTACCATTTAAGTCCGTATGCGTTTGTTTCATATGCTGAGGATTTCTATGATGCTGCCATTTCTCATGACTCAAGTAGGCATTTTTCACCTGTTTCTTATTATCTTATATGTCATTCAATTGAATTGTTGCTAAAAGCATTTCTTTTGTTGAAGGGAGTGTCAAGAGGCCAGCTAAGAACTCGCGATATGGGGCATAATCTAGTAAATATACTTAATAAATGTAAAGAAAATGGCTTATCTGAGTTTTACTTTTTCGATGAAGCAAAGAGCAACGAAATATTTAAGCTTAACGAATGGTACTGCCGAAAAGGCTTTGAGTATTTTGAATTGCAAAATTTGGTAGATAGCCATCAAGAATTACCGAGTCTCCCAACAATAAAAATTATTGCTGCTGAGCTTATTAATTGCCTAAAAGAGTCATGTTTAAATGAAGCTAATAAACCCTAGCAAGCGCCAGCAAAACGCCGCTTCGCGGCTCGACTTGCAACACGTTGCTCGCGTTTGTGGCGGGCGTTAGGAATGTATGGATACATCACAGCTGGAACTTGAAGCCGAAGATTTCATTGCAAGCTATTTGAATCGGCGTACTTTACTTATTGCCAAACCAAAATTTGATGTTTTAGGAACTGACTTATTAGCTTTTTCCCAAATGAGCGATGGGGTCAAATTCTGTCGGATTCAATGTAAAGGTCGCTCTCTGTCAAATAGCAAAACGTCAAATATTTCTATTCCTTGTGAATATGTTACAGATGGATTCATAGTATTTCTTTATATCGACACTCCTTTTCCTGAGCCTTTTTTATATATGTTCTTCCCTGCTGAGGTTAGACGGTGGAAAAAAAGTAAGGACAATAATTTTGTTTTGACATTTTCATTAAATAAATTTGAATCAAAATTGGCGTCGTATAAAGTTACAGACCTTAAGGTGAAAGCATTAAAGCTATTTATTGAAAACGCCAATGTGAGCGGAGAGTTTAGAAACTTAGTTGTTGCAGAAATTAAATTTTCTATGCCTGCATTCACTGTTTCAGTTGATGCAACAGTGAAAGATGCTGAGTAAATAGAGAAAAGAGCGGGGTCACATCTTGCATTTTGCCTTTTACAATGAATCGCCATCAATCACCAAACCCAAAACCAACTACCGGGAACTGCGCAGTGAGCATTCAAGAGTGAGCGCGGGAGGCGCGAACGGGCGAACGCAGTAGTTGCCGGTGGTTGGTTCGTTCGCGCAGTGTTTTAGGTATAAATTTCATTGCAAATAAACAGGCTCAGGTTTTGCGTTTTGTGGACTCTGGCCTTCATCCCCTGATGCTAAGGTTTTTCTTTTTCTGTAGCGCGGGCATTACCACTGGGTACAAACATTTGTTTTGCCGAAGTCGCTGTTTATGTGCGGCGATATGCAGGGGTTGTCGTGGGTACTGGCCTTTCCGTCTGATGATTCTTCTGCGTCGTGATAATTATGTTAATCTGCGCCCCTTTTTTAGCGGGCTTTAGCTGGAACCAGTGCAAGCAGCGGATGCCGCAGATTGAGTAGTGAGATGACCAAAAGCCAAACCTTATCAACCCGAAGCTGGATGTTAGTGCTCAGCCTGATGTTGATTGCCCTGACGTTAAGACCTTCGATGGCATCTATCGGGCCTTTATTGCCGCTGATGCAACCCGAACTGCATTTATCTTTTACTCAGGCGTCGTTATTAACCATGTTGCCGGTGCTGGCGATGGGGTTGGGCATCTTTTTTGCGCATCAGCTGGTGGTGCGTTTTGGCGTTTACCGGGTGATCTTCTGGGCTTCGCTGGCAATTGCTGCGGCCACAGCGCAGCGTTATTGGGCCGTTGGCGCTTTGGACTTAACCTTAAGCGCTATCCTGGCCGGTTTAGGCATCGCTATGGTACAGGCCGTGGTGCCTGGTGTGATTAAACAAAAATTTACCAGCAAAGCGCCGTTAATTATGGGCTGGTACATTTCTGCCATTATCGCCGGTGCCGCCTTTACTGCGTCCTTAGCGGCCTTTTGGGCAGACTGGGCACAAAGCTGGCGGCTGGCGTTATCCGGCTGGGTGTTGTTATCTGTATTGGCGTTAGTGTGCTGGCGTTTGCAAAAAGGGCAGATCGCCGCTTTGCCTGTTGCAAACACTGAGCAAAAACCGCTGAGTTTTCGCCGTTATGGCCGCGCCTGGACTTTAGCTTTGTTTTTCGGTCTGGTCACCTGTGCTTTTACCTGTGTACTGGCCTGGTTGCCTGCTTATTATGTAGAGCAGGGCTGGACTGAACAAAAAAGTGGTTTGCTGCTGGGTTTATTACTTTGTATGGAAGTAGTGTCAGGTTTTATCAGCCCCTGGCTTGCCAGCCGTAATACCGACCGTCGTGCTGTGTTGCTGGCTTTATTAGTGCTGATGGCCACAGGTTTTATCGGTTTAGTGCTGGCTCCGGCTATGGGTTTGTTATGGGCGTCTTTATTAGGTTTAGGGATAGGCGGGCTCTTTCCATTGTCGTTAATTGTCGCGATGGACCATCAGTATCAGCCAACCGCGGCGGCAAGCCTGACCGCTTTTGTACAAGGCGTAGGTTATACGCTGGCCGCTTTTTCGCCCTTATTGGCCGGATTTATCCGCGATCTGAGCCAAAGCTTTAGTATCAGCTGGTTATTGCTGGCGGCTATGGCGGTGCTGCTGATGGGTATGGCAAGCCGTTTTAATCCAAAGTTTTATCAGAGCAAATTTTAACTGGCGTTTGTTCATTGATTCCCGTTGCAAAGAACAGGCACAGAATGGGGGCACATCTTGCATTTTGCTTTTTACGATAAATCGCCATCAATCACCTCAGCCAAAACCCACAACCGTGCTCTGCGCATTGAGCGTTAAAGAGGTAGTGCGGGTGGCGTGAACGGGCGAATGCAGTAGTTGCCGGTGCTTGGTTCTTTTGCTCAGTGTTTTGGTTTGAGAAAAGTGCGGGAGGCATCGCTCCTTCTTTGTCTCATGTGATTCACAGCCAGCTGCCTCAGGGGCAGGTTTTGTGTCTTGCCTGATGTTATCCATTTACGGCAGCCGCTTTTATCAACTGCCGGCGTCGTTACTCTGGCTTTTATCCAGGGCGCGCATAATGTCGCGCCAGCTTAAAATGCCGATGGGGGCGGAGCGGGCGTTCACCACCGGAATACAGGACACGCCTTGTTGGTTAAACAGTGCCACTGCATCCATCACACTCTGTTGTGCAGTTAAGCTCAGCGGTTTGCGGTGCATCAGCTGATGCACTTTTTTATTTAAGGTGGCTAAGTCGCGGCTGGTTTCAGCGGCAGTGCCAATATGAGGGCTCAGGCCTTTAAACAAATCACGGTCGGAAATCACCCCCACCAGCGCACCTTGTTCCACCACCAGAATATGGTGAAATTTCACCTTATCAAAAATACTTTTGACCACTGCCAGGGTGTCGTCGGGTGAAACACAGACCGGGTTGGTACTCATTAATTTTGCTACTGTCAGCATCTGCGCCCCTGCTCAGCCTGAGTCATTCTGTATTGCACCATAATACAAAACCTCGGTTTTTTGTATGCCTTGCCAAGCCGCAGCTATGCTGTTGGGGGTTCGTTTTTTTGCTGGGTGATAAGTCTTTTTTCTAAAAGAGAAATCACAGGGCAGGTTTGATGGAATGAGGAGTTTGTATGCGCGTATCTCAGTGGTACTCAGCTTTTGCTAAAACCGCCTCACGTTTTTGCGGGCGTCCGAAAACTTTTGCGCTGGCGATTGCTGTGATTGTGGTTTGGGTGATCACTGGCCCCCTTTTTGGTTTCAGCGACACCTGGCAACTGGTGATCAATACCGGAACAACGATAGTGACGTTTTTAATGGTGTTTCTGATTCAAAACACGCAAAACCGCGATACTGAGGCCATTCAGATCAAACTGGATGAGTTGATCCGTGCAACCAAAGGGGCGCATAACGCGCTGCTGGATTTGGAAGAGCTCGAAGAAGACGCCCTTGATGAGTTCCGTAAGAAGTATGAAAGACTTGCTGCTTCCGCTCGTCTGGATATGGCGCGTGGGTCGAACGATACTGATACCCCGGAGCCTTAAGCACCGGTTCGAACACCCGGTTTGGCTTGTGGTTCATTCGGCCATGTTCTGGCGTTTGGCTTTCATATCCGCTCAGGCGTTATGTCCCAGCATCCAACCCCCTGTTTTTTTGTGTGCCAGCCCTGCGGCAACTATGCTGTTGGAGCTGAGTTTTTGGGCTTTAGGCCGAGCCTCTTTGCCAAAAACTAAGAATATTGGCGCTGTGGGGTGGTGAATGATGTAGAATGCCGCGCTTGTAGCCGCTTGTGCTTTGCCACCATTTCCTGAGAATTCCGATGAAAAAAACCTTCGCTTTAAGCCACGACAAACATCAGCCTGCCCGTTTGGTGGATTTAATTAAACATGACGTGAAAAAATACCTGAACCGCGAGCGGCGCAAAACACTGCCGGATGGCGCAGATTATTGGACCTTTGATTGTCGTTTTGGCGCAGCCGAAGATACAGCGGAAAAAATCTTTACCTCGGAAATTAACAAGCATATCGATGCTGCTTTGGCGCAACAATGGCCTTCTTTTTATCTGGAAATTCTGGCACGTGCTGCCCGGCATCAGCCACGTGCTGGTGGTGATGACAACAACAACGCTTAACAGCTTAAAAAAACGGCAGTGTTTTTTTATAACACTTCCGGTACTTTTTACTTAGCCGCCAAAGCCTTAGCAGTTTTATCCTGTGGCAAAACGCCGGCAGACAAAAACAAAACTCTGCGCCGGCGGCAAAATGCTGTATATTTCGCCCCCAACTTTTTGGACTGTAGCCATTCTACAGAGGATTTTTTATGCAATTTTCATCTTTAGATTTAGCGCCGGACTTACAGCGTGCGCTGCAAGAGTGCGGCTACAGTGACATGACCCCGGTACAAGCCAAGGCCATAGTGCCGGCGCGCCGTGGTAAAGATTTACAGGTAACAGCGCAAACCGGTACGGGTAAAACCGCCGCTTTTGCCGTGCCACTGTTACAGCGGATGTTAGATAACCCCAAAGCCACAGTGGAAAAACGGCCACGGGCGCTGATTTTAACGCCAACCCGCGAGCTGGCAGAACAAATTGCTGAAGCGGTAAAGGCTTATGCCAAATATTTGCCACTGAGTGTCACTGCTTTATATGGTGGCGTTAAAATGGGCGGTCAGGCCAATAAGTTAACTGCCGGTGTGGATATGGTGATCAGCACCCCTGGCCGTTTGTTAGAGCATATGGCGCTTGGCAATGTGATTTTAAGCGACGTGGAATTTGTGGTGCTGGACGAAGCCGACCGGATGCTGGATATGGGCTTTAGCGCCGATGTGCTGAAACTGATTCAGATGACCGCCAATAAACGTCAGACACTGCTGTTTTCTGCCACTACTTCACCTGCGGTCAACGAGCTGTCACATAAAATTCTGCATAACCATCAGCAAGTTAAAGTGACCAAGGTCAACAGCACCGCCGACACTGTGCACCATGTAGTCTATGCGGTGGAAGAAAGCCGCAAAATTGAATTGTTTGAGCTGTTGCTGAACGAACAAAACTGGTTCCAGGTGCTGGTATTTACCAGTACCAAAGAGCAGGCCGACCGTTTATTGGCCGGTTTGCAACAACGCAAAATTAACGCCGCTGTCTGCCATGGTGATAAAAGCCAGGGCGCGCGCCGCCGTGCCATTGCTGATTTTAAATCGGCCAAGCTGCAGGTGCTGATCGCCACTGAAGTTGCTGCCCGTGGTTTAGATATTCAGGGCCTGGACTATGTGGTGAATTTTAACCTGCCATATTTGCCGGAAGATTATGTACACCGTATTGGCCGTACCGGCCGCGCTGGTGCTGCAGGCAAGGCACTGTCTTTTGTCAGCCGCGAAGAAGAGCTGACACTGGAGCGGATTCAAAAGCTGATTGGCAGCAAAATTGAACGTATTATCCAGCCGGGTTTTGAAGTCAGTAACCGCGAGTCGTTGTTAAAAAGCATCTCCCGCAAAATAGTACCGGGCCGTGCCAATAAAAAGTCGGAAACTGTGATTGAAGCGCCTGCGGCCAAAAATAAAACCAAGCCGAAAAGCCAGGCTAAACAGCCTAAAGCCACAGCTGGCCGAACTAAGGCTTTGAAGGGTTAATATCGTTTTTTACTTTCAGTGTTTTTGTGAAAAGCCAGGTTAAACCTGGCTTTTTTATTGCTTTGTCGCTGGGTCTTGCCGGGGCCTTTTTTATATAAAAATTATCTTGCTAAAGCCAAACTCAGTGCGGCCGCACTGAACTCCTGGGCGTTATTTAGAAATTTGCATAAAACTTGCGCTCAATTAATATCTTTCTAATTTAAGGCACTACACTGATCCGATATGAATGAGTACGGTAAAAGGCCCATGCATGGATAACGCCTGCAGTCTTATCGCGTCAGCACCTGCCAGACATTTATTTGCCAGCCAGCCGGAACATGCAGACCGGGTCACTGGGCACTCCTTCCCAACGCAGGCCGCAGCACAACGTATTTTGCAATTATTACCCGACATTACACCACAGCAACTGGTGATGCATGTGGGCGCTGGCTCAGGTTATTTCAGTGCCATTCTGGCCAAAATGGCGGCCCGGGTTTTTGCCATAGAACGTAATGACTTGCTGGCGCGTACCACCTGTGAACATTTTCATGCATTAAATATCAGCAATATTGAGGTTATAGAATTAGATGCCAACTTAAGTACGCCCTTATGCGGCCAGTGTCAGTTGATTGTCACCACCTGTATCTTAACCAGTTTTGATCATCTGTTGCCCGTGCTGGCTGAACGGGGTTTTTTGGCAACTCTGGAAGATGACAAGGACCATGTGTCTAATCTGGTGTTGTATCAAAAGCAGCAGGGGCAGTTGCAGCGGTTAAATAATCTGGGTTGGGTTGATTTCAGCCGCCGTTTAGCCGATATGGTGATTGATTTAGGTTATGTCGACGAGGCAACCTTACAGGCCGCTAAAAATGATGCCCGGAAAACTGCCGAACCGCTGATTAATGCGATTAACCGGATTAAACAATTAAAAAACCGTAGCCTGTTTGAAGCTGTTGCCAAAGAGCGGCAATTAGCCTTACTGGATTACGAAAGCCTGATCCAGCAGGTGGACGCCTCTTTATTCCGCCAGTTTTCGCGGATTTTTCTCGATCGCAGCCATGCGTTACCGGTCAATATTAGCAACAACAAACTGCTGGTGGTCACAGACGATCCGGACGCCGACTTTGCCGAGCTGGCGGTGATGAACGGCAATGGCCATATCAGCCTGGCCTTGCTGACCCCGGAAGACTTCAACAGGTTATGGACCCAGCTTGACGTCAGTACCAAGGCACAGTATCGCGCCCAGTCTGAACAAATCAAAAGTACTGAAGAAACAAATGCGGATGCTAAACCCAACCCGGTCAATCCTTATCTGGTGTCCTTGTATGATGCGTTATTGATGGAAGCCATCAGCGAGCATGCCAGTGATATTCATATTGAGTGTTATCAGCAACGCACCAGGATTCGCCTGCGTATTGACGGTGACTTACAGGACATCACCCAGTTTCAGGTGTCGATGGCGGATTTAGCCGGCCTGATTAATGTAATTAAAATCCGCGCCGAACTGGATATTGGTGAACGGCGTTTGCCGCAGGGCGGCCGCAGCCAGGTCAAACACAGCCAGCATCAATATGATTTGCGCATTCAAACCCAGCCCTCTTTACATGCCGAACATATAGTGATCCGCCTGCTAAAACAAACCGGGCGCGCCCTGAGCATGACTGATCTGGGTATGTCAGCGCGTGTCACCGGCATGTATCAGCGTTTACTGAATAACCCCGCCGGCCTGGTGCTGGTGGTTGGCCCCACAGGGTCGGGCAAATCCACCACCTTATACGCCGGTTTGCAATTGCTGGCAGAAGATGGCAAACGCAAAGTGATCACGGTCGAAGATCCGATTGAATATTCAATAGATAACATTCAGCAAACCCGGGTGAGGGCTGATATTGGTTTTGATTTTCCGGATGCATTACGGGCTTTTGTACGGGAAGACCCGGATGTAATTCTGGTGGGGGAAATACGGGACCACGCTACAGCGCTTGAAGCGGCAAGGGCATCACAAACCGGGCATCTGGTGTTATCCACCTTGCACTGCAACGATGCGGTAGACGCTATTCAGCGCTTGCGCGATCTGGAAATTCATCCCAATTCTATTGCCAGTGAATTACTGGCCGTGATGGCGCAGCGGCTGGCAAAACGTATCTGTCCACATTGCAAACAGCAGACAGAACCCGATGCGACTATAGTTGCAGAGTTATTCCCCGATGAAGTACCGGCCAATTTTCGTTGTTTTGCAGGCCTGGGTTGCCCGCGCTGTAACGGCAGAGGCACCCATGGTCAGGTGGCAGTCTTTGAATTTATGCTGGTGAATACCGACATCCGTAATGCCATTTCACAACAAAAAACCGCCACCGAATTGCGCTGGCAGGCGCTGGATGCCGGCATGATCACCATGCGCGACAGTGCACTGAATCTGGTGGTTGAAGGTGTGATCCCGCTCAGCGAGTTACCCAAAGTGCTGCTGCAGGAGCGGATGGCTCCGGAAAACCGCGGTGGAGTGAGGTCATCCTTATGACAAAAACGGCACAAAAATTATCAGCGGAGCAAACTTATGCCCGTGAGCTGGATCAACTGCAACAGCAGGACAATGCGCCTGTGCCACCCGGCTGGGCTATGTCGGCTATTGCGGTGGAGCGTTTTATCTGTGGTGACAGCGCCAATGGCATCAGCCGCAAATTTGTCGCCGAAGCAGGGGTGGTTACCCGTATTATTTTGTCGTTATGCACCCAGCGTGGCATTTTGCTGACCGGCTCCCCAGGCACGGCCAAATCCTGGTTGTCAGAATTGCTGGCCGCCGCTATTAGTCGTGATTCAACCCAGGTGATCCAGGGAGGCGCCATCAGTAACCTGAGCCAGCTGCTGTATAGTTGGAATCCACAACTGATGCAGCTGCAGGGCCCAAGCCAGGAAGCTCTGGTGAGTACTCCCCTGTACAGAGCCATGCGCGATGGCAAAATTTTGCGTTTTGAAGAAATTACCCGCTGCCCGCAACCTTTGCAGGACGCTGTGTTGTCTATTTTATCTGAGCGTATTCTGGTGGTACCGGAACTGCCCTCGGCCCAAAGTACCCTCTATGCTATGGCCGGTTTTAATATTGTGGCCACTGCCAACAGCGTGGATGAAGGTATTCAGCGTATGAGTTCAGCGCTGAAAAGACGGCTGAGTTTTGAGCATATAAAACCTATCCGTCATCTGGATGATGAAGCGCAAGTGATACTGCAGGAGTGCAATAAACTGATGGCAGTCAACCAGATCAAAGTGGAACCGGCGCCTGAGCTGATCCAGGTGCTGGCGACCATTTTTCACGAGCTACGCAATGGCCAGACGCTGGATGGGCGCAGCACCGACCGGCTGGCGGGCGCCACTATGTCAACCGCCGAAGCCGTCAGTGTTGCCCATGCTATTTATACCCATGCTTATTATTACCAGCAAAGCCGCCCCGATGCGACGCTGCTGCTGCACGTACTATTGGGTTCAGCCTTAAAAGACCAGCCCAAAGACAGGCGGCGCTTAAAACACTATGTCGAAACCGAATGTGCCGACCGTCAGGGCGAATACTGGCAAAGCCTATATCAACAAAGACACCTGATCTAATTGGAGATTTTTATGCTGAAGAACAATGACAAGCTGTTGGTCTGTTATCGCAGGCTGTTCAGCAATGATGAAAATCGTTTTTTCCTCGGTACCGTAGATGAATACGACAATGGTCTGGTGAAGCTCACAGGGCATAGTTTTCTGCGGGACGGCATGACAGGGCAAATGACGGAAAAATCCAGCCCGACTACCAAAATTATGTCGTTAAGTTCAGGCTCGCTGATCGTCTATCTGTTACCGGATAACGTGAATATGGACACCCTGCACTTTGTGCAACAGAAGATGAAGCTTTGTCTGATGGACGATCAGGGTTTTAGTCTGGATTTAACGGAAAAGGCGTTTCGCACCAGCTAAGCCAGCCAGCTGCGTTACAAACACAACCTTATGCTGATGTAGTCTGGCTGTAACAGGCGATGCCACTGCCAGTGTGCTGAGACGCAGCCTGGAGCTGCAAAAGCTGAACTCTGCGCCGGAATAAGGAACATGCTTGCGTTGCCTGCGCCCTGAAGTTAAGGTGGATTTTTCTAAATCGCGTTTGTGAAGAACAAACAAAAGTTAGGATGAAGTGTTGGTGCAGGTTGAATATGTAGCATTATTGGTCACTGGCACTTCGATGAATGAAGCTGTGCATCGGGTTTTGCCTGCCAACAGTCAGGTGCAGTTTATCCGGGTCGATAACAGCCTTGACGCTATTGCTGTGCTGAAACAACAGGCTGTTCATCTTATCATCTCTGAAATTGATATTGGTTCTATCGACGGCTGGCGCCTGGCAAGACTGGTTCGTGCCAATGTGCTGAAGTGTGATGAACACACCCCATTTATTCTGCTCAGCTCAACCTATTGTGAACGGATCACCGAAACCACGGCTCGGGCTTATGGTATTAACCTTGTGGTGGCAAAACAACAGCTGACTGAGTTACCCCGCTATATCAATCATTTATTGCAAAAAGCTGCACATACCCAAAACCGGCAATGCATTCTGGTGGTGGAAGATGAGCCGGATATTGCTGAACTGGCACGCCGCATCCTGCAGCCCAATTATGATGTGGTTATTGCAGCCACAGGCCCACAAGCGCTGGTTTGTTTTGCTGAGCAGGAATTCTCGCTGGTATTGCTGGACGTGATGTTGCCTGGCCTGAATGGTCAGCAAGTGCTGGCGGAAATAATGCGGCAAAAACCACAACAATCTGTGGTGGTGATGACAGCGCATGGTGGTATTGAAATTGCTGAGCAGATGATGCTGCAAGGCGCTGCCGATTTTGTTAGTAAACCCTTCAGGGCGGAGCAGTTGCGGCGGGTCATTGACGTGGCCACCCAACGCGAAGATTTTCTGGTGAGTAATGAGCAGTTTAAACAAAAAGTTGAGCAGCTGGCGGGCAGCGAGGAGCGCTACCGGGCCTTATCTCTGGTTCATCAGCGGGTATTGGACCATGTCTCTACAGTATTGATGGAGTTAGATCCGGCCGGGAACATCCGCTTTGCCAACAAAGCCTGGTACGACTTGGTGGCTGGCACCGGTCTGCAGGAAACAACCAGGCTCGGCAGTTTTTTACATCCGGCTGATCGGGTGCTGTTTGAACAACAGTTACAGTCCTTGTGTCAGGGGCAGGCGCAGCAATGGCATATTGAGCTGCAATTGATGGTGCCGCTATGCTGGGTCGCGCTGAATATGGCGCAGCTGCCGGATCAAATGACAGGTGTCACTGTTACTTTAGAAAATATTGAAGAGCGAAAACGTGCCGAACAAGAGCTACAGCATCTGGCGATGCACGATCCGCTGACCAGTTTATATAACCGCCACTTTTTTGACCGTGAACTGATCCGGCTGGCAGGCCAGGCTTCTGCTGAAAATACACATGCTTTACTCTATATCGACCTGGATCATTTTAAGGTGATTAACGATTCCCATGGTCATTCGCATGGTGATGCCATATTGCGTGAGGTTGCATTGCGGCTGGCAAAAGAGCTCAGTGCAACAGATTTGCTGTGCCGGGTGGGTGGCGATGAGTTTGTGGTGCTCACCCAATATAAATCCATGCAACAAGCCGTTGAGCTGGCGGAGCAGTTATGCCAGCAACTGCAAAACCGGCCTTACACATTAAAAGATAAAGTGTATTCACTTAGTTGCAGTATTGGTATCAGCCTGATTGATGGCAGCATGTCAGATGCACAAATCTATCTGCAACAATCTGATATCGCTTTGTATGTTGCCAAAGACAAAGGCCGGAACAGGGCGCATTGTTACAGTGTGCAGGATGCGGCAAGCCATACACTGCAAAATTCATTGCAATGGTCACAACAACTGCGCGAAGCCATAGTGCGTGACCAAATTGTGCTGCATTTTCAGCCTGTGGTCTGTGTCAAAACCAAAGCCGTGGTTTATTTTGAAGCTTTGGTGCGTCTGAGTCTGGCCGACAGACTGGTTTATCCGGGCGATTTTATCCAGGCGTTGGAGCAGGTTGAGGACATTAACCTATTGGATCATCAGGTGATTGCCAAAACTATCGCCATGATGAGCCGGCATCCGGTGCTGAAAAAAGTGGCCATCAATTTGTCTGCGCAGGCGTTTCGGGACGAACGGCTGGTACCGCTGATTGAGCAAAAATTGCGGCAATATCAGGTGTCACCAAATCGTATCGTGTTTGAACTGACTGAAACGGCCAGTTTAAATAATATCAGCGGCACCTATGCCATGATTGAACAGTTAACCAGGTTGGGCTGTGAGTTTTCGATCGACGATTTTGGCACAGGTTTTAGTACCTTCAGTTACCTGAAACAGTTGCCGTCCGGCAGTATTAAAATTGACGGTTCTTTTGTCAGAAATATGCATCAGGACAAAATGGATTTCACTTTAGTGAAATCTATGGCGGAAATCGCCACCGCACTTGGCCGTAAAACTGTGGCCGAATTTGTCGAAAATGCGGACATTTTTGGCATGTTGACACAGCTTGGCATCGATTACGCTCAGGGTTACCACATCAGCAAGCCGCTGCCGATAGAACAAATAGAAAAAACATTCTAATACAATATCTTAGATATACTGCTTGCTGTTATTTTGACCAACCCTGTGATATACCCATGGCTGGGGGAAATGAACTCCCATGGCTTTTTAAAAGGTATATCAAATGCACGATCAATTGATTGAGCATGGACAGCAGATGGACAAGGAGCAAGTGACGTATGCAGATCTCGTCGTTGAGTATCTGAATTTATTAGGTGTTGACTATGTTTTTGGCGTACCGGGCGGCGCCATTGAACCACTGTTTAACGCACTGGCGCGCAGTGAGCGCCGCGGCGGTGTGCGCGCAGTGGTGGCACGGCACGAAGCCGGTGCTGCTTTTATGGCGGATGGTTATGCCAGAGAAACCGGAAAACTCGGTGTTTGTTGCGCCACCACAGGCCCTGGAGCGACCAATCTGCTGACCGGCGTTGCCAGCGCTTACGCCGACAATGTGCCTATCTTAGTGATTACCGCACAAACCCCCTTACCCAAGTTCGGCCGGCGTGCCTTGCAGGATTCTTCCTGTGCCGCCATTGATATTGTTGGCATTTTCCGCCATTGCACCCGCTACAACTCGCTGGTCAGCCATCAGGAACAACTGGAAAACAAACTGATAGCCGCTGTGATGGCGAGCAGCCGTATTCCGGCCGGCCCTGTGCATATTTCAATTCCATCCGATATTTTACGGACCGAAGCAGGTTACCTGCCTAAAGTCAGGCCGGAATTATTAACCCAGCAATTTCAGCTCTCCGACAGAGTGGCGCTGGAAAAGCTGATTCAGGAGCTGTCACAGGCAAAACACATAGCGCTTTTTATTGGGGATGGTTGTAAGGATGCTTCCGGCAGCATTATGCAGCTGGCCACTTTGCTTAATGCACCTTTTGTTTCCGGCCCTATGGGCAAACGCTGGGTAGATGAAACTCATCCGTTGTATCGGGGCGTTTTTGGTTTTGCCGGACACAGCAGTGCCGCCGAGTTATTGGCTGACAAAGAAAACAAGCTGGATTTGGTGCTGGCGATAGGCGCTGCGCTCGGGGAGCTTGGCACCAGTGGCTGGGCGGAAGAGTTAATAAATCATAAGCTGATCCATATTGACTCCAGCGTTGAGCATTTCACCCGTTCACCAATGGCCAGGCTGCATGTCTGCGGTTCCTTGCCGGTGATCTTTAAAAAGCTGGTAGATGAAGTGCAACAAGCCCAGCTGAAGTGGGGCAAATGCTGGCCAGAATTTGGTTCTGTACCTCCACTCAATGCCTTGGGTGGCCGCAGTCTGTGGCGCGATAGTATGGCAATGGAACATCGTCAGCAGCCATTTAAACCACAAAGCCTGTTTTGTCTGCTGGCCCGCATACTGCCCGAAGGAACCCGGTTTTTTGCCGACGCCGGCAATGCCTGGGCCTGGGCAATTCATTATTACCAGCGTGCTGAATCTAACGGTAAATTCCATATTGCGATGGGGTTAGGCGCTATGGCTTGGGCTATAGGTGCTGTCATTGGTTCTGCGCTTGGTGATACCACAGGGGCGGCGCACGTTTGTGTGACAGGTGACGGCGCTTATCTGATGAGCGCGCAGGAGATCACAGTCGCCAAACAACAGCAGTTGCCCATTTTGTTTATTGTGCTGAACGATGGGGTGCTGGGCATGGTGATGCATGGTCAGCGGCTGGGGAACGCAGAAAAAATAGGTTTTGAACTGGGCGCGGTGGATTACGCTGCGCTGGCACAGGCGCTGGGCGTGGATTCTGCGGTGATCACCAGTGCAGAGCAACTGCTGGCGCTGGATTTTTCCGCTATTTTTCAGAAACAAGCGCCAACGCTGCTGGATATCCGGATTGATCCTGAGGAAATTCCGCCGATGTTATCGCGCATCCAAAGTCTGCAGAACCAATCGATGACTCCGGGCGGTTAGCCGGGGAAGGCATAAGCTGCGGTATGGCAGCAGATACTTAGTCAATTAAAGGAACAGTGCGGGCAGGATGCCCCTGATAGCTGATATCGGCACATTGTAAAGCCAGAAAACTGCGTTCAGTCTGATCAAGTTGATCAACGTAACAAGCCATCACACCGCTGGCAACACAGAGGTTTTTGATGCGGTACACTTCATCCGGACTAAAACCCTGATCGGACATAAAAGCGGCAGTGTAGCCGCCAATATTAATGCCCATGCCAAAAGTCGCCAATAAGTAGTCTGACAGCTGATTGGCCAGAGTCAGGTGGGGTCCATCGGTAAAACCCAAAGCTGCTGTCATGCGTCTGTGGGGGTCAATGCGTTCGTCGTGGCGGGCCACAGGACGGGCAAAACCAATAATGGCCGGTTTGCCGTGTTTGAGCGGTACCCTGGCCACCAGTTGTTCAATGCTTACACCTTGCTCAACCTCAAGACGCGCCTGTTGAATAAATTCCATCGCCAGTTTTGAGGTAAGGCTGCCGCCGTAAGCGCGGGAATCTGCAGCCAGACAACCCGCGGCAGTGGCTGCGGTCGGACTGCTGTGTAATTCACCGGCAAAAGCGCCAATCTGGTTACACCAGATACGGGCATCCGGATAGCTCATCACCATAAAATTGTTTTCCAGCCAGCAACCAAGCTCAGCGCTAATCAAACGACCTGTGGCATTGAGCACCAGCACCTGCATGTAACTTTTTTGCAGGAACAAGTCATTGAGCAGTGAATATTGCCGGATTTGTACATCCTGACCGCCAACCCATTTACCAATGCGGCTGACAATATGGCCACGGCGGGAATCCCACAACGCCAGTTTATTCGACTTGTTGGTATTCATAATCTTCGTCCGCGAGTAAAGGCGAGGCGGTAATGGGCCTGTGTGTTTGTTCCATACCATGCGCCAGTAGCCCAGGTGCACGCAGCAGCTGAAATAAACCAATACTTTCACGTTGGCCAATGCCAAGGTCGAGACAGGCTGCGGCACAAAGCCCCACATCCAGAATACCCTGTTGTTGGGGTTGCCACTGTTGTTGTAATTGCCGGCATAAAGCGAAAGCCGGGCCTGCTGCCGGTAACAGTGCCAGCTGCTGTAGTATGTCAGCCATCAGCGGATCCGCCTCCCCATAAAGCTGACCAAATCCTGCGGGCGGCAGCTGATTGTCTGAAGTGCTCCCGTCCAGTCGCTGTTTCAGCGCTTGCCAGGCGGTTGCTACAGCCACAGCACCCTGACGTTCTCCGCCCAGTACCTGCATGCCAATAGGTAATAAATGTTCAGGCCGCGCTTTACTGACAGCTGCCGTCATCACAGCTCTGGTGGCCGGATGGCGGGGGCCGGCATTACATAAGGCAATTTGCAGCTGTTGTAACAACTGCGCCTGTGCAGCATCTGGCAATTCGCCGGTCAGCAATAAAAACAACAGATCGGTAAAACTGCGTTTTTGCATCAATTCCAGTAAGTCATAACCACAGATACGTTGTTGTACCGCCAGATAAGGATTGTCCGTTGCCGCAATCTCCTGAGTAATGCGGCTAGTGCTTTGTGCGGCATAAACAAAATCCTTGTTCATGTTATGGCTGCCAGTTGTAGCTGATTTGTAAGGTCAGGCTGCGGCCTTCCAGCAGAAAATCATTGCTGATTGCAGTACTGCTGGGCTCATAGGCTTTTTTATTCAGCAGGTTGCGAATAGCGGTTTTTACTTGCCATGGACTTTGATCAGGCTGGTAGTTGAGCGACAGATTCCACAGTTGATAATCGGCCAGCGGTGCACGGTTGTCATTGGCGGCGCGTTGGCGGTCTGCTATCCAGTGGGCCCAACCCGACACTTGCCAGTTGCTGTTAATGTCGTAATACAACCGCAACGAGGCCGATTGTCCGGGCGCATTGGCAACCTGAAAATCTGTGGTTCTGTTGATAGTGTCCTGATAGGCAAAATTAAAGTCGGCACGCCAATGGGCCGAAGGGCGCCAGTTCCATTCAAATTCGGCCCCTTTGCCATCCAGGTTATACAGATTGGCGGTTTGTAGTGAAGATGTCCCGGGCACCGCTGTTTTGTCGATTAAATCCTTGGCCCTGTACTGATACAGGTTAAAAACCAGGTGATTGTCGAAGTTGATTTGGTAGTCAAACACCAATTCAACGGTATCTATGGTTTCCGGATCCAGGTCAGGGTTACCCAGAGCTGACGGGTTATTTTGTAAAAACAATTCGTTAAAAGACGGAGCCCTAAAAGCGCTGCCATACAAAAGTTTGGTGGTCAGATTATGTGCTGTGTCCCATACTACGGCCAGCCTTGGATTCACCGTACTGCCAAAGTCGGAAAAGTGGTCGTAGCGCACACCATAAGTGAGGGCCCAGTCGGCCGCAATCTGCCAGATATCCTGCACACTCAGATGGATATTGGTACGGCTGACCGGTTTGACGTAGATATAGTCGGTGCCCGTGACATCCGTCAGTTGACCGCCGATTTGTGCCACTGTGCCATCAATCACACCAGGGCCAAAGTTTTTCAGCTCTCTGGGGCTGAGTTTTTGTTCAAAGGCGCCAAACTCCAGTCGCAGTTCATGTTCGTTGACGCCCTGATAATTCAGGATACTGTTAAAACGGCTATCCTGATGATTACTGCGCGGACTACCAATATAACCGTCGGTAAAAGTGACACGTCCGACCGGTTTGGCAAAATTAACATTGCCATCGGCGCCAATGGGGAGACGGGTTCCGGCCGGAAACAACACAAAATAAGTTTCGCTGCGTGCATCCAGATAAGACAAGTCGTTGGTCCAGGACAAGGTGTCGCTCAGGTTTTGTACATGACTCAGTTTAGTGCGGTAATCGCGGAATTTTTGGTACCCGTCCGGATCCAGCGCCTGAGCGCCGCCAGGGCCAAGGCCACCATCGCCTTGTTGCCACCACCAGTGTTCCCAGGTAAAACCCTGATATTGCAGACTGGCGTGCGCATTCAGAATATCGTAGCGTGTTGCCAGTGCGCCGGGCGCTCTTGAAGCTTTGGTGCCAAAAATACGGTCGAACACTGTTTGCTGATCAGTGTTAACAACACGATCGGTATCTCCATCCGATTGCTGATGCTCCAGCGCAAAACCCAAGGCCACTTCTTGCCATTTTCCGCCCATTTGCAGCCACAGATCGCGGCTGCCAAAGCTGCCAATGCGCGCGCCGGCGCTGTTGGCGCTGGAACTCAGATTTTTGGTCACTATATTAATCACACCGGAGTAAGCATCAGCACCATAGACGGCGGTGCCGGGGCCACGGATCACTTCAATGCGCTCAATAATATTGGCCGGAAAACGAAAGGTGTAAGGTAAGCCACCGGAAAAACTGTTTTTAAATTCGGTGCCGTTCAGCAGCACCAGTACCTGAGGGTTAAAGCCAGTCTGAATGCCCCTGATGGAATAAACCGAGTCAAGCCGGCTAATGGTTGACGGTGCCACATGCAAACCCGGCACCATTTCCAGTACTTCATCCAGATGGCTGGCTCCGCTGCGGGAAATGTCTTCGGCTGTAATTAAAGTGGTCACTGCAGGGGCTTTATCAATACGCTTGCTGGTGCCGGTGGCAATACTCACCATGTCCAGTTCACCATAAAAATCAGCAACTTCTTCTTCGATGGTGTTTTGACGGGCCGCCCAGCTGGCTGCGCTATGCAATGATGCCAACAGCAGGATCGCACGAACAAACGGATTAAATTTCATACGCAGTGATCTCCAACGTGACATTCGCTTAAATTACCTGCCCAAAGCTTCTACAACATAGCAGTATTTTGTATAGAAGCTATTGATTTTTAAACAGTTAAGTTTTTAATATCGGAACGTATACCACAAATTCCGAGCCCGCCCCGGGTTTGCTCGAGACCTGAATTTTGCCATTCATCAGGGCAACAAATTGTTGGGTAATGGCCAGCCCAAGGCCGGTTCCGCCGCTCTGTCTGCTCTGGCTGCCATCGGCCTGATAAAAAGGCGTAAAAATCTTATTCAGCTCAGCCTGAGTCATGCCGATCCCGGTGTCGGCAATCCTGAATTCGCAACCTTTATCCTGATAGTGCACCGTTAAACTTATAATGCCGCCCCGGGTGAATTTGCAGGCATTACTCAGTAAATTCACCAGGATCTGCAACAGTTTTTCACCGTCCAGGAAGAGTTCCGGCGAGTGTTCCGGTAGTTGCAGTTGTAGCTGGTTTTGTTGCAATAAAGGACGGATCAGTTCTACCGCCTGGGTCACCACCGAATTCAGCCGGACAAAACTACAATGCAGTTCCATTTTGCCAGCTTCTATTTTTGCTAAATCAAGCAGGCTGTTGATCATTTTGAGCAGGTTCTCAGCATTCTGTTGCGCCCGGTTTAAGTCGGTGGTTAAGTCGGCATATTCACTAAATTCCAGCTGCTCGTTCACCAAATCGATATAGCCAATCACCGATTGCAGCGGGGTGCGCAGTTCGTGGCTGATATTGGCCAGAAATTCGGATTTGTGGCGACTAGCCGTTAATGCCGCATCGCGGGCTGTCGTTAGTTCTCTGGTGCGGATTTGCACCAGAGATTCTAATTTTTGTTGGTGTAGTTTCAGTGCTTCGTCGCGTTCAGCAATGGCGGCGGCCATCTGCTGATAAGACTGGCTGATGTCCTGGATCTCAGTGCTGCCGGCCAGTACGGGTTCGCTGGCCTGCTGTAAAAAGTCGTCACTTTTCATCCGTTCAGACAATTGATGCAGTGGCTGGGTAATTTTTTGCAACCAGTTGCTGATAAACAAAAAGATACTGACCACTGCCACAGAGAGTACCAGCAAACTTAACATCATCAGGTCGCGGTTTTGTTGTTGCAGCCGCTCTTTGCTAAATACCAGCAGCGCATAACCCAGGTTTTGCATCTTGGCAGTGTCCAACGACAATTCCGATTCGCTGTGCTCTGCCTGCGACTGCACAAGCACTGGCGCAGCCAGATAGATATATTGCTCGTTTTGCCAGATCAACATCTGGTCAGAGTGGTTGGTTAAATTGTCACGAAACTGACGTGCATGGATGTCATCACCACGCCAGACCAGCATGGCTTTTTCATTGCTCCACAGGCCTGCACCAATTAAATCAGGAAAGGCCTGCATCTGCTGCAATACGGCATCGGCATTTTCCGCACTGGCGGTTAACAGCGCTAAGACCGATTGTTGTGAAAAGGACAAAGCCAGCTGCTGGGCATTGGACAACATCTGCTGATTGCTGGAACGGGAAGTTAGGGCAATCAGCAGGATCCCAAGAGTGGCAACCAGCACAAACAGACTCGGCAGCAATAGATTTAGCAGTTGGCGCTTTAGTGTTGGGTTATTTTTTTTTGCCATCTTATTGTTTAATTATTTGAATATAATGGCAATTTGTCGTAATACTTCCGGTTTGTATTCCATGCCAAGGTGTGCGGCCGTGCGTAGATTGACTGCCAGCTGAACTTGTTGCAGTGGTATTACGGTAGCTGCGATTTTTGTCTGGTGCAACTGTTCAACCATCAACACCAGCTCGCGACCCAGCTCAAAATGATCCGGAAAAGTGGAAAATAATACGCCTCTTTTGGCATGTTCAGGTTTACTGGAAAACAACACTATATTGCGCTCCCAGGCGACTTCCAGAACTTTTGGCAAAATGACCTGTTCGTTGACTGACACCGGGTCGAGCGGCAACCAGACTGCCGTGGTTTTGGCATCGATGTTTTGCCATAACTCCTGGTATTGCCTGAGGGCATCTTTGAGATCTGTCACCTTTTGCGCAATAACTTCAATGCCTTGTTGCTGGCCCTGTTCTATTGCAATTTGAATGAGCCAGCGGCTTGATTCGGAATACAACACATGGACTTTATCAATAGCAGGCGCCAGCATTTTTAACGAGCTGAATAACACTTTGGGATCGGTCAGTAAACTAATGCCAGCCAGGCCAGCCGGCTGAATGGGCAGGGCGCCGACCACTACACTATTGCTGCTGTGAATTTGTTGGGCCACCTGATAACCACTTTTACCAAGCGCAATCACCATGGTATTGCTGTCGGCACGCAGATCTTTAGCAAGCTGCGGCAACGAAGTGGCAGCGTCTAGTTGTTGCAGGCGCATTTCACCCTGATGCTGATGTTCAATGCCGCGGATGATTTGTTTAAAAATGTCGTCATAAGGTGCTTTAACCTGAGGGTACAGCACTGTTAAAGGTGCAGCTGCCCATGCTGGCCATGCGGTCATTATCCACAGCAAAAAACAGCAGAAGATGACGGGGCTGGGGCGCATGGACATCCTTATTTACAAGCCGGGCCTGACTGCATTGGTTGCCCATGCAGTTGTGGCATAAAAAGCCAAACCATAGTGGTACAAATTATAACCATTTGTCAAAAAAGCAAATTCCACTTGATTGACGCCAGTCAAACACAGTTGTGGTATTCAGACCTGAGCAAATGGTCTGACTGTGACAGATAACCATAACATTGCCGGCTGCATTCGCACAGCCCCTTGTGTTGGTCTTATCAGAAAGCCAATGCGGACCTTGGCGGCTGGTTGGTAATTCAGGGGATCAGCCAGAACTTCAGCCCCTGTTGTTGTAAAAAAGCTTCAGCGCCTTCGCCTTGCAACAGTGCTGTGGTGGCTAATAAACCAGCCATGACACAGCTTGGCGCTGACACTGTCACAGAGCGGGGTGCATTGGGTACTGGCCAGCCGGTTTTGGGATTCAGAATATGGCTGTAGCGGATGCCGTCTTTTTGTAAAAAACGCCTGGCGTCGCCGCTGGTGGCCAAAGCGCCGGCGGTAAGCGCCACTAACATAGCGGGTTCGTCTGGTTTGCCCGGATGTTCAATGCCGATGCGCCAGGGCTGCTGGTCAGCTTTGCGGCGCACTGCCAGCATATCGCCACCAAAATTCACCACCATGGCCGTGCCTTGTGCTTTGCTGGCATCTGCCAGTAGCTGCGCTACTTTATCCACCGCATATTCTTTGGCAATACCGCCTAAATCCAGCTCCATACCCTTTGGCAGCCAGAGCTGGTGGTCGGCAAATTTCAGTTGGTCAAAACCAACCAAAGGCAATAAAGCTGCAACAGCGGCAGCAGTTGGAATTTGGTCTGAACCGTCAAAACGCCAGACTTTTCGCAGCACACCCGAGGTAATGTCAAATAAACCGTCGGACAGCTGATAACAGGTGTTGGCAAACTGCAGCAAAGCAGCGGTTTCGCTATCCAGCTGTTGCCAGCATGCAGTGTGTTGATTGAGCTGGCTTAACACCGAATCAGCTTGATAACGGCTGTATTTTTGTTCAATACGCCAGGCCTCATTGGCCGCCAGTTGGGTGAGTTCAGCCGCTTGTTGTTCAGTAACAGCTTCAAGCAGAATTTCGCAGGGGCTTGCCATAGCGCGGAACTTGCCCAGCCAGCCGTAAGGGGTGGCTTCCAGGGTGATGGCAGTAGTGGCATTTGGTGATGTCATGGGTTTACCTGCGTAAAATCAGCAGTTTAGCAAAGCTTATTGCCATGATGCTGGCTGTTGCAGCTTGGCAGCACAAAAAAAGCGGGCACTTAAGTGGCCCGCTTTAGTGACTGTAAACAGGCTGCCGCAGCTATTGCCTAAAGCACAGTTGCAGCCTGAGCAGCAGCTATGGCCATGCCATTAAAACGAGTAGCTGACCTGCAACATCACAGCTTTGACGTCACCAAACAGCTCCAGATCTTTCAGTGCGCCCGGCAGTTCTACACCCGGGTTATTCGGGTTTTGCTGGTAATATTCCAACCGCACGGCAAAATCATGGCCGCCATCCAGCACTGTGCCCACTTTGGCTCCCAGAGTGTAAGCGTCCATCTGACCAATACGGTAATCGGCGCTGGCAAAAGCCGGTAGCGGCATCCCTTCACTTAAAAACGGCTGATAGAACTCTGCTTCATCCTGGGTGTAATACCGGGCGTGTGGTTCTATATACCAGTTGCCCGCCACCGGAAAACGCCAGCGTGCATCAGCAGTATGGGAGTTCAGGCTCCAGTCGTCCCACATATAGCGGTATGACAAATCGAGATAACTGCCGCTTAAGTGCCATTTATTCTGCCAGTACAGACTCTGTTTGGTGCGGCTGTCTGGCCTTTGTTCGTACAGGTTTTGCTGGGTGATGCCGTTGCTGTTTACCACACTCAGCACTTTAAATGGGTCAGACAAATAACCGTCGGCTTTGGCAATTGAATAATTCAGTTGCATCAGCCAGTTGGGGTTGAGCACCTGAGTGACGCCAAACAGCAGCTCGGCCGTGGTTTTGGTGTCGCTGTCGGTGCGGCGGCTGCCATCAAAGGCCTGCTGATAAGCCCCTTCACTGGCAAAATTGCTGCGAAACAGCATTGGGGTAAAAGCAGACGGAATACCGCCTTCCGGGTTAATGCTGTCGTGGCTCAGGGCAGTGCCCACAGATAAAGTTGTGTTTTTATGGTTAAAGTCGCGGCTGATATTGCCGTTGATGCCCAAAGATAAATAGTCATATTCTTTGGAAAAATGGCCGCCCACAGTACCCCGGTAATTGCTGGTGAGCGGCTGTTCCCAGCTGGCGTCAAGCTGCACCCTGGTGTCGCGGAAAGTGTCATCCAAAGGTGTGGCACCAGCGGCTGTGGTATAGCTGCCGGCACCGGATGGCCGGGTAAAAGTCTGGGCACCAGGCTGAGCCACAGCACCAGTGGCTGAAGCGCCGGTCAGGCTGTCGAGGACCAGATTTAAGTTCAGAAATTTGTCGTCACCAAAGTCACCGCGTGCACTTAAAATGGCTTCGGCCGCTTTGACTCTGTCGGTTTCGCCGTAATACAGCAGTGCTGAATTAAACTGCCAGCCTTCGATTAAAGAGCTGGCCTGGCTGTTGGTGTTGCTGTCGGCAGCGATAGCATTGGCAGACAACAAGGTGCAGGTGGCTGCTGCTAAAGCAGCGCTGATACTGCCGGTTTTACTTAATTGCATCCACAACCTCCGCCTGCAAAACTACGGCCGCCGCTGGAGCCTTCTTTACTGAAATAAATGTGATCATCTAACGCATTGTCGAGACCGGCAGAATTAAGCTGCATCTCTTTTTTGGCCAAGGTGCCGCGTTGCCAGGGTTTAACTGTGTCGAGGCTGGCGCAGGCGGCCAGTTGTGACAACGCCAAGGTGGTGATTAATATCCTGATTTTGTTATTCATTTTGTGCCCTCTTGCAGCAACTGCTGAATTTCATGTTCGTAATCTGTGGTTTTAGCGGTAAAAAATCCGGCGTGGCTAAAGCGGATCTGGCCTGTTCTGTCGAGAAAAATGCTGGTAGGCATACCCTGTAGTTGATAGTGCGAGGCCAGCTCGCCTTGCGGGTCAAAAACCAGAGAAAATTGGGCAGGGTACTTTTGCAAAAACTGCATGGCGTCAGCGTGTTCTTCATCTTCATTCACGGCGATGATCACTAAACCCTGGTCGCGGTATTTTTGCTGCATCTGATTCAGCCAGGGAAAAGACTGGCGGCAAGGGCCACACCAGGATGCCCAAAAGTCCAGTAACACCACTTTGCCCTGGTATTGCGCCAGGTTCAGCGCTTGGGCTGGTGTTGGGGCTGTTTCGCTAGCAATAGTGGAAAAACAGAATAAAAACAAAAAGCTGTACAGCAGTTTCATGGAGACTCCTTCTTGATATAGCAGGAGCTTAAAAGGCTTTACTTAAGACAGTCTTAAGACTGAGGGAATGTGCTGCTGAGGTTCAACCTTTGGCTGGTTAAAGGTGACGACCCGGCAAAAACACTGGAACTGCAGCAGGGGCAAAAAGACTGGCACCTACTCAGTGGCAACCAACGCTATAGCTGGTTGCCCGCTGAAACTGCCCTAGGTATGAAAGGAATTAAGGTGTTGCTGTCACGTCCTGGATAGTGACTGAACCACGCAAGCGGCGCTCTGTTGGCTCCAACAGCTTCACCACTTTGACCGCCTGCTCAGCACGGGCAAAGTCCAGCAGCGGCTGGCCGTTACACACCACTTTTTCCACCACCGCTTTGCGCTGAATACGGTGTTCTTTGATCGTTTTTAATAAAGCCAGCTTATCGTCAGCCTGGGTATTCAGGCAGATTTGCCGGGCTGTGTCTTCGGCGTAAGTAAAGCTGCCGACACTGGCTGTTGCCGGTTGTTGCAAACTCAGGGTGAATAAAGCGCTGGTGATCAATAAAGCAATTTTCATGGTCAGTTTCCTTGTGTTTCAGGGATGGTATGGCTTGTTGTCAAACGGGCTTGAACCTTGCCATGACGATATTTTGTGCTGAACAGCGTGGAAATAACCGCAGGATGTGGTTAGCGGAAGCTACTTTGGGGCCAAGTGATAACAGGTAGAAAAGCAGGGATAAAGCAGCAGTGTGGAATAGGCAAGTGCCTTGTGAAACCGGGCTCTTGCCGCCATTTGTTACTGTGGATTTAGTTATTCTCCAGCAGATCACCAGTATCGATTGGGCCTGAGGCCACCGGCAGCACTGTGCTGCCCAAATGACGCTGGTAGTGGTTAAAGTTGGCGGGCAAGCCTTCCACATGCAAACCGGCGCCGCTGCGCAGTTCATAATGCAGATGGGGGTTGTTGGAACTGCCGGAGTTGCCCATGCTTGCCAGCATCTGGCCTGCGGTCACTTTGTCGCCGGGTTTGACCAGCAGGCTACCCCGTTGCAAATGACCCAACAGACTAAATTCTCCATTGCCGTGGTCAATCAAGATATAGTTGCCATAAAAGTGCATCGCATCGGTTTTTACCTGCTCTGGCCGGAAAAAACTTGAACCTCCTCGGATGTTATCCGGCACATTGCCAACGGCTTGCGCCACTACGCCATCACCAGCAGCATATACTGGCGCATTCCAGGCATACCAATCTTCATTGCGCTCGCCTGTGCCGCGAAACAGCGCAAAGTTGTGATCGGTGCTGTTTAAATCCAGGCTAAAACGCATAAAATTTTGCGTCAGACCAAGCTCGGTTGCCGCCGGATGTTCGGTATTCAGCCGGCGGTGATGGGCATAATAATCATGACCGTCGTGCACCATCATTTTGCCTTTGAGCGGCAATAACAACCGAGTTTTACTCTGATACAGTCTGGGTTCTATTGTGATGCTGGCTGTGGTTTCAGGGGCTGCATTGACAATACTAAGGCTGAAAACAAACTGCAGCCGGTGTAATTCAACATCGGGCCTGAAACTGTGAAAAGGGTTAAATACCAGGCTGCGACTGCCTGGTGCCAGTACTCGGCCCGGTAGCGTTTCAATACTGGGGGCAAAACCATTGCTGTCGATACTGCGACGCAGCACCAGTTTGTTGTTGCTGTCGTAGGCTTTCAATTCAATGCTGTCGATGCCAACCGGTGTTGTTCCCTGATTCTCCAGCAAAAAATCGAAATTCAGTGCTTGATGGTGCTCGGCCGCTTCCAGCCAGATTTGTTGTGGCAAAGCACTGATGTTGACGGGACCTGCAATCTCTGATTGTTGGTTCAGCGGGTAAAGATAAAACCAGCTGGCGCCAAATAACGCCGCCAAGGCAATTAGGCATAGCAGTGTGCGGTGCTTGAAGCTAGATAGGGTCATAGGATCAGAGTCTGTTGTATTTGCGTCAGCAGACTCTAACACGGCGATGAGGAAAGCAGCAGCACAGGCAACAGCTGCTTACAATTGACGCTGTTAACACTCAGAGAGCTGCTTGCTCCAGTTTTGTTTATAACGCCTCGATGCATTGATCACTTTGCCGTCGGATAAGGTGAACTGATAGTCGTTGTTATGCGGTTGCACTTTATGCACATGGTGTAAATTGACCAGAGTAGACCGATGTACCTGCACAAAATGGCCGGGCAGGCGCTGCAGCAGCTCCTTGAGCGTTTCGCGGATCACCAGGCTTTCGCTTAAGGTTTGAATACACATATAGTTGCCGGCCGCTTCAATCAACACTATGTCAATGTCTTCGAGCAGCAGGGTGGAAGCGCCGGTACGAAACGACAGTTTATGATTGGTGCTGGGCGGCAGTTCAGGTTGTTTATCCAGCGCGGTGCGGGCGTCCAGCAGGCATTGTGCTAACCGCTGGCGCGACACGGGTTTGAGTAAATAATCAAAAGCAAAATGTTCAAAAGCGGAAAACGCATATTGTTCATAAGCCGTTACCAGTATCAATAAAGGCGCCGCCATGGCCGAGGCTTTATTCAGCTGCTTTAAAATATCGATGCCTTTTAACCCCGGCATCTGAATATCCAGAAACACCAGATCGACTTCATGCTGATGTTGTTGCAGGTATTGCAGCGTGTCGTCGCCGTTGTCAAAACAAGCTTTGATGTTCAGGTTGGGATAATTGGCCAGCTTGGCTTTCAGATTGCTGATGGCCAGGGGTTCATCATCGGCGATCACCAGATTAATGGTCGACATATAAAGACTCCAGAGGTAAACAGAGTTCAGTGTAAAAAACACCGGCTGATAACTTCAGTTGCAGCCTGGCTTTTTGCCCAAACATTAAATCCAGCCGCTCAGCCAGCTGACTGAGGCTAGCGGGCCATACCGTGGCTTCGGCGTTGTCCTGCTCCGGCTGTGGCACCCGGCATAAAATAATTTTCAGTTGCTTGTCGTCACATTGCAACTGGATGTCCAGCTGCACTGGCCCTGAAACTTCCGCCACTGTGTACAACACGGCATTTTCGGCCAGAGGCTGTAATAACAAGGGGGGGATTTGCAGTTTGGGCAAAGGTTGGAGCTGCCAGTTCAGCACCAGCCGTTCGCCAAAACGTAGTTGCTGAATGGCCAGATAAGCTGACAATGCGTCGAGTTCCTGTGGCAACGGTATTAGTTTGTCGTCTTTGTTTTTCAGTGAATGGCGCAGGAAAGTGGACAAATGCTGGATCAGCTCTTCAGCCTGTAATCCCTGACGGCTGACAATCAGTGAATTGAGGGCATTTAAGGTATTAAACATAAAATGTGGGTTGAGCTGATAACGCAGCACCTTCAAACGCGCCGCTCTGGCCTGATTTAACAGCGCCTGCTGGGCAATAAACTCCCGTTGATACAACTGATTGGCTTTGATCAGCATATAAACAGCTGCCCAGCCGGCCAAAGGCAGCAATATCAGTTGTGAGGTGCCAATCAGCATGTCAAACCAGGTCATCACTTTTCTGTTGTCCAGCGCATAAAGTTCCAGCAGGCGCTGGCGCAGCGGTAACAGCAAAAAAAACAGCGGGATTAACCAATACAGCAGGCGTTTGAGTTGTTGTGTCAGGCTAAAACCAGCCATCAGGTAATGCTGACCCAGCAAGCCTGTGACCAATAACGCCAGGCTAGTGACAGTGCTATAGCTCAGCAGAAAAGGCCAGGCCTGGTCACCCTGCCTTGGCACCAGCACGCCAATATGGGTAAATTTCAGCAACAGATAGAATAGCCAATACAGCAGGTGAAAATACCAGAATCTGTGTTGGGGTTGGGTAGACCAAAGTGTCATAGTTATCCTCTTTAGCCTTGCCACGGCAAACAGATATTGACCTGAAAACCAGTGGGCAGTGCCTTGATCACCAGGCTGGCTTTGTCACCAAAATGCTGTTGCAAACGGTTTTTGATATTGGCAAGACCCACACCTGAACTGTGGTTTTGGTCCTGATGCAAACTGCAGCCTGGGCCATCGTCGGTGACTGCCAGTAACAGCTGTTCGTTCTGATGGCTGCCCTGAATACGGATAGTTGCGCCCTGCGAGCGGCCGGCCACCGCGTATTTCACAGCGTTTTCCACCAAAGGCTGTAACAACAAAGCCGGGATCCGTTGTGCTTTCAGGCTGTCGTCAACTTCCCAGATTACCTTGAGTTTGTCGCCAAAACGGGTTTTTTGTAAGGTGAGATAAGCTTCTATTGCTGCCAGCTCGTCGGCCAGTTGCACCAGGCTTTGCGGGGATTTACTTAACGAATAGCGTAAAAAAGTGGCCAGCTGTTCTGACATCAGTTCAGCGTCTTCATAACGTTCAGCTTCGAGCAAAGCACAAACTGAATTCAGCGCATTAAAGGTAAAATGGGGATTAAGCTGGTGCTGCAGCGCCTGTAATTCCAGCTGCTGAATGTTCTGATGCAATTGTGCCGATTGGCGCAGCTGTTGCTGTTGTTGTTGGTAGCGCCAGAAGGTCAGATAACACATGACCCAGATAAACAGTGGCAGACTGGTGGTATCCAGCTGATTTAACAGCATGGCGGCTTTAAACTTTTCTTCATCCATCAGTACCATCCAGCTCAGATTGCTGACCGGGGCGTATAAACACAACATCACAAAAGCGGCCAGCACCACCTGCAATTGCGGTAACTGACGGGAAAACGACCAGTTGATAAAACGTTGGGAAATAGCAATTTCGAGCACCAGCAACAACAACCGGGCAATCACATAAGGCAGGTGAAACTCATATTCTTCATAACTCAGCAGCATCAGCAAGCCATTCAGACCATCAAAGGCCACCAATGCCAACCAATAATACAGGTTGTAGCGAAGTAACTGACGTAGTTCAAGATTTGGCATGGGGTGTTATCCATATGAAGCTCGCCAGAGTATAAAGACAAGTTTGCAGTTGTGCTGCTATCAGCTTGATAAAAGGATGAAAATACGGGACGGTTTTTGCAGAGGGAGGATCCGAAGTTACATAGACTGTCGCACTTGAAAGTGCTGGAACGGTTTGTGGGGGGGCTTAGGCACATAACTAAATGAAATTAGGTGTTTTGTGTCATTTTTATTTGCATTGAATTAACGCTTTGGGTACATTTCAAGCGAAGCGACTTGATGCATTATTAATGTTCACGAAAGTTAGTTTATCTAAGTTGTTGAATTTTATTAAATATTAGGGGGAGCTATGAGCTTTTTAAGCTTGTTACTTATGGGTGTGCTTACATCTTTTTCATTTTAAACTAAATCTGAAGACTCGTTGAATGTTGTAGTTTGTGATGGCTGCACGTATAACCAATACAAGACAAAAGTTTTGGAGACGTACACAACAAATAGTGATGTTATAGTCATGGATGTTGTAAATCGAGTCGTTAAAGCTTTTTATCGTGAAGTTGATTTCGAACCTGAGCGTCGAGTGGTTACAGTTACAGATTCTGTGGTTCCCTATGAATATCAATATTCTTTTGACGAGTATCTAAGAGTGTATGATCACATCATGCGCACACATACAACCATAAAAATATGGGATGCTTACCTCTCCAATTGTCATCTCAAGGAGTTGTGTCAGCATGAGAGAAATTTCAAGGTGTGCCGTTTCCTGTACCATCTACAGTCGCACAATCAGCCTATGATTTAATGAATGACCATAATAAAAAGAAGCATGTTGCGTTTCTGCTTAATGCAATATATACAACTAGACTTTCCATGCGCTTTAAAATTGCAATACGTCAATTTTTTACTTCCAGGCTTTTTACAATCACAACACAATATTCAGACTATACAAAAATAGATTTTTACCTGAATAATCCAGAATGGACATTGCCTTGGGATATTTTGCCAGATTCAGCATTAGACGCAAATGGCTTTCCAATTCGTCCAGAGCCAAGCGTGACTGGTGGATTTGATGGTGGTTATGGTTCTGGAAACTATCGTGCTGATAGAACATTTAAGCTACCAACATTGCAGATAAAACAAGTTTGCAGAATGACATTTACCAGCATAAGCGGCTCTGGAAGCTCATCAAGTTATTTAGTTTGCTGGTCAATCCCTTAACACCGCTTGATTATGGCGTAAAATTGCAGGGTTTTATAACTTTTATTATTTTTTTTGTTGAAAATCCTGCTTTAAAATTTATATTTTAATTGTGTGAGGCAATGTGATGAAAAATTTTAGTATTCTTCAGTTGTTGATATCTTTTTTGGCTGGGTGCGTGATTTCTGTTGTGGTTGTTATTTATTTTGTTTTTGTTCAAATGAGCTTTGATGTCGCGCATGCACTAAGCAGCGCTGTGTACAACTATGAAATGGCTAGCCAGGCCTCGTCGAAACAGGAAGTTGAAAGGAGACTGAATGCAGGTATTTCTTGTGCACTGAATGGTTATGAAAAAATAAATGGGAGTTATGCCGACTTGGGGGTGTTTGAAAATTACAGTCACATTATTGATAAAGCATACAAGATGAAAAGTGTACCATGTGATTATTATGAAAAATGAGTGATAAATATTATTTAGCGTGAAATCCTGGAGATATTTGGCGTTGTGTTTATATTTGGCATTATCGAATGAACGTTGTCGATGATCAGTAATTATTTTTATTTTGAATAAGGCTATTGGTGTAGTTAAACAATGAGGTGGCATCTGCAATTGCAGCCTTACATAACCTGAAATGTAAAAGGTTATTGTTGTAAATATTGCAGCAACCGGTCAAAGGCGCGGTAACTTAAGGCTTCCAGCAGCTGCGGTTTTTCAATATTGTTTTGTTGTTGTAAATCCGCGATGGTGCGGGCCACTTTCAGCAATTTGTGGTAACTACGGGCCGACAGTTTCAGCTGCTGCAGGCAATGTTCAAAAAAGTCAGCGTCCTGCTGGCGCAAGCGGCAATGCTGGTTCACTTCAGAGGCGCTGAGTCTGGCATTGGCTTTGCCCTGGCGTTGCAGCTGCAGGCTGCGGGCGGCGGCAACCCTAGCGGCGATAGTGGCCGAACTTTCGTCCTGATGTTGTTGCTGGCTCAGTACCCCTTTGGGCAGCAGCGGCACTTCAATTTGTAAATCGATACGGTCCAGCAATGGCCCCGAGATACGGCTTAAATAACGTACAATTTGCTCGCGGCTGGCACGGCCATCCTGATGATGGCCGGTCGGGCTTGGGTTTAATGCCGCCACCAGCTGAAACTGTGCCGGAAATTGCGCCTGATGACCGGCGCGGGCAATATGCACAAAACCGTTTTCTAAAGGTTCACGCAACACATCCAGCACTTTACGTTCATATTGTGGCAGCTCATCAAGGAACAACACGCCCTGATGGGCCAGCGAAATTTCACCTGGTTTAGGTACTGAACCACCGCCCACCAGCGCTATGGCAGAGCTAGTGTGATGCGGCTGGCGAAAGGGCGGCAGATGCCAGTCCTGCAAAGCGCGCGGCCTGGCCAGAATGGAATAGACAGCCGCACTTTGCAGTGCTTCATCTTTACCCAGTGGTGGTAATAAGCCGGGTAAACGCTGTGCCAGCATCGACTTGCCGGTGCCTGGCGGGCCAAACATCAGGATATTGTGTTGCCCTGCTGCTGCCAGTTCCAGTGCTCTTTTTGCGCTGTGCTGGCCTTTGACGTCAGAACAGCACAACAGCTCAGCAGGTTGCTCCGGGCTTGGCAAAGCCGGAATGGCGGGCAGTGGCTGCTGGCCGGACAAAAAACTGTGCACCTGCAGCAAGTGGCTGGCACCGTGAATACTGGCCCCCGGCACTTGCTGTGCCTGACTGGCATTGGCCATCGGCAGCACTGCGCCACGCTGTGCGGCCTGGCAGGCGATAGCAAGTGGTATTTCGCCCACTATGGCGCGGATCTCACCTGATAACGCCAGTTCACCATAAAATTCAAAACCCTGGGTATGTTCTGCCGCCAGCTGGCCACTGGCCACCAGGATGCCGATGGCGATAGGTAAATCAAAACGGCCACCTTCTTTGGGCAGGTCGGCCGGTGCTAAATTAACGGTAATTTTGCGATCCGGAAATTCAAAACCGCTGTTGAGTAAAGCGCTGCGCACTCTGTCGCGGGCTTCTTTCACCGAAGTTTCAGGTAAACCTACCAGCAAAAACCCAGGCAAACCCTGGCTTAAATGCACTTCCACACAAACCTGCGGTGCTTCCAGCCCTAAACGGGCTCTGCTGTACACTATGGCGAGTGACATGCGACATCCCTGACGCTTGACCTTTGCTTTAGGTGTAGCAAGATGTAAATAAAATGCAAATAAATGCCATAACAGTGCAGCGTGCCGCTGTGCTGACTTTCTAAATCTCGGATAAGTCGCTACACTGCAACCAGATTTTTCAGCTTGGGCAACAGCGTTTTGCCCAAAATGTCCGGCAGTCCTGCCGCTGATTTGAGAGATAAGCAGTGCGCTCAGCAACAAGTCGGTTTTTGTTTTATCGGGTGATTGGTTATTTGCTGGTGATGCTGGCAGGCGCCATGTTAATCACCACAGCTGTTGCTGTGTATTACGATGAAAAGAGTTTCTGGAGTTATCTGGTTTCTGCTTTTATCACTGCAAGTTCTGGTTATTTTCTGGTGTACAAAGGCCGCCACGAATTTACCCTGATCAAACGCCATCTGTTTTTATTAACCACCTTCTGCTGGTTGGCTATTTGTTTGTTTTCTACTTTACCTGTGGTGCTGGTGTTGCCCAATATCAGTTATGTCGACGCTGCTTTTGAAACTGTGTCGGCCATTACCACGACGGGGGCCACAGTACTGACAGGCCTGGACCAAATGCCAAAAGGGTTATTGTTTTGGCGCGCTATTTTACAGTGGATTGGCGGGGTCGGTATTATCGTGATGGCCATTGCCATTTTGCCGGCGTTAAAAATCGGTGGTATGAAGTTATTTAAAACTGAAAACTCTGATATTTCCGAAAAAATCCTGCCCCGAAGCTCCAGCCTGTCGATGTATATAGGCCTGGTGTACCTGATTTTAAGCGCCAGCTGTATGCTGTTGTTTTATATCGGAGGTATGAATGGCTTTGACGCTATTACCCACGGTATGACTACTGTTGCTACCGGTGGTTTTGCCAACTATGACGCATCTTTTGGCCACTTTAACGACAAACCACATCTGTTATGGACTTCCGGCATTTTTATGTTGTTATCGGCGTTGCCGCTGGTGTTGTTGGTCGGCACCATCAGGGGGCACAAATGGATTTTGTTTAAAGATCCGCAGGTAAGGGCATTTCTGGCTATTACCGCTTTTTGTGTGCTGCTGCTCACCTGGTATCAGCATGAACACAATGCCAGACCCTGGCTCGACGGCCTGACCCACAGCTTCTTTAATGTGGTTTCCATTATTACCACCTGTGGTTATGCCTCAGAAAATTATTCAGCCTGGGGCGGGCTTTCGGTGATCCTGTTTTTTTATATTACCTTCTCAGGTGCCTGTTCTGGCTCCACCTCGGGGGGGCTCAAAATCTTCCGTACCCAGCTGGCCGGTTTATTACTGATTAAACAATTTAAATTATTGGTGCACCCCAATGCGGTCTGGGTGCAAAAATATGGCAGTAAACCGGTAAATGACCAATTGCTAGGCTCGGTGCTGGCGTTTTGTTTTATTTATTTTGCTTCAATCGGCGCTTTGGCTTTGGGGCTGTCGATGTTTGAACTGGATTTTGTCACCTCCTTAACGGGTGCTGCCACTGCCATCAGTAACGTCGGTCCTGGTCTGGGTCCTGTGATTGGCCCTGACGGCAATTTCAGCAGTTTGCCCGATGGTGCCAAATGGCTGATTAGCTTTGGGATGATATTAGGTCGGTTAGAAATTCTGACAGTGCTGTTGTTATTCACCCCTATGTACTGGCGTTATTAACAGCGCCGGTATTTGCCTTTTAGTCCCTCCTTCCATTGCTGCCGGCCTGGTCTTGCCGGCAGCATTCAACCGCCGCTGTTGGTTTTTTGCTGTTTAAACTGGTGTTATCTGGCGGATTAATCACGCTGTGCAGCCCGGGATGGGCCCTTGTTTTTTCAGCAAAAGTTCTGGTTTTTATGGCCATTGCAGAAAAAATAACCTTGAGTTCTGCGTTTGATTGACTATTATGACGATTCGTCAAGTTAGTCAGCGCAGGTTGCTGCCATGATAGAACCGCAAAAGCCCACAGTCAGTGCAGCAGAACAAGGCTCAGGCAACCGTGCCCGTCTGAAACAGCAGCGTGAGCTTCAGCTATTGCAACTGGCACAACAGATATTGCAGCAGGAAGGTTTTGCCGGTTTAACCATGGACAGGCTCACTGCAGCGTCTGAAGTGTCCAAAGGCACTATTTATAATCATTTTTGCAGTAAAGAAGATTTAATCACTGCACTGAGTGTCGATAGTCTGCAGCGGCAACTGTTGTTATTTCAGCAGGCACTGCAGTTCAGTGGTCACAGCAGAGAGCGGGCGCTGGCGTTGCATTACGCCTATTTTTTATTTTCGACCACTGAACCCACGTTGTTTTTATGTTTGTTAAGTGCAACTACGCCGGCTGTGGTGGAAAAAAGTTCGGCCAGCCGGCTGGCGCAACGTCAGGCGCTGGAGCAGCAGCTGCTGGGGTTTTGCCAGCAGGTGATAGAGCAGGCGCTGGTCGAAAACGCCATCAGTTTACCGGGCGGGCGTTGTATTGAAGAGCTGACTTATCTGCAATGGGCACTGGCTTTTGGCGGTAATGCGTTATACAGACCCACTCAGCAGATGGGCTTTTTTCAGGGGCTGGCGCAGCAGCAGTTGATATTATCCGGCGTGAATTTATTGCTGGATGGTTTGGGCTGGCAGCCTCTGTCTGCCGATTTTGACTATCAGGGCTGCTGGCAACGAATTGCGCAGGCACTACAGCAGCCTTAAACAGCTACAACACCAGACAACAGGGAGTACAAATGAAACAATTCTGGCTAAATGGTGCAATACGCCATCCCTGGTGGAGCTTGGCATGGGTGATGCTGCTGGTTGTGCTGTTGAGTATTGGCACCAAAAACCTGTATTTCCGCGGTGATTTCCGCATTTTCTTTTCAGCTGATAACCCGCAGATGCAGGCCTTCGAACGGATGCAGGCACGTTTTAATAAAAGCGACAATATGCTGGTGGCAATAGCACCGGCATCCGGCACTGTGTTTGATGCCAAAGTGCTGAAAGTGGTGAAAGAGCTGACTGACGCCGCCTGGCAAACCCCTCACTCGTTGCGGGTCGACTCCATCACCAATTTTCAGCATACCGAAGCGGCCGACGACGACTTGCTGGTGGAAGATTTGTTATTAGACAGCAACAGTCTGGACGATGACAAAGTTGCCAAAATGAAACAGGTGGCGCTCAACGAGCCGGCCTTGGTTGACCGTTTAGTGTCAAAAGACGGCAGCATTACGGCGGTGAATATTACAGTGCAGTTGCCGGAAAAAAATCAGAATCAGGAAGTGTCTGATGTGTACAACTCGGTGCGCTCTTTAACCGACAAACTGGCGGCCGAGCACCCTGAATTGCGTTTTTACCATGCTGGCGTGATGTCACTGAACAACGCTTTTAGCGTGGAAGCACAACATGATGCCAGCACTTTGGTGCCGCTGATGTTTGTGGTGATTATTCTGATGCTGGCGGTGATGCTGCGCTCGGCGCTGGCGGCACTGACAGTGGTAGTGATCATTCTGGTCACCATCAGCAGCACTATGGGGATTTCCGGCTGGGCCGGTATCTTTTTAAGCACCGCCACTGTCAATGTACCCACTTTGGTAATGACACTGGCGGTGGCCGACAGTGTGCACTTGATTGCCTCCACCCAGTTTTTTATGCGTCAGGGCCAGAGCAAGGCGCAGGCCATCGAAAAGTCTGTGCAGATCAATATGATGCCGGTGTTTATTACCAGTGCCACTACAGCGGTTGGCTTTTTAACTTTGAATTTTTCCGAAGTGCCGATTTTACGGGACTTTGGCAATCTGACCGCTTTGGGTGTGATGCTGGCGTGGTTTTTTACTGTCACCTTATTACCGGCTTTATTGTTATTAATGCCTATCAGCCAGGGTTACCGCGAAGCCCAGGACGGCTCTTCGATGATGGACAGGCTGGCTGATTGGGTGATCCGCCACCATAAAGCTATTTTGCCGGTGACCGCTGTGCTCACACTGCTGGGTGGTTATCTGACCTTACAAAACAACGTTAATGACGAAGCGGTGAAATATTTTTCCACCGACACCGAATACCGGCAGTCGGTGGATTATCTGGAAGAGCGGCTGGGTGGTGTGGCCATGCTGGATATTGCCATCGACAGTGGCAGCCCCTCTGGTGTCAATGACCCGGTTTTTATCAAAGCCGTCGATGAATTTGCCCGTTATCTGCAAACTTTGCCGGAAGTGACCCATGTCAGCAGTATCAGTGACGTGTTTAAGCGGCTGAATAAAAACATGAATGGTGACGATCCGGCGTTTTACCAGCTGCCGGAGTCGCAGGAGCTGGCGGCACAATATTTATTGATGTACGAAATGTCTTTGCCTTTTGGCCTGGATCTGAATAACCAGCTGAATCAGGATAAAAGTGCCACCAAAGTGGCGATAGCGCTAAAAAACCTTGGCAGTAAAGAGATGCTGGCACTGGAGCAACAAACCATGGGCTGGCTGGCCGAACATTACCCACAATATAAAGCCGAAGCGTCCAGTACAGCGTTGATGTTCGGTCATATTGGCGAACGTAATATGGAAAGTATGCTGAAAAGTTTACCGCTGGCGATGCTGCTTATTTCATTGTTACTGGTGTTCAGTTTAAGGTCGTGGCGCCTGGGGGCCATCAGTTTATTACCCAATATGATTCCGGCTTTATTGGGTTTTGGCTTATGGCAGTTATGGTCGGGGGAAATCAACCTTGGATTGTCTGTGGTAGCGTCGATGAGCCTTGGCATTATTGTGGATGACACTGTGCACTTTCTGGCGAAATACCAGCATGCCTGCAAAGAAGGCCGCAGTACTGAGCAGGCTATTCGTTATGCGTTTCACAGTGTCGGTCGTGCCCTGACGATCACCACTGTGGTGCTGGTGATAGGCTTTGCCGTGTTGTTGTTGTCAAACTTCAGGTTAAATTCCGACATGGGTTTATTAACACTGCTGATTATTGCCATCGCACTGATTGTCGACTTTTTGTTTTTACCGGCCTTTTTACTTTTATGCGACCGGCAGCCGAAAACTGCGGCTGCAGCAACAGGAGAACAAACAAATGAAGCTGCTTAATGTTAAAGGCGCTGTGACTATTGGTGTGTTGTTATTGGGTTTTACTACGCCTGTATGGGCTGATGCCGCCAAAGGTTTACAAATTGCCACAGAACGAAAAGCCCGTGATGAAGGTTGGAAAGACAGTGAAGCCAAAACCACTATGGTGCTGAGAAACGCCCAGGGTGAAGAAAGCACCCGGCAGATCCGCACCATTGCACTGGAAGTGGCCAATGATGGTGACAAAGGCCTGACCATCTTTGATGAACCCAAAGATGTGCGCGGCACCGCCTTTTTAAACCATTCCCATACCGGTAAACCGGACGATCAGTGGTTATATTTGCCAGCGCTCAAAAGGGTAAAACGTATTGCATCACGCAATAAATCCGGCCCTTTTATGGGCAGCGAATTTGCCTATGAAGATTTAAGTTCGTTTGAGCTGGAAAAATTCAGTTTTAATTACCTCAAAGATGAAACGCTGAACGGCGTAAACACCTTTGTGGTAGAACAAGTGCCCACAGATGAGTTTTCCGGTTACAGCAAAACCCTGGTCTGGGTTGATCAGCAAGACTACAAAGTGCTGAAAATTGAGTTTTATGACAAAAAGAACAGCCTGTTAAAAACCCTGTTGTTGCAGGACTATCAGCAGTATCTGGGTAAATACTGGCGGGCATTAAAAATGACCATGCACAATCACCAGACCGGCAAAAGCACAGATTTGCTGACCCAGGACATTCAGTTTGGCAAAGGCCGCACTGATGCTGATTTTGATACCAATGCGCTACAACGCAGTAAATAAAAAGCGCAGTAAATAAAAAGCGCAGTAAATAAACTTCAACCCAGCAAGCTGGCGCGACATTTGCCTGTCAAAAGTCTGCGCCAAAATATTGCCGGCGCGCTGCGAAGGAACTGATATGCGTCTGACTCCTCTGTTACCCCTGCTCTGTGGTGGCCTGTTATGGCCACTGGCTGCGGCTGAACTTGGCCCTGTGACCAGTAAAGATACCTTGTGGAGTCTGGCCAAAGCGGCGCGGGGAGATGCGCCTTACAGCATGTACCAGGTCATTATTGCCTTGCAGCAGAAAAACCCCCGCGCTTTTATCGGCAACAATGTACACCATGTGCAACATGGCGCCCGGTTGCAAATTCCAACACCGGCTGAAATTGCCGCTGTTGATGTGGAACAGGCACGGCAAAAAGTAGAAACCGACGAGCAGTTATGGCGGCAGTTACAAAAGCGCGGACCACGGCATCAAGGTCGTTTTGTTTCGGCCACTGACCGGCTGATTGCCACCCAAAAACAGCTGGCAACAGCACCTGCCCCGGTTCAGGCTGTGCTGCCAGCAGCACCAGCAGCACCAGCAGCACCAGCAGCACCAGCAGCACCAGCAGCACCAGCAGCACCAGCAGCACCAGCAGCACCAGTAGCACCAGCAGCACCAGCAGTTGCCGCTGCTCCGGCTGCCCCTTCTGCCCCGCCTGTGCCGGATAAAGCCCCGCCTGTGGTGGTGGCTATAGTGCCTGGGCAGAGCCGCAACAGCAGTCCTGTCACCAGTAGCTGGACCGATAGGGTGCAAAGCAACAGCACACTAGGATTGGAAAGCCGGTTTTTTGCCAAGCAGGGTTTGCAACAACAAGCAAAACTGCATAACAGTGTAAATTTGCTACAGGAATGGTATTGGCAGTCGAAAGATGAAAGCCACAGTTGGACGCTAAGCCCTTATCTGCGCTGGGATCAACGCGATGCCGAGCGGCATTTGCTGGATATTCGCCAGGCGTTCTGGTTAACGGTGGGCAGCGGCTGGGAGCTAAAGCTGGGGGTTGATCAAATCTTCTGGGGGGTGACTGAGTCCCAACATCTGGTGGATATTATTAACCAGACTGATTTTGCCGATAACATTGATGGTGAAAGCAAACTGGGTCAGCCGATGGCACAGTTCAACTGGTTTGGGGACTTTGGCAATCTGCAGACTTTTGTGTTGCCTTATTTTCGTGAACGGACTTTAGCTGGGCCCAATGGCCGGCTGCGTTTACCTTTGCTGGTAGAGCAGGACAAAGCTGTTTTTGCCTCGGATCAAGAACAACGTCATATCGACTGGGCGCTGCGTTACAGTAAACAACTGGATCAGCTGGATATTGGTTTGTCCTATTTTAGCGGCACCTCCAGAGAACCCGGATTTGTGCCAACAGCGCAGGGTACTTTGTTGCCTTATTATGGCCAGATCAAACAATTTGGCCTGGATGCACAGTGGATAGTGGATAGCTGGATCTGGAAGCTGGAAACCATCAGACGCTCCGATGGTCAGAGCCATTACCGGGCCTTGACCGGCGGTTTTGAATACAGCATGGTGGGCGTGTTTGATTCGGATTTTGACCTCGGCTGGCTGATGGAATATCAGTACGACAGCAGAGGTATGTTTGCCACTACGCCAGGCCAACGTGATTTATTTATCGGTACCCGACTGGCGTGGAACGATACGGCCGGAACTGAGCTATTATTTGGTATCGCGCAGGATCTGGACGACAGCAAAAGCCGTAGTGGTTTATTGGAAGCGTCAACAAGGTATAACAATAACGTGCGGTTGCGGCTGGACGCCTGGTTTTTTCAAACCCGTTCGCCGGAGCAACAGATTTGGTGGTTACGTCAGGATGATTATCTGCAACTTGGGATAGACTACTACTTCTGATTGCAGTGCGCAGTTGAATCCAGAGGTATATCAATGAAGTTGTGGTGTTTGCTGTGGGTATTGTGTAGTTACAGCGCGCTGACGCAGGCCGGCAACTATGTGATCGGCATCGAAGAGATTGACTACTATCCGCATTACGATTTCAGCCGTGGGCAAAAACGCGGTTATTTTGTTGATCTGATTAAGTTATTTGCTGAGCACAGCGGTCATACTTTTAAGTTTGAACCTTTGCCGGTAAAACGGCTGTATCACTCATCAACCTCAGGCATTGACCTTATTTACCCAGACAATCCAAATTGGCAACAATATCTGGAAACAGGGGTGGAAAAACATTACAGCGAACCGGTGATTTATACCTTGGGCAGCACTCTGGTGCGGCCTGAGCAGCAGCATATTCATTTAAAGCAGTTCCGCACTCTGGCGGTGATCCATGGTTTTGCGCCGACCAAGTGGCTGGCGCTGCAGTCGCGTTACAATTACCGCATTGTCGATGTGCCCGACGTGGCTTCGGCGCTTGGCCTGGTGCTCAAGGGGCGGCTGGACGGTGCCAATATTGAATACAATGTGGCACAACATTATCTGCGTGGTATTCAGCAACAGGATAAGCTGGTGATAGGGGAGTTTTTGCCTTTTACCCAACTGCCGTTTTTAATATCAACAGCCAAGTATCCTGAGCTTATTCAGGAGTTTAACCGCTTTTTACAGGAAAAAGCTGCTGAAGTGGCGGCGTTAAAACGCTTGTATCAGCTGCAGGAACAAAGACCAACGCCTGTGGCACAACAACTGCCAGAAACCCAGCCCGACAGCTAAACGTCACCACAAAGGTGGGTTCAGCGGCGGGCTGACAACAGGTTTATCTCAGGGGGCTTTGGCCGGCATCAGCTCCTGCAGTGCCCGCACTGTGGCTTCCACACCGGTGCGGATAGCAGGTTCAGCTTCAATTTTAAATAACGGACTATGATGGCTAGGCACTGCAGGACCGCCATTTTTTTCGGCAATAAAAGCCGTTTTGGCTGTACCGCCCACGGCAAAATACAAACTCGGAATATAAGGTTTTGTGGTTAAAAACGGGAAGTCTTCAGCTCCCATACCTAACCTTTTGTAATTTTGGTCAAAAATATCGTCGCCCATGGTTTTGCGCCAGCTGGCTTTAATACGCTGGGTGAGCGGAATATCGTTGACTGTGGGTGGTGTGGTTTGTGGGTCCACTTTCACTTCCGGCAGTTTATCTTCAGGTAAACCGGCGGCGCGGCCGAGGTTTTTTGCCACCCGCTCTATGGCGCTGATCAGATAATTGCGGGTTTCCATATTGTCATTACGCACTGTCAGCTGAAGATGCGCCTGGTCCGGAATAATATTGTGTTTAGAGCCGGCATGAAAAGCACCCACGGTAATGACCCCTGGCTCTTTGGGGGCCAGTTCACGGCTGATAATGGTTTGCAGCGCCAGCACTATTTGTGCACCCAGCACTATTGGGTCTTTGCCGCGATGTGGGCTGGCGCCGTGAGCGCCAATACCGTGAATAATAATATCAACACTGTCGACACCGGAATAAGGTGAACCTTCGACAGCCACCAGTTTACCGGCTTCAATTTCACTGGACACATGCAGCGCCATGGCATAATCGGGTTGGCCAAATTTTTGGTATAAACCATCGTCCATCATGCCCTGAGCGCCGCCGCTGCGCTCTTCCGCTGGCTGGCCTATCAGCATCAGGGTGCCGGACCAGTCATTTTTGCGCGCTGCCATTTGCCTTGCTGTGCCCACCAGGCTGGTGATATGCACATCATGACCACAGGCATGCATCACTGCGACTTCATTGCCATCCCAGTCTTTGGTGCGCACCTTGGAGGCATAAGACAACCCGGATTTTTCTTCCACCGGCAGTGCATCCATATCGGCACGCATCATCACCATGGGGCCTTTGCCATTTTTTAAAATAGCCACCACACCTGTTTTGCCAATACCGGTATAAACGTCAAAACCAGCCTCTTTGAGCTCTGCAGCTAGGCGTTTGGCGGTATTCACCTCCATATGGGATAGCTCAGGGTTTTGGTGGAAATGGCGGAATAACGGTGCCAGATGTTGTTGATAATCCTGGGCAACAGCTTCTGGCAAAGATGGTGCAGCAAATACAGCGTGGCTGCTAAATAGCAATGGCATCAGCAGCGCAAGTTTATGCAGTTTCATGAAAAAGTCCGGGTGAGCAGGGTGTTTTTTGAGCATAACAGTCATCTGCCCCTGGCGGCCAGCACCAATAAACGCAGATTTTATTGTGCTGGTCGAAAGCAAGCCAAAGTCCGATGTTGCTGAGGAACTGCGCAGTTAAACATAATTTCTATTTGCAACTAGTGGCGGCTTTAGCCAGCGCTGGTACACTAACCGGTCATTGTTCATTTTAATCAACGGGAATTATATGTTTGAGTGGATTGCCAGCCCAGAAGCCTGGATTGCACTGGGAACCCTTGCTGCACTGGAGATTGTGTTAGGTATTGATAACATTATCTTTTTATCAATTTTAGTCGGCCGTTTGCCAGAAAAACAACGGGCTTTTGCTCGCCGTCTGGGTTTAGGTTTAGCGATGTTTGCCCGTCTGGCGCTGTTATTCTCCATTTCCTGGGTGATGGGGTTAACCGAAACCTGGTTTACTGTGCTGGGCAACGACATATCCGGCCGCGACGTGATCCTGATAGGGGGGGGCTTATTCCTGCTGGCCAAATCTACTCAGGAAATTCACCATAGTCTGGAAGGTGCTGATGATGAAGAAACTTCAGGCCCTAAAGTGGTGGCGAATAACCTGATGATGATCCTTATTCAGATTATGATCCTGGACATAGTGTTTTCGCTGGATTCGGTGATCACGGCGGTAGGTCTGGTGAATAACATTGAAATCATGGCTATTGCCATTATTGCTGCAGTATTGGTGATGATGTTTGCTGCCAAGTCGATTGGTGATTTTGTTGATGCGCATCCTTCAATAAAAATTCTGGCGTTATCTTTCCTGATTATGGTGGGTGTGATGCTGATGATTGAAGGTTTTGATGTGCATGTACCAAAAGGTTACATCTACTTTGCCATGGCGTTCTCTGTCACGGTAGAGATGATCAATATCCGCATGCGCAAGAAAAAAGCTGTGCCTGTGAAACTGCATAAAGAACTGTCGGAATAAGCGCCAACAGCCGCAATCAGCGAATAACTTCAACACAAAGGCCGCATCGCGGCCTTTGTTTTTGCTCAGGTTTTTTGCTTAGCCTGTTGCGCCGCTTTACGGGTCTATTTTACTGCTGCGGCTAAACACCGGAATGGTCAGATGCCAGCGGATAGCGGCGAGACGCAGCAACAGCAAGGCCAGCATACCGGCAAACATGGCCGGCATTTTTTCCACCCCCAGTTGCAATAAACCTGTGTACACCAACCCCCCAAAAATACAGGTGACGGCATAAAGCTCACCCCGAAATACCAGCGGAATTTCCCGGCATAACACGTCGCGGATCATACCGCCACAAACCCCGCTCATGGTGCCCAGCATAATAGCCACTAAGGTGGACGTGCCGTGGTCCAGCGCTTTTTGTGTACCCATTACCACAAAAAAAGCCAAACCCAGCGCGTCGGCAACTTGCAAGGTGTTATTGGGAATGGTCAGGCGTTTGCGCACCAGCAGAATAGTCAGAGCTGTGGCGGCAAAAATCGCATAAAAAAAGCTGTCATTACGCAACCAAATCACTGGCACATCCAGGATCAAATCACGCAAAGTACCACCACCAATAGCAGTGACCGATGCCAGCACTATCACGCCAAAACCATCCATCTGCTTGCGCCAGGCGGCCAAAGTGCCCGATACCGCAAAAACGGCTATGCCCAATAAATCAAACCACTGAAAATACAGCTCCATACCAGACTCCGGCGAAATAAATTTATCATATCAACGGTACAGAGCTTTGTGATAACTTCAGCAAAAAATAGCTGTGATAGCGCGTACTTAGCCCATGTATGCAAAGGTTTGGAGCCCAAAATGGCGCGGTTTTTTTCAGCAAAATATCAGGCATTGTTGTGGCTGACACTAAATCTGTTGTTGCTGTGGTTGTTGTTGCAGTTGTACGCCCGCCATCAGGTGCAACAGCAACTGGATGTGTTGAATCAGCAGTATCAGCAGCATGCCCGTGCTGAAGGTTGGCCGGTATGGCAGCTGCAGGCTTTTGAGGTGCGTTTTATATTTTGGCGTGACGAGCTGCAGGTGCAACAGCTGCAACTGAGTTTGCCATCCGGTGCTGTGCTGGCCGAAATGTCCGGCATCAGGTTGCAGGGCATTCTGGCCTCAGCGCTACTGCAACACAGTCGTTATCAGTTGCACTGGCAGCAGTTACAAGCTTCGGCAGCGGTCCGTGCCTGGCTTGAACCGCAGTGGCAGACGCTATTAAAGCCGTTGTCGGGCTTTATACAATGGCAAAAAGGGCAACAGCAGCAAAACGATTGGCAAACTGAAATCGGGCTTAACATGGCGGATCTGGTTTCTGTTTCGTTACAGCTCAGGCTGGAACCCATTTGGCATGAGTTTTATGGCACTGGGCTACAGGCCGACCAGCTGTCCCTTGATATCCGGCAACAAGGTTTGGCTGACATGCTGTCAGGTTTGAGCGAAACACAAAGTGCCGCGATACAACAGCAACTACAACAATGGCAACGGAAGTTAGCTAACCCATTACCGCCACAGCAACAACAGTGTGACATCGTCAGATCGCAGCTGTCCGCTGTTTTGCTGGCATGGCCACCACCCCCCCAGTTGCAATTGAGTGGAAAAGGGCCTCTGATCTGCTGGTTGCCCGGGTTCAACCCTGGTGTTAAAGCGGCTGCTCGTTGTTGTAACAGCGCAGACTAACCAGCTTTGTTGTCATACAGACGCTTCACTGCCGAGAAAGATCAGATAAAAAGGTCAAACCATGCGCGGTCGTGCCTGTTTTGATTATGATTCAAACGTGGCTGGCTTGGTGTGTGCCCTGTCACAACCACCTTAAGCTCAGGGTTGTGAGCACTTCTGCAAAGCAGAATCTTCCGTGGTGTTGCTGCCCGTGCTGTGGCGCTCTGATGTCAGCCTGATGACAGATGTTTTATAAAAATCTTATATTGTATTGATGCAGTTTTGCCGAAGTTTTAATCCGCTATGGTTGCTTGGCTGTGTGCAGCAGCACGCAGTAAAACCAGGAACATCAGATTAAATACAAGAGGCAAACCTCAATGAAACATCAACATTTATCCCGTTTAACAGTCGCTATGCTGCTGGCTGGCTGTGGTTCTGTGATGGCGGCCGATGTGGTACCCGCTGAACAGGTGTTAAACGGGCAGAACCTGCAAACGCTGACCCAAACGGCCGCTGATGATCGCAAATCTGAACCCTTGAAGTTTGTTGCCAAACAACAAATCAAAAGGGCCGATGGCAAAATGAAAGTGCGGTACCAGCAAATGTACCGTGGCGTACCAGTGTGGGGCCACAGTGCGGCGGCCAGTAAAGCAGGCAACAACTATTCTGATATCAGCGGCACTGTCGTGACCGGCATAGAACAGGATCTGCCGGACGCCACTCCTCAGTATAAAGCCATTGAAGCCATCACCCTGGCTCAGGGCAGTCTTTCGGCGCAGCAGCTGCTGTCGGCATCCGATGAAACTGCATTACTCGCCCATCAAAGTGCGCAGGCTGCCAAAGCCAAACTTTGGGTTTATCTGGACGAACAAAACCAGGCGCGGCTGGTGTACATTACAGATTACGTGACCAGTCATAACGGCAAACCCAGCCGGCCTTTTGCCATTATTGATGCCAACAGCGGCCAGTTATTACAAAGCTGGGAAGGGATTAACCATGCCAATGCCACGGGACCTGGCGGCAACAGTAAAACCGGTCAGTATTTTTATGGCACTGATTATGGCTACCTGAATGTCGACAGCAGCTGCCGTATGAGCAACGCCAATGTGGATACCATTAATTTAAATGGTGCCACCTCAGGTGGCAGCATTCACCAGTTCACTTGCCCGAATAACACTTTTAAAGCCATTAACGGCGCTTATTCACCACTAAACGATGCGCATTATTTTGGTGGTGTGGTGTTTGATATGTTCCAAAGCTGGTTTGGCGTGAATCCGCTGAACAGCAAACTAAGAATGCGGGTACATTATGGCTCTAATTACGAAAATGCTTTCTGGGACGGCAGCCAGATGACTTTTGGTGACGGAGCCACCCGCTTTTATCCTTTGGTGAGCCTGGATGTATCAGCCCATGAAGTCAGTCATGGTTTTACTGAGTTTAACTCAGGCCTGGTGTATAGCGGCCAGTCGGGTGGTATGAACGAAGCTTATTCCGACATGGCAGGTGAAGCTGCTGAATATTTTATGAAAGGCAGTAATGACTGGATGGTGGGTGCTGATATTTTTAAAAGCACAGGCGCTTTAAGGTATATGGACGATCCGACCAAAGACGGTCGTTCTATCGGTCATGCCAGCAACTATACCAGCGGTATGGATGTGCATTACAGCTCAGGGGTGTTTAACAAAGCCTTTTACCTGCTGGCCAATAAAACCGGCTGGAATACCCGCAAGGCTTTTGAAATATTCACCATTGCCAACCAAATTTACTGGACCAGCAGCAGCACCTTTGTGGCCGGCGCCAATGGTGTTTGTAAAGCCGCCAAAGACAAAGCCTATAGCCTGACTGATGTGGCGGCTGCCTTTAGCAGCGTGGGTATTACCGCCACTGAATGTGGCGGTGTGACCAATCCGGGCAACTCCGGCACTCTGACCAATCTGGCAGCAACCACAGGTAACTGGACCCGCAACACCATTACGGTACCGGCCGGTATGACCAAACTGACGGTGACCATTTCAGGTGGTACCGGTGATGCCGATTTATACCTGCGTTTTGGTTCACAACCAACCACCACCAGTTATGCCTGCCGCCCCTATAAAAACGGCAACAGCGAAAGCTGTGTGATCAATAACCCAAGCGCCGGCACCTGGCATGTGGGCTTAAGGGCTTACAGCACTTTTAGTGGGGTCACCCAAAACTGGAATTATCAATAAGGGCAGAAGTCATCGCCTGATTGCTGCCTGAAACATCAACCCCACCGCCTTGGTGGGGTTGTTTTTAGTGACAGCTTAAAACCTGAAACTCAGTTCAATACCGGCAAACCACTGATAAGGCTCAGGGTTTGGCAGATAACCCTGTTGCCACAAGGGCTCGCGGTAATATTGTTGTTCCAGACTGCGCAGGTAACGATAACGGGCAAAAGCGTTAATTTGTATAAAATCCAGTTGTAAACCACCACCAACACCGGCAAACCAGTCGATAGGACCCTGGTGGCGGTGACGGTAGCCGAAGTTGTCGTAATATTCGGTTTCTTCTTCATCAAACACCAGCTCGTCCAGCGCGACGCCAACTTCAGCATAAAGACTAAAATCGTCAAAACGGCCTAAACGCAGTGAGGTATCAAAATTGGTAAAGCCGATGTCGCTGCCACCCCACTGTTCCTTGGCATGGTAAAAACTTAAGCTGGTGACCACGGCCACCGACTGACCCGGCAGGCCACCCCATTGTAAACCCACACTGCTGATGCGGCCGCTGTCGGAACTTTCAACCGCCAGCAAGGGCCTGACACTCCAAAACTCAGGTTCGGCCTGCACTGTGCCTGCAGTGAGCAGAAACAAGATGACCGCCAGCAGTTGGCTGCCACTGTATTTTTTGCAGAATGACGCTGTCAAAATGTGGTTTTGCATGGTGAATGTGCCTGTGGCTGAGGGAGCAGATGTGAGCCTAAAGCGCCTCATCTGAACATATTCTTAACATCAGCCCTTGTGGTGCGGCAGCATTGGTTTTAAGGTGCAGGCAGCTGAACCAAAGCAGCTGGAGTGCAGTACTATTTTTTATCTGGCCTGTTATCTAGCCTGTTATCTGGCATGGTGTTTGGAAGTGCAGCCCAGTGAGTTACAGCTATCAGGCGAACAAAGATACAAAGTGTTGCAGCAACAACGAATGTAAGGAGTTCATGATGATGGACCAAAAACAACAACACCGCCAAACCAGGCTGATAAGCTCAGTACTGGTTCTGTTGTTACTCAGCGCCTGTGGCGGCGGTGGTGACAGCGGCAACGTCACTCCGCCCGGTAATGGCACCGCTAATCCGCCAGCGGCAGGTCCGGTCTGGCAAGCCGGGGTTTATGCCGCGGAGAGTCAGTATCAGGCACAGTGTGCCGCACCACGTTCAGGCATAAATCCATACAGTCAACAACCTTACCCGGATAAAGCAGGCAGCGCTTTACATGAAAAGCTCTGGTTAAGATCCTGGAGCAACCGTACTTATTTATGGTATCGCGAGCTGCCGGACCGGGATCCAGCCGGTTATAGCGTCACCGATTATTTTAAGTTATTACGCACTACAGCTTTAACCGATTCGGGGGCGGCCAAAGACAACTTCCATTTTTCCGAAGCAACCGCCAGTTATCTGCAGCGCACTCAGGGTGGCGTGGAAGCTGGTTATGGTATTGAATGGCGTATTGTGGAAGGCCGGCCACCGCGCAAAATTTATATTGCTTACACTGAGCCTGGCTCACCCGCTGCGCTGCAGGGGCTGCGCCGTGGCGCCATGCTGGTGGAGGCCAATGGGGTTGATGTGGTCAATGACAATACCCAGGCTGGTGTTGATCTGATTAATGCGGCTTTGTTTCCGGCACAACTGGGCCAAAGCAGTCAGATGACCTTTGTCAAAACTGACGGCAGCAGAGTGAATCTGACCATGCAGTCGGCGCAAGTAGCGTCAACGCCGGTGCTGAACGTCAAAGTGCTGCAGACCCCGGCCGGCAAAGTGGGTTATCTGCAGTTTAACAGCCATATTGCGTTGGCTCAGCCGCTGTTGATTGACGCCTTTACCCAGTTCCGTGATCAGGCTGTGCAGGAGCTGGTGCTGGACATCCGTTACAACGGTGGTGGTTTGCTGGCGCTGGCGTCGCAGCTGGGTTATATGGTGGCAGGACCTAATGTGATCCAAAACCGTATTTTTGAAAAAACCATGTTTAACGACAAGTACCCCAATACAGATCCGGTGACAGGGCGGGCGTTACAGCCGATGCCATTTTACAACCGTGGTATTGATTATCAGCTGAGTCAGTTTACCAATCAGACGCTGCCAAACCTGACGTTAAAACGGGTGTTTGTGTTAACCACAGACAGCACCTGTTCGGCCAGTGAAGCTTTCATGAATGCTCTGCGTGGGGTCGATCTTGAGGTGATCCAGATTGGTGGCAAAACCTGTGGGAAACCTTATGGTTTTTATCCAACCGACAACTGCGGCACCACCTATTTTACTATTCAGTTCAGTGGGGTGAATGCAAAAAACTTTGGTGATTTTGCCGACGGTTTCAGGCCAACACCTGCACCACAGTTTGCCGCTGATGTAAAAGGTTGTCCGGTCAGCGACGACTTAAACGCTGAGCTTGGTGATCCAAACGAGAAGTTACTGGGTGCTGCGCTTAATTATATGACGAGCTTAAGTTGTCCGGCTGCCAGTTTGTCCAGCGCAGCTGCGGATAAAACCCAGGCATTGAGGCAGTCAGAGGGTTTGTCGGTGCTGACCAAAGATCCAAGAAAAGAAGCCTTCATTCTGGACAACAAATTGCATCAACCGCTGTTGCCGGAACAGCTGTAACAGGCTTGAGTTAACCACAACAAACAAAAAGGCGCAGGTTTTGCGCCTTTTTGCTGCTGATGACTGCTTTTGTTGCCTCAGTACTGCTTCAGGCCAGCTGGTAATCGCCGCCATCTTTGGCGCGGTAACAGGCTCTGCTTTGACAACTGGTGCTGGCGTCCTGCTGCAACTGGCCGCGGATCATACTAAACCAACGTTGTGGCTGACCTGCTGACGATAATTCCAGTAACACATCTTCAATACCGGCGCTGTCGTGTGACCCATGTTCACCCTGTTTGCTGATCACCAGCTCAATATGGCGCCCGGCATTACATAATAAAATCGACTGAGGTTTTTCTTTACTGCCGCACAAAGCCACAAACTGGGTTGGATTGGCTAAACCGCTGTTGCTGCCGTCGGCAAAAAATGCCAATAAATGCTGGTAATACACCACGTAACTTTTCACATCCTGATGTGAGCCTTGCGCCAGTGGGAAGACTTTATCCAGAAAACCTTTGGAATAATTCAGCACCTGCTTCAGGTGGCTGTCGTTCAGTGCACTGATAGCATTCATTTGCTGGCGGATGATTTGATCCAAAGGTTGTTCGGTCTGTGGATTCTGGGTGGCATTTGTTTGCATTTGGGTATCCTCGCTCACTCTTGTTATCTGCGCTGACTTCCTTGTGCTGCATCAGCAGCTGGCGTCGTCGTTGCTTCCTGTCATGGTTGAGCCCGGTAGGGTGGCGGGCGTTGTGTCGCAGTCAGTCATTGCTGTTGCTTAGAAACTAGTCTATGTTGTTTTTGTGCATAATTTGACAATTAAAACTTCACAGTGTGAATTTTACAAAATGACAACACCCAAAAGCCTGATCCGCAAATCACATTTTCTCGGCACTAAAATCAGAAACCTGAGAAAACGCAATAACTTAACTATGGAAGATTTGTCGACCCGCTGTATCCGCATCGACGCTGAATACGCACCTTCGGTGTCGTATTTGTCGATGATTGAACGCGGCAAAAGGGTGCCCAGTGTGGAAATGTTGACTGTGATAGCCGCAGTTTTTCAAAAAGAGCTGGACTGGTTTTTAGACGGTGAAGAGCAGCAGCTGGATATTACCCCGGCCAAAGGCAGCAGAGGGGGGATCAGCGGTATGGCGCTGGAGCCCGGTTTTTTGTTTTCCAACGATATTTTGCAAATTGCCATTCCGGAAATGTTGTCGCAAACCGGCATCAGTGGCAAACAGTTTGCCCAGTTGTTGATCCGCGCCCATCAGGAACATCACCAAAACCATTTCCCTGAGCTGGAAAGAGCGGCTGAAGAAGTGGGGCAAAAACGTATGCCGCTCAGTGTTGAAGAGCTGCTGCAAATTGTGAAACAACTGGGTCTGGCCATCAGCTGGTTTGATGAAACCCCCAAAGCAGTGCTGGATGAGCTGGGGGTTTTTAGTAAAAACGTGTCCACCTCGTATTTTTTGCCGCCTAAAACCCTGCACTTAAACCGCATTTTAAAAAATCACCCCACCCGGCTGAAATACGAGCTGGCGGTGCATATTGGCCATGCGGTGCTGCACAATAAAGACGGGGTAAAAAGTGGTATGACAGTGGGCGGAGCTTATGAAACTGTCGATGCGGATTCGGGTTTGGTGGCGCCACAGGATATTCTGCATGCCTGGCGCGACTTTGAATCCAGTTTTTTTGCCGGTGCTTTGCTCTGTCCTAAATTGCCGTTTCGCCAGTTGCTGGACCGTAACGGCTATGAAATCAGCTCCCATCAGCTGGCCGGTGTGTCCGCTTCTGTGGCCATGCGCCGTATGACGGCAGTGTCGCCTTATAGCCACTGGCATTATTTTGATGCTTACACCCCGGGTAAACTGAAAGCTGTCTATCGGGGCAATGGTATTCCGCTGCCCTGGGGCAATATGCGAAAAGTGGAAGACCCATGCCAGCACTGGGCTGTGTTCCGTATGTTTGATGTGCAGGGCGAACAAAGTTCGGCGCAGTTGTCGTTGCTGGATGTGCAGGGCCAACCACGGATTTATTGCTGTGAGTCAGTCAAGGTGCAGGACTTGGCCGGTAACGCCCATGTGCTTTGTGCCGGTATCGACTTAAATCCGGCCATTGCCGCCCAGGGCATGGATGCTGATGCCATGGCGCAGGAGCTGAAGTTCCTGTGTAACAGCCAGGGCGGTGCCGGCAAAATTCCTGCGGCGATGAAAAGCACCTTAAGCACAGTGGCTAATATTTTGAATATTAACTGGGTGGCCCGTAGTTTAGAAAAACCGGCGCAGCTGATTTGCGCCCGCGGCAATCATTGCCCGCGCAGTCCGGCCTGTTATCAAAGTTGCGGTGGCTAAATTGATGAATTACATCAGCTTTCAGACAAGAAGCTGACAGATTGCGATAAAAGGCCAGCGCGCAGTTTTAAGCTGACGGAACTTTGTGCAAAGAGCTGCAGCCAATGCAAAGGTTATGTAAATTGTTTTTTCTGGTACCGGCCCAGCTGGTACATTCTTTTCAGTTTGAAGTAGGGACATCAATATGTTTCAGGTGGTTGCGGTAAGTCTGAACCCAGCGTTGTTAAGTTATCTGCGTAAATATTGTGAGCTGAATGACCCACGCTGGCAGCTGAAAATTTTCCCGACTGTGGGTAGTTTTGCCACAGCCCCCCGCAATAACGACAGCATTGATTTGTTGTTTTTTGACGCTTTGGGTTTAACCAGTTCGCAGGAAGAAAAGCGGCTGGTGTGTTTTATGGCGCCGCTGGCACTCAGAGTGGTGGTGACCAACCCTGAGCATGATGATGTGGTGTTGTCGCATCTGGACCACTTTCATAGTTTTATCGGCGCTTCGGTTGAATTTGATCATCTGACACAGTTGTTCCGTAATGCTGAAAGAGTCAAACAGCTGCCACAAACGGCCCTGAGTAAAAGGCTGTTGTCGTCGTTTTTGCATTACCCGGTGTTTCCAAGGTTAAGTGAACAGCTGCAGCGCAAATTGCAGGATCCCAAAGTGGAAATCGGTCAGGTTGCGCGTTTGCTGGAGCAAGACCCTGTGGTGGTGTCCAGGCTGATGCAGCTGGTGAACTCACCTTATATGGGTTTTGTCAGTGAAACTCTGTCGCTGGACATTGCCATCAGCCGGCTGGGGTTGCAGGTGGTGAATGCGCTGGTGCTGATGTTATCGCTCAGAAGTCAGCTACAGGGGCTGGATCAGGCCGAGCATAACAAGGTACTGGACAATGCCATGCAATTTGCCAATCAGTGCCGTGAACTGGCCAAAACCGCCAAATTGCGGCGCAGCCAGCAGGACCATGTGTTTATTGCCGCCATGTTCAGCTGTTTTGGCCAGTTATTGTTATTACAAAATGGATTTGTACTGGACGACCCACAGTTACAAAACAGCGAGCCAGGTGCAGTGCGCTCTGATGTGGCTGTGACTGCCCATCTGCTTTGTTTGTGGGGTTTTGACAACCGCATGTTGCAGCCACTGTTAACCCAGCATCAGTTTATCGCCAGTGATGAGCCTGATGCCGATGTCAGCAATTGTTTATATCTGGCCAGGTTAAGCAGAAGCGAATTGCAGGCGTTGCCGGCGGCAGAAAAAGAGTTGATTGCCGCTTCTGTATTTGCAGGCGCTTTGGGGCTTAAACCCTGATTATCGCTGCAAAATGGCAGCAAATCGCAGCAGTACTGGTCATTTTTCTGCAGCTGGGCACAATGTGTCACTAAACCGAATGTGCCGCTAAACCGAATGGGCCTTTGAGGGCCCGCACTCAAGCCCTGACGCACTCACAGCTGCGGCCAGGGCAACTCATCACCACAGAGCATCAGCTGCTGTGGCGTGTTACAGAACAAGAACACAGGTGCAGCACAGCGGCCTGTCAGACAGTATTTGCAGGGATCACACAAGCATGCCGAAATTTACCAAATCCACCTTTTTGATTGTTGCCGGTGTTTTATCCGTTGCCGCCGGCTATGGGTGGTATCAGCAGAGTCAGTCCGAGCCGCAAGCTGGTGTTGTGAGCAAAGCGCAAAACGGCGCTGCAGCTAAAGCGAGTGGCGCTCAGGCAGGACAAAGGCCACAAGGGGCTCGGCCCGGTGGCGGCGCTAACCCCTGGAATGCACCAGTGCCGGTGCGGGTGATTGCCGCCCAAACCAGCGATTTAAAAGTACAAATTAAAGCCATTGGTACAGTCACACCGCTGCAAACTGTGCTGGTGCAAAGCCGGGTGAGTGGCCCGTTGCAGCAGGTGTTTTTTACTGAAGGTGAAAAAGTAGAAGCTGGTCAATTATTGGCACAAATCGACCCTGCGCCTTATCAGGTAAAGCTGGCGCAGGCGCAAGGCACACAACAACAAAATGTGGCCCAGCTGCAAAATGCCGAAGCCGATCTGGCGCTTTATCAAAAGTTAAAACAACAAAACTCTATTTCAGCCCAGCAGTTTAACGCGCAGCAGGCGCTGGTGAATCAACTCAAAGGCACATTAAAATCCAATCAGGCACAAATTGATGCTGCCCAGCTGGAGCTGGGTTACACCCAGATCAAAGCGCCGATCAGCGGTCGCTTAGGCTTACGAAAAGTGGATGCTGGCAATTTAGTGCAGGCAAATAGTGCCGAAGGCTTGGTGACTATCACCCAGAGTTCACCTATAGCGGTGCAATTTACCATTCCGGAAACCCAGTTACAGGCGGTGCGGGCTGCAGTGCAGGCCGGCAAAAAGTTAACAGTTGAAGCCTGGGACAGAGCGGAACAACAAAAAATCAGTGACGGCCTGTTAACCACACTGGATAACCAGATTGACCTTGCCACCGGTACCTTAAAACTCAAAGCGCAGTTTGCCAATGATAACGAAGAGTTGTTCCCCAACCAGTTTGTCAACGTCAGGCTGAATGTAGCGGTGCAGCAAGGTGCCGTCACTATTGTGCAAGACGCTGTGCAATACGGCTCACAAGGCACTTATGTCTACACAGTGGACGACAACAACAAAGCTCAGTTAAAAATGCTGAAACTGGGGGCTGTCGACAATGGCCTGATCGCAGTGGAAGAGGGGTTAAAAGCCGGCGACCTGGTGATTTTAGAAGGCCTGGACAGATTAAGACCGGGCCGCGACGTGGAAGTGGTACAAAAGCCGGCGCAGGGCTAACCCATGAATATGTCCAAACCCTTTATTCTGCGCCCTGTTGCCACTTCATTGCTGATGCTGGCGCTGTTGATCGCCGGCATGCTGAGCTGGCGGTTATTGCCGGTGGCGGCCTTACCTCAGGTTGATTATCCGATTATTCAGGTCTTTACCTTTCAGCCAGGCGCAAGCGCCGACATCGTTGCCCGTACCATTACCGCGCCTCTGGAGCGGCGGCTTGGCCAAATTCCCGGTTTAAAACAAATGTCGTCGGCAAGCTCCAACGGCGCTTCTGTCATCACGTTGCAGTTTGCGCTGGTGGTGGATATGGGCGTGGCAGAGCAGGAAGTGCAGTCGGCGATGAATACCGCAGGCTCGTTATTGCCCAATGACTTGCCGGCGCCGCCTGTGTATCGCAAAGTGAATCCGGCCGATGCGCCTATTCTGACGTTAGCCGTCAGTTCCGACACCCTGCCGTTGCCACAGGTATACGATTTAGTCGACACCCGGATGGCACAAAAGCTGGCGCAATTAACAGGGGTGGGCATGGTCAGTCTGGCGGGCGGGCAGCGCCCGGCCATCCGGGTCAAAGCCAATCCGGCGGCGTTGGCGTCTTTGGATTTAAGCCTGGAGCAGCTACGCACTGCCATTACCGGCGCCAATACCAATCAGCCCAAAGGCAGTTTTGACGGCCCCTTCCGCTCGACCATGCTGGACGCCAACGACCAAATCCGCGACACCAAAGAATATGAAGAGCTCATCGTTGCCTGGCGCGCTGGTGCGCCAATCCGCCTTAAAGACGTGGCTTCGGTAGAACAAGGGGCGGAAGACAGATTTTTAGCGGCCTGGGCCAATCAGCAAGCCGCTGTGCTGGTGAATATTCAGCGCCAGCCGGGCGCCAACGTCATTGAAGTGGCCGACCGGGTGCAACAACTGTTGCCACAACTGACCGCCACTATGCCCGCCGCAGTGAAAGTGGAGGTACTCACAGACCGCACCCAAAGTATCCGCGCCTCGGTGCATGACGTACAAATGGAGCTGATTTTTGCGATTGGCCTGGTGGTGGCTGTGACCTTTGTGTTTTTACGCACTATTCCGGCCACTATTATTCCCAGTCTGGCAGTATCCCTGAGTTTAGTGGGTACCTTTGCTGTGATGTATCTGCTGGAGTTTTCAGTCAATAACCTCACCTTAATGGCGCTGACCATAGCCACAGGCTTTGTGGTGGACGACGCCATTGTGATGCTGGAAAACGTGGCGCGCCACAGAGAACAAGGCGCCAGCCCGCTGGAAGCTGCGCTCAAAGGCGCCAAAGAAATTGGTTTTACGCTGATTTCTTTAACCTTTTCGTTAATTGCCGTACTGATCCCACTGTTGTTTATGGCCGATGTGGTGGGGCGGTTATTTTTTGAATTTGCCGTAACCCTGGCGGTGGCTATTTTAATTTCGCTTGTGGTGTCATTAACTTTAACGCCGATGCTCTGCGCTAAGTTACTGACTAAGCTGCCAAAACACGATGATGAAACCGACTGGATGTCGCGCATTATCCGCAGTTATGGCCGCATGCTGCAGTGGGTGTTACAGCATCAAAGGCTCGCCATGCTGACAATGCTCGGCACTGTTGCCCTCACTGCGCTGCTTTATCTGGCGGTGCCCAAAGGCTTTTTCCCGGTGCAGGACAGTGGTGTGATCCAGGTGGTGACAGAGGCGCCGCAGGATATTTCTTTTGCTGCTATGGCCGAGCGTCAGCAGCAGCTGGCTGCCACTTTGCTGCAGCATCCGGCTGTGGCCAGTTTAAGTTCTTTTATTGGGGTAGACGGCAGCAACAGCAGTATTAACAGTGGCCGTATTTTGCTGAACCTGAAAACACATGCAGAGCGCGAAGAAAGTGCCACAGAAATTATCCGCACCCTGGAGCAACAAGCCAGCAGTGTCAGTGGCATTAAAGGCTGGTTCCAGCCGGTGCAGGAGCTGAGTATTGAAGATAAAGTCAGCCGCACTCAATACCAGTTCAGCATCACCACACCCGACAGCGAAGTGCTGGCGCAGTGGCTGCCGGATCTGATGGCGGCGCTCAAAGCAAGGCCGGAGCTGTCAGAAGTGGCGCACGACTTACAGCAGCAAGGTCTGCAGGCTTTTATTGATATAGACCGCACAGCAGCTGCAAGGCTTGGTATCAGCGTGAGTCAGGTAGGCGCCGCTTTGCAAAGTGCCTACAGCCAGCGTCAAATCAGCACTTTGTTTACTCAGGCCAACCAATACAGGGTGATTCTGGAGGTCGACCCGGCGCAGGCGCAGGGCATAGCGGCGCTGGATAAACTGTATCTGACCACAGCTGCCGGCACTGCAGTGCCGCTGTCGGCTGTTGCCAAAGTCAGTCAGCGTCCGGCCAAACTGTTGATTAACCATCAGGGCCAGTTCCCGGCTGTCACTTTGTCTTTTAACCTGGCGGCAGGTTATTCGCTGGGTGAAGCAGTGGTCGCTATTGAAGAAGTGCAACAACAGCTAAAATTACCGGCCGAAATAGAGCTCAGTTTTCAGGGCGCCGCTGAAGCTTTCAGGGCATCCCTCAGCAACACTTTATGGCTGGTGCTGGCGGCTGTGCTCACCATGTACATAGTGCTGGGTATTTTGTACGAAAGTTTAATTCACCCTGTGACCATTTTATCCACTTTACCTTCGGCCACTGTTGGTGCTTTATTGGCGCTCCTCATCATGAACCAGCCGCTGGATTTAATAGCGGTGATTGGCATAGTGCTGCTGATAGGTTTAGTGAAGAAAAACGGCATTATGATGGTGGATTTTGCGCTCGAAGCGCAGCGCAATCAGGGTTTAACGCCAAGGGATGCCATTTATCAGGCGGCCTTATTGCGTTTCAGGCCCATTTTAATGACCACGCTGGCGGCACTCTTTGGCGCTGTGCCTTTATTGTTGGCTAGTGGTTCAGGCGCCGAGCTGCGCCAGCCGCTGGGTTTAGTGATGGTGGGGGGGCTCATTGTCAGCCAGGTGCTGACCTTATTTACCACCCCTGTGGTGTACTTATGGTTTGACCGTTATTTCAGCAATAACAAAGCCCAACATCAAGCGGCTGATCAGGCGGTGGTGCTATGAATCTGGCGGCGCCTTTTATTCAAAGGCCGGTGGCAAGTAGCCTGATTGCCAGCGCCATTTTGCTGCTGGGGCTGTTGTGCTGGCGCCTATTGCCGGTGTCACCGCTACCGGCGGTGGATTTTCCAATGATAGTGGTCAGTGCCAGTTTGCCGGGCGCCAGCCCTGAAAGTATGGCGGCCACAGTAGCCACACCGCTGGAGCGTGCGCTTGGCAGTATTGCCGGTATTCGGCGCATCAGTTCCAACAGCAATCAGGGTTCAACCCAGGTGCGGCTCGAGTTTGAACTGGATCGCAATGTCGACGAAGCCGCCCGAGATGTGCAGGCCGCCATTAATGCTGTGCGCGGTCAGTTACCGTCCGGCATGCCGGGCAATCCGTCGTACCGTAAATTTAATCCGTCACAAGCGCCGGTGATGGCTTTGGCGCTGAGCTCCGACAACCTGGCCGCCAGTGTGTTGTACGACGCTGCTGCCACTGTAATTGCGCAAAAACTGCTGCAAATTCAGGGCGTAGGCGAGGTTGAAGTGACAGGTGCTTCTTTGCCTGCGGTGCGGGTGCAGCTGAATCCGGCCATGCTGAGCCATTTTGGCGTGGCGCTGGATGAAGTGCGAAGCGCAATTTCCAGCGCCAATGCCACTGTGCCTGTCGGAGTGGTGGAGCAAAACGAGCAGCGCTGGCAGCTTGCCACCAACCAGACCATGCGTCGCGCCAGTGACTATCAAAAGCTGGTGGTGAAGTATGTCAATGGTGCCCCTATTTATCTGTCCGATGTGGCCACAGTGTCGGACTCGACCGAAAACCGTTATAGCGCGGGTTTTCACAATGAAAAAAGCGCCGTTATTCTGCAAATCAGCAGGCGCAGTGGCGCCAATATAGTGGCCACTATTGACGCCATTTCGGCGGCTTTACCTCAGTTGCAGGCTTTAGTGCCGGCCGACGCCGAGCTTGCCGTGGTGATGGACAGATCGCCTGTGATCCGCGCCACTTTGGCTGAAGCGCAAATCAGTTTAATGCTGTCGGTGCTGTTGGTGGTGCTGGTGGTGTGGTTGTTTTTGGGCAAATTACGCAGCGCCCTTATTCCAAGCCTGGCCATTCCGGTGTCGTTAATCGGCGCTTTTGTGGTGATGTATCTGTGTGATTTTTCACTGAATAACTTATCTGTGATGGCGCTCATTGTTGCTGCAGGTTTAGTGGTGGACGACGCCATAGTGGTTTTGGAAAACATTAAACGCCATATCGAAACCGGCTTAAGCCCGCTGCAGGCGGCGAAAAAAGGCGCGGCCGAAGTTGGTTTTACTTTGGTGGCGATGAACTCGGCGCTGATTGTGGTGTTTTTATCCATTTTATTTATGGGCGGTTTAGTGGAGCGGCTGTTCCGCGAATTTTCCATTACCCTCTGTGCCGCCATGCTGATTTCGTTGTTTATTTCTTTAACCTTAACTCCCAGTCTGTCGGCACTGCTCCTGCAAAAACAGCAGGCCAAAGCACCAACACAATCGCAAAAAACAACGTTATTTCAGAACTTTGCGCACAAGTATCAGCGAAGCCTGGGCTGGGTGTTGCAGTATAAAAAGTCGGTGCTGACGCTGATGTTACTGGTCTTTGGTGCCAATGTCTGGCTGTATCAGCAACTGCCGGGCGGTATGTTGCCGGATCAGGACACAGGCCAGCTGAGTGGTTTTGTGCGTGGTGACGACGGTTTTTCTTATCAGGTGATGCAACCGAAAATTGAAGAATTCCGCCAGTTATTGCTCAAAGATCCGGCCGTTGCCGATGTCACAGGCGCCAGCGGTGGTGCTATGGGTCTGAGTAATTCCTGGATGCGGGTGCGGTTAAAACCGCTTAGTGAGCGCGGTGTTTCAGCGCAGCAAGTGGTAAACCGGCTGCGGATGAGCGCGCCCAAGGTGCCGGGCGCTATGTTGTTTTTAAGTGTGGAGCAGGACATCAGGTTAAGTTCACCCTGGAACAGCAGTGACTATGAGCTGCTGTTATTGTCAGGTGAGCTTAAACCGCTGCGCGAATGGGGCAAAAAAGCCGCTGAAGCGATGAAAGAGCTGCCTGAATTAGTGGATGTAGACGCGCCGGGCGGTGAAGACGCACAACAAGTGGTGCTGAGCATTGACCGCGAAGCGGCGCAGCGCCTGGGTGTGGATATGCGCACTGTGGCCACTATGCTGAACAACTCGTTTTCGCAGCGTCAGGTGGCCACTTTGTACGATGAAATGAACCAATACCGGGTGGTGATGGAGCTGGCGCCGGGTTACACAGCACAACCTGAAGTATTAAAACAACTGATGTTAATTTCCAAAGATGGCAGCAGGGTGCCGCTCAGCGCCATTGCCAGTTACGACTATGGCCTGGTCAGCGACAGGGTGCGCCACGACGGCCAGTTTGCCTCTATGGGCATAGGTTATGGCCTGGCGCCTGATGTGACCGCAGAGCAGGCGGCAGCTGCAATAGACCGTATGCTGGCAAAATTAATGATCCCTTCTGTGGTGCATACGGTCAACGGTGAAGATCAGCGCAACGCCATGTTTCAGAACGAAGATAATTTCTGGCTGATGGTGGGGGTGGTGCTGGCGGTGTATCTGGTGCTTGGGGTGCTTTATGAAAGTGTGGTGCAACCACTGACCATTATTTCAACCTTGCCTTGTGCCGGTATTGGCGCTTTGCTGGCGTTGTATTTAACCGGCTCGGCCTTTAGCCTGATTGCGTTATTGGGGCTGTTTTTATTAATTGGCATTGTGATGAAAAACGCCATTTTGCTGATTGATTTTGCCTTGGCGGCTGAGCGCCAGGGCTTAACCCCAGAACAAGCTATTTTGCAGGCGGCCAACCAGCGGCTGCGGCCTATTTTAATGACCAACTGTGCTGCGGTATTAGGTGCTGTGCCTTTGTTGCTGGGCATGGGCGAAGGCTCTGAGCTGCGCCAGCCGCTGGGTATTACCATAGTGGGTGGTTTACTGGTCAGTCAGCTCCTGACCTTATACAGCACTCCAGTGGTGTATTTGTTATTAAGCCGCTTCAGGCGTAAAAAAGCCGGTGCGGCTGACAGTCTGGCCGCTGAAGGCTGACAACGATCACAGTTAGCTTGATGATGAACAGCCAGCTTGATGATGACAGATAAAAAAACCACCTTGCGGTGGTTTTTTTATCTTAGCCTTTTCACAACAAAGGGCTGCAGTGGTTAGCGGAAGACGTCGGTCAGAATATCGGCCACCACCAGAGTGGCGATAGACACCAGCACTAAGTCGGTACCACAAACCTGCCACTGATAACCTTCATGTTGTGGCAACTGACTCAGCATTTGTGAATGGCCAAGTTTTTTTGCAATGCCTGGTGGCAGCGGTTTACCCCGCGCCAGATTTTTGCGGATGCCGGGTGGCAATTGCTGGTAACCGGTTTGCTGATAACTCACCGCCAATTCACGCGCCTGACCAAAACTGATACCGGCTGTGACATTGACACCACCAATCTGGCTGTTAATAGCCACAGTACCACCACCCAGGGCAGCGCCCGTTACAGCGGCGCCTGTCAGCACGGCGCCGCTGTCGCTGCTATAACCTGCCTGGGTAGATTTCTGGGCTTTTTGGCCGGCTTTTTGCGCTTTTTGTTCAGCTTTGTGGGCTTTACCTGGTTTGTTATCTTTTGGATCAGCCTGTACCTGACCGGCAGTGAAGGCAACTGCGGCAGCCAATAACAGGTGCAACAGGGTGTTTTTTTGCATTGGTAACTCCTTGCGCCCAAAGGCGGCTGCTGTGAGAGGTGGTGCGGCTGCAGTGTTGGTTGCCTGGTGTCAGCCTGTTGCCTGAGTGTAGCGCTCTGGCAGCGACAAACCAAGGGTTAAAAATCACAGAAAATTTGCCGGAAAATCCTTACAAATCTGAGCATGACTGTTATGCTGCGCGCCGTTTTTTCAGGTGGGTTTGTTTGTATGTTTAATAGTCAATTCAGTCAGTTAGAGCAGTCTATTCAGCGTTTAGTGCTGGATAACCAACAATTGCAGCAAGCGCTGTTGCAAAAAGAAGCGGCCTTTAAAGCGCAGCAGGAAGAGCTGGAGTTGCTGCAACTGAGCATGCTGGAGTCGGAAGAGCAGGCACAACAGGCTGCCAGCCGGCTGGATGCGCTGCTGGCGTTATTCCCAAAAGCTGTAGCGCAGCCATAATCGGGGGGCAACAGCGATGATCAACACTGAATATACCGAGCTGACGCTGGAGATAGCAGGGCGCGACTACAAACTCAAAACGCTGGCGCAGCAGCGCGAGGGTTTGCAGGAAGCCGCCTCTTTGTTAAATCAGAAAATTTTTGAGCTGAAAAACCGCGGCCGGCATTTAAGCAACGAACAGGCGGCCATTCTGGCGGCTTTGCATTTAAGTTACGATCTGCTGACCGAACGCGAATTATTGGCGCAAGACCGGCAACGGATTGAAGAGCGGCTGGCGCAGCTGCAACAGGCCATAGAAGGGGCATTGCCGCAGGGGTAGCGAGTGCTGTTGCTGTTCGCGCAGCTGGCGTTGTAAGTTGGCGCTGCCGTTGGTTTTGCCTGGGGCGCTGCTACTGTAATTGCTCTAAATAACAAGGCGTTGTTGCACTAATACTGGCGCGGCACAGGCAGCCAAGGCCTGTTACGCCGTTCGCCCGCGAATCGCTCCCCGATTCGCTTTTGAAAGCTCACTCTGCAACAGGCTTTGGCTGCTGCATTGAATTTTGCGCTGACGTTGTTGAATTGATTCCGGTGCGGCACGGGCAGCCAAGGCCTGTTACGTCGTTCGCCCGCGAATCGCTCCCCGATCCGCTTTTGAATGCTCACTTTGCAACAAGCCTTTGCTGCTGGTGTTGAACTTTGCGCTGGGTCTGTTGCATTAATTCCGGCGCTGCGCGGGCAGCCAAGGCCTGTTGCGCCGTTCGCCCGCGAATCGCTCCCCGATTCGCTTTTAAATGCTCACTTTGCAACAAGCCTTTGCTGCTGGTGTATCTATCTATATGCCTTTTTAGGCAACAAAAAAGCCAGCACCAGCTGGCTTTTGATGTAACGCAGGGCGATTAGCTTATTTATAAAAAGCTTCAACCTTGCCTTTGACTGTCATTAACAGGGGCTGGCCGCGACGGTCCAGTGCTTTTGGTGCCGGGAATTTTACCCAGCCTTCGCTGATACAATATTCTTCTACGTCAAAACGTTCTTTGCCGTTAAACAGAATACCAATTTCATGTTCAAAAATTTCTGCCACATAAAACGGGCTACGTGGGTGAACACTCAGGCGGTCTGGTAAAGCTGGGCGTGTGCTGTTGTCGGTCATGATAAAAGTCTTTGCTGAATAAAAAGTGCGCCATTGTAGGCAAAGCGCGCTTTGGGCTCAAGAGTGGTCTCGGAAAATACGGATAGTCGTACCAGGCGTTTGAGCGATGATTTACTTTATTGAGGGGGGCTTTGTGCCAAAAGCGGACATTGGTTGTTGATGTGGATGACTTCTAAGAGTTGTTTGGTTTCGCCATAAAACAGGCTCGCGTTGACTAGATCAGCAGGCACACTTATTTGTTGCTGAGGAAGGTAAAGCACGCTAATTTAGGCACTTAGCGTGGACTAATCTAAAAATAAATGGATCATAACGGACATGACAGACAGCGCGCAGGCTAAAACTACCGAGAAAAAAATCATCATCGACTTGTTTGCTCCCAATCTTCCGGGCAGTACTAATGAAGATGATCTCATTCAGAAATCTCTGCGTGATCAGTTGGTCGAGAGCATCCGAAACTCGGTTACCCCTCCTGACGTCGATAAGTCTGTCGAGCTAACACGGTTTATTGATGAATCAGGCCGTAATGTGTTTTTTGTGGATGGTACTCGCGGTGCGGGTAAAACAACTTTTATCAATAGTGTGGTCAAATCCCTGGATAAAGACAATGGTGAAACTAGCATCAAGTGCCTACCAACCATTGACCCTACTAAGCTGCCGCGTCATGAACCCATTCTAGTCACGGTGACCGCCCGTTTAAACAAAATAGTGTCCGATAAGTTAAAAGCCAGTTGGTCATCGAATGACCTTAAAAGACAAAAAGAAGATTGGCAGAGCCACCTTGAGCAACTCAAGCGTGGTTTACATCTGCTGACCGACAAGGAATACAAGCCGGAATATTTCAGTGACGCCTTGAAGTTGGATGCACAGCTTGATTACTCCATAGGGGGCCAGGATTTATCAGTAATTTTTGATAAGCTGGTCGAATGCGCATGTCAGATTCTCGGCTGCAAGGCGATTTTGATCTCGTTCGATGATATCGATACTCAGTTTGATACTGGTTGGGATGTGCTTGAATCCATTCGTAGATTTTTTAATAGTCAGAAGCTGGTGGTGGTAGCAACAGGTGACTTGCGCCTTTATTCCCAGTTGATTCGCGGTAAACAATACGAAAACTACAGCAAGACCTTGCTTGATCAAGAAAAAGAAAGCGGCCGTTTAGCAGAGCGAGGCTATATGGTTGAACACCTTGAGCAGCAATATCTATTAAAGCTTTTTCCGGTACAAAAGCGTATTCAGCTGAAAACCATGTTGCAACTGGTCGGCGAAAAGGGAAAAGTCGGTAAAGAGTATATTTGGGTTAAAACCGAACTTGGCATGCAGGATATTGCTGCAATAGATGTCCGGCAAGCGATTGGCGATGCTGTTAGGGAAGGCCTTAATTTGAGGGCAGGCTCTGATGCAGACATGTATGTGAATGAACTGCTAAAACAGCCAGTGCGGTTGTTGATGCAAGTGCTTCAGGATTTCTATACAAAAAAATATCGTGCTACATCGGTAAAATCTGAAGATAAACAAGGCAACCATGAAAAATCTGATGAGTTATCAGTTCCGAATTTACTTAGAAATGCCTTATATGGTTCGATGCTCAGTAGCATTTATCGTGCAGGGTTGAATTATGAACAGCACCGGTTTGGTATGGATTCACTTTGTAAAGATATTTTCACCTATGTGAAGCAGGATCGTGATTTTAATACCGGATTTTATTTGCGGCCTCAGTCTGAGAGTGAAGCATTAAGAAATTGTTCTATTTATTTGGCATCTCAGGTAAGTGAGAACTGTCAGGGAAGTCTTTCCAAAGTATTACAGATGCTTTTAGTTGGTTGTGGTTCAGTCAGTATATTTAATCAGTTCGTTTCAGGATTAGTTCAGACGGAAAATGATAAGGAAAAGTTTGAGCAGCTTATCAGTGAATATGTTGCTTATATGTCAGTTGGTAGAAATGAAAGCGTCTCTCATTGGGCTAACCGTTGTTCTGCAGTCATAGCGGATGCAAGTACCGATAGAAAAGTTGGAGTATTCATCGGCCAAGTCCAATTGAATCGTGGTTCAAAAAAAGGAAAAATAGAAAACTTTAACTATTTTAAACTTGATAAAGAAAGTGGCTTAGCCAAAGCAGCAATGGCTGCATCTTTAAGTACGGTTGCATCAAGTAACTTGATGGATTTTAGCAGTGTTTTCAACTTGATTGGCGCTATTTCCGATATTGCTGCATGTTCAGGTGATATTTCTACAGCTTCTAAAGTTTTCAATAAAACTATATCTCAACCGACTTGTATTGCGCCTCCTTGGAGTAATGCTGCTGCGCGCGCGGAGGTGAAGACTGGTAAATCTGATGATGAAGACGAAAACTTCTATCAGGTAGTCGATGAAATTGGACTCGAAGATGATGACGAATCAGTCGGTTTAGAGCAAACAGTAGAAGCGGAATTTAAAGATGCCTATGATGCTATTTGTAATTGGCTTCATAGCGTCCAAAATTTAGAGCAACGAATTCGACCTTCTGCATTATTGATAGGTAAAATATGGACAAGATTCTATTTTAATATTAATAACGTTGAAGATTTACATAAAAACAGGCTGAATAAACCAAACGCTCGACTTGGCGTTATTGCTATGCACTCAAATGCTGCAAAGATCATGCGATTTAATGTTTTAGCTCTACTTCATGCTGTTTTGGTTGAGGAAAGTCTATATCATGCGGTGGAGGATAGAGACTATATTGGAGATGGTTTGCGGCTTAATCCGGTTACATCAGTAGGGGAGTTTGAGATAAAACTCAGGAATATGGATTCTGTTTTGAAGAAATCTGGAAAAACGTGGAGTGATACTAACCCACTATTTTTCCTCTTAATTAGTTGTCCTATCCTTCATCCATTTATTTTCCCATTTGGTGGTGTTAATAGTTCTCCGAAATCACTTAAAAAAGAAGAAGGATTTCGTGATCTTATTTTCAGTATTGTAGGGCGTAGTTTGTTTTCTGATGACGACTGGAATGATTTGACTGCACAATGTGATCCTGATGAAAGTAAATCTTTCGATAAAATCATTAAATCACTGAACTCGGCTACAATCGCAGGTGCAAAATACGCTGACTCAAAGTCAGCAGTGGGCGGGAGCACTCCCTCTTCTGATAACAAGGGGGACAAGTAAGGATGACCACCATATAAGGATTGGATATGGAAAGGTTCCTTCTTAACTCAACATTACTGTTGCATCGACTGAGTATAGTCTCCTTAAATGAGGCATCACTTGATGACGGGGTAGAGTCATCCGTATTTCTTACTCAATACGAACAGACGCGTAGTTTACCTGATCATATAGCCAAATCGGCATGGTCATCCTTGGAACAGCAACTCAAACAGCGAAATATGAAACTCGGCCCAGTAGCTGCCTTACGCCAGATTGCTGAAAAATTTGTTAAGAACGAGAAAGATGGCCCCAGAACCGACCTATCTTTGTTCTCGGAATGGCAAACGCTGATGAGCCGAGTGTCGTGCCTGCCAATTATGGCGTGTCATCAGGTATTTAATCCTGGCCCTGCGGCATATAGCTTTCGCTGGCCTTTATACCCTTATCACCCGACGGTTGAGGACTACATTACCCGCGAATGCCTGCACGAAACTCACCAACATCTGAATGGCAGTACCAGTGCGGAAGAATGTTGGCTAAATGCACTCAAGAACCCAGAAGTGTGTGTCAGAGATTTCGAGAAGGGCTGGGCCTCCCAAGAGATGAAACAACTCTGCGCCCAGATTGATTTTTCGCTGACGCCTGAAATCTTCAAAGATCGTTTGCAGATCGCCAGCAATATTCGCGAGATTCTTTGTCGGGTCGCTCAGGGCATGGAGTTGCCAGAGTGGAGCGCATCATTGCTGCATCCGCAGCAGTTGGCCGATAGCACAATTCTGCATCAGGGCAAGGAGTATGGGTTTGTCACAGTTTGGCCAACGGACGATAAATACAGCCAAGAATCTGAATTTTGTTGGCTAACCGGGTTGTTGGAAAAATGGCAGTATGGAGCGCCCGAAGGATTGGAGCGACTGCTGTGGATTTACCTGCTGATTCAGAATCAGTATCTGACCCTACTGGTTCAGCGAGACGATTTTTTCGGTTTTGATCAGTTCCAGAAATACACCATGACGGAGCTGAGAGAAGAAACCGAAAAATCTTTTTTGTCTCGTTTTAAACATGCCCATGGTGCTGGTGTGTATTCTCAGGTGCGTTATTTGGAAGGACGTTTTGCTCCGAAGAGCGACCCAAGCAAAATGCAAAAACTGCTCTTCAGCGTGTTAAGAGGGTATTGGGAATACCTGAGTGCTCATGTTTCTCTGGAATGGGTGCATGATAAGCCGCTGACTATGTCGCAAGTGCTCGATAATCTCGAACAGGTTGAACCTAATGGTAAGTGTGCAGAGCTGGCGCTAGTGCCGCACTTTATCAAAAGAAAGCCAAAAAATGGTGAGGTCTATCCTTACGCATTACTATTCAAGGACCTGAAGAATCAGGCCGCTATCTTGATGGACATGCTGAAGTATGAGCCGCGCTTAACACGCTGGATTCGAGGAGTGGATGCAGCTGCTAATGAGATGCACGCGCCACCAGAGTTGTTTGGGCCTTTGTTCAGGGTGCTAGCCAAATCGGGGATTGCTCATTTTACCTATCATGTTGGCGAGGACTTTCCGCATCTGATCAGTGGTATTCGATCCATTGATGATGCCTTGAGGTTTTTGCCACTACGCAATGGCGACCGTCTTGGTCACTGCACAGCCATTGGCATCACGCCTAACATCTGGAAACGTTCTTTGCCATTGTCTTTGTCCATGACCAAAGAAACGCGATTGCTCGATTTGGTGTTTATTTGGCGGGAACTTCGAAGTCATCCGGAGCTACTCCGTTACGCTAGCGATGCAGCGATCGAAGCGGTTCGTTTGGCCCATGAGGTGTTTTCGCTGGAAGAGGAAATCTCGATTACCACCCTTGACAAGGTGTTTGAGTTACGGGGTGTATTGGCTGAATCTGAAGGCTTGCTGGGTGAACTAGGTGGTCCGTTAAAACCAAAATCCCTCTGGTTGGAAGAATTCGAGCGTGCTACGGAGTTGGTTAAAAAGGCCGGCATGAAAAGGCCGTTGGAGTTGTATAAGCAATGGCTTACTTCTGACAATGTGCGAAAGCAGCGTGTTGAATACGTTGAAGTTGCGCTGGAAGATTTGCCTGATGTAGCGGTTGTTTCATTGCAACAGGCTGTGATGGCAAAAATGGCAGACCGAAATCTTGCGATAGAGTGCCCTCCGACCAGCAATACTCGTATCAGTCAGTATCGGGATGTCAGCGAACATCATATCTTTCGCTGGATGGGCTTGCCAGGTGAGGCGATTGAAGGTGACGTTCCTATGTCTATTTGTCTGGGATCTGATGATCCTGGGGTCTTCGCAGCCGATTTGAAATCCGAGTTCTATCATCTGTTCGTGGTGTTAACCCGAAAGTTCGGTTTGTCACCAGCGGAGGCTTTGAGAAAAGTTGCGGAGGTGAATGAGAATGGGCGGATTTATCGTTTTCACGATGTCAGGTAGCTCATGGATATCAGGGATTCTGTCGTTGTTCAAGATCCGCGGAGCACTATACGATACTGTCGCGGCGCTGAAGGATATGTTTATCGATCGGCATTTTGTGCTCCCGATGGTCATTTACTTGTTAATTTGGGAGAGAGTCTTGTCGTCGATGCATATCGCCCGGAAATGGCCTTGGGCCTATAGTGCCACGCATCGAAGGCCATTAAATCAGGCTATTCATCTATCATATATATCAATGGCTTACAATAGTCAGCGAACAATTAGACGGGGCCAGCGGATACCCAGAGCGCACAATAAGTTTGGCACATAACAAAACGAGTCAATCGGACTGCTCTGCCACTCGCTGCTTTAAACGTTAATGTCCGCAATTCGTTCAAAGCCATCACTCCATCTGAAGTAAAACCCCCAAACCAACACCGGTCACTGCGGAGTGAGCATTCAAGAGTGAGCGCGGGAGGCGCGAACGGGCGAACGCAGTAGTTGCCGGTGGTGGTTCGTGCCATATCTGCATTGGCTTTCATACCGGTAGCTTGAAGTGAAACTTCCGCACCAAAAACAAAACGCAGCAAAAGCTGCGTTTTTTTAAAGTGTTGTATCTGATGCTGTTACAGCCCAGGCTTTTGAAAAAACCACTAAAACCACAACACAATCAGATAGCTAGATCGCAAGCGTATCGGATGATGTTAAACCTTACATCTCAATATACTGCGGCCAGCCCAGCAATGGGTTTTGCATACCTTGTTTATGTTCAAAAGCATCCAGCTGTTCTGGTGAAGCGTTGGCTAATGCCTTTTCGCGGTATTTCACCGCAAAGTTCAGAGTTTTGAGCAGCGCTTGTGCGAAGTTTTGCCCTATATCGGGGCGGATGGCTTCGCTGATACCTGCTGGCAGTTCGGCCAGGGCTACTTCGGTTTGCAGCTGTAAATAAGCCACGTCAAACCAGCGGTCCTGTAACTCCACCTGGCGGATGCGCTGTTTTAAGTCCTGTTTTACTTTGCTGTGGCCGCAAACCACGCGGTAAATCACCACTTCGGCCAGCATGGCTTCCAGGTTAAAGTGCTCAAAAGGGTCGAGCACTGTTTGCTGGAAAAACTGCTGTTTCAGCACGGTAATGGCATTGCGGCGGTTGGCTTCCAATAGTGCATTTTGATAAATCTGCCAGCCTTGCCACTCTTCGGCGTCCGGCGGGCTGGAAATATCATTGAGCAGCTGCTCGTCCACCTCACCAAACAGCGATTTACGGTTGGGTTGTTTGCTGCTGACCATAACCAGCATGCTCCAGCCTTTTTGAAAAGGTTTCATCACGCTGTCGGGGCTGGTCAGCAGTTGCAATGCTTTTTGCACATCCTGACCGCTGAGTTCTGCCAAACCTAAGCTAATCACACCAATCACATCGTGAGCGGCTTGCTCCAGCAGGTGCATTTTGTATTTGTTGTAAAACTTGTCGGCAAACTTCAGGCTCATCAGCACAGCTTTGTTTTTAATTTGCGCCAGTTCAGCATTGCTCAGTTGCTGCTGTTCCTGCGCCTGTCGCAGCACTTTGCTGAAAAACGGGCCTTGATTGCTATCGCGTATCGCTAACTGCATGGCAAACCTTAATCCAGAAAACTAAACATCTCGTCCACTTCGGCGTATTCGTCGGTGGCCTGATTTTTCTCTTTGGCTTGCATCACCAGCTCAGTGGCAAACTTATTGATAATATTTTCCCAGCCGGAGTTCTCGTTGCGGATCAGGCTTTTAATCGACTGTTCCACTTCAGGGGTCAGCTGGCGAATCAGCGCCAATAAACTGCGTGGGTCGTCAAAACCCAAACCATGCACTTCTTCGTTTAAATGCCGTTCGGTGTAGCTCACCGCTTCTTCTAAATCCTGCTCTTCTTCGTGCAGAATGTCATGAATTTCGTCTTCATCTTCAATCACTTCACCGCGGTATAACTCGATAAAAGGAATGGACAGATAAAACAAACCGGCCGGATCTTCGGCAATACACTCGAGAATTTCGGCTTGTTTTTCTTCGGTTTCCTGAGTGCGGATCAGGTAAGTTAAAAAATCAAAAGTATGCTGTTTTAATTCTTCAGCGTTATTTTTGATTTTTTCTTCCCAATACAACGGCTGCTGACACACGATGTCGCGGATTTTTTCCACTGTCATCAGCTCAGAAATAATCGAAGGGAAGGAAATATCGTGTTGGCTGTTAATTTGTGTCAGCGTTACAATGTCAATATTTTCAATGACTTCAACCAGCTGGGCGTCTGACATTGTATTGGCCATCAGCTCAAATCTTTTGCTGGCCTGCTTAGGTTCAACCACGGCCAGTTCTTTAATTTCCGCAACTGCAATCTCAATCAGACTATTCATCAGCGACCTTCCCGTTTAAAGGTAATTTCATCATATTGATCATCATAACCTTCTTCGTCTTCATCATCATGACCGTCGTAATCGTCAGCTGCTTCGTCACGCTCGTCACTGTAATCTTCTTCTTCTTCGTAATCTTCGTCGTCATCCTGCCGGCCCTTGCTGCGTGGTGCCGGGGCTGCAGTTTCATTCGACAACATAAAAAGCACGGCACAGGCTTCAATCAGCAGGCTTTCGTTATAAGCACGGATGGTTTTTACCAGTGCTAAATCGGCGTTATTAAAAGCCACTGTGGTTTTAAAATCATCCCAGGCCGGGGCATTGCCGGTTTTTAACCACTGCGACCATTTTAGTTTGGCCTCACCCGGAAACTTCACCCGGCCATAGAGTGCCACCGGCAAATATTCCGGCACCGACTGCAGCATATCCGGTGCAGCCTGCAAAATACCTTTAATTTGTTCAGTAAAAGCGGCCAGTGCTTTGGGCCTGTCCGGGTCGTTATAAGATTCAATGTTTTCATAAGCATCGCTTTTGAGTTGTTCCAAGCGTGCTGCGTTAAATTTCTGGCTCATGGTGGGTCCTGCTATGCTGTGTGCGACCAGCGCTGTGGCATGGTTCCGGCTGCGGTCTGTCCGCTCAAATCTGGTTTTGGCTGCTATTACTGCGGCGGATAATATTGCTCCCACAGCTCCTGCATGGCGGCTGTTGGGTCCGGCACTATCACGTTATTAAAATCTTTAATAAAAGCTGCGCGTTGTTTTGGATCTGACAATACGTCATAGGCTTCTTTTACCCTTTGCAGCTGCACAACGGCTTGCTCTTTTTCATCTTCAGAGCTGTTTTGTAATTTATCCGGGTGGTATTTGTTCGACAGCCTTTTATAGGCTTTTTTAATCTCTTCTTCGCTGGCGCTGGCTTTAACCCCAAGCACACGGAAATAGTTGATCATACAAGGTTCCTGCAGAGGGCGGACTGCATTGTTGCTGTTGCGATCGCGCTGACCGGTGAATGCGGCGATCATAGCAGAAAACCGGCCTTTATCAGCAGGCTAATCTGCGTCCATTAAACATTGTTGTAACTGGCTGACCGTTTCGACCACTTGCCAGGCGCCGGCAAAATCATAATGGCGGCAAAAACTGTGTTTAAGCACCACACAACGTAACCCGGCGGCCATGGCGGCCTGCAGGCCGCGCGGTGAGTCTTCTACCACTATGACTTGCTGTGCTTTTTGGCCGCTTTGTGCCAAACCGCGTAAATAAGGCTCAGGATGGGGCTTGCCCCGCTGCACCTCATCACCGGTCAGTACAAACTGAAAATATGGCAATAAGTTGCTGTGCCTGTGGATCAGTTCAAAATGCTGACGATGTGCGCTGGTGACAATGCCATGTTGATAACGCGGTTTGAGTTGTTCAAACAGCGCCGCCATACCTGGCACTGGGGCAATATTCAGTTCACTGAGCATACTGGCGTAACGGCGGTTGCGCTCCAGCCGCAGCGGGGCAATTTCAGCTTCAGTCAGTGGCTGCGGCAATAAATGCCAGGCGCCGATGTTATCGAGTAAAAAACACTGGAAAAACTGCTGTTCGGTCAGCTCCAGACCCAGTGGCCGATAAAAGTCGCGGTTGCATTGGTAATACAGCACTTCGGTATCAACCAGCACCCCGTCGTTGTCCCACAATATAAAATTGGCCATGCTGCTGCCTGTGGCATTAAAAATTGTGGCGATTATTCACAGCAGTTTACAACAGCGCAAGTTGAATGCGGCCGGCGAACAGCATTTGCTGCTGTGGTCTGCTCCGGGCGGCAAACTTGCGTTTTTCTGAAAATCACCGACAATGCCGCCATTGCAGCACCCTTGCTTGCAGCAAGCTTTAAAAGGCCACCTGATGCAGATAATGCCAACCAAAATTCCTGATGTGTTGATATTACAACCGCGCGTTTTTACCGACGAGCGTGGTTATTTTTTGCAGAGTTTTCAGCAACAGCAATATGAACAGTTGTTATCAAGGCCGCTGAATTTTGTGCAGGACAACCATTCTCATTCCAAAGCCGGTGTGTTGCGCGGTTTGCATTATCAGTTGCAACAGCCGCAGGGCAAGCTGATCCGGGTGGTGCAGGGGGAAATTTTTGACGTGGCTGTAGATTTGCGGCGTTCGTCGCCCACTTTCGGTCATTGGGTGGGGCAGCTGTTATCGGCAGAAAATCAGCAGCAGCTGTGGATCCCGGAAGGTTTTGCCCATGGTTTTTTAGTGTTGTCAGAAAGTGCTGATGTGCATTACAAAACCACAGATTATTACAACCCGGCTGCCGAGCGCAGTATCAGATTTGATGATGTACAGCTTGCTATTGACTGGCCGCTTAAAGGCACGCCGTTATTGTCGGCTAAAGATGCTGCAGCGCCGGCTTTTGCCGACGCTGCCTATTTTGATTAATGCTTTCAGCCGCTTCCTTCAGGGCTGATAAGTGACGGTAAATAAGGTTTGGGCACCCGGCAAATGTCGTTGTGTTTCTTTATTGGCAGCCGTGATAAACACATGTGGAATACCGGGTAACTGCGGTAATAGCTTCATATAATCAAAAGGTTCCGGGGCTTTTTTCAACAGCAGGTGATCAGGCGTGCCGCCCAGTTCAATTTTCCGGTATTGATAAGCCGGAAACTGCTGTTGATACCAGGCCAGGATCTCAGTGGCAGACGCCGTTGAGGCAAAAGATACGCCGGGCAGGCTTTTGATACTCTGATCGCCGAATTGCACCATGCCCTGCGCCGGTAAATGCACCAGCACTTTACTACCAGGATACATAGGCGCCGGAATATTGGCCGTGGTGCCCTGACTGGCGTTCACCAGCAGATCCACGTTCGAGCGCAGTTGTGCTATGCCTTCCTGCTGCAATTTATTGGTTAACTGTTCAATTTGCATTTGTTCGGCGGCCGTTGGCTCTTTGTCGCCAATTTGGTCAAACAGCGCGGCCAGCTGAGTTTCGGCCGAAGATTGCTGTTGCTGTGCCTGAGCTGCCAGTTGTTCACACTTTTGTACTGCCGCTTTTGACACCCCAGTTTTTTGGATCAGCTGAGTTTTGACACATTGTTCACTGGGCATGCCATTGGCAGCGAGCGGGCATTGCTGCAAAGCACTGGCTAAATGTTGTTTTAAATTGCTGCTACTGACGCCGCTGCAGTTGGCGACCTGCTGTAATAAGCCGGACTGCTCGGCCATTTGTAATAACATTTGTTGTTGTGCTGCTGGCATCGTTTGGGCATTGAGACTGGCAGAAAACAACAGCACTGTGCTCAGGCCGAACATTGGTAATAACAAAGTTTTGAACTGATACATATCGCTATCTCCTTGCTGCAAAAGTGAAAAACACAGTATCTGGCAGTTTGCTGACTATCGGATGAATAAACTCTACCAAATTATTATTGTTTACATATTTGTTTACAAAATGTAGTCGCAGCATCATAGCCTGACTGTTATAACAGCAAAACTGGTTTTGAATGGCTCAACAAGGAATTGACATATGATAAAAAAAATCTTCTTGGTTGCCGCTTGTGTTTGTGCACTGCAGGTGCAGGCACAAAGTGGCGAAAAGGTATCGATGTCCAGCAGCGCTTATGATGGTAAATACAAAGCTGCACTGCGGATGGCTGAACACGAAAAAAGCGGTAAAGCTTTTGAACCTATGCTGGAATATGCCAAATATGGCGAAAAAACAGCACAATATCTGGTCGGAACTTATTATCTGGCTGGTATCGGCACCGAACCTAACCCGACCGAAGGTTTAGTCTGGCTGGGGGTGGCACTGGAGCAAAAAATTCCGGATTGGCAACGCCGTTACGACGCTCTGACCGCCAAGTTATCCGATGAACAGAAAAAAATGCTGGCAGATTTAACCGCTGAGCGAAAAAAACTCTACGGTGCAGAAGCACAGATAATGAAATGCCGGCTGGAAGCACCACAAATAGGCTCCAACATGCGGCAATTTGTTTGTGCCAAAGTGCGGGACTCCAATCAAAGGGTAACAGTGGTCAAATATAAAGAACAAGCATAAATGGTGATTGCTGAGCGATAGAAACGACAACGCGGCGAAAGCCATGTTGTCGTTTTTACGGCAAAAAGAACATCACACCAAGCGGATTTGATACCCGGTGTTGTCGACACACAGTGGCTCTGTTTGTTGCTGTTTGAAGGCGCTGAAAATGGTGCTTTTAGGCAGATGTATCAGCGATATGTTGGCAAATATCAGCTACGGCTGGCGCCAGATGACATCAGACTGACAAATTTGTGATATTTATTTTTCCCTGCTTTCACTGCGACCCGCTGAGGCTAGAGTGAGCTGTGGCTGTTCAGGCCATAGCTTAACCCTCAGAAGGACGAACCGATGAAAATCAGGAATATCAGCATTTGTGTTATTTGTGCGCTTGGCCTGCAGGCACTGGCAAGTGGTGTTTTGCAGGCGGCAGAACCTATCCGGCCACCAGAATCTTTAGAGCTGGTGCATCCACTGGTGTACAGCTATGACGAAATGTTTCATTTTGATATCGAAGCTTATCTGGCTAGTCAGGCGCCGCATTTGTTGCCTTATGCCGAACCTATTTCCCATTGGGCCGGTTACAGCAGTATCAGCCCGCGGGTGCTTATTACGCTGATTGAGCAGCACAGCGGCATCATAACGGATGCCAAAGCGGATGAGGCCAGAATACAGCGGCCCTTTGCGTCTTTGTCAGCAAAACTTGGTTTTAATGCGCAGTTGCAGGACGTGAGCCATCAGTTGGCCGAGCGTATTTACAGCGGTCAGAAGCGGCCGGAAGCCCAGGAGTTTTTACAAAACCATGATGCCGATCCACTAGGTTATCTGTTTAGCCAGAACTCAGAATTCGCAAAACCCGTGGTGCAACAGGTCCGTTTTAATCAGTTGTATCAAAAGCTGTTTGCCGAAGACTTTAAAGCGGCGCAGGTAAAAATCCTCCAGCCACAGTCGATGTTACTGGCCGGTCCTGCCAATGGTTTTTTACAGTTTCCCTTTCCGACCGGCCAGTCCTGGCATGTGGGCGGTGCTCATACCAATACCGGCTCCGGCAGTTATCCAATGTCATCGCTGGATATGAGCCAGGGTGGGGGCTGGGGCAGTAATCAGTCCGGTGTCTGGGTGGCGGCTTCGGCCGGTGGTAGTTTTAAACGGCATTCGTCCTGTTTTGCCGAAGTCGTGCATAGTGGCGGTTGGTCAACCACTTATTATCACCTGATGAATATTCAGTACGGCACAGGGGCCACAGTGTATAAAAACACCCGCATAGCCAACCCGGCGAACAGCCAGGCGCAGGCCTTGTGTAACGGTGGTTCTTCTACCGGCCCCCACCAGCACTGGAGTTTAAAACAAAATGGCAGTTGGACCCATTTGCATGGTGTGTATTTGTCGGGCTGGCAAATTACCGCTACCGGCAGCAGTTACGACACCAATTGCAGCCGTTATTACCTGACAAAAAACGGGGTCAAACGTTGTGCCGGTTATTTTAGTCATTAACAGCCAGTGGCTGAAGTTGCTGGTTTTTCAGACTGACCAAAAATACCTGATTAGAAGCCTGATGGCGTTTTTGGTCGTAATGAAGTTCAAAATCATAAAGTTGCTGAGCCGGTAGTGTTTTTAATAAACAGTTGCGGCTGACATCGGCTGAACATTGTTGCAGCGCCTGCACCAGCAGTGTTGCTGCAGCAAAACCTTCAAAAGCAATATCACTCAGGGGGATCTCCTGCCCTGCCGCCTCGCGGTAAGCCCGCGCTAAATCAGACTGGTTGCTGACCGGATCCGGCATCACCATGGAGGCCACTACTTTATCCTGGCTGCCGAGCATCAGTGCCAGCTCAGACACACCGGTAAAAGACACCACACTGTACACAGGGCGGAATTTTTTCAGGTTTGCCAGTTTAATCGCCTGTGCCAGCACCTGATAAGTGCCCACTGTTAACACCAGTTCCGGCTGGTATTGCACCAATTGTTTCACTGCCTGACTTAAGTCGCTGCTGTTGCGCTGAAATCTGCTGATCACCAGGGGTTTAATGCCGCGATAGCTTAATTCAGTTAAAAAATTTTGTTCCAGTGTGGCGCCAAACTCGTCGGCCTGAATTAATAACGCAATTTTGCGCAGCTGTTGTTGATCCACCAGATATTTGATTTGGGCTTTGGCTTCTTCGGCATAACTGGCGCGGAAATTATAAATAAAATGGTCATTTTGCTGACGTAATAAGTCGGCGCCGCTAAATGGCGCCAGATAAGGTATCTGTTCGTGCCTGACCATCGGCAGCACAGCACTGGAGGTTGGGGTGCCAATATAACCAAATAAGGCCATCACCTGATGGGAGAACAGCAGCTGCCTGGTGTTGGCCACAGTGCGTATTGGTTCATAACCATCATCCAGTGCTACCAGTTGTAGTGGTCGACCGGCAATACCACCCTGTTGATTTTGCTTTTGAAACACCAGTTCGGCGCCATGGCGGTAACTTAACCCCAGCTGTGCTGCAGGGCCGGAAAAAGGCGCAGACATACCAAGGCGAATAGGCGATTGATCTTCTGCTACAGCCGCAAAACTGCCGAGCCATAACAGCAACAGGAGAAATCGCCACATCAATACAATAACCACCCTGAGGTTTATAAGCTGAGGTTAAATCTGAACTTGTCCGAACTATAGCCTAAATCCATCAGCACCTGTCTGTATTGATACAGGTCAGGGGATCTGCTTCCAACTGCGATTCAGATCCAACAATAACACTGGATACGGCTTGTTGCATGGCACGGATCAAAGCCCTTTTGCCGGTATGGCCCGATCCCAGGTTTTGCCAGCTGTGTTTTTGCCAGAGTTTTTTCACAAAAATGTCGGTGATCTCTGCGGGAATGTGTTGATAATACCGGTTAAACCAATGCAATAACCAGACTTCCACTAACTCATAAGGCCTGTGCCCTGCGCTGAATAACTCTAGTTGCGCAAGTGCTGTGGCCGGCAAGGCAATTTCAGGCGGTGTTGCAAGCTGTATTGCCAGAGCCGGACACAACTGGCGCTGGCTGTCGGCCAGTTGCCAATATAGCTGCTGGCTAAACTGTTGCTGTAAAAGCTGTACTGTGGCCTGCCACTGGGGTTGCAAGGCTTTGAGCATCAGCACCGAAGCTTCACTGCTGGCTTGTTCGGCTTGCTGGCTGAGTTTGACCGGCCGATAACCGGCACCTTGCCAGAAGTTCAGCAAAACACTGGTGCAGCCAAAGCTGCTGCCCAAAAGCGCCACATCGGTGTTGGCAAAATATTGTTGCAGCAGCGTCAACATCGTTGTGCCAAGCCCCTGCGACTGCAGCACGGGGCTGACGGCAATACGCTGAATGCGCGTCATTTTCAGGCGGGCCAGTTCCGGGCTTGCCAGATGAAAAGCCAGACTTTGTGCCATTAAATGGCCTTGCACCCGGCGTTCGCCCTGATAAACCTGCTGGCATAAAGCGGCTGGTAAATCACCTTCCAGACTGATCACTGCACAAGCCAATAGCGCATCCTGCTGCCACAAGGTAAAAAGTTGCAGCGCCGGGTTATCCAAAAGTGCCCATAAATCTGTGGTGCTGGTTTGATAATGCGCCAGGCTGAGCAGTGCCATCATTTGCGCAAACCGGGGCTGTTGCGCCAGTTCAGCCTGTGGGATGTGCTTTAGCTGCAGGGGCAGTGCGGGCTGATATTGTGGCAGCTGATATTCGGTGGCTAATAAAAAGCTGTTAAAAATCAATTGTTCCAGCGGGCAGTCGGCGGCGTAACGAATGGCTTGTTGTAACTGAAATTTTTGCCAGCCAGGGCAGTGGGTATCCAGATAAGGCTGAAACTTTAATAAAAAACCGCGGCCTGTGCCTTCATAACCATGTTCGGTGCTTGCCAGCACAACCCGGCTGTAATGGGCTACCAGTTGCTGTAGCTGAGGGGTTGGAATGGCCGCTGCTTCGTCAATCAGCAATAAATCAAGTTTGGGTTTTTCCGCCAGTAACAAATCCACAGGCCAGAAGCTAAGCGCCAGCTCAGTGTCTGGGGCAAGCTGCTGCAGCTGTTGTTTGGCCATGTGAAGCGCCACTACGGCGTTGTCGGGGTGAGGTGCACAAATGGCCAGCCGGGTTTTGCCCTGATGTTGCAACTGCGCTGCTGCAATACCAAGGGCCGCCGATTTACCGCGGCCGCGGTGTGCAGTTAACAACAAAGGCCGGCGCCTGTGGCCGGACAACATCTGGAAAATTGCTGTGACGGCCTGTTGCTGGTGCCTGCTTAAATAAGGGGGCTCAGGCTGCTGCACTTCGACATTTGAGGTGTCCGCTGCTGGCCAGGCGAGATCCTGCAGCAGCAGGTTATCGCGGCATACCAGCCAGTTATGTTGCCTGGTTTTGTGAAGCCAGCTTTGTAAAAATGCCGAAGGGCCGGCTTCATCAGGATAAGAGCGCAGTTTTCCGGCTTTAGGATTGGGCTGCGCTGACCAAAGCTCAGGGGCTGGGCTACATAACAGCCATAATCCTCCGGCTTTTACACAACCAGCGCTGGCTGCGACTAAATCCCAGTCGATACCTTGCCAGGCGTCAATCACAAGCACGTCACATTCAGTGCCCAGCAGCTGAGATTTGCGCTCTATCTGCTGAAATTGCAACAAAGGGCAAGCCTGCTGCACTTTAGTTAAAGGCGCGCCGAGCCAGAACACTTTAGCCTGTGGTGGCTGTGTTTTTAGTAACGCCAGCAGCAATGGATGACTTGCGGCTGTTTGCTCAGTGGCTTCGGTGGTGTGTTCAGTTGCCACAGGACTTGTCTGTAACCAAAGCGGTAAACGCCAGCCCAGCGCCTTGCATTGCTGCTGCCGCGTTAATAACAGCGTTGGCAAAGAGGCCGCAGTCGGGCTGGCAGTCATGTTAAATCGCCTCTAACCTGGCATAAGCTGTGACCAGCCATTTGCTGCCTAAATCGTCAAAATTCACCTGGATCCTCGACTGATTGCCGGTGCCTTCGTAGTTCAGCACTGTACCTTCACCAAATTTTTCGTGAAACACCCGCTGGCCCAGTTTAAAACCGGTGTTTTCAAAAGCGCTGTGGGTGGCGGCGCTGCCAAAACGGTTAAATTGGGTTGGCCGGCTGACACTGGTGGTCAGGCGGATTTCTTCGACATATTCGGCCGGAATTTCGCGTAAAAACCGTGACGGCTTGTTGTATTGCTCCTGACCATATAACCGGCGGCTTTCGGCGTGGCATAAATACAGTTTTTGCATAGCGCGCGTCATGCCGACATAACAAAGCCGGCGTTCTTCTTCGAGCCTGGTTGGGTCGTCGCCTGATTGCTGGCTTGGGAACATACCTTCTTCCAGACCACAAACAAATACCAGCGGAAATTCCAGGCCTTTGGCGGTGTGTAAAGTCATCAGCTGCACAGCGTCTGAATGTTCTTCGGCCTGATATTCACCGGCTTCCAGCGCCGCCTGGGATAAAAAGGCCGACAGCGGACTCATTTCTTCATTGGCGGCAAAGTTCTGGTTGGCGCAGGCGTTTACCAGCTCGTTTAAGTTTTCAATGCGGGTTTGGGCTTTTTCGCCTTTTTCCGCCTGATACATGGTATAAAGGCCAGACTGGTGAATCACATGGTCGGCTTGTTCATCCAAAGGCAAGTCGCGGATGTCGTCGTCCAGTTTATTGATCAGCTCCATAAAAGCGGATACTGCATTGGCAGCGCGGCCGGTTAGCTCTTTCTGGAACAACATCTGCTGCAGGCTTTGCCATAAAGTTTGTTGTTCACGACGGGCAAATTCCCGCACTTTATCCAGGCTGGAGTCGCCAATACCACGGGTTGGGGTATTGATAATACGCTCCAGCGCAGCGTCGTCCTGCCTGTTGTTAATCAGCCGCAAATACGCCAGTGAGTCTTTAATTTCCTGACGTTCATAAAAGCGCAGGCCGCCATAAATGCGGTAGTTCATCCCGTCCTGAATTAAGGCTTCTTCCAGCACCCGCGACTGGGCGTTATTGCGGTACAACACTGCTGCTTCAGTGAGTTTGCCACCCTGACGGCGCCACTCACGAATGCGGCTGACAATAAAACGGGCCTCATCCAGTTCGTTAAAGGCGGTGTACAGCGAAATCGCTTCACCGTCGTCGCCGTCTGTCCATAGGTCTTTGCCTAAGCGGCTGTTATTATTGGCAATAACAGCGTTAGCTGCTTTTAAAATGGTGCCGGTTGAGCGGTAGTTTTGTTCCAGACGGATAGTGACAGGTTCCGGGAAGTCTTTTAAGAAAGTCTGGATATTTTCCACTTTGGCACCACGCCAGCCGTAAATGGACTGGTCGTCGTCGCCCACTATCATCACGCGGGCATGGTTGCCGGCGAGCAGTCGCAGCCACTGGTATTGAATGGCGTTGGTGTCCTGAAACTCGTCGACCAGAATTTGGCGAAAACGCTGCTGATAATGGCTGCGGATTTCGCTGTTGTTTTTCAGTAGCTCAAAACTACGCAGCAGAATTTCGGCAAAATCGACTAAACCGGCGCGGTCGCACAGGTCCTGATAAGCGGCGTAAATTTTAATCATGGTTTCTAAACTAAAATCGCCACCATGCGCCATTTTATTCGGGCGCTCACCTTCATCTTTGCGGCCATTAATAAACCACTGAATTTGTTTAGGCGGCCAGTGTTTTTCATCGAGGTTCAGCGCTTTGAGCACCCGGCGCACCAAACGGTATTGATCGTCCGAATCGATGATTTGAAAACCCTGTGGCAAATTGGCTTCAGCATAATGGGCGCGTAGCATACGGTGGGACAAACCGTGGAAAGTACCCATCCATAAGTTGTTTAAACTCACCCCCACTGTTTGTTCAATACGGGCGCGCATTTCCTGGGCTGCTTTATTGGTAAAAGTCACGGCCAGCAAACTATAAGGTGCCACACGTTCAACCTGCATCAGCCAGGCCAGCCGGTGCACCAGCACCCGGGTTTTGCCCGAGCCGGCGCCGGCCAGAATCAGCATATGCTGGCTGGGCGCAGCCACTGCATCACGCTGTTTGTCGTTTAAACCATCAAGTAATAAAGAAACGTCCATTGAGCTCGCCTATGGATAAATGTACAGGGGTACTGAGATAACGGCAGTATATCAGGGCTTGCCAATGGGCTAAACCCGTTTGTTGTTGCTGTGAATGACTTACCCAGGATGGAGTACAATCACAAATGTGTATTGAGATCTATTCTCAGTTGCATTCGCATTTGTTATGCTGCGCGCAAATTTTGCCCCGGAACAAAAGTTATGTTGTTGCTGTTTACTGCTGCTGCCACTGTCAGTGTGATTAATGGTGTTGAACATATGGAAGTGACTCAGCGCAAAGCTGAGTATCAGTTAACCAGTCAGGTTGATGTGCGTTTATTAACACGGGAGGAGTTAACCCGTTACGGTGACCAATCGTTGGCAGAAGCTTTGTCCCGTATTCCGGGTTTGTTGCTCAGTGGCCCACCGGGCAAAGGCAAAGATTTACGCTTAAAAGGTTTAGATAAAGCCTATTCACAGATTTTAATTAACGGCAAACCCGTGCCTGGCAATGGGGAAAAACGTGAATTTGATTTAAGCAGTATTCCACTGGCCTGGGTAGAGCGGGTGGAAGTATTACAGGCCGCTGACGCTACAGTGTCTGGTGCTGGTGTCGGCGGCACCTTAAATATTGTGTTAAAAGACCACCGCAGCAGTGATGAGTTGCAACTGACTACCCGCTATCTGCAAGGCAATAGCTGGCAACCGGCTTTGTCTTATTCCCATGCTTTTCAACAAGGTGATTTCCGTGGCCGGTTAGGGCTGGATTACAGCGAAGTAGACGCCGACAAACGCAAAATTAAAGTGGCCACCCCAGCCAAAGGTGATGCCACACAAAGCACTGAAACCGAAGATAAAGCAGAAAAACGTGCTGGTTTAACTGCGGATGTGCAATATGCCGTGAATGACAAAACCCAGCTGAGTAGTCAGGCGCGTTTTATTGGTAAACAAGAAGACAAAGTTAAACTGACACCCAGCACTAAAGGCGGCAAAACCGACAAAACAGTGTTGGAAACCGAAGACAAACAAAACAGATTCAGCTGGTTTGATAACAGTATCAGCCATCAGTTGGCTGCTTCTACCCTGACGGCTGATTTTAGTTACCGTCAGCAGCAGGAAGACAAAGACAAACTGAATATTGAAACCGACGCCAAAGGCAAAATAAAACAAACAGCGGAAACAGAAGAAAAACGCGAGCAGCTGCGTTCTTTAGGTTTGCGCTGGGCCGATGATGCCATAGTGCTGGGAGCCGAGCAGCAATGGCGTGACAGATACCGCTTAAAATACAAAAACTTAGTTTTAAGTGGTAATAAAGACAGTTACGACTTCAGCGAAAATCAGTCGTCATTATTTGCCCGTTACAATTTTAAGGCGCTGGGCAAATGGAGCCTGGGTTTAAGAGCCGAGCAGATGGACAGAGAAGCTGTGCTGAATGGCCAGGACTACAGCGCCGACAACAGCTGGGATCTGCTGCCTAACCTGAAGTATCAACAAGGGCTGGGTCAGGGATTTAAATTCCGCAGTTCGGTTAGCCGTTCAGTACGCTGGCCCAAATTTGACGATATGGTGCCTTTTACCGAACTGAAATCCGGTTCTTTAACGGATCCGGACAAAATGGGCAACCCGGATCTGGCGCCGGAAAAAGGCTGGGGGCTGGATAACTCGTTATTGTGGGGGCAAGAGCAATCGGAATACGAAGTTTATGTGAACAGACGCTGGGTAAAAGACTTAATTATCAATAACACAGCTCTGGACACCCAAACGGGTCGTTATGTGCAAAAACCAACCAACATCGCTTCAGGCATCACGTCTGGCTGGGGTTTGCGTTTTTCTCAGCCGCTGACCGAACAACTGTTGCTTGCTGGCAGTGCCGACTGGCAAAAAGTAGCGGCTGCCGCTGCTGCCACTGAGTTTAATCAGGTGCCCCAGATGTTTGCCAAGCTGAATCTGGACTGGAAAATTACCGACAACTGGCAGGCTGGTGTATCAACGGGTTATCAGGACAGTATGGAAAAAACCGAGCTGACCGCCACCCAGCGTAGCCTGGAGCTGGAAGCCAGTATGACAACTTTGGATTTGTACAGCAGCTACAGCTTTGCGCACAATGGCAAATTAAGTTTGTCGCTGCTTGGTGCCAATAATCCGAAAAAACAAAAAACCAAAACGACCTGGAATTTAGCGGGTGCCCAGCAGCAACACGACTGGGAAACAGAGCAGAGTGCGCGCGAGTGGGTACTCAATTACAACCTGGCTTTTTAAGGAACAATGCAGATGTGGCGTAAATTACATGTGTGGGGTGGGGTGCTGATTGCAATTCCGATGTTGATCATTGGGGTCAGTACTATTTTTATTGCCCATGGTGATGCCTGGGGGGCCAAACAAATCACTTTTGGTGAAGTAAAACCAGATGCGGAGTTAAAACGGGTTTTAACCACTGCCCAGGGCATTATGCTGGGTGGCAAACAAGGTGTAGTGCTGCTGGATGACACCGGCCAGGTGAAACAAAGCTGGTTGCCCCAGCTGGATATCAAAGCGCTGCGTGAGCTGAATGGTCAGGTGTATGCTTCCGGCAAAATGGGCTTGTATCAGCAGCAACAAGATGACTGGTTACAGCTGTATCAGGGTGATGTGGAAGACATGACGTTGCAGCAAGGCAAACTGACGCTGCTGGTGAAACATGTTGGTTTAGTGCAGCAACAAGGGCAGGAATGGCAAGTATTGCGTGCTGACAGCGGTAAAGAAGAAGCCCGCAATCTGGATAAGCTGATGATGGATTTGCACAGTGGTAAAGCCATTTTTGGCACATATGACTGGATTTGGATGGACGTGCTTGGGGCTTATATCATTATTTTTACCCTGACAGGCGTCTGGTTGTGGTCGCGGCGCTCGCAGTTTTAATTCTGCTGATTGTTCCTTCGGTATGGTGCTGCTGGTTAACCTGGCGGCACCTGCGTTTTTTAGCGGCAGAAAAACAACAGAAAAAGCGGTTACACCTCAAAGTGTTGCGGCTAAAACGGCAACAACATTATCTGTTAATCACTTTGGCACACCCAGAGGGCCGGCCCTTGCCAAGGGCCAAAGCCGGCCAACATCTGCTGCTGTATTATGATGATTTACAAGGTAAACCCGTAAGCCGGGCTTATTCCCTTGCCAACGACTGTCACCACCGTCACTTTTACCAGCTGGCGATAAAATGCGAAAAAAATGGCCGCTTAAGTCAGAGTATTTTTCAAAAGCTTAAACAAGGTGATTTGCTCTGTACCAGTTACCCCAAAGGGCATTTTTTACTGCAAAACAGTAACAAACCGCTGGTGCTGATAGCTGCCGGTGTGGGTATTACCCCGATGCTGGCTATGGCTTATCAGGCGATACGGCAGCAGCGTCTTTGGCTGCCGGGCAATTTGTTAAAACGCCCCCTTTCACAACGCCACATGCCAAAGCGGCCAATGCCAAAACGAAAAATCACACTGGTTTATCAGTGCCGCGACGCCTCACAATTGTTATATCACCGTTTATTACAACGTTTGCCGGGCCTGAACTATGTGCCGGTGCTGAGTCAGCCTGATGCAAACTGGCAAGGTAAAAGCGGCCGGGTTGATATGCAGTATTTATTACAATTGGGTGGCAAAGATGGCCATTATTATTGCTGCGCCTCAGCGGCGATGACAGAACAATTGGCGGCTGATTTTTCCGCTGCGGGAGTAACGCATTTTTCCTATGAGCTGTTTAGTGCCGGCATCAGCAGTCAGAGTTTTTTAATCAGTTATCAACAAGGGCAACAGCAAGTTCATGCCGATTCCGCCGGTTTTGCCACTGTGCTGGATGCACTGCTGGCAAGTGGGGCCACTATTGCAAGTGATTGCCGGGGTGGCTCTTGTGGATTATGCAAAAAACGCCTGATCAGCGGCCAATGTAAACAAGTACTGGAAGCAGCCGCCAGTTGCCGTGCTGACGAAGTACTCACCTGCTGTATTCAACCCTTGTCAGATTTAACCTTGCTCGACACCGCCATCTGAGCCGCTGTTTGTTGGCCTGCAAACTTAAAACTGAAGCGCTACCGCAACATCTGAAACAACCACAACAGTAAAAACCGCACGTCAGCACAACTGTTTGTTATGCTGCGAAAAAAACAACAATATAGGTGCACAATGCGGGTGAAGGGGCGGAGGAGCAACAGCAGCAGCTGGCAAACTTTATTGGCGCTGGCTTTTATCGGTGGGCTGGTCGCAGCGGCCTTGATGCATTGGCTGCCCTGGTGGCTGTTTTGCCTGATGGTCTTGCTGAATCTGGCGGTACTTTATGCTTTGATCTTTGCCCAAAACCACTTTTCTGCCCTTACATAAATAGGCTGATGATGAGCGCAAAAAAACTACTGCTGGTGCCAGGTACCTTATGTGATGAACGTTTGTGGTTGCCTATGCTCAGCACCACTGCCGGGCAGCAGCTGCAAAGCGCTTTTACAATACAACATGCCAATATCTGGCAAGCGCAACACCGCGCTTTGATGCTGGATGCTATTGCCAAAGCTGAAGCAGAACATCTGGTTGGTTTTTCACTGGGTGGATATTTATTGCTGTCGCATGCAATTTCTGCGGCAGCAACAAAGCCAAAGCACATAAAGTCGTTGGTGCTGATAGCCTGCAGTGCCAGCGCTTTAACGGCAGAAGAGCAAAAAATGCGGCAACAAACGCTGAACTGGTTACAACATCATCGATATCAGGGCATGTCGCAAAAAAGGCTTAGTGAATTTGTGCACCTGTCGCAGCTGAATAATCCGGCAGTGACAACACCGATTCTTGCGATGGATAAAGAACTTGGCCATCAAGTGCTACTGAATCAGCTGACACAAACCAGCAACAGGCCTTCGTTACTGGAAGCACTTGATCAAATTCAGTGCCCTGTACTTATTATTGGCGCTGCTGATGATCAAAAAGTGCCGCTGGCCGCTTTGGAACAAATGGCCGCAGCTTGCAAAGATGCCACTTTAGAGGTGCTGCCACATTGTGGTCATATGCTGCCTTTGGAACAACCAGAGCAGCTGGCGTTGTTACTTCAGGACTTTTATCAGCGGCTGGGGCTGAGGTAACACAGCTGCAGCTGATGCCGGCTGATGGAGTATCGCGGCTACAAAACACCACAACGGATTCAAAGTTTTGATAAATCATCCAGCTGATGTAATTCCAGCGTGGGCAGGGTTTTAAGCTGATGTAACGAACCCGGTGTTAAATTCAGCCAGGCGGCCTGACAACCTGCACTGAGCGCACCCAGGACATCAGATTTTACATGGTCGCCAATATGCAAAATATGCTGCGGCTGCAGCTCTAACCTGTTTGCTGCCGTTAAAAACATATCCGGATAAGGTTTCATCCGGCCATCAGGCCCTGCGCGCAGCGCAAACTGAAATAAATCGGCAATGCCCATTTTTTGAATATCAGCATTGCCATTGGTAATGGCCACCAGTGGAAAACGTGTCGCCAGCTGCTGCAATAAAGGCCGCACCTCTGGTGCTAACTGGATATTGGTGCGCTCCTGTAAAAAAGCCGACATGGCAAGTTCAGCTATTTCAGCCGCTTCGCACGAACTCAGGCCCTGCACCGTTAAACCCCGCTCTAACGCCAATAAACGCCAGCGGCTGACGTCGTGACGCACTTCAGCATCTGCTCTGGCCAGAATTTTGCGTTGCTCAAACCAATATAAGCTGTTGTTTTCAAATGACTCCGGCAACAACTGCGCCAGCTGCTGCTGCATCGCGACTTCAGCTTTGGCAATTACTGCCGTATTGGCGTACAGCGTATCGTCCAGATCAAAAGACAGGGCTTTGACCGGGGCAAGGGCTTTGTATATGCGCATTATTGCTCTGCAGTTAAAGAACTCCGACTGATGATAACTCTTAAATATTCATTATGAATAGGCTCAGAGATTTTTGTGATGGGGTAAAAGCCCGGTTTTGCCACATCGGTTGCTCGAAATTGCCGCAATATCTGGAGCATTGGCTCATGGCGCTGATAACTCACAGGATTTTATTGACAACCAGTTTGATGCAAAATACATTCGACTTTTGTAACAGAATGTATCGAAACCAGAGACGACATAATCTCAGGGAAGTATTCCAGCTAACTGGGTTCCTTTTTAAAGAAGTTACAGTGTTTTGCTTTCTCATCGCTTTTTCTGCAAGTTGTTGATATAAAGGAATATAAATGAAAAACAAATTTGGAAGGTCACTGATCACCATCTCTGTTGCGGCCGCGCTTAGCAGTTGCGCCCTGACACAAAATATCTCTGATAATCGCGAAACTATCACAGGTTGTGCTATTGGTACTGGTATTGGCGCTTTAGTGGGAAAAAAGGTTGCCGGAAAAGACGGTGCATGGGCAGGAGCTGCTTTAGGTGCTTTAGTAGGTTGCTCTATTGGATATGACTATCAGAAACGCCGTGAGGCCCTGGAAGAGTTTGCGAAACAGGAACAGTTGTCTATTCAATACACCCAAATCAGCGCTAGCAAAAATGCCAGTCCCACCGACTCAGATTTAGTGTTGTCGAGTGAAACAAATCAACCTCACGCAACAGCTGATGCGAATACAAATTTAGAGGTGGTGGGACTATCTGCAACTATCGCTACTGATAACGGTGTTGCAATGTTTGAGTCTTCAGCTGTAGAACCTTCAGCTGCAGCTGCTGCAACTTTCAAAAAACTTGCTGCTTTGTATAAAGAGGGTGAACGTAACATTCTTATCACAGGGCACACTGATGCCTCTGGTAATAATCAACAAAATCAGATCTTGAGTGAACGCAGAGCCCAAGCTATTGCACGTATTTTCCAGCAGGAAGGTGTTGCGCCAACCCGACTATTTTACCAGGGTGCTGGTGCGGCACAGCCTGTTGCAACCAACAGCACTCCAGAAGGCAAAGCGGCAAACCGCCGGGTTGAAGTTATTGAAATTGATGGCAACCCGGATAAATTGGTAGCTTACGCTTATAAACAAAAAACGAATATCAGCTACTTGTCCCGGCGTTCGCAGGATGCGGTGGCAAAAGTAGCCGCAAAGAAACCAGTGTTAGCCAATAAAACAATGGTCGAGCAACTTCCTGTTACTGAAGGAATTCAGTTAAGTAAAAAAGAAACTGAAAAACTTGTATCTGCCATAAAAACCTCCAAAGCACGTATCGATTTTGGTGGTGAGCCTATGGCATCAGTTTCAACCAGTTACACTGCTTTGATAGGCTCCCCCCGTCAAAACACAATTTCGCTGATTTCAAAAGCCTATGCGGATGAAATTAGCAGTTTAAACTGCGTTGCTGAACAACAACGTTTTGCCGGTGAAGTGAAGAGTTTGTCGACCGGTAAAGCGCACAAAGCCGCTGACTACAACACTGGCGACTATCTGCCTGGCATGTATCAAACAGTTTGGACTGACACTGTGAACGGTCATTTGGTGGCGATATCGCCTGTTGCGGTGTTACGCAATGGCGGCACCGCAGTGGCGGATCCCAAGGTGAAGATCTACACCGACTACAAAGATCCGTCCCAGAAAGCCACCGCTTCAGTTGACACACAGGTTGAGACTTATTTTGGTGAAAAGGGCCTGCTGTATCGTGTTTATAGTAATGATAAAAACAGCCCGATACGGTGTTTGGATATGGTGTTACCATCGTCAGATCTTGGTATGACAGCTGCCGGTAGTATTTATTATGAAAATCAGAACAAAATATATGAAGCTGATTTCAAACCTCAAATGATCAAACAATAACAGCAGGAGCTGATGGTGGACGCAATTTTTTCGTTGTTAAATGAATACAGAATCATAGTTGGGTTAGTTTTAACTTTGATGGTTACAGCCATAATTATTTCTGTCTGGTGGGACAAAGTCAGTTTCTGGTGGCTGAATGTCTGGTATGCAATGCCTGTGATTGGTAAAGAAGCTTCCTTAGCAAAAGACTATGAAACAAAGTCAAAAATAGGTGCTTTTGATTGGCTAGCATCAGAAGCAACCTTGTGTGAAGATTTTGCTTCGCACTATGACAAGGTTGATAAAGATGAAGAGATGTTCAACAAAAGTCAGGATTATTTGGCAAAAACAACAGAAAACGGCCGGAATGTTTTGCATTTTATGGGCTGGCTGTTAATTGTCGCGCTTGTTTTTGTTGAAGCTATGGGTTTTAGCTATGTTCTCTCTGGTTTTACCATTCCCGGAGCTTCAGAAAGTTTGCAGCAAAAAGGTGCACTGGGTATCGCTTTTATTATTTCGGTTTTGCTGGTTGGTTTAACCCACTTTACCGGTCATGAACTGCATGCAAATTCGCTGATTGCAAAAGTAAGAACTTGGTGGCGAAATGACAAGTCCAAACCTTTAGCACCCGACACGTCAATTACGCTCGAGACCACTTTTAAAGACAATAATGCTGAGCCTTATCAGAAACTATTAAATCGTATCAATACCAACGCTAGTGCAAAACCACGTTATGTCATTACCACTATTACAGCTATTGCTATTATCGTGATTGCAATTTTGGCTACCTATGTGCGCGGACAAGTGTTGGAAAAAATGCATATTGATGAAGTTGCATTAACAAGCACCAACACCACTGCGGCGGACCCTTTTAGCCAGGCCTTACCTACCGAACTTGTTGCAGAGCAAAAAGTTGCAGTTGATAAAGCTGCAGATGATTCCTGGGAGCGTGAACGTAAAGGCGGTTGGGGTACTTTTATATTTCTGGCGTTTTTGTTCGTGTTCTTACAGATTTTCGGTATTTTGATTGGATATAAAACAGGTTTCGCAGGCAAACAATCCAGTGAAGCAAGGAAAATCATTGGTAATTTTAATAGTGAAAAAGAGTTTAAAACTTTTTATTCAAAAGCGAAGCAACATGTAGCTCGTGTAGCACAAAAACGTTTAACCAATTTACAGAAAAAGATGGTGAGCCGTGCTGCCGATCATAGCAACGACAACAGGGTGATTGAGATGTTGGAAAAATATTCCGGCGATCGTACCTTTTTACAGTTTGTTGATGTGAGAAAACGTGAGGAAAGTGATTTCCACTCGAAAGATCAGGAAAGGGCAAACCGAATGCGTCAGGTTGCAGAGCCTGTGCAACAACCTCTGGCTGCATCAGTTGTTTCCGAAACCGTGCAACAACCAAAGGCCGCTGCTGTTGTTGCAGAACTTCAGTCAGAGGTTGAAAGTCGTGAAGAGATGGAAAAGCGCCTGCGCGCGGAGTTATTAGCTGAAATGCAACAACTACAACCCGCAGAAACTGAAGAGCAGATGCGGGCTCGTTTAAAAGCAGAACTTATGCAAGGTCAGTCATGAAATACATTAATAGCGTTGTTTGTTCGGCAGCGTTGTTTGCTTCCATGATGGTATGCGCACAGCAACGTAATGATGTCCCTGGCTGTTACGCGCATGCCAAAATTGCACCTGAGCTGTCGACGCCTGTCGATAGCAGGGAGTTATTTGTGGTACTGGATGCCACATTCAGTCCCGACGAAAAAATAAAGAAGTTGGTGAGCGATAAGGTCCAGCGTTTTATCAAACCTGGCGACAGGGTCAGCGTCATCAGTTTTTCCGCTTTTGTTGCAGATAATTACACCGATCTGAAATTTACCGGGGTATTAGACACTGATATCAAGGACCGGGACGACGTAGCAAAAAAGTCTCTTCAGGTCTTTGATAATTGTCTTGCAAAGCAAAATGCATTTGCTCGCGCTAAAGTGGGGCAGGCGATAAGTGATAGTTATAGAAAAGACGACACACTACCAAAAACCGAGATTATTGCGAATCTTGCTCAGGTTGTTGGTCCAGCTGTATCTGAATCAACAGCGGGTCGAAAAGTGGTGTTGTTGGTTTCAGACTTGTTTGAGAACTCGGATATCACGTCATTTTACAGTAACAATCAGATCCGGATCATTCAGCCAGAAGCTGAAATGACCAAGGTGCAGGCCGCTGAAATGCTGACAGATTTTGCTGGCGCGGAGATTTATGTGGTAGGTGCCGGCTGGTTAGAGCCTGACTATCGTGGTTTTCGTGGTACAAAAATGATGATGCCATTAAGGAAGTTTTGGCAAAGTTATTTTGAAGCATCAAATGCAGTGGTCAAAGGTTTTGGTCAGCCAATGCTGATAGAAGATCTTTAACTGAAAATAGGGTGCTGGCGGTCAGAACTGGCCGCCGCAGACCAGTTTTCGCTGTCAGACGTTTTTGTGAAATGTGTTGTCAAAACTGTGCAGTAATTTTTTGAAGCGCAGCAGCTGGTTCTGATTGTTGCCAGCTACTTTTTTGCCCTTGGATGCGCAGCGTCATACACCTTGGCCAGATGCTGAAAATCCAGATGGGTATACACCTGAGTGGTGCTGAGGTTGGCGTGGCCTAACAGTTCCTGCACGGCGCGCAGGTCGCCGCTTGATTCCAGCATATGGCTGGCAAAAGAGTGGCGCAGCATATGCGGGTGTACGTTTTGCTCCAGCCCCTGGCGCGCTGCCCAGAGTTTGACTCTGCTGCGCACATGGCGGGCGCTGATGCGGCTTTTTTGCCGGCTTAAAAATAATGCATCGGGTTCAATTCCGACAAAAGCGGGCCGCAGCGCTAACCAACGCTGCAGTGCCTGCATTGCCAGCCGGCCTATCGGCAAAATCCGTTCTTTATTGCCTTTGCCGCGCACGCGAATTTGTTGTTCGCTAAAGGAAATATCCCGCACATTGGCATTCACTAACTCTTCAAGGCGCAGGCCCGAGCTGTAAAACAGCTCCATCATGGCTTGATCCCGACAGGCTAAATCGTCATCCGGCTCCTGAATATCCAGCAGCCGGTTCATCTGATCAACATCAAGGTTTTTGGGCAAAGGTCTGGCCGACTTGGGAACTTTTAAATAAGCCGCCGGATTGTCGCTCAGTTGTTTTAAAGCAACAAAATACCGATAAAAACTGCGCAGCGCCGCAGCCCGTAGCGCCAGGCTGCGCGGTTTTAAACTGGCACGGCAGGATAATAAATGTTGTTGCAGCTGTTGCTGGTTCAGCTCGCGCCAATGACTGGCCTGAGTTTGCAGCTGACTGGCCACAGCGCTCAGTTGTTGCTGATAACTGGCAAGGGTTTGCCGGCTGTAACCGCGTTCAAACTGCAGATAAGCCAGAAACTGGCTCAGCCAGGGTTGGAAATCGGCCAGTTCAGTTTTTGTCATAACGTGGCAACACCACGGCCAGCAATTTGGCGATATGGTCGAGGAACAGCGTGTCCATACTGGGCTGGAAATGGTCATCCAGTTCGCTGCCAAAGGCCAGCAGCGCCAGAGGTTTATCCACCTGACTGATTTGCAGCAGCGCCACCGAATGAATGGTGGGCGGGAATAAGGTTGCCATTTCGTCTTTATTTAACCGGCCAAAATAATAACTGCGGTGTTGCAGCCGGTGTTGCAGCACCAGTTGCAGGCCGCTGAAGTGTTCGCCCATGGCTTCATGGTTAAAGTCGAGCAGGGTGCAGGCATGTACCTGCGGCATTTTATTGGCAAAAGCGCTGAGTGCAATGGTGATGTCGGTGCGCTGGCGTGCTGACAATAAATCCAGATGCAGCTGATTCAGTGCAAAAAAGATATGTTCGTTTTGCCGGGCCACACTCATTAGCCGGGTAATATCTTCTTCCAGCCCACGGATGCGTTCACGCTGCATTTCCAGCTGGCGTTCGACCAGAGAGACTGCACCGCGCTGAGCATGTGGCAGTCTTAACCTGTTCAGTAATTCGGGGTGATGCTGAAAAAACGCCGGATGTTCCAGTAAATACTGATACACCAGTTCGTCTTGCAGTATGGCTTTGTCCTGATCGTTCAGTTCGTTTAACCCGGTTTGGGCACCGGTTTTTACATCCGTCATAACACCAGCTGTCCGTCAAATACATGTTCTGCCGGGCCTGTCATTTTGACCGGCTGGCCTGGACCGTTCCAACGAATATGCAAGGTTCCGCCAGGTAAATCAACTCTGACGTTATTGCCCAAAGTTTTCTGCAGTTGCCCAACCACAGCGGCTGCACAGGCACCTGTACCACAAGCCAGGGTTTCACCGGCGCCACGCTCCCATACCCGCAATTTAATATGCGAAGGGCTAAGGACCTGCATAAAACCAATATTGGCGCGCTCGGGGAAACGTTCGTGGTTTTCAAACTCAGGCCCCCAGCTATGCACAGGCGCTTTGTCGATATCATCAACAGTGATCACCGCATGGGGATTGCCCATCGACACTACACCACACAAAGTGGTGGCATTTTCGGCGTGCAGAATGTAATTCACTTCCTGTTTTTGTGCTTTAAACGGCACCTTGGCAGGTTCTAACTGCGGCACACCCATATTGACGGTGACCTGGCCGTCCTGCTCCACATAAAGCACAATTTTGCCGGATTTGGTGCTGACATTAATTTTGTATTTGTTGGTCAGGCCCTTAGTGCGGACAAACTTGGCAAAACAGCGGGCGCCATTGCCACATTGTTCTACTTCAGAGCCGTCAGCATTAAAAATCCGGTAATGAAAATCCAGATCCGGATCATAAGGCGGTTCCACCATCAATAACTGGTCAAAACCCACCCCAAAATTACGGTCGGCCAGCGCTTTGATTTGCTCTTTGGTCAGAAACACGTTCTGACTGACGGCGTCGACCATCATAAAGTCGTTGCCAAGTCCGTGCATTTTAGAAAACTGTAATAACATGCCAACCTTATCTGTTGCTGCCTGATTGCAGTTGTTGCCGTTATTCCGGCAACAGTTGTTCACCTTGCCACAGGTCTTGCCATTGTTCACGGCGGCGCACCAGATAAGTGCTGCTGCCGTCGACCAGTACTTCAGCAGCGCGTGGCCTGCTGTTGTAGTTGGAACTCATGGTAAAACCATAAGCGCCGGCTGAACGCACCGCCAGTAAATCACCGGGTGCTATGGCTAAGTCGCGGTCTTTGCCAAGGAAATCGCCGGTTTCACACACCGGGCCTACCACATCATAACGTTGGGCCTTCAGTTCTGCTTTCAACTGCACAGGCACAATATTCATCCAGGCACTGTAAAGCGCCGGACGGATCAGGTCGTTCATGGCGGCATCAACGATGGCAAAATTCTTTTCCTGGCCTGGTTTTAAATATTCCACTTTTGTTAATAACACACCAGCGTTGGCCATAATGGCACGACCTGGCTCAAACAGCAGCGTTAAATGTGGATATTTGGCCAGACGTTTGACCACTTCAGCGGCATATTCGGCCGGATGCGGCGGTGTTTCATCCAGATAAGTCACGCCTAAACCACCGCCAATATCAATATGGGATAACACAATGCCGAGGCTTGAGAGTTTATCAATCAACAACAGCAGTTTATCCAGCGCATCTAAAAACGGCTGGGTTTCAGTAAGCTGTGAGCCAATATGGCAATCCACACCACAAACTTTTAAGTGGCTGGCCTGTGCCGCCACCTGATACATAGCAACAGCGTCGTTAATATCAATGCCAAACTTGTTGGCTTTGAGGCCAGTGGAAATATAAGGATGGGTTTTGGCATCAATATCCGGATTAACCCGGATAGACACAGGCGCAATTTTATTTAAGCGGCTGGCGACCTGCTGAATGCGGTACAGCTCGGCTTCGGACTCGACATTAAAACATTTAATGCCGGTATTGAGCGCAAACTCAATCTCAGATTCGGCTTTACCCACACCGGAAAACACCACCTTGCCAGGGTCGCCACCGGCCTGTAATACCCGGCGTAATTCACCTTCAGACACAATGTCAAAACCACTGCCCAGGCGCGCCAGCAAATTTAACAAGGCAATATTGCTGTTGGCTTTGACCGCGTAACACACCAGGTGCGGATGGGCACCCGCCGCATTGGCAAAAGCCTGATAATGGCGCTCTAAGGTAGCGCGGGAATAAACATAAGTGGGGGTGCCGTATTGGGCGGCGATATCGGCCAGTTTGACCTGTTCGGCCAGCAGCTCTGGCCCCTGATAATTAAAATAATCCACCAAATTTACCTTTGCGATTGGCCGGGCTGTTGGGTTGTGTCTTGCTGTGCAGAGTCAGTTGCAGTGGCACTGGTCTGTTGTTGTGATTGTGGCGTATTGGTGGCTGCTTTGGTTTTTGGCAGGGTTAAATCCCCTTTTTGGCCACAACCGGTGAGCAACAGACAAAGCGCCAGCAGGCAGAACATAGATTGAGTCACAGCTTTCATCGTTTCTGTTTCTTTAATTTTTCAGCGCTCTATAATCGCATCCTTAGCAGCAAAAGCAAACAGGTGAAGCCGATGAATGACGTAGAATATGATGAGTTGACCGACAGCGTTTTGCTGGCGGTGGAAGAAGCCATCGAAAATATGGATCTGGATTTGGATTATGAGAACCATGGTGGTTTGCTCAGCATCACTTTTCCGGACAAAAGCAAAATAATCATTAATAAACAACCACCCCTGCATCAGCTGTGGGTGGCAACCAAATTTAACGGCCACCATTTTGAATATCAGAACGGCCAGTGGATTGATAACAGAACCGGCACCGAGTTCTGGACTTTATTAAATGACGCCGCCTCGCGTCAGGCCGGGCAGAGTGTGGAGTTTGTGCGTTAAATGAATCAGTTACCTTTTGTTGATGTAAAGTCCCCTGGCCCAACCACTGCGGCCGTGATCTGGTTACATGGTCTGGGTGATTCCGGCCATGGTTTTGCGCCTATAGTGCCTGAGCTGCGCCTGCCAGCCGGCCATGGGGTGCGGTTTTTGTTTCCGCACGCGCCTGAGCGTCCTGTCACTATCAACAATGGTTATGTGATGCGTGCCTGGTATGACATTAAAACCATGGACTTACAAAACCGTGCTGATGAAGAAGGGGTGCGTCAGTCGGCAACCTTAGTGCAGGCGCTGATCGACAAAGTGATTGCTACAGGTGTGCCGGCGGAAAAAATTATGCTGGCCGGTTTTAGCCAGGGTGGGGTGATAGCGCTGCATCTGTTACCGCGCTTGCCTTATAAAATTGCCGGTGTCATGGCACTTTCTACCTATATGGCGGTGCCGGATAAACTCAAAGATGAAATGAATACGCTGAATAAAACCACACCGGTATTTTGTGCCCATGGTGTGGCCGACCCTGTGGTGCCATTGCAGGCTGGTCATGCGGCATTTAACAACCTAAAATATGCAGGTTTTAATGTGCGCTGGCAGGACTACCGGATGGAGCACAGTGTTTGTGCCCAGGAAGTGGATGACATCAGCCGCTTTATTCAGCAGCTGTTTGGTGTGTAACAGCGTTTAATGCCAGTAAACAAGCCTAACCTATAACCAACAGCCGGTCTGAACCACCGGCTTTTGATGACGCCAGAGAAAACACGTGTCTGAACAATCTGCCAAACTCAGGGTAAAAGTAACTTTGCACCGCGACTTGCCAAGCCAGCCGCCGCAAAAGTTGCAATATGCCAAAGCACCGCTGTCAAAAACCAGATTATTACTGGGTGCCGGCTTGATGCTGCTGGCGACCTTTGGGTTGTGGCAATATTGGGAGGCCGGTGCTCAGAGCGAGCAATCAGCAGATACTGAGCTAAGTGCTGAGGTTTTGCAGCAACCGGATCTGTTAAACAACACTGAGCCTGTTTCCGAGGTGGAGCAGGCCGTTTTGGAAAACAGGGCCGACACAGAAACGACTGAAACTGCAGCCGTCGGTGCAAGTACATCGCAAATAAACACAGCACAAAACAGTCCTGTTGATGACGACAGCACGGCGCCAGCTGCGGAAAACTTTGCAGAAAACACGGCGCAATTGGTGCCTGCAGCACAAAACAACAATAGCGATATTAAAAACAGCGCCGCTTTGCTGGCAACTTCAGCTCAGGCCATGCCAAACCATAACGTGGTGGCTGACGCTCTGGCACCACAATCTGCGGCAGAACCTCAAGCAGCCGCTGTTGCGTCCGACAATTTGCCCAAACTGCCGGCCGGTTTTAGCCGTATTGTGCTGGCGGCAGATATGGAACAGCTCGAGCCGGGCCGCCCAGTAGCGCAGCTGGTGGCGAAAAAAGACATTCAGCGGCTGTATTTATTTACTGAGCTGAAAGGTTATGCCGGTCAGCAGCTGAGACATCGCTGGTCTTTTCACGGCCAGGTACAAACCGAAGCTGTGCTGACCATCGAAGATTCTCCCTGGCGTACTTACAGTGAAAAATGGCTGTTACCGGACCAACTGGGCGCCTGGCGGGTCGAAATTATTGATCAGCAGCAAAATGTCCTCTACTCACACGACTTTCAATATCAATAGCAGTTATACTAGCGCCAGTTTTTTAACCGGCAGTGTGGCTTCAATCACTGCCGTGTTTAGCCTTCAGACACAGGTTTTTTTGCATGACTTCATTGATCCGTATCGCCACCCGTAAAAGTGCGCTTGCGTTATGGCAGGCCGAATTTGTGAAAGCACAGCTGCAGCATTTTCATCCACTGTTACAGGTGGAGCTGGTGCCAATGTCTACCCAGGGCGACAAAATTCTCGACACACCTTTGGCCAAAATTGGCGGTAAAGGTTTATTTGTGAAAGAGTTAGAAACGGCCATTTTAGAAGGTCGTGCCGATATTGCTGTGCACAGTATGAAAGACGTGCCGGTCGAATTTCCTGAAGGTTTGCAGCTGCAAACCATTTGTGAGCGTGAAGATCCGCGCGATGCTTTTGTATCAAATCAGTTTGCCAGCCTTGATGAGTTGCCGGCAGGCGCAGTGGTAGGTACTTCCAGTTTACGCCGTCAATGTCAGCTTAAAGCACAACGACCGGATCTGGTCATCCGCGACCTGCGCGGCAATGTCAACACCCGTTTAGCTAAACTGGATGCCGGTGAATACGACGCTATTATTCTGGCGGCAGCAGGCCTGATTCGCCTTGGTTTTGCCGAGCGTATCCGCACCCATTTACCGGTGGAGCAAAGCCTGCCGGCCAATGGTCAGGGCGCTGTGGGTATTGAATGTCGCAGCAACGACAGCGCTATTCATGCGTTATTGGCGCCACTGGAGCATTTGCCTACCCGTCAGGCTGTGCTGGCCGAACGGGCGATGAACCGCCGTTTACAGGGCGGTTGTCAGGTGCCTATTGGCGCTTTTGCCGTGCATCAGGGTGATGAACTCTGGTTACGCGGTTTGGTGGGCTCTTTGGATGGCCAGCAAATTTTACATGCAGAGGTAACAGGCCCAGCCAGCGACGCTGAAGCTTTGGGTTTACAGCTGGCTGAACAGCTGCTGCAACAAGGCGCAGCTGCTATTCTCAAAGCTGTTTATCAGACGGCCCCTTAATTGATGAACAACCCGTCATCCTTTCAGTCAAGTCAGACACAGCAGCTCACCGGCGCCACAGATTTTCCGGTGCTGATCACCAGACCCGCCGGCAAAGCAGATAATCTGCTGGCTGGTCTGGATGAGCTGGGCATTGGTTATACCTATCAGCCTTTAATCACCACACAGCTGATGCCATTGCGTGGCCGTGATATCCAGCATCTGCAACAGGCCGAGCTGGTGATTTTTGTGTCTGTGTCTGCCGTGACTTGTCTGGAACAACAATTTGACCTAAAAAGCCTGACCCAGCCGCTGTTGGCGGTGGGGGCAACCACAGCCTCTGCGCTGGAACGCAGTTGTGGCCATACGGTGACTGCTCCTTTGGATCAGCGCAGTGAAGGGGTGCTGGCGCTGCCACAACTGCAGGATGTGGCCGGCCGCGACATAGTGATAGTGCGCGGCAATGGTGGCCGGGAGCTGATTAAACAGGGTTTATTGGCCCGCGGCGCCAAAGTGACTTATGTACAAAGTTACAAAAGAGTCCCCCTGCCGCTGGATGGTCAACGCTTGTCAGACCAGTGGCGCCAGCAACAAATTCAATGTATCGTAGTGACCAGTAACGAAATTTTATCCCTGCTGCTACAATCCCTGCCCGAAACTGCCCGGCCCTGGCTGGCACAGCGGCAATGGATTATGGTCAGCCAGCGCATGGCGGAAACGGCCGTTGCCAGCGGGATCCCGATGACCAACATTTTTCTGGCAGCCAGTGCCAACGATCAGGCGTTGTTGGAAGCTATTTGTCAGTTAAGAAGGAAATTCCATGAGCGAGCTCAGTCCAATGCTGAATAACGAATCTGCAGCCTCTGCTGCTGTGGCAGCCACGCCGGCAAAACCGGCCGCCAGAACAGGTTCCGGCGTGATGCTTGGCATGATGGCCTTGTTGATCGCTCTGGCTTCAGCGGCTTTGGTGGGCTGGTTTTTTTATGTCTGGCAACCTCAGTTAGTGGCACTGCAGCAACAGCAACAAACTTTACAAAATCAACAACAAAGCCAAATTGCACTGTTTCAGAGCAAGCAGGAAGAATTGCAGCAGGAAATGCAGCAACAGCTGGTGAATGTGGTGGCTGACTGGAATAACAAACAGCAGGAACAGCTGCAAAACACCCAACAGGAAATTGCCAAGCTGCAAACCCAGTTGGATCAGCAAAGTGGCAATGTTAAAGGCTGGCAGCTGCTGGAAGTGGAATATTTCCTGCGTCTGGCTGAGCAAAAACTGTTTCTGGAACAGAATGTCAGTGGTGTAGTGCAGGTGCTGGAGCTGGCGGAACAACGTTTAAAAAATATGCAGGACGCCAGTCTGGTGGCAGTACGTGAAGCTATAGGTCAGGACAAACATATGTTGTCTGAACTGAATACACCCGATATGCATCAGTTGCACCTGACTTTGTCGGCACTGCGCCAGCAAAGCCTGACTTTGCCACTGCGCCAGTCTGAGCGGGCAATGGACAATCAGACCGAAGAAGAAATTACCGAAGATGCCGCCGATTGGCAGTCGAATCTGGGATTGTACTGGCGTAACTTCTGGCGTGGTTTGGTGCAGGTGCGGGCCAGTTTGCCGGAAGATGGTGTCAGCTTAACGGCCGAACAACAAATCAGTGTGCGTAACACTTTAACCCAGCAGCTGCTGTTAGCTGAGCTTGCCGCTATGCAGCACAATCAGGCGGTGTATGCTGCAGCCATTCAGCAAAGTGCTGACAGTTTACAACGTTATTTTGCTGCCACTGAACCTGCAGTACAGCAAATGGCTGATGATCTGGTGGCGCTGTCGGCGCTGCAGGTCAGTTTGCCGTTATTGGCCCCTTTAAAAAGCCCACAACTGTTTGAAGCTTACCGTCAGGGCATGGCAGTAATGGAGCTGAGCTTATGATCAGGCTGGCATTTTTTATCCTGGTGTTTGGCCTGGCCATGCTGCTGGGGCCAATACTTGCCAACCATCCGGGCTATGTGATGCTGGTGGTGGCCGGTGTTACTATTGAAGCCACTTTTATTGGCCTGATGCTGGTGCTGTTTGGCTCCATTCTGGCCTGCTGGTTATTGTGGTGGGTGTTAAAACGGTTGTTCCATTTGCCCCGGCTCAGTTTTAGTTTTTTGCGTTCGCGCAAAGAGCGCCGCGCCCGTCAGGCGATGCAATATGCGCTGCTCTCTTTTGCCCGGCAAGACTGGCAGCAGGCCGATCAATATTTTGATCTGGCTAAAGCGGACTCCGACTGGGACAAAATCAAACAGATCATGGCCTGTTATGCGGCTCAGCGTGCCGGTGACAGCCAAAAAGCCAATCAAAAAGCCGCGCAGCTTGACAGCGACGACAACGACAGCGCGCTGGTGGTGGCAGATTTATTATTGCAGCAGGGTGATGCGGCAAAAGCTGTAGCTTATCTTGCGCCACGTATTGAACAAAATCAAAAAGATGGTGCGCTGGGCCGGCTTTGGCTTGCGGCTTTATTGCAGGCCGGTCAGTGGCAAACGTTGCTGGAGCAGGTGCCTGTTGCCATCAAACAACAATGGCTGAATAAAGCCCAGTGGCAACAATACCGGTATCAGCTGTATCCGGCTGCTGTGGCGGGTTTAGCACAGGCTGGCCAGTTTGATGAAAACCTGCCGTACTGGAGCAATTTACCTGCGAAAGAACGCAAATCTGTGGCCGCCATTTTAGGCAAAGCAAGGGCCAAAGCAGTCAGTGGTGACGCCGAACAAGCGGAGAAACTATTGCTCGATAGTCTGGCGCTGGCCGATGTGCCTTTGGCTTATAGTGCGATCCGGCAAATTCCGTTAGGGCGTTCTGTGCTGGCGCTGCGCAAACAAGTGCAACACTGGTTGCGCGACCATAACAACAATGGGTATCTGTATGCGCTGCTTAGTTATTGTGCCGAGCAGGAAGGCGAGCAAGAACAGGCGCGCCATGCCTGGGAAAAAGCGCTGCAGTATCAGCCTGAACTGGCCAAAGCAGCCGCTTTGTCCAACTAACATCTGGCTTGTGACTATCACATTACCGCTGTTATCTGGGCTGGCGCCTGTGGCAAGGCCCGATGCCAAAGTGCTGATCCTTGGCAGTATGCCGGGTCAGGCGTCACTTGACGCTCAGCAATATTATGGACATCCGCGCAATCAGTTCTGGCCTTTAATGCAGCAACTGTTTGCAGTGGATGCCAGCCTGCCTTATCCGCAGCGGCTGCTGGCGCTGCAAAATGCCGGCGTGGCCTTGTGGGATGTGATTGGGGTTTGTCAGCGTCAGGGTAGTCTTGACAGTGCCATCCGGCCTTCGTCAGTGCAGTTGAATGATATTGCTTTCTTGCTGACAGAATTGCCGCAGCTGCGGGCTATCTGGCTGAACGGCGGCACAGCGGCCAAAAGCTGGCAACAACTGCAAAAATCTGCTGTCACTATGCCGGAAACTCTGCAACTCTGGTCTTTGCCTTCCAGCAGTCCCGCGTATGCTGCCCGCAGTTTCAGCGATAAACTGTTGCAATGGCAAGAGGCCAGGCAGCAAAGTTTAAGCTAAAGCCAACAACGGAGCGCACAGATGGACCCTATCAGCTGGGATGATTTTATGCAGGTGGAACTGCGGGTGGGCACTATAGTGGCGGCCGAAGCTTTCCCACAGGCGCGTAAACCGGCCTGGAAGCTGACGGTTGACTTTGGCCCTGACATTGGCCAAAAGCGTTCCAGTGCACAGTTAACGGCGTTGTATCAGCCAGCGCAGCTGATTGGCAAACAAGTGCTGGCGGTGCTGAATTTTCCGCCAAAACAAATCGGGCCTTTTGTGTCTGAATGCCTGGTGACGGGTTTTTATCGTAACGATGGGGCAGTGGTGCTGGCGGTGCCAGACCAGCCGGTGCCCAATGGCGCCCGGCTGGCCTGAAGCCTTGTTATAAAGCGGCTTTTAACTCTTTGGCTGTGGCGTGACCTTTGGCAATAGCTGCATCCAGCAGTTTTTCACCTTGTGCTTTTTGTCCGCTCAGAATAAGCGCAGTGCCAGCCCAGGATTGCACAACAGGGTCCTGTTGTTCCAGCAGATACATTTCCCACTGTGGCTCTAAGGCCGCAAGTGCTCTTTGTGCTTCGATGCTACCACCACGGGCGGCTTGTTCCAGCCAGTAGTTATTGGAATAAGTTTGTGGGATCCGTGTTGCTGTCAGCAGTCTTGGGTTTCTGTTGTCTTCCTTATTTTGCAGTTTATAAAAACCAGCAGGCACAGGCTCTGCGGTCAGGCGTTTACCCTGCAGCTGCGCTGCCAGTTTGGCCTGATGTTCAGTGTCATTATCATGCACTGCTTGCACGACGCCCTGGTCATCCAGAGTCACAAAAGCATTGTATTTAAAATCTTCAGGGAGCTGCAGATCCTTGCTGACCACTTTGCCATTTTTCACCAGATCTGCAGTAATAGGTCCCAGCGCAGGTGGCAGTGAATCATCAATAAATTGTGTGAATTCACTCTGGTTGCGTGCCAGATCGAGAATATGCGCCAGCGCATTCTGGTGTGCAGGTGAGCCCAGTGCTGCGTATTGCCACATATTATATTCGCCAAGGAGCTGCTCAACTTTACGGTGATCAACATCGCCTATGTTAAAGGTCAGCATGACCCGACCGATAAATTTGCTGTTGCCAGGTTCATATTTCCAGCGTTTAAGTGCGCGGATGGCTTCACGGTCAAATACCCCTTTAGGGAAAGCATTCAGTACATCAACGGCTTCCACACCCCCTTGTTCGTTCACCAGCAAACGCATGATGACAGAACCAAAAATACCGCGCGCTGCTGCTTCTTTTGGATATTCAGGCGCAATACGTTTGACCGCTTTGCGCTCGCTGTCAAAAAGCGCCAGCAGTTCAGGTTTGATTTTGTCGTGGACTCTGACTTGTTGCTGCAGCTGGGTCAGCATAGTGCCGGCCTGTTGTTGTTCTGCAGCTGACAGCTTGCTGCGGATTTTATCGGCCATTGTTTTGGCGCTTGGGTGTTCACGGCTGGCAGCAAATTCAAAATAAGCCAGCGCTTTCACTAAATCACGGCTTTGGCCTTCAGCGTTAGCCGCCATGGCGCCTAAATTAAAGGCAGCCTGCTCATTGGCCAGTGGTAACAGCGCAGTAAATTCCTGTGCTGCTTTGGTAAAATCTTTGTTTTCATAAGCTTTCATTGCATCCAGCAGGTCGGCCCGACTGACAAAAGTGCTGCATAACAGCAACAGCATAGCGAGTTGACGCATAAGAAGTCCTTTTCCTGTTAAGTTCGTTTTAAACTGGCATGATTTTTACATAAAAATCGTAAATAGTTGACATTTTGTTGTCCAAATTCCCTTTTTTTGTTGATTGACAGCGCTTGAGCTGTGCCGCATATTAAAACTCCACTGATAAATTTTTATGCAGAGTCATTGTGAAAAAGCTAACACCACTTTCAGGGTTATCGCTGTCACAACAGGTGCACAAACCTGCCAATCTGCACGCCTGCGCCAGCGATTACCACTTGTCGGAGTGGTTTGATCTATAAGTTTTTCCCCGCTTAAGCACCCGGAATTCCGGAGTTATGCCGTTTTGCGCCGGCATAACGCCTGAAACTATGGGCCATTCTGGCCTTTTATCCCGATTGTCAAAACAACAAAAACAGGAAAGCAACAATGAAAGCAACGATAAAAGCCGTCGCCCTGGCGACGCTGTTGTCTGCGGCTGGCCATGCCAGTGCCGCTTGTCTGCAGCAGGAAACAGAAAATAACAACACCGAAAGCAAAGCCAATAGCGGTTTGTGCAGTGGCCAGACAGTCAATGGCAGCATCGCCAGCAGCAGTGATGTTGACTGGTATCGTTTTGATACCACCAGCACAGCAGATATCAGCATCAGTCTGAATCATGGCAGCAGCGCCGATTTTGATTTTTATCTGTACCGCAGCAGCGGCAGTTATATTTTGTCCGGCCAAAGCAGCGCCCGACCAGAAACCGGTACTTACAGCGCAGCCAGCGCCGGCACACATTTTATTAAAATCAGCCGTTACAGTGGCACCGGCAGTTACACCCTGAATGTCACTTTTAACGGCGATGGCGGTGGTAGTACCCCCCCAACAAGTTGCAGTTATGGGGTAAGGCCTGCCAAACCCAGTAACCTGACCAGCTATCTGCTGGGCGGCAGCAGTGATGTTTGCCCGGTGTTAACGTCGGGTCAGGGCTCATTGTTATTGATGGGCGGTGGCACCGATGTAGACGCTGCCTTTAGCAACCGCATGGCGCCACAAATCAAAGGGGGTAATATAGTGGTGCTGCGCGCAGCCGGCACAGACGCATACAACAGCTACCTGCAGGGACTGACAGGTGCAGCTTCAGTGGAAACCCTGATTGTGGATACTCAAACCAAAGCAAATTCCGCTTATGTGGAGTGGGCCATTAAAAGTGCGGAGGCGGTATTTATTGCCGGCGGCGACCAGTCGGCTTATCTGAATGCCTGGCAGGGCACGCTGGTTAAGGGCGCCATTGAGCATGTGTATGCCAAAGGGGGGGTTGTTGGCGGCACTTCGGCGGGCGATCATGTGCTGAGTCAGTATGTGTATGATCCGGATGGGGTTAGTGGTGCCATCAGCAGTGAAGTGGTGACAGACTATTGCCATAACACTATTAACATCAGCAGCAATTTCCTGAATTTTCCGTTGCTGGCTAATACGCTGAACGACACCCATTTCCGCCAGCGGGATCGGATGGGCCGCTCTGCGGTGTTTCAGGCCAAACTGGGGCAAAATGGCCGGGTGATTGCAGTATCTGAAGCAACGTCTTTGTTTGTGACCGCAGACGGCCAGGGCATAGTGGATGGCACCAACGAAGTGTATGTGCTGCGTGCCGACAGCCAAACCCAATACACCCAGACCAGTTGTGGTCAGCCGGTGATTATTAAAGACTTATTACGCTTTAAGCTGCTGCCTGGAGACAGATTTAATTTGCTGGATAACAGCACCACAGTGATGCCCATCCGTATTGGCATTGATGGCCGCAGCACGTCGTTCTATAGCCCTGTCAGTCCGTACTAACAGCGCTGAATAACAGGTTGTAAAGCCCGTCAGGGGCTTTACAACGCTGTTTTCGGCTGGATGTTAAACTATTGAACACTGATGCAAATAAAGGAGAACACCGGCCTGTTTAGGCCAGGCGCTGATAGGGGGTGGTGTTTTTGCTGGTCATCACCTGCAGCCGGCGTGAATGGCGTTCAAAACTGCGGGCCGGAAATGCATCCTGCCTTGCTGCTGCATCTGCGGCGGCATTTTCTTTCATCAGATAATGAAACTGCACCGCACTGACGGGCTGGGATAAGGGGAGTTTTTTCCCGCTTTGGGCGGAGAGTTCGCTGCCAGGCTCATTCAGACTCAGACCCAGGCCGGTGAACAGCAGCACAAATAAAGAGCGCCGCCATAAGGCACTGTGAAAGCAATGATTTTTGCTGCTTTGGTGTGGCATCTTCGTTTCATCACCATCGAATATAACAGGCTTGAGCCTAACCCAAGCCTTGGCAATGTGCAATCACTCAGCGCTTTTTTGCGGCAAAGACTTGCGGTTTTACTGCCAAATACCTTGATGAATCAAGTGGATGGCGAACTCAGTCGTTCAGATGTTGTTCCAGGCGCTCTTTGAGCGCACCTTCAATCAAAGCGGCTTTGCCGGTGCTGCGGTTCAGGCAGACAAAAGTAATATCGGCGTCAGCCACCACAGTGTCAGTCCCCTGAATTTTAATCACCTGATGGATCACCGCACTTTTACTGCCGATCTGGCTGAATTGGGTGGCAATTTCCAAAGTCTGGCCATTGGTGGCGGCAAAACGGTAATTGATGTTGATGTTGACTATCACCCAGGCCAGGTTCAGCTGCTCAAAATAAGCTACATCACCACTGTCTTCCAGATAACTCCAGCGTGCTTCTTCTAAAAACTCCAGATAACGGGCGTTATTCACATGCTGATAAATATCTAAATGGTATCCACGAACTTTAATCTGGGTCAGGTGTGGCATGCTGCTCTCTCTGGTTAGACCTGTTGCGCTGTTATTGGGCGGGATTGTGCCGCAAATTGCCACTGACGACAACCACAAGGGCGTCAGTGGCAGCTGGCACTCAGAGCCAGGCAAAAGCGTCGGCGTACATCTGCTCACGTTTGGCGCCTTTGGCTAAAAAGGCGTCGCGCACCACACCGACCATGGCAAAAGGTCCGGCGATGTAAATATCATAAGCGGCTAAATCGGCATGATCATCCAGCACCGCCTGATGGACAAAACCTGTGCGGCCCTGCCAGTTGGCATCCGGTTCCTGTACCACCAGATTCAGCTGATACTGCACGTTTGATGCCTGCCAGGCGGCCAGTTCGTCGGCGGCATATAATGCCTGAGGGTTTCTTAAACCCCAGTACAGCTGCACGCTGCGGTTCAGATTGGCATTGGCAATAGCGCTGGCAATGCTGTGCACATAAGAAAAACCAGTGCCACCGGCCAGCAGAATAATGGGATTTGTGCTGTCTTCCCGCCAATAAGCTTCACCTAAACCCACCTGCACCAGCACTTCAGTGTTATCGCTCAGATGCGCTAAGGCCTGACTGGCGTAATTGTCGGTTACAGCGCCGCCAATCTGCAGTTCCAGCGCTGGTTTGCCTTCGAAGGTAAAACCAGGTGCGCAGGCAATCGAAAACGGCCTTTTGTCGCTGTCGGATAAATAAATCTGCAGGTACTGACCTGCTTTAAATTCCACCGGTGCCTTGGGCGTTAAAATCACCTGTTGCACTGTAGGGGTCAGCGGCTGAATACGGCTGACGGTGCATAACACTTTGTTTGACGCGGCTTTTAATTGTGATTCAGTCATGAGTTCTGTTCTTTGGTTCCGTGCTTAGGTTCAGTGCTTTGGCTTTGTGGTGTTGATGGTATCAGCCGCGAATAAAAGGGTGGTGTAATACCAGGTCGCTGTCGGCATAAGCCAAACAGCAATAGGTAAAATTCTGGCTTTTGTCGAGGTCGGTGAGTGGCTCAGGTGGCAAATAATGCACCTGGCCACTTTTGAGTTTGCAAACACAGGAGGTGCAAACGCCTTGCCGGCAACGGTTGGGAAAGTCGATGCCATGCTCAAGCGCCGCCTGCAATATAGTTTCGCCCTCACGCACCTGAAAGCTCAGGCCGCTGGGTAAAATAGTGACCAGATGGCTCATACTTAACCTTTCCCCTGGACTGGCCCTTTGGCCGGCAGTTGAATCCCAAGGCTGGACCAGAGTTCGTCCACTTTATGTTTCACCTCTGGTGTCATTTCTATCGGCACCCCCCATTCACGGCTGGTTTCACCTGGCCATTTATTGGTGGCGTCCATCCCCATTTTTGAGCCTAAACCAGAAACGGGTGAAGCAAAATCCAGATAATCAATGGGGGTGTTTTCAATTAAAGTGGTGTCGCGCGCCGGGTCCATCCGGGTGGTGATGGCCCAGATCACGTCCTGCCAGTCGCGGGCATTCACATCGTCATCACAGACAATCACAAACTTGGTATACATAAACTGGCGCAGGAAAGACCAAACCCCCATCATCACGCGTTTGGCATGGCCCGGATATTGTTTTTTCATCGTCACTACAGCCAGGCGATAAGAGCACCCTTCAGGCGGCAGATAAAAATCAACAATTTCCGGAAACTGCTTTTGCAAAATAGGCACAAACACTTCGTTCAGCGCCACACCTAAAATGGCGGGCTCATCCGGCGGCCGGCCTGTGTAAGTGCTGTGGTAAATCGGATCTTCTCTGTGGGTAATGTGGGTAACGGTAAACACCGGGAACGAATCCACTTCGTTGTAATAACCTGTGTGGTCACCGTAAGGGCCTTCCGGCGCCATTTCACCCGGCTCTAAATAACCTTCCAGCACAAATTCAGCGCTGGCCGGTACCTGTAAATCGTTGCTGATACATTTCACCACTTCGGTGTTATCACCACGCAGTAAACCGGCAAAAGCGTATTCAGACAAAGTATCAGGCACTGGTGTTACAGCGCCTAAAATAGTGGCGGGGTCGGCGCCTAAAGCAACTGCCACCGGAAAACGCTGACCCGGATGGGCTTTTTGCCATTCGAGAAAATCTAAAGCACCACCGCGGTGTGACAACCAGCGCATAATGACTTTATTTTCACCCAGTACCTGCTGGCGGTAAATGCCGAGGTTCTGCCGCTCTTTATGCGGGCCGCGGGTCACAGTTAAACCCCAGGTGATCAGTGGCGCTGCGTCGCCTGGCCAGCAGGTCATTACAGGTAATTTAGTTAAATCAACGGCGTCACCTTCCAGCACCACTTGCTGGCAAGGGGCCTTTTTTACCACTTTGGCCGCCATATTCAGCACTTGCTTAAAGATCGGCAGTTTGTCCCAGGCGTCTTTTAAGCCTTTTGGCGGTTCCGGCTCTTTTAAAAAGGCCAGCAATTTGCCCACTTCACGTAAAGCGCTGACATCGGGCTGACCCATACCAAGGGCTACCCGCTCTGGCGTGCCAAATAAATTCGCCAGTACCGGAATGTTAAAACCCTTTGGATTTTCAAATAATAACGCCGGGCCACCGGCACGCAGGGTGCGGTCGGCAATTTCGGTCATTTCCAATACCGGGTCTACTTCCACTTTCACACGGTGTAATAAACCCCGTTGTTCCAGCTGAGCGATGAAGTCGCGCAAATCTTTATATTTCATGAGGTTCCAAAAGTTATTTGCAGCCTTGGGCCACAGCAAAGTTGGATTGGGCACAATGCCGGCATTATACATGGCAAGCGCGCGCTTGCCATGGTCGGCTGATACGGCAATCCCTCTGAGCTGGATTTGCTGCTGTTGTGATGTTGTAAAACTCAGGCCGTGGCACTGTAGTAGGGGATGGCAAAATTATGCCTGGCAGTACCTACAGCCTGTACGACAGTAACGGCAACAGGGTGTTGGTGCAGGAGCAAAACCTGCTGGATACCAGCAAAATTACCACCAGGCAGATGGTTTATGCAGCAGATGGCACCTTGCTTAAAAAGAACGATGGTACAGCCAGCAGCTTAAGCTCTATGGTGAATAACAAAGTGCAATACGCCACAATCACAGCGGGTGGCACTGCGCATCACTTTAGTAGCAATGGCAACTATTTGGGTGAAATAGCTAAAGACAAAGCAGGGCGTATCAGCAGCAGTTTAAAAGACCAGCATTTTACTGGTGCAACCCAAAACGACAGCAGCAATGTAATTAAATATCAGGTGCAAAGTGGCGACAGCTTAAAGTCGCTGGCGCTGAATTTTTATGGCAACGCCGACTATTGGTACCTAATTGCCAACCTCAATGGTTTAACCTCCAGCCCGGACGAAGCTTTAAGTGCCGGTTTAAGCATTGATATCCCGGCCAGAGCCAGCAGCAGTAATAGTGCTAACAGCTTTAAGCCGATGGATTTACAAAAGATTATTGGTGATACTACCCCAAGCCTGCCTTATGTACCGCCACCGCCGGCTGCGGGATGTAATGCCATAGCCACCATAGTGATGGTGGTGGTTACCGTTGTGGTGACGGCTTACGCAGGTCCAGTCGTAGGCGCAGCAGCCGGTGATGCGGCACGGCAAACTACAACAGCGATGTTAAACGGTCAGTTTGACTGGGGTGGTTTTGTGCGTGGTAATTTAAATCCGCTGAATATGGCGAAAAAAGCCATGATGATGTCTGTTCCGGCTTATGGTGCTTATGAGTTAAATAAAGCGCTACAAGGCAACGACAGGTCGCAGGCGCTGTTTAACCCGCTGGAATATGGCTTTGACTACGATTATAAATCCACGGCTATAGCGGCAGCAGCCTCTTATGCAGGTAGTGAGTTAGGTGCAGGTGTTGGTGGTGCTATTGGCAGTACAGCAGGCCAGGTGGCGGGAGCTATGGTGCAGGCGGGTGTCAGTTACGCTTCCACAGTGCAGTTAAACCGCTGGGCAGGAAGGCAAATGGAATTTAAGTTAAGTGCCATGGCGGCAGGTATGGCTGGTGCAGGTATTACCGCGGGAATGTTTGGTGCGGATAATGTGAATGGTGCAACACCCAAAACAGGGCCGATGGCCTTTAACTGGCGTGAAATCACAAAAGCAATTTTTAGTGCCGAAACCGTTCAGCGTTTTGGTATAGGCATGGCCCAAAACGCCATGCAATATGGCCTTGGCAAGTTATTTGGCGACAGAACCGCCAGCTGGAATTTTGGCAATGCGGCAGCTGATTCTTTTGGCAATGCAATCGGTAACAGCATCGTGAAAGGGTTGTCCTCAGAAGGTACATTCTCGGCAAAAGAACAGGCCGAGCTTGACAGGAAAGTTGCAAAGGTTGGCAATAAAGAACTGGCAAACCTTGATGCCAGAGTGCGTTCAGGGCTTCAGCAAAACACAAATTCGATAGCCAATGATATTGGCGTCCGAACCGCTGCGGAAGGTGCTGCGGCCTTTGATGCCAATGTCTTAGCACAGCTAAATGCAGCCGATATGGTAATGGATTCATCACTTAATAAAAGGTTGGGTGCAGTTGATGGCTATCTGGATATGAGCCGCAAAACCCTGCGGGATATTCAGGCTATTGATACCAGAGCAGAAACAAACCGGCAGCAACGTGCATTGCAGGCATCGAAAATTCAGCAAAGGTATGACCAAAAGCTGATGGATTTCAGGATGGATAATCCGGTCTATCGCACTCCGCAACCAGCCTATAACTGGGATAACTTGATTGAAAACGCAAAAGAAACCCGTATGCGCTCATTGGGAACAAGTTTGTACATCGATCGCAGTGTGTCCGCTCAAGAGAAAGAATTTCTGAAACAAGGCCAGCTTGACGAACTGTACTACAGCCGCGCACAAAAACACGATCCGGTTGCGAATGTGGGTTTAGGTGTTTGGGGTAGTCTGGAGCAGAATATCGACGTACATGGTGTTGCAGGCGGTTTGTATTGGAAGGGTGTTGGTGCACTCACCACCTTTAACAGCAAAATGGCGCTGGCAACTGGTCGTCTAACAGATACGCTGGTTTCTGCTGTTGTAAAGGGGGGGCCAAACCAAAATGCAGGGGTTTCACTGCTTAATCAGGTGTTTAATAACGATGAAATCGACCGGTTAAATGTGCAAATGGCCAATGATGTAGCCAAGAGTCATTTGCAGACGGTAAGCCGGGACTTTAAATATGACACGCAAGGGATTAAGGGACTGTTATCAGAATCGCAAATTACCAGATACCACCACGATGTATTCAAATCATACGACGCATCAATCCGCTATTACGGCGGCACCTTGGGCATAGGTGATAGCCAAGGGCCTGTCAGTGATGTGATCAGACGTGGTTTAGGTGTGTTCTATTTATATCCGGCAGGTGACAGATGAGCTACAAACTAAACATCTTTGTCGCTGGGCTAGCCGGTTTAGCACTGTGGAATTTGTCATCTTACCTGCCGCCGGATTTATCCGGCTGTGTGCAGTTTCAGGATATTTATATTCCTAAAAAATACCTGATGCGCGGTAGCAGTAGTTTTACCAAAGTTCCGGGTATGGAGTTTGATAAAGCCAATGGGATGCAGGTGGTTATTTTGCCTGATGGCAAAGGTAAAGAGCTATCTGTAGAGCTTTGGGGAAAATATGCAGTTCAAAGAAATGGTGAAGATACAGAAGCAAAACCTGCTTTTGAAAAACTGGGGGGCAAGGATATTGTACCAGACCCCAATTTGGCGGGGTTGTATCGGTTTTATTATGAAACACTCGAGAGTATCAGATTTGATTACTGGTTTTTGGTAAATAGTCCGCAGCCACCAAATGATCCAGATGCGCAGTGGGCTGTTGGTTCATGTTCAGGTGGTCAGTCAGGCATTGATTGCTCTTATGTAAAAGACAGCCATGATCTGTGGTATATGATGACCTTTAAACCCGAAAGATATCGCAGCCTAGCTGAACTGGATAAGGTAATTCAACCGCATCTGGACCAGTGGAAAACCTGTATTACACCGCGTGAAAAATAAGTGTTGAATGATAGCCCCTTCACCGGGGCTTTGTTTTGTCCGATGCATTTGGCAATGCGTTGGGGAACTCGATTGTAAAAGGGTTAAGTTCAAAATCTAACTCACAATCTGAAAACGAAGCTAACCAGCGCGGCAAGCAGGCTTATGAGCAAGCCATCGACGCAAATATCCCGCACGAACAAGCGAAGCTATTGGCCTTAGAAGAAGTAATGTCATCGTTATCCCCTGACAAGCGGCAAAAAGTCAGCATTGTGCAAGACGGTGACACACTGCAAATTGCCAATAACCGGCTGGACCGCTCTAAAGGTGGTATCACGATGAGCGGCACCAATGCAGTGGACTCCATCATGGGGCTAACTAGTTGGATAAGCGATGAAGGCTTGTGGGGTAACAATGATGTGCTGAAGCTTGCGATGGGGCAACTCAGCAACCGTGCGGCTGCGACCCAGTACAGTGTGGCGAAAAGCCAGCACGAGATGAAGTACTACGCACTGGGTGGTCATAATGGGGTGTTTGACCAGTATGGGACAACACAAACATTGTCGATGATACCTAAGATGAATGGGCATTCATCAAAAACATCAACAATACAGCAATCGAGTTTTGGTAAAGCCTGGAACCAGTATGTTGCATACAGTAGTCAAGATGTCACACCAGTACCGGCAGCACAATCAGTAGTGTCAAACGCATTATTTGTAAAGAGTCTTCATGACACAGCGCAAAAGGGAATCATGGCGCACACGAAGCCGGGAGCAACTATGTTTGCCCTTGGAAATAATCTGGTTACGTTAGATGGTACCCAACGGCCGGGTTTTAATCCTGATCAATTACCTATTAATAGCCGCACGGTAACGCAAGGATTGTCTGCGACGGGTGTTATGGTTAATGCTCTCAAATCAGGTGCTGGAGTAGGTGCTTTTTTAGCCCCTGTTGGAACAGCGATAGAATATAGTATTCAGGGTAAACCGATACTGTCTGAGGCTTTTGCTAAGGATTCAGGGGTCGATATGATTAAGGGCGGTGTCAGCGGAGCTGTTGGGGGTGCTGTGACGACGGCAGTAATTGCGGGAGCCGCAATATTTGCAGGTACTGTTGCAGCTCCAGTTGTTGCTGGAGCCGTCATTATAGGTTTTGCCGCGAGCTGGGCTTTTGGAGAGCATGTATTTGATCCAGTAGTTGGGGATGATCTGAAAAAATGGTGGAAAAATTAGCAGAAAAGCCCCTTAAGACTAATTTCGGGAATAATCATAGGGGCTCAAAATTAATTGAGCCTCCTAGTTGGAGATATTGTGGTTAAGAATTTTTATAGAACAGTCGCGAGCTTACCTAGTTATGCCTTAGCTCCATGGATTTTCTTAGGTGGTCATTTTTTATTGATTCTAGTTTTTCGTCATTTTTCTGGTATGACAGAAGTTGAGTTTTCGTTGGAAAAGTACTGGTATTTCTATATTCCAGTATCATTTTGTGGAGTAATTTTTAATTTTAGAATGCATGTCCTGTTTTTTGTATGGTGGAGGTTTTTAGCTGGATTGTGTTTTATGTTTTTATACATCAGTGTTTTACTAGAGATGGCTTACTTTAGCGGCTGGCCTTTTGTTTCATATAGTATGCTTGTGTTGCTATTACTTTATTCGCTATTGTTTTTGTTGCGATTCGTCTTTTGGTCCGATTTTCATAGAACGCTATTATGGTATCGTAAAATTGAAAACAAGCATGGTGAAGACATATTTTACCTGACAAAGGATGGATACATGGAAGTGTATGAACTTAATGACAAGTTAAAATTCTTGAAATTTACAGCATTTTGGGAAATTGATTTCTTTGCAAAACCTGTCGATTTAACTTCAAAGACCCTAAACGGATTCTATAAGTTTTTCGGGCTGGTAGTAGCTCTGGGAGCCATTTACGCAGCTTTCACCGATTTTAATGTGGTGAGTGCAGGTATCATTATTGTTTTTTCATTAATTATTCCAGAGTTTCTAAGGCACTCCGTCGGAAGTGCTTTTTTGGACGCAATCTTGGTTAGTAAATACAAAATTGGTGATCGTGTCGTTTTTCCAAAAAAGTGATTATAGGATAATTCAGGACTTATAGGATAATTCAGGACAGCCATAAATTGATAAAGCCCCTTCGTCTTAACTGGGGCTTTGTTTTATCCGATGCCTTTGGCAATGCAATCGGTAACAGCATCGTGAAAGGGTTGTCCTCAGAAGGTACATTCTCGGCAAAAGAACAGGCCGAGCTTGACAGGAAAGTTGCAAAGGTTGGCAATAAAGAACTGGCAAACCTTGATACCAGAGTGCGTTCAGGGCTTCAGCAAAACACAAATTCGATGGCCAATGATATTGGCGACCGAACCGCTGCGGAAGGTGCTTCGGCCTTTGATGTCAATGTCTTAGCCCAGCTAAATGCAGCCGATATGGTAATGGATTCATCACTTAATAAAAGGTTGGGTGCAGTTGATGGTTATCTGGATATGAGCCGGAAAACCCTGCGGGATACTCAGGCTATTGATACCAGAGCAGAAACAAACCGGCAGCAACGTGCATTACAGGCCTCGAAAATTCAGCAAAGGTATGACCAAAAGCTGATGGATTTCAGGATGGATAATCCGGTCTATAGCTCGCCTCAGCCATTATTCGATTATGACTCAGCATTGGGAACCATCAGGGTCAGGTCTTGCCTTTTGCCTTTTGTGGCAATTGAACTAGGGTTTAACCATCTTCACCATCAACTGGGAAAACCAACATGGCCAGGCCGCTCAGACTGGAATTTGCAGGGGCGCTTTAC
>Ga0209207_1000015_pt1 | contig 247055 bp, 220 predicted proteins | sample SaghotsprinmetaG_FD_184140 | JGI IMG/M metagenome (GOLD analysis project Ga0209207, IMG submission 184140) | Hot spring microbial communities from South Africa to study Microbial Dark Matter (Phase II) - Sagole hot spring metaG (SPAdes) (version 3) | ecosystem: Environmental > Aquatic >... | reverse complement strand
CAGCCGACCAGACAACTGGTGGTTCATCATTGGCAGAGCAAGGTGCAGCACAGCAAACTGCATCTGAGCAAAAGGTAGTTGAGCAGGGCACAACACTGCAAAACACCAGAGCGCAAGCAGGCCAGTTTGCGTTGACAGCAACTGACGATTTATCTGTGCAACCCAAACAGTCAACTGAGGCTGACACTCTGAAGCTGCAATCTGAACTTCAGGCGGGCACTGCTGCAAAAGCTGCTGAAAGTGCCTCTGCAGATGCAGGTAAAACTACTCAGGATGGTAGCCAGAATGCCATAAGCCGAGCAGAGAAATTCTATGCAGAGCAGGGTATGCCAGAGCAAAACGAACAAAAAGTGATTGAGCTTAGCAGGTTAGAGTCAGAGACCACAACAGGCCAGGTTCAACCGCAGCAGGCAAAAACAGCTGAACAAAATGCCGCCGGTGCTGTGAGCAATAGCCAAAACGCAATGGCCGGGCAGTCCTTGGCAACAGAAAACACAGGCACTGACACTCCGCAGTTAACAGAGCAGACACAATTAACGGCGGCTCTGCTCGGGCAAACACCTGCTGCAGTGGCCGGGAAAGACAAAAATAAAACGCAGACAGCAACTTTTGCTGAATTCCAAAAATCTGCAAATGCTGCTTTGGTACAGCAGCAAAAACAGCAACAACAAAACGAAGCACAATACAGCACAGCCGCTGGCAAGGCCGGTGCTGATGCAGCTATAGCGGAAACGATGACTGCAGCGATTCAAGTGCCGCAGCAGGAAGGTGCAGCTGTGCCGGTGTTGGCTGCAACTGATAAATCTTTGGCGACAACTTCGGCTTTTAATCAGGCGGGTTCTCAGTCCGGCTCACAATCCGGTTCGCAGCAGCACAGCAGTTTTAGCCAGATTTTAGCGACCAAACAGGCCGATCCGCAGATCCAGAGTCAACCGGCGTTGTCTTTGCTCGAACCCAATGCCGCCACTCAGCTCAAAGAGCGGGTGATGTACCAGGTGAATCAAAAAATTCAGAGCGCCGACATCAGGTTAACACCGGAAGATTTGGGCACGGTGCAAATTAAAATAAATCTGCAGCAGGAGCAGTTGTCGGTGCAATTTGTCGTGCAACAAAGTGCCGCCAAAGAAGCGCTGGAGCAGCAGATGCCCAGATTAAAAGAGTTATTGCAGGAGCAAGGCATGGCGCTGACCGATGGTCAGGTGCATCAGCAGCAGAGTGAGCAGCATCAGCAACAGGATGAAAGACGCACGGCTGGCCGTGCGAATACCAGGGATGCGGCGGTTGGCGACGATGAGGCTGTGGTGCAACAGGTGCAGGTCGCGGTATCTGACCGGATGGTGGATTATTACGCATAACGGGCTGTCAAACAGCGCTCTGGCACAATCTTGATTGCGTTTGCCAGGACAAGCGGTAAATAATAGCAAAAAACCGCAACTGAACCGGAGTTCACATGGCTGCTGAAAAAGATCTGCAAATCGCTGATGGCGGAGCAAAAAAGAAAAAAATGATCATCATTGCCGCGGCAGTGGTGGTGTTAGGGGCTGGTGTTGGTGGTTATTTTGCATTCAGTGGCGGTGATGCCCCTGAAGCGGCACCGGCTACAGCGGATGCCGCCGCAGCAGAAGGTGAGGCGGCGCCGGCCAAAGCTGCGAGTGGTGAATTAGGCACTGCCTTGTATGTGTCGATGCCAAGGCCCTTTGTGTTTAATGTGCCGGGTGCATCGCGTGATCGGCTGGTACAAATTAAAGTGCAAATACTGGTGCGTGGCACCAATAACGAAGAAATTGCCAAACAGCATATTCCGTTAATGGAAAGCACTATGCTCAGAACTTTTAGTAAAGCCAATGCAGATGATCTGGTCACTGCTGCCGGCAAAGACACTTTAAAAGCGGCGGCACTGAAAGATGTGCAGGAAGCGCTGATTGGAGTAGCTGGCAGCCCGATAGTGGAAGAGATCCTCTTTACCGGTTTTGTAATGCAATAAGTCTGAGCATGCAGACAGAGGGTAACCAACTTGACTGATTTACTGTCACAAGACGAAATAGACGCGCTACTGCATGGTGTTGATGACGTCGAAGAAGAAGAAATAGAGGACGGTTCCGGCCCTGGCGGTCGTTCAGCCCTTGAATACGATTTTTCTTCTCAGGACCGTATCGTCCGTGGCCGGATGCCAACGCTGGAAATGGTAAACGAGCGTTTTGCCCGCCATATGCGGATCAGCTTGTTTAACATGATGCGCCGCACCGCCGAGGTATCGATCAACGGTGTGCAGATGATCAAGTTTGGTGAATACGTGCACACGCTCTTTGTGCCAACCAGTTTAAATATGGTGCGCTTCCGTCCGCTCAAAGGCACTGGCCTCATTACCATGGAAGCCCGTCTGGTTTTTATTCTGGTGGACAACTTTTTTGGTGGTGACGGTCGTTATCACGCCAAAATCGAAGGCCGGGAATTTACGCCGACCGAACGCCGTATTATCCAGATGCTGCTCAAACTGATTTTTGAAGACTACAAAGAAGCCTGGGCGCCGGTGATGGACGTGTCTTTTGAATATCTGGATTCAGAAGTCAACCCGGCGATGGCCAATATTGTCAGTCCAACCGAAGTGGTGGTGATCAGCTCCTTCCATATTGAACTGGATGGTGGTGGTGGGGACTTCCACGTGGCCTTGCCTTATTCAATGCTGGAGCCTATCCGCGAACTGCTGGATGCCGGTGTCCAAAGTGACAAAGAAGACACCGATTTGCGTTGGAGTAAGGCGCTGCGCGACGAAATTATGGATGTGAAGGTGAACCTCAGTACCAAGATGATGGACGTGGAGCTGACGCTGGAGCAAGTGATGAATATGCAGCCTGGTGACATTATTCCGGTGGAGATTCCGGAGCATATCACGGTGCTGATTGAAGATTTACCAACCTATCGCGCCAAAATGGGTCGCTCCCGCGACAACGTGGCGCTGAAGATTATTGAAAAGATTAAACGACCAGAGTCGGTTAAATCTGAAATGCATGTATTTACCAAAGGCGGCCGTCGTTTAGACAGCGACGCCGATATCAGTGAATTAGAAGCAGATTTGATCTTATCTGAACAACCAGAGGACAGATGGTAATGGCTGACGATAAAGACACCATGGACGAATGGGCAGCGGCTTTAGCCGAAGCCGAAGGCTCGACAGCAGGTGCCGAGCCGGTTGAACTGGAAGAGTTACAGGAAGAAAGGGCGCCGATTTCGGCGGATGAAAAACGCAAACTTGATACCATTTTAGATATTCCGGTCACTATTTCGATGGAAGTAGGACGGGCCAAAATCAGTATCCGTAACCTGCTGCAACTAAACCAGGGGTCTGTGGTGGAGCTGGAGCGGGTTGCCGGTGAGCCTTTGGACGTACTGGTCAACGGCACCCTGATCGCGCACGGCGAAGTGGTGGTGGTGAACGATAAATTTGGTATTCGTTTAACTGACGTCATCAGTCAGATTGAACGGATTAAGAAGTTACGCTGATGCGCTGTTGTTTGATCACCCTTGTTGTTGGCGCCTGGTTATTGCCTTTGCAGTTGCTGGCGCAGGTGGCAGAGCAGGCACCCGCTGCCGCTGCTGCCACCAAAGAAGTCAGTAAAGCTTCGGCCAATTTGCCTGGTGTCGGGCAGATCGTCATTTCTTTGGCGCTGGTGATTGGTCTGGTGCTGATGCTGGCTTTTGCCTATAAAAAAATGCAATTCAGACTGCCGGGCGCAAAACATTTTCGGATAGTTTCTACCTTAAGTGTTGGCCCAAGAGAACGTATCTTAGTTATTGAAATACAAGGAAAACAACGGGTAATTGGCGTCACGCCCAATAACGTAAATTTCCTGTTTGATTTAGAAACTCCGCTTCCTGAAGAAAAGTTGGCATCAGATTTTCATACGCAGTTACAGTCGTTCCTGAAAAAATAGATTGATGTCATGTTCAGATTGGTTCTCCTGCTGCTGGTGCTGCTAAGCCCGGCAGCTTTTGCCGACAACGGCGCTATGTCGGCGCTGCAAATTACCACCAACCCCGATGGGTCCCAGGAATACAGTGTGACACTGCAAGTCCTGGCCATGATGACGGCGCTCAGTTTCCTGCCGTCGATGATCATTATGATGACCTGTTTTACCCGCATCATTATTGTGCTGGCCATTTTGCGTCAGGCTATGGGTCTGATGCAAAGCCCATCCAACCAGGTGCTGATTGGCATCACTTTGTTTATGACCTTTTTTATTATGGCGCCGGTGTTTAAACAGGTAAACGACACAGCGCTACAGCCTTATCTGGCGGAAGACATCACCTCCTTGCAGGCGCTGGACGCCGCAATTATTCCGGTGAAGGCTTTTATGCTGCAACAAACCCGGGTCAAAGATTTAGAAACCTTTGCCGATATTGCCGGCCATCCACCCGTGGCCAGTAATAAAGACTATCCGATCACTATTGTGATCCCGGCTTTTGTGACCAGTGAGCTTAAAACTGCCTTCCAGATTGGCTTTATGATTTTTATCCCGTTTTTGATCATCGACCTGGTGGTCGCCAGCGTGCTGATGGCCATGGGTATGATGATGTTGTCACCGATGATAGTAGCGCTGCCATTCAAACTGATGATGTTTGTACTGGTGGACGGCTGGTTATTGGTGATGGGCACTTTAGCCACCAGCTATGGGGTTGGGACTTAATATGACACCGGAAATTTTTGTCGATGTGCTGAACGACGCACTTTATATGGTGATTTTGCTGGTCAGCGTTATTATTCTGCCGTCGCTGGCGATAGGTCTGGTGGTGGCTGTGTTTCAGGCCGCAACCTCGATTAACGAACAAACCTTAAGCTTTTTGCCCCGTTTAATTGTGACTTTGCTGGCGCTGATGTACGGCGGTCACTGGATGACACAAACCCTGATGGATTACACCACAGGTTTGTTTCTCAGTATTCCGACCGTGGTGAGCTAAGATGGAATTTCCGCTGCAAACGCTGATGCAGGCCATTGCAGATTTTCTGCTGCCGCTGACCCGGATTGCAGCAATGTTTTCACTGATGGCTGGTTTGGGCGCCAAAACTGTTCCTACCCGCATCAAAATGGGTCTGGCAGTGATGTTTACCCTGATTATTATGCCGGTTATTCCACCTGCCACAGACGTCAATTTAATGTCGTTTAATACCGTGATTCAGGTATTGCAGCAGATGATTATTGGCATGGCGATTGGCTTTATCTCTTTGATGTTTATCAATACTTTTATTCAGGCAGGTCAAATTCTGGCCACTCAGACAGGTTTAGCTTTTGCATCGATGATTGACCCGTCCAGTGGGGTCAGTGTGCCTTCGATAGGTCAGTTTTATCTGATTTTGGCCACTTTGTTGTTCTGGGTGTACGACGGACATCTCATTATGTTTCAGATGGTGGTGTTTAGTTTTACTTCTTTACCTATTGATGGCGGTTGGTGGGATGTTTCGCATTATTGGACTGTCGCCGAATTTGGCTTGTGGATTTTTTCCGCTTCGCTTGCCATTGTATTAGCGCCCGTCACCGCCATGCTGCTGGTGAATATGGCCTTTGGCATTATGACGCGCGCCGCTCCTCAGCTGAACATTTTTGCCATAGGTTTCCCGGTGACGATGATTTCCGGTTTATTGATCATGTGGCTGACGATGGACACTTTTGCGTATCACTTTAATTTGCAATGGCAGCACGGTATTGAATATACCTGCAAGCTGATTGGCTGCTAGGAGGTCCAATGGCAGCTGATACCGATATGGAAAAAACCGAAGACCCCACGAGTAAAAAGCTCGAGGACGCCGCGAAAAAAGGCAATATCGCCCGCTCCAAAGAGCTCGGAACTGCTTTTGTGTTGATGGGGTCGAGTCTTGGATTGTTAATTTTTGGCAGCGAGCTGGCTAGCACCACTTTGCAGGTGTGCCGGCGTTTATTGTCGCTGGACGCCAAAGACATGTTTGAAACCAATTCTATGTTTACCGCCATGGGCGCGGCCTTATCCACTGTGATGCCGCCGCTTTTGAAACTTTTTGCGCTGATTGTGATCGCGGCTTTTGTCGGTAACACCTTGCTTGGCGGTTATAACTTTACCTGGTATGGCGCTAGTTTCAGGCCGGCCAAAATGAACCCCTTGTCTGGTTTAAAACGGATGTTTGGCCTGCAGTCGCTGGTGGAGCTGTTAAAGAGCATCCTGAAAGTGGCAGTGGTCGCAGGTTTTGCCTACATGATGCTGAGTATCTTTTTCGACGATATTATGGCGCTGTCGTTAATGAACGACTTTGACGACATGTCAGATGCACTTTATCTGCTGGGCTGGATGTTTTTTGGTTTGTGCGCCAGCATGATTATCATTGCTGTGGTCGACGCGCCTTATCAAAGCTGGAATCATCACAAACAGATGATGATGACCAAACAGGAAGTGAAAGACGAATACAAAAACTCTGAAGGTAATCCGGAAATTAAAGGTCGTATTCGCCGGATGCAAATTCAGATGTCGCGCCGTCGTATGATGCAGGCGGTGCCGACTGCCGATGTGGTGGTCACCAACCCGACCCACTATTCAGTGGCCTTAAAATATGAGCAGGGTAAACACCGCGCCCCTGTGGTGGTGGCCAAAGGCGTGGACGAAGTAGCGCTTTATATCCGCCAGATTGCCGACGCCAACAAGGTGCCGATAGTACAATCACCGGCGCTGGCACGGTCTATTTATTTCACTACTGAAATTGATCATCCAATTCCGGATCAGCTGTTTGCCGCTGTGGCCCAGGTACTGGCTTATGTATTCCAGCTGAAGGTATACAAACGCGGGAAAGGTCAGAAACCAAGACCTTTGGCCAAAGATCTACCTATTCCAGAGGGTTACCGACATTAAAAGGTCAAAGCCTGTGAAAAAACAGCGGGTAAATTTCTCAGTCAGATCAGCGCTGACGTCATCTGTGACTTGCGAGCGAAGGTGCTGATTAAGCATAAAGCAATACCTGATTTGTCGCATTCTATTGCGTCTGATGTTTATCTATATCCCAAGATGCTACTAACTGGAACAGTTTTTGCCTAAGCCTTTAAAGCGTCAATTTTTTATCAGGCTTTTTATGCAACTTCCTTCAGTATTGGGCAAATTTGACCGCAGTCAGCTGCAACATGCCAAAGGGGTGGCTACACCCCTGTTAATCATGGCGGCACTCGCCATGGTGGTCTTACCTATGCCACCTATTCTGCTTGACGTGTTGTTCTCCTTTAACATTGCGCTGGCGCTGGTGGTGTTACTGGTCACCATTTATGTCAGAAAACCGCTGGAATTTGCCATTTTCCCTTCTGTGTTGCTGGTGGCCACTATTTTGCGGCTAGCATTAAACGTGGCCAGTACCAGGGTGGTGCTGCTGGAAGGTCATAACGGTCCTGGTGCGGCCGGCGCTGTGATCGAATCTTTTGGTCACGTGGTGATAGGTGGCAACTTTGCTGTTGGTATTGTGGTGTTTTTGATCCTGATCATCATTAACTTTGTGGTGGTGACCAAAGGTGCCGGCCGTATTGCGGAAGTCACAGCCCGTTTTACGCTGGATGCGATGCCGGGTAAACAAATGGCCATTGATGCCGATTTAAACTCAGGTTTTATCGATCAGGATCAGGCACGTAAACGCCGCGATGAAGTCACAGCCGAAGCTGACTTTTATGGTTCGATGGACGGTGCCACCAAGTTTGTCAAAGGGGATGCCATCGCCGGTTTAGTCATTGTGGGTATCAACCTGATTGGCGGTTTGTTTATCGGCATGATCCAACATAATTTGACATTTAGTGAATCTTTAGAAATTTATACCCTGCTGACCATAGGTGATGGTCTGGTGGCGCAAATCCCGGGTTTATTGTTGTCTATTGGTACCGCCATAATTGTGACGCGGCAAAACAAAGACACCAATATGGGGGAACAGATGTCTGGCCAGCTTGGCAATATCAAGGTGCTGACCGTCGCCGCCACGTTATTGTTTATTATGGGCATAGTGCCTGGCATGCCACATTTTGCCTTTTTATCACTGGCAGCTGCTGTTGGTGGTGCTGCTTATTTCCTGCAACATCAGAAGAAAAACCCTGCCAGTGAGCTGGTCGGCCGTGGTAAAGCTGAGCTGGTGCCTGGTACCTCCGACAATATCCAGCCACAAAAAGAAATCAGCTGGGACGATGTACAGCCAGTCGACATTATCGGTCTGGAAGTGGGTTATCGGTTAATTCCGCTGGTGGATAAATCTCAGGGCGGCGAATTGCTGACCCGGATCAAAGGGGTACGGAAAAAACTGTCACAGGAGCTGGGTTTTCTGGTGCCGGCAGTACATATCCGCGACAACCTGGATCTGGAACCCAACACTTACCGAGTCACCCTGATGGGGGTAACCAGCGGCAGCTCAGAGCTTCGCCATGACAATGAGCTGGCCATTAACCCAGGCCAGGTGTTTGGCACAGTGAAGGGGATTGCCACCCGCGATCCGGCCTTTGGTCTGGAAGCGGTGTGGATCCCGAAAAATCAGCGGGAACATGCGCAAACTCTGGGTTATACAGTGGTGGATGCCGCAACAGTGGTGGCGACTCATTTAAGCCAAATCTTAAGTAACAATGCAGCCAGCCTGCTTGGCCACGAAGAAGTGCAGAACCTTCTGGATATGCTGGCAAAAACCTCGCCCAAACTGGTGGAAGCTTTGGTGCCTGACACCATGGCGCTGACGGCTGTGGTAAAAGTGCTGCAAAACCTGCTGCACGAAGGGGTGCCTATCCGTGATATGCGCACCATAGTACAAACGCTGGTGGATTATGGCGCGCGTAGTCAGGATATTGACGTGTTAACTGCTGCCTGCCGCATCGCACTGCGCCGGTTAATAGTGCAGGAAGTGGCGGGTTCAGCCGATGAAATTGCTGTGATGACGTTTGCCCCTGAGCTTGAGCAGATGTTGCATCAATCGATGCAGGCCGCCGGCAATGACGGTTCCGGCATAGAACCTGGCCTGGCTGAACGTATCCAGAACTCGCTCAGAGAAGCCAGCCAGCAGCAGGAACTCAGTGGGGAACCTGCAGTGTTGTTAACTTCCGGCATACTGCGCTCAGTGATGGCACGATTCGTGAAATACACTATTCCAGGACTGCGGGTATTGTCCTATCAGGAAATTCCGGATGACAAACAGGTCCGGATCGTCAGTGTGGTAGGACAGGCGGGTTAGGAGTTAAAAGATGAAAATTAAACGTTTTGTAGCCAAAGACATGCGGACAGCTTTAACCGAAGTTAAAGAGTTTCTCGGCCCGGATGCCATTATTTTATCAAACAAAAAAGTGGCCGGTGGTGTGGAAATCGTCGCAGCCGTTGACCCGGAAGCCGCGCCGGCTAAGGCTCAGGCAGCAGCAGAAGCAACAGCGGCAACCAAGCCAACCAGCAAACCCCGTCTGGATATCCGGGTGGGCGATGACGAAGAAGAAGCCGAACCTGCAGATTCGCTGCGCGCTTTATTGGCGCGTCAGATGATTAAACAGCAAAAAGCGGCACCTGATCTTCAGGCCGCTGCTGCCGTCAATCCGCTGACGCAAAATCTGCAAAGTGCGATGCAGAGTCCACGTCAAAGTCCATTAAAAGCCAGAACAGAGCCACAGGAGCGTCAGAATTCTGTCACTTCAGGGCCAAATCTGCAGGAGCTGTCGGCACTGCAGAAACAACAAGCCAGTCTGATGCAGCAACAATTTGACGTGATGCGCCAGGAAATGCAGTCGATGAAACAACTGCTGCAGCATCAGGTGTCGGGGTTAATGTGGCAAGACCTCGCAAGACGCGAGCCAGTGCGCGCACTGGTGATTGAACAGCTGATCCAGCTTGGCCTGTCTGAGGCCATGGCCGATCAGCTTGCCTGCTTTATGCCGGAAGATATCAGCGACCGTGATGCCTGGAGTTGTGCACTGGAATTATTAGCCGGCCAGCTGACCACGACCAACGACGACATTATGCGCCGTGGCGGGGTGATTGCGCTGGTGGGGCCGACCGGTGTTGGCAAAACCACCACTGTTGCTAAATTGGCAGCGCAGTTTGCCAAACGCCATGGTGCAGATCAGGTCGCATTGATTACCACTGACACTTTCCGTATTGGTGCTTTTGAACAACTAGCCACTTTTGGCCGTATTATTGGTTGTCCGGTGAAACAGGCCAAAGATCACGAAGAACTGACATTATTGTTAACCCAGTTACAACAACGTAAGTTAATTTTGATCGACACCGCCGGCATGAGTCAGAGAGACGTGCGCCTGGCTGAAAATCTGTCGGCTTTGATGCATAATTCGCGTGTCAAAATAAAGAGTTATCTGGTATTGTCAGCAACATCCCAAGCAAGGGTCATGCAGGAAACTGTGGACCACTTTAAACGAATTTCACTGGCAGGTTGTATTTTCACCAAACTTGATGAATGCTTAAGTCTGGGTGAAATTATCAATGTCGCTGTTCAAAATGCGTTACCTGTCAGTTATTTGACCAACGGTCAACGGGTTCCGGAAGATATCGAAATTGCTGAAGCAACGGCGATGGTGACGCAGGCAGAACAATTACGCATGGCCCACACCAGTTCGGGGCATCAGTGGTATCAGGATGGTTTGACCCGGACGGAAGCAACCTATGCATAATCATGAATTAACTTACGATCAAGCCAGTGGCCTGAGAAGAATGAAACAGCGTATGGTCAAAGTAATAGCGGTCACAGGCGGTAAAGGTGGGGTGGGTAAAACCAACGTCACACTAAACCTGGCCATGGCCATGGCACAAATGGGCAAAAAGGTGCTGGTACTGGATGCCGACCTTGGCTTGGCCAATTGTGACGTGATGTTGGGTCTGAGGGTCGAACGTAACCTGTCTCATGTGTTATCCGGCGAAGCTGAACTTGACGACATTCTGGTTACCGGCCCTTTTGGTATCAAAATTGTGCCAGCCACATCGGGTACCCAATCAATGACTGAGCTGAGTCCGGCAGAACACGCTGGTCTTATCCGTGCTTTTAGTGAATTAAAAACCTCTTTTGATGTGCTACTGGTCGACACTGCCGCCGGTATCTCAGATATGGTACTAAGTTTCTCGCGTGCCTCACAGGATGTGTTGGTAGTGGTTTGTGATGAACCTTCATCGATCACTGACGCTTATGCCTTAATGAAAATTCTAAGCCGTGAACATGCAGTGCAAAAATTTAAAATTGTCGCCAATATGGTGCGCAGTTTAAAAGAAGGCCAGGAGCTTTTTGCCAAATTAAGCAGGGTAACTGACAGATTTTTGGATGTGACTCTGGAGCTGGTTGCCACTATTCCTTTTGACGAAAATGTGCGAAAAGCAGCCCGCAAACAAAAAGCCTTTATCGAAGCCTTCCCTAAAACGCCGGCTTCGCTGGCGGTTAAAACTCTGGCGACCCGTGCCGTACAATGGCCGGTGCCGCCCAGTGCATCCGGTCATCTCGAGTTTTTCCTGGAGCAACTTGTGCAACCACAGCATGAACCACGGGGTATGGCGTGAATAATCGCCTCGCAGCCTACGGTGCTGCTAATCAGATGCAATTACTGGTGGAGAAACATGCGCCGCTGGTGAAACGTATTGCCTACCACCTGCTGGCCCGATTGCCAGCCAGTGTGCAGGTTGATGATTTAATTCAGGCCGGTATGATAGGTTTGATTGAGGCGGCAAAAAATTTTGATGGCACCAAAGGTGCCAGCTTCGAAACCTTCGCCGGTATTCGTATTCGTGGTTCCATGCTCGATGAAATCCGCCGCGGTGACTGGACCCCCCGCTCAGTACACCGTAATGCCCGCCTGATTGCTGAAACAATAGCCGAACTCGAAGCAGAACTCGGACGAGACGTAAAAGATGTTGAAGTTGCTGAAAAACTTGATATAACTTTAGATGAATACCACCATATGCTGAGTGATGTCAGTAGTGGACGCATCATAGGCATCGAAGATTTAGGTGTCACCGACGATGCCTTGGTTACTGCAGATGATCGTGAAAATGATCATTTATATGAAGAGCAGGCTAACGATTCGTTTCAACAGGCTTTAATAAAAAATATCAGTAGCTTACCTGAGCGGGAAGCAATAGTATTGTCGCTATATTATAATGACGAACTAAATCTGAAAGAGATTGGCGAAGTCTTAAGCGTCAGCGAATCTCGTGTCAGTCAAATCCATAGTCAGGCACTGGTGCGGTTAAGAGCCCGGATGCAGGACTGGTTGTAATACTTGAGAATAACCATTGAGGTATCTCGTCGGAGGGGATTTTGGATAAGAATATGAAAATTCTTGTGGTAGACGACTTTTCTACTATGAGACGCATCATCAAAAACCTGTTGCGCGATCTTGGCTTTACCAACGTGTCGGAAGCAGATGACGGCAGTACTGCACTTCCAATGCTGCAAAACGGCGATTTTGATTTTGTCGTAACAGATTGGAATATGCCGGGTATGCAAGGTATTGATTTACTTCGCGCTATTCGTGCTGATGCCCGACTGAAACACATTCCGGTATTGATGGTGACTGCGGAAGCCAAAAAAGAACAAATTATTGCCGCAGCACAGGCCGGTGTGAACGGTTATATCGTCAAACCTTTTACTGCAGCCACCTTACAAGAGAAGTTGTCTAAAGTTTTTGAACGCTTAGGTTAACCGTATCTGACAAAGGAGTGGCGCCATGTCTGCAATTACGGCACCTATGATCACCTTGGAACAGGCTCGTGAGCTTGTGCAGTTGTTGGAAATGGAGCAGCAGGAAGCTGCAAATGAACTTGTGCAGGGGCTTGCAGTGCCCGGCTCCTCCGAGTTGTTCGCCGAAGTAGGCAAACTTACCCGTCAGTTACACGATTCCCTGAAAAACTTTCAGGTTGACCCAGCCATCGATAGTTTGCTCACCGAAGATATTCCGGACGCCAAACGTCGGTTGAATCATGTTATTGACATGACAGAGCAGGCGGCCAACAAAACGATGGACGCCGTTGAATCCTGTCTTCCTATCGCTGATAAATTAAATTCCGACATTTCTCATATCTTACCTGCATGGCAAAAGTTGATGAGTCGGAATATGAAAGTTGGTGAATTCAAAGAGTTATGCCATAGTCTGAACGGTTTCCTAAGCCATGCTTCGAACGATGCAACCGCTTTGCAATCATCACTGACTGAAGTTTTGATGGCGCAGGATTATCAGGATCTCACCGGACAAATATTGCGTCGTGTTATTGAGCTGGTGCGTGAAGTTGAAGACAGTCTGATAGGGCTTCTGACAGCATTTGGTCATCAAAATATCGCTGTACTGGATAAACCAGCGCCTGTGGTTGCGAAAAAACCTAAAGCAGGCCACGAAGCTGAAGGCCCGATTATTGACGCGCAGTTGCGGGATGATGTGGTGCACGGCCAGGACGACGTTGATGATTTATTATCGAGTTTAGGTTTCTAAGAGAGGTAGGCGAGCATGGGCTTTGATTTAGATGAGGACATTTTACAGGATTTCCTAGTCGAAGCCGGCGAGATCCTCGAGCTGTTGCAGGAGCAGTTGGTCGAACTAGAAAATAACCCCGACGATGCCAGCTTATTAAATGCAATATTTCGTGGTTTTCATACGGTTAAAGGTGGTGCCGGCTTTCTGTCGCTGACAGAGTTGGTGGACGCCTGTCATGGTGCAGAAAACGTCTTTGATATTCTGCGCACCGGAAAAAGAAGGGTGACGTCTGAGTTAATGGACGTGATCCTGCAGGCATTGGACGCCATTAATGAAATGTTTGCCAATGTTCAGAACCGGCAACCGCTTGAACCTGCCTCGCCTGAATTATTAGATGCATTACACCGCCTGAGCGAACCCGAGTCAGAAGACGAAGTGCATGCCGCACCTGCGGTTGCGGCTCCTGTTGCCGCTGATGAACCTGAAATGAGTCTGGATACTTTTGATGCGGCGGTGTCGCTGGAAGTTGAAGGTGGCGGTGAAGCCAACTCAGGTTCAGTGGACGATATCACAGAAGATGAATTTGAGCGTTTGCTTGATGAACTGCATGGCACTGCAGCGCCAGGCCGTTCAGAGCCTGTGTTGGCCAAAACAGTAGCGGCACCGGTACTGGATTCAGGTTCAGACGATATCACTGATGATGAATTTGAAGCCATCCTGGATCAATTACATGGCAAGGGCTCTTTTGTTCCTGCCAGCCATGAATCTGCGCCTGTGGTAAAAGCCGCAGCGCCTGCAGCCCCTGCTGCAGCTGAAAAATCTCCGGATGACATCAGCGACGAAGAGTTTGAATCCTTATTAGACGAGTTACATGGCAAAGGTAAAGCACCTGTGGGGGCGGCTGAACCTGCAAAAGCAGCAGCGCCTGCGGCAAAACCGGCAGCTGCGGCTCCGGCGGCAAAAGCAGCGGCGCCTGTAGCTAAAGCAGAACCGGCCAAAGCTGCGGAAGTTGTCAAAGCGCCAGCCCCTGTTGCAGCAGCAAAAGATAAAGATGGGGATGACAGCAAAGGTGCAGCCGCTGATACTACTGTGCGGGTTGACACCAAACGCCTCGACCAGATCATGAATATGGTCGGTGAACTGGTGTTAGTACGTAACCGTCTGGTGAGTTTGTCTGCAGCCGCCCAGAATGAAGAAATGAGCAAAGCCATTTCGAATCTGGATGTAGTGACGGCTGACTTGCAGGGCGCTGTGATGAAAACCCGGATGCAGCCGATCAAAAAAGTATTTGGCCGTTTCCCGCGCGTGGTACGAGATTTAGCAAGATCGTTACAAAAAGAAATTAACCTCGAGCTTGAGGGTGAAGACACGGATTTAGATAAAAACCTGGTGGAAGCGCTGGCCGATCCGCTGGTGCACTTGGTCCGCAACTCGGTGGACCATGGTATTGAAATGCCGGATGTTCGGGCCAAAAATGGCAAACCACGGACAGGTCTGGTTAAACTTGCCGCCCAGCAGGCCGGCGACCATATTCTGTTAACTATTCAGGATGATGGTGCCGGTATGGATCCCGAGAAGCTGAAATCCATCGCTATCAAGCGCGGTGTGCTCGATCCGGATGCTGCAGCGCGGATGTCGGATACCGAAGCTTTTAATCTGATTTTTGCCCCTGGTTTCTCGACTAAAGAGCAGATTTCGGATATCTCCGGCCGTGGTGTGGGTATGGATGTGGTGAAAACCAAAATCAACCAGCTCAACGGTACTGTGCATATTCATTCGAAGTTAGGGCAAGGCACCTTACTGGAAATTAAGGTTCCGCTGACTTTAGCCATATTACCAACGCTGATGGTGGTGGTTGGCAAACAGCCATTTGCATTGCCACTTGCCACAGTGAATGAAATTTTCCATCTGGATTTATCAAAAACCAATATTGTTGATGGCCAGTTGACCATAGTGGTGCGTAACAAAGCAATTCCGCTGTTTTATCTGGAGCATTGGCTGGTGCGTGGTTCAAATCAGAAACTGCGCCGTGAACAGGGTCATGTGGTGATTGTGCAGTTAGGCACCCAACAGGTTGGTTTTGTGGTGGACTCGCTGGTGGGTCAGGAAGAAGTGGTGATTAAACCGCTGGATGCCTTGTTGCAGGGCACGCCTGGTATGGCTGGCGCCACTATCACATCAGACGGTGGTATAGCGTTAATTCTGGATGTACCAAACCTGCTCAAACATTACGCGAAAAAGTCCAAGATCAAGTTTGACCGGTTTAACAATTTAACTTCATAAGCGAGTCATCTATGTCGATCAAGGTATTAGTGGTAGATGATTCGAGCTTTTTCCGTCGTCGCCTGACCGAAATTCTGGCAGGCGATATGGAATTAACTGTGATAGGCACTGCCAACAATGGCAGGGAAGCGGTTGAAAAAGCGCTGGAGTTAAAGCCGGATGTGATCACTATGGATGTGGAAATGCCGGTGATGGACGGTATTGCCGCGGTGCGGGAAATCCTGAAGCAACAGCGGGTGCCGATCCTGATGTTTTCTTCGCTGACCCATGCCGGCGCCAAAGCCACACTGGACGCTCTGGATGCCGGAGCCGTCGATTTCCTGCCGAAAAAATTTGAAGATATTGCCCGTGATAAAGGTGAAGCCATTGAAGTGCTGCGCCAGCGGGTTAAAGCGGTCGCGCGCAGGCGTTTGTTTGTGCGCCCATCAGCAACAGCCGCAGCGCCTGCTCCTGCAGCGAGGCCTGCGACTGCACCGCTTGCACGTACCCCCCTGGCACGTGCTGAATTATTAAAAAGCCCGGAGCGTGCTGAAAACACTGAAACTCAGCCGGAACGTCCTTTTAAGGCGTCGGGTAAAAGTTACAAATTGTTGGCCATTGGCACTTCAACAGGTGGCCCTGTTGCGCTGCAAACTATTATCACTGCACTTCCTGCCAATTTCCCATTGCCGATAGTACTGGTACAGCATATGCCTGCTGCTTTTACCGGTGCTTTTGCGGCCAGGTTAAATTCACTGGCGAAAATTGAAGTACGTGAAGCTGTTGACGGAGACCTGTTAAAACCTGGCGTGGCCTATCTGGCGCCAGGTGGTAAACAAATGCTGGTAGAAGGTTCAGAGAATCAGGCCAAGCTTCGTATTAAAGAAGACGATTCGCCCCGTATAACCTTTAAACCCAGTGTGGATATTACCTTTGGTACCGCCGCTAAAGTGTTCAGCGACAAAGTGCTGGCCATAGTGCTGACCGGTATGGGATCGGATGGTCGTGATGGTTGTCGTTTACTAAAACAATTTGGCTCCCGCATCTGGGCGCAGGATGAAGCCAGCTGTGTGGTATATGGTATGCCACAGGCCGTCACCAGTGCCGGCTTAACCGACGTTGAAGTCAGTTTGCCGGAAGTCGCTGGCAAAATAATTGCGGAAGTCGGTCATGGATAAACTGTCAGTCGCTGGTTTGATTCTAGGGCTTGCGGCCATAGCCAGCGGTTACACCCTGCATGGTGGTGATTTAGCAACCTTATTTGATATACCAGCGCTGGTGATAGTACTGGGTGGAACTCTGGGGGCAGTGCTGTTCCAGACTCCTTTACCACAGTTTACCGTGGGCATCAAAATGTTGGCCTGGGTGTTCCGCGCCCAGTATGTGCCGCTGAATGCCACAGTCGAGCGTTTGATTAACTGGGGAACAGCTGCCAGAGCCAATGGTTTTTTATCACTGGAAGCAGAAGCGCTGCAGGAGAGTGATCCTTTTTTGCATAACGCGCTGAATTTGCTGGTGGATGGGGTAGAACCTGCCATTTTGCAGGACGCGCTGGATGCTGAACTAACACTGGAGCGTGAACGTTTAATGCGCTCGGCCCGTATTTATGAAGCCATGGGTGGTTACAGCCCGACAATTGGCATTATCGGTGCTGTGCTTGGCCTGATTCAGGCGATGCAAAACATTGATAAACCTGAATTATTGGGCAGTGGCATTGCAACAGCTTTTGTTGCAACAGTGTATGGGGTTGGTTTTGCCAACCTGGTGTTTATTCCTATTGCCAACAAACTGAAAAGTGTGGTGGTGCAGCGTACTTTGTATCACGAGTTGATAGTGGAAGGTGTGGTGTCTATTGCCAACGGTGAAAATCCAAGGGTTATAGAGCGTAAACTTGCAGCTTACCGGGTCGGATAATTTTATGTATCGGTATCGTGAACGTCATCAGCAGATGGACCAGGAGCCACTCGACCGCTGGCTGGTGTCTTATGCGGATTATGTCACGCTGATGTTTGCGCTTTTTGTGGTTTTGTATTCGTTGGCGATCGCCAAAGAAGAAAAATTCAAAACCATTTCAACCACTTTGGCGCAGGTTTTTGAAAAAGCGCCGGTGCCACAGACTGGGGTAAAAGGGCCGGACGTATTAACCGATAACAAACCCCGCAGTGATTATCAGAAGTTTGGGTCTTCTTTGGAAACCGCTACCGGGCCGGAACTGGTGGCGGACGCGAAAGAACAAAACGTGCAAAAAGATCCACAGTTTGGCAACCCGCTGGTATCTTTACAGGAGCAACTGACTCAGTCGCTGGCCAACCTGATTGAACAAGGTGTAGCCAAGGTAGAAAATGACGAAGACTGGCTGACAATTCAGCTCAACAGTGGTTTGTTGTTTCCAAGCGGTAGTGCGGTACAAACCTCGTCAGCACGGGTACTGCTTAAAGAAATTGTCGATATTTTGAACCAGACCAGCAATATAGTGCGGGTGCGTGGTTACACTGATAATCAGCCGATGAGCAATGAAATTTTTCCATCCAACTGGGAACTGTCGATGGCAAGAGCCACCGCAATTTTACGTGAATTACAAAGTCTGGGTGTCAAGCCCGAGCGGTTGGCTGCTGAGGGTTATGGTGAGTTTGCGCCTTTTGCCGATAACAGTACAGAGCGGGGCCGGGCTGAAAACCGCAAGGTGGTTATTGCCATTTCTAAATTTGCAGCGCGGCCGCTCAACACACAATCACAGTTGCCATCTGAAGCAACACCAGCAGAGTTGAAGCAGGTGTTACAACAGGCCGCAACTTTGCCAGCTGAAGATGGCACCATTCATGTTATCCGCTTACCGCACGGGGGGATCAGAATTACTTCTGCACCGCCGACACCGGCAGATAACCAAGAACAAAAAAACGGGAATAATTAATTGGTCGTTTGGACTATTGCAAATCAAAAGGGTGGTGTAGGCAAAACCACCTCTACTGTGACATTAGGTGCGCTGTTGGCAGAGCGTGGCCACAGAGTTTTATTGATTGATACCGATCCTCATGCTTCATTAACCTATTATTTTGGTATTGATGCAGAGGAGCTGGAAAACAGCGTTTACGACATTTTTATCCGCGGTAAATCCATCAGCAAAGAAGAGATCATGCAGTCGTTATGCCCAAGTGGCATGAATAATCTGGATATTCTGCCCTCGTCTATGGCACTTGCGACACTGGACAGATCTTTGGGCGATAAAGGTGGTATGGGCTTAATTCTGAAAAAAGCCCTGGCCAAAATTGCCGACGAATATGATTATGTGCTGATCGATTGCCCGCCTGTAATTGGGGTGTTGATGGTGAATGCTATGGCCGCCTGCGACCGTATCCTGATCCCGGTGCAGACCGAGTTTTTGGCGCTTAAAGGCCTGGATCGGATGCTGGCCACTATGCAGCTGATGCAAAGCAGTAATCAGCCAGGCTATCAGTTCACCATAGTGCCAACCATGTACGACAAACGCACTAAAGCTTCACTGGAAGCTTATAAAGAGCTCAAAGCAAAATATGGCGATTTGGTTTGGTCTGCGGTGATCCCAATCGACACAAAAATGCGTGATGCCAGTCTGGCACAAACGCCGCCGCCTGTGTATGCGCCTAAATCCCGTGGTGTTTTTGCTTACAATACCCTGTTAACTTATTTGCTGCAGTTAAGCCCGGAGCCTGTGCATGAGTGATCTGGTTGCCAGTCATAAGGTAATGCGCAACTATTTGGCTGCACTGCTGACCGAAGAGCAGGAGCCGGAGGTTCAGACGAAAGTTGCTGAAGTGAAAAAACAGCAGCTGAATCAGTTATTGGCGACAGTTCAGCCTGACAAGCCTAAGGCTGCAGCAGTCACAGTGGCGAAAGCTGCGCCTGTTGTCGCTGCAACACAGCCTAAGATTGAAGCAAAAGTTCAGCCGGAAATAGTCAAACCAGCCCCGGTAGTGACAGCCAACAAAGTTGTGGTGCCAGAGGCTCTGACCAATACAGCGCCGCCGGCAGCGCCTGCTGTGCCAGTTGTTGAGAAAACCTACCGCCAGGGCCGTTTCCAGGCGCTGTTTTTTGAGGTGGCAGGTTTAAAAGTGGCATTACCGCTTAAAGATTTAGGCGGCATTCACAAAATCACTGCGATCAACACTTTACCCGGCAAGCCGCTCTGGTATAAAGGGGTGATGTTATACCGCGAGCAAAAAATTAATGTGGTGGATACAGCCCGCTGGGTGATGCCAGAAAAGTACGATCAACAACTGGCAGAAAGTCTAAACTATCAATATGTTATTATGCTGGGCAAAAGTTCATGGGGTATTGCCTGTGAATCCTTGATCAACACAGTAGCCTTAGAACAAGAAGACGTAAAATGGCGTGAGGCCCAGGGCAAACGCCCATGGTTAGCCGGATTGATTAAACAACATATGTGTGCTTTGTTAGATGTGGATGCCTTGATTGCGTTGCTCGCGCAGGGCGCAGGCAGTTCAGACTAAGCACGGACCAAGGTAGAGGAGCGATTCATGAGCAATTTATTGGCGCAAGCAGGTAATAGCAAAGAACAAAATGATGTAGTACTGCAATGGGTGACCTTTAAGCTGCAGGAAGAAACCTACGGCATTAACGTGATGCAGGTGCAGGAAGTGTTGCGTTATACCGACATTGCGCCTGTGCCTGGTGCGCCTTCTTATGTGCTTGGTATTATCAACCTGCGGGGTAATGTGGTTACTGTGATAGATACCCGTTCACGTTTTGGGTTGCCGCCTTCTGATGTCACCGAAAACAGCCGTATTGTAATTATTGAAGCGGATAAACAGGTGATTGGTATTCTGGTCGACAGCGTGGCTGAAGTAGTTTATTTACGCGGTTCAGAAATTGACACAGCGCCAAACGTCGGCACTGATGAAAGCGCTAAGTTTATTCAGGGTGTATCAAACCGTGATGGTGAGTTGTTGATCCTGGTTGACCTGAACAAACTGCTCACTGATGAAGAGTGGGACGAAATTACTAGTATTTAAGCGGTTCCTGCCTGTGCCTTTTCCAATTGAATGGTTAACCCTCGCCATAGTACCGGCAGTAGCAATACTGCTGGTTTTTGTTGTGGTGTGGCAACACAAAATAACGCAGCGGCAATTGTTGCTGCAAACTGAGCGGATGGAAGAGTTGCAGCAAGCCTTTAATATTAGCCGTGCTGAAGTAGAAGAGTTACGAAACGGTGTGATTGGTGTTGGCCAGCGTATTTTGTCGGCAGAACGTTTGTTACAACAACTGCAGTTATCGCAGCAAAGCCAGGCCGCTGAGCTGGAGCAGTTGTCAGAACACCAGCAAAAAATTCAGCTTGCCGATCCCGAATCAAAACTATACAGCAGGGCGATGAAAATGGTTCAGCTTGGTGCCGGCCTTGATGAAATTATGCAGGAATGTGAATTACCCCGCGCCGAAGCTGAGTTATTGCTAAATCTGCATCGCCAGCAAAAAGGTTAACTGGACGGTACTGCAGCGGGCAATAACCTGCTGTTAAACTCTGTTTTAAAGATTAATCTAAAGTTTTTGCTGTGAGCCTAATCTGCCCTCGCTTATTTATTGGCTTTGGCTGTTTTCTCCTCCTGTATTGCCGCCACTGTAAAACCCTTCTTTGTTTTTGTTCCTTAATCGGTCGCAACCGCCTGAAAACAGTGTGGTTGTGCGCCTTTATTGCACCCTGCAATGCTGTTACTTTCAACTGAGGTTTGATAAGCTGCGTGCTATTTACGGCTAAGCTACGGGATCTGCTTATGTTAAAGGTACTCAGTGTGTTTGGAACCCGGCCGGAAGCTATTAAAATGGCGCCGCTGGTCAATTTATTAAAACAGGATCCGGCCATCGACAGCCGTGTATGTGTTACGGGCCAACACCGCGAAATGTTGGATCAGGTGCTGAAATTGTTTCATATCGTACCTGAGTATGACCTGGCCATAATGAAAGCAGGGCAGGATTTATATGACGTTTCGACCAGTATTCTGTTAAATATCAAACCCGTACTTCGTGATTTCCAGCCTGATATAGTTCTGGTGCATGGGGATACCAGCACTACTTTTGCTGCAGCGCTGGCCTGTTATTATGAAAAAACTGCCGTTGGTCATGTTGAAGCTGGGCTTAGAACCGGTAATATTTACAGCCCATGGCCGGAAGAAGCCAACCGCCGTTTAACCGGCGCTATCACCACTTTACACTTTGCGCCTACTGCGACCTCTCAGCAGAATTTGTTATCCGAAAATGTTGATCCGGCCAAAGTGTTTGTCACCGGCAACACAGTCATAGACGCGCTGCATCAGGTGGTTGCCAAGATTGACGCCGACCAGCAATTATCCGCTGATTTTGCCAGCAAATTCCCTTATGGTCAGGACGGTCGCAAGCTGATTTTGGTCACAGGTCATCGCCGCGAAAGTTTTGGTGCCGGTTTTGAAAACATTTGTGCGGCACTCAAAGCCATTGCTGAACAGTTCCCTGATGCCGACATTGTGTATCCGGTGCATTTAAACCCCAATGTACGTGAACCAGTGTTCCGTTTACTCAGCAATGCCTCTAACGTGCATTTAATTGAGCCACAGGATTATTTGCCTTTTGTGTACCTGATGAGCCGCAGTTATCTGGTACTGACCGACTCGGGTGGTATTCAGGAAGAAGCGCCGTCTTTGGGTAAACCTGTGCTGGTGATGCGTGATACCACAGAGCGGCCTGAAGCTGTGGCTGCCGGTACTGTCAAGCTTGTAGGTACAGACAAAGATAAAATTGTCAGTGAAGTCAGTAAATTGATGACCGATAGCCATTATTATCAGACCATGAGTTTTGCCCATAACCCTTATGGTGATGGCCAGGCATGTAGCCGTATTGTGGATGCCATTAAAGCTTATTTTGGTAAATAACAGATAAAAAGCGGAATAGGCCACAAGAGCTGCAGCACTTTGTGGCTTTTGACGTTGTGGAGCCGGTAAGAACAACAAGCCAGGCGCACAACAACAAGGACAGCAGAGAAAATGATGAATAGATTCGAACAACGTCAGCAGGAATTGCTGGCAGCACCAAAAACCTGGCTGGTGACAGGCTGCGCCGGTTTTATTGGCTCTAACTTATTAGAAACCTTATTAAAACTGAACCAGAAAGTGGTGGGGCTTGATAATTTTGCCACCGGCCACAGGCATAACCTGCAGCAGGTGCAGCAGCTCGTGACGGATGAGCAGTGGCAGGCGTTTCGTTTTATTGAAGGGGATATCCGTGAGCTCAGTGACTGCCAGACTGCGGTTACCGGGGTGGATTATGTATTGCACCAAGCTGCTTTGGGCTCTGTGCCGCGGTCCATTAATGACCCTATCGCCACTAATAACACCAATATCAGCGGCTTTTTAAATATGCTGCAAGCCGCCAAAGAGGCCGGTGTGCAGGGTTTTGTCTATGCGGCGTCAAGCTCGACTTATGGTGACCATCCGGCTTTACCTAAAGTGGAAGCCAATATTGGTAATCCATTGTCGCCTTATGCAGTCACCAAATATGTGAATGAACTCTATGCCGACGTGTTTTCCCGCTGTTATGGTTTTCATAGCACAGGTCTTCGCTATTTTAATGTGTTTGGCCCAAGACAAGACCCCAATGGGGCTTATGCCGCTGTGATCCCAAAATGGACAGCTGCAATGCTGGCGGGCGATGATGTTGTGATTAATGGCGACGGTGAAACCAGCCGTGATTTTTGTTTTGTCGCCAATGCAGTGCAGGCAAATATTCTGGCGGCCACCACCGCGCTTGGCAAAAGTGAAGTCTTTAATGTGGCGGTAGGTGACAGAACCACGTTAAATGATTTATTTCACGCCATTCAGCAAAGGCTCAGCGCCAATGGTGCCCACTATCAAAAAGAACCGCTATACCGCGATTTTCGCGCCGGTGATGTACGCCATTCGCAAGCCGATGTCAGCAAAGCCGAACGTTTACTCGGTTATGTACCCAGCCATACGCTGAGCGAAGGCCTGGCAGTCGCCATGCCCTGGTATATCCGCCATAACAGTCAATGATGCGCCGCTTCGGTTCTGTACAGCATACAAAAAGGGATATCGAATGAAAGTCACAGTTTTTGGCATTGGTTATGTCGGGTTAGTGCAGGCTGCCGTATTGGCTGAAGCCGGACATAAAGTTTGTTGTGTGGATGTGAACCCTAAACGGGTGGCAGATTTACAAGACGGTATTATTCCTATTTTTGAACCTGGCTTGTCAGCCCTGGTGCAGCAGGGCGTGGCACAGGGACAACTGGAATTCACCACAGACGCTGCCATCGGTGTGCATTTTGGTGAATTGCAATTTATTGCGGTGGGCACCCCGCCTGATGAAGATGGTTCGGCTGATTTGCAGTATGTGTTAAAAGTGGCCACCAGTATTGCGCAGCACATGACTAGCCCTAAAGTTGTGATTAATAAGTCCACAGTGCCAGTTGGTACCGGCGATAAAGTCAAAGCTGTAATAGCCCAAACTCTGGCGCAGCGTCAGGCCGATATTGATTTTGCCGTAGTGTCTAACCCTGAGTTTTTAAAAGAAGGGGCTGCTGTTGCGGACTGCCAGCGGCCGGATCGGATTATTCTGGGCACCGACAATCTTTGGGCAGAACAGCAGTTAAGAGAGTTATATGCACCTTTTAACCGCAATCACGACAAAATTATTGTGATGGATGTCAGAAGTGCAGAGCTCACCAAATACGCAGCGAACTGCATGCTGGCTACTAAAATCAGTTTTATGAATGAAATGGCCAATCTAGCTGAGCTTTTGGGCGCAGATATTGAGCAGGTGCGTCATGGTATCGGCTCTGATCCGCGGATCGGTTACCACTTCATTTACCCGGGTTGTGGTTATGGCGGTTCTTGTTTTCCCAAAGACGTGCAGGCACTGATCCGCACTGCGGAACAAACCGGTTACAACACCAGTTTGCTCAAGTCGGTGGAAGCAGTGAATCACGCGCAAAAACACAAGTTATTTGCCAAGTTGGCGCAGCATTTTGATGGCAACCTGACTGGTAAAACTATTGCCATCTGGGGTTTGAGTTTTAAACCAAATACTGACGATATGCGGGAAGCACCAAGCCGGGCACTGATGGAAGCTTTATGGGCCGCGGGTGCAAAGGTGCAGGCTTTTGACCCTGAAGCCATGGAAGAGACTCAACGAATTTATGGCATTAGAGCAGATTTACAGCTGGTGGGCACGAAAGAAGCTGCTTTGCATCAGGCTGACGTGTTGGTGATTTGTACTGAGTGGAAAACCTTCAGATCACCGGATTTTGACCTGCTAAAACAAAGCTTGCGCCAGCCAGTGATTGTTGATGGCCGCAATCTGTTTGACCCGGCCAAAATGCAGCAGCTTGGTTTTACTTATTACGCAATAGGGCGGGGCGACAGTGTGCGTAAGTACTAATGCAGGCTGCATGAATAAACAGGTTATCAATGTAAAAATGTTCATACCAAGCGAGGGTTAATGAAGGTTATTGTGACGGGAGGCGCGGGTTTTATCGGCTCGGCATTGGTTAAAACCATTTTGCATCAGACTGACTGGCAAGTGCTGATCCTGGATAAATTGACCTATGCCGCCATAGCGCCGGACTTGTCTGAGCTTAGTCCTGATGGACGATGCAGCTTTGCTCAGTTGGATATATGTTGTGCTGAACCTTTGTCGGCGTTTATCAACACTTTTGCACCTGACGCTATATTTCATCTTGCGGCCGAAACTCATGTTGACAGGTCTATTTCAGGGCCTGCCGATTTTATTCAGTCCAATATTTTCGGTACTTATCAACTGCTTGAAGCAGCAAAACAGTATTGGCTGGGTTTATCTGATGTCAAAAAACACGCTTTCAGATTGTTGCACGTGTCGACCGATGAAGTGTATGGCGACATTGCTGCAAATGAACCTGCTGCCACTGAGTTGAATCCATACGCTCCAAGCAGCCCCTATTCTGCGTCAAAAGCTGCTGCAGATCACCTGGTGATGGCCTGGCATCGGACTTATGGCTTGCCGGTCATTATTACCCACAGCTCCAATAATTTTGGACCAGGTCAATATCCTGAAAAACTGATCCCAAGGATGATCTCAAATGCACTCAGGCTGGAGCCGTTACCTTTGTATGGCGATGGTCAGCAAATCAGGGACTGGCTTTATGTGTACGACCACGTCCATGCACTGCTATTGGTGATCCAGCAGGGGCAGGTTGGCAGCAGGTACAATATAGCCGGAGATAACCAATTAAAAAATATAGACTTAGTGCTGATGCTAGCAGAGCTGCTGGATGAGTTGGCTTTTGATAAAAAAGGTACACTGCAAAGTTACCGTGATTTGATTCAGTTTGTTCAGGACAGACCTGGCCACGACATTCGTTACGCACTGGATGCGTCAAAGATTCGGCATGAACTGAGCTGGTCCCCAGCTGCGGATTTTAAACAACGTCTGCGTGAAACCGTTTTGTGGCATCTTGCCAGCCTATCAGGGGGGAGGATGGGTAAAAACGGGAAATGTGACGTTTGAATTGTGTTTAGTAACAGTTGATTACATGGAAAAACCTCGCTGTTGAGCAATCAGACATAGTAGAATATCCGGCTTGCGTTTTAGTGCCTTTATGAGCCTTGATATGTAACTTTATGTTTTGTATTGGTTTTGCGCGAATTTTATAAGAAAGATGGAGTAACATAGTGACAAATTTTTTTAGAAAGCTTACCGCCTTTTTAGCTGTTGGATGTCTTTCATTTGCCCTGCAAGCAGCTACCCCGTCTCCTGCGATGATGGCTCAGTTTAATAAATTGCCAAAATCGGAGCAGGCCAGGATTGCAAAACAATACGGTCTTAAAGTAAGTGATCTGAAAAAATCAAAAACCGAAAGCTCATCAGATACCGAAGAAAAGAACGAAGCTGACGCCTTTACCGAGAAAAATAAAAGCTCAGTAAAAGAAGAAAATCTTGCAGAAAGTAAAAGCAAGGAGCCCGCGCGCTTTGGACTAAGTTTTTTCGAAAATATTAATACAGAACTTGATACAAAGACCGGTACTCCGGTACCGAGTAACTACCGTATTGGTCCGGATGACGAGCTCAGAGTTCAGGTTTTTGGTGCTAAACCAATGGATGAAGAACTTCAGGTGGCCAGAGACGGCACTGTATCTATCAGTGAGATAGGTGTAGTTTCGGTAGCAGGATTCACTTTTGCCGAAGCAAAACAATTAATTACTCAGCGTATCCTCGCTGCTAACGTAGGGGCTGAAGTGAACGTCAGTATGGGACAGTTGCGCACCATCAGCGTTATTGTTGCCGGCGAAGCAAAACGACCAGGTTCTTACACTGTTCCTGCTTTATCTTCAGTGGTTGATGTATTAGTGCAGGCCGGCGGTATCAGTGATATTGGTGCACTGCGTGGCATTCAGCTGCAGCGTAAAGATGGCACAAAAATAGCCATAGATTTATATCGTTTATTGCTTGGTGGCGATTCTAATGTTGATCAGGCCTTGCAAAATGGCGACGTGGTCTTTATTGCCCCTTATACCGCTCTAGCAGAAGCTGCAGGCGAAGTATTACGTCCTGCCCTGTATGAGATTGGCTCCAATGAAACTGTGGCAGATCTGGTACGCATGGCAGGCGGTGGCAAGGCGCAGGCTTTTTTAAATGGTGTCACTCTTGAGCGCATTGAAAAAAATGCGGTGCGCACCATGATCAATCTCGACCTTTCATCGGCCAGAGATTTACAACAACCAATCCATAATGGTGATGTGGTTCGTTTTGGCAAGGTGTCTTCAAATATCCAGAACAAAATCGAAATTATCGGTGCTGTGGCGCGGCCTGGTATTTACGCCCACCGCGAATCTATGCGTGTCAGCGATATCTTGTCATCCATCTGGGCTGATTTAACCATTGACACCGATTTAGATTATGCGTTGGTTGTCAGTCGTTCCGGTAGCAACAATAAGATATCGATTCAACAATTTAATCTGGGCAAGGCAATCGAGTTCCCGAAAAGTAGTGATGATCTGTTGTTACAGGGCCAGGACTCTATTTATGTTTTCAGTTATAACGCGCCAAAACTTCGCGATGAAGTAGATGCATTATTGTTTGAACGTTATCAGGAAGCGTTAACTTTATCCGGCGAGATGACGGTGTTAAATAAAGAATTAACGCCTGAAACCAGTGAGAAGTCTGAGGAACAAGTCCGTTCCCTGATTTCCAAAGCCGGTTTTGCCAGCCTGGCTTTTAGCCTGGTACTGAATGAAGAAGAAACTGCACTCTCTGAAAAGCGTCAGCTGGTTGAAACAGAAGACTCAAAACGTCAGCGTGAGTTAATGCAGCGTTTGCCAGAGAGTCACCACAAGCTGGTGGCAAAGCTAATGCGTGAATTCCTTGATGAGGTGCATAAAAAGCCAGAGATACGCCAGCTCTCTGCCGGTCTGACACGCGAAGAGTTGTTATTTAACCTGCTGAATGAATTAAAAACCCGCAGTTCTGGCGTATCAAATCATGCCGTGGTTTATGTTTCTGGCGAAGTGAAATACCCGGGTCAGTACCCTAAGCCAGAGCAGGGTTCAGTTGAAGACTTAATTTCAGCTGCCGGTGGCTTATTGCCTGGTGCCTTCCTTGAACGGGCAGAGTTAACCAGAGCCACTATTAACGAAAGTGGTGCTGTTCAGGTTGAACATATGGATATCAAGCTATTTGATGAATTGTCGCAAAAGACGCAAACGCTGTTACAAAGCCGCGACAGGTTAAATGTGTTCCGCCTGACTGACTGGGATCAGGAACAGAGGGTCACTATTGCTGGCCAGGTCCGGTTCCCGGGCGAATATTCAGTGCGCAGCGGTGAAACCCTGGCTGATGTGTTAAAACGCGCCGGCGGCCTGACGCAAAACGCCTTTCCCCAGGGCGCTGTGATGATCAGGGAACAGGTAAAAGCTCAGGAAGTTGAGCAAATTACCAAACTGACGCAACAATTGCGCCGCGACATCGCAGCCCGCACTTTATCTGCTGAGTCAGCAACCCTCAGTACTCAGGATGCCTTGTCGATGCTTAGCGAAATTGAAAAAGTGAAGCCGGTTGGGCGACTGGTCGTTGATGTAAAAGCTGTTGCTGAAGGCAGTCAGGATGATGATTTTGTTCTAGAAAACGGCGATTACCTGATGATCCCAACCCGCAAAACCACAGTGTCCATTGTGGGTGAAGTACAACATCCTTCCAGCCACAGATACAGAGCCGGCCTGACACTGGACGATTATATGCGTTTGGCGGGCGGTTCGAGAAAACGGGCTGATGAAGACCGTGTTTATATTATCCGTGCCGATGGTTCAGTACTGGTGCCGCAGAAACAAAGCTGGTTTGCCTTAAGCAGCGAGGAAATTCAGCCAGGCGATACCATTGTGGTGCCACTTGATACTGAATTTAAAGACAATATTAGTTTATGGGCTCAGCTCACCCAAATTTTCTATCAAAGTGCAGTTGCTTTAGCCGCAATTAATTCCTTTTAGTGCTTAGGATGATATTTGGTTGCATTTGATATCTTATTCGTGATGCAACACCTAAACAGCTTTGCCTGGTCTTTCTGGCAAAGCTGTTTATTTAAGTTAGATATATGATTCCGCAAATAAATTTTATGTTTCAAAGGTATTTGAAATTCTGTTGATCTAGGAGTTATTCGTGATTCAAACCGAAAGTAGACAAACCACTGAAATGCAGATTGGTTTTCTGGACATTCTCGCTCAGCTTACTCGCTACAAAGTCCTGGTACTGCTCTTTATGGTCATGGTCTCATCATTCTCGGTGTGGATTGCTCTAAAAATGCCGAATGTCTATCAAACGGTTGGAATCTTCGCGCCTGCAACTGACAAAAAATCTGGTTTGGGTGGATTGGGTAGCCAAATCGGAGGCTTAGCGTCTTTAGCTGGTATTAGTTTATCAGCGGGTGGGGCTGTCGATAAAACAGACCTGGCGATCGAGTTGTTGCGTTCAAAAGATTTTATCTCCCGTTTTATTCAAAAGTATGATTTAAAAGTATTAATCATGGCGGCAGATGGTTGGGATATGAATTCTAACCAGATTCGAATTGATCAAGAAAAATATGATACAGAAAATAAGATATGGCTCAGAACGCCAAAGGCGCCCAGATTGCCAGAGCCTAGTTATCTTGAGGCTGCAGAGGAGTTTAGTAAACTACTGGATGTGTCTAAAGATAAAACCACCTCTATGGTTAAAATTACGCTTGAATATTATTCGCCTGTTTTAGCCAAAAATTGGCTAGATTTACTGGTTGAAGAGGTAAATGAAGAAATTAGACAACGTGATGTTTTAGAAGCAAAAGCCAGTATTGATTATTTAAATAATCAGCTCGCCACAATTAACATTGCTGATATAAGAGAGTCCGTTATTCAAATTATACAAGATCAAACAAAGACTTTGATGTTAACAAATATTCGAAAAGAGTATGCGTTAAAAACCGTAGACCCAGCCTTTATTCCCGAGGAAAAGTTCAAACCACGCAGAGCAATTATCGTAATTATGTCTGTATTTTCTGCATTTCTGCTGTTGATGTTTGCTGCTTATTTAAAGATATCTTTATCATTTGTGAGCAGAAACAGTTGAGATGAATAGTCGGGTTGTGCAAAGTATAAATTATTCTTTAGCGTATCAGGATGAAAAACGATCCAGATTCCTGCCACTTTTCATCTCAATACTCGTTGCTACATGCTTTATACTGATTGATTGGCCAAGGGTATTTGGTGGTGATTTTGAAGACAGACAAGTATTTTTTTACATTTTCTTAGGCAAGACTGACTACGATATTCCTCTAAGCTTTGAAACATTTTTCTTTTATCTGTTTAATGAGCAATTATGGGATAAAGGTGTTCGATATCTAAATGTCGAAGTAGGATTAACAGTACAGGAGATATTTCACGTTGTATCATTCTTCACTGTGTTTTCTTATGCTTATTTTATTGCTGTTCGTGTAGGATTGTTTGGTGTTGTTTTTCTTATAAATCCGTTGATCGTTGATTTAGCATATTCGCAACTCAGGCTTGCCGCTGCCATGTCTTTTATACTGGCAGCATATAACATCAGGCATGTTTTGCTAAGAGTGATTCTTTTATCCAGTGCGTTTTTTATACACACAGCAACTTTTCTTTTTGTATTTATCGCACTTGCTTCTGCATATTTGCTTAAAAAATCTTATAAGGGCGACTACAGCAGATACTTCACGCTCTTTTTATTAACATTCGTAGGTTTTTTAGTGGCGACAGTTGTCGGCCCCTTGCGTGCAGTGATACTTGAATTTATCGGTGACCGAAGGGTTGACTATGACATTGCGGCATCAACGATGCTCTATGCATCGATGTGGATATTTTTGCTATGTGTTAGTATTTTTCAAAATAAAGAATTTATTAACAACCTGACAAATGCCATCGCTATCGTATTTTTATCTGTTTTTGTGTTTTGTACGGTATTTTCTGTGTATGGGGTCAGGTTCTTAGCTGCTGGCTTTCCTTTTATTATTGTCATGTTACTGAGGTTATCGCCAGTAGAGCGCCCCTTCGTTATTATGATGTTTTCTGGTTACGCCATGGTTCAGTGGTTTCTTTGGTTCAGGTAATTCCTGGTGCTGAATTTAACAATTAATTTAATGTAAGGGATGATATGAATACGAGTTTTTCAGTTGATAAAATTGCCATTATTGGCCTTGGGTATGTTGGTTTACCTCTTGCTGTAGAGTTTGGCAAAGTTTTACCAACGGTTGGCTTTGATATTAATGCCCATCGTATTGCCGAATTGCGTTCAGGTAACGACCATACGCTGGAAGTCTCGCCAGAAGAGTTATCTCAGGCTTCACTGCTTACTTTTGAGTCTGATATTGAACAGATCAAAAGTGCAAATTTTTATATTGTGACAGTGCCCACGCCAATTGATGAACACCGGCAACCTGATCTGACACCATTGATCAAAGCCTCTGAAACATTGGGGCGGGTGGTTAAAAAGAATGACATCGTCGTTTTTGAATCCACTGTGTACCCGGGCGCGACTGAAGAAGTCTGTGTCCCTGTGATTGAGCGTATTTCAGGTCTGAAATTTAACCAGGACTTTTTTGCCGGATATAGCCCGGAGCGTATTAACCCGGGTGATAAAGAGCACAGAGTCACCACCATTAAAAAAGTAACTTCTGGCTCAACACCTGAAGTTGCTCAGTTTGTGAATCAGGTTTATGGCCGCATAATTACGGCGGGCACTTATCTGGCCAGCAGTATTAAAGTGGCAGAAGCTGCCAAGGTTATCGAAAATACCCAACGTGACTTAAATATTGCGTTAATTAATGAACTGGCGGTTATTTTTAACCGCCTTGGTATTGATACCGAAGAAGTGTTGCTGGCTGCTGGCACAAAATGGAACTTCCTGCCATTTCGTCCGGGTTTAGTGGGCGGACACTGTATCGGTGTTGATCCCTACTATCTGACGCATAAAGCTCAGGCTGTTGGTTACCATCCGGAAGTGATTCTGGCCGGCAGACGCATTAACGATGGCATGGCTAAATATGTGGTGTCTCAGCTGGTAAAAGCGATGATCCGCCGTAACATTCAGGTGTCGGCGTCCCGCGTGCTGGTGTTGGGTCTGACCTTTAAAGAGAATTGTCCGGATATCCGCAATACCAAAGTTGTCGACATTATTGCTGAACTGAAAGAGTACGGCATGGTGCCCGACGTGTTTGACCCATGGGTAGATGCACAAGAAGCAAAAGCTGAATACGGATTAGAGCTGGTAAAACAACCGGCACACCATAGTTATGATGCCGTGATTGTTGCTGTGGCGCATGGACAGTTTAAGCAATTGGGAGCAGAAGGCATCAGAAGTTTCGGCAAGGCTGAGCATCTTGTTTATGACCTGAAGTATTTGCTGCCCAAAGAAGGTAGTGATTTAAGGTTATAGTTTTATCCCGTTTGGCCTTTACCACACAATCTTGTGCAGCCCTGAAATCAGGGCTGCTCTTTTATTTGTAGCGCTCATGATTGGTAACTAACTTGTCTGTCAGATCCAACATTATTTTAAATACGGTCAGTCAAATTTATATGGCGCTGTTATCAGTCGCCACGTTGCCGTTTTATATCGATATGTTGGGCAGTCAGGCCTATGGTTTGGTTGCGTTTTTTATGCAGCTACAAACGATGATTGGCTTACTTGACATTGGGATCTCTGCCACAGTTTCACGCAACACCGCATTATTTGGTGCAGGTAAATTAGCCCGAAACGACTATTTTGCCATGCTGCGCAGTATTGAATTTTCTTTTGTGGTTGTTGCGCTCTGTATCCTTGGCGGTGTTTTTTCAGCGCCTTTACTGGCGCAGTCCTGGTTGAATCTCGGTGATTTTTCTGTTGTTGTCGCCCGCGATACGATACAGCTGATTTTTGTGGTAATTGCTCTGCGCTGGATGCAAACCTATTACCGGGCCATAGTGCTTGGTGCCGAGCAGCTGGTGTGGCTCGGCTGGTTTAATATTCTGGTATCGTCGGTGCGGATCTTTGGTGTATTACCTTATTTGTATTTGATCTCGGGTGATGTGCTGGACTTTTTCCTTTATCAAATCGTCGTCAACTTTATTGAATTGATGTTGCTGTTTTTCCGCACAAACAAAATAGCGGGATTCCGGCAAGGCGAACGTTTTGGAAAAATCAATAAAAGTGCCTTGTCTGATGCAATAGGCAGTTCGTTGGTTGTTGGCCTCACCTCATTATTGTGGGCGGTTATTACACAGGCCGATAAATTTCTCGCATCGGGCATACTGCCCATTGCCGACTACACGGCCTATAGTCTGGTGATTAGCATCTCTTCGATTTTGTTGTTACTTTCCGGTACTTGTATTTATGCAATAGGGCCTGCCATGGCGCGGTTGCTGGCTCAGGATAAAAAGTCAGAAGCTGTGGCTGTTTTCCGGAATATTTCGCTGGTGGTGTCCCTGATGCTCGGTTCTGCATCTGTTGTGGTGATTGGCTGGAGTGAGTCTTTGTTATTTGCCTGGACGGGTAATGTGCCGTTATCGCAAAAGGCTGCCGAATTTTTACCTTTATACATGCTGGCAACGTTATTTTTTGCCTTAGGGAATTTGTCTTACGCTATTAATTACGCAATAGGCAATTTTCAACTCAGATTAAAGTATTCAATCATCAGTCTGTTGCTCTACCTGCCAGCCCTTGCAGTCTTGTTATGGCTGTTTGGTGAACAAGGTTTGGTGTACGGCTGGTTGATTGTCAACTTGTTATTTTTTGTTGTCCCCCAGTTCTTCCTTTACCGCCAGCTGGATCACAGCTTGTATAAAACCTCGATGGTGCAAGATGTCTGCGTACCTGTGATGGCGGCGATGTCGGTGCTGTTGCTGGTCTTTATTGTTGATCTCCGCCCCTTTAACCGACTGGAAATATTCGCAGTTTTAACGCTGATTGGCTTACTGTCCCTGGTTGTGGCTGTGCTGCTGTCCAGAGCAAGATTGTTATTGTTGCCGCAGCTGCGACAGTTGCTTAGAAAATGACGTTTTTTGTCAGACCACATCATGTTTAACATTGATACCGCATCAAAACCACATCGCGCCATTGCCGTCATTGCATCATTTTTGTTTGCTGTGTTTTTTTCTATGGTGGACTGGGAATGGGTTCATGGCAGCTTTTTTGTTGATAGGGAAGTGTATTTTTCTATTTTCAGAAATGCGCCTGATGTTGAGATTTCATTTAGTTTTTTCCAACTTGTCGCATTTATCGTCAATGAGCAACTATGGAGCCAGTTGATTCGTGGTTTACATGAAAATATTGGTTTGTCGCTGACAACAGTTTTTGGTGTGATTAGTTTTTTATTAGTGTTTAGTTATGCCTATTTTGTATCGTCGCGGGTTGGACCATTAGCCATATTATTGCTCATCAACCCTCTGTTAGTTGATTTAGCTTTTTCGCAATTAAGAATGTCGCTGGCGATGGTATTTCTGTTAATTGCATTTAATTGTAATCGCTGGTTATACAGATTACCTTTTCTACTGATTGGTTGCTTTATTCATACCGCATCTTTTTTATTTGTCATCATGGCACTTTGTGTATTTGTCTCAGTCTCATTGGCAGAAAAATACCGGTTAAACCGGTTTAATTGTTATTTTTTGTTGGTGTTCACAGGTTTTTGTATTGCGCTGGTGGTAGGTCCATTACGTACCTTCATACTCGAACAGTTGGGTGACAGAAGAATCGTATATGATGCGCCCGCTACAACCTGGACTTACGCTTCGGTGTGGGTGGCTATTCTGGCCGCAGCAGCTTTGCAGTTGAGTGCTTTTTTCCGTAACCATGTGAATGCTATCGCATTGGTATTTTTGTCGGTGTACACATTTTGTACATTGTTTTCAGTGTATGGATTACGATTTTTAGCAGCTTCATTACCATTTTTTGTAGTAGCATTGTGCCGTTTTGGTTCTTTTGAACGTGCTTTTGTTGTTTTAATCTTCGCTGCCTACACAATAGTGCAGTGGGTTTATTGGATCCGATAGATGAATATTATGTTTTTAGTAAGCTCACTACAGTTTGGTGGGGCTGAGAGAGTTGCCACCGTATTATGTAATGAGTTTTCAAAACAGCATCAGGTGTCGCTGGTTGCCACTTATGGTGGCCTGGAACCCTGTGTTTTTGAACTGGCTTCATCTATTAAATTACATTACCTGGCCCGCGAATATCCTTGTTTTAAAGGAAAAAGTTCTGGCTCTTTTGCCAGACTGCTGAAGTTGCATCACCTGTTTAAAACAGAAAAACCTGATGTTGTGATAAGCTTTTTACCCAATGTGAATGTGATGGCGGTGATTGCCAATGCCGGCATCGGGCTGCCGTTGATCATCTGTGAGCGAAGTGATCCTGAGCATTTTCCAATGTCAGGTTTTTGGAAAATGATGTGTAAATACATGTATCGTTATGCCGATATGCTGACGGTGCAAACCCAATCCGTTGCCGATAAAGTGGGCCTTTTATTCCACCTGCCTGATTTGGTCCGTGTAGTGCCAAACCCAATTCCTGCTTCTTTGGCAGCGCAGCCCCTTGGCGTATCTTCTGAACCTAAACACATTTTATGTGTGGGCCGGCTGATGCCGGGTAAACAGTTTGAACACATTATTGAGGCTTTTGCTTCATTGCAGCCAGAGCTGCCTGACTGGGAGCTGCATATAGTGGGTGATGGTCCGCACATGGCGGTACTGCGTCAGTTGGTGAGTCGTTTGGAGTTGAGTCAGAAAGTGAGATTCTTTGGCAGTGTGGAAAACCCTTATCCGCAAATTGCCCGATGTGATGTTTTTGCCATGGCGTCGGCTTTTGAGGGGTTTCCAAATGCCTTGCTCGAAGCGCTGGCGCTTGGTCGTCCGACTGTGGTTTACGATTGTCCGAGTGGACCTGCTGATATGACAGAGCAGGGTGCTGTTGCAAAGCTGGTACCACTGAATCAGAAAGCGCAGTTCACTGCGGCGCTCAGAGCGCTTGCGCTCGATGAAGAAATGCGGCTTCAACTTGGCAGGCAAGCCCGTGCCTCTGTGATGGCGCGTTATGCCTTGCCTGTTGTCACAGAACTCTGGTTTGAGCTGATTGCACAAGCACAGCAGCATAGAAATAAATTACCTCAGGCCGGGCTGTCGTTTTAAAAAAGGATTGATTGTTATGTGTGGTTTTGCCGGATTTTTCGCCCGGGTTCAAGGTGATTTTAATTGTTCTGAGGTGCTCACTGCGATGGGCAATGCCATCCGGCATCGCGGCCCTGATGATGCCGGGATATGGCAGCATCCGCATTTGCATCTGGGGTTCAGCCACAGACGGCTGTCAATTCTGGATCTATCGGCGGCAGGTCATCAACCCATGCTCTCGGCGACGGGTCGTTATACCATTATTTTTAATGGCGAGATTTATAACCACCTGAGTTTAAGGCAAGAGGTAGAAACACAGGGCGCCAGATTGTGGGCCGGCCATTCAGACACTGAAACTCTGCTGGCCTGTATGGACAGATACGGTTTTGCGGCCACTATTGCCAAACTCAAAGGCATGTTTGCAATAGCTGTCTGGGACGAGCAGGAGCAGCAATTATTGTTTGCCCGCGACCGATTGGGCGAAAAACCCTTGTATCTGGGCTGGTGCGGTGACTATCTGTTATTTGGCTCAGAACTCAAAGCGTTACGCGCGCATCCGGCTTTTGACAGCCGCATTGACCGCCATGCCCTTGCGCAGTACATGCGCTACAGCTACGTGCCAACACCACGCTCCATTTACGCAGCTATTGAAAAATTACCGCCAGGTTATATTGCGTCGGTGTCATTAAACCGCCCCGGTTCTATTGATAAAACCCAATATTGGTCATTGCCGGCTGCTGTTGCGGCTGAGCCACAACAAGAAACCAGTGTTGAGGGTTTACACCAAAAATTACGCGAAGCGGTGCAATCACAAATGATTTCAGATGTGCCGCTCGGGGCATTTTTGTCCGGTGGGGTTGATTCCTCCCTGATTGTCGGACTGATGCAATCTATGAGCAGCCAGCCGGTGAAAACCTTTACCATTGGTTTTGACGTGCAGGAATTTAATGAAGCCGGATACGCAGCTGATGTTGCGCGTCATTTAGGCACTGAACATCATGAAATGATGGTAAGCGGTGCTGACAGTCTGGCGGTGGTGCCAAGGCTCAGTCAGATGTACGACGAACCCTTTGCCGATTCATCACAAATCCCGACCTATCTGGTGTCGGCACTGGCCCGTCAACATGTAACAGTGACGCTGTCCGGCGATGGCGGTGACGAACTCTTTGCCGGCTATAGCCGGTATCCTCATGTGGCGGCCAAATGGCAACAACAGCAAAAATTGCCAGCTGCACTTGGGCATAGTCTGGCGGCTTTGGGGCAAACACTGTTGCCGCAGCAGCTGAACCTGCTGTCTTCCCGCCTTGGCTTGCAGGGCGCAGGTAACAATACGCTGATGAAAGTCTCCAAAGGCCTGGCGGGTTTGGCTGCTGAAAACTTCGCTGATTATTATCAGTTATTTCTGACTCATCTGACGCAGCAACAAAGCCAGCAACTGGTGCTTGCGGCAGAGGGTGTTGTTAACAGCACAAACACAGGGGACTCAGCTGAGAACCCCATCACTCAGATGATGTATCTGGATACCGCAGGTTATATGACGGACGATATTCTGGTGAAGGTTGACCGTGCTTCGATGGCGGCGTCGCTGGAAAGCAGGGTGCCGATGCTGGATGTTGATGTGATTGAATACGCGTTTCGGATGCCGCTGTCGCAGAAATATCAGCAGGGTACAGGTAAAATTTGTCTGCGGCAGATTTTGGATCAGTACGTGCCACGCAGCTTGATCGAACGTCCGAAAAAGGGTTTTGGGGTGCCTCTGGCACGCTGGCTGCGGCATGAACTGCGCGACTGGGCAGATACATTACTGGAACCAAAAATGCTCCAACAGCAGGGTTACCTGAATGTGGCCATGGTCAGCCGGATGTGGCGTGAGCATCTGGACGGCACCGCTGACTGGCACTTTCAGTTATGGAACATCCTGATGTTTCAGGACTGGCTGGCATCACAAGATACCACTTATTCGTAAGAGCCGCGGGTGACTGGGCTTGGTGACTTGTGTACAATTGCCCGGTTTTTGAAATTTGTTCCTGAGATGACTGCAAAATAAATTGGCTATTGATCTGAAGAAGAAAATTGAGCTTTGTCACATTATCACCGACCTTGATGTCGGTGGTGCCGAGTTTATGCTCAAACGTTTGCTGGAGCAGGAACCTGAGTATAAAGAACGGGTTGTTGTAATTTCGCTGATGGATCATGGCAAGATCGGACAGCAACTGATGCAGGCCGGTTTTACTGTGTATGCGCTGAATATGAAAGGCAAGCTGGCTTTCCCGCTGGCATTGCTGCGCTTAACCCGTTTGTTACGTCAATTACAGCCGCTTTTGGTGCAAACCTGGATGTATCATGCCGATTTACTCGGCGGCCTTGCGGCATATTTTGCCGGTATTAAAACCATCGTCTGGGGCATTCACTGCACAAAATTGCCGATAGGCCGGCCTCTCACCTGGGCTGTGATGAAAGCCTGTGCATTATTGTCGTATAAAATCCCATCCCATATCGTGTGTGTGGCTGATGCAGCACGGCAAATGCATATTAACTACGGTTATAAGTCTGCGCTGATGTCGGTGATCCCCAATGGTTTTGCCATTAACCCTTTGCTTGAGCGCCCTTTGGGCCATCAAGCCCTGCTGCAATTTCCACAATCACCTGCACCTTTGGTGGTGGGCGCTGTGGGGCGTTTTCATCCGGATAAAGGTCAGGACATTTTATTAAATGCGGCAGCTTTGGTTGTCGAAAAAAGACCGGATATTGTGTTTGTTTTAGCTGGACGCCAATGTGACAACAATAATCCAGCGCTGCAGCAGCAGATTGCGGCCAAAGGATTGCAGAAACAGGTCATTCTGCTGGGCGAACGCGACGATGTACCGCAGTTACTGACTGAATTTGATATGTTTTGTCTGCCATCGCGCAGTGAAGCTTTTCCGGTAGCCCTAGGGGAAGCTATGCTGGCGGCTCTTCCCTGTGTTGCCACTGATGTGGGTGATTGCCGTTGGCTGACCGGCGACATATTCCCGCTGATCCCGCAGGGCGATGCGGCTGTTCTGGCGCAAGCCATCCTTGAGATGACAGACAAGCCTGCAGCAGAGCGTCATCAGCTTGGTGTAAAAGCCCGGCAGCGGGTGATTGAGCTGTTTTCAATTGACAGTGTGTCAAAGCGTTACCGGCAATTGTACCGGCAGTTAAATCCGCAATTTTCAGAGCAGTCAAAGCTTGAATAAATTGTCCGGTGCCGAAAAGGGAGCTTATAGCGGCACGTCTCCCGGAAAAAAATTAGTGATTGTCACCACAGTGCCAGACACACTGGAGCTGATTCTGGAGTCACAACCACAATTTCTGAACGAGTGTTATCAGGTGGTTGTGGTGAGTTCGGCGCAGCAAAGGCTTGCGGCCTTTGCGCAAAAAGAAGGTGTCGATTTTGAAGTGGTGCCAATGAACCGCGGCATTTCACCACTTGAAGACATAAATTCCATTTTTCAGATGTACAAGGTACTGAGAAAACACCAGCCGGATCTGGTGCATTCTTATACACCCAAGGCGGGCATGGTGAGCGCCATCGCCGGCTTTTTTGCCCGTGTACCGGTGCGTGTGCACACCTTTACCGGTTTGATTTTTCCATACTGCAGTGGCGTGAAAAAGTTCATCCTTAAGCAGATTGACCGGGTGATCTGCTGTTTGAATACGCATATAGTGCCAGAAGGCGAAGGTGTAAAACAAACCCTGGCACCTTTGTGTTATAAGCCGTTGAAAGTGATTGGTTATGGCAATATTGCCGGTGTTAATTTAATGCACTTTAACCCCTCAGAGCCAGAGGTTGTGGCCAAGGTGGCCGCGTTAAAATCAGAGCTTGGGCTTTGCGGAAAAACCGTGTTTTGTTTTGTCGGCCGGCTTAATAAAGATAAAGGTATTAAAGAACTTTGTGATGCCTTTCTGACATTAGATCCGCAGAAAAATGCCTTGTTAATAGTCGGCGGACTGGATGACGAAAATCCGGTGGATGCGCAAACCCTGCAAAAATTGCAATCGTCTCCGGCAATTTGCCTGCTGGGGTTTCAGCCGGATGTGCGGGTGGCGTTATTGGCGGCCGATGTATTTGTCCTGCCAAGCTACCGCGAAGGTTTTCCCAATGTGGTGTTACAGGCCGGCGCTATGGCGAAACCGGCTTTGGTCACCGATGTGCATGGTTCCAACGAAATTGTGCAGCACGGGCTCAATGGCTGGATAGTTCCTGTGCGCGACAGTCAGGCGCTGTCGGCACAAATGCAGATGATCGGCGGTATGACACAGAGCGAGCTTGCTGAGGTAGGGCGTCAGGCCCTCGCTTTGGTTCATGCCCGTTTTGAGCGGAGTTTTTATCAGCGTCAATTATTGGCGTTCTATCAGGATATTCTCAGTTGAAAAGGCTATTTGATATTGTTGTTGCGCTGACGGCTTTGCTGCTGTTATCGCCATTATTTTTGCTGTTGTTTGTATTAGTGCGGCTGAAATTAGGTGCGCCGGTGTTATTTCGCCAGGCAAGACCCGGCTTAAATGGCAACATTTTTAACATGATTAAATTTCGCACCATGACCAATGCTGTGGATAGTCAGGGGGTTGCTTTAAGTGATGCCGAACGTTTAACACCTTTTGGTGCTTTGCTACGTTCAACCAGCCTGGACGAATTACCAGAATTATGGAACGTGCTTAAAGGGGATATGAGTCTGGTTGGGCCAAGGCCTTTGTTACCTGAATATCTGAGTCTGTATACGCCAGAGCAGGCTAAACGTCATCTGGTGCGGCCCGGTATTACCGGTTGGGCGCAAATCAATGGCCGTAATGCCATTAGTTGGGAGCAAAAATTTGAGTTGGATGTTTGGTATGTGGAACATCAAAGTTTTTGGCTCGACTGCAAAATACTGCTGCTGACTGTACTGAAAGTTTTTAAACGTGACGGCATCAGCAGTGAAGGTGTAGTCACCACTGAGAAATTTACCGGAAGCGCCAAACAATGAAGACGCTGGCAATTTTAGGGGCCAGTGGCCATGGCCGTGTCGTCGCAGATGCTGCGCTGCAAAGTGGGCAATGGCAGCAAGTGTGTTTTTATGATGACGCTTACCCGGGTTTACAAACAAATGGTCGTTTTGCGGTCGTTGGCAATTCCGCTGATCTATTAACATCGGGTCATGCTGCAGTTGTGGCCATTGGTGACAACAAACGCAGGTTAGAAAAGCATCTGTGGCTGAAACAACAGGGTGTTTTGCTGGCCACTGTTTGTCATCCCGCTGCTGTGGTGGCGTCAGATGTCAGTATTGCCGACGGCACCGTGGTGCTGGCCGGCGCTGTAATTAACCCGGGCGCAGTGCTGGGTGAAGCCTGTATTGTAAATAGCAGGGCTGTGGTGGAACACGACTGCCAGTTAGCGAACGCTGTGCACTTAAGTCCCGGCGCCTGTCTGGGCGGCGGCTGCAAACTCGAACAAGGCGTTTGGGTTGGTATTGGGGCAGCAGTACGTCATTTAATGACACTGGGCGAATTTTCTATTGTTGGTGCCGGCTCAGCTGTTGTTAAACCTGTGCTGGCACGTCAGGTTGTCGCTGGTGTGCCGGCACAATTGCTCAAAATGAACGAATAATGGTGTGATATGTTAAATACAGCTTTTTCGGCTTGGCCGTCTTTTACTCAGGAAGAAGCAGATGCTGTGTCCAGAGTGATTTTGTCTAATAAAGTGAATTACTGGACAGGCCAGGAATGTCGTGAATTTGAGCGTGAGTTTGCCGATTGGTGTGGTACTGAATATGCCGTCAGTTTACATAATGGCACTGTGGCACTGGATGTTGCCCTCAAAGCGCTGGGGGTAGGTCAGGGTGATGAAGTTGTAGTCACACCCAGAACTTTTTTAGCTTCGGTGTCCTGTGTGGTGAATGCCGGTGCAGTGCCGGTGTTTGCCGATGTTGATTTAAACAGTCAGAACATCACGGCAGAAAGTATTAAAGCGGTGCTAACGCCCAAAACCAAAGCTGTGATCGTGGTGCATCTGGCAGGCATGCCAGCCGATATGGACCCTATTATGGCGCTTGCCACCGAGCGTGGTTTTTTTGTCATTGAAGATTGTGCCCAGGCCCATGGTGCCAAATATAAAGGCCGCTCTGTCGGCTCTATTGGTCATATCGGTGCCTGGTCTTTCTGTCAGGACAAAATCATGACCACTGGCGGTGAAGGTGGCATGGTGACTACCAATGACAAAAACCTCTGGGCAACAATGTGGTCTTTTAAAGATCACGGTAAAAGTTTCAGCTCTGTGTATGAAAAACAACATCCACCGGGATTCCGTTGGGTGCACGACTCCTTTGGTACCAACTGGCGCATGCTGGAAGTACAAGCCGTGATTGGCCGTATTCAGTTAAAAAGAATGGCGGACTGGACGGCAAAACGCCGTGCCAATGCCGCTTTATTAGATGAAGCTGTGGCCGATATTCAATTGTTACGCCGTGTTCAGGTGCCGGCAGATTGCGAACATGCTGAATATAAACATTATTTCTTTGTCAGACCTGAATTTTTAGCGCCGGGTTGGAGCAGGGATCGTATCATCGAAGAAATTACCCAGCGTGGCGTGCCATGTTATCAGGGCAGTTGTAGTGAAGTGTATCTGGAAAAGGCTTTTGACAATACCGGCTGGCGTCCGGCCGAACCTTTGCCAAATGCCCGGCAACTGGGTGAAACCAGCCTGATGATGTTGGTACATCCAACTTTAACCAGCGCCGAAATTGAAAAAAGCTGCAAAGTATTACGTGAAGTTGCGTTGCTTGCTACCGTGTAACATTGATTGAGAATCTAAATTGGCCTTTTTGATATCCGTCGTGATACCACTTTACAATAAGCAAAACTCGGCAGCTCGGGCTATCAGCTCTGTGTTAATGCAGACTGATCAGAATTTTGAGTTGATTGTGGTTGACGACGGTTCGACTGATGACAGTTTGCAGGTGGCTCGTGGTTTTTCCGATCCAAGGCTGCAGCTGCTGACCCAACAGAACGAAGGTGTGGCTTCGGCGCGTAACAGAGGTGTGAAGGCTGCAACCGGCGATTATGTGTGTTTTCTCGACGCAGACGATGAATATGCAGCGGATTTTCTGCTGCAAATCCGCAAGCTGATTTTGTTGAACCCTTCTGCGGCCTTATTTGCCTGTCGCTACAAAGAGGTTGATGAATGTGGTCAGCCATTTTTGGGCCGTTGTGATCTGCCGGACGATTTCTGCGGCCAGGTGGACGACTTTTTTTCGCATTACCAGCGCAGCCGCTCGTTAATCTGTTCTTCTAATATCTGTGCCCGTCGTGAGCTTATTAATCAGGTGGGTGGTTTTCCTGATGGCGAGCGGATAGGAGAAGACATCTATTTATGGTTAAGGCTGGCGTTACTGGGGCCTGTGATGTTCAGTGGTAAGATCCTGTCCACTGTGTACCGCAATGCCGAAAACCGGACCATTAGTTCCGGTCTTCGGATGATCCCATTTCATACCCGCTATTTTCTGATGCACGACAGCTGGCAAAAGGGTCAGGATAAAGCTGTGGTTGATCAGGTGCTTAATTTTATTTATCACAATGGCCTGATCAACGTTTGTGGTGCCTTAATGGTGAATAACAAAAATGTGGCCGAGGAATTTGTCCGGTTGATTTATCCAAAGCGAAAGTGGCTGGCGCTGTTGATCACCTGCCTTCGGCTGTTGCCGGCAACAGTGTTTTTGCTTGGCAAAAAAATACGTAATTTCATCACAATAAGATCGATTGATGTCCGATAAATCCACGCCTTTTATCAGCATTTATATCCCGACAAAAAATCGTTTTACCTTGTTACAACGTGCAGTGCAGAGTTGTCTTGCCCAGAGTTATCAGTCCTTTGAAATCATCGTGGTGGATGATGGTTCAACACCTGAGGTGCAGTTGCAGTTGCAGCAGTTTGCACAGCAAACGCCAAAAATGAAGTTGTTGGTCAATGCCGTTTCTGTTGGCGCTGGTGCGGCACGTAATCAGGCGATTACCATTGCAGAAGGCGAGTTTATTACCGGCCTTGATGATGATGATGAGTTTACCGCTGAACGGCTGCAGGAGTTTGTTGCGAACTGGACCGGCGCCGACAGTTTTTTAAGCACGGGTTATCAGTTTTATACCGGGCCAGCTCAGATGCTGCGTAGTGCCAGAAAAGCCATGACCATCACAGCGGACGACTTACTGATGGTGAATCTGGTTGGTAATCAAGTCTTTACTAAAACCAGCTATTTACGGCATATCGGTGGTTTTGATCCACAACTGGTCGCCTGCCAGGATTACGATGTCTGGATCCGGCTGACCCAAAGTTTTGGCGCAGGCCGGCGTCTGGCCAATTTCAGTTATATAGTGCATCAGGAGCACGAGCTGGAGCGTATTTCCAACCCGGAGCGCAGATTAACCGGCCATCAGCAACTGATTGATAAACATCGTTTGTTATGGACAGCAGCGCAGCTTCGCAGCCAGCAGTTTTATCGTCAGTTACAAAGCGGGCAGCCGCTGAGTTTTGCTTTAGTGCCGCTGGCGCTTTGGCGCAACCTGAAGGTGCTGCTCAAAGTAGCTTTAGTGCAGTGGTATCAGAAAAAACGTTTTTCAAGCCGGTAGCGCGTCGGCTGCGGCTTATTGCTCAGCCCTGTAAAGCGCTGCGCAGTGCCCGCAGTTGTTTTTTCAGCTGTTGTTGCAGCCTGTGCAAACTGCGGCTGAAAAAACCAAGCGGTTCGTTGTAGGGCAGCTGATCCAGCTCTGGCCAGGCATGGCAAATGACAGCGCGGTGCAGCTTGTTTTTTTGTTGTTCGGACAGTGGCAGTGTCAGCATGGCTTCAACCGCCTGGCGGTGATTCAGCGGGTACATAAAAATAATGCCATTTTTATTGCCATATTTATGCACTGAGGCATAAGCACCCACCCGGTTTTCCAAATAAAACAGCCCCAGTTGTTGCCACAGCGGTAAGTCCGGTAACTGCTGAAGATAGTCCCGGGCAGCCTTTGCAAAAGCGGGGTGCTCGGGTACACCGGACAGCCGGTGTAACAAAGCGGCAGTAAGTGGGCCTGTTAGACCTTGTTCCGGCCAATAAAAAGCCCTGCATAATTCACCGCCAATACCGGTCAGGGCAAAATGACGGCCTTGCTCAATATCTATCAAAGCGCGGTAACGCAGAGCGCTGCCACCAATACAATGTCCGGTTCTGGCAAGCCACTCATCTTCGCTTTGGCCACTGTCTGCTGCAGCTGGTGGCAGCACAAACTGATGTTGTAAGCCCAAAGTGCCGGCCAAATGGCTGGCAACCTTTTGATCCAGGCCGGCGCGGGTTTTGTGTTCTTTGCGTGTCCAGAATCGTAACTCGCTGAGCCATGGTTTGGCACAGGCCAGCATTAACCGGGTTTCGTAGCCGGCACTCAGACCAATTTTAGTGGGGGCATTGCCGGCGCAGGCGCTGATATGTGCTTGTACTATTGCACAGATTGTTTTGGCTTTTTGCTGCAGATCGTCCGGCTCTGCCGAGCCTGCAGTAAAGGCTTGTGGCCAATGGCGTTTTACCGAAAAATCAGACAACAGCAGTTTATGGTTGGCTAACAGCCGCAAACAGTGTTTTTGCGGTAACAGGGCAAATAGATAAAAGTGTTCACTGTGCCTCACATCCATGGCGGTCATCAGACTCGTATCAATCTGCTCTTGCCATGGAGAGGGCAATAAAGCGGCGGATGACATTATCAGCTGTGCTTGCGGGCAATAAATACAAGGCTGGGAGGCCATGGCATCGGTGTAAAACTGGCCACCTTCGAGCAAACTCAGGCACAGCCAACGGCCACCCAGCCGGTATAACCAGGCTTCAAAGGCGGCTGTGGTGTCGGGGCTCAGCTGCTGTGGTTGTGACGGAGTGAGCATTTCGCCTTGTAAAGTCACAGGCCAGCCCAGCAAAAAGCCAAGTGATTCGCCCTGAGGCGATAACAGCGGGATCACCGGCAGATCATCGGCGCTCGCCAGATAATATTCAGCAAAAACCGACACCTGGTAACCTGCGGGCAGGTAAGCAGGATTTTTCGCCAACATAAACTGGTGTGACAGCACTTGCATTACCAAAGACCCATGTTAAAAAAGAACCGCAGGATTGAGCATGATACCAGCGCTGGATGCCGCCAGAGTCAGCAGCACATAGGGCGCTGCCTGGCGGCACAGATTACCGCTTTTCGGCGCTGCACCACGCTGACTAAAATAGTGCTGGGCATAACAAGACAGCACAAACTGCACCGCAGACAACACCAGCGCCACCCAATAAAGGTTGGATAGCGCGGCGCTGAGGCTCACCAGACTGACCATCACCAGCGACGCCCACAGATTCCAGTAAAACTCCACGTCTGAGCGGCCCATACTCTGACAATAAGTACTCAGTACCATGCCGCTGGGTTTGATCATGCCATACAGGGCAAAAATACAGAGTAATACAGCAGCTTGTTGGTAGGATTCGCCAAACAGCCACAGCACCAGCGGTGAACTTATCAGGGCAAGGCCGGCATAGACCACAGTGTTGAGCTGAAGATTCAGGCGCAGCGACTGTTGAAACAATTCAGTGGCGTCTGTTCTGCGGGAAAATCTTGGCAGCAGCACACGCTGGAGCACCGGATTGAGCAGTCTTGGAGGCTGCTGAATAATATCTTTGGCCAGTGAATATAAGCCAAGAGCTTCAAGGCCAAGTAGTTTGCCGATAATCAGTTGATCCACTCTGTTACGGAGGAATCCGATAACCTGAGCGCCTGACTGAAACAAGCCAAAACGAAGTGCCGCACGCCAGAGCGGAAAATCCAGCGTGCATCGCCAGTGAATAGGGGTTTTGGTGGCCAGCCACAACAATAACAGCCGTAAAAAAGCGCCTGTTAACTGACCATAAACCAGTGCATCCAGCGCAGGTGGAAAGCTCAGCAACAAATACAGCGTCAGCGCAAAGGCCACAATTTTGCTCAGGATGTCTATTTGTGCCAGTTTTGCCAGTTTGCCTTCGCGCAGCATCTCAGCATGGTACTGAGTGGATGCGCCGAGCAATAACAGCTGTGGTGCCAGTAATGTCAGCAGTGACGTCAGTACAGCACTTTGATAGAGCCAGCCAGCCAGCGGGGCGCTGAGTAAACAGAGCGCAGTGGCAACTGCCCCCAGCGTGATGCTGAGCAAATGCAGGTTGGTTCGGTCATTCGGCTGCAGGTTCTGGTATTGCACTGCAAAGGTGGAAAGCCCCAGATCCTGCAAATAACCAAGCAATAACAACATGATGCTTAACAGCGCAAAGATGCCGAGACTGGCCTGATCCAAGTGCCTGGCCAATAGCACCATTAACAAAATCTGACTCAGGGTACCAACCAGGCTGGCGGCAAAACTCCAGAGGGCATCCTGTTTAATTGACGCCATGTTGAGCATCCGTTAAATAAGCGGCCAAAGCATCATAAATCTGCTGCTGGTCAAATTCCTGTTCTATGGTTGCTCTGGCATTTTTTCTAAGCGCGCCCAGCGCGTAATGACCCTGGGTCAACAGTTGCAGCTCTCTGGCGATGGCCGTTGCATCACGCTCAGGTACCAATAAACCGGATTGGCCATGGCAAATCAGTTCCGGAATACCGCTGTGATAAGTGGATAAACAAATCACGCCACTGGCCATCGCTTCCATCAGGGACACCGGAATACCTTCCATATCACCATTGCCGGCCGTGACGCTTGGTAATAAAAATACGTCGCTTTGCACTAAGGCCTCGGCAACCTTTGCAGGCGGCTGAACACCACAGAGTTGAATGTCCTGCTCAAGCCCAAGGTTGTGAATTTGTGCAGTCAGAGCCGGACGCAGAGGGCCATCACCGATCATGCGGTATTGCACAGCCACACCTGCACTCTTTAATAACGCAATAGCAGAGATGGCGTAGGCCAGGCCTTTTTTTTCGGTAAAGCGGGCAACCGACAACAACTGTAAAGGCAGTTGTAATACTCTGTCTGGCGATGGAAACAAAAATTTTTGTGTGGCAACGCCGGTGCGCAGCAGTTTGATTTTGTCTGCCGGGCAGCCGAGTTCTGCTAAACGCTGACACCATAGCTTGCTGATAGCAAAAACCGCAGGACAACTGAAGAACAGCTGCTGATAACAAGACTGATATTTGCTGAGCACTTTTTGTTCTGACAGATCAAAACCATGAAAAACCGGTACAATCTTGCCCGCCAGCAGACCCGCCTGCTGTAGCTGCAACGCCAGGCTGGCTGTGGTGCCAAAATGGCAAATCAGATAGTCCGCTGCATAGATTTGCCGGTGCGCTGCGATGATGGCGGCCAGATAACTGCGTGGCGTTGCGCTGCCGGATGGCGTAACTAACACACGCCACACTGACTTTTTGCCAAGTCCGGTAGCAATAAGCCTTGCTCTTTGCAGCAATCTACCGGTTTTGGTCGCCGGGGTTTGTGGCAGCAGGTAACTACATCTTTGACTGAGTTGATAACGTTTTTCTGTTTCTGCCGGCAGCGGGCGGGGATCGTGGCTGAGCGCAATAATTTTCACATCAAAACCACGGTCGATAAGACCAGTGAGCTGATCAAGGACAAAGGTTTCTGAATAACATGGAAATTTATCTAAAAAATAAATCAGCGAGGGTTTCACTGTACCGTCTCCGCGCTGTTCACAAGATCCGCACTATCCACACTATTGGCACTGGCTGTGCCACAGGCAAGCCGGATCGCCGCGGCGGCACGTTGTTTTTCCTGTTGCACTGCGGCATCCGAGCGGACTTTTAACGCCGGCAGGTCATCAAGGGCGGCAAAAATCTGTTGTGCTGCTTCACCGTTGCACAGTTGCTGCAAACTAAGCGCCTGCTGCGGTAACTGCATTTGGGTAAAAATACCGGCTGATTTGTGTTCATAGTTAATGGCAAATGCCGGCGTACCAAAGTTCATCGAGATAATAGCGCTATGTAAGCGGGTGCCTATGGTGAGCTGGCACTGCGAAAATAACCAACCCAGTTCAATGTCATTTAACTCGCGCATTTCCACTTGCGCAGCTTCTGGCCGGCTCAGTTGCTGTTTGAGTTTTAACGCCAGCATCCGATCATCATTTTTATAACCATCAATACCGGTGCAGGTAGACAATAACAACAGCTGATAACCGGCGTCGATCAGCTGCTCCATCAGTTTGAGCATGGCTTGTTCAAACTGCGCCTGGCTGCAGTTGAGCTTTTTATCAAAAGGATAAAGGGTACGGATAGTCAGCGCTATACACCGCCCGCCGGCGGGCAATTGCCAGTTGGTTGGCACAAGCCATGCCGATGGCTCAACCAGCCAGGCGGTATCAGCGCCCATCAATAGCTGTTTCACCGGTATTGTGGCTTGAGCTAATAAATCCGCGCTGATGGGCTCACGCAGCATCAGAGCTTCTGCTCTTGCAAAAACAACAGCGGCAATATGGCGAAAGGTGGCGTTGTTAAAGGGGCCGACACTGTGGCCTAACAAATATAAAGGCCGTTTGGCGAGCAAAGTGCAAAGTGCATAATCAAACTGGCTGGCGCCGTACAGGTCCACAAAGTTTGAGCCGCCGACCTGAATAACCAGATCAAATTGCCGGACAAAAGCAATTTCCTGATGCATAAGTTCTGGCAACGGCAATCTTAACCTGAGCGCCAGTGCAGGGTGTTCAACATGAAATGCCAGATAGCGGCTCAGATAGCGGGCCTTGATAAAGGCTTTCAGGCGTCCAGTAAGGCCGGTTTTTGGCTGTTGGTATAATCCGGTTAACCTGTCGTGCTGATAGGGCTGGCCTGATAAATAGGCAGAACTGACCGGGAAACGGCTTATCCAGCTAAAATGCGCTGAAGGGTATAGCTGTTGCAGGCTTTGATGTAATCCTCTGGAAATGGCACAGTCGCCCCGGTTTGCACAGGCATGGTTACCCATCAACAGTATTTTCACGCGAAAAAAACCACCATGATTTAAAACAGTTTGCGAGTTTAGAGCTTATGGCGCAAGGGAACAAGAGCAAGCGGCAGCTTAGTTGCTTTTGACAAATCTTTTAGTGGATAATGAAAGTCTACGTTTTGGAAAAGGAAGATGTTGTGCGTTGCTATTCGACACGTCGCTCAGGCTTTACGCTGATTGAATTATTAATTGTGATGGTTATTCTGGGGTTGCTGGCTTCATTGGTTGCGCCAACCATGTTTTCCAAAGTTGAATCATCAAAACGAAATACAGCAACGGCGCAAATGGAAATGTTAGCGACTTCGCTGGACGCATTTCGCCTTGATGTTGGCAAATATCCGGACAATCTGAATGAGTTATTAAATTCTGACCGAAAAGGTTGGGATGGTCCTTACCTGCCAAAAGATGTTCCTATGGATCCATGGGGCAATCCGTACGTTTACCGGTTTCCGGGGCAAACCCACGCTTACGACTTATTAAGTTTAGGTGCTGACGGTGTAGATGGCGGTGAAGAAGATAACGCTGATGTCTCTTACCGATAATCATGTGGGATCCGGTTTTCAGGGCATAGCCGGTTATATTTTTCAGCTGGGTCTGGTCAATCAGGGCCAGCTCGAACGCGCACTGGACTACAAACGCCAGCTGGGTGGCCGCATCGAGCAAATACTTGTCAATCTCGGTGTTATTCAACACGATGATTTGGTTGATGTTTATGCCGGTTATTTGCAGTTACCCAAGTTCGAAGCTATCACGGAAGAAAATTCCCTGCCTTTGGCCGTGCTGGAACAGCTTGATATCAATCATGCAGTCAATGCCGGTGCTTTGCCTTTCAGGCTGGAACAACAGCAGTTGCATCTGGCGGTGTTGGATCCTTTTAAACTGGATGTGTACGACCTGTGGAAAGCTGAAGGTTACGAGGTGGTGTTGCACGTTTGCAAACAAAGCCACTTTGATGCACTTCGTGTGCAGTTAACCGTTGCCCAAACCTCTGAAAAACATCAATCGCATGATGGTGGCTCAGAGCTTGAGCGCCTGCGTGAACTGGCCTTTGGTGCGCCTACTGTTAACCTGGTAAACAATCTGATCGTCCGTGGTATTAAACTGCGTGCATCGGATATGCACATTGAGCCATTAAATGGCCGTTACCGCGTGCGTTACCGGGTGGATGGCATTTTGCATCAGGCCGAAACCATTCCGCTTGATTTGCAATTGGGTGTCATTTCGCGCATTAAAATTCTCGCCGGCATGGACATTGCCGAACGCCGCAAGCCGCAGGATGGCAAAATAGAAACCTCAGTTGCCGGCAAAGAACTGGATATCCGGGTGTCGTCCCTGCCGCTGGGTGAGGGCGAAAGTATGGTGATGCGTTTCCTGCTCAAAGAGTCGGTTAATTTTGGCTTGGAGACTATAGGTTACGAGCAGGATCTGATAGATCTGATAGAAAAGGATCTGCAAAGAACAACAGGTGTTGTGTTGATGACAGGCCCGACTGGCTCGGGTAAAACCACCAGTTTGTATTCTTTTTTAGCCAGGCTGAATGAACCTTCGGTCAAAATTATTACGCTGGAAGACCCGATAGAATACCGTTTAGACGGTGTTAACCAGGTGCAGATCCATACCGAAATCGGCCTGGACTTTGCCCGTGGCCTGCGCAGTATTGTGCGTCAGGATCCGGATATTATCATGGTGGGTGAAATCCGTGACCATGAAACCGCCCGTATTGCCATGCAATCATCGCTGACTGGTCACTTGGTATTCAGTACTGTGCACACCAATGATGCGCCAACCACATTTACCCGTCTGATAGATTTGGGCGTGGAAGAGTTTTTATTAAATGCCTCGCTGATATCGGTGATGGCACAGCGTTTAGTCAGAACCATCTGCCCATACTGCAAAACCTGTGATGAAAATTCGGCTTTATTACATCAGCACAAAGAGATGATGGCATTGGCAGAACGTCTGAATGTAACACCTGCTTTTTCTGTGGGTACAGGTTGTGATCGCTGCGGCGGTACCGGTTTTCTCGGTCGGGTGGCGATTTTAGAATATCTGCCAAACGATCATGAAATTCAGTCTTTTGCCAAAGATCAGGATTTTCTGGCAAAGGTCCGGGATTACCGCAACAGAAGAGGATTCAGAACTTTGCAGCAGGATGGTCTGTTAAAAGTGCTGAAAGGTGTCACCACACTTGATGAAGTCATGCGGGTTGCAGGTTAATGAACAACTGGGAGTTTGAAGCTGTTGACCCTGCAGGTGCCAAAGTTAAAGGCAGGGTAAGAGCTGATTCTGAACAAAGTGCGTTGTTGCAGGTACAACAACGTAACTTGTCACCATTAAAAGTCCGGGTTGTTAAACTGGAGTCTGATTTATTCAGCCGTATCTCTGCCGGCGAAATAGAACAGATGACCACCGAACTTGCGTTGTTGCTGCGTAATGGCGTACAGCTGGACCGTGCTCTGGAAATGATGTCCGCAGTTAACCCCAATCAGGCGCTTGCGGCATTATTAACCAATATGACCGAGGAAGTGCGCGGCGGCGGTAGTTTGTATGGTGCTTTTGCCCGTTTCCCGCGTTATTTTGACTCGCTGTTTTGTGAAATGGTGCGCATTGGCGAAGAAACCGGCAAACTGGCGGAAACGCTGGAGCGGGTCGCCGCCAGTCAAAAATTCCAGAATGAACTCAAAGGCAAAGTAAATCAGGCGATGATTTACCCGGCTTTTATTCTGGTGGTTTGTATTGTGGCGCTTTTTGCCATTTTTAATTTTATCGTGCCGAGTATGTCGGGTTTGTTCAGTAATATGAAAGACATACCCGCCTATACAGCTTTTCTGATCGACACCAGCAACTGGATGCAAAAATATCAGAGTTTGCTGGTCGGCTTTGTTGTGCTGCTATTGCTGCTGGTGGTATTCAGCTGGCGCAAACCGGCTTTTAAAACCATGGTGTTTTCTATATTGCGTAAGCTGCCGGTAATGAAAACAGGGTTGTTACTGAGTGAGCGTATCCGTTATGTCTCTGCGATGCATCTGATGTTGCAAAGTGGTTTACCTTTGGCGCAGGCCCTTGGCTTTGCCGTTGGTGTGCTGACCGATAGCAGGTTGCAGGGGCAAATCCGCCGGGTCAGGGATGAAGTCACTCAGGGCCGGATGTTGTCTGAATCACTGGCGTTAACTGATATTCTGGAACCTGTGATGCTGTCTCTGATCAAAGTGGGTGAAGAAAGCGGACGGCTTGATAGTATTTTTGGTGAAATTACCACCCGGACACGCTGGCGCTTTGAGCAATGGGCGTTGCGGTTAACCAGCATGCTGGAGCCTTTACTCATTATTATTATGGGTGGTTTGGTTGGTTCTGTGGTGGTGACTATGCTGCTCAGTATTGTTGCGACTACTGATGTTCCGCTCTGATCCTTCGCGTGGTTTTACTTTAATTGAACTGCTGATTGTCATGTTTATCATGTCAATTAGTTTGTCATTAGTCCTGCCGTTAACTGTTGACCAGGTTGATAAAGCAAAACAACGCAGCGAGCGGCAACTGGTGGTGCTGTTTTATAAAAATGCGGTGCAACAGGCTTTTTTTGGCAGCCAGACCGTCAAACTGAAATTTCTGGGTAAAGTGCTGAGTTATGGTGAAGCAGAAAGGCGGCGCGAAATCCGGTTTGAACAGCTCAGTTTTCGTGAGGCCGAAATTACAGTCACAGTACCAGGTGTGATACCTGCCCAGCGTGTTGAAGTGGCCATCGACGGTCGGATATGGGTTCTCGAGCTTGATAAAGATGAAGCAAACTGGTTTAACCCTGATTGAAGTTTTAATCGCTTCAGTGATTTTATTTATGACACTGGGGCTGGTTGCAACTGTATTTCAGCAAAGTCTGGGCATGCAGCAAAGGGCGATTAAACACCTTGCTGCGGCGGAGCAATTCCCATCTTTGGTCAGTCAAATCCGCTTTGAACTGGAACAGCAGAAAACCGAAGGTTCAATTGAGCTCAATGCACAACGTTATCGATGGCAGGCCACTGAACTAAAAAGGGCAAAAGAGCTCAGTTCAGTGGATGAAAACGGGCAGGACTATCTTGGCAATATTGGCATGCTGGTGTTGTTTAATGTCACAGTCACTTCACAAAACGGCGGGACTGGTTTTGAATTCAGACAGGCAATATGGTTAAACAGCGAGGTTTAACATTACTGGAAATGCTGGTTGCGCTCAGTATCATGTCTGCCGTGATGATGCTGGCAAGCTCCGCTTACCGCTATTATGTGCTGGGTCTTAATCAGCAGCAAAAGCAGTTACAAACCCAATTAACCCAGCTCAAAGCGCATACCGCCTGGCAACAGCAATTGTCGGCCGCTGCCCTGTATTTTGTCAAAAAGCCGGAGCTGAATCAGCTGCTGTTTGTCGGACAACTGCATGAAGTCACCTGGATGAGTCATCGTAGTGTACAACAGGCTGATTTACCCGCTATTGCCTGGATGGGGGTAGAAAATGGCGTTTGGCTGTATTGTGAAGCAACACTGCGCCAGCTCTTTGTCACAACACAAATCCCGACTTCAACCCAAATTTGTGAGCCGTTCCGTCAGGAAATTGCACCTGTCAGCCAACTGCGTTTCAGCTATTTTGGCTGGAAGAGCCCCGCCGAAAAATACGCAGGTATGGGCGAAGGTGCACAGGTGATCAACCCGTTTAAACCCGAGTGGCATGATGAATACGATGCCGCAGTGAAAGAATTATTACCCACTTATATCAAGCTGGATGTAACCACCGACAGTGGCAGTAATAGCTATTGGGTGCAGGTTGTTGAGAGTGACCCGGATAAAATCAGGATTTTTATGGGTTCAAAGGATCTATGATATGATTTCGCGCTCTCAACGAGGTATTGCGTTAATTTTGGTGCTGATGCTGACTGCAGTCATTTCTGTGGTGGTCATCGTCATGCAATATAAAAGTAGATCAGCGTTAAATCTGGCGTTGCAGGCGCAGCAGTTTAGTCAGGCCAGAGCAAAAGTAGAATCGGCCCGTGAAGAGCTGATTTACGTGCTGACCACAACCCCGGTGTGGTTAACAGGTGCAGCGCCGTTGGAGCTTGAAACACATGAGCTTCCGGCTGAGTTTAATATTTCAGGCACTGCTTTTGTCTGGAATGATGTTGATTTCCGGCTGACAGACACAGCAGGTAAAGTTGCGTTAATTCCATTTAACGAAGCAACCTGGCGTAAATTACTGGAAGGCCATGGCATGCAGTCCGCTGATCCGGTGATTGACGCTATCAAAGACTGGATTGATGAAGATGATTTAACCCATTTGTACGGTGCCGAGTCAGGTGATTATGAATTGCCAGGATTTCCGAGAAATCAGCAGCCGCAGTTTGAAGATGAGTTTCGTTTTGTACTTGGAATGTCAGATGAACTCTGGCAAAGCCTCAGGCCTTCCCTCACAATGGTGGGCTATGAGTTGCCCAATCCATATTTTATGCCTGACAATATGTTGCCATTGATGATTGGGCCTCTAACGGCCGAAATGCTGATAAAAGAACGTACTGAGCGGTTGTTCTCGAACGAACTGGCCAGTGCACTTCGCACCGAAGAAGAAACTTTTTTCCCCAGCAAAAGACTTGAAGTGCAGTTAAGAGCCAGAGTCGGGGAAGCGGAATATGCAGAGAGTTTTGTATTAATCAGAGAGCCTGGTGCCGACCGTATCAGCCACATAACAAAAAAACAGCCCGGGCTTGAATGGCCTGTTGTGGAGTCAGGGGCAAATCAAGAGTGAAAATAATTCAAAAATTGTTCCGCAACCTGAATTGGTTAAGCCAGCCCGTTGAAAACGCCTTCAAACGCCGTCAGCTGGCTACTTTGGTGATTTCGCGTAGTCAGTATCAGGAACACAAGCGCAGTTATAAAGTGTCGTTACCTGATCTCTACAGAGTGGTGCAGAACGAGTGCAAAATGTTATCCCGTCCTGGTCATGTGGTTGTCTGGATGGTGTTACCAAAAAACAACGACAGCTACGAAGTGTTATTTGCAGTTATTGCGCGTACTTTGCTGGCTGGAGTGCCGTCACAGCTGCAGTTGGTGGTACCTGAAACCTGGTTGTTTTATCGTAACCTTAGTGCCAATGTGCTGTATCAGGTTCATTCTTTGCAAAACTATTGGGCATTTTTGTCTGCTTCCGGTGTATTGCATGTCACAACACAACAAGGCCTGATGCAACATGCCAGTTATTTCCTTGAAGCTCTGGGGCTTTCAGAAACATCCATTGAACAGCGTCGCCTTGAGCTGCCTGATTATTTTGAAAAAAATGAATTAACCTTGCACTGGTGGCAACTGGCCGGTCTTTTCTGTTTACCGGAACGCTCTGCTGAACCTTTTCAGGCGCAACAGTATAAAAATGTGGCAAAGGTACTTGCTACAGTCACGCTCAGTTATGGTTTGTTATTGTCGGCTGCTCTGGTACTCAGAGTATCATGGTTGGAACAGGAAGTTGCAGAGCTGAAAAAATCTGCGTCGTCATTAGTGGAGCAGCAGACACGCCTGGATGATCAGTTGCAGCTGATCAGCCATTACGACAAACAGCTGAACAGCAGAACGGGTTACAGCCTGATGCTGGCAGATCTGGCGGCACAGATTAAAGATGTTGCTGCCATTGAAAATTTAACTGTGACGGATAATTTGGTCACTATCCGCGGCAGCAGTAAGTCAGCAACCGACGTACTTGCAAAACTCGCTGAATCAGGTAGCTGGCAGGAAAGCCGTTTTACCCAGCCGGTCCAAAGAGGCACTGACGGAGATATGTTTACCATCACTGCAATTTATCAGCCCCCAAACAACATCACGCCAAAAGCAGATTCCGCAGCTTCAGAGGTGAAACCATGAGTGTGATGCAGCGTAATCAATTGGGGATCATCTTTATTCTGGTGCTGGTGTTGCTGAAGTTTATTGTGGTGCCCTGGTTTGAATGGGTTTCGGAAAAAACAGAGACTATTGCCCAGCTTGCGACGAGCAAGCAGCGGTTCGAAAATGTCAGTGAGCGCCATGCTGCTCTTGTCACAAAACAGCAGCAAATTGAACAAAGTTTTGCCCGGTTGCAAAAACTTTGGGCCAGCGGTAATGCTGCACAGAATTCTGTGGCAGTGTTGCGATACATTGAAGCCGCAGCAAAAGAACAAGGTGTTGAGTTAAGTAATCGCAGTGCCCGTGAAGCCGTTGTTGCTGAGACAACCACCATTCCGGCCCGGATGTTTGTGCAGGGCACACCGGAAGCATTGTTGAAGTTTGTGCACAAAATAGAGACGGGTAGTCCGGCAATGATAGTGCACCGGCTGAGCCTTAATAAAAACAACAAATTAGACAACACATTAGTAATGAACCTTGAAGTAATTGTTTTAGCAGAACCGGGATCGCAAGATGAAACTGGAAAATAGCCGGGAAAAAGGCATAGTTGCAGCTCTTTTGTTGTTATTGCTGATACATTTGGCAGTGACTTTTGTTGCACAGTCAGGCAATTATCAAAAAAAACAGCAGCAGGCGGCCGACAACATCGCAACTTTTGACCTGAACACCACTGCTCTGGCATCAGAGCAGCTCAGCGCTCTGAGTGAGTTGTTTGGGATTGAGCCAAGTCTGGCGACGGCCGGCGATGCGAATAAAGAAGCTGAGCAAGATTTGTTGCAGGCAAAACCAACACTATTGGCTGTCAGTGAAAGCGCTGGGCAATTTACCGCAAAAATAGCCGTCAGCGAACAAAACAAAAACCGCATTGTAACAATGCGGCCTGGTGATGAGTTGCTTGGTTATAAGTTAAGCAAACTTACTTTAAATTACGCCGAATTTTCCAAGGGTGCATCGTCTTTTACCATGCATATGTTTAAGCGTGACGACAGCACCAAAACCAAATAAGTAACAGAGACTGAGTTCATGACTACGCAAAAACTAAAATGCCCCCAATTGCTCGTAACAACAACCACGATGTTGCTGTTGTTTGGTTGCACTTCTACCCCTGAAACAAAAAAAGATAACTTTTCAGTGCCATCTTCTTTTTTACAAACAGACAGCACCAACAAAAATCAATCTGAAAAGCCAGCTGAAGTAAAAAAGGTGCAGCCCACTTATAGCGAAACTCAGATTTCAACATTGGGCTCAATCAGGCCAGGCTCTTCTTTATTGATCCAGTTGCCTGAATTTGAAAATGATGAACCTATCAGCCTGTCGCTGAATGAAATGGCGTTGCCTCAGCTGGCGCATTATGTTTTTGGTGAATTACTGAATTTAAGTTACGTGGTGTCACCTGAAGTTGAGTCCATGACACAAAAAGTGGCGTTAAATTTATCAAAAAATATTGCTCCCAAAGAGTTGTTTGAAATTACCCGCCAGGTGTTGGCGCAGCAGAATGTCAGTGTGTACACCAAAGACAATATTGTTTATTTGTCACAAAGTACCAATACCGCAGGTAATCGTTCTGTTGGTATAGGCGCCAATTTAAGTGATTTGCCTGAAGGGGGCGATCAGATAGTGCAGTTGGTGCCATACACTTTTAACTCAGTGCGGGGCATCAGCAATATCACCTCTAAATTAACCGGTGCCCAGGTGTACCCGGACACCACCAACCGTTTATTAGTGGTCGAAGGCAGCAGGGCTGACGTTGAGCGTACTTTGCAAATTGTCAAAATGCTGGATGTGCCGCATGCCCGTGGCCGTGACGTCCGGCTGTTGTCTTTGGTGTATTTATCACCGGAAGAAATGATCAAACAAGTCGGTGAGTTATTGCAGGCTGAAGGTTTGCAACTGGGTGAAGATTTACAGCTGGTAGCGCTAAACCGGCTGAACTCTGTGGTTGTATATGCCGCAAGCACAGTGCTGGCAGAACGGGTGTCTATGTGGGCACAAAAGCTTGATGTGGCCTCAGGTGGTGAGGTGATGCGTTTTTATGTGTATCGCCCGCAGTATGCCAAAGCAGATGAAATGGTGCAGGCAGTTCAGGGGCTATTACAAGGTGGTGCAGCTTCTGGCCCTAACCGTACCCAGAATGCGGGTGCAACAGGTCAGGGGCAGTCACAATCGTCTGCTGGCGGAGCTCAGTCCGGCTCGCCGGCATCTGCGAGTTTAGGTCAGGGACTGCGGCTTACTGTTGATAAAGCGCAAAATTCGATTTTGGTGAACGCCACGCCAAGCCGGTATCAGGAAGTGTATTCCTTGCTACAACAAATGGATCGTTTGCCGGGTCAGGTCGCGATGCAGGTGATGATTGTAGAAAAAGACATTACCGATCAACAAGAGGCCGGTTTTAGTGGTTTTTCTTACAATAGTGCCGATGATAAAGCGAACAGTTCCAATGTCAGTTTTGATGGGGTGAATGGTAAATTTAGTTTTGGTATTTTTAATGGCGACTGGAATACCACTTTTAATCTGATTAATAAACAATCCGATACCAAAGTATTATCCCGTCCTTACCTTATTGTAAGAGATGGAGAAAGCGCCAGTATTAATGCCGGCGACCAGGTGCCTATTATTACCGGACAAAGCAACAATGACGAAACCCCGGGTATTATTCGTAACCAGGTGCAATATCGTTCAACCGGTATTTCATTTTCGGTCACACCAACTATTAATGCCGATGGTTTAGTCAGCCTCGAAGTCACCTCTGACACCTCGGCTGCTGTTCCGCTTAGTAAAGATGCAGCGGTGCCTACGCCAACCATTCGTAACCGCAGCCTGACCACCAGTGTGATGGTGGGGTCAGGGCAAACTGTGGTGCTGGGTGGCCTGATTAAAGAAGACTTAAAAGACAGTGACTCTAAAGTACCGTTTTTTGGTGATTTGCCCTTGTTAGGTAAGCTTTTTCAATATAAAGGCAATGACATATCCCGTACCGAATTGCTTATTATTATTACGCCAAGAATAGTGCGCAGCACCTCGGAAATGGATGAATTTGGCCAAAAACTAGGCGAATTGTACAGTTTTCCGGTAGAACAGAAGTAATTGTCGATCTTTGGTAAAAAATTCAGCAATTTCAGCAATATTATAAAAAAGGTAGTTGACGTTAGGTGGGAAGGGTATATATGATTCCCTTCGTTAAATGCTCTACGGTGACTTTTGCAGGTGGTGAACGCATGCAAGCGCCGGCTGCTGTACTAAAGTCGCAGTGGTGTTTAGCACCTTCGGTTAACGGCCAGGGTCCTAGACTCATGTTAACCCAGGGACACGTGTTCCAATGAGCAGCTAAAGTTGCTTATAAATATATTACGGAGAAAAACGGAATGAAAAATTTAAAGAAAGCGCTTCTTTCTACTGCTATCTTAGCGGGCTTATCAGCAGGTAACGCGTTTGCTGGTACTGAAGCATGTTTTGAAGTGTACTCTGTAGCTGATGATGCCGGCGTAACAGCTTTTGGTGATATCTATGCATCTGCTTCTTGTGTGGCTGAAGCTGATCGTACTGGTGCAAGCACAACTGACCTGGAAGCAACAGATTCAGTGAAAGTTGCTTATGAGCTGACTAAGTCTTTAACTCTGGATTTTGACGCTGCTCCAGGTACTGACGATCTGCACATCGTTTATATCCCAACTACCGATATCCCAGGCGGTACAAAAATTACCATGAAACTGGCTGGTGCCACTTTCGCTGGTAACTCTAACCAAATCCACTTAGTAAAAGAAGACGGCGCGAACATTGCTGCTGTAGCTTCTTCTGATGGTACTGTTGATGGTCAAAACACTATCACTTTCATCACTAAAGCAGGTATCACTATCGGTGCTGGTACTCGTTTAGCGTTCTCTCGCGTTTCTAACGGCGTAGTTGCAGATGTTGATCCAGTAGGTATCAAACTGGAAAACACAGCTTGTACTGACGGTTCTTCTACTTCTAAAGTAACTATCCAAGCTACTGAAGCAAAAACTGACGGTGGCACAGGTTATGTGATCGCTGGTGGTGCATCTGCTGCTCAAGAGATCGTTGACGCTTCTCCACAGTTCGTAACTTTCATCGGTTCTGCAACTGTAAACGGTCAAGTGAACGCTGAAAGCAAAAACTTTGATGATGACGCTATCACTGCACGTACTGAGTTCGTTTACGACACTACAGACAACGAAGGTCTGATTTTACGTAAAGCTGAGCTGGTTCACAAAGCTGGTTTCGCTAACCGCGCTGCAGACCTGGACTTTGCAATCACTCTGGATGCTGATGACAAGTTAGAGTTCTCTTTTGTTGAAACTGCTGATGCTGGTGCTTCTGTTAAAGCTAACGTATACAACTCACGTTCAGCTATTGGTGCTTTGACTGCTGTATTTGATATCAACGGTGCTGCTGATGGCAATGCTGTTGACTTCTTAGCTGCTAAACCAGCTACTGCTCAGGCTACTCTGACTGGTCCACAAGTGTTCACTCCGGTTGCAACTGGTGCAGAAACTAACGTTGATTATGCAACATACAACGAACTGTTCTTCACTGTTAGCCAGACTGATCTGACTAAGATCATGAACTTCAACTACGACATCAACCTGCATGCTAAGTTGAACTTAGGTACTACTACTGAGCTGGACCACTGTGATGTTACTAAAAACACTCACAAAGTTGGCGTTAACGGTGCAGTTCTGAAAGTTCCTTACACTGTAGCTGGTACTGGCAACTTCGTTCGTATCACTAACGAGCACACTGTAGCTGCTGAAGTGACTGTTGACCTGTTCAGCGAAACTGCTGACGGTACAACTGGCAACCGCGCTGTAACAGCTGTTAAACTGGACAACGTTCCAGCTAAATCTTCAGTTGTTTATTATGTTCCAGACGTAGTACAAGCTGCTGTTGACCAGAAGAGCTATGCAGGTTCAGATGGCAACACTGTAAACGGTGCTAACGTACGTCACACTATGACTTTCACTGTTACTTCTCCGAAGAACACAGTACACGGTGTATCTGTACAGAAACTGTCTACCGGTCAAGACCGCGTAATGCCAGTTCTGGATCAGAACGACTGGGCACAATAATCTGATTTTTCAGGTTTATTAAGAAAACCCCGCTTCGGCGGGGTTTTTTATTGGATGAAAGCTACTTAAGTTTGGTCTGTAGCGTGATAACAGGAATTTTTTGATGAAAAGAATAACCTTGGTTGCATTGACAGCTTTGTTTTTAACAGCTTGCCAAAACGGCAATAATAGTGATTTAGCTGCCAAAGTAGCTGCACTGGAAGAAAAAGTAGAAAAACTCAGCACACTGCAAACTGAAATTGCCCAACGTGCTGGTATGGGCGCGCTGGTGCGGCCAGAGCAGCTGGCTTTTGCCGATGGTCATCAGGTAGGTGAAAAAACAGCAAAAGTTGCCATTCTTGAATTCACCGACTTACAGTGTCCGTTTTGCGCCAAGTTTAACCAGGAAATCTGGCCTGAGCTTAAGAAAAATTATGTAGACACAGGTAAAGTGTTGTTTGTTGGACGCGAATTCCCGTTGTTCCAGTCTCATCCACAAGCACCTTTTGCTGCATTAACCTTACGCTGCGCAGCAACGCAGAATGTCTACGCACAAATGAAAGAATATCTGTTTGCCAATCAGGGCACGCTGAAACAAACAGAGATAGATGCAGAATTAACCCGGCTGAAAGCTGACGTTGCTAAACATACCGAATGTATGAAGAATAAAGCGTTACAGGAAGGTGTTCGCGAATCTACACTCTATGCTGGCAAACTGGGTTTAAGCTCTACACCCACATTTTTTATCGGCTTTAACGCTGGTAATGGTGTAACAGATTATCAGGAATTAGTTGGTGCCAAGTCTTATGCTGAGTTTGCCGCAGTATTGGATGCGTTACTGGCAAAACAATAACACAGCATTAGTCCGGTTCATTGGCCGTTAATCGCGCCATGGCAAGCTGAAAAACTTCGTTAATCAGCAAGCCATGGCATTTTTCGTTCTACAGGTCATGGTAATGGATTATACTATGGCGCCTTTGATGGATTTAGTGTCGATTGTTGGAGTAAATTGGATGCTTGAATGGCTTTTATCGCTGCCCCGCTATGCAAAAAGGGCAATTTCAGTGTTGGCAGATATTGTATTTTTAACCTGTTCAATGCTGGTGGCGATTTTTGTTACTCAGGAAAATGCCTACACTGCGTTATTACAAACTTTCCCAATCTTTTTATTGTCAGTGCCTATCACTATTCTGGCTTTCACTAAGCTTGGCTTATACCGTGCTGTAGTACGTTATATAGGTCAGCATGCGCTGGGTGCTGTGCTGGCCGGCATTTTAAGTAATGCCATGATCCTGGTGATGTTATTCCAGCTGGTGGGTATTACTGATAAAGGCAATCTGGTGTTTGTGTATGCCATTTTAGCGCTGGTGACCAGTGGTGGTTTACGCCTGGTGGCGCGGATGTTTTTATTCCAGCGTCATAACGGTCACAAACAGCGGGTGCTGATTTATGGTGCCGGTTCTTCCGGCCGTCAGTTGGCGCAGGCTTTGTTTAACGGTGAACAGTTTCATCCGGTAGCTTTTGTCGACGACGATGCCACTTTGCAGCGCTCTACCATTCTTGGCATTCATGTGGGTAGTCCGGCGCAAATTGCCGCTATTGTAAAATCCAAGAATGTCAGTCGTATTTTGCTGGCCATGCCATCGGCTAGCCGTGCCCGCAGAAGGGAAGTGCTGGAGTCGTTGGATAATCTGCCTATTCCGGTACAAACAGTGCCTGGCATGAGTGACATCGTGGACGGCTCGATGCGGATTGACGAGCTGCAGGATGTGAAAATTGAAGACTTATTAGGCCGCGACCCGGTGGCGCCTAAGCTTAAACTGATGCACGCCAATATCAAAGATAAAGTGGTGATGGTGACAGGAGCCGGTGGTTCTATCGGTTCTGAACTGTGCCGCCAGATAGTGCAGTATGAACCCACTGTGCTGGTGCTGTTTGAAGCCTCTGAATATGCCTTATACGCCATTGAGCAGGAGCTCAGTGCTTATGTGCAGGAGCTTGGCGTAGAGGTACAAATCAAACCTATTTTGGGTAATGTGCAAAAACAAAGCCGTATTCAGTCAGTGATGCAAAGTTTTAAAGTACAGACTGTTTACCATGCCGCCGCTTATAAACATGTGCCGCTGGTTGAATTTAATGTGGTTGAAGGGGTGAGCAACAATGTGTTTGGCACCTGGCATGCGGCTGAAGCAGCCATTGCTTCAGGCGTAGAAACTTTTGTACTGATCTCTACCGACAAAGCGGTGCGTCCGACCAACGTGATGGGCGCGTCCAAACGTTTGGCCGAACTGGTGCTGCAGGCATTGTCAACCCGTCAGCAACAAACCCGCTTTTGTATGGTGCGTTTTGGCAATGTGCTGGGGTCATCCGGCTCTGTGGTGCCTTTGTTTCGGGAACAAATCCGTAATGGTGGCCCCTTAACTGTGACTCACCCGGAAATTATCCGTTATTTTATGACGATACCGGAAGCGGCTCAGCTGGTGATCCAGGCTGGCGCCATGGGCAAGGGCGGTGACGTTTTTGTGTTGGATATGGGCGAGCCGGTGCGTATTGCCGATTTGGCCCGTCGTATGGTGCATCTGATGGGGCTGGAAGTGAAAGATCAGGCGCATCCGGATGGTGATATTGAAATTTGTTTTTCTGGCCTGCGTCCGGGTGAAAAACTCTATGAAGAGCTGCTGATTGGTGAAAATGTGCGGCAAACTGCCCATCCGCGTATTATGGCGGCAGATGAAGTGTCTTTAAGCTGGCAGGAAATGTCTGAGTTATTACGCCGCCTGGAGCAACATTGTGACAACTTTGCGGTGCATCAGATTGTGGATTTAGTCACAGCTGCCCCCACAGGTTTTAACCACAGCAGTCCGGTTAGCGACTTAGTGGAACTGGCAGCCCGTGCTCAGCCCCAGAGCCAGACAGAAATACCGCTTGGTGTTAAAGCAGCAACAGATAAAACCGCCAAACCTCTGCTGCAGCCGGTCAGTGATATCAGCGCTGCAGTGCGCGCCAGCTAACAGTCACTGTCCTTTTGGCAACAAGTCCGGTCGTAAAAACCGGCTTTGTTGCCAAAGGGCTGTTAAATCAAAGTGTTTTTCAGTTTGATGGCCATGATGGCCGACCGAACCGGTCTGGCCAAAATTATCCGCCCGGCCAGCGATAGCCACAAGCTGCTGACATAACACCTCAGCCACATCCGGATACCACACCTGCTGTAATGCGCGAGGCCCTGCCAGCCAACGACCAATCAGTTCAGTAGTTAAAGTTTGACCATAATGCGCCAGCTGTAATTGCTCCAGCGCTAAGGCGTTGGATGCCTGTTCCATTTGGCCTTGTAGTGGTTTTACCAGAATTTTTTTCTTCAGTTGCAGCGCTTCACTGATAAGTTCAAAACCAGCATTGCTCAGCACTGCATCGGCGCTGGCCAGTGCTTGTTTAAACCCCTGATGACAAGGTGGGTAAAAGTGTAAATGTCCATCATCCTCGCGGCTTAAACCCGGTGCAAAAATCACAAACTGATACCCTGTCAGCGGTTTTAACAGCTGATGGACCTGTGTTGGATCTTCAAACGGCAGATAAACCAGCACTTTGTTGGCGACAACCTCAGTGTTATAAGCGGATGCCGGTAAGTCCAGAATGGGTGGTGCTATAGCACCACGGGCGCCAAAATGATGCCAGTGCAACCCCAATTGTTGCTCAGCCGGTGCAAAAAAACGGAAGATCTGACGGCTCAGCAGGTTGTCATGCTGTTTTGGAATAGCATGTAAAAAAGCGTATTGGTGGCCAAGTGCGATGCAGGGTGTGCCCTGGCGGCGTGCAGCCCAGGCAGTGACGGGCTCAAAGTCGGTCAACACTAAGTCATAATGTTGGGTTTTTAGCTGTTGCTGGTCTTGCCACAACTGGCGCAAGCTATTGCTGAAGGCACTTTGCCAATAGTTGATTTTTCCGGCTTGGGAGACAAAAGTTAAACCGCGGCACCAGGCAAAGTTGCCAAAACAGTCCATATCAAAGAGCGCATCGCGGGCGCGGCCGCTGAATACAAAATCTACCTTGACGCCATGGCGCTTTAGCTGCGTGGCCATGGCTCTGGCTCTGCTGATGTGACCGTTACCCGTTGCCTGCACGCCGTATAACAGTCTCATCCTTTCTCCTTATGGGTTTATTTCCAGACCAGCTCCTTAAAATGAGCCCTGCACATCGAGACATAACGGTCATTGCCGCCTATTTGTACTTGTGAACCCGCTGTGGCGGCCCGGCCTTGTTCGTCCAGGCGCACCACAAAATTGGCTTTGCGGCCACAATGACAAACAGTTTTGAGCTCAATCAGCTTGTCGGCCCAGGCCAGTAGCGCCTGACTGCCGGCAAAGGTTTCACCGAGAAAATCGGTGCGAAGGCCAAAAGCCAGTACAGGCACATTTAGCCTATCCACCACCTCGGTCAGCTGTTTGACCTGGGTTTTGGTTAAAAACTGTGCTTCGTCAATCAATACACAATCCAGTGGCCCTTGCTGGCGCAATGCGCTGCAACTTTGGAAAAAGTCCAGTTGGCTATCAAACACCAGCGCGTCCATCGACAAACCAATACGCGAGCTGACTTTGCCAACGCCATATCTGTCGTCGAGCGCGGCTGTGTAAATGGCCGCTGTCATGCCTCTTTCCTGATAGTTGTAGGCACTTTGTAACAAAGACGTGGATTTGCCGGCGTTCATTGCCGAATAATAAAAATAAAGCTGAGCCATCAGTAGTTCCTGCGCAAAATGACGGCGCAGTATAACAAGCTGCAGCAGATAACCAAATGCTGCATGGCAAAGATGGCAAAAGCATGTGAGTGCCGTGACAAATGCATGACAGTTCCCGATAAATTTTGCGGCTTGCGTGAAATGGCGGTGGAGTAAGGTCCTTGAATGTTTTACTCTGCAACTTTGGTTTTATTGCAGCAAGGAGCTGAATATGGACAAATTTTTGGTGTTAACAGTTGTGGCGCAAGTGCTGCTTATCAGTGTTGTGATGGTGATTATGGGCCGGCGTCGTTTTGCCGCAGCGCGCAATAAAGAAATTCATCATTCTGCTTTTCGCACTATGGATTTAGCCGGGGCCAATGAAAGTGTGATCACTGCCAGCCGCAACTTTGATAATCAGTTCCAGATGCCGATGTTATTTATTTTTGCCGTGTTATTTACCCTGCATTTTGGCCTGGCAGATTTGGTGTTTGTGTTATTAGCGTCGCTTTTTGTTGCGCTTCGGTTATTGCACACTGTGGTGCATATCACCTCAAACCATGTACGGATGCGGTTTAATCTGTTTTTGCTCAGTTGTGTGGTGCTTTGGAGTTTCTGGATCCGGTTAGCGGTGAAAATGTGGTAACTGCTGTTGCTGTCGTGGTTGCGAAATATCTAACAGGTGCTTGCTGATGAATACCGCAGTCTGGCCCTGGCTTGGGCTGTTATTCAGTGCCTTTAGCTCGGCCACTGTGTTACCCGGTAGCTCTGAAATTGTGTTGGGGGCTTTGTGGTGGCAGGGTTATAACCCTTTGATGCTATGGGCAATAGCTACTTTTGGCAATGTTACCGGCTCTTGCCTGAACTGGTGGCTGGGCTCTCAATTGCTGCGCTTTTCCCATAAACGCTGGTTTCCGGTGGATGCTGAGCAACTGGCGAAAGCTGAGCGCTGGTATCAGCGTTGGGGTTCTGCCTCGTTATTATTAAGCTGGGTACCTGTGGTGGGCGACCCCTTGACCATAGTGGCCGGTGTGATGCGGATGAAATTATGGTTATTTGTGCCGCTGGTGCTGCTGGCCAAAGGCAGCCGGTATGCTCTGTTATTGCTGTTGGCTGATCAACTGCTGCCAAAAGGCTAAACAGCCTGATGACAAAGTAAAGAAGCCCGGTCAGGGGCGCCGGAGCCACAGCTACGCAGGAACAACTACATAAGCACGGTTACAACGAAAACAGGCACAATAGGGAAATAAATGAAATGCATAACAACAAGTTCGCTTTTACGCTGTTAACTGCAGTGGTGTTATCAGGTGGTCTCCTGGTGCCTGCTGTAGCGACTGAGCCGTCAAAAGATGGTTGGCTGGATATTCCACAGCAGGAGCTGGTGTATTTGCAGCTGGAGCAGGGCAGCTTGGCGCAGGCGACGCCTGGGCAGCATTCTGTTGAAAAGGCGACTGTAGTACTGAAGCTTGCCAGCGAATTTACCCCGAAAAATACTGCGGCTTTTAAACAGTTGGTGCAATCCGGCTTTTATAACGGCTTGGAGTTTTACCGGGTGATTGATCAGTTTGTGCTGCAAGCCGGCTTGATGGAGGGGGAAAAACACCCAGGCGCAGTGAAAACCGATAGGCCTAAACTCAGCGCCGAATTTAGCTGGCCGGTGCGCCAGAATGATGCTTTTACCCTGGTGCAACAGAGCGATGTACTGGCAAGTCAAACCGGTTTCAGGCATGGTTTTGCCCTTGGCCGGGGTGACGGACAAGAGTGGCTGATCCATTGCCCTAATGTGGTCAATATGGCGCGCAGTGAAGATGCCAACAGTGCCACCACAGACTTTGCACTGATGCAGGGGCAGGCGCCACGACATCTGGATCGGAATATGTCGATAGTGGCCAAAGTGATTTGGGGCGGGCCATGGCTGAATCTGGTCAAAAGAGGTGAAACAAGTGCCGGCGGTATTATTGCCAAACAGCAAGGCCGAAGCCGTATTGTCAGTATGACACTGGGCTCTGATCTCAAACCTGAAGCACAACTGCAGTTGCAGTGGCTGGACACCGGCAGCAAACAGTTCCAGCAACGGCTGGAGCAAAGCAGGGCACGTGCAGCTGGATTTTTTCATTATAAAGGCAATGGCGCGCTGGATATTTGTTATCAGCAGGTGCCGGTCAGGCTCAAGCCTTAGCAATTAGGGTGAAGAACGGCGCTTGAATAAAAGCGCTAGGCGAAAAGCCGACTTTGGTTCATCATATCGGTCATGATGTTTAATTTGCGATAAAAAGGTAATTTTATGGAATACACCCTGACAGCTGACGAAATTAAAAAAGTCACGCAACTTGATGCTGAGCAGCGCTACGAATATTTTATTAACGCAGTGGCCGATCTGGAAAAAATCTGGATCCTGACCGACGATGAAGGTTTTGTGCTGGTCACAGCTGAAGACGAACGTTGTATTCCGGTATGGCCACACGCTGAAATTGCCCAGTTATGGATTGAAGGTGATTGGGCCAACTGTCAGGCGCAGGCTGTGGATATCAGCACCTGGCTGGACAAATGGACTTCAGGTTTAGAAGGTGACGAGCTGTCGGTCGCGATTTTCCCGCATGCGGATGAACCAGGTATCGTCGTGCCACCATCTGAGTTGCAGGAAACGCTGCTGGAAGTAATGCAGGAAGATAGCAGCCACTAAGCTGTGTTTTTATCATCCCAAAGCCGGCCCTGATGCCGGCTTTGTGTTTTCTGGCTTGAGCTGTGGTTATAGCAAAAGCAAAAGCCGCGTTTTTCAGCTGCTTTATCAGGGGTACAAGGCGGTGAAGCTATCCGCTTTAACATGGTGAAATTTGCAGCGCAATTTATGATCCCGCTATTGATAATTGTTCTTAATTAGATTACCATGACGACGTTTTTTTGAGCTTGGGTAAAAGCGGGGCTGTTATGTACGTTTGTGTCTGTAAAGCAGTGACTGATAAAACCATCAAACAAAAAGTTGCCGAAGGTTTGTGCTCTATGCGCGAGCTGAAACAATGTTTGGGTGTGGGCAGTCAATGTGGCAAATGCACCAGTTCTGCCCAGGATCTGTTAAACCGTACTTTATCTGCACAGATGATCCCTTGCCGTGTGATTGAGCAACACCGGCCTGCCGCTTAAACCCATTGAGCTTTTCCTTCTGTCTTCCGATATTTGGCGCTTACAGCCCGCCTGTTTCAGGCGCTGAACTACAGTCTTGATAAACTGTTGCCTACACTAATTACCATGTCAGTGCTGATGTGGTCGCGGGTGAGCGGTTTGAAATAACCACATCGTCACTTGCAGTTATCCTGGGCCATATGGGCTGTTAGCTAATGAATATCTATATATTCTGCATGAATATCTGTTTTTTATTCAAAGTGCTGGCCGGCTCGGGCATAATAAGGTTCTCTTCGCCGCTTCAGAGCTGCATTGGTTATTTTATCTTGATGAGGTCTGTATGAGCACAGCTCCAAACCCGGTTATCCGCACTGTCGCCATTGTTGGCGGTACCCATGGTAATGAATTTTCAGGTATTTATTTGCAGCGCCGTTATAACGCCGAGCCTGCGCTGATGCAAAGACCAAGCTTTTCCTGCCGCACCTTGTTTGCCAATCCAATGGCACATCAGGCTAATAAAAGATATCTGGACAGCGACTTAAACCGCCAGTTTAAAACTGCCGATTTGGCTGATCCAAGTCGTTGTAATTACGAACAAAGCCGGGCCAAAGTGATCAATGCCGAGCTTGGCCCCAAAGGGGCGGCAAAAACCGACTTTATTATTGATTTACACAATACCACCAGCAATATGGGACCTTGCCTTATTCTGACTCAGCCTGGCCGTATTTATAATTTGCTGGCCGGTTATATCACACTGAAAATGCCCGAAGCCATTATCTCCAGAGATGAAGACCACTTTGCCGCTGAAGATCATGCGCTGTTATGCACAGTCGGCACTTATGGCGTGATTGTGGAAGTCGGACCGCAGCCACAGTCTGTGCTGCGTCAGGATGTGCTGGAACAAATGCATGAAATGACACAGCATATTCTTGATTTTATTGAGCATTACAACAACAACACCTTGCCGCAGTTGCCAGAGCGGGTTGAGGCCTTCCGTTATTTACATAGCATTAAGCTGCCGCTCAATGCCGCAGGTGAACGTCTTGGCATGGTGCATAAAAACATTCAGGACCGCGATTATCAGCCGATAGTGCCGGGGCAGCCACTTTTTACCTTGTTTGATGGCAGTGAAATTTGTTACGACGGCAAAGCGGTTGTCTATCCGACTTTTATTAATGAAGCGGCCTATTACGACAATAATCTGGCGATGTCGCTAAACGAAAAAGTCTGGATTGAGGTGAAATAAACCGGCGCGCCGGCCTGTTCGCTTGCCTGCAGCGTTTTGTGGTTTTAAGGCAAAACGCTGTGGTTTTATCATCTGGTTGCCACTTTATTTACCCTGATTTTACCTTCAGATGGCCATCTTGCCATGCCGCTATGCGGTGATCTGAGGTGCCTTGATATTTTTGCTGATTGCAGCAGACAAAACTGCCGTTTTCAGCGAATATTGGCTAGAATATCAAGCAATTGCGTTTCGGTATGAGCAAGAGCCCCCCACCAGTCAGCACCTGAACATTCTGCACAGAGGATCGGTCACTGATGAAAGATATGGTACTGGTATCCTTTGTTGTCGATCTGCTGTTTGGTTTCCTGCTGTTATTTTTATATGTTCTGCAGCGCCGCGACCGCCATGCCTTGTTCTGGGGGCTGGGCCACCTCAGTTTATCTTTGCTGATTTTATTCTGGTATTTGCCTGCCACCGCCTTGCCTTTACCCTGGTTAAAACACGAAATTATGACGCTACTGGCCTTTGGTGGCTGGTGTGGTTATTGGTTTGGGGGTCGTTGGGTGGTGGCCTATCAGCTGGCATCCTGGCGCCGTGAACTGGGGCTTTTTCTGGTGCTGGCGTTATTACTGCGTCTGAGTGTGGAAGTGGCGGATCCTTTTGCCTCAGCAGTGTCGGTCACAGCATTACTGCATTATTTTGTGATGACGGTGATTTTTGCTGCCAGCGGCTATTGGTTGTGGCAAAGGTTACCTGAGTATTGGGGTTTAGCGGTTATTTTCTGGGTGCGTAGCCTGATGACAGTGGTGATGCCTTTTGCGGTGGCATTTGAGCTGCAAGTTAATCTGGTGATGGCGCTGGCCTCTGTGGCGAAAATTTGTTGTCTGCTTGGTTTTGTTTATCTGCTGCTGGTGCAGTCTAAAAGGCGTTACAGCGCCATTATTGACAGTTTAAGCCACGGTTTTTTTGTGCGGGACAAAGCCGGCACTATAGTACGGGCTAATGATAAAGGGGCATTATTGCTTGGTTTTTCCAGCCGCGCCGATATTGAAGGTCAGAGTGTGACCAAGGTGCTGCCCAGATTAACCCAGGAAATGGCTGATGCGTTTTTTGCAAGGCTCACAGAGCCAGGCGCCAAAGCACCTTATATTGATGAAGCCGTGATCACCCTTTGCAATGGCAACATATTGGAAGCTGAATTTATCAGCTCGCCTTATTCCGAATATGGTCAGTTGTATTGCCTAGTGCAACTGTTGGACATTTCTGAACGTAAAACCCAGCAGCGTGAGCTGCTTAAAGCGGCGGCAACAGATCGCATCACAGGACTGATGAACCGCAATGCGCTGGCCGATGAGCTGGATAAACTATTGCGGCAGCAAAAACCGCAGGCCCTGTTATTGCTTGATATTGACCATTTTAAACGTATTAACGACAACTTTGGCCCACAGCTGGGGGACAGTTTGCTGCAAAAAGTGGCCGAGCGGCTGCAACAGCGATTTGCCCCTTTAACATTGGCGCGTTTTAGCGGGGATGAGTTTGCGCTGTTATGGCCAATCCAGCCTGGGGTTGCTGCTTCGGAGCAGTTACAACAGCCGCTGGCGGCGCTGCGAGCAGTGTTTGAACCTGTGTTTGTGCTGAATGATTTGCAGGTGTCACTTAGCTGCAGTATAGGTATCAGCCTGGCACCGCAGGATGGTGACAACAGCGACACTTTAATTAAAAAAGCCGATATTGCCATGTACAGCGCCAAGCAGCAGGGCAGGCATAGTTTTGCTTTTTTCAGTGAGCCCATGCTGGAGCGCTCCAGACAATTATTGCAGCTGGATAACGAATTAAAACAAGCTATTAGCCGCAATGAACTGCAGTTGTATTATCAGCCGATAGTGCAAAGTGGCAAAGCTGGTTTTGTCAAAATGGAAGCCTTGTTGCGCTGGCAGAGTAGCAGGCTGGGCCTGGTCAGCCCGGACCGTTTTATTCCGGTGGCGGAAGACAGTGGTTATATTGTTGAGCTTGGTGACTGGGTATTGGCACAAGGCTGTGCCCAGCTGGCCAAATGGCAGCAACAATGCAAAAAACAGCTGACACTGAGCATCAACATTTCAGCGCTGCAGCTGGATAATCAGCACTTTGTCCCCAGATTAACACAGTTATTGGCCTTTTATCAGCTACAGCCTTGCCAGCTGGAGCTGGAAATTACCGAAAGGGTATTGCTGGATGATTCAGGTGAAAGCCGTGCTGTGATGACCCAGCTCACCGAACTTGGTGTGCTGATTTCACTGGATGATTTTGGCACCGGCTACAGCTCACTCAGTTATTTAAGCCGTTTTGCGCTGCATAGTCTGAAGATTGACCGGGCTTTTGTAAAAGCGATGTTTGACGGCGAGCGCCATCAACATCTGGTACGCGCTATAGTGGCGATGGGACAGAGTCTGCAGTTAAAACTGGTGGCTGAAGGGGTAGAAACCGAAGCGCAGGCCGGTTTTTTACAACAACTGGGTTGTCATTATCAGCAAGGTTATTATTACGCTAAACCACAGAGTGCTGAAGATATCAGTCTGCGCCTGGCGCAGACTGAAACCGATAATGCCGTCGGGCCGGATTATAATGTCTGGTAGTTTGCCTTTTTCTGAATCAGTTCAATGGCATAGTTGTCCGGATCACGGACAAAAGCAATTTCAGTGCTGCCACCTTTTACAGGGCCTGGTTCACGGCTGATCACACCACCACGGGCACGAATGTCGTCACAGGCTTTGTATACATCCTCCACTTCCAGTGCAATATGGCCAAAAGCGGTGCCAGCTTCGTACTGCGTCACACCATAGTTGTATGTCAGCTCCAGCACAGCACCGTCTTTTTCATCGCTGTAGCCCACAAAAGCCAGGGTATATTTATATTCCGGATTGTCGGACTGGCGCAGCAACTTCATGCCCAGCACTTCGGTGTAAAAAGCGATAGAACGCTGTAAGTCAGTGACGCGCAGCATGGTGTGTAAAATCCGCATTTGATGCTCCTATTCGGTTTTTTCTTTAAATTCGCACAGGTCTTCCACCAAACAGCTGCCGCATTTAGGTTTGCGTGCTGTGCAGGTATAACGGCCATGCAAAATGAGCCAGTGATGCACATCAAGCTTAAATTCTGCTGGCACCACCTTCAGCAATTTTTGTTCTACTTCATCGACATTTTTGCCGGGGGCAAAATTCATTCTGTTGCTGACCCGAAAAATATGGGTATCCACTGCGATTGTGGGCCAGCCAAAAGCGGTGTTCAGCACCACATTGGCGGTTTTACGGCCGACACCGGGCAAGGCTTCTAACGCCTCGCGGTTTTCCGGTACTTCACCGCCATGTTGTTCCAGCAGAATACGGCAGGTTTTAATGATGTTTTCCGCTTTGGTATTAAAAAGGCCTATGGTTTTGACATAGTCTTTCACGCCTTCCAGCCCAAGTTCGAGCATGGCTGCCGGCGTGTTGGCCACGGCATAGAGTTTACGGGTGGCTTTATTCACGCCCACATCTGTGGCCTGCGCCGACAACAAAACAGCAATTAACAGCTCAAAAGGGGAGCTGTATTCCAGCTCAGTGGTTGGTTTGGGATTGGCATCGCGCAATCGGGTTAAAATTGCAATACGTTTTTCTTTATTCATCAGACTCTCTGCTGAGGTCGTGCTGCGGTATTAAAAACACGCAGTCTGTGCTATGTGCAAAGGAAAGCCTGCGGCGAACTGCAGGCTTTTTAACATCTGTGCAGCTGGGCTAGGCCGGGCTTGTCAGTTGCCGCTGGCGGCACTTTCAGTACCTGCACTGTGCGTGACTCTGGCACGGGTGATCGTTTTGACTTGTTGCTGTTTCTTCTTTTGCCGTAAATCAATGGCATTTTTGGCGGCAATTAAGCAGCCCAATACGATAAAAGCACCAGGTGGCAGAATAGCCAGTAAAAAGTGGCTGTCGCTTTGGTACAGCTCTACTCTGAGCACTGTGGCCCAGCTGCCGAGCAGCGCGTCAGCACCGTCAAATAAGGTACCCTGGCCCAACACTTCGCGCACTGCGCCCAAGGATGCCAGTACAGCGGTAAAACCCAGTCCCATCATCAGGCCATCCACTGTGGCCGGTAAAATAGCATTTTTAGAGGCAAAAGCTTCGGCACGGCCAATCACAACACAGTTGGTGACAATTAACGGAATAAAAATGCCGAGCGACTGATAAAGGGCGTAGGTATAAGCATGCATCAGCTGTTCTATCGCTGTTACCACTGCGGCTATCACCATCACAAAAACCGGAATACGGATTTCGTTGGGCACCTGATGGCGAATAAGCGACACCACAAAGTTCGTGCTCATCAGCACCAGCACGGTGGCAAGACCAAGCCCCAAAGCGTTGGTGAGCGTAGCGCTGGTGGCCAATAGCGGACACAACCCCAATAACTGCACCAGGCCAGGGTTATTTTGCCAGAGGCCCTGCCGGGCTATTTCCTGATATTGATTCATCAAAACCTCATTGCCCCTGAATGTGACAGTTAGCTTGCTGCGACATCAGTTCAGGATGTTGTTTTAAATACAAAGCGGTGCGTTTGACTGCTGCTATCAGCGCTCTTGGCGTAATAGTAGCACCGGCAAACTGATCAAACTGACCCCCGTCTTTTTTTACGGCAAACCTTTTATCGTCAACGCCCTGTACTTGCTGCTGCGCCAGGCTGTGGATCCAGTCACTTTTGCGTGTTTCAATTTTATCGCCAAGGCCTGGGGTTTCTTTATGATTTAATACCCGCACCGCCATGACGGTGCCTTGCAGATCAATAGCAGCGAGGAGCTGAATATTGCCGCTATAACCATCAGGCGCTGTGGTTTCCACCACAAATGCCGGTGTCTGAGTTTCAGCGCGCCAGCGATACAGTTTGGCTTCAGGCTGAAAAAACACCTCAGGCTGACGAAGCACCACACAGTCTTGCAATAGATCCGGGGTTGCCGCGCCAGCTGGCAACACTTCCTGAATTAACCTTAATTTTTCAAGTTCAGTCTGACGGGCAATTTCAGGTGCCGTCAGCTGGTTAATGCTGCTGACCAGAGCCACACAAAGTGCTGCAGCAGTGCCAAGCAGCAGCGCATTTTTACTGACAAACTTCAGCATCAGTGCGCTCCTCTATTTTTGTGAGTATGGGGTCTGTGCCCATAGGTTCTGGGTCTGGTGTAATAATCAATCAGTGGTACGGCCAGATTCGCCAACATGACGGCAAAAGCGACGGCATCCGGGTAACCGCCAAAACGGCGGATCAGAAAAATCAGCAGGCCAATCAGCGCACCATAAATCAACCGGCCGCGCTCTGTGGTAGAAGCCGACACCGGATCTGTGGCAATAAAAAAGGCCGCCAGCATAGTGCCGCCGGAGAACAGATGAAACAGCGGACTGCCGTTGCGATCAGCGTCTATCAAGTAAGCCAGCAAACTACAGAGCGCAAGGCTGCCCAAAAGCGCTACCGGAATCCGCCACTGAATGATCTTTTGTTGTAATAACCAAAGACCCCCGGCTAAAAACGCCAGATTGACCCAGTTCCAACCGATACCGCCAATAGAGGCGAATATTTTGTGTTGCTTGCTTTCACTGACAGTACGGCCGGCGGCTAAATCGGTTTTTAGGGTGTCCAATGGTGTTGCCATCGTCATGCCGTCGGCGTCGGTTTTTAACTGGGTTATGCTGTAACCGGCACAGCTGAAGTCGGTAAACACGGTACAGATCGGATCCAGCAGGTGTTGTTGCTGCGCCTGCAAACTTTGAGGCGGCAACCAGCTGGTCATTTGCTGCGGAAAAGAAATCAGCAGCAGTACATAAGCGGCCATGGCCGGGTTAAACAAATTATGACCCAAACCACCATACAGCTGTTTCACCACAATAATGGCAAAGGCAGTGCCCAGAACGATGATCCACCAGGGGGCAAAAGGTGGAATGGCAACGGCCAACAGCACAGCGGTTAACAGGGCGCTATTGTCTTTGAGCCTAAGCAACACAGGTTTACCGCGCCAGTACAGGATCAGCGCTTCACTGGCCAGGGCAGTGCTGATGGCAAGCAACAACTGCAGCAATACGCCAAAACCAAAAAAGTAACACTGGGCAGCAATACCCGGAATACAGGCCAGCGCCACTTTACGCATCAGCACATGGGTTTGTTGCTGACTGTGGTTATGTGGCGAACTGGCTATTCTGAAACTCATGCCTCATCCTCGGAAGTGCTGTTGTCTGTAGCGGCTTGTTGTCTGGCTTTAGCGCGGGCAATAGCGGCGGCAATCGCCGCTTTTTTGGCATCAAGCTGAGGGTTATCCATTTGTGCGCTGGGCTCAGACGCGCTTGCTGTTGCTGTGGCAGTTTCGGACTGTTGCCTTGCTTTGGCTCTGGCTATAGCAGCGCTTAACGCTGCCTTTTTGGCTTGTTCTTTCTGCTCTGCCACTGTGCTGCTGTGTGCTATTGCTGCTGCACCTGTTGATTGGTCAAGCGTTGGCTGGTCCAGTGTATTTCCAGTTGCATCAGTGATTTCAGTGACTTCAGTGACTTCAGCCGCTTGTGTTGGTGCAGTGGCCAAGCCTTGTTCAGCAGTCAGCGCGGCCTTTTTGGCTTTAGCTCGGGCAATGGCAGCGGCAACAGCAGCAGCTCTTGGATCTTCAGCAGGAGCTGCGCTCTGTTGTGTTTCTGCCTGCTCTGCGGCACCAACCTGAACCTGAGGTGCATCAGCGGGGGCAGCAGCTGCAGCTTTTTTTGCTTTGGCACGGGCAATAGCAGCGGCTACTGCGGCCGCTCTTGGATCTGCACTTTGTGCTGCTTCAGAGGCAGTAGCGTCGGCCGTTTCTGCGGCCTGATTTGCTGCGGGCTCAGTCTGAGCTGTTGCATCTGCACTTGCGGCTTTTTTTGCTTTAGCACGGGCAATAGCGGCAGCCACAGCTGCGGCGCGCGCATCCCCTGTTTCTGCCGGTGCATCAGCTTGATTAACAGGCGAAGTGCTTGGCTGAACTGTAGCTTCTGCTGTGGCTTTTTTCGCTTTGGCACGGGCAATAGCAGCGGCGACAGCTGCAGCTCTGGCATCACCAGTTGGTGCTTCGCTCATTTCTGTAGCTGCCTGTTCCTGCGCAGTGGCCTGAGTCTGTGCTGTTTGGGCAGCGCTATGCTGCAGCTCTTTGGCGGCCTGATAAGCGCGTGCTTCGGCTTTTTTACGTTCGCGCTCGGCAATGATCTGTTCTTTGGAAAGTGGCTGTTGCGCCGGATGGCTGCTGGCGACCCGCTCTGCGGCTGCGGCAATTTCCTGTTGTTTTTGCTGCGCATCCAGCATTTGCTGACGCTGCGCCGCTAACGCCTGATTGCGCGCTGCACGCTCTTGTTTTTCTTTTTCCAGCCGCTCGTTGCGCGCTTCAAACCGGGCTTTGGCCTGTTCAGCTTTGAGCTCGTCACGGCTTTGTTCACGAATTTCGGCTTTGGCTACCCGGTAATAATGCACCAGCGGAATTTCGCTCGGGCAGACATAAGCACAGGCACCACATTCAATACAGTCAGCCAGGTTGTATTCTTTGAGTTTGTCCTGATCTTTGGCTTTGCTGTACCAAAGCAATTGCTGGGGTAACAAAGTGGCAGGGCAAACTTCAGCACAGGCACCACAGCGGATACAGTCCATTTCCGGACCTGCCGATGGTAACTCCTGTTGGGTTGGCGCCAGAATACAGTTGGTGGTTTTCACCAGCGGCACCGACAAGGAGGGCAGGGTAAAACCCATCATAGGCCCGCCCATAATCACTCTTTGCTCGGGCTCGGGCATAAAACCACAAGCGTCCAGCAACGCGCCGACCGGCGTTCCAATTAAAGCATGCATATTTTGTGGCTGGCTCAGGCTGTCACCTGTGACAGTAACAATACGGGAAATCAGCGGTATATCTTCCAGCACCGCCTGGGCTATGGCAAAAGCAGTGCCAACGTTTTGCATCACAATGCCAATGTCGAGCGGCCGCCGGCCTGCCGGTACTTCTTTGCTGGTGAGCAGCTGAATCAGCTGTTTTTCACCGCCGGACGGGTATTTCGCTGGGACTACCCGCACCAGATATTGCTCGCGCTGACTACAGGCTGCCTGCATGGCTGCAATGGCATCGGGCTTGTCATCTTCAATGCCAATCAGCACAGCGGCCGGGCTTAACAGCTGGCATAAAATATCAATGCCTTTGACAATAGTGGTGGCATATTCCTGCATCAGCACGTCGTCGGCACTGATATAAGGTTCACACTCCACAGCGTTGATGATCAGATAATCAACGCCGGCCGAACCACCACTTTTCAGATGGGTTGGAAAACCGGCGCCGCCCATACCGGCAATACCGGCCTGCTGGATACGTTTAAGTAACAGTGCTTTGTCTGATTCCAGTAAGTTCAGGCCATGACGCGGCCGCCATTCTTCCAGACCATCAGGCTCTATCACCACACAAGGCTCAGGCAATGCAGAAGGGTGCGCTGCGATATGGGGTTCAATGGCAACAACGATGCCTGAAGTTGGCGCATGCACCGGCACTGCCATGGCACTGTCAGCTGCAGTCAGTGCCTGACCTTTGAGTACTCTTTGCCCGGTTTTTACCAATAAAGCACCTGCGACACCAATATGCTGGCGCAGCGGCACATATAAACGTTCAGGTAATGACAAACGGCCAATAGGTTTTTGACTGGTGTAGTCTTTGCGGGCCGGTGGGTGAATGCCACCATGAAAATCCCACAACTTGCCTGCTTTAATTTGCTGAAACAAGGACGGCACTTAGTTTGTCTCCACCAGATTTTTACTCACCGGATTTGCGTCTATCACCCGCACCGGAATGGCCTGTAAGTCCCATTTCCAGCGTTCGACTGTGCCGGGCAACGGCACCATATCAATACAGTTTACCGGGCAAGGCTCAACACAAAGGTCGCAGCCGGTGCATTCATCCACCATCACAGTGTGCATTTGTTTGGATGCGCCTACGATGGCGTCAACCGGACAGGCCTGAATACATTTGGTACAACCAATACATTCATCTTCACGGATATAAGCCACTCGTTTGATGGCCGGGGTCTGGCTGCTGTCCAGTGGTGTTGCCGCAACGCCCATCAGATCAGCCAGCTTTTTAATGGTGGCATCGCCACCGGGCGGGCATTTATTAATAGCGTCGCCATTGGCAATAGCTTCGGCATATGGACGGCAGCCCGGGTAACCACACTGGCCACATTGGGTTTGCGGCAGGATATCGTCAATTTGATCCACCAGCGGATCAGCTTCCACCTTAAATTTAATGGCGGCGTAACCCAATACGGCACCAAAAATCAGGGCAAGCAGGGTAATAGCGCCCAGGGCGATAAAAATCGACATGGTTACACCTTCACCAGACCGGTAAAACCCATAAAGGCCAGCGACATCAGGCCTGCCGTGATAAGCCCAATAGCAGCGCCTCTAAACACCACAGGCACATCAGCACTGGCAAGGCGTTCCCGCATGGCAGCAAATAACACCAGCACCATCGAAAAACCCACAGCGGCACCAAAACCATAAATGACAGAACCAAGCAGCCCGTGGTTGGCTTTGACATTTAACAGCGCAACACCTAAAACGGCGCAGTTGGTGGTGATCAGTGGCAGGAAAATACCCAGCAGCCGGTATAAAGCCGGGCTGGTTTTATGCACCACCATTTCAGTAAATTGCACTACAACAGCAATCACCAGAATAAAACTTAAAGTGCGTAAATAACCAAGCTCCAGCGGAGCCAGAATGTAACTGTCAACCAGATAGCTGCACAAGGACGCCAGAGTCAGTACAAAAGTAGTGGCCAGACACATGCCAATGGCGGTATCGAGTTTGTTGGACACCCCCATAAAAGGGCAAAGGCCAAGAAATTTTACCAGTACAAAATTATTGACCAGTATTGTACTGACGAGTAAAAGCAGAAATTCAGTCATCATCACATCATCATCTGGTGGTCAGACGGGCGCAGTGTCATCAAGAAAAGCGGGCTGGCACGGGCCTGTTATTTTGGGTGCGCTATTATGCGGTCTTTAAAAGCAGCAAACAACCCGACAGAAAACAAGGTTGTTTGTTGTTTGCTTAAATTTACGGCAGGGCGCTCAGAGCGGCGCCGGTTTGCCGATGTAATAGCCCTGAGTACCGTCAATAAATAACGATTCCAGCATATGTTTTTCTTCCTGTGACTCAACACTTTCGGCCAGCACTCCCACGCCAATACGGTGGGCGAGGTCGATCATCAGCCGCATAAAATATTGATTGTTTTTGTCTTCATCAATATGACGGGTATAACTGCCGTCCATTTTGACAAAGTCCGGTTTTAAATCACGGAAGAATTTAAAGGAGGTAATACCCACACCAAATTTTTCGACTGTTAAGCGGCAGCCACAGCGGTGCAACATGTCGATAAACCTTTTACTTGTTTTTAAGTTTTGTTGCAGACCGTATTCACTGACTTCAAACACCAGTTTGCTGGCAATAGAGGCATCTTTCAGTAACCGCCGCTCCAGCCAAATCACAAACTGATCATCATGCACACAGCGGGGTGACAAGTTCAGACCAAAATACTGATCCTGCATATTGCGGTTTTTAATGGTGGTGAGGGCAGTTTCAATAATCAGCCGGTCAACTGCGATAATTTTATCCAGCTTTTCTGCCATGGCTAAAAAGGACGCCGTTGGCAAAATCTGATCTTCAATGGTTTTAAACCGCACCAGAATTTCTGAATAGGTTTTTGACGACCGGTTCGAAGGCTGCACTGTTTGTAATAACAACGAAATACGGCTGTTATCCAGCACATCGTCAATGACATTACGCCAGTTCTGATTGCCATAACCGCCAATGCCTATTTCGCCCACAGCACTGTCTTTTTGTACGTGCCAGCTGTTGCTTTGTTTGGTCTGGGCCAGGCTGATGGAGGTGTCAGCAACGGCCAGAATTTCGCCCAGTGGTTTGCCTGTCTCATAACTGACCAAACCTGTATAAGCCACCGAATCGAGCTCAGCAATTTTTTGGTATTCGTTTAACCGGCTTTGCAGCTGAGTGGCAAAGTTTTCCGCGTCTTTTAGCGTGACACGCGGCAGCAGAATGGCAAAGTCGGAACTATTGAGCCGGTACACTTTGTGGTCGCGATAGCTGGCGGCGACTTTCTGAATTAACTCACTGACCGACAGAATATACTTGTCGCCTTCCTGAAAACCGCGGCTCTGGTTGATATTCTGCAGTTCAGTACAACGGGTGATGGCAAAAATACCAAAGTCTTTTTCACTGCCTTCACGCAGGTGTTCTTCATAAAATTGCACAAAACGGTTGCGGTTGGGCAGGCCGGTAATAGAGTCACGAAAGGCATCTTCGGTCACCTGTTTGGCGGCTTGTGACATTTCATTAAATTGTTGCTGGCTAAACTGGGCAAATTTGTTCAGTGACAGCGCTACATCTTCAAATTCATCTGTTAAATCCTGTGTTTGCAGCTCAGCAGCCGGATCACGCATAAAACGTTCAATGGCATGGCTGATGTTGTAACTGACTTTGCGAAGTTGTGCTTTTAATAACAGCGGCGTCAGTAGGGCAGGTAATAAACATAAAAATAATGGTGCCAGTAACGCCATCCAGAACGCTTGCAGGAATACGGCGTTGGAACGGTCAAAATCCGGAATAAACTGCAGTTGTAACTGGTGTTCGTCGTTTTTAATAGTGGCTGCTTTTTGTTCGATACCGGTCAGACTAAAAATTTGTTCCAACAGGGTAGAACCACTCGTGGCATTGTTGTGCTCATGCAACACTGTGCCGTCCAGTTTGCTCAGCTGTAACATTTGTGGATTGGTGCTGGCGCGGATTTGCTGCACCAGAGTTTTGTAATCTTCGCCAACAAAGTTTTTCAGCAGCTGCGTCAGCGCTATCTTCTGGCGGTCATAACTTTCTTTGACATGTTGTTGTTCTGTCGTCACCAGTGCACTTAACACTATGGCAAGCAGCAGCAGTACGCAGACAAATTGGGCAACAAGCAGGGTCCGTAACATTTTCATAGCGGCGCACTTTCCAATTTTCGCAGGGGATCAACTCAACTATAGACGGCATCCTGAATCAACAGGAACAAATGAGCTCTATAAATTCAATTAAAACAAAAAATTGCAGTGAAATAAACAGACTTTACGCCGGTTGGCAGATTAAAGCGTCGAATGTGGCAAAATGCCGTGAAGGCAGTGGGAATTTATCGTGAAATAAAAAGAATCTGTCTTTAGGTGGCTCCCCAGGTTGGACTCGAACCAACGACCTACGGATTAACAGTCCGCCGCTCTAACCGGCTGAGCTACTGAGGAATTGTACGCGGTTATTTGATGTTATTTCAGTTGGCTCCCCAGGTTGGACTCGAACCAACGACCTACGGATTAACAGTCCGCCGCTCTAACCGGCTGAGCTACTGAGGAACTGAAATAACTTGTTGTAAACTACAGTGGCTCCCCAGGTTGGACTCGAACCAACGACCTACGGATTAACAGTCCGCCGCTCTAACCGGCTGAGCTACTGAGGAACTGTGTCTGCAACGGGGCGCCATACTAATGCGCCTCTTTCAGGCTGTCAACAGTTAAACCAGCACAAATCTTTGATTCTGATTCACTTGCCGATTGTTTAGCCAAAGTGTCGAAAAAGTAACAAATGCCGCTGTTTTTTTGCTGTTTTTACGTTGATCCAGCAGGAGCAAAAAGGCGATCTGGCGCCAGCCTATAGCAGATAAGGGCTGGCGCATGTTACTCACAGAATCTGTGGATATCTTTGTGGATGACTGGTGTCACTCCTGTGTGAAGCCAGCAATAATGCGGCTTAGCGCCAGATCAATATCTAAATTAAAAAATATTTATTGCTTTAAAAACAATGGCTTGTGAAAAATGCTTTTTCATGGTGCGGCAAAGTGCTGCATTTTCTGCCGAAGATGTCGGCAATATGGCAATTGTGAACTGTTTTTGTGCGATAGCAGGCTAAATTCTGCCCTTTTGGCATTCTGTTCCGGGATCTGTACCAGCTTTGATGCCGGATCCAGGCCGGGTTGAGAGTTGGGACGCGTCTTGAATTCTGGTTGCTGTTTTTTAAGTTTGGATAAAGTGCTGCAATGCTTTGTCAGCAGAACTGATAAAAGTTGTGGCTGTTGATGGAGCTCGCTGCAACTTTTCACTACAATAGCGCACCCTTGCCCCAAGACTCAGCTTATGAGCAACACAGCTTTAAAAAAAACCGATATGACTCAGGGTGATATCCAGCAGACGTTAACCCGTATGACGGTGCCTATGCTGTTTGGCATGATTACCTTAATGTCGTTTAATCTGGTGGACACTTTTTTTATCAGCATGCTGGGTACCAAAGAGTTGGCGGCGGTCAGTTTTACTTTCCCTGTCACTTTTACCGTGATTAGCCTTGCCATTGGTTTGAGTATTGGCACTTCGGCGCTGATTGCCAAAGCCCACGGCAGTGGCGACAGCTCTGCGGCCAAAGCGGATGGTCTGGCAGCACTCTGGTTGTCGGCTTATCTGGTGGCGGCTTTATCTTTATTGGGTTATCTCTGTATGGATCCGCTGTTTCGTTTACTCGGCGCCAAAGATGATACTTTACCTTTTATCCATGATTATATGAGCTGGTGGTTTGCCGGCGCCGTATTGTTAATCACCCCTATGATAGGTAATGCCGTGCTGCGCGCAGCAGGTGATACCAAAACCCCGAGTTTAATGATGGCTTGCTCCGGACTGGTCAATGCTGTGCTGGATCCTATCCTTATTTTTGGTATTGGCCCTGTGCCGGCCATGGGGGTTGAAGGGGCGGCTATTGCCAGCCTGATTTCCTGGCTGGTAAGTTTTAGCCTGATTTTATATCTGATCATTTATCGCAGAGGTCTGATTAATAGTGGCCATCAGCCCCTGTCAGAATTTTTGGCGATCAGTAAACGTATTCTTCATATAGGTTTGCCGGCAGCAGGTGCCAATATGTTAACACCGCTGGCGATGGCTATTTTAACCGCTGTAATGGCAAGTTACGGTGCCCATGCTGTGGCCGCTTATGGGGTAGGTGCCCGGCTTGAAAGTATTGCCTGTTTAGTGGTGCTGGCACTGTCGATGACCTTGCCGCCTTTTGTCAGTCAGAATCTGGGGGCAGGAAAACTGGAAAGAGTGAAAACCGGTTATCAGCTTTGTATCCGTTTTGTGCTTGGCTGGCAGTTTGCGGTGTATTTGCTATTGGCTGCTGGCGCCTGGTGGATTGCCTTGTGGTTTTCTGATGATCCGGAGGTGATTTCGCTGATCCGCAGTTTTATCTGGATTTTGCCACTGGGGTATGGTCTGCAGGGCATCGTCATTTTAACCAATTCATCTTTTAATGCGCTGCATTTACCGATGCGGGCGCTTGCACTGAGTGTGGTGCGGCTTTTTGTGTTTTATGTGCCTATGGCCTGGCTTGGCGGCAAACTTTTTGGCGTGTTGGGTGTGTATAGTGGCGCTTTACTGGCCAATGTGATCATTGCCGCTATTGCTTTTTATTGGTTTCAGAGCACGCTTGCCAGTTTGCAAAGGGTCAAAACGTTGTAGTAGTGCAAAGAATTAAAAGCTGCTGGGCCTCTATTACTGTTGGTACCAGGTACTGTTGGTCTCAGACTGGTTGCTTTTGCGTTTCTTACAGGGAAAGCTTATGTCACGCGACTTTAAACTTCATTCACCATATCAGCCATCCGGCGATCAGCCCACCGCCATTGCGGCACTGGTGGACGGTTTAGAAGCGGGTCTGGCCCATCAGACCCTGTTGGGGGTTACTGGCTCAGGTAAAACTTTTACCATGGCCAATGTGATTGCCAGCGTAAACCGACCGACGCTGATTATGGCGCACAATAAAACCCTGGCGGCGCAGCTTTATGGCGAAATGAAAGAGTTTTTCCCCGATAACGCCGTCGAATATTTTGTGTCTTATTACGATTATTATCAGCCGGAAGCTTATGTACCGGCCAGTGATACCTTTATCGAAAAAGATGCCTCTATTAACGAACATATAGAACAGATGCGTTTATCAGCCACCAAAGCGCTGATGGAGCGCCGGGATGTGGTGATCATCGCCTCAGTCTCCGCTATTTACGGTTTGGGCGACCCGGAATCTTATATGAAGATGCTGCTGCATCTGAAAGTGGGTGACATTGTTGATCAGCGTTTTATTCTGCGCCGTTTGGCTGAGCTGCAGTATCAGCGCAATGATATGGCGTTTGAACGCGCCACTTACCGGGTGCGCGGTGATGTCATTGATATTTTTCCGGCCGAGTCGGATGAACTGGCAGTGCGGCTGGAACTGTTTGATGAAGAAATAGAACGTATCAGCCTGTTTGACCCACTCACAGGTGCGGTGGAAAAAGTGGTGGCGCGTTACACTATTTATCCCAAAACCCACTATGTGACGCCCAGGGAGAAGATCCTCGAAGCGGTTGACAGGATCAAAGTAGAGCTGGCGGCCAGGCGTGCTCAGCTATTGGCGGAAAATAAACTGATTGAAGAGCAGCGTATTGGTCAGCGTACCTTGTTTGATTTAGAGATGATGGTGGAACTGGGCTATTGCTCCGGCATTGAAAACTACTCTCGTTATTTATCCGGCCGTGCCGAAGGTGAACCCCCACCAACTTTGCTGGACTATTTTCCGGCCGATGGTTTGATGTTTATCGATGAATCCCATGTCACTATTTCACAAATTGGTGCCATGTATAAAGGCGATAGGTCGCGTAAAGAAAATTTGGTGAATTATGGTTTTCGCCTGCCTTCAGCGCTGGATAACAGGCCGCTGAAGTTTGATGAATTTGAAGCCATAGCACCACAACGGATTTATGTGTCGGCCACACCTGCAGCTTATGAGCTGGAAAAATCAGCCGGAGAAGTGGTAGAGCAGGTGGTGCGGCCAACTGGCCTCATTGACCCTGTCATTGAGATCCGCCCTGTGGCTACTCAGGTGGATGATCTACTATCTGAGGCTTATCGTTGCAGTAAACTGGGTGAGCGTATTCTGGTCACCACTTTAACAAAAAAAATGGCGGAAGATTTAACCGATTATCTGCACGAGCATAATGTCAAAGTTCGCTACCTGCATTCGGATATCGACACTGTGGAGCGGGTGGAAATTATCCGCGATTTACGCCTTGGGGTCTTTGATGTGCTGGTGGGCATTAACCTGTTGCGGGAAGGTCTGGATATCCCTGAAGTGTCGCTTGTAGCCATTCTGGATGCCGACAAAGAAGGTTTTTTACGCTCAGAGCGCTCACTTATTCAGACCATAGGTCGGGCGGCGCGCAATGTAAAAGGCAAAGCCATTTTATACGCTGACCGCATCACCGGCTCGATGCAAAAGGCCATCGATGAAACAGAGCGGCGCCGTGCCAAACAGATGACTTATAACGAGCAACATGGCATTACCCCAACACAAATTTCGAAAAAAATCGGCGACGTGATGGACTTAGGCCAAGATGCAAAAAATAACCAGCCACAACAAAAAGTGGCTGAGCATCTGCAGCTGGTCAAAGGCAAAACACCTTATCAGGTGCAGGCTGAGATCAAAAAATTGGAAGCGCAGATGTTGCAACATGCGAAAAACCTGGAGTTTGAGCAGGCAGCTGTGCTTCGTGATCAGGTTCATGCATTAAAGGCTGGTTTGCTGGAGATTTAGTAAAATTAAATTTAGCTGAATTTGATGTTCAGCTATTTTTTTAGATAGATAAATGCAAGATCTAATTTGTAAGTTAATGAATTTTAATTGTAATAAATTATATTTTGCATTTATCGACGTTATTCATAAAAAAATTTATCTATTCAGTTTTAATTAATTTTTCTTTTGGTAAGCTTGCCCCGTTATTTACAGCCGGAGGGCATTTTATGAAATCTTATCTTTTCCCTGTTCTTGTTCCTGCTTTGTTATCTTTGGGGTCTGCAACAGCTTTGGCTGGTTCTTATCAGTCGCAAACTGATGTGAACTATGGCTGGGCCGATGTTGAAGGTGCAGACTTATCTTCATGGAACCTGAAACAACGCTTTTATTTAGCACCGGTGCAAACCGAAGGGGCAGTGCCTTTAGCAGAAGCTGCTTTTATGCAGCGTCAGGCCAGTGTGCATGGTACTTTCAGCCGTGACAGCGTTGAATATGGTGCTTTTGAAGCCAATAACAACAGCTGGTCTGTCGGCGGCGAGTATATGGATAGCCGTCACGACTTTTATGCATCTTTAGACTGGCGTTTTGTGAACAACAGCAAAGAATATGAGGCCACCACTAAACTGGGCTTTTTTGTGCAAAACGACTGGTTAGTCACCGGTGATATTTACCATGTGAAAGATTCTGATGGCAGTACTTATCTGGAATATGGTGCCAGCACGAAAAAATTATTGGACTTAGACACAGGCGACTTTATCGCTATCACAGCCGGTATGCGTAATTTTAACCACTCGACCTGGACTGGCTACAACGTCGGTGCTGATTATTACTTTGGTAAAAATCTGTCGGTTGGCTTAGGTTATGAATGGGATTCCAAAGGTGTGTTCCAGACCGAAGCCGATGCTTATGAACTGCGCAGTCAGTGGTTTGCTTTGCCAAATCTGGCACTGAATGCGTCGCTCAAACGTATTGACTATCTGGACGACGAAGACGAAACCCTGTATCAGGTGGGCGCCAGCTACCGTTTCTAAGTCATAGTGTCACAAGCTCAGGCATCAGCACTCTGAGGGGAGTGTGGTGCCTGACAAAGCTTGATGCAGACACTGCATCAAGCCGCGCAACCAATGTAGTTCCTTGCTGATTGCCCTGCATTTGCAGGGCTTTTTTTTAGGTATAGGGCGACTGCGGGATCTCAGCGCGCCAAACTGTTGGCGTGCTGCCGCTGTTGCCCCTTCCGCTCTGCGGGAGGCCGGACTCAGGTACAGGGCTTAACCAGTCACCCGCTGTTGTGACGTCCATTGTTGCCATAAAAAGTCGGCGACAGGGCCTAGCAGCTGATCACGGTGTTTCACCAGATGCACTTCTCCCCGGATCGGGCCTGGCATTTCTTTGGTATAAATAGGCAGCAGAGTGCCATGCTCCAGTTCAGTCTGCACTTGATGCCGCGCCAGCATACCCCAGCCTAAATCGGCCAGCAGTGCCTGTTTCATACTCTGACTGTTATTAATTTTCAGCCGCTGACTGCTTTGTAATGGCAGTAGTTTGCCACTATCAAAATCAAGGGCGTTGGAGTCAGCCACCAGCTGCGGCAGTGCATGCAGTTGTTGGATGCTCTGTAATGGTTCGTTCAGTCTGGCCAATAACCCCGGGCTTGCCACACATAAAATATCAAACTCGCCAATGGCCACAGGTTCAAACTGGCCCAGACTGATAAAAACCGGAAACCAGGGACTGATGGCCAAATCGGTTTGCTGGTGTTTTAGTTTTTCCAGCGCCTGCAGCCGGTAATCAAAGCTAATCGACAGTTCAGTCTGTGGAAACAGCTGCTGTGCCTGCAAAATAGCGGGCATTAAGGGCGAGGGTTCTACTGCTTCGTCAAAGGAAATCCGCAAACTGGCTTCAGCACCCCGGCTTAAATGTTTGGCCAGCGATTTTAGCTGTGCATGTTGGTGTAGCAACTGCTGGGCTTGTTGGTAAAAACGTTGTCCGGCTTCGGTCAGCCTTAAGCGATAGTGATTGCGGTCGACTATAGTAAAGCCGCATTGCTGCTCTAGTTTTTTCAGCGCCATGCTGAGCGCAGGCTGGGTTTTATGCAGTTGCAGTGCCGCCTGTTGCAGACTGTCACTCTGGCTGATGGCTTGCAAAATCTGCAGGCTGGTTAAGTTCATAAGTTAATCTTATAAAGATATGCAATAAATATAAATTTAATCTGAATGTTTTGGCTTGTATAGTGCCAGCCCAAATGTGGCTGATGTTTTGATGGAGCAACCTTGCATGGGCAAAAAATTAGTGATCGCGGCTTTGGTCGTCAGTTTGTCATTATCGGGCTGCCAGAAAGCTGAGCAGCAACAGAGTGCAGACGTGATCCGGCCGGTGAAATTACATCAGGTGAGTGATCACAGGGCACAGAGTATCCGGCAGTTTCCGGCATTGGTGGAACCCACCGAAAATGCCCGGCTGACCTTTAGAGTCAGTGGCAAACTGACGGAGCTAAAGGTGCGGCCTGGTCAGCAGGTTAAAAAAGGTGAGTTACTGGCAAGGCTGGATGCCACTGATTTTAAACTAAAAGTGGAACAGGCACAGGCGCGCTATCAATTATCTAAAGCGCAGTTTGACCGGGCCAATACATTGATCGGCCAAAAACTGGTATCACAGGCCATGTTTGATGAAGCCAAAGCCCAGCTGCTGGTGGCCGATGCAGACCTCAAAACCAGTCAGACCAATTTAAGTTACACCGAAATGCTGGCGCCTTTTAGCGGCACAGTGTCACGATCCTTAGTGGAAAATCATGAAAACGTGCAGGCACAACAGCCAGTGCTGGAGCTGCAATTGCGCGATATGGTGGATGTGGTGATCCAGGTGCCGGAAGATGTGATAGCGCTGGTGAAAAAAGACGTGTCTTACCAGCCAGAAGTTGTTTTTGACTCTTACCCGGCGCACCAATACCGCGCCAGCATTAAAGAGTGGGACACCAGAGCTGACCCTGCCACCAACAGCTTTAAAGTGGTGTTTAGCATGCCAACTCCCAAAGAATTTAATGTGCTGTCCGGCATGACAGCCAATGTCATCGCCGATTTAAGCCAGTTAACCCATCAGCCGGACGCGGCACTGTTGGTGCCTGCCACTGCGGTATTTGCCGCCAATGATGTGGCGCTTAAAGACAATCAGCGTTTTGTCTGGGTTTATTTGCCGGACAGTCAGCAGGTAGAGCGCCGTGCTGTCACCACAGGTGAACTGACGGCTGAAGGTATTCAAATCCGCGCCGGCTTGAGTGTGGGCGAGCAAGTGGTCACAGCCGGTACCCAGCAGCTGCAGCCAGGACAAAAAGTGCGGCCATGGCAGCGTGAGCGGGGGCTGTAACAGATGGATGCTGCACATTATTTTATTAAAAACACCACTTCTTCCTGGCTGGTGGCGCTGATTTTATTGATTGGCGGCAGCTTAAGTTATCTCGGACTTGGTCAGCTGGAAGATCCACAATTTACCTTAAAACAAGCCATGGTGATCACCAGTTACCCTGGCGCTTCACCGCAGCAAGTGGAAGAGGAAGTCAGTTATCCGCTGGAAAATGCGATTCAGCAATTGCCTTATGTTGATCATGTCACGTCAATTTCCACCGCCGGCACTTCACAAATTATGGTGGAGATGAAGGGCATTTACCGCAGCAAAGAGCTAAAGCAAATCTGGGATGAATTACGCCGTAAAGTGCATGATTTAACACCACAATTGCCGCCAGGCGTCAAACCACCTATGGTCAATGACGATTTTGGCGACGTGTACGGCATGTTGTATGCCATCAGCGGTGATGGTTACAGCGATGATGAACTGCGTGATTATGTCGACATTTTACGCCGTGAGCTGGTGCTGGTGGACGGGGTTGGCAAAGTGTCAGTGGGTGGTGTGCAGCAGGAACAGGTGATTGTTGAAATTTCCCGCTCCCGTCTGGCCTCTTTGGGCATACCGCCTGCACAAATTGCCAGTTTATTGCAAACCCAAAACGTGGTGTCAAACGCCGGCTCGCTCAGAGTTGGGCCTGACAGTGTGCGGATTTACCCAAGTGGTGAGTTTCAGTCGGTCAAAGAGCTGGAGCAGCTGATCATCAGTAATCCGGCCGCTAAAGAGTTGATTTACCTCGGTGATGTGGCCAAGGTCTATCGTGCCAGTCAGGAAGTGCCGTCCCATATAGTGCGTTTTGGTGGCAAATCTGCGTTAACCCTTGGGGTGTCATTTAGCAGTGGTGTCAATGTGGTGGATGTGGGGAAAGCTGTAGCGGCGCGCCTGGCCGAACTTGAGTACACCAGACCTGTGGGTATGGACGTTAGTACTGTGTATAACCAGCCGGCCGAAGTACAGGTGTCGGTCGATGGTTTTATCCTGAATCTGGTGGAAGCCGTGGTGATAGTGATCCTGGTACTGCTGGTGTTTATGGGGCTGAAAAGTGGTTTTTTAATTGGCCTGATATTGCTACTGACTGTGCTGGGCACCTTTATTTTTATGCAGCAAATGCAGATTGAGCTGCAGCGGGTGTCGCTGGGTGCCTTGATCATCGCGCTGGGGATGCTGGTGGATAACGCCATTGTTATCGTCGAAGGCATTCTGATAGGCATGCAAAAACGCTTGCCGCTAAAAACCGCAGCATCGCACATAGTACGGCAAACCCAGTGGCCATTATTGGGCGCGACTGTGATTGCAGTCACTGCTTTTGCGCCTATCGGGCTTTCCAGCGATGCCACAGGGGAGTTTGCCGGCAGTTTATTCTGGGTGTTATTAATCAGCTTGTTATTAAGCTGGGTGACCGCTATCACCTTGACGCCATTTTTTGCCAGTTTATTGTTTAAACAGCAGCCTGACACTGACAGCAACAATCAGCAAGACGCCTTATACCGCGGCCTGATTTTTGATGTTTACCGGCTGTTATTAAATTTTGTGCTGCGTCACAGAGTGGTGAGTTATAGCGCCATGTTATTGATGCTGGTGCTGGCGGTGTTGGGCTTTGCCAAAGTAAAACAGGTGTTTTTCCCGGCCTCCAATACTCCGATGTTTATGGTGGATTTATGGCAACCTGCTGGTACTGATATCCGCCAGTCGCTGGAAGACAATCAGCTGGTATCGGCCTTCTTACAGCAACAACCTGAAGTGACGGCTGTGACTGCAACCATAGGCAGGGGCGCTGACCGTTTTATGCTGACCTACCAGCCAGAAAAAATTTATCCCTCTTATAGCCAGTTGATAGTGCGGGTGCAAGATAAAAGCCAGTTAGAGCCTGTGATGCTGAAACTGCGTGACTTTATTTTGCAACAGCATCCAAGGTTACAGCAAAAATTAAAACGGCTGGAGGTAGGCCCTTCAACAGCGGCTAAACTGGAAGCCAGGTTCAGCGGACCTGATCCGGATGTGCTGCGAGCCCTGGGTGAAGAAGCTAAAGCCATCATGCAAAAAGATCCGGGCGCAACCAATATCCGGGATGACTGGCGTGAGCGGGTGAAAGTGATCAGGCCTGTGTTTAACGAAGCCGTGGCGCGCCGTGCCGGTATTACCAAGCAGGACATTGATGATGTGTTGCTGACCCATGTCAGCGGCAAAACAGTGGGTATTTACCGCGACGGCACCCATTTATTGCCGATCATCAGCCGGCCGCCGCTCAATGAGCGTAGCAGTGTGGATACGTTAAAAGATTTACAGATCTACAGCCCAAAAATTGGCCGTTATATCCCAATCAGCCAGGTGGTCAGCAGTTTTGAGCTGGTCTGGGAAGATCCACAAATTATGCGCCGTGACCGTAAACGCACCCTGACGTTGATGGCCGATCACGACATTTTAAGCAACGACACTGCGGCTAATTTATTAAAAAGAGTAAAACCACAGATTGAAGCCATTCCGTTGCCAACCGGCTACAGCTTAAGCTGGGGTGGCGAGCTGGAAGCCCAGACCAAAGCACAAAAAGCTTTGTTTGGTTCTTTACCTCTGGGTTATCTGGTGATGTTTGTGGTCACTGTGCTGCTGTTTAATTCCAGCCGGGATGCCTTGGTTATTTGGGCTTGTGTGCCGCTGGCTATTATTGGCGTGACCCTTGGTTTGTTGTTGATTGGTGTGCCTTTTGGTTTTATGGCCCTGTTGGGTTTTTTAAGTTTATCGGGCATGCTGGTGAAAAACGGCATTGTACTGGTTGATCAGATCCGGCTTGAGCTCAGTGAAGGCAGAGCTGCTTTTGAGGCAGTATTTCATTCAGCGGTGAGCAGGGTGCGACCTGTGGCAATGGCGGCTATTACCACAATACTTGGCATGATACCGCTGGTCGGTGATGACTTTTTTGCCAGTATGGCGGTGGTTATCATGTTTGGCCTTGGTTTTGCCACCATCTTAACTTTACTGTTCTTACCGCTGTTATATTGCACTGTATATCGCATTAAAACGCCGGTCTGAGCATAGGCCAGCATAAAACAGCAGAAAAGAGCCTGATCCCAGGCTCTTTTTTTTCGGATGATGTGCAGTCGTCCATCACGCGTTGCCACTATGTTTGCTAAAACAGCAGACACACCGTTGAATCAATCTGTTTCCCAAAGGTTGCTATACATTTTTGCAGCCTTGCCTTAGTCTGTTAACCCTGTCTATGAATGCTGAGCGGGGAGCTTGATGAAGCTGTTGTCTTTGCCTTTTTGGCTGATCACATTACCAGTCCTCTGGCTGCAGTCTGCAGCCGCTGCTGAGCAGCCACTCACCCTGGTGGTTGATAGTTATCCACCTTATATTGACGAGCTGGCTGAGCCACAAGGGGTGCTGACACAATTGGTGCAGCAGTCTTTTAAAAGTGTTGGTGTTGCCACCAAAGTACAATTTATGCCATGGCAGAATGTACCAACAGCGGCGCAGCAGCCCAATACCGCTTCTTTTTTATGGTTTAAAACCAACAAACTGGAACAAGACTGGTTGTTTTCCGATGCTTTAGTGGAAATTAAACAACAGCTGATAGGCCGGGTGGAGCAGGATTTCAGTCCCGATCGCTGGGATGAACTGCGCCCTTATCGGCTGGGGGTCACAGCCAACTATTTTTATGGCGCTGAATTTGATGTGCAAAAAAGCGAATTTCAGCTTGAAACCGCAGTGTCTGATTACATCAGTTTGCAAAATTTGTTGTCCGGTAAAGTAGATTTTGTACTGATGGACCCTGTGGTGGCTTATCAACTGCTCAAACAGCTGCCTGCGCCAACGGCAAAAGTGCGGTATCTGTCGAAACCTGTCTTGACAGCGCAGCGCGCTTATCTGGTATGTTCACGCAACTATTTGCCTTGCAGTGACATTATCCGCAAATTTAACCAGGGCCTTGCCAAGCAGCGCAAGGCCGGTCTTGATGAAAAACTATTTGGTGCCGGAGTGACCATTTCCCGATGAAAACTTTGTATTTAGCCGTGGTTGCCGCACTGGCCCTGCCTGTGCTGGCTGATAGCCATTTGCCACCTGTTGCCGCCTGGCAAGGGGCTTCTGAAAGCCTGATCCAGCCAGCGCACCCCTGGGTCACGCCCGCTGAACTGACGGGGCTGACCGACAGCCCGGATTATCAAAGCACCATGACTTATTTAAAAAAGCTGGTGGAAAGTGCGCCTGCGCTGCGCCTTGAAGTGCTCGGGCAAAGCCCACAGGGCCGCGATATTGTGCTGGTTAAAGCCAGTCAGCAACCGGATTTAATTGGCCGCTCGGGCCGGCCCACCTTGTTGGTGCAGGCGGGCATTCACAGTGGTGAAATTGACGGCAAAGATGCCGGCCTGATGTTGCTGCGTGACATAGTTCATGGTGACAAAGCGGGCTTATTAAATAATGTTGATTTGTTGTTTATTCCGATTTTGTCGGTCGATGCCCATGAAAGACGCGGCAGTTTTAACCGGATGAATCAACGTGGACCTGCCACTCAGGGCTGGCGCAGTACAGCGCAGAATCTGAACATCAACCGCGATTATGCCAAAATTGACAGCCCTGAAGTACGGGCTGTGCTCAAGGCTATTAATCAGTATCAACCGGATTTATATCTGGATATTCATGTCACCGATGGTGAAGACTATCAATACGACATTACCTATGGCTTTAATGAACCTTTTGCCAGTTTAAGCCCAAACGGGGCCAGCTGGCTGGCGCAGGTGTACCGCCCAGGCATTGATAAAGCACTGAGCCGTCAGGGGCATATTCCGGGGCCTTTGGTATTTGGCCTGGACTCGCAGGATTTTAGTAAAGGTTTATCCGGCTCTACGTCAACACCCAGGTTCTCCAATGGATATGGTGATGTGCGGCATTTGCCAACAGTGCTGGTGGAAAACCATAGCTTAAAACCATATAAACAGCGTGTCCTAGGCACCTATGTGATGTTGGAACAAACACTGAAGTTATTGCAGGAGCAAGGCAAAGTATTACAACTGGCGAAAAAAGCCGATGAAAATGCGCGGCCACAACAACAGGTACTGGCATTTAAGGCGGCTGAGCAGCCTGATCTGATCCAGTTTAAAGGTATTGGTTACGAGCTGGTGCACAGTGACATCCTCAAAGGCTCTTATGTCAAATGGACAGGAGAGCCAAAGGAATACCAAGACTTCCCTGTATATTGGGAAAAAGTGCCGGCGCTGGAAGTGGAAGTGCCCAAAGCGTATTGGATCCCGCCGCAGTATCAGGATGTCATAGAACGACTGTCACTGCATGGGGTACAGATGAGCAAGCTCAGCAGTGCTAAAACGCTGGAATTGCAGCAGCTGATCGCCTCAGCGCCCAAATTTGCGGAAAAACCTTTTGAAGGCCGTTTTGGGGTCAGTGCTGATTTTCAGATCAGCTGGCAGAATGTCAGCCTGCCGGCAGGTTCAGTGCGGGTCAGTACTGATCAGCCCTTAGGTGCGCTGGCGGTGGCTTTATTACAACCTCAGGCTCCGGACTCGTTTTTTAGCTGGGGCTTTTTCCACGGTATGTTTGAACGCACTGAATATTTTGAAACTTATGCGTTAATTCCCTGGATTGAGCAGCAGTTAAAAACCGACACCAAATTAAAACAGGCTTTTGCCGATGCGGAAAAACAGGATGAACAACTGAAAAAAGATGGCCGTGCCAGATTACAGTGGTTTTATCAGCGCTCGCCTTTTTATGATCAGAGTTACCTGAAATATCCGGTGCTGCTGGAGCGTTAAGTCAAAGCCTGAGCCTGGTTGTTCAGTGAGTAAAAAGCCGCTTTTAAAAGCGGCTTTTTGTTGGTGTTGTTGCTGTTGTCTTAGTCACGGCAGCGCAGGCGGTACATTGCTGAAGGTTTTTGTGAAAGAAAGCTTTTGGAACTTTAAGGTGGCGGTGGTGAGTCGCGGCTCACCAGCTCCACCTGCTGGCCATTATTCAGCCCTTGCTGACCACGGACCACCAGATGGTCGCCGGGTTTAATGTCAGACTGGATAATATAATAACTGTCGGTACTGCCCAGCACGTCCACATCCAGCCGCTCCACAGTGCCGTTGTCTTTAACGCGCCAGCTGTGATAGGTAATTCCTTCGAGTTCAATCGCATCTGAAGGCACCTTGGTAATATTATTGGCTTTTACCGCCATGGTAATTTCCTGGCGGTAGCCCACCAGAATATCCCTTTTGTCTTTAGCCGGATGGTCAAAATATAAAATCAGGTTATCTGAGGTGGCATCCAGTTGCTGGCTGACTTCCCTGAGTTTTAACGGCTTGCCATTAAAGTCAAATCTGTGACCTTTTAATGCCACCACATTCTGATAGGCCATCACCGACAGTTTACATTCCAGCTGTTTGTTCTGTGTCGACATCAGCTGTAAAATGGCCTGGCCTTCAGCAAGCTGGGCGCCGGGTTCTGAATTGACGTTAATCACCTGGGCGTCAAAAGGGGCATAGTGTTTTAATCTTTTATGCCGGGCTTCGGCCAGCTGCAGCTCCAACTCTAGTCGCTGCATTTTCAGGCTGGCGCTGTCCAGTTGCAGTTTAAATTTGTTCATTTCAGCAGAGGACGCCAGGCCTTTTTTGCCGAGCATAGCAGCACGGTTAAATTCGTCGGCAGCAAAAGCTTTGGCCACCCGCGCCGATTCAATGTCGGTGCGAATAAGCGCAATTTGCTGATTCAGATAAATATCGTCCTGCCGCGCCACCAGCTGGCCTTTTTTCACCGAAGTGCCCACAGGTAACAATTCCAGTAATTCAGCACTGGCATGGCTGGCAATACGGTGAGTCACAGGCGCAGCCACCACACAAGGCAAAGTATGGGTGACGTCGCTGTTATGGTGTAAAGCCGGTTCTATCGAGACTTTTTTGGCTGTGGCAAAGACCGCAAAACTTGGGCTCAGGCCACAGACCAATAAGGCACATACTGCGACGGTTTTGGGCTTTTTGAACAACATCCGGCAACTCCACAAAATCAGCAGCGCAGGGGCGCTGCTGCAAAAGTGGCCATTTTAACCGCTAATGGCAAATTCGTCAGGCGGTTTTATCGCGGGGTCGTGACGAGCTGCCGCCTCCGCAGGCCTGAGCAAGTAACTGATGTAGGGCGGATGTGGGATAAAAGTGGGCACTAAGTCTTTGATAAAACGCTGCCTTATGTTGCAAGTTCTCACAAGGCAGTTGTTTTATTTGGGCCAGAGCGTTAGTGATAACGGATAGATAATTGCTCAATTTTTTCATCCGGACTGTCAGGGTCGATGAAAACCTCAATCGACTGTGAACTCAGATCTTGCTGCAACTGCAGCAACACTTTGTCGGCAAACCTCTGAGCGTGCGGATATTGTTGCTTCAGTTGTTGACCGTTATCAGGCAGATCCAAGGCATGCAGCAACGCGAGGGGAAGAGCTTTGTTGGCATTTAACTCTGAAAAGGCCGGCGTCAGCCTGAGTTCCTGCACTTCATTGTTTTTGATATGTAACTGCAGATAATCGCCAAACACCAGCCAGTTTTTATCTTTACGCTCAATCACCTGAAAATGTGGTGAGGCCAATAATGCCGTTAAGCTGCTAAGTTGCGGCTTTTGCTGCTGTTGGTTTGGTGCTAATACCGATAGCAGCGGCAGCAGGGGCTGCCAGTCAAGTTGCAGCGGTTCCAACGCAATTTTTTTTTGGTCTTTGGGGTACAGACTGAACTCAGTTAACAATGGGACTGCCGGTTGTGCCATATCAGCCTGGTGTAGTTCAAAATTCAGCATTAATTGATGTTTATTGTTTTGCAACAGCAATTCGGTTGAATCCGTTGACTGGTGATCTTGTTTTTGTTCCGTTAAACACCTTTTTACTTTGGCAAGTGCAGTGCGCTGCGGCAACTTGCCATCAAGCTGCCACACCCGTTCGAACTGAGTGCTCATTTCAGCCAGATTGATCCCGTAACCCGACAACACTTGAGCGCGGTAATGAATTTGTTGCAGTCTGTCATCCAATATTAACCATAAATAACGGCCATAAGCCCAGGCTTTGTGGCCGGTTTTAAGGGTAATTTGAATATCCGGTGGGCCAGCGAGCTCAAGCACCTCGGTTTGGGTCATTCCTGGTAATAATCCATAAGCGCCTTGTTGCAGTGAAACGACCCGACGCGGCTGCGGTAGTACTTGCTGTGGTTCAGCCGAAAAAGTTGCTGGTGTATGTAAACTCAGTTTGAGCGATGGGAGTGTAAATGACTTGTTGCCGTTTTTATCAAAAAGGGTCGTGCGGTCTGACAAGCTGGTGTCGTCAGAACAAAAATGAATTAAATCAGCAACCAGCGTTAACCGCCGTTGCGGCACTGCATTCGGGACCAGTGATTTACGACTTTTGGCTGACAGTTGACGGATAATAAGCGCATCTGCTTTTTTATCGGCGGCCAGTTGTCGCATTTGTTGTAGCAGCGTTGTTGACGCAACGCTAATTTCAGTTTGGTCACTGCTTTCCGACGGCGATAAGACCTTAAATAAAGTTTCAGTGGAGACTATTGTAGGAGCACAGTTGGGTTCAAATTCGAGAATGGGAGGCTGTTCAGTCGCAAGGCTTACAGCACTGAAGACCGGGCACAATAACACTGAGGTAAAAACAAGCGACCGTAATGGGTTGATACTGGAAGTTATCCTTAACATTTTACGCTCCTGCTAAATATGTAAGAGGATAACTTATTAGAATGTTTACATTTTTTCAATCTTTATTGCCAATCAGCCGTGGTTACTGATCGGCAATAACATCAGTGTCGGTACGGGATTAAGTTGCTGCTTTCATTGCGGCCACAAAACCGGCCAGCTCGGCCAGCAGTATTGCAGGCTCACCATGATGCTGCTCGATGATCTGCACTATGGCAGAGCCCGAGATAGCACCGGCGGCGCCGGCTGCCAATGCTGCTTTGACATGCTCTGGTTTGGAAATACCAAAACCCAGCAAAGTGGGTGCTGCATGCACGTCCTTAAGCTGTTGCACCAACTGTGAGGCTGGCATAGCAGCTGCGGTTTCAGTGCCAGTCACACCGGCGCGGCTTAACAAATACGTGTAACCGCGGCCATAACTTGCCAGCTCATTTAACCCGTCGGTGTCGATATTGGGCGGTGCGATAAAGATCTGTGCAATATCATGTTTTTGTGCAGCCTTTCTGAACATTTGGCTTTCATGCAGCGGCACGTCGGCAATCAATATTGAATCCACGCCTGCTGTTTTGGCTTGCTGGTAAAAATGTTCGATCCCACGGGCCATCACCAGGTTGCTGTACAGCAATAAACCTATAGGGATATCGGCATCATAAGCGCGGATTTTGGTAATTAATTCAAAACATTGTGCCGGTGTCACCCCAGCTGCCAAAGCGCGGATATTGGCGTTTTGAATAGTTGGGCCATCGGCAATAGGGTCGGAAAACGGAATACCCAGCTCCAGAGCGTCAGCGCCGTTGTCGATCAGTGTTTTGATAATGTCAAAAGACAAGTCCAGCGAAGGGTCGCCGATGGTGACAAAAGGCACAAAGGCTCCCTGATGGGCTTGGTTTAAACGCTTGAACATCAAATCATAACGTAACATATTACTTCCTTTCCCTTATTTGCTCTGATGCTGGCGCTCGGCGGCCTGTTCAGTCAGTTGTCTCTGGGCAATTTCTGCCGCCTGATGCTCAGCCAGTACAGCCATCACATGGCCTAAATCTTTATCACCACGACCCGATAAATTCACTAAAAGCACAGTAGGCTCTGTGGCGGCTTCGGCCATTTTCAGCGCATGGGCTAAAGCATGAGAACTTTCCAGCGCCGGAATAATCCCTTCGGTTTTGGCCAGCAGTTGAAAGGCTGCCAAAGCTTCATCATCGTTAATGGCTACATACTGAGCGCGGCCAATAGAGGCTAAATACGTATGTTGTGGGCCTACGGCCGGGTAATCCAGGCCAGCTGAAATAGAATAAGATTCTTCAATCTGACCGTCCGCGGTTTGCATTATGGCGGTATAAGCGCCATGCAAAATGCCAAAACTGCCGGTTGAAAGTGCAGCGCCATGCTGATGGGTATTGATACCCATACCACCTGGCTCGACACCAATCAGTTTGACTTCTTCGTGCGGAATAAAATCGGCGAACATGCCAATAGCGTTGGAGCCACCCCCAACACAAGCGAGCACTGCATCCGGTAATTTGCCTTCCGCTTGCAGAATTTGTTGTTTGGCTTCTTCGCCAATCATCTTCTGAAATTCCCGCACTATGGTCGGGAACGGGTGTGGGCCTGCCGCAGTGCCCAGCAGATAATGGCTGGTGGCATAACTGGCTGACCAGTCGCGCATGGCTTCGTTGACCGCGTCTTTTAAAGTACCTGAGCCTGCAGTAACCGGAATCACAGTCGCGCCCATCAGTTTCATCCGAAACACATTGGGGGCCTGACGTTCAATATCTTTGGCGCCCATATAAATTTTGCAGTTAAGCCCAAGCAACGCGCAGGCTAAAGCGGTGGCCACACCATGCTGACCGGCGCCAGTTTCGGCAATAATGTCTTTTTTGCCCATCCGCTTGGCAAGCAGGGCCTGACCTAACACCTGATTGGTTTTATGGGCGCCGCCGTGCAATAAATCTTCGCGTTTTAAATAAATTTTCACCAGCGGGTTGGGGCTGATATTGCGGCACAACGTCAGCGGTGTGGGCCTGCCGGCGTAGTGCGTCAGCAGATGCTGGAACTCGGCTAAAAAGGCCGGGTCCTTTTGTGCATCAACAAAAGCCTGCTCCAGCTGACGCAGCGCAGGTACCAATAATTGCGGTACAAACATACCGCCGTATTCACCAAAATAAGGGTTTAATAAAGGCTTAGTCATAACTGAATTCTCTGATCTGTTGAAATGCTTGGGAAATTTTGGCCGGATCTTTGACGCCTGGGGCGCTCTCCAGGCCTGAGTTCATATCAAGGCCGGCCACCGGCAAGTGCAAGGCTGCGGTCACATTGTCCGGCGTTAAACCACCGGCCAGCAGTAGTTTGTTATCAAAATCCCCGGCAAACTGCTGTTGTAGCAGTGCCCAGTCAAAACGCACGCCGGTGCCTCCCGGTAAACCCTGCTGATAACTGTCCAGCACCACTTTGTCGGCAAGTGGGCTGAACTGCGGCAGTTTGTCTTTGACTCTGTAGGCTTTCCAGATGGCAGTGGTTTTGGGCAATAAGCCTCTGAGCTTTTGAAGATAGGCATCGTCTTCATCACCATGCAGTTGCACCGCGCTTAATCTAAGTTCATGCGCTATCAATGCCACTTGTTCCGGGGGTTCATTAACAAAAACACCGACAAAATTCAGTGGCGCCGCCGCAACTATAGATGCCGCCTGTGCCAAATTCACCGCGCGTGGCGAGGCCGGATAAAAAATCAGCCCACCATAATAAGCGCCAGCCTGATACACGGCTTGTGCTTGTTCAGCAGTAGTCAGGCCACAGACTTTATGTGTGCCCAGCACTAAAGCACGGACTGCATTTTCCAGATCCGGCTCTGCCATTAACGCACTGCCCACCAAAAAGGCTTTGGCCACTTTACGTAGCTTGCGCACCTGAGGATTAAAATAAATACCGGATTCAGATACGACAGGGGTCCCTGGCGGGATCAACCGGGCAAGGCGGAAACTGGTCTCTAAATGAGTGGTTAAAGTACGTAAATCGCGGTTATTAATGCCAATCAGCTCAGCTTTCAGTGCCACAGCGCGCAAGGTTTCTTCTTCATTGCTCACTTCCGTCAGCACAGTCATACCCAGCTCCTGCGCAACTTTGGCAAGGTGTTGGTATTCCTCGTCTGATAACACCGACAACATCAAGAGCACAGCGTCAGCACCATGAAGCCTGCCTAAATAAATCTGATAAGGGTCGATGATAAAATCTTTGTGTAAAAGCGGCTGCGTGACTTTTTGCCGCATACTGGCTAAATATGTATAACTTCCCTGAAAAAACTTTTCGTCGGTCAGTACCGAAATACAGTCGGCGTATTTGCCATACACAGCGGCAATTTCGTCTAAATCAAAATTGGCGCGAATTAAACCTTTGGAAGGGGACGCTTTTTTACATTCCAGAATAAAACGGGCACCAGGTTGTAACAGCGCCTGTAAAAATTTGCGGGATGTGGGTGTTACATCGGCAATAAAAGTCTCAAGCGGCTGGCTGATTTTGCGCTCGCTCACTTCTAACCTTTTGTGGTGAATAATATTTTCTAACACGTTAGCCATAACTGGCCTCCTGTAACAACGTTAGGGGTCGCATGGCTGCGTCTGTTTGTAAAAGTGCTAAAACTTGTTGGCAGTTGGCGGCTAAATCTTCACCCTGGCCACAAATTTTCAGCATGGCGGCCACGTTCGCGGCAATAGCGGCCTTGTGCGCCTCTGGTGCTGTGCCATTTAAAATGGCAAGGCTGGCGGCAGCGTTATGGCTGGGGTCGCCGCCTTTGAGTGCACTCAGTGGTTGCGATCCCAGGCCAAAATCGGCGGCTGTTAAGCTAAATTCAAAAAGCTCACCGTCCCGTACTTCACAGACCTGCGTCACGCCATGCAAAGCAATTTCATCACAACCGGCGCCATGTACTACCCAGGCACGCTGAACGCCCAGTTGTTTCAGCGCTTGTGCCATCACTTTGCACAATTTGGCGTCGTACACGCCCAAGAGCTGAAAATCAGGTGCGGCCGGGTTGAGTAAAGGCCCAAGCAGGTTAAATAAAGTGCGGGTTTTAAGCGCTGTGCGTACCGGCATGGCATGGCGGATGCCCGGGTGATACAAAGGTGCAAATAAAAAGCTGACTCCGGCTTTATCCAAAGCGCTGTCGGCTTGCTGCGGGCTCATCTGAATATTCACGCCAAGCTTTTCAAATAAATCGGCCGAGCCACTTTGCGAGGACACACTGCGGTTGCCATGTTTGCTGACGACAAGGCCCATAGCTGCCGCCACTATAGCAGCAGTGGTCGAGATATTAATGGTATTGCTGCCATCACCACCTGTGCCGCAGCAGTCAATAGCAGCACGCTTTGTGACTGGCAAAGCGGTGGCAGCAGCGCGAAAGGCCAGTGCTGCACCGGCAATTTCATCAGCCGTTTCACCTTTAAGTTTCAGTGCAACCAGCACCGCCGATAACAGCACTGGCTCCACTAAACCAGCGGCTACTGCGGCAAAAAAAGCTTCACTTTGTGCTTGAGTCAGCGCTTCACCGGCCAGTAGCTGGTGTAAATAAGGCTGGGCATTAAAGCTGTTATTTTGGCCTTGGGTCTGAATAGCTGTGTTGTTCATGCAGCACCTCCCAGATAAGCCAGGCTTTGCGCCAATAAAGGTTTACCCAGCGTCGTTAAAATCGACTCCGGATGGAACTGAAAACCCAGCACCTTGTGCTCAGCATGGAAAATGGCCATCGGAATATGCTGATAGCGTGCTATTACCTGCAAAGTATCCGGCACCTTTGTTGCCATGAGCGAGTGATAACGCGCTACGGCAAAAGGTCTTGGCAAGTTGTGAAACACCGGGTGTTCATCCAGCTCAATCAAGGAGGTTTTGCCATGCACAGTTTCACCGGCACGGCCGACGGTGCCGCCATAATGCTCGACTAAAGCCTGATGACCCAGACAAATGCCCAGCATAGGGAACACACCGGCGCAAAGCCGGATAAGCTCAGGCATAGAGCCCGCTTCGGCAGGGGCGCCAGGGCCAGGGGATAATAACAACAACACTTTGTGGCTGTTGGCATCCTGCTGCATTTTTGCAAAAATAAATTCAGCCGGCACCGTATTACGGTAAAGCTTTAATTCACAATGAAGCTGCGCCAGCTCATCCACCAGGTTGTAGGTAAAAGAGTCTTTGTTATCGAGCAGATAGACGATGGTTTTGCTGGTTGTTGCAATGCTCTGTGGGTTGATAGTACTCATTGCGCACCTCCGGCGGCCAGAATGGCAGTCACCACCGCCTGGGCTTTACTGCGGGTCTCATCAGCTTCGGCTTTCGCGATGGAGTCATACACCACCCCGGCACCGGCCTGAATATAAGCTTTGCCTGCTTCAACATAAGCACTGCGGATCACAATACAACTGTCAAAATCACCGTTACCGGATAAATAACCGACAGCACCGCCATAACTGCCACGGCGTTTACCTTCCACCTGACGAATAAGCTCGGCCGCTCTTACCTTGGGTGCACCAACTAAAGTGCCCATATTCATACAGGCCTGATAGGCGTGCAGCGCATCGAGCTGAGGTTTTAAGGTGCCCACTACTCTGGATACCAAATGCATCACGTAAGAATAACGGTCAACTTTCAGTAGCTCTTTGACATAACGGCTGCCTGGCACACTAATGCGTGCCACGTCGTTGCGGGCTAAATCCACCAGCATTAAGTGTTCGGCTTTTTCTTTGTCGTCCTGGCGAAGCTCCAGCTCAATACGGCTGTCTAAATCGCGGTCTATTTGGCCTTTTGCATTAAAACCACGGCGTCTGGTACCGGCTATAGGGTAAATTTCCACCTGACGGCTTTGGGCGTCAAATTTGAGTGCTGACTCAGGTGATGCACCAAAGAGGGTAAATTCGCGGTCACGCAGGAAAAACATGTAAGGGCTGGGGTTTTGTTGTTTCAGTTTGGCATAAGCGGCAAGCGGATTGGCACAAGGTAAGCTAAAACAACGACTTGGCACCACCTGAAACACATCACCTGCAATAATGTTTTCTTTCAGTTGCTCAACCTGCGCAATAAAATCAGCGTCGTTGATATCAACTTTTACTGCTGACGCTTGTTGTGACTGCTCCTGCAACAAGCTCTGGGTTTTGTGTTGTGCTGCGGCAGTAGTGTTTTGTTCGGTTAGCATCTGGCTCAGTTGCTCCAGCCTGTTGCCCACCACAAAACAATTGGCCATGGCGCCTTCACCACAAAAAATATTGCCAATTAAGCGGCTTTGCTGTGCCTGATGGTCCAGTACCAACAAAGTTTCAGCCACATAAAATAAATAATCCGGGCAGCGGTTATCGCCTGTGGGCACTTCGGGCAGCTGCTCCACTGTGGCCACCATGTCATAACCAATGACACCCCCTAAAAAAATGGCAAAAGGCTCATTGCTGTGGCTAAAAAGTTCGTGTTGCAAGACCCGCAGCACATCAAAAGGGTTGGCAGCAATCAGTTTGCTGTCTTCATCCAGCAGTGGAGCAGGGCGGTCGAAATGGCACATCAGTGTAGAAGCATCGTCGGCCAGGCGCAGGCTGGCTTTGCCTTGTAACTTGTGATGTAAAAAGGGCAGTAGTAGTTTGCCGTTGTCAGTGATGGCTTCTACTGTGACTTGCCCGCCGTTACATTCAATGCGCAGCGCGGCATCCAGTAACATCAGGCTTTTCAGATTGTCTTTGCTGTCAATTTCGGCAGATTCAAGCAGCAGCGAATCACGGCTTTGTGCTGCTAAATGCTGGTAACAGGCCAGCGGGTCGGCCTGATAAGGCACTGTCTGGCTAATGCTGGCCACCTGGCCGGCTTGTTGGGTGATATGGCTGAAAATCATGGTCTTTCCTTACAAAGCCCGCATCGGCGGGGCTGATCCGCGGTTGGTGCCGCAAAGATCAGAGGCTGTTAGTTACAATAGTCCAAAGCTGGGCCTGTGCCCCCAACTGAAAATTGCCACCATCGCCAGGAAATTAACGCTACTAAACTCATGTTTTTAATCCTAATTTTACAGTTTGATTTTTATGGTCAAAAAAAAGAGCCCGTTTGCTGAAAACGGGCTCTTGGGGTTTATTCAGGGTAAACAACACCAACACACGCCCGTTAAGGAGTATGCCACCACCAGTTGGTTAAGGTTGTTTGTAACATCATACTGAAGTACACCCTGTGAAATTCTGCCCCTATCAAACCGCAGATGCTTAGGTTTCGTCAAGCTGGATTTGGCATAAACACAAAATAAAACGTATAAAAGTCTGGACGGCTCTGTTTTTCTGGTGTCGCTTTGCTGCTTTTGCTTTGTTGCTGCAAGGCTTTGATGTGCCTGTGGATGCTGCTGTGAGCTCAGCTTTAACAGAATAACCGCTGTTGATGCTGCTTTTGTGGCACAATGGCGGCCGTTTGATTAGAGACTCACCATGAAAATAGATTTACACAGCCACACTTTTTGCTCCGACGGCATTTTAAGCCCACAAGATTTAGTGGAGCGCGCCGTTGCGCAAAAAATCAATGTGCTGGCCATTACCGATCATGACACTGTGGCTGGCCTTGCCATTGCTGCTGAACATATCGCTTCACAGCAACTGCCACTGCAGCTGATTGATGGTGTGGAAATCTCTACGTCCTGGTACGAATTTGAAATCCATATAGTGGGTTTGCAAATTAACCCCAACGACCCTGAATTGTTGGCCAGGCTGGAAAGTCAGCAACAACGCCGGCTGGAGCGCGCCACCGAGATGGCCAGGCGTTTAACCAAATTTCAGGTGCCCGATTGTTTACCTGCTGTGCTGGAGCTGGCCAATGGCGCAGCGCTTACCCGTACCCATTTTGCCCGCCATCTGGTGAATATTGGCAAAGCCAGTTCGATGAACAACGTATTTAAAAAATATCTGGCGCGTGGCAAAGCCGGTTATGTGCCAAATAACTGGGTGGATTTAGCCACAGCAGTACAGTGGATCCACGACGCCGGTGGTGTGGCTGTGCTGGCGCATCCGTTAAAATACAACCTCAATGGCAAATGGCTGACAAAATTAATGCGCGAATTTGCGCTCTGCGGTGGTGATGCCGTTGAAGTAGCATCACCACAACAAACGCCGGTGCAAAAACGCGAAATTTGGCGGCTTTGCCAGTTGTTTGAACTCAAAGCCTCAGTCGGCTCAGATTTTCACCAGCCAACCCAGTGGAATGAACTGGGGCGTGGTTTATATATGACCGACGACATTATCCCTATCTGGCAAAACTGGCAGTTTGACACTGTTGCCGGCACAGAAATTGGCAGTGATCCCAAGATCTACACCACTGAAGCTGCAGCAGAATCTTTGCCTTTGCCACAATAACAGCCTGCTTGAATATTGGCTAAATCCTTGCTATTGCTACTAAAAGACAAAATCAGCAACGTTTGATCAAACGATTAAAAATTTAAAAACAGCGACATGACAACGATAAAATGGCGCTGACAGGGAGTTTTATGAGTCAGTTTTTTTATGTGCATCCGGAAACACCTCAACAACGCCTGATTAAACAAGCGGTGCATATTATTAAACAGGGGGGCGTTGTGGTGTACCCCACCGACAGCGGTTATGCGCTGGGCTGCCATATTGGTGATAAAGCAGCGATGGAGCGCATCTTACAAATCCGCCATATCAGTGGCGATCATCACTTCACGCTGATGTGCCGTGATTTATCTGAACTGTCTATTTATGCCAAAGTTGAAAACACCGCATTCCGGCTGATTAAAAACAACACTCCTGGCGCTTATACCTTTATTTTGCGTGGCACCAAAGAAGTGCCAAAACGATTGCTGAACGAAAAGAAAAAAACCGTGGGTTTGCGTATTCCGGATCACAAAATAGCGCTGGCGCTGCTGGAAGAGCTGGGGGAGCCTTTAATGTCGAGCAGTTTAATTTTGCCTGGCCAGGAGTTTACCGAGTCCGATCCGGATGATTTACGCGATCAGCTCGAGCGCCAGGTTGATTTAATTATGCACGGTGGTGTACTGCCGGGTAATCCAACCACAGTGGTGGATTTATCCGACGATGTGGCTGTGATAGTGCGTGAGGGTGCAGGCCCTGTTGCGCCTTTTTTATAATCTGTTGAGCGCTATCAGTGGCTGATATCACAGAACCACAACCAGAGCCAGCCGAACCCGCCGCTTTGCCGCAGGCCGAATTAACACCTTTAACTATTCAGCCGCCGCTGCCGCTGGCTTTTGTGCGTGGCGAAGCTGTGCTGGAGCGGCCGGAAGATTTATATATACCACCTGATGCGCTGGAAGTGCTGCTGGAAGCTTTTGAAGGCCCGCTGGATTTTTTGCTGTACCTTATTCGGAAGAATAAGTTTGATATTGTTGATTTACCGGTGCATGAAATTACTCAGCAATATATTGAATATATTGAACTGATGCAGGGCATGAATTTTGAACTTGCCGCCGAATATCTGGTGATGGCGGCCATGCTGGCGGAAATAAAATCACGCTTGTTATTGCCAGTGCATGCCCATCAGAATGCGGAAGAAGCTGATCCCAGGGCAGAGCTGATTCGCCGTTTGCAGGAATACGAGCAATTTAAACAGGCCGCCACAGATTTAGACGCCCTACCCAGGGAAGAGCGCGACTTTTTTAAAGTACAGGCTGAACTTGCCGACAATTTTGCGCCTTTGGTAATTTTGCCTGAAGTATCGCTGGCCGATTTAGTGTCGGCTCTGGCCGATGTGGCCAAAAGGGTGAAAGATTTTCAGCATCATCATATTGCCAAAGAAAAATTATCCACCCGCGAGCGGATGAGCCAGATTTTACAGTTGCTCAAAGCGCAGCAGGGTTATCTGCTGTTTGAGCAATGTTTTCACTTAGAAGAAGGCAGAGCCGGGGTGGTGGTGAGTTTTCTGGCCATTTTAGAACTGACCAAAGAAAAACTGGTGCAGCTGACACAGGTGCAAGCCTATGGTCAGATCCATCTGAAATTGGCATAATGGCGGCGTTTTCCTGCCTGCCGCAACCACAGACCCACAGCCACAGGATGTTCTATTGGTCAGCAAAATTAACGACAGCCAGTTAGTACAGTTGCTTGAAGCAAGCTTATTTGCCAGCGAAAGGCCGTTAACCACAGACGATTTAACTGCCACTGTGCTGGCGGATTTTCAGCTGTCAAAAAAGCGGCTGAGCCAGGCGCTGAAACAGCTGCAGCAGGATTATCAGGGCCGGGGTATTGAGCTGGTGGAAACCGCAACTGGTTATCGTTTTCAGACCAAAAGTGAATGGAGTGACTATCTGGCCAGACTCTGGCCTGAGCGTTCACCGCGTTATTCCCGTGCTGTACTGGAAACTCTGGCGCTGATTGCCTATCGTCAACCTATCACCCGCGGTGAAATTGAAGCGGTGCGTGGTGTGACGGTCAGCAGTCAGATCATCCGTACCTTGCTCGACCGGGGTTGGGTGAAAGTGGTGGGGCACAAAGATGTGCCGGGGCGACCGGGTTTGTATGCCACCACAGCCGAATTTTTAAACTATTTTGGCTTAAAGTCGCTTTCTGCATTGCCGGCTTTAACTGAATTTTCCGCACAGGCAGCGATGACGCTCGACAGCGCTGCTTTATTAAACACAGTCGCGATGACTGAGGAGACATCATGAGTGAAAAGTTACAAAAAGTGCTGGCCCGATCCGGTGTGGGTTCACGCCGCGAAATGGAAAGCTGGATCAGCGCAGGCCGCGTGACTATCGACGGCAAGGTCGCGCAGCTCGGTGACAGGGTCGTGCCGACCCAACTGGTGCGGGTTGATGGCCATCCGGTCAAACTTGCTGCTGAAACTGAACAAATCTGCCGCGTCATTGCGTATCACAAGCCTGAAGGTGAAATTTGTTCGCGCACTGATCCTGAAGGCCGGCCGACGGTCTTTGACCGCCTGCCAAAAATCCGCGGTTCACGCTGGATAGCGATAGGCCGGCTGGATATCAATACCTCAGGTTTGTTGTTGTTTACCACAGACGGTGAACTGGCCAACCGCTTAATGCACCCCAAATTTGAAGTTGAACGTGAGTATGCGGTGCGGGTATTTGGTGAAGTGACAGACGCGATGATCCAAAAACTGCGCACCGGTGTTGAGCTCGAAGACGGTAAAGCCGCCTTTAAAAAAATCAAAGCCAGTGGCGGTGAAGGCATTAACAAGTGGTTTAACGTCACCCTGACCGAAGGCCGCAACCGCGAAGTTCGCCGGATGTGGGAATCACAGGGCGCTGTAGTCAACCGGTTAATTCGGGTGCGTTATGGTGATTTATTATTGCCAAAACATCTGCCTGCCGGTGGTTACACTGAATATGCACTGGAAGATGTGAACTACCTGCGTAAACTGGTGCATTTGGATTATGAAACTGAGTCTTTGGCCAAACCTGAAGACAAAGACGAGCGCCGCCGCCGGATGGCTTCTATTAAAAGGGCGGTGCGTAAACATCAAATTGCACTGAAAAACCCGGAAAAAGCGCCAAAAGCTGAAAAAAAACCACAGCAAGACAAACCGGCCCGTCCGGCTAAACCTGCTTTTAAAGGGAAAAAACGCACCAGGGTATAACCTGAGTGTTTTCCTTTTGCATAAAAAACGCCTGCAACTGCAGGCGTTTTTGTTCTCTCTATTAAAAACTAGCTCCTATAGAGTTGGTTTTTAATAGTGGGGCAGGATTTCAATTAATAATAAATATCAGTGGTTTGATGAATTTGAGGTTCGTCCTGCAGCTCTTCAAAACTCACTGCAAAATGTTTGTTGTTGTCGTGTAAATCGGATAAATACACAGCTCTGTCCTGCGCGTCTATCCAGCTGACCACACCCACACCTTTTTTGCTTTGACACAACATGCCGAGTTTCAGATCCTGTACGTTCATCAGCGCACCTCATTCAGTTGATATTCAATTAAGACTTATCAGGTTAGACGAAGAAAAACGCTTTGCAGATCTCCGACCAGTGGAAATGGCGGCTAAGTCGCCAATTTGGCAGCAAATTTATTTTTCGTTTAACACAAAAAATCAGTTCACGCTGTGTGATCAGAGTGGAAAGTTGCAGACATCAGGGGGTCAGGTTTTAAGATCAATACGCTCATGGATGTTTTCCCAATGCTCCGGAAATTTCCCCTGCAGCACATAAGAAAAAGCAATCAGTTCCGCGATCAGTAAATACAGCTCTTTGGGGATTTGGTCACCCAGTTCCATTTGTTTGAGCAGCTTGGTCAGCTCCTCATCTTCATGCACTAAAATACCGTGTTCTTTGGCGAGCTGAATAATTTCATCGGCTAAATCACCATGGCCTTTGGCAATAATGGTCGGCGCTTTGCCCGGCGTTTTGCCGTCATAGTGCAGGGCGATGGCCGCTTTGTCTTGTTGGGTTTTGCTCATGGCTACACCTTGATATAGTTACACTTTAACGGCCAATAAACTATTGCTGCGCTGGTAAAGCTGCGGCGGAATTTTCCCCAGCTGACACTGGGCTTCGCTGACACTGAGCCCCTGTAATTTCAGCCGGTCTTTAAACAGCGGTAAAAACTGCTGGGCAGTGCTGACTACTTTTTCCTGCTCAGCATAAAACTGCAGGCTAACGTCCTGACCTGTTAACCGCACCTGTACCAGCAAGGGGCCAAGCTCGGCCAAATCAAATTTCATCGTCAGTAGCCACTGCCGGGTTTTTGCATTGCCGCTTTTGCCGTCGGCTTCACGCTCACTGATGGCAAGCTCAGCAAAACGACTGTCTCCCGCCTGTTGCAGCGGCAGCTGAATAAAAAGTTGCTGATTTTGCTGAGGTTGTTGCTGCTGCTCCACAGACGCCAGCTGCGAACCTTGCATTGTGCTGGCATGGCTCGATAACTGCCTGAGTAGATTACTGCTTTGTGTGTTATCAAGCTGGCCTATCAACTGTTGCAGTTTGGCCGCCACCGGAGTTTTGGGCTCTGTGGTGCTTGCGCCAGCCAGCCTGCCCAATAACAGTTGCAGCGCAACGGCCAGGGTACCGGCACTGCTACCGGCCAGGTTGGCAGGCGTTGGCTGTAGCGGGTTAAATTGCAGTGCCGCCGTTAACTGGGTTAGCAGCTGGCTGCTTTGTACTGGTTTTGCCACATCCAGGCTTTGTGCTTTGAGTTCAGTAAAAACGGCGTTGAGCGCCGCCGGTAGCTCCGGCAATACCCTCAGTGGATCTGCTTTGGCGCCGGAAAGTGGCAGCCATTGCCGCCACAGCTGGCTCATATCGACCTGGGTTTTCTGTTGGCTATCGGCCGTTGTTGTTTGCCAAATCAGCGTACGGTTCAGCTGCTGCGGGCTGAGCTCCAGTACAGCGCCTTTTGGCGGCGTCGGGCTCAGCTGCAATTGCCATTGTTGTGGCGCAGATTTATGGCTAGACGGACTTAATTGCCAGTCGGCACCTTGTTGCAACTGGGTCGGGATTTGTTTGGCCGTGGCCTGTTGTGCTGCGCTGAGCTGATTATGCAGCCATTGTTGCAGCGGTTTGGCATCAGCACCTGGTTTAGTTTCAGCACTGAGCAGCGCAGGTTGCAGCGCTTTGGCCAGCAATGGCAGCAGTTCACGGTTTTGAGCCAGGCTCAGGCTCACTGTTTTATCGGTAAAAGCTGCTGCGGGCAAAGTGCTGGCCGCTGCTGCGTTTTCAGATCTTGCTGCCTTGCTGTCAGAGAATAACTGTGTTGTGCCTGCGCCGGTTTTGGACTGGGCTGAGCTGCTGTTTTGCTCCGGACTTTTGGTAACTTCTGCAGCAGAGTTTTTCAAGATTTCTGGTAAAACGGTGTCGAGTTTTAGTTTGATCTGAAGCTGTGTTGTACTGGCATCGAGCAGCAGCAAAGCTTTGGTTTGAAACTGCTGTGGCCATTGGCTGCTTTGTGGCACAAAACTGAGCGGCAATTGCAGCTGGCGCTGATTCGGCAGCTGTAATAACAGTTTTTCGCCGCTGCGGCTTAACTGCACTTCCAATTGCAACTGATTGCTGTGCTCCGGGGCGCCTAATAGTTTAACCAGCGCAGCGCTACTGAAGCTGACGGCCGTCGGTGGATTGGCGTTTGGCTGTACCTGCAGCTGCAATTGGCCTGACGGCAGCTGCTTTAGCGCCAGATGAAGATTGATTAGGCCCTGAGGTTGGCCAGGTTGTTGTGGATGAGTGCTCGTTTGAGGCTGAGCTGCAATGGTGGTTGTTGTTAAGGTTGTTGTGCTTGTTTGCAGCAAGCCTGATTGTAATAAACGGGTTTGCTCCGGACTTAATTTAATCTGCACCGGGCCTTGTGCTGTGCTCAGCTGCAGCTGACTGCTGCCATCACGGCCAATATTCAGCAACCCCTGATACAGGGTGTCGGGGCTGAGCTTCAGCGGCGCCAGCACAGCGGGGCTGGCAGCTGATGCCGGAGTGCTGCCAATGTGTAACAGAGAATCAAGATTGATCTGGTTCATAATTTTGGCTGTTTAAGCGGCTATCAAGGTTATAGCGCATGCGTATTCTAACGCCAATATGTTAAGATGCGCGCTGTTTTTTTTGATGGCTGTTTCTCTGGTGTCGACAAACTTATTAACTGCTTTGGCCCTTTGTTGTGTCCGGCAAGACCGGGTGCTGTTTGATGCTGTCGACCTTGAGCTCGCAGCGGGTGAGTTATTGCATATCAGTGGTAAAAACGGCGCCGGTAAAAGCAGTTTGTTGCGTATTCTGGCAGGTTTGGCCACACCGGATGATGGGCAGGTATTGTGGTGTGGCAAGCCGTTATCTGACCGAGCCTCAAACAGCGCGCCACAGAGTGATTTTGCCCAATCTTTATGTTTTATCGGCCATTTAAGTGGGGTGCAACCCCAGCTCACAGCGCTTGAAAATCTGGAATTCTGGCAGGCGGCATTTGCGCTGAAAAAAACCGATTATTTTGCCGTGCTGGCCACCCTGGGTTTGGCTGGCCTTGAAGATATTCCCTGTCAGATGTTATCGGCCGGCCAGCAACGCCGAGTGTCTTTAGCACGTTTGTGGTTAACCCAGGCAAAACTCTGGATTTTAGACGAGCCTTTTACCGCGCTGGATCAAAGTGCCATTCAGTTGCTGCAACAACAGTTTAAGCGGCATCTTGAACAGGGCGGCGCCATTATTCTGACCACTCACCAGGCGATGGAACAACAGTTCCCGCAAAGCCGCACCCTGGAGCTTGTTTACCGATGGTAATGTTTAAAGCCGCTTTTGTGCGTGAATGGCGCTTACTGGCCAGACAAAAGGCCGACTGGCTGAATCCATTGATGTTTTTTGTCATAGTCCTCACCTTATTTCCGCTGGGTGTAGGTGCTAAACCCAATTTGCTGGCCGAAATTGCGCCCGGCATTGTCTGGATAGCGGCACTTTTGAGTGTGCTTTTGGGCGCAGAACGCTTGTTTAAAGAAGATTTTCGCCAGGGTACGCTGGAGCAGCTTGTTACGGCAAGAGACCCGTTGTTTCCTTATGTACTGGCCAAAATCAGCAGCAGCTGGTGCAGCACCGCCTTGCCGTTGTTATTGATATCACCGCTGATTGCCTTATTACTTGGCTTGGGTACTGCCGCCTGGCAGGCGATAGTGCTGAGTTTGCTGCTGGGTACGCCGTTATTAAATTTACTGGCGGCACTGGGCGCAGCCCTTACTTTATCTGCCGATAAAGGCGGAATTCTGCTGGCCTTACTGATTTTACCTTTGTATATTCCGCTGCTGATTTTTGCCAGTGCCGCTGTGGAGAATGCCACATTGGGACTGGACTATTCGGCACAATTGGCCGTATTAGCGGCCATGTTGTGTCTGGCGGCAGCGCTGGTGCCGCTTGCGGTATTAAAAGCATTAAGATTAAACGTGGGGTGATATGTTTAAGTGGCTTGATCCGTATGCCAAACCTGAAACTTTGTACCGCATCTGCGGTTTGTGGTTTCCATGGTTAATGACGCTGGCTGTGCTGACGTTGCTGCTAAGCACAGTCTGGGGCCTTGGTTTTACCCCGGCTGATTATCAGCAAGGCGACAGTTACCGCATTATTCATATTCATGTGCCTGCGGCAATTTGGTCTATGGGTGCTTACAGCAGTATGGCGATTGCCGCTTTTATAGCGCTGGTATGGCAAATTAAAGTGGCACAGTGGGCCGTTGGCGCCATTGCCCCTATTGGCGCTGTGTATACCCTGATTGCCCTCTTGACCGGCATGGCCTGGGGCAAACCCATGTGGGGCACCTGGTGGGTGTGGGATGCCAGACTGACTTCTGAACTGATTTTATTGTTTTTATATTTAGGTGTGATTGCGCTGTCCGGCGCTTTTGCCGATCGCCAGCTTGGCGCCAAAGCCTCAGCTTTACTGGCCGTGGTTGGGGTGGTGAATCTGCCGATAATTCACTTTTCGGTCGAATGGTGGAATACCCTGCACCAGGGCGCCACTATCACCAAATTTGCCAAACCTTCGATTGACCCTTCGATGCTCTGGCCTTTAGTGCTGGGAATTTTAGGTTTTGCCTTATTGCTGGCGGCGCTCACCTGTTTGCGCCTTCGCACCGCAATTTTACTGAATGAACAGCACAGGCCCTGGGTTCGCACTTTGGCGCAGCAGTCTGTTCAGCAAGGCCATGTTCAGCAAGGAAATGTGCAGCAAACAAAAGCAGGGCGGGGTGTCTGATGCCGGAATTTTATTTTGAGTCACTCAGTGCCTTTTGGCAGATGGGCGGTTATGCGCTTTTTGTCTGGTTGTCCTTTGGCAGTACCTACGGACTACTGGCCGCGCTTTGGTGGTTTAGCCAGCGCAGTCAGAGCCGGATTTTGCAGGACTTAGCCAAAAAACAACAACGTGAACACAGAGTGCGTGCGCAGCAACAACTTGAGGAAGAACACAATGAATCCAAGACGTAAACAGCGGCTGATGGCCGTCAGCGCCATTTTGTTGTTATTAAGTGGTGCAGTGGGTGCCATGTTGTATGCGCTGAATGAAAACGTTGATTTGTTTTATACCCCAAGTCAGTTGCTGGAAGGTTTAGGAAAAGACAAAGTTAAACCCGTGCCGGGCCAGCGTTTGCGTATTGGCGGTATGGTGGTGCCTGGCTCGGTCAAACGGGACGACAGCAGTTTAAAAGTCAGTTTTGCTTTGGCCGACACAGGTCCGACAGTCACAGTGCATTATGACGGCATACTGCCGGATTTATTCCGCGAAGGGCAGGGCATAGTGGCACAAGGCACTTTAATCGATGCCACCAATATTCAGGCCACTGAAGTGCTGGCCAAACATGATGAAGAATATATGCCGCCGGAAGTAGCAGAAGCGGTGAAAGGCATTAAACATGTGGTGCCTAAATATACCTATCCGGCTGGCACAGATGCTTCCGCCACGTCTGGAGCTGCCACAACTGAAGCAAAAACAACGGACAAGCCAGCCACAGCAACAGAGGGCGGTACCCAATAATGATTCCTGAGATTGGTCAGCTTTCGCTGATATTTGCTTTTGCCTTGTCTTGTTTACTGGCGCTGGTGCCTATGTATGGCAGTTACAGCGGTAATGTGCGGGCGTTATTGCTGGCTAAACCTTTGGCCATTGGCCTGTTTTTATTCAGCGCCACCGCTATGGCATGCCTGATGTACGCTTTTTATCACAGTGATTTTACTGTGATTAATGTTGCCAGTAACTCATCCAGTGTGTTGCCCTGGTATTTTCAGCTGACTGCCAGTTTTGGCTCTCATGAAGGGTCCATGCTGCTGTGGGTCACTATTCTGGCGCTCTGGACTGCGCTGGTGGCGCTCTTTTCCAACTCTTTGCCGCTGCTGATGCAAGGCCGCATTTTGGGGGTGATGGGCTTTATCTGTGTTGGTTTTATTGCCTTTTCGCTTTTTATGTCCAACCCCTTTGAGCGCAGCCTGCCGTTTTTTCCGGTGGAAGGCCGTGACTTAAACCCACTGCTGCAAGACTTTGGCATGATAGTGCACCCACCTTTGTTGTATGTGGGTTATGTCGGTTTTGCCGTTTCTTTTGCTTTTGCCATTGCCGCTTTAATTGGCGGTAAATTTGACAGTACCTGGGCGCGCTGGGCACGGCCATGGACCTTAGCGGCCTGGTTGTTTTTAACCCTGGGTATTATGCTCGGCAGCTGGTGGGCTTATAACGAACTGGGCTGGGGCGGCTGGTGGTTCTGGGATCCTGTTGAAAACGCCTCATTTATGCCCTGGCTGGTTGGTACTGCGTTGTTGCATTCGCTGGCGGTTACCGAAAAACGCGGCACTTTTAAGTCCTGGACTGTGCTGCTGGCCATAGCGGCATTTTCCTTAAGTTTAATGGGCGCTTTTTTAGTACGCTCCGGTGTGTTGGTGTCGGTGCATTCTTTTGCCTCAGATCCAAGCCGTGGTTTGTATTTACTGGCGTTTTTACTGCTGGTGGTGGGCGGTTCGTTGTTTTTGTATGCGCTGCGGATGAATGCGGTGCGCTCGCAGGCGCGCTATCAGCTGTTTAGCCGTGAAGTGTTGTTGTGGGGCAATAACGTATTTTTACTGACCGCCACTTTGGTGGTGTTTTTAGGCACTTTATACCCGCTGTTTCATAAAGAATTAGGCCTGGGTTCTATTTCTATCGGCGAGCCGTTTTTTAATCAGCTGTTTTATTACCTGGTGATCCCCTTTAGTTTACTGCTGGGGCTTGGCCCCTGGGTACGCTGGAAACAACAGCAACTGCCGCCTTTATTAAAACCGCTGACCCTAGTGGCGCTGCTGGCATTAACTATGGCGATTGGTTATCTGGCCGCAACACAGTCGTTAGCGGCCAATCTGGCGCTGCTGGGTTGTTTGCTCGGTGCCTGGGTTGGTATGTCAGCCATTGGTGAGGTATATCAGCGTGCGCAGCAGCTGGGTGGTTTCAGTACTGGCATCGGCCGTTTGCAGGCCAGCCACTGGGGTATGACACTGGCGCATATTGGCTTTGCCGTGTTGGTGATTGGCGTGGCCATGACCAAAACCCTGAGTGTGGAAAAAGACGTACGGATGAAAATTGGTGACACAGTGGAGCTCAATGGCTATCACTTTACACTGACCGATGTCTATGCACTGAACGGCCCGAACTATGGTGGCCAGGCCGCTGAGCTGGAAGTGTACAGCGATGGCAAAAAAGTGACCCATCTGCACGCAGAAAAACGTTTTTATCCACTGCAAAAAACCGTGATGACTGAAGCTGCAGTGCATGCCCGGTTAAGCCGCGATTTATACGTGGCTTTGGGTGAAGAGCTGAGCGGCCCGTCCTGGGCGATGCGGGTGTATGTCAAACCTTTTGTGCGCTGGATTTGGCTGGGGGGTGTCTTGATGGCATTGGGTGCTTTGCTCGCGCTATTGGATAAACGCTACCGTCGGGCCAGCGTTCATGTTGACGTAAAAACGCGGGAAACAACAGCTGCAATTGCCGGAGCTGAACATGCGTAAGTTAATGTTTTTTATTCCTTTTGTGCTTTTTATTGCGCTGTCGGCTTTTTTATTCAGCGGTTTGTTTTCCGACCCGCGCCAGCATGGCTCGGCGCTTTTGAGCAAACCATTGCCGGCGTTTTCACTGCCGGATCTGATGGAGCCACAGCGGATGCTGAGCGCCGACAATCTCAAAGGCAAAGTGTATTTACTGAATGTCTGGGGCCTGTGGTGTCCAACCTGTAATGCTGAGCTTGGTTTTTTAACCGAGCTGCGCCAGCAGGGCATTGAGATTGTGGGTTTGTATTATGTGCAGCCGCAGGACAGTGCCTTTGGCGAGACTTTTGATTTAGCGGCATTACAGCAGGATGTGGCAAAAAAGCTGGCCGAGCAGGGCAATCCTTATCAGCTGAATATTCTGGATGAAAAACGCAGCCTGATTTTTGATTTAGGGGTGACAGGTGCGCCTGAAACCTTCTTAATTGACGCACAGGGGCAAATTCGCGCCCATCATGTCGGTGATATTAATCCGCAAAACTGGCCTGCCATAGCAGCGCAATATCAGGCGGTGATGCAGGAAGCCTGGGCGGCAGGCGCCAGCGGACAACAAAGTGAAGGAGCCACCAATGCGCCTTAAGATGCTGCTGTTGTTAAGGGCGTTCAGCCCTTTGTTATTCGCTTTGTTTTTATGTTCGGCTTTTGCTGCCACTGCGGCAGAAGAGCTGCTGCCTTTTCAGGATGCCAGGCAAGAAGCGCTGTACCGTGAACTGACGGCCGAGCTGCGCTGCCCTAAATGCCAGAACCAGAATATTGCCGATTCCAACGCTGTAGTGGCGGTGGATATGCGCGAAAAAACCTATCAGCTGGTGCAGCAAGGGCAAAACAAAGAGCAAGTTATTGATTATATGAAACAAAGGTATGGTGACTTTGTGCATTATCAGCCGCCTGTGCAGTGGAGCACAATCTGGTTATGGCTGGCGCCTTTGTTGTTATTGGCTGCTTTGTTCTGGGTGATGTTGCAAAAACAACAAAAAGCGCAGCAACTGCGACAAACGGACGCTGTTGACCCTGAGCTTGAACAAAAACTGCAGGCGATGATTAAACAGGCCATGGCAGAAAAATCATCAAAGGAGCCGGATTAATGTTGATGCAATTAAGTGTAGCGGCGCTGCTGATGCTGGCTGTGGTGGTATTGCTGTTATGGTGGCCGCGTAAAGCCGGTAGCGCCGAACAAACCCAGACCGAGCTTTTTGCCGAGCGTTTGCATGCACTGACACAGGCCAGAGACAATGGAGAGCTGGCGGCTGAAGATTTTTTAAGTGCAGCCAATGAATTAAAAAGCCAGTTTATCGGGGAGCGTCAGGCGGCTCTTGCCGGTAACAACACACCCTGGCTGGCGCCGCTGTCTCTGGTACTGGTGCTTGTGGTGGTGGGCATTGCTTATGGCCTCAGTGGTCATTACCGGCAATTGGCTGATTGGGAGCTGGCACAACAAAATTTACCTTCTTATGGCGAGCGGGCGCTGCTTAATAAAGGCGAGCCGCTCAGTGAAAAAGAAATCAGTTTATTTGCGCTGGCGCTTCGCACCAAACTGGCCAATGAAGGCGACGACGCAGTGGCCTGGTATGTGCTTGGCCGCATCTGGTTTTCACAGGGCTTAGTGGATGACGCTATTGAGGCTTTTGAAAAAGCGCTGAAATTAACCCCAGAGCGCGCCAATGTGCTTTTAAGTTACGCTCAGGCGCTGCTGGTGACGGACGATGCTGACAATCTGCAAAAAGCAGCACAAAGCCTGGGGCTGGTGCTGAGTAGAGATCCGATGAATCAGGATGCGCTGTCGATGCTGGCGCTGATAGCCCAGGAGCGTGGCGACCTGGTTGAGGCGAAAGCGGCCTGGGACATGTTGTTATCACAACTGGATAAAAATGACCCACGTTACGCCATGGTGGAGCAGCAACTGGCCAAAGTGACTGAAGGGGCAGGCGCTGTTGCTGTTGACACTAAAGCCGATACTTCGGCTGACCAAAACGCTGCTGTAGATCCGGCCACGCCTAAACGTCGTATTATGCTGACTTTACAGATCAGTGATGCTTTGGCAGCAAAATTTAAAGACGCCAGTTTATTTGTGCTAGCCAAAGCGGCCGAAGGCCCGCCTATGCCACTGGCAGTGCAAAAATTGGCGGTCTTTAGCGGCAGTCGTCAGATTGAGCTGAACTCGAATATGGTGATGCAGCCTGGCTGGGGCCTGGATAATGTGGCGCAGGTGCTGGTATCAGCACGGATCAGTCAGTCGGGTGCCGTTGCCAAAACAGCTGGTGATCCTGAAATAGTTTCAGAACTTATTGAATTAAAAGATGGTCAGCAGGAGCTGACACTTTCACTGGAGTAAATGGATGAATCCACTTTTTAAAATGACGCTGGCACTGTTATTTACCACGCTGGCAGCTTGTAGCGCTAAACCACAAAAGCCCATAGCTGATGTTGCAGTTAACAATACAGAAGTTGCAACAGCACAGCCGCAGGCTGAGGCTATCACTGATGAACGTGACCCTTTTGAATCAGTGAACCGCGCCATGTGGACCTTTAACTACGATTATCTGGACGCTTATTTGCTCAAACCTGCCACCCAGGGGTATATGGCGGTAGTGCCAAAACCGGCGCGCACTGGTTTATCGAATATGGTCAATAACTTAAGTGAGCCAGCCAATTTCTTTAACGGTTTATTGCAAGGCAAACCAAAAAGTTCTGCCGTCAGTGCCGGCCGCTTTTTACTGAACAGCACTGTGGGTTTAGTGGGGTTATTTGATGTGGCCACCACTGCAGGACTTGAAGTGAAAGAAGAAGATTTTGGTCAGACTTTAGGTGTCTGGGGGGTAGGCCATGGTCCATTTTTGATGATCCCGGCGCGCGGCCCTTCGACAGTGCGTAACCTGACCGGTGATGTGGTGGATAACCTGTATTTCCCGATGTCGGTATTAAACAGCCCACAAACCATCGCCAAATTTACCATTGGTGCTTTGTCGGCGCGCGAAGCTTTAATGCAACAGGAAAAACTGCTGAACGACTCGCTGGACCCTTATGCTTTTGTGAAAGACGCTTATTTCCAGCGTCAGGAATACCAGCTGTATGACGGCAATCCACCGGCGGCTGAAGTGGACGAAGAGGCGCTGGAAGAATTTCTGGAGTGATCCGATCTGTCGCCATAATGTCGCAGATCTGCGGATTTTCGCGGTAAAAAAGGGCAACCGCTTGGGTTGCCCCTTTTTTTTCGGCGCCTATTGCGGTATAAACGTCCGTTAACCGAAAACCAAACACCCTCAACCCGTAATTATCACCAATATAATTATTAGAAACAGGAAATCACCATGCTGAAAACCCTCACCAGCGCTTATCCGCTGCGCTCAGCTATGCGCCTGCGACAAGACTTCGGAGTGTGCGTATGAGCCAAAGCCAGACCATGACCCATCAACCAGAGTTTGAAACTTTATGGGGACATCCAAAACCATTATGGATGTTATTTATGGCGGAATTCTGGGAGCGTTTTGCGTTCTACGGTATTCGCTGGGCATTAACTTTATATATTGTGGCGCAGTTTTATGCCGGTAATGCCTCAGGTGAAGGGGATGCCAGCCGTTATTACGGTGCTTATCTGGCTTTAGTGTACGCCACTGCCATTTTTGGTGGTTATGTTGCCGACCGTATTATCGGTTATCAGCGTTCAATTTTGCTTGGTGCTGTGGTGATGTCCATTGGTCTATTTATGATCATGGTGCCAAGCCTGGATGTGTTTTTATTAGGCCTTGCCGTTATTGTGGTTGGTAATGGTTTGTTTAAGCCGAATATTTCTTCGTTAGTAGGGCAGCTGTATAAACAGGGTGATGACCGTCGTGACCGTGGTTTTACCATTTTTTATATGGGCATTAACTTAGGTGGTATGTTGTCTCCGTTATTAACGGGTTGGCTGGCCAGTGAAATTTTTGGCACACCCCAACACCAGAACTATAAAGCGGTGTTTGGCGCTGCCGGTGTTGGCATGATTTTAAGTACTATCTGGTTTTATATCGGCCGCTCACAGCTCAAAGGCATCGGCATGATGCCGGAAGATAAACCGGCAGGCAAAATGCTGGCTTATGTGATTGCCGGTGTGGTGGTTGCAGTGCCTGTGGTGTATTTCCTGATGGCAGGTATGGGCGCTCAGACGCTGGCCTGGGTGTTAGGGGTGCTCTTTGTGATTGTGGCCGGTATGCTGCTGATTGAAGGCAAACAAAATGGCCGCATTCAGATGCACCGGGTGTGCGCACTGCTGTTATTGTTTGGTTTTAACGTGACGTTCTGGATGTTCTTTGAACAGGCCGGCAGTTCTTTTAACTTCCTGGCGCAAAATCTGGTAAACCGTGACATTTTTGCTGACGGTAGTTTTATCTTCCCAACCGGCTGGTTCCAGTCAGTAAACTCACTGGCTATTATCCTGTTTGCTCCTGTGATCAGCGCTATTTGGTATTTCACCAGCAAACGTAACATGGAACCAACAATCCCATTTAAGTTTGGTTTAGGTTTACTCGGTAATGCCCTGGGTTTCCTGGTGCTGATGTTTGCTTTAACCCAGCTGGTGGACGGTAATGGTTTGATCCCGCTGTGGCCGCTGGTGCTGTGTTATGTGTTGCAATCTATTGGTGAGCTGTGTTTATCACCTATTGGTTTGTCGATGGTCACCAAGCTGGCACCGGTCCGTTATGTTGGCCTTGCCATGGGCGCCTGGTTCTTGTCGGTGGCAACAGGTAATAACCTGTCGGGTATTCTGGCCGGTGAAATCTCCGGTGAAACCGGTATGACCATTGAATCGGCGTTGGCTGGCTTTAGCTTCAGTTTTTATCTGCTGTTAGGCGCAGGTATTGTGCTGCTGCTGATTTCACCGCTGATCAATAAACTGATGCATGGCGTGAAATAAAACACGAACAAAGCAACCGGCAACACAAGCCGGAGATTGATAGATAAAGAAAAACCACCTCAGCTGAGGTGGTTTTTTTATGGCTATCAATCAGTCTGCAGCGTGCTTTTAGATTGCAGAGCCTGGGGCGTTCAGCAGTTAAGATTTAGCCGACAGATTAGCTCTGATTTTCGCTAATGAAGGGCGCACCAGATAAAAAGTCACAGGGCGGGTGACAAGCGGGTATAACAGCACCAGTGTCAGTACATAAAACGCCGCTGTGGCCAGATCCGGTGCCCGGGCAATCAATAAAAATAACGGAATTAACACCGCCAGTTTTAACAGATTCAGCAGCAGCTTTTGTGGGGTTGGCAGGCTATCCGCGGCACTTCGCAGCACCTGCATACGTTCACGAAAATTCAGTCCCTGCAGTTCAGGCAGGCTGCGGCTATTCCAATACAACATGGACGCTCCTTTAACAATCAATAGCTGGTTTGGGTGTATTACGCGGCAACTATCGATGCAGATTTCGTTTAGATACCACATCAGCGTTGTACTGATGTGACACCCCCTAATGACACCCTGAATAAAAAGCCCGAATACTGCAGGCAGGATCCGGGCTTGCGACTGCTGTGATTGGCTTATTTCAGCTGTTGCTGCAGCGTTGCCAGTACTTCGTCTAAATTCAACAACAGTTTTTCACCGGTACGGCGGTTTTTATATTCCACCTTACGCTCGTCGAGGTTACGCTCGCCAATCACAATGTGATGCGGCACCCCCAAGAGCTCCATATCGGCAAACATCACACCAGGGCGCTCTTTACGATCGTCAAACAGCACTTCAATACCGGCAGCCATCAGCTCTTTATAAAGCTGTTCAGTGGCTTCCTGAATGCGTACTGATTTGTGCATATTCATTGGTACCAGCGCCACTTGGAATGGTGCTATAGCCGCAGGCCAGGTAATGCCGTATTCATCGTGGTTTTGCTCAATAGCAGCGGCCACGATGCGCGACACACCCACACCATAACAACCCATGGTCATGATCTGGTGTTTGCCTTCTTCATTCAGTACACCGGCTTTCATCGCTGCGGCATATTTATCACCCAATTGGAAAATATGGCCCACTTCAATACCACGTTTGATCACCAGCTTACCTTTGCCACATGGGCTTGGGTCACCTTCAACCACATTGCGTAAATCCGCCACTTCATAAGCTGGGATATCCCGGTCGAAGTTAACGCCAGTCAGGTGGAAACCGGTTTTATTGGCGCCACAAACAAAATCAGCAAGCACAGCTGCGCTTCTGTCCACCACCACCGGAACAGACAGACCAACAGGGCCGATAGAACCGGCGTTGGCGCCTGTTACGGCCAGAATTTCTGCTTCAGTGGCAAATGTTAAAGGGGAGGCCACCAACGGATGTTTATCGGCTTTAATTTCATTGAGTTCATGGTCGCCACGCAGCACCAGCGCCACTAAAGTTTGTGGGGCTTTGTCGTCAGCTTTAGCTGCGTGCACCAGCAAGGTTTTGACAATCTGAGTGGCATCAACTTTTAACAAAGCTGACACTTCGGCGATAGTACCGGCGTTAGGTGTTGCCACTTCAGTTTTAGCTGCAGTTGCTGCAGGGCGGGCCGTAGTTGGCGCCAAAGCTTCGGCTTTTTCAATATTGGCGGCGTAATCACTTTCATCAGAGAACACAATAGCGTCTTCGCCAGAAGCGGCCAGTACGTGGAATTCGTGCGAAACCGCACCACCAATAGCGCCGGTGTCAGCCAGCACAGGGCGAAAATCCAGCCCTAAGCGGGTGAATATATTGCTATATGCCTGGTACATGGTCTGGTAAGTTTTTTCCAGACATTCCTGACTTAAGTGAAATGAATAAGCATCTTTCATTAAAAATTCGCGCGCGCGCATCACACCAAAACGTGGGCGGCGTTCATCACGGAACTTCGTCTGAATTTGGTACATATTGATGGGCAGCTGTTTATAGCTGCTGATTTCTTTACGCACTAAATCTGTGATCACTTCTTCGTGGGTTGGGCCAAGCACAAAATCACGTTGATGACGGTCTTTAAACCGTAACAGCTCGGCGTCCATTTGCTCCCAGCGGCCAGATTCCTGCCACAATTCAGCTGGTTGCACCATGGGCATTAATACTTCCAAAGCGCCTGCTTTGTTCATTTCTTCGCGCACTATGGCTTCAACTTTGCGCAATACCCTAAGGCCAGTTGGTAACCAGGTATACATGCCGGAGGCTTCACGGCGGATCATGCCAGCCCGTAACATCAGCTGATGGCTGATAATTTCGGCATCTGAAGGTGTTTCTTTTAAGGTTGATAATAGATACTGACTGCTGCGCATAACTGTTCCACTGAAAATGAGCCCTTTGACCTTATTCTAACAAGGCCTTTACTCGGGCAGAAGTTTAATCTTGTGTTTTATCGCGGTATTACTTAGTTGCTGGCCCGCTAACATACCGCCAATGCTGAAAATTTCGCCGTCTATTAATACCAGACTGCGTAAATCCATCACTGCGGTTTCGCTGGGCGCTGCTTTGAGCCATTGTTGCTGCTTAAATGAATACAGGTAAATCGCATTGCTGGGGTCAATGGCTTTCCCCTCATCTGTGACGCCATTCAAATGATAAGGGGTTTCACTGCCGCCAACAAAAGCCGCCATGGTTTCGCCATTGACGTCCACCGCTATTGCGCCCTGGCGGGTACGGGCTTTGCCGCCGTGGTGCGCTATCTGACGCCAGCTGATTTGGCTGGCATTTTTATCGGAAATTTCGCCAAGATAACAAGCGGCCTCGGGCACAAACTGGCTGGAGCCATCAGAGGTTGTGCTGGTTTTTACGCCATCACAAAATAAAATCTCATTGCCCACCAGCACACCGGCATGGCCAAACACAGCCCTACCCGGCAAAGGTGTGGCCTGACTCCATTTTTGCGTAAAGTTGTCAAAAAGCTGCACCAGATTTACCGCGCCGCTGTTATGAAAACCGGCCAGCAGATAGATGTACCTGTCTTTATGGGCCACTGCGACACTTTCATCCACAGCCACCGGCATATCGGGCAATTTGCTGTAACTTTGGGTGACAGGGCTAAAACGATAACTGTCGGCTAAAGTGCCACTTTTGCCGTCGCTGCTTTGACCATAACCGCCCAGAATAAAAAAATGTTTGTTCAGTTCAACGCCTGCGGCGGCAATACGGCCATTGACTCTGCTGGCACTTGGCAAAGCCGCAATACTTTGCCAGTTCGACTGGCCTATATTGAGTTGCCACACTTTATTGTGCATGGCTGCTGAAGTTTTGGCCGCGCCCAAACCTGCAAAACTGGCCAGATAAGGCTGGCCACGCACTGAAGCCTGCAGCACCAGCTGATTGCTGACAGGCTCCGGCAACAGTGGAATATCGGCAGCTACAAGCTGAAAACTCGCCGGCATTGTCATGGCCAGCAGACAGAAAAGGCGTGTGATTAAACCTTTTTTAACTGTGCTGGGTTTTGATTTCACTAACATAATTGTGGTTGCCATCTACAGTCCATTTAATATTAAAGTTATATAAAGTCATACCATAACTTTGTTGTTCCTCCCGCTGCTTTTTATAAGGCGGGCGAGGGTCCTGCTTCAGTACTTTTTCGATAAAAACCTGTAAATCCGGTAGTTGCTGTTGTAGCTGGCAAAAGGCAAGGGCCTGTTCACTAAAGGACACCGTCATGTCGGTCTGTGGTGCTGCATCAGCAAAACCGCCATTGGCCTGTGGCAGCGCGTCGGCATAAGGTAAATAGGGTTTGATATCCAGCACCGGCGTGCCATCGAGTAAATCAATGCCACTTAAATTCAGCACCAGCTTATCGCCTCGGCGTTCAACCCCTTCCAGCTTTACGACAGATAAGCCAATTGGGTTTGGTCTGAACGTTGCGCGGGTGGCAAATACACCTTTTTTATCATTGCCACCCAAACGTGGCGGGCGCACCAAAGGCGACCAGCCTTTATCCGCTGTTTCATGAAACACAAACACCAGCCAGAGATGACTAAAACTGTCGATGCCTCGCACTATAGCGTCATCGGCATAAGGCGGCGACAACACCAGGGCGCCTCTGGCCTCCGGGATCAGGCCCGGCTGGCGCGGTATGGCAAATTTTTGTTTATAAGGAGATTCAATTACACCAACAGCATTAAATTCAAAAGGCTTCATTCAGGTCTCAGGCTTATTTATTCGTCTGTGCACAGCGGCAACTTTGGGCATTATGGCGAGCAAAGATGCAAACAACAAGCAAAGTACAAAACAACACAGCATCTTTGCTTTCACTTGCTATCAGATGGATGGCCGTCTAAAGTGAGGCTTCGCGCTGAATTTCTGCAACAATCATGTCGTATTGAGTCAATGATGGAACAAAAAACTTTATTAATTGAATGCCCGGATTCAAAAGGGCTGATCGCACAAATTACCAATATTTGCTACAAACACCAGCTGAATATTATTCGCAATACTGAATATGTGGATCCTGTTTCCGGTCAGTTTTATATGCGTACCCGGCTTGAGGGCATATTTAACGACCACACCTTATTGTTGGATTTAGACCGCGCCTTACCAAAGGGCAGCGAAAGGCAATTGGTCAGCGATCGCAATAAAAAAGTGGTGATCCTGGTCACCAAAGAAGCACACTGTATTGGTGATATTCTGATGAAAGTGTATGACGGTTCGCTCAAACTGGATATTGCCGCCATTGTCGGCAACCATCCGGAACTTGGCGCTTTAGCTGACAAATTTGCTGTGCCTTATCATTTTGTCAGTCATCAGGATAAAAGCCGGGCAGAACACGAACAACTGTTGCAGCAGCAGATTGACCAGTATCAGCCGGATTATCTGGTGCTGGCCAAATTTATGCGTATTTTAAGCCCTGAGTTTGTCGCGCTTTATCCAAACCGCATTATTAATATTCACCACAGTTTCCTGCCAGCTTTTATTGGCGCTAATCCTTATCATCAGGCGTTTAAACGTGGCGTAAAAATTATTGGCGCCACAGCACATTTTGTCACCGATGATTTGGATGAAGGGCCTATTATTAAGCAGATGGTGACTAATGTTGATCACAATTACAGCGCTGAAGATATGGCAAAAGCTGGGCGTGATGTTGAAAAAAATGTCCTGAGTAAAGCGCTGGAGCTGGTCATTGAAGACCGGGTGTTTGTACACGGTAATAAAACCGTGGTGTTATAACCAAAGGGAACAAACTGATGACGGACAATATGCTGCATAAACGTACTGTTGAATTTCGGTTTCTGGCTGAGCCGACCCATGTCAATTTTGGTGGCAAAGTGCATGGCGGTATGGTGATGAAATGGATTGATCAGGCCGCTTATGCATGCGCTGCACGCTGGAGTGGTTTGTATTGTGTCACTGTATCTGTCGGCACCATCCGCTTTCGCCGTCCTATTCTGGTGGGGCATCTGGTGGAACTTGAAGCAAAAGTGGTGCACACCGGCCATTCCAGTATGCATATTTTTATTCAGGTGCGCTCAGGTGACACCCAAACTGAACAATTGCCGGAAACCAACCATTGTATTATTACTTTTGTGGCGCTGGACGAGCAGGGCAACACCGCAGCTGTGCCAGCCTGGCAGGCACAAACCGCAGAAGACCGTTTTCTGGAGCAATATGCCATTCAGATGAAACAATTTTCACAACAGGTTGAACAGCAAATGCTGGATTTTTATCAGCAAAACCATCGGGGAGCGCAAGCATGAAAGTTATTGCAGCATTGCTGATGTTATGTGCTGTTGCCGTATTTGAGGTACAGGCGGCAGAGCAAAACGACAAACTCGCACCTGAACTGGAAGTATTCCGACCGTTTTTAAATAAAGTCTGGCGCGGTGAGTTGCAGACTCAGGAAAAAGGCAAAACAAGTATTGATTATTCATTATGGCAGCGGGCGCTGAACGGTCAGGCGATCAAAGTGATTCATTCGGTGAATCATGGTGAATATGGCGGTGAATCGATTATTTTCTGGGATAAAAGTAAAAAGAGCCTGGCCTATTATTATTTCACCACGGCCGGTTTTTATACCCATGGCACCATGCAATATGATGCAGCAAGCGGCAGGCTGACTGCAGAAGAAAAAGTAGAAAACAATGCCAATGGCATCACTATGGTGCGCTCCATCAGTACGCTAAAAGAGCAGCAGTTGCTGACCAGTTCTGAATACCTGCAAAAAGGGCAGTGGGTCAAAGGACATGCTGCAACTTACACCCAAAGCAAAGACGGCAAGGTCGTTTTTCAATAAAAAGTGATCTTCCAATAAAAAAAATGGTGCAGTCTTTGTTTGTTGAACAACAAAGACTGCTGCCTGATATATCGCCTTTATTTTTCGCTTGGCATGTCGTCAGTTAAATCAAGGGTATAAATATTGTCGATAGTGGCAGTGCTGGAGTGGCTCACCCGCAGGTCTTTCACCCGGCCATTTCGCAGACTGTACACCCAGCCATGGACGGTCAGCGACTGTCCTCTGTCCCAGGCTTCCTGCACAAAACTGGTATGACAGACGTTTTGCACCTGCTCAATCACGTTCAGTTCACACAGTCGGTTCAGTCTGTCTTGTTCATCGCTGATACTTTCGATTTCGTCGCGATGAATGGCATACACGTCTTTGATATTGCGCAGCCAGTTATCAACAAAACCCACTTTTTGTTTATTCATGGCCGCATTAATACCACCACAACCATAATGGCCACAGACAATAATATGTTTTACTTTCAGCACATCAATGGCGTATTGCAGTACCGACAAGCAGTTAATGTCTGAATGCAGCACCAGATTGGCCACATTACGATGCACAAAAAGTTCACCGGGCAATAAACCGACAATGTCATTGGCCGGAACCCTGCTGTCGGAGCAGCCTATCCATAAATATTCGGGGGCCTGTTGTTCTGATAATTTTTTAAAAAAGCCCGGTGCTTCCAGCTCAATTCTGTCTGCCCATGCTTTGTTGTTTTGAAACAAATGTTTAATAGAACTCATACCGACTCCGGAAATTGGCTCGCGCTAAGATACCCTAAATGTGTGACAAACTCAGCACCGACCAGCTGATAACTAAGGCGCACAGTGAAGCAGGTGGTTCACATTTAATTATGCTTTATATAATTAACAGGGAAAATTGTTTCTTTCATTTTGTTTTGCCGCTATCATATTTAGATAATTATTAGGATCCCGATAAAGGAGCGAACGATGTCATTATTACTTGATAAACGTGAATTAAAAAAAGCAGCAAAAGAATTGACTGTTTTAAAATTACAGGAAGTGATTGACGTACTGACTTCAGTGCTGGATGAACGCCAGAAAGAATCTGAAGTATTGGCTAAAGTTCGTGAATTTGCCAAAGCCCAGGGTTTTACGCTGGAGCAGCTGGGTTACAAATTAAATGCTGATGGTGTTGCAGTAGCGGTCGAAGCTGAAGAGTCGGCAGAAAGCGATCTGAAACGTCCGATAAAACCAAAATTCAAAACCATTAATAAAGAAAGTCAGTTTTTTTATGTTGAAAACGGTACTTTGCAATTATTAAAAACCCACACAATGAAAAAGGGCTTACAAGAGCGCGGCATTAATGTAGTGCCTTTTTCTAAAGTAGAGAAAAAATATATTAAACAGGTTGATGCGCTGTTGGAAGAAGCCAGCAAACAAGCGCTGACCAACTTTAACAGCAAAGTTGATGTGTGGAACGAATGGGCTGCACAGCACAATGAAGAAATTCTGGCCAAACGTTAAGTTGGCTCCCAATAAAAAACCGGCTCAGGCCGGTTTTTTATTGCTCCCATCAAAGGTGCTGTTATTTTGGCTGGGCATCCAGCGACTGGCCGTTGACACCTATACTGGCGTCCGACATCAGATATACATACAGTGGCATTAAATCGGCCGGTGTTTTTAAACTCAGCTGATTTTCGCCCGGGTAAGCGGCAGTACGCATTTTAGTGCGGGTTGCGCCCGGGTTAATACAGTTGGTTCTGATGGTCGAGCCTTCATATTCGTCGGCAATCAGCTGCATTAAACCTTCAGTGCCAAATTTGGATACACTGTATGCGCCCCAATAAGCACGGCCTTTGCGGCCAACACCTGACGAGGTAAAGACTAAAGAGGCCTGAGGTGCCAGCGCCATCACAGGTAACAGTGCCTGAGTCATCAGCATGGTGGAGGTCAGATTGACCTGCAGTATTTTTTGCCAGGTTTCTAAATCTATATGCTCAAAAGGTGTCAGCACGCCCAGCATACCGGCGTTGTGTAACAACCCATCCAGTTTGCCAAATTCGGCTTTAATGGTGCTGGCCATATCCTGATAATTTTTTTTGCTGGCGCCGTTTAAATCCAGTGGCACTATGGCCGGCTCCGGGTAACCTGCCGCCACTATGCTGTCGTACACAGCTTCCAGCTTGGCGGTAGTTTTACCCAGCAGGATCACTGTGGCACCATAACGGGCGAAGGTGATGGCCGCTTCTTTGCCTATACCGTCACCGGCACCTGTCACCAGAATTGTTTTGTTGGCCAGCGCTTGTGGACCGGGCTGAAAATCTTGCATATAAATCAACCTGTAACCTGTTGAAAAATCGGCGCAGCATACTCGTTCTGCCGCGATTTTGCACCTTTCTTCACAGATATTTAGTTTAACCCTAGCGAAATTTTTTTGGTTAGGTTAACTTTAACTGGTCGTAGCTGTTGCTAGTTTACGAGACAGGAATTCAAAAACTAGAGCTTAAAGAAAGCTTTAGCAAAATAATAAAAAATCAGGACAGGGGAGAATATATGAAGAAGCTGTTAATAAGCCTGGCGGTGACCAGCGCGCTCGGGCTGACCGGATGCGGCGATTCACTCAGTGAGTTAAAACAGGACGCGGTGGATAACGGTGCTGTCGTTGTGCCGGTAAGCCGAGTGGTGTTTGACCCTTCAGCCGGCAAGGTATCGGTACCAAACGATTTGTTGTTTCAGGGCACAACAGATGGCACTCTGGTGATGCCAGGTGAAGCTGTTGCTACACCAAACTATGCTGATCCACAAACTGCATTAGGTGCACTGGATGGCTGGTCAACACAAAACCCATTTAGCGTAGAGCTGGCTTTTGCCGGTGGTGTGTCTTTAGATGCCACCAGCGCAGCGCGTCCGGACGCCGTGCGTCTGGTTGAAGTGTTGATGGGCGACCCGGCTTCAACTGACGCCAGTTGCCGCACAGTGCCGCGTGGCGTGGCCTGTAAAGCTGTAGCCCAGCTGACTTATGGCCAGGATTTTGTCACCAAGGCCGTTGGTAATAACGTCGCTGTGATTCCGTTAAAACCATTAAAACCCGCCACCACTTATTTATTGGTGTTAACCAACAATTTGAAGGACAGTGCAGGTAACGCTGTAGCACCTTCCACCACTTACGAGCTGGTGAAACAGGATTTAGCAACGCTGCCACTGGGCACAGATTCACAGCGTGCGTTACAGGGACTAATTAACAGTTTCGAAAATGCAGCGGCCAGTATGTCAATTGCCAAAGACAGCATTATTTACACCGCAGCTATCACCACCCAATCCACCAGCAATGTGCTGGGTACAGTCAAACAGCTGATGTTGCCAAGCGCATTAAATAACAACACAGCGCCAGCGCTGCAAGTTGCTGACACAGGTTTACTGGTGTCTCAGGTGTTAAACCCAGACAAGACCATTCCAACAGACCCAAGCAACCCATATTTTATGTTTAATGCGGCCAGGTTATACAGCGGCACCATTAACCTGCCTTATTACCTGGGGGTTTCTACCGCTGACGCGCCAAAAGCAGCGTTATCCACCCGCTGGGTTGGCCGTTGTGACAGCGGTGCTATGCTGGCCGGTTTATCTGCAGCACAAAAAGCTGCGTTAGAAGGTGCTATTACCAGCCCTGCACAAATGCAAAACAATGCGGTCTGTAAAGCTGTCAGTGGCGGCTCTTTAATGGATTTAGGTGTAGATAAACAACGTCACCTGACCAAGTTTAACCTGGTGCCTAAAGTAAACTCAGTACAACAGCTGAAGGTTCAGATGACAGTGCCAAACAGCGCGCTGATTGGCAAAGCCAAGCCGGAAAAAGGCTGGCCTGTTGTCATCCTGCAGCACGGTATCACCTCCTGTAAAGAAAACATGCTGGCATTAACTGCCGCTTTATCGGCGCAGGGTTTTGCCACTGTTGCTATTGACCATCCATTACACGGCAGCCGTGGTTTTGACTTAAATGGCGACGGTAAAGATGAGATTAACGCATCAGGCGCTGGTTGTGGCAAGAGCGGTGACGCTACTGTGTACATGAACCTGGCTGACCTGCTGGTGACTCGTGATAACCTGCGTCAGAGTATTGCTGACATGCTGGGTCTGCGTCTGGGCTTGAACTTTGCGTCTCAGCCTGGCCTGTTAGATGGTTCTGATGTGCAGTTCTTAGGTCACTCTTTAGGTGCCATTACCGGTACTTCCATGGTGGCATTGGCAAACGCCCCAACGGGTAATGCAGTGGCAGATTCACTGTATAAGTTAAAAGCGGCCTCACTGGCAATGCCAGGTGGTGCTGTTGCTAACTTCTTGCTTGAGTCTCCTGCTTTTGGTAATACCATTAAAGCCAGCATTATGCTGAGTTCAGCAAGCTTGGCACCAGGCTTTAAAGCTTTTGTTGACAGTAAACAAGTGTGTACTGATGCTGCCACTTATGCGGGTTGTTCAGCTGCTTTTGTTACTGAGTATCTGGCTGATTTAACGGCAAAAGGTCAGGTTGCTGCTTTAACTGCTATCAATGCAACGCTGACGCAATTTGCTTTTGCGGCCCAAACTGTGACAGATGCTGGTGATCCGAATAACTATGCAGCCACTTTAGTGGCAGGTAAAACGCCGGTTCATATCATTGAAGTTGTGGGCAATGGCGCTAACTTTAAACCTGATCAGGTGATCCCGAATCAGGCGGTGAACATGCCACTGGGTGGTACTGAACCTTTAGCCCGGTTATTAGGTGCGCAGACATTGCCAGCCAAAGCCGGTGTTTATCAGGTCACAGGCTCTGCTATCAGCCGTTTCCTGGAAGGTGATCACAGTGCCATTTTAAGCCCGGCTACCAGCCGTGCTGCCACCACCGAAATGCAGACACAAACAGCATCATTTATGGTGACTCGTGGTGCGGCGGTGCAGGTCACTAATGCGGCAGTGATTAAAGGTTAAGTTGGTTTTAACCCAATAAAGAAACCCGGTTCGCCGGGTTTTTTATTGCCTGTTTTTTTAACTAACTGAAATTCCGGCGCTGAGGGACGATGTTAGATGATGTTGCCGGATGACAAAGCTGTACTCTACTGTTTTTGCCGATACAATGCAGGCAATGAGTTTAAAGAAGGATGATATTGTGGATTTTCTGCTTGAATACAGCATGTTTTTTTTAAAAGCGCTGACCATAGTTCTGGCAATCGGAGCTGTGCTTCTGATGGGGGTGATGGCCGCGGTGAAGCCTGGAAGCCGTAAAGGAGAGCTCACTTTTGAGAGTTTATCCGAAGAGTATCAGGCGCTGGTGGAAGATTTACATCAGGGCATGCTGGATAAAAAAGCTTATAAAAAATGGCAAAAACAACAAAAAACCGTTGACCACAGCAGTCAGAACCGGCTTTTTGTGGTGGATTTTCACGGCAGTATGGACGCGCATGAAGTAGAAGCTTTGCGTGAAGAAGTGACCGCTGTGCTGGCGATGGCGACCAAAGATGATGAAGTGTTGCTGCGGCTCGAAAGTGGCGGTGGCGTGGTACATGGTTATGGTCTGGCCGCTTCGCAGCTTGACCGTTTGCGTCAGCAGGAGATCCCGTTAACTGTGGCTGTCGACAAAGTGGCGGCCAGTGGTGGTTATATGATGGCTTGTATTGCCAATAAAATTATCGCCGCACCTTTTGCCATTGTTGGCTCTATCGGTGTAGTCGCGCAGCTGCCGAACTTTCATAAGTTGTTAAAGAAAAATCATGTTGATGTGGAAATGTTTACCGCCGGCGAATACAAACGCACTGTCACAGTTTTTGGCGAGAATACCGATAAAGGCCGCGCCAAGTTTCAACATGAGCTGGAAGAAACCCATCTGCTGTTTAAAGATTTTGTACAAAAACACCGGCCTGTGCTGGATATTCAGCAGGTGGCAACGGGTGAACACTGGTTTGGATATCAGGCTTTTGAGCTGAAGCTGGTCGATGAACTTTTAACCAGTGATGACTATGTATTAAAGCAAATGCAGCAACGTCAGGTGTTTAAGGTGAAATATCAGCTGAAAAAACGCTTGTCGGAGCGGGTTGGACTGGCGGCTGCAGCGACGCTAAACAGTGTGTGGCAGCAGGCCAATCGTTTGATGGTGTGGCGTTAAATGGAACCCCAATTCTGGCAGCAGCGCTGGGCGCTTAACGAGCTTGGCTTTCAGCTTGATGCGGCGCATCCGTTGTTATGCGCTCAGTTGGCCGCAATGCCTCATGTGTCTAAGGTGTTTGTGCCACTTTGTGGCAAAAGTCCGGATATGCATGCGCTGGCTGGTCGTTATCAGGTGATAGGTGCTGAACTGGCTGAAATTGCCTGCCGGGATTTTTTTACTGAAGCAGGAATGACTGCAACTACGACTTCATCTGGCAAACATCAGATCTGGCAAAGTGGTGTTTATCAGTTATGGCAGGGCGATTTTTTTACTTTGCCTGCAGTGGCTGTAGCTGGCACAGAATTGATTTATGACAGAGCGGCGTTAATTGCATTACCACCGCAGATGCGGTTGCAGTATGCCGCTAAATTGCAGCAATTGCTCCCCAAAGCGCATATGTTATTGATCACGCTTGAATACCCGGAAGGTGAAAAACAAGGGCCACCCTTTGCGGTTTTTGCCAATGAGCTGCCGTTATTGTTTCCAAAGGCCTGTATTCAACTGGCCGGTATTCGTAATCTGACAGGGCAGGGCTTTGCCAGACGTAAGTTTGCGACCAGCCAGCTGGTGGAAAAAAGCTGGTGGATTTGTTGGTAATACGCAACGCTTTATTGGCAGTCAAATAATCGCAAGCAACGCAGTCAGATGATAGTGAACAGTGTGTTGTTATGCTAACGGCTGAAGTGACGGTGTTCAGCAACCCATCTGAGTATAAAAAAACCGGCAATGCCGGTTTTTTTATACTGCACAAAGCTCAATTGCTGCTTTGTTATAACTTGTCGTTTTTACCTGCGTCCGGGTCGTTAAATACGGCCAGGTCCAGGCATTTTTCGCTTTTGCCTACCAGGCAAGACACCATGGCATCGCCGGTGATATTGACCGCAGTACGGGTCATGTCCAGCAGACGGTCTACACCAATAATCAGTGCAATACCTTCAACAGGTAAACCAACCTGTTGCAATACCATGGCCAGCATCACTAAACCAACGCCCGGAACACCAGCAGTGCCTATGGAAGCCAGAGTTGCGGTTAGTACCACCAATAAATAGTCGGCGGCAGTCAGATCAATATTGTAAACCTGGGCAATAAAGACTGTGGCAACACCCTGCATAATGGCGGTGCCATCCATATTAATAGTGGCGCCAAGCGGAATGGTAAAAGAAGCTACTTTATTATCTACACCAAGTTTGCCGGTGGTCGTTGCCATATTGCTGGCGATAGTGGCGTTACTGCTGGAGGTGCTAAAAGCAAATAAAGCTGTTTCTTTCATTTTGCGAAAGAACATCAAAGGATTTAAACCACCAACCAGTTTCACTAGAGTGCCGTAGACCAGTAAACCGTGGAAAAGCAATACAAAAAGTACAACAAGGAAGTAGATGCCAAGATTGCCCATGTCATTTAGTTCAAGGGTAGTAAAGAGTTTTGCCATCAGGAAAAACACACCGTAAGGTGATAAATGCATCACAATATTGACCAGATGCATAACTACAGTGTTTAAGTCTTCAAATATTTGCCGCACGCGCTGGCCTGCTTCACCGCTTAATGCGATGGCAATACCAAATAACACTGCAAAAATAATAATTTGCAACATTTCACCTTTGGCCATGGCTTCAACCGGGTTACTCGGAAACATGTTAATAAATACCTGAGCGACTGAAGGCGTATCTGCCACCTGGTAACTTTGTGCCAATGGCATATTAACGCCAACACCAGGGCTAAAAAGCAATGCAAAAAAGATGGCGATGGTGATGGCGATGGCAGTTGTCAGAATATATAAGCCCATGGATTTTGAACCTATACGGCCAAGGGTGCTGATATCCTTTAACGAGCTGGTGCCGCAGACCAGAGAAACTAATACCAGTGGCACCACCAGCATTTTTAGGCTGGCAACAAATATTTGACCACCAACGTGAAAAATACCGTCAACAAACAAAGCTTTGATGCCAATACTAAATCCGGCTAACGAAACTTCTTTTTCTGCTGCGCCGCCGAGGATCCACTGGAAGAAAGAACCCACTAAAATACCCAGCGCCATTGCAATTAAAATCCGGCTGGTCAGATTAAATTTTGTATTTGTAGTCATCAGGGGAGTTGAGTTATAACTGTTGAAAATGGCGGTTAGCCTAACAGTTTCTGCCATAAAAGAAAAATTTACTGAAAATCCGAGAATTAGCGCTGCCGGTTTTTAAATTAATCGGCTAAGATGCAGAATTAACAAAATCTAAATATAAGAAACAGCTAGGGAGAGTTTTCATGCGAAACATCCGGCAACTTCTCGTTGCGTTTTTGATGAGTGCAGTAGTCGCTTGTGGTGGAGGCGGAACCATCGGTGACGATGACACAACGACCGTAGTTCCAGCTTACAGTATGTCCGTTGTATTGTCTGGTGCTGAAGTGGCCAAAGGCGCCGATCTGGTGGTTACTGCTGAACTTAAATCAAGCAACAATGCCGTGGTATCAGGCAAGCTGATTCGCTTTTCACTTGATGACAGTGCTCTGGCAAGTTTTGACAATGGCGCTGCCACCGCAGTAACAGATGCTGCGGGTAAAGCAACCATAGGTTTAAAAGTGGGTACTAAAAGTGGGGCCGGCATTATTACCGCCACTTTTAACAGTGGTACAGCAGCAAACTCCGCCACTGTAGGCACTGTTAGCTTTAAATCAAAAGGGGATGGTGGTGTTGTTGATACAACGCCGGTACGTTCTGTGCTGTTGTCTGCTGACAAACTTGAACTGGGCACAGGCGGAACTGACCGCGTTGAGCTTTTTGCCATTGTCAAAGATGACAACAATATTCTGATGAAAAATGTGCCGGTGCAATTTTCAGCAGACGGTAATGCAGATTTAGAAATTGTCTCCAGCGTTACTGGTGCTGATGGTATTGCCAAAGCTTATTTATCTTCAAAAACAGACTTTTCCAAACGTAGCATTAATGTAACTGCAACAGCAGGTGCTAACCAGGTATCGTCAAAAGCAACGATTAATGTGGTAGGTACTTCGATTGATGTGCTTGCCCCTGCCGCTGTGGTGTTAGGTGGCTCTACTAAACTGACCATCGCTTTATTAGATGCAACAGGAAAAGGCATTAAGAATACCCAACTTGAAATCAGCTCTAGTCTGGGGAACAGCTTTAGCAACACCACACCAGTGACAGATGCAGCAACAGGCCGTGTTGTAGTTGACTATCAGGCAACCAACGGTGGTAGTGATATCATTACCGTAAGTGCTTTAGGTGTGACCAACAGATTCAGTATTTTTGTTGACCCGGATGCATTTGCGTTTGACCCTGCCAGCAATAATGTGGTGGAAATCCCGTTAAATACAGCGTCTTTACAAGGCATTAAGTGGACGCGGAACAATTCACCTTTAGTGGGCAACGATGTTTCTTTTACTACAACTCGTGGTGAAATTGCGGCCGTGCCTGACGACGTCACTCCAGCAGTATTTGAAGGTAAGGTTGCTGTGACCAATAAAACGGATGATGCAGGGAAGTCCCGGGTTGCTGTGCGCTCAGACTATGCGGGCCTGACAAATATCTCAGCGAGCTCAACAACTAATGGCAGCAAAATCTCCACGAATAAATTAGTGGAATTTATAGCAACTGAATCCAATAAAATTGAAGTGCAGGCTTTCCCTGCGCAAATTGGCCCTGGTGAAAAAGCAACAGTACAAGCCGTAGTGCGCGATGCCAAAAATAACCCGGTAAAAAATCAGGTGATTGCTTTTTCACTGGCCCAGTCCGCCGGTGGTCAGTTAAGCCCGGCGACCAGCACTACTAACTCACAAGGTGTTGCGACAACCGAATTTACTGCAGACAGTAATACGGCTGGCTCTGGCACACCACAAGATCCTTCAGGCTTGCGGATTAACGCTGTAGTAGTGTCAAATACGGCAGTAAAAGGGGATACCGGTATTTCCGTGGGCCGCAGAACTTTGTTTTTCCGTTTCGGTACCGGCGGTAATGTCCAACCAATTGAGCCTAACATTACTTCTGTGCCATATGCCATCATAGTTACTGATGCATCTGGCAACCCTGTACCAAACCAAGAGTTAAATGTTGCCGTGACTCCACGTGAGTACAGAAAAGGTTTTGCAGTGCGAGTACCTGAAATAGGATCTTTTATCCGTTGGGATGTAAATTTCACTGCATTTTGCGACTCAGAGGATACTAACAGAAATGGTATTCTCGATGATGGTGAAGACGATAACCAGGACAAATTAATTACCCCGGGTAATGTTGCAACGATCAGCCGCACTGTGGTTGCAGATGTGAATGGTATTGCGCAGGTGAATCTTATTTATCCCCGTGAATATTCTCCTTACACTGTTGTTGATATTCAGGTAACTGGCACTGCGCAGGGCACTGAGAACATTAGCAGTCGCAGTGTTACACTGAGTACATTAGCATCGGAGTACAATAGAGAAGAAAATAAACCTAGGCCAAGTCCATTTGGTGTAGGAAATCTTTGTACCGATACGTTGTAAATGAAAAAAGCCAGCTCAATAAGCTGGCTTTTTTATATCTGGGGGAGAGTCATGATTGATCAAACCGGCCTGATTATATGCCAGAAATAAAATCGTTGGTGGAGCTAAGATAAAGAGAAAGGCTACATAAAGTAGCCTTTGTCTTTTGCACTTATCACTAATTAAACTTAACGCTGGAACTGATACACCGACCCCAGTTGCAGAATTTGTGTTAGTTCATCCAAAGCAGTGCGTGACTCATTCAGCAGCAACGGATCTGCTAAATCAGCTTCAGAAATTTGATCGCGGTAATGGGTATTGACCCATAGATTCAGCCGGTTAAACAAAGCATCGTTCAGCAGTACATTGGGGTTGACCGCTTGTTTTTCCGCTTCGCTCATGGCGACGCGTAAACGCAGGCAAGCAGGACCACCGCCGTTTCTCATACTTTGTTTTACATCGTAATAATGTACCTGACGGATAGGGGTGCCTCGGCCTGTCAGTTGCTCTAAATAAGCGGCAACCTGTGGATGGTCACGACATTCAGTAGGCGCAATAATAGCCATTTCACCTGAAGGCAGCGTAATCACCTGGGTATTAAATAAATAGGTTTGAATGGCCTGTTGCACTGTCACTTCATGATCCAGCACTTCAATCAGATAAAGTTCTGATTTGTCGCCAAATTTACGTTTTACTTCATCCAGTTTCTGCGCGCTGTCAACAAAAGCTTGCTGATGGTAAAACAGCACGTTTTGGTTGCCGACTGCAATAACGTCGTTATGGAACACACCCTGGTCAATCACTTCCGGGCTTTGCTGGATATACACCACTTTGTCATCAGATAAACCGTGTAAGCGGGCTACCGCCTCACAGGCTTCAAAGGTATGACGGGCCGGGAAGTTACGTGGCGCTGGTTTGTTGTAGTCAAAGGCATAACGGCCAAACACAAACAGCTCAACGCCGGTTTCACCGTATTCGCTGCATAAGCGGGTATGGTTAGCCGCGCCTTCGTCACCGAAATGGTCATTATCCGGCAGGTGCTGATGGTGGTGAAAATGGCGTTCATCCGAGAACATCGCCTTTAAAATCCGGCCTGTAGTTTCAGGTTCTAATGAACGGTGAAATTTGTTGGTCAGATTGGCAGGTGTAAAATGAATTTTGCCATCAGCGGTGTCTTTACTGGGCGAAATAGTGGCTGCATTGGCTGTCCACATGCTGGATGCTGAACAGACGGCACGAAACACTGCCGGTGCCTGTTTGGCGGCTTTAGCAATAACCTGTGCATCTGTACCGCTAAAACCAAGCCGGCGCAGCGTATAAACATCGGGCCGCTCTTGTGGCGCCAATACACCCTGCACCATACCTAAGTCGGCCAGCGCTTTCATTTTTTGCAGGCCCTGTAATGCGGCTTGTTTTGGGCTTGAGGTATTTTTTGCGTTGTTGAGTGACGCCACGTTGCCGACTGATAAACCGGCATAGTTATGCGTTGGCCCAACTAAGCCATCAAAGTTTGCTTCAAAGTACTTCATTTTTGCTTTATTCCTTCAGTTGGGAAGGGGCACTGTTTTTATTGTTTTTGCGGCCGTTATTGGATTGCTTCATTTTTTATTTTGCTGATTTAACCAGCAAAATGACCCTGTAAAGACAGAGTCAACCAAATAATAATGAGTTTATTCACTTGTCACAACTTGAGTTTGCGGATATACGTTAAAAAGACATGTAGAATGCCCACCAAAGTTTAGGGATCTCGGAACAACGATGGCGAAATCACTGGTAATAGTCGAATCACCGGCAAAAGCTAAAACAATTAATAAATATTTAGGTAATGATTTTATTGTAAAAAGTAGTGTGGGCCATATCCGCGATTTGCCTACCAGCAGCAATAAAGACAAAGAAAAAAGCAAAACCGACAAGAAGCTGGAAAAGGCGCAAAAAGAGTATTTAGCGCTGGTTGACCGTATGGGCATAGATCCGGAGAATGGCTGGAAAGCCCGTTATGAAATTCTGCCGGGTAAAGAAAAAGTCGTTAAAGAACTCAAAGCCTTAGCTGAAAAAGCCGACACTGTTTATCTGGCAACGGACTTGGACCGCGAAGGAGAAGCTATTGCATGGCATTTGCAGCAGATCATCGGCGGTGAAGAGCAAAAATTTAAAAGGGTGGTATTTAACGAGATCACCCAAAATGCCATTAAAAATGCTTTTGTTGAACCAGGTCAGGTGAATGTAGACCGGGTAAACGCCCAGCAAGCCCGTCGTTTTTTAGACCGGGTTGTGGGTTTTATGGTATCTCCGCTGCTGTGGAAAAAAGTCGCCCGTGGTTTATCGGCAGGGCGGGTACAATCTGTTGCAGTACGTTTAGTAGTTGAGCGCGAACGTGAAATTAAAGCATTTGTGCCGGAAGAATACTGGACAGTAGATGCCCAAACCCTGTCGGCTGCGAAAGCTGCATTAAACCTTGAAGTGGTGCGTCAAAACGGTAAAACCTTCAGGCCGGAAAATAAAGCACAAACCGAAGCCGCCGTTGCATTGTTGCAACGCGCCAGTTATCAGGTAACAGAGCGCGAAGACAAACCGTCCAGCAGTAAGCCTCAGGCCCCTTTTATTACGTCCACCTTGCAACAAGCCGCCAGTACCAGGCTGGGTTATGGCGTGAAAAAAACCATGATGCTGGCGCAGCGTTTGTACGAAGCCGGTTACATCACTTATATGCGTACTGACTCGACTAACCTGTCGACCGAAGCTGTTGCGGCAGTGCGTGATTTTATCGGCAGTCAGTTTGGGCAAAAATACCTGCCGCCTGAGCCATTAAGTTACGGCAGTAAAGCCAATGCCCAGGAAGCGCACGAAGCCATTCGACCTTCAGATGTGAACATTCAGGCCAGTATGTTGGGGGATATGGAAGCTGACGCCAAAAAGCTGTACGAGCTGATTTGGCGCCAGTTTGTGGCTTGCCAGATGCCAAACGCACTGTATGACGTGACCAATATTACAGTCCAGGCCGGCGACTTTGAGCTCAAAGCCAAAGGCCGTGTATTGCGTTTTGATGGTTGGACCCGGGTGCAACCGGCGCAAAAACGCAAAGATGAAGAAGAAAAAGAATTACCTGATTTAACAGTGGGTGAAAAGCTGTCGCTGGAACAGTTATTACCTGCGCAGCACTTTACCAAACCGCCGGCCCGTTTTAGCGAAGCCAGTCTGGTCAAAGAGCTGGAAAAACGCGGTATTGGCCGTCCTTCGACTTATGCGGCCATTATCTCCACAATTCAGGAACGTGGTTATGTTAAGGTTGAGAACAAAAGGTTCTACGCCGAAAAAATGGGTGAAATAGTGACAGACCGGCTGGTGGAAAATTTCAGCGATCTGATGAACTACGATTTCACCGCCAATATGGAATTAAAACTGGACGACATTGCCCATGGCGAATTGTCCTGGCGCCAGGTGCTGGATCAGTTCTACGGCGATTTCTCCACTAAGTTAAAAACCGCTGAAGCCGATGTTGAACATGGCGGCATGCGTACCAATCAGTTTGTGTTAACGGATATCGATTGCCCGAGTTGTGGCCGCAAAATGGGGATCCGTACCGCCAGTACCGGCGTATTTTTAGGCTGCTCCGGTTACAACCTGCCGCCCAAAGAACGTTGCACCACCACCATGAATTTAACCCCTGGTGATGAAGCAGTGTTAGTGGCCGATGACGATGAGTTGGAAACCGAAGTACTGCGCCATAAAAAACGTTGTGCCAAATGTGGTACCGCTATGGATTCTTATCTGCTGGACGAGCATCGCAAACTGTATGTTTGTGGTAATAACCCAGGCTGTGATGGTTATCTGGTCGAAAGTGGTGCCTTTAAAATCAAAGGTTATGATGGTCCGCTGATCGAATGTGAAAAATGCGGCTCAGACATGCAGTTAAAATCGGGCCGTTTTGGTAAGTATTTTGGCTGTACCAACAGTGACTGTAAAAACACCCGTAAACTGCTGAAAAACGGTGAAGCGGCACCGCCAAAAGAAGATCCGGTGCATCTGCCTGAGCTGCCTTGTGAAAAGTCAGACGCCTATTTTGTGCTGCGTGATGGCGCTGCCGGTCTGTTTTTAGCGGCTTCTACTTTCCCACGTTCGCGCGAAACCAGAGCGCCGTTAGTGTCTGAGTTACAACGCTTTAAAGACAGGTTAGTGCCGAAGTTTTTATATCTGACCCTGGCGCCGGCCACAGATCCTGCCGGTAACCCCAGCATAGTGCGCTGGAGCCGCAAGACCAAACAGCAGTATGTAATGTCGGAAAAAGATGGCAAAGCAACAGGCTGGTCTTTATGGTTTAAAGACGGCAAATGGCAGGAAAGTAAAGCCGAAGCTTAAGCTGGTTAAGTTCACCACAGCAACCTCGCCAAACTAAAAAACCACCTTGATCACAGGTGGTTTTTTTATTTTTATTGGGTTTATTTTGTCTTTAACGCTGGTGATAAAACACAGCCAAGCTGGCCGGTGAAAAGCAGCAGGCAATACAAAATGTCAGCGGTAACACCAATCAGCCGAATTAAAGCTCAGCAGAGGGCAGAGGGGGTAAAGACAACAGCAGGCTGGTTACCATTTGCGTTTGGGGGCAAATAACACATCGAGGTCGTTGTTTTCCGCTTCGGCACGTTTTTGCCGGTCACGTAAATTACCTTCCTTCAGCTCTTCAGCAATTTCCGCTAACAACGAGGTCATTTCATTGCGCCTTGCCGTCACATACTCATCGACATGACTGGCATTAGATAAAGTGATCAGCGCTTTTTCATAACATTGGCGGGCAGAACCGAGCATTTCACTGGCGCGAGCCTGGTTGCCTCTTTTGATCTGGCTTTCAACGTTAATGCGCAGTTGCAGGTTTTCCAGTCGTCTGTCTTCCTGTACCACGACCTGAGTGTCAATATTGCCGCGGGCATGCTCAGCCCGCAAAATTGTCCTGAGTTTTTTAATGCCTTGGATCATGCCGATGATTTGTTTGTCGTTATCAGGCAGTGTGATATGTTCGCTGGGTGCTTGCATATTGCCGCCCATCTCTTCGAGCTTTTTTTCGGTGTCGGCTAAGCGGCTTTTTAAATCGCGTGAACCAGGCTCCAGCTCCACCATGGCTTTGAGCGTATAAGCAATACGTTTCAGCAGCATTTGTGAGGTGGCAGGAGTCAAAGGAACATTTGCTGCGTTTAATAAAATTTCTTCGGTATCTTCCAGCATGCCACGCAACTTTGAGAACTCAGCCCGTTTTAACGTGGCTAACCGCTCTTTATGTTGTTGTATGGCGTTCGAGATAACAGCAAAAACCACTAATGCTATTACCAGAACAATGATCATGGTCAAAACCATCTGAACCTCTGACTTGGTTTATCATCCGCATCTTAAACAGAAATTGGCAGAATTACCAATGTTCAACCCTTGTTCAGGGCAGATACAACCGGAACACCCCACCACCAAACTGCCCACCGTTTGCTAATTCAATCCGACCAATACGACCTTGATTGCGGTGTGCTTTGGCAATTAAATGTGCAAAAAACAGGCCTAAACCTGTGCGTCCGGCCGACAAATTAAAATGCATCATCGTATTGTCGCCGTTTTCCAGCATATATTGCGGAAAACCTTCACCATCATCATGTAATTCAATACACAGATAATCATCCACTACACCGGCTTTTAGTAACAGTTGGGTGGTGCTGTAACGCAACGCATTGACAAACATATCATTAATCAGATTTCCGACCAAATCATTGTCAAAAAACCAACACAAATTGTGGCTGGATTCCAGCTGTACCGCGATTTGTTTTTGCTGACTGTACATCTCATTTTTGATCAGTACTTCTTCCAGTAAATCTTCAACAAAATACTCGTCCAGATGCAACGGCAGTTGTTCTTTTTCAATACGATATAACGACAACAGCTGCATCAGGTTGCTGTTCAGACGGGAGGCTTCGTAGTGAATACGCGCCAGTTCCTGACTGGCAGTTTCTGAGTGCGGCGCGAGATCCTGCTGTAATAAATCCATCGACTGGATCAGCATACAGAGTGAGTTTTTCATGTCATGTACGGCTGAAGCCAGCACAGTGGCAAAATCAATGTCCGGTTGTTCCACGTTATTTAAAATCCTTCAGTGCTGCTTTGTCAGCATTGTCAGTAAAAAGAACTACTGCTTGGGCAGGTTTTTAGCTACTATTGGTTATACCAAACGCCAAAATTTGATTTGGCAGGAATAATCACAACATCCGCGCATATGGCTAATCATATGTCAATAACGGAAGCCTGACACATGAAATTACAACAGTTACGTTATATTGTCGAAGTGTTAAATCACAATCTTAACGTATCCGCGACAGCGGAAAGTTTGTACACCTCACAACCTGGCATCAGTAAACAAGTGCGGATGCTGGAAGATGAACTGGGTATTCAGGTGTTTGGCCGCAGTGGCAAACATTTGACCCATGTGACGCCTGCCGGTCGTGATGTCATTGAAATTGCTCAACAAATTCTGGCAAAAGTGGAAAGTATCAAAGCGGTTGCCAAAGAACACACCCTGCCGGATCAGGGCAAACTGAATATTGCCACCACTCATACCCAGGCCCGTTATGCGCTGCCTGATGTTATTGGTGGTTTTATCAAGAAGTTTCCGAAAGTGTCGTTGCATATGCATCAGGGTACACCGCAACAAATTTCAGAAGCAGCGTCCCGTGGCGATGCCGATTTTGCCATCGCCACTGAAGCCATGCATTTGTTTTCTGATTTAGTGATGTTGCCTTGTTATCACTGGAACCGCAGTGTGATAGTGCGCCATGATCATCCGCTGGCGCAGCTGGATCATCGCATTGAAATTGAAGATGTGGCCAAACATCCGATAGTGACTTATGTGTTTGGGTTTACCGGTCGTTCTGAGCTGGACCGAGCTTTTGGTGAAAAAGGCCTGGAGCCAAAAATTGTCTTTACCGCTACCGATGCCGACGTAATTAAAACTTATGTGCGTCTGGGGTTAGGTGTGGGTGTCATAGCCTCAATGGCCATGGATAAAGAGCTGGATAAAGATTTGGTGTCGATAGATGCCAGCCATTTATTTGCTGCGTCCACCACTAAAATCGGTTTTCGCAAAGGTTCGTTCCTGCGTACTTATATGTATGATTTTATTGAGCGTTTTGCACCTCATCTGACCAAGGAAGTGGTGGAAAAAGCTAATATGCTGCGAAATCAGGAAGAGATTGACCGGATGTTTGCCAAAATTGAATTGCCGGTTCGTTAAGCTGTTTTGCTGATAAAAAAAGACCGCTGCGGCGGTCTTTTTTTGGGCACATATAGCAACAGTCATAGCCCTTGCCAGCACCAGCTTAAGCCAGTTCCTGCCTTAACTCGCGGCAAGCCTGCACCATTTGTGCAAGAGCCGCTTCCGCTTCCGGCCAGCTGCGGGTTTTCAGGCCACAATCCGGATTCACCCACAGCTGTTGTAGTGGCAGTTTGCCGGCCGCTTTATTAATCAACTGTTTGATCCAATCAAGCTGCGGCACATTGGGTGAGTGAATATCATAAACACCGGGGCCTATCTGGTTTGGATAGGCAAAATCTTCAAAGGCCCCCAGTAGCTCCATGTTCGAGCGCGAAGTTTCAATGGTGATCACATCAGCATCCATAGCGGCAATAGCAGCAATAATATCGTTAAACTCGGAATAACACATATGGGTGTGAATTTGTGTACTGTGCTGCACTTTGCTGCTGCATCTTTTAAAGGCATCCACTGCCCAGTCGAGATACTGCTGCCACTGGCTTTGTTTCAGTGGTAATCCTTCCCGAAAAGCCGGTTCGTCAATCTGAATGATCTGAATACCGGCCTGCTCCAGCGCTTTTACTTCATCCGCCAGTGCCAGACTAAGCTGTAGTGCAATATCAGCCCGGCTGAGATCTTCTCGTGGGAAAGACCAGGCCAGCATTGTGACAGGACCGGTCAGCATGCCTTTGACCGGCTTTTGGGTCAGCGACTGTGCGTAGCTTGTCCAGCTGACAGTCATATCCGCGCTGCGGCTGATATCCCCGATAATAATGGGCGGTTTGACACAGCGGCTGCCGTAGCTTTGCACCCAGCCAAACTGACTGAACACATAACCTTGCAGTTGCTCGCCAAAATATTCCACCATGTCGTTGCGCTCTGCTTCACCATGCACCAGCACATCCAGTCCTAATTGTTCCTGCAGTGTGATGGCTTTGGCAATTTGCTGCTCGATCTGCCGCTGATACTGCTGCTCGCTGATGCGGCCAGCTTTGAGGTCCAGCCGTAACTTGCGGATGTCGCTGCTTTGCGGGAATGAGCCAATAGTGGTGGTGGGCAACAGGGGGAGTTGCAGCTGTTGCTGTTGCAGTTTGATACGTGCGGCAAAAGGCAAAGCCCGGTCTGAACTTTCGGCCTTGGCGCGCTTGCAGGCTTGTTGCACTGCCGGGTTATGCACCAGCGGCGAATTCTGGCGTGCTGTCAGCGGCAAGCTGTAACTGCGAATAACGCCGGTATCACCACTTTGTAGTGCTTGTTGTAATAACTTCAGCTCCTCACACTTTTGCCGGGCAAAAGCAAACCAGCTTTTTACTTCTGGTTGCAGCTGTTTTTCCAGCGTTAAATCTACCGGGCAATGTAATAAAGAGCAGGAGGTGCCAAGCCAGAGTTTATCGCCTCTGCGCTCAAATAAAGGTTTAAGTTGTTGATAGGCTTTGGTTAAATCGGCACGCCAGATATTACGGCCATTAATAATGCCGGCCGAGAACACCCAGTGGGTTGGGATCAACACATCTGCTTGTTGCAGATCGCAGCTTTGAGCAGATAAGTCCAGATGAATACCATCGAGGGGTAAATCCACCAGCTGCGGTAAATACGCGGAAATATCGCCAAAATAGCTGGCAAGCAGCAACTTCAGCTTGCCTTTTTGCAGGCTCTGGTAACTGGTTTGAATTGCATTGAGCCATGCTGCCGACAGTTCCAGCGCCAGCACGGGCTCGTCAAGTTGTAGCCACTCTACACCTGCAGCATTAAACGCATCCAGCAGCTGCTGATAACCCTTTAATAATGCCGGCAGCAGGCTAAGTTTATCGATGCCATCAGCCACTTTGCCACAATAGAGGTAAGTGACAGGGCCTGGCAGCACCAGTTTAAAATGAAGTCCCAGCGCTTTGGCTTCCTCAATCTGCCGGAACAGGCTCAGATCCGACAGCTGAAATTGCTGCTTGGCGTCAAATTCCGGCACCAGATAGTGATAATTGGTGTTAAACCATTTGGTCATATCGCTGGCAGCAGCGGCAGGGCCAGTGGGAGCGCGGCCGCGGCCAATACGAAACTGACAGTCAAAATCAATCTGACCATCAGCACTTTGATGCCGCTTAGGTACCACGCCCAACAATAACGAGGTATTGAGGATGTGATCGTAAAAAGCAAAGTCACCCACAGGCACTAAATCAATACCGGCCTGCTGTTGCAACTGCCAGTGCTGCGCTCTGAGTTTTTTGCCGATCTGTTCCAGCTCTGCCTGGCTGATCTCTTGTTGCCAATATTGTTCTAAAGCACGTTTTAACTGGCGTTTAGTGCCAATACGCGGAAAACCAAGGCTGTGTGTTGTTGACATATCTTTTCCTTGTTTGGACGTCTGGAAGTTGATATGTCTATTCTTGCCGGTTATGCTGTGGCGCCACAACTGAATAACGGCCCTCTGTTAGATGAGAAAAATTCATTATGATTGAGCTGAAACTACTGCGCACTTTACAGGCATTACAACAAACCGGCTCCTTACAGGGCGCAGCCAGCAGGCTTTTTGTGACCCAGTCGGCCTTGTCACATCAACTTAAAGATGCTGAGCAAATGCTGGGCGCCAGTTTGTTTGTACGTAAGTCACAACCAGTGCAATTTAGCGCTCAGGGCAAATTATTGCTCGATTTGGCCGCTACTGTATTACCGCAACTTGATGTGGCCTGGCAGCAGCTCAAAAGTGGTCAGTTACCGGCACAACAACTGCGTTTAACTGTGGAGTGTCATGCCTGTGTGCATTGGTTATTGCCGGCATTAAAAGCATTTCGCCAGCAATGGCCACAGCTGCAACTGAGCTTTGAAACCGACATTCAGCACCATGCGATAGAAGCCATGCTCAATGATGAGTTGGATCTGGTGTTAACCACAGACAGACGGCTGGAGCAGCACGTCAGTTATCTGCCGTTATTTGAGCTGGAGCTGTTTGCTTTTATTGCGCCTGAGCATCCGCTGGCAGGGGCTGAATTTGTAACAGCGGCAGATTTAGCGCCGGAAAAGTTGCTGGTTTATCCTATTCCGCCAGAGCGACAGGATTTATTCCGGCTGTTTTTACAAAAAACCGCGTTTCGCGGTGAGCTCAGACAAGTTTCGCAGGCCAGCCAGATGCTGCAGCTGGTGGCAGCAGGCGAGGGCATTGCGGTGCTGCCAGGCTGGCTGGCAGAGCCTTTTGTCAGCCAAGGACTGATTGTGGTTAAAAAGCTGGGCGAACAGGGTTTTAGCCGTCAGATGTATCTGGCTTATCAGCGCGAAAAACAAAGTGCGGCTTTAACGGCTTTTTATCAGCTGCTGCGCCGTTATTCACCCAATAGCCAACTACAGGCTGTGGTTTAACGGCGCCTGTGCCGGTAATTAAAGGCACATAGTTGCTGTGCCTGAGTATCCCAGATTGCAGGCGCTGTTTAAGGGGGGCCGCTGTGGTGTTATTCGTAAGGGAGTGGGTCTGTCACCTGATTTAATGCAAAAGCTTCCAGCCGCTCCTGACAGGAGCCACATTTACCACAGGCTTTTTCACGGCCGTTATAACAGGTCCAGGTTTTACTGTAATCAAGACCCATGGCCAGGCCATCTTTGAGGATTTCAATTTTGGTCTGATGCAGATAAGGGCTGATAATATCCACCGGTTCGTAGTTGGCGATTTGGCAGACGTCATGCATTTTTTGCACAAATTCAGGCCGGCAGTCCGGATAAATAAAGTGATCACCCGAATGCGCGCCGTAATAGACCGCTTGCGCATCCAGCGATACCGCATAGCCCACCGCCAGACTTAATAAAATCATATTGCGGTTAGGCACTACAGTTGATTTCATATTGTCGGCGGCGTAATGGCCTTCAGGTACTTCAATATCGTCGGTTAAAGACGAACCACCAATTAACTGATTAATTGCTGATATATCAACAATTTTATGATGAATGCCAAGCTCCTGGCAGACATTTTGTGCACAAATCAGCTCTTTGACATGGCGCTGACCATAGTTAAAGGACAGGGCATACACTTGATGGCCGGCACGAATGGCATTGTGCAGCACGGTAAACGAATCCATGCCACCGGAATAAATCACAACAACTTTTTGCGGCATTCTTGCAGCTCCCGTTATAATGGTCAGCAATTTGGGGCGCGCATTGTACTGCATAATCGCCAAGGGCTAAAGGAAATCAACTCAGCGTGTATAAAGTTAACGAAATTTTTGAAACTATTCAGGGTGAAGGCAATTACACCGGCACACCGTCCATTTTTTTACGGTTGCAGGGTTGTCCTGTTGGTTGCTCCTGGTGTGATACCAAACATACCTGGGACATCCATCCTGATTTGTTAATACAGCTGGGCGATACCACGCAAAAAAAAGCCGATTCTGATCATTGGGCAAATACCGACGCAAAGGGCATTGTTGAGCTGTTTCATGAGCGCGGTTACCGTGCACGCCATGTGGTGATCACAGGCGGCGAGCCTTGTATGTATGACTTAAACCCGCTTTGTGAACTGTTACATCAGCAGGGTTTTAGCACTCAGATTGAAACTTCGGGCACTTTTGAAATTCTGGCGCCTGACACCACCTGGGTCACAGTGTCACCCAAGGTGAATATGAAAGGGGGTTATCCGGTGTTAACCAGCTGCCTGGAGCGTGCCAACGAAATTAAACATCCGGTGGCGATGGAAAAACATGTGGAAGAGCTCAAAGAGCTGCTGCAGAGCATCAATACCGCAGGCAAATATATTTACCTGCAGCCTATCAGTCAAAAAGCCAAGGCCACTAAACTGGCCATTGAAGCCTGTATGGCCAATAACTGGCGGTTAAGCGTGCAGGTCCATAAATACCTGGGTATTAATTAAGCGCCTTTGTTGCTGCTGGTGTGATGGTCAGCGCCAGGTTGCAGCCATTGGTGTAATGCTTCCAGCGTCGGGCTGGCATCAGCTGCGGCCATCAGCTGATACTTGAGCGGTGGTTGCATATTTAAAATTTCCAGCCAGCGCTGAGCCAGCCAGTTGCTGCAATGCCAGGCCGGCTCAGGATACAAAGCATCCAGCTGGGGGTTCTGCCGGAACACGGTCTGAAGTTCGGCCGCAATTAACGCATCCCTTTGCTGGAAAGGCAACTCAGGCCAAGCCGGCAAAGGGCTGACTTTGGCGACATGCAGGCCGTCAGGCTCCTGAAAACGCTGATGAATAAGTACCCGTTCAGTACCTGCGATAGTGATGCCCAATAAACCATCGTCCAGCTGTTGAAAGTCTGTCACCTGCACCAGGGTGGCAACTTTAAAGATCCGATCCGGATGTTGCTGGGCCACATAAGGGTTTAATAAAGCACTGGCAAAGGGCCTTTTGCCGGCACAGGCTTCTTTAACCAACCGGATATATCTGGGTTCAAATACCCGAAGTTGCATTTGCCCTTGCGGCAACACCACCTGACTTAACGGAAATAAGGCTATTTCAGACCACATTTTCAGACCACGTTGATTGTGCACTTTTTCATTGCTGTAACTGTTTACGTGGCAGCTTGCATTTCGGATTGAAAACTACTGTCAGATAAGGCGATTTTTGCTATGGTTAACCACAGGTTTGGCTTTTGCAACAGCCGCCGCTGTGGGCTCTGTTGTGATGGTCTGTAGTCAGAGGTATATGCAGTTGATAAAAGCAATCCGGGTTAAAACAGCGCTGCTGTGCGTTGCTGCATTCGCACTCTATCCACTGGTGCAGGCCAATGAAATTAAGGCTGTGGTCAGTGATACCAACCCAGTGCCTTATGCCATGTTTTCGCAGGATGGAAAACTCAGTGGTGGCATCAGCAAACAACTGATTGACGAAGTTGGAAAAATAACCTCTTTGCCAGTGCTGTATCTACCCTTAACCCGTGCCAGAGTGGAGCAATGGATAGCGTCGGGCAAAGCCGATCTGGGTTGTTTTCTCAGTCCGGATTGGGTGAGTAAACCAAAAGATCTGGAGTGGGTCGGGCCTTTATTTTATTCGGCGCAATATATAGTGCGGCGTAGCGACAGCAAACCCAACCGGCAACTCAGCGACTTATTTCACAAAAGAGTGGGAACCATCCGCGGTTTTGTGTATCCCGAGCTGGAGCAGGCTTTTGCCGAAGAGTTGTTAGTGCGGGATGACGCCCATTCGCTGGAAAGTAATTTAACCCGGCTGGCGCAGGGTCGGCTGGATGCGGTGATGACTGTCGATTTATCTTATGGTTATGTGATGGCGCGACAGCAGTTTGGCGTGAGCCTGAGTTACGATCCACTCTGGACCAAAGCTCCGGCTCTTTATTGTGCGCTCAGCCCAAAATCAAGCCATCTGGCGGCTATCAAACAAGCTTTTGATAAACTGCAACAGCAGCAGTTTATTGAAAATATTATCCGGCCTTATTTACCGGCAAACACACCAATAGACGCATCGTGAAACGAAAAAAGGCAGATATTGCAGAACAATGCGGCCTTATCTGTCAAATAAAACCGCCAATAAAAATCAATTCACACTGCTTTAAGCAGAATATCAGGCCAGCATTCTACTGCAATGGCAGAGCACAATATTGATGCTGTCGTTGGCAAAGGACTGCACAGGCTGATTATTGTCGCACTGGATCGTCTTTTAGTTTTGGGATCTTCAGCCCCAGCTCCTGGCCACGATATTTGGCATAATAAGTACAGCCGGCAAACATCAGGCAAGCCGCCGCAAGTTCAGCTAGGGCCAGATAAAAAGTGGTGCCACTGCTGATCCACAGATGAGTCAGACTATGCACAAAATAAATCATCACAATAAAATTGGCCCAGGCGAAGGTATAAGCCTTACCTCGTAAAATACCCAAGATGGGTAACCATAGGGGCCCCCACAGCAGTGCTAACAGCACTCTGCTACTGCCAAGTTCTGGCGGATCTAGCCATAACACCCAGGCGGGCATCAACAAAAATAATGCTAAAAAACCCACTTGGCCTAACCGCAAATAACGGCGGGTGCGGGTAGCAAGCGGAATGTGAGACGCAATTAACCAGGTCATTGTAATTTTCCGGCAACTAGAGCTAAACGTTTACCAAACTGAACAGCCATCTGCTGTTCGTGGGCAGTGAGGGCAGAGCTGTGCTCTGGGCCTGTTACATGACTTGGGCCGTAAGGCGTACCGCCGCTTTGGGTCTGATGTAATGCAGGTTGATCATAAGGCGTGCCGAGCAGCACCATGCCATGGTGTAACAGCGGCAGCATCATACCCAGTAAGGTGGCTTCATTACCACCATGCATTGATGAAGAAGAGGTAAAAACACCGGCGGGTTTGTCGATCAGTGTGCCTTTTAACCAAAAAGCGCTGGTGTTGTCCCAAAACGCTTTCATTTCGGCGCTCATCAGGCCAAACCGCACCGGACTACCTATGGCCAGCGCATCCGCCTGTGCCAATTCTTCTGGGCTGACCACAGGATGGTGCGCTAAATGCGGCACAGGCGCAGCACCTTCCATTGCCGTAAAATGCAGCGCCGGCACAGTACGAAGTAGCGCTGTAGCGCCGGTTGCTTCTATACCAACGGCAATTTTTTCTGCCAAAGCTGCCACAGAGCCATGGCGGGAGTGATAAAGCACCAACACAGTCACCGGCATTAAAATAATTCCAGTAAGCGGCTGGCGGGGCGGGCGATCACCGCTTTATTGCCATGCACCACTACAGGGCGTTCAATTAGTTTTGGCTGGCGCAGCATTGCCTGAATAATGATATCGTCTGATAAAGACTCGTTATCCAGACCCATGCTTTTGTATTCGTCTTCTTTATTTCTCAGCAGCTCACGTGGGGACAATTGCAGCTGTTTTAATAAAGTACGCAGTGCACTTTCGTCCAGCGGTTCATTCAGGTAGTTGACCACCTGAAATGGGCGGCCCAGCTGTTCCAGCAGTGACAAGACTTCGCGGCTTTTGGAGCAGCGGTTGTTATGATAAATGGTCAGCATGGGCGCGTCCTCAGTTTAGTTTTTTCAGTCGGCTAAATTCTGTCTGCAAGGCTTTTTTCTTGGCTTCAAGCCGGCGGTTTTCCAGTTGTTCTTCCGTCCCCAGCTCATTGAGCGCCATATTAATATCGTCGATGGCTTTTTGATAATTGGCCATCTGGTAATACAGATCGGAGCGGGCTTCGTAATACCGCGCCATATCACCCAAACCTTTGTAAGCCTGGGTTAGCATGTCGTACGCCAGGAAATTGTCGTTTTTGTAATACAACAGGTTTTTTAACAGATGTAGTGCCAGGCGGTGTGAATTGCCCTGCATAGCCGCATTAGCGTAATTGAGGGTGATCACCTGATTATTGGGTCTTAGCAGATATTGTTGTTCCAGCATTTCCAGCGCCTGTTTGACCCTGTTGGTACTCAGATAAACATCGGTCATGGCGTCCAAATAAAACAGGTTTTTATCGTCGCTGGCTCTGAGTTTGCTCAGCAGCTGTTCGGCACCCTGATAATCTTTGCTATCGAACAAAGCCAATGCCAAACCATACTGATTGGCTTTGGTATTGCCCCCAGGTTGTGCCAGTTTTTTCTGAAAATGGGCAATAGCTGCGGCGTTGTCCAGTTGGTATCTGGCCCAGATCCTTGCTCTGATATGGGCAAAGTCGGCACTGTCGGGGACAAATTTCTGCTCAAACTGCTGTGCTCTGACTCTGGAGTCGCTGATCCGAGCTCTGGATAAAGGGTGGGTATATAAAAACGCCAGCTGGGTGTTGGCAAACCGGGTTTTTTCACTGAGTTTATTAAAAAACTCCGGCATGGCATAAGGGTCAAAACCTGCACTTGCCAACAGCTGAATACCAATACGATCGGCTTCCTGTTCATTACTGCGGGTAAAGTTGATAGCCGATTGTTGTGCCACCCCCTGTGACGCCATTAAACCTGCCATACCGGCTTCCGGATTCACTGCCGCCAGTAAAATTGAACCCAGTATAGAGGCCATAGTCAGCGGCGCTGACTGCGAGCGTGCTTCAACAGAACGTGCAATATGACGTTGTGTCACGTGCACAATTTCGTGAGACATGACAGAAGCAAATTCACTTTCGGTTTCCGCCACGGCCAGGGTGCCGGTATTGGCCACTATATGGCCACCTAAAGTCGCAAAGGCGTTAATGTCCGGGTCGTTAACCCAGTAGAAATGAAACGGAAAACGTACACCTTCGGCTTTGGCAATCAGACTCTGCCCAAGGTTATTCAGGTATTCATCCAATAAGGGATCGTTGACAATCGGCAATCTGGCACGGGTTTGGCGCATCATCACATCGCCAATTTGTTTTTCTTTTTCCGGTGTTAAAGTTGAAAATGCGTTGCTGCCAAGATCAGGCAGCTGATTGTTATTGGCCAGGGCCGGAAAAGTTAACAGGGCTGACAGGCCCAGAGCCTTCAGCCAGTTGCAGTTTACAAGCATAAACTTCATTAATACTCTGCTCTGATCGTACGGCTTTTTCAGCCATTTTTACTGCATCTGTATCCGGATATGCGATCTGTTGCTGCATCTACAACCGGATGGATACGCCATTTACCTTGCCCGTTACAGTTGGGTTTGCGACTTCAAACTGAAGTTGCGCACAACTCAAGGTTTTGTGGTCAGTCTCGGATAGACCATGGCAGGCTAAATGTTGCCTTGGATCTGGCCTGAATATCAAGCACAACCTTGTTATTGCCACTTAACTGCCGCAAGTTACAGCATCCATTTTGTGCGGCAAGGTGTTTTCTTTGGCAGGGTTGTGGCTGCGAAGTTCCATTGAAGGAACAGAGATCAGCAAAAAACAATTTGATTGTTCAAGGGTGATTCAGGCCGTATTTCACCCAGAGTTTATCCAGTAAGCCTTGTTTGGCCTGTAATTGCAGCTCAGCTTCGAGCTGCTCGGCTATGGCAAAATGCGGCGATAATCTGGAAAAGGCCAGGTAACCGTCAATATTCTGTTGTTGAAAATAAGGCTGACGTTTGAGATCAGTCAATTGCAAGCCAGCGTCATGAAAGGAGCCCAAAGCGGTTTTTTCGACGGTAATGGCATAATCCACCCGTCCCATCGCCACCATGTGCAGTGCCACACTTTCAGAGGGGACTTTTACCCTGGAAAAAATCTGGCTGTTATCAAAATCAGGGAAATACACAGCGTCACGCATCACAGCCACAGTACGACCTTTTAAATCAGCAAGTTGCGTCAGCGGAGATGGTGCTTGTGGCCGACCGTAAAACACAAATGCTGAGTGAAACTGCATCATCGGCGGAGATAAAAAATATAAAAACTTTTGCCGCTGCGGGTTGTTGATTAAACCTGCCACTATGTCCAGTTCGCCCTGTGCTGCCATTTTCAGGCAACGCGGAAAAGGACAGGGTACCACTTCAAGCCGGTAACCGAGGGCTGCGGCCACCGGTGTTAAAATATCCAGCGATAAACCGCTTGGCTTTATAACATCTTCAGTGTGGTAATAAGGCGGGGAGTGGTACATGCCAAGTTTCAACACCCGCTGATCAGTGGGCTGCAACGGTGTGCTGCGGTTTGCTGCATAAGCGGGTGCCATCACGCTACAAAAAGCGCACAGAAACAACAAAACAGCGTACAACAAAAACAAACTTTGTCTGAACTGCATTACAAAGCTCCGGCCAGAAGCTGCCCTTGCTGCTGTCTGCTTAGCGTCTGACGGATTTGGCTTTCACAGCCATCAGTGCATAGCGACAACAACAGGCGGCACCACAACATCTGTCCTAGTATAACGGGTACAGCTAATCTAACCTAGTTTAATAGCAGTTGTACCCGAAAACCAAGCTGAAATTGTCTTGGCGTGCCAGGTTCATAACTACGGCCATTGGCCTGATTGACCACCACAGCGCCGGCATAATCCTGGTTGGTCAGGTTATCAATGGCCAGCCACCAGCTCCAGTTGCTGTTTAGCCACTCGGTTTGCCAGCTGCTTTTGAGATCCATAAGTGTGGCACTGTCAGCCGCCATACTGTTGTTGTCATCAATCCAGAGTTTACCGCGGTAACTGAGTTGACTAGTGAGCTGCCAGAAGGAGCTGGCAAAAGGGGCATAATTCAGGCCAAGTTGATGTTGTACCCGGGCTACACCGGGCAAATGATTGCCTGCGCTGCTGTCGGCTTTGAAACTGGCATCAAGCAGGGTGCTGCTCCATCGCAGTTCAAGCGTTTCACTAAAGTTATGTAACAGCCAGATTTCCGCCCCTGTTCTTTGGGTTTTTGCGGCATTACGGTAACTGGTGCGCCCACCCAGCGATTGTGCTACCACCAGCTCGTCACGACTTTGAATATAAAACCAGTCGATTGAGGCCTGAGTGTGTTGCTGTAGCCATTTCAGTCCCAGATCCAACTGGCGGTTACGCGCCGGTTTTAACGCCAGATTTAAACCACTGCCATTGGGCTGATAAGCCATCTCGGTCAGGGTTGGTGTTTCAAAACCCCGGCCGCTACTGAAGTAAAAATGCAGCTGCTCAGTTAATGGATAAGATGCACCCAACGCAAAAGCCGCCAGTTGCTCGCTACTTTGGCCGCCATCGTCCGGGTTGCCAGGTCTGATAAAATAATCTTCGACTTTAAACTTGATGCGGCTGAGCCTCGCGCCAAGATGCAGTGCCCATAACAAGTCGGTCTGGTATTCACTTTGCCAGGCAATTTCGCTGTTTTGCACCTGACCACTTTCGTCGCGGCGTAAATCTCCGGCAACACCCCGCAGATTGACATAACCCTGGCGCTGGTCGGTATTCTCTTCCAGCTGGGCAATAAATTGATGTTGCCAGTTATCCCATTGCAGCAGCTGCTGGGCCTTGAGGCCACGATAGTGCCGGGTCAGCGCCACCACACCACCAGCCGCAGTTGGGCCATCACCGCTAAAGGCCAGAAACTGGGTGATATCCCGCTCGCCCTGCCAGGCCGACACTTGCCAGTTGTCATCATCCGGGCTGAGCGTCATGCTGAGCTGACGCTGTGCGCTGCTTTTTCGGCTGTTAAATAAAGTGGCCACAGAGGCCGTTTGGCCTGAGTCGCGGTCGAACTCGGCTTTGGTCAGGCCAAGCGGGTCCTCGAGCAGTGGATCGTCGCTCCAGTCGTAACGCCAGTTCAGCACCAGGCTGTCAAACTGATAATTGCTGCGAAGGGCGGCCTGACGTTTTTCGGCGCTGTTGTGCGCGCGATAGCCGTCGTGATCCAGGCTTTTCAGATAAAGTTCAGTCTGACCATCACCGGCCTGCAGGCTGTGCTGGCGGTAATCACTGCTTTGTTGGCTCTGCAACGAAGCTCCGTCCATTGCTGCTTTGCTTTGCAGTGTTAACACCCCCCCGGCGGCGTTGCCATACAGCGCCGCAAAAGGGCCACGCAACACTTCAACAGCGCTTAGTTGCTCAAAGGGAATACTGGACGGTTGGCTTTGACCATCACTGGTTGACCAGGGGATGCCGTCAAACATCACTTCAATACCGCGTACACCAAAACTGCTGCGACTGCCAAAACCGCGCAGACTAATGCGGCTGTCCTGCGCAAAGTTGGCGCGCTGATCGGCTTGCAGCCCCGGCATTTGTTTGAGTAAAGCGGCAATATCCAGCGCCGGACTGGCGTTCAGCTCAAGCCGGCTCACTGCAGCGACCGAACTTAACCAGGGCTTGGGCTGTTGCTGCACACTGACTACCAGCCGTTCCAATTGCTCCTCTTCGCTTGCGGTTGGGGTTTTGTCAGCGCTGGCAGGCGCTTGCTGTTGAGCATTGAGCGCGAAACTGCAACTTAGCGCGAGCACAGGCAACAACGGGAGCAAAGTAGGGCAGCGCTTGGTGCCGGGAAACAAAGCTCTGGATAAAGGGGTTTGGCGGGCAAGGTACATCAGATCCGTCCTCTGTCAGGTATTTTTATGATGTTTCAGGCCAGAAGTCTGGGGTTGTATTTGTGATGGCTGGATGGCGGCGCCCTTGGTTGGCCTGATTTTCAGGCGGCCTTTTTAGCAAAGCAGGGTTGTTGCCATCTGCCAGAACCACTTTCCCTCTGGTTTTCAGCTCAGCTTTACATGAAAAAGCCGGTGCAAACACCGGCTTTTTTAAAGCAGCGTGCTGTTATGGCTGAGGTGTCAGCCGTAAAATGGCGCCGTTATCTTCATCCGTTAATAAATACACACTGCCATCCGGGGCAACTTCCACATCACGCACCCTGCTGCCAATGCGGATACGCTCTTCGTGTACCACTTTGTCGTTTTTAACTTCAAGCCGCACCAACTGGCCAAACTTTAACGAACCTACCAGCAGGTTTTGTTGCCACTTGCTAAACATCGGCTGGTGATAAAAGGTCATGCCGCTTGGTGCAATGGACGGCACCCAATAATGCAGTGGCTGCTCCAGGCCATCGGCTTTGGTTTTACCAATCACACCACCGCCATATTCTTCGCCATAGGTGATCAGCGGCCAGCCATAGTTTTTAGCAGCCTGGGTGATATTAATTTCGTCGCCACCCTGTGGGCCATGTTCATGGGTCCAGAGCCGGCCCTGATTGTCTAAAGTGGCGCCCTGAATGTTACGGTGGCCGTTTGACCAGACTTCAGCTTTGGCATTTTTATCGGCCAAAAACGGATTGCCAGGCGCGGCGCTGCCATCCGGCATCACCCGCACCACTTTGCCGATATGAGTGGACAGCGGTTGTACGTCTTCACGGCGGCTGCCTCTGTCACCTAAAGTAATAAAAAGTGCACCACTGCTGTCCTGCACCAGCCGGCCACCAAAGTGATATTTACTGTTAAATTTAGGTTGCTGGCTAAACAGCACTTTGCTGTTGGTCAGGCTGTTGCCCACCAGTTTGGCACTGAGCACTGCTGTGCTATTGGTGTCATCTTTACCTGGTTCAGAAAAACTTAAATACAGTGTCTGGTTGCTGGCAAAATTTTTATCCAGCATCACATCCAGTAAACCACCCTGACCACCCACCGCCAGTGCCGGCAAACCTGTGACAGGCTCGCCTAATTTACCCTCTGTTACTATCCGAAGTTTGCCATCACGTTCTGTCACTAAGATGCGGCCGTCCGGTAAAAACGCCATGCCCCAGGGGTGGGATAAACCTTCAGCCACAGTTTCAATTTTCAGCTTGTGCTGCTCTGTTGCTAAAAATGCCGGTTCAGCGGCAACAGCGGCCGTTGTGCTCAGTAACAGAGCCCAAGGTAAAGTTTGAGTTATTTTCATTGGTTATTCTCCATGCCTTAACAGGCCTTCTTCCTGCAGTGCCTGACGCACCGCCGGACGTTTGGCAATCCGCTCCAGATACGCCTGAAGTTGCGGGTAAGGGGTTAAATCAAATTTGACCAGCCGCGCCCAGAGCGCCACGTTAAACAAATAGGCATCGGCCAGAGTAAATTGCTCACCGGTAAGAAATTGCGGCTGCACCAGGGTCTGTTCCAGTTGGCCAAACCGCAGTTGCAGTTTTTGCACAGCCGCTTGTTTGGTGGGCTCGGCCGCTGTGGGGTCAAATAAAGGTGAAAAGTTTTTGTGCAGCTCAGTGGCAATAAAGTTCAACAAACTTTGCTGTTTGTAACGGGCAAAACTGCCGTTGGCCGGTGCCAGGTTGCTGGCAGGAGATTGATCGGCAATGTATTGCAAAATAGCCGGGCATTCGGTCAACACTTCGCCATTTTTTAACTGCAGCGCCGGTACATAACCCAGCGGGTTGATCTGGGTAAAACTGCTACCATCGGGCAACAGTTTGCTTTTTAAATCCACTTTAACGGGTGTGAATTTTAAACCGGCTTCAAACAGACAAATGTGAACGGCCAGTGAGCTGGCCCCCGGGGCATAATACAATTTCATCGGATAAAGCTCCTGACAGTTCGGTGGTTAACCGGGTTATGGCAGAGACTTTAGCACCACTTCATGATGATTGCTGGTTTTAAAGTCCTGATAAACCTGCACAATAACGCCATCTTGCCCAATTAAAAAACTGGTGCGATGAATACCATCGTACACTTTACCCATAAACTTTTTTTCGCCCCATACACCAAAAGCTGCGGCAGTCTGATGTTCCGGATCAGACAGCAGAGTAAAATTCAGCGCATCACGCTGGGTAAATTTGGCCAGGCTTTTCACCGGATCTGTGCTGATGCCAACAATCTGCACTCCTTTGGCGGCAAAGTCAGCCTGATGGTCGCGCAGGTTACAGGCCTGCACAGTGCAGCCTGGCGTCATGGCTTTAGGGTAAAAATAAACCAGCACTGCGCCGGATTTTAATAAGTCAGACAGCACCACAGTGTTGCCATGTTGATCCAGCAGTGAAAATTCAGGGGCCTTTTGGCCTGCAGTCAGCATATTCATCATGATTCCTTTTTATCAAAACCGTTTTATAAAAAAACCGGCGCAAAACAAGGTTGTGGCCGGTTTTTACTGGATTGAACCAGTGTGTCGGGGCGCTGCACAGCCATGACGCAGGGGGAGCGTATAGTGCCGGCATCGCCTGGTTATCAGTTAACTCTGCAATTAACTCTGCAATTCAAAACTACCTGTTAACGACATTTGTGCAAGCTTCTCCAGCACCAGACTGCGCACAGTGGCCGCATCAATAGAAGCCGGCAACTGCACTGTCATCTGGGTGTGGGTGTGAGCCACCCCATCCAGCTGATGGGTTTCAGAGCGTAAAGCGCCAATATAAATCTGATGGTCAGCCAACAAACTGGAAATAGCCCCCAGTGTGCCCACTTTATCCGGCCCTGTGTAGCAAAGCAGGTAAGGGGCCGACAACGGTGGCGGCTTGTGGGCAGATGTACGTTTAGTCATGGTCAGCAGATCAAGTTCAACACCGGAACTTGGCAGCAGATATTCAATTTTGCTGATGGCTGCCGCATCGCCGGACAACAACATAATAAAAGTAAATTCATTGCCAAAAATCGCCATTCTGCTGTCGACGATATTACAGTTGCAGTCACTGACCAGCCGGGACAGTTGACTGACGATACCGGTACGGTCGGCGCCTATTGCAGTCACCACCAGTTGTTGAGCCATCTTTACAAGCGACCTTGAACAGAAAAGGGGCGCCGAGTTTAGCACAGTTCGCCGAAAATTCATCAGCATAGTCAGCTGTTGCTTGTGTTTGTATGACGGCGTCATTACCATAGGCAGCCTGAAAATTACGGAGCAGTAGCCATGTTCAGAGGAAGTTACGTCGCCCTTATTACCCCGATGACAGAAACAGGTGAGGTGGATTACGCCAGCCTGCACACTTTGGTGGATTACCAGTTGCAAAACGGCACCGATGGTCTGGTTATTATGGGCACCACTGGCGAAGCGGCCACTATTCCTTTTAGCGAGCAGCTGACCGTATTACAGGCGGTGATTGAGCAAGTGGCCGGGCGTTGTCAGATTTTGGCGGGTAATGGTTCAAACTCAACGGCCGAAGCTGTTGCCAAAACTGAGGCACTGAATGCTTATGCCATCGACGGTTTTTTAACAGTCACGCCTTATTACAACAAACCCACGCAAAAAGGCATGCTGGCACATTTTCAGACCGTTGCTGCAGCCACAAACAAACCAGTGTTGCTGTACAACGTCCCAGGTCGTACCGGTGTTGACTTGCAAGCCGCGACAGTGGCTGAACTGAGCAAGGTAAACAATATTGTGGGTATTAAAGAAGCCACGGGTTCAATGGAGCGGCTGTCGCAGCTTAAAGCAAGCTGTGGCGCTGATTTTGATTTACTCAGTGGCGATGATGCCAGTGCCAAAGAATTTATTCTGCAAGGCGGCCATGGCGTGATTTCGGTCACCACCAATGTGGCGCCAGCTGCCATGACGGCGATGATAGCGGCGGCCCGTCAGGGGAATCGTCAGCAAGCCTCTGACATTGATGACAGCCTGCAGGCGTTGCATCGTGATTTATTTATTGAAAGTAATCCAATTCCAACCAAGTGGGCACTCAAACGGATGAAGCTGATCGCTTCTGATTTTGCCCGTTTGCCGTTAACCCGGCTGGAACCAATTCATCAGGTTGTAATCGAACAAGCGCTACAACAAGCCAAAATTAATCTTTAGGAGTTTTTAGGTGCATTATTGGATCCCCGGCACTGTATTTGCCACCCTGCTGTTATCTGGCTGTTCGTTATGGACCGCACCCGAAACCACCAAGGCGCCAGCAGCGCCAACAGTCAAAGAACTGGCTGTTCCTACCGGTTTAAAAGCGCCAAGAACACCGGCGCAATATGATATTCCTGCCAAAGTGGCAAGTGGTGTTCGCGGCGAAGCCGTTGAGCTGCGTGCACCTATGCAGGTGTTGGCAGTCGCCACCAATGCCCGGGTTGAAGAAGACGATAAAGAAGTGCGGGTGTTTTTTGAGCGCAACGAATTTACCGGTGATTTATTGCCATTTTTAACCAGCAATATCACCGACTTTTTTACCGAGCAGCAGATTGAACTGAATAAAACGTCAGCAACCAGCTGGCAGTCTGGTTGGGTGAGTGAATACGAAGAAACCGGCTGGTGGTGGTGGAAAGGTGAAAGCCTGACCCAGCAAAGCCGTTTTAAGGTTGAGTTTGAACCCCGTATCCATGGCCGCACTGTGGCAGTGAAGGTGCAGCTGACTGAACATAAATATGCCGATTCTGACGCGCGTATTACACCCATTGCCCAGCGTCGTGAAGAAGTGCACTTTTTAAACCGGCTGATTGATAAAGTGGCCACTGTGGAGCTGGCGCGTATTCAGGAGGCCAAAGCCAAGCAGCCTGATGTGTTGTTAACCCGCGCCACCAACGATAAAAATGAAGCTGTGTTGTTAACCACACAACCTCTGGAAGTGGCCTGGGCACAACTTGAATTATTGTTTGAACACTTGTCTTTGGAAGTGACGGATTTAAACCGTACCGACTATGTGTATTACGTCAGTTACCGTAAGCCAGAAGCGGGTTTCTGGGACGCACTCTGGGGTGGTGAAGAGCAGGCGGTGTTGCCTATTGCCGAAGGTGAATATCAGCTGGCGCTGAGTAAAACCGACAAAGGCACGGCCATTAAATGGCGTGACAAAGAGGGCAATACTCTGGATCAAGCCACTATTGATGCGATTTACGAAGTGTTTATTGCTGCTATCCGTAAGTCAAAAGTTGAGCTTTAATACCAGGCTCAGATAAAACCTGCACTTTGGCCTGATACCCTATGGCATTGGGTTAGAGCACGGTACTACAAAGCCACCTGATGGTGGCTTTGTTATTTTGACAACCAGGATAAAAAACCTTGGCCATTCAGCAGGTCAAAGTTAATAATAAATAGCAGCAAGATATTGAAATAAAACATTATTTCTTGACGATTGGTTGCAGCTTTCAGGTTGTTGTTATTACACTAACCTCAGGTGAAATTATCTGCCTGTGCAAAAGACGGACAGCAAGGAAAACGCAGTGTTAGAAATCCAGGATTATCTGAAAATCTTTATCGGTATTCTCGCCATTCTAAACCCGCTGGGGGCGTTGCCGATGTACTTGTCACTGACTCAGCACCACAGTGAAACCGATAAAAAATATGTAGCTTTGACGGCCGCCAAAGGCGCCACTGTTATTTTGCTGGTGACGTTGTTTTTTGGCGAAATGATCCTGAATTTTTTTGGTATTTCGGTGAATTCATTCCGGGTGGGCGGTGGCATTCTGATTTTATTGATGGCCATTTCGATGTTACATGCCCAAACCAGTGGCGCCAAAAATACCGAAGCAGAAAGGTTGGAAGCGACCAAACGTGAATCTATTGCCATAGTGCCGCTGGCGATGCCGATGCTGGCAGGTCCTGGCGCCATCAGTTCTATTATTTTATACGGCAACAGAGCCGAAGGCTGGCAACATTATTTAATTGTTTCAGCAGAGATTATTGTTGTTGGCATAATTCTGGCCATTCTGATGCGGTTATCAGGTAAAATAGCCGGCAAACTTGGCCAGACCGGGATGAATATTATTACCCGGGTGATGGGCCTGATCCTGGCCGCGATTTCAATTGAATTTATCAGTCTGGGCCTGAAGGGGTTGTTCCCTGTGCTGGCCCGATGAGGATATCACCATGCGTTTATTGCCTGCATTTGTTTTGAGTTTATTGACGCTATTAAGCTGCATGCAGTTAGTTGCTGCGGCTGAACTCACGGATTTATATCAGGCTGAAGTGGACGCAAATCAAAGCCAGCAAGCCTGGCAACAGGCGGCTTTTGCCGCTGTGCTGGTGAAACTGACCGGCAGCGACGCCATTATGGCCAATGGCCAGGTGCAGGCAGAACTAAAACAAGCCGGCAACTATATCAAGCAGTATCAGATGGCACAGCGTGATGGCCGCCATCTGATGCTGGTCAGTCTGGATCAGCAAAAAATCACCACTTTATTGGCACAACAACAAGTGCCGGTTTGGGGCAGTCGCCGCCCAGATGTGTTGTTATGGCTCAGCGAAAAAACACTGTCAGAGCCTAAGTTTGTGCTGGAACATCAACATCCTTTGCGTACAGCTTTGGCCGAGCAGGCGAAAAAATACGGTTTAAGTTTTATTTATCCTTTGTATGACGTGGACGATTTGGCGCTGGTAAATGAAAACAGCGTTTGGGCAGGCGACTGGGCTGCACTTGGCAGTGCGTCATTAAGATACAAAGCAGAGCGGGTACAAAACTTGCTGATCGAGCAGTTACAGGACGGTTCGGGTCAGTTGCAATACCGGTTGACCCGTCAGCAACAAATAAACGGCGAACTGGTGTTACAGGATTTTACCGCTGCCTCGATGCCGGAACTGATGGCGCAATTTGCCAAAACCCTGGCAGGCGAGTTGTCGGCACAATATGCGGTTAATTTAAATCAAACACAGACGACAGGTGCTGACGCCACCTTGCAACTGACCATTTCCGGTCTGCAAAGCCTCACTGATCTGGTGCAGCTGCAGAAAATTTTTAGTTCGATGCTGACAGTCCGTCAGCATCAGCTGGTGAGTTTTGGTCAGCAACAGGCGGTGATTACACTGCAACTGACTGCCAGCAGCGACGACTTTTACCGCGCGCTGGCACTGGAAAAACAATTGCAACCAGAGCAGCCGGCAGATGCAGGTGCGGCAAACACAGAGTCAGCAGCAACGGACATTGCAGCGGCAACATCTGCTGCAGAATCATCAGGCACCACCGACTCTGGTATCAGCGCTGCTGAGCTTGCGATGGAGCAGGCGTTGTTGCAGCAGGACGGTGCTGCCGCAGTGCCGTCAACGGATGCAACTTTGCCGGTGCAGAACAACAGCGGCACCACTTTGGCGCTTAAAAGCAGCCATTACCGTTATATCAAACCCTGATGCAGCCAACCCAATTTACCCTGGCGGTCACGCTGCCGGACGATGAAACTTTGCAGAGTTTTTATGGTGCTGACAGCAGTCCGGCGGTGCAGTTTATCCGGCACTATCTGCAGCCCCAGGCTGCAGCTTTGCCTTTGTATTTATTCGGTGCCAGCGGCAGTGGTAAATCCCATTTGTTATATGCTGCCTGTGTGCAGGCGCAGGAGTTGGGCCTGACCAGTCAGCTGTTAGCACTGGATGATTTTCGCCAGTACAGCCCAAGATTATTTGATGGTCTGGAGCAACTGGATCTGGTGTGCCTTGATAATATTCAGGCCATTGCCGGGGACAGTCATTGGCAGGTGGCTTTGTTTGATTTGTATAACCGTATGGTGGAGCAGGGCAAAAAACTTATTATCGTCGCCGATGAAGCGCCGACTCAGCTTGGCATCACTTTGCCCGACTTAGTCTCACGTTTGCAGGCCTGCACCAGTTTCCAGCTGCGGTTATTAAGCGACGACGATAAACAGAAGTTATTACAACAAAAAGCCCGGCTGCGTGGCATTGAGTTGCCGGATGAAGTGGCGCGTTATTTGTTTAACCGTCAGCAACGTGATTTACGTGCTTTGGTGGCGATCCTCGATAAACTCGATAAAGCTTCGATGGTGCATCAGCGCAAACTGACCATTCCTTTTGTTAAAGATGTGCTGGCGGAAGCGTCCGATTAATTTATTGTTGTCCTGCGGAGTCTGCCACCCCTTGTGCTCCCCTTTGTCCTGCATTTTTTGTGGCCGTCTGGCCAAAGCCTGTAAAACCTGTTGAAAAAGTCACTTTACCAAGAAAAAACCTCAGCAGAAACAGCCATTCTGCGCACTTTCTGGTGTATTATTGCCGGTTTAATCAAGTCTCCATAATCAGGCTGGTCTGAGGATAACGATGAACCTAACTGCCATATTAGAAAACGCCTTAGCTGCCGTTGCTGCAGCGGCCGATGTACAAGCACTGGAAGATGTGCGAGTTGAATTTTTCGGCAAAAAAGGCAGCATTACTGAACTGTTAAAATCGCTTGGCGCGATGGACGCTGAAACCCGCAAAGTGGCAGGTCAGCAAATTAACGATGTAAAACAACAAGTGCAGGATGCGTTAAACGCCCGTCGTGACGCGATGCAACAAGCGGTGCTGGCGCAAAAACTGGCCTCTGAGCAGATTGATATTTCTTTGCCAGGCCGCACGCTGGAAGCTGGTGGTTTACACCCTGTGACCCGCACCATCCGCCGTATTGAAAGCTTTTTTGGTGAACTTGGTTTTGAAGTGAAACACGGCCCGGAAATCGAAGATGATTTCCACAACTTTGATGCCCTGAACATTCCTGAGCATCATCCGGCCCGTGCCGATCACGACACCTTTTATTTTAATCCAAAGCTGATGCTGCGCACCCAAACCTCAGGTGTACAAATCCGTACCATGGAAACACAACAACCACCGCTGCGTATTATTTCGCCGGGCCGGGTGTACCGCAACGACTACGACCAGACCCACACCCCGATGTTCCATCAGGTGGAAGGTTTGATGGTGGATAAAAACGTCAGCTTTACTGAGCTCAAAGGTATTTTGCACGATTTCCTGAAAAACTATTTTGAAGAAGATCTGCAAATCCGGTTCCGTCCTTCATTTTTCCCTTTTACCGAACCTTCGGCTGAAGTGGATGTAATGGGCAAAAACGGCAAATGGCTGGAAGTATTAGGTTGTGGCATGGTGCACCCGAACGTGCTGCGCTCAGTGGGTATTGACCCTGAAGTGTACAGCGGTTTTGCCTTTGGTATGGGTGTTGAGCGCCTGACGATGCTGCGTTACGGCGTTACAGATTTACGATCATTTTTCGAGAACGACCTGCGTTTCTTGAAGCAATTTAAATAAGCGGGGAGTTTATTGATGAAATTCAGCGAATCCTGGTTACGTGAGTGGGTAAACCCACAATTATCAACATTGGAACTGTCTGAACAAATTTCGATGGCCGGTCTGGAAGTGGACGGTATCGACGCTATTGCCGGCGAGTTCAGCGGTGTGGTGGTGGGTCATGTAGTTGAATGTGGCCGCCATCCGGAAGCCGACAAATTACAAGTGACCAAAATAGACATTGGCACGGGCGAGTTACTGGACATCGTTTGTGGTGCCGCCAACTGCCGTCAGGGCCTGAAAGTGGCCGTTGCGACTGTGGGCGCTGTGCTGCCTGGCGATTTTAAAATTAAAGCTGCTAAATTACGTGGCCAGCCGTCCAATGGCATGCTCTGTTCTTTATCTGAGCTCGGCATGGCCGAAAGTTCAGATGGCATTATTGAGCTGCCACAGGATGCACCTCTGGGCGTCAATATCCGCGACTATTTAAAACTTGATGACAACGCCATTGAAGTGGATTTAACGCCAAACCGGGCTGACTGTTTAGGTTTAATTGGTTTAGCGCGTGAAGTGGGTGTATTAAACCAGCTGGATGTCAAAGTACCAGCGGTGAATCCTGTTGCCGCCACTATCAGCGACAAACTGAGCATAGAGTTAGCAGCGCCAAAAGCTTGTCCACGTTATTTAGGCCGGGTCATTAAAAACATCAACCCGGCAGCCAACACGCCGCTCTGGATGGTCGAAAAACTGCGTCGTAGTGGTATCCGTTCTATTGACCCTGTGGTTGATGTTACCAACTTTGTGCTGCTTGAATTGGGTCATCCAATGCACGCCTTTGATTTAAGTAAAATTGAAGGTGGCATTGTGGTACGTCTGGCCAAGCCTGAAGAAAAGCTGGTGCTGCTCGATGAAAGCGAAGTGACGCTCAAGCCAGACACTTTAGTCATTGCTGATGAGAAAAAAGCACTCGCCATGGCTGGTATTTTTGGTGGCCTGCACAGTGGTGTGACCAAAGCGACCACCGACATCTTCCTGGAAAGTGCGTTTTTCTCACCGGTGGAAATGGCCGGTAAAGCACGTCAATACGGTTTACACACCGACGCCTCTCACCGTTATGAGCGTGGTGTTGACCCAGAGCTGCAACACAAGGCTATGGAGCGCGCAACTCAGTTGCTGCTGGAGATTGTTGGGGGTGAAGCTGGCCCTGTGGTAGAAGCTAAGTCTGATGAACATCTGCCAAAACCTGCCCATATCAGCCTGAGCCGGCAAAAACTGGACCGTATTCTGGGTATTTCTATTGCCACTGACACTGTGACAGAAATTTTCCAGCGTCTTGGTTTTGCCGTGACTGCGGATAACAACAGCTGGCAGGTGACAGTGCCAACTTACCGTTTTGATATTCGTATTGGCGAAGATCTGATTGAAGAAGTGGCGCGGGTCTATGGTTACAACAACATCCCGAATGTGGCACCAGTGGCCAGCTTAAAAATGCGCGACCATCATGAGGCCGACATTTCTGTGCACAGCCTGAAAGATGTGCTGGTGGTGCGCGGTTATCAGGAAGCCATTACCTATAGTTTTGTTGACCCTAAAGTACAACAGGCGTTATTCCCTGGTGTGGAAGCTTTAGTGCTGCCAAACCCTATTTCTGCTGATATGTCTGCCATGCGGTTAAATCTGTGGCCAGGTTTATTGCAGGCTGTGCAATACAACCAGAACCGTCAGCAAAACCGTATTCGTTTATTTGAATTTGGTCTGAAGTTTGTGCCTGATGCAAAAGCAGAAGGTGGTGTACGTCAGGTGCCTGTGATTGGTGGTGTTATTGTGGGTAGTTTTGGCAATGAACACTGGAGTATCACCGAGCGTGCCGTTGATTTTTACGACATCAAAGGTGACGTTGAAGCCTTAATTGCAATGACCTCAGCGAACAGCGAATTCAGCTTTGAAAAAGCTGAACACAGCGCCTTGCATCCGGGGCAGACTGCCGCTATTAGCCGCAACGGCCGTCAGGTAGGTCTGGTGGGAGCCTTACACCCGGAAGCAGAGCGCAAACTCGGCATCAAAGGCAAAGCTTTCCTGTTTGAACTCGAACTTGAAGCTTTTGGCCCGAAACACATTGTTTTAGCTCAGGAAGTGTCAAAATATCCGGCAAACCGCCGCGATTTGGCAATAGTTGTAAAATCTGATGTGCGTTTTTCAGATATCCTTGCTACTATTAGAAAAGTTGGCGGAAATCAACTAGTTGACCTAAAGTTGTTTGATGTGTACACAGGGCAGGGCGTTGCTGAGGGCATGAAGTCTCTGGCAATAGCGCTGACGATGCAGGACAAGGCGCGGACGCTGGAAGATAAAGACATCCAACAGGTAGTTTCTTCAGTGGTGCAAGCGCTTGGTGATGAGTTCAACGCAACGTTGAGGGATTGAGAATGGCGCTTACCAAAGCCGATTTAGCAGAACGTTTATTTACCAAATTTGGCATCAGCAAACGCGACGCCAAAATGATAGTCGAAGCTTTTTTTGAAGAGATCCGAGTGGCTTTGGAAGCGGGCGACCAGGTGAAGCTGTCGGGCTTTGGTAATTTTGACCTGCGGGTTAAAAATCAGCGCCCGGGCCGTAACCCGAAAACCGGTGAAGATATTCCAATTTCCGCCCGTTGTGTGGTGACTTTCCGCCCCGGCCAGAAACTCAAAAGCCGGGTTGAAGTAGGCACTGCCAAAAAATAAATGGCAGCCGAGACACTGCAGCAACCTGTTGCAGTGTTTTGCTGGTGCTGATACCAATAGTCAAACAAGGCTTATTGAACACAGCAAAAACAACAAAGGAGCAAACCTCAGGGACTGCTCCTTTTTTATTGGCTTCGTTTTTGTGCCGCGTCTGCTGAAAGCGGGTATTGGCTGTTTAAGGTTATTTTATCAGGCAACAGCCTGCTGCCATTTTCCGTATTTTTCTTTAAATCTCACATTCTGTATTTTTCAATAAATTTAACCGCTCATTGATCCAAATTGCTGGTTAGACTGTAAAGCATTGTATCCGCGACAGTAATTGAAGAATCATTATGACAATTCAGATTGGCATCAGCGCCTGTGTGCTCGGTGAAAAAGTGCGTTATGACGGTGGTCATAAAAACTCGCCATTTTGCTCCGATGTACTGGCCAACTTTGTATCTTATGTGCCAGTGTGCCCTGAGCTGGCGATTGGTCTTGGTACACCAAGGCCTGCCATCCGCCTGATGCAAAAAGCCGATGGTGAAGTCCGCCTGGTGAACAATAAAGACAGCAGCATTGATTTTACTGAAAAAATGCACGCTTTCAGCGACGCTAAACTGCCGTCGTTGCAGCAGCTGTCGGGTTATATTGTCTGCGCTAAATCTCCTAGCTGTGGCATGGAGCGGGTGCGGCTAGTCAATGAAAAAGGCGAGTTACAGGGCAAAATTGCCACAGGGCTTTTTACCCGCCGCCTGATGCAGGCTTATCCCTGGTTGCCGGTCGAAGAAGATGGCCGGTTGCTGGACGCTGAGCTTAGAGAAAACTTTATCACCAGGGTTTATGCCATTCATGCCTGGCAACAGCAGATGCAGGATGGTTTTAGTATTGGCAAGCTGGTGAGTTTTCACAGCCAGTTTAAATTTTTGATCATGGCGCATCACCCTGGGGCTTACCGTGAGCTGGGCCGTTTGGTGGCCAATGCCAAACTATTCAGTCCGGATGAGCTGGCAAATCGTTATTTACTGGATTTTAGCCGGGCGCTGAAACAGCAGGCCACCCGAAAGCAGCAGGCCAATGTGTTGATGCACCTGCAGGGCTTTTTTAAACAGATGTTGTCAGCCGACGCCAAGCAGGAATTATTGCAGCTTATCCATCAGTACCGGCTGGGGCATGCACCTTTGCTGGCGCCACTGACATTGTTAAAACATCATTTGCGTCAGCATCCGCAGCCTTATCTGGCTGCCCAAAGATATCTGCAGCCGTTCCCGGCTGAGCTGGGTTTAAGAGCGTAACGTTATGGCTGGCTTTTCAATTTTATGGTTACGTAACGATTTACGTTGTTATGATAATGCCGCGCTGCACAATGCAGTCGCGCTCGGTTTGCCGGTGCTTGCAGTTTTTATTGCCACACCAGATAGCTGGCAGCAACATCAGATGGCGCTGATAAAACAGGATCTGATCCGCCGCCGGGTGCAGGCGATGCAACAGGAACTGGCCGCTTGTGGAATCACTTTGCTGGCGCTGGAGGGCTCCGGCTATCAGCAGTGCGCCGGACAACTGGCCACTATTGCCAGGCTTGGGGCTGTCGCTTTGTTTGCGCAAACTGACTATGAACTGCGTGAACAGCAAAGAGATGCCGCTGTCAGTACTCAACTGGCAGAGCTCGGTATCCCTTGTCATTTTGTTGATACCCAGTGTTGTTTTGCCCCGGGCTCTGTGCTCAGTAAAACCGCAGAAGTTTATAAAGTATTTACCCCTTTTAAGAAAACCTGGCTGCAAAAACTGCAGACTGCGGCTCTGATATGTTTACCAAAACCAAAACAGTTGACCACGCTAGGGCTGACTTTGCCAGCATCACTGACGCCTATGCTGCCAGGTGATAACAGCTCGGCAGCTTATCCGGTAGAGGAGCGACAGGTGCTCGACATGCTCCGCAGTTTTTGCTCCGAGCGGGTGCAGGATTATCAAAAGCTGCGCGATTTTCCGGCCAAACCCGGAACTTCAGGTTTATCACCTTATTTTGCACTGGGTGTATTGTCACCCCGTCAGGCGGTCGCCAGATTGTTGCTGGAGCAAGGAGAGAGCTGTTATCAGGAAGGCTCAGGTGCGGCAGTGTGGCTCAGTGAGCTGATTTGGCGTGAGTTTTACAAACATATCCTGGTTGCTTATCCAAAACTGATTAAACATCAGCCATTTCAGCAAGATACCGCAGCTATTGCCTGGGGCAATAATGAAAAATGGTTTCAGGCCTGGTGTGAAGGACAAACAGGGTACCCTATTGTCGATGCAGCCATGCGTCAGCTGAATCAAACCGGCTGGATGCATAACAGGCTCAGGATGATAGTGGCCAGTTTCCTGGTGAAAGATTTGCAAATAGATTGGCGCTGGGGGGAGGCTTATTTTATGTCCAGGCTGATTGATGGCGATTTTGCCGCCAATAACGGTGGCTGGCAGTGGGCCGCTTCTACCGGCACAGATGCTGCACCTTATTTCCGTATTTTTAATCCGGTGACACAAAGCGAAAAGTTTGATCCCAATGGGGATTTTATTCGTGCTTTTGTCCCTGAACTGGCAAAGTGCAACAATAAGCAGGTGCACTGGCCCCATCCTTTGCCGATGTCGGTCAATTATGCCAAACCTTTGGTGGATCATGCCAAAGCCCGGCTTAAAACCCTTGAGATCTTTAATGCGGTAAAAAAGCCGGCAGGAGTGTTAAGCAGTGACTAAATTTGCCGAACATAACCAACAAAACGCGCAAAGTTCGTTACGTTTGCAGCAGTTTGTCGATTTTTATAATGGGTTATCTGCCAATAATCTGGCCGATTTAAGCCGTCTGTATCATCAGGATGTGGTTTTTGTTGATCCTGTGCATCAGCTCAAAGGGTTGCCGGCGCTGGGGCGTTATTTTGAACATGCGTATCAGAGACTCAACAGCTGCCACTTTACGCCGGTACAACAGGCTGCCACAGAGCTGCAAGGTTTTGTCAGCTGGCGTATGCGTTTAAGTCATCCGGCCATCAATAAAGGGGAGCAAGTGGAGGTGGAGGGCTGCTCTGAACTACGCTGGCATCAGGATGGCCGCATTATCTACCATCGCGATTATTACGATTTAACCGATATGGTGTACCGGCATATTCCGCTACTTGGCTGGCTGACAGTAAAAGTGAAACAAAAAATGGCGCAAGACTAAGGAATGAATTGATGCAAATTGCAGTAATAGGCGGCGGTATTGCCGGCATGATGAGTTGGTACTTATTAAAACCTGAGCATCAGGTGACCTTGTTTGAAGCCAATGATTATCTGGGCGGTCACACTGCCACAGTGGACGTCAGTGTTGGCGGTAAAAATTACGCGGTAGACACTGGTTTTATCGTATTTAATAACTGGACTTATCCATTATTCAACCGTTTTCTGGCCCAGCTGAAGGTGCCGTTTCAGCCAACAGAAATGAGCTTCTCGGTAAAAAAACCAGCGGCAAATCTGGAATACAACGGCAATACTTTCTGGAGTTTATTTGCGCAAAAACGCAATCTGCTGCGCCCGTCGTTCTGGCGCATGCTCAGGCACATAGTGCGCTTTAATAATACCTCCAAGCAGTTGTTGGCAGAAAATAGCCCGGATCTTGATTTAAAAATGGATGACTTTTTGCACAAGTATGGTTTTGGCAAAGAGCTGCGGGATCATTACCTGCTACCAATGGGCGCTGCCATCTGGTCTTCTGGCCTGACCGAAATGCCGGAATTTCCGCTGAGATTTTTCCTGCAGTTTTTTAAAAACCATGGACTGCTGAATATCACCGACAGGCCACAGTGGGCGGTGATCAAAGGTGGTTCCCGCAGTTATGTGCAGGCCATGTTGCAGCAGCAAGGCTCTGAGGGCATCCGGTTAAATAGCCCGGTGCGTGAAGTTCGCCGTTTTGACGATAAAGTGGCTATTACTTTGATGACAGGGGAAACCGAGTATTTTGATCAGGTGATTTTTGCCTGCCACAGTGATCAGGCGTTAAGGCTGCTGGCTGATGCCAGCCTGGCTGAACAGCAGGTGCTGGGTGGCATCGCTTATCAGGAGAACGCCGTGGTGCTGCATACCGACAGCAGTATTTTGCCAAAACGCCGTGGCGCCTGGGCTTCATGGAATTATCTGCTTGATGACAGTTCAAAGCAAAAAGCGACGCTCAGTTACAATATGAACATATTGCAAGGCATTAAAAGCGAACACACTTTTGTTGTTTCACTCAATGCCGGCGATAAGATTGATCCACAACAAGTACTGAGAACCTTTAACTACGCCCATCCGGTGTACAACCACTTTACCATGCTGTCACAGCAGCGCCGCCATGAAATTAACGGCCAGAACCGCAGTTATTTTTGTGGTGCTTATTGGTATAACGGTTTTCACGAAGATGGCGTGCGAAGTGCGGTAGACGTAGCAGCCATGTTTGGAGTGAAGTTCTGATGCAATCCGGGCATGCCTGGTACCAGGGCCGGGTAGGCCATCAGCGTTATGTGCCAAAATCACATGGTTTTGGCTATAACGTCAGTTATTTATGGCTTGATTTACAGCAACTTGACACATTGGCGGGGGTTGGGCGCTATTTAGGGCTGGAAAAGTTTGCCGCCTGGAGTTTCAGACGCAGTGATTACCTGCAAGGCTCAGTTGATTTGGCGCAGGCGGTCAAAGATAAAGTCAAAGCTCTGGGCGGCGACAAGGAAGTGCAGCAGGTATTTTTGTTAAGTCCGCTGGCGAACTTTGGTGTTTTTTTTAGTCCTCTGACTTTGTATTACTGCTATGCTGACTCTAAGCCATTGTATTTACTTGCAGAAGTAAGTAACACCCCCTGGAACGAACGGCATTATTATTTGATCCCGTTAAATCCGATGGGGGACACCGAATTTTGCCATGATAAAAATTTTCATGTATCGCCCTTTAATCCGCTTGATATGCAATATCAGTGGAAAATTGCCGCGCCTGATGCCGCCTGTCAGCTCAGTATCAGCAACTGGCGTAATGGCGAGCGCGTTTTTAGTGCCTGGCTGGATCTGACCCGGCACGAGCTCAGCCACAGCAGTCTGCAACAACAGCTGATCCGCACACCATGGCAGAACGTACAAGTGGTGTTTCGAATTTATTGGCATGCACTGAAGCTGTTTGCAAAACGATTACCAGTGTATGACCACCCGCAGCCTAAGGAACCTTTGTTATGACATTATCAATTGCCGGATCCTCGGTACTGGCCAATCTGGGTATGCTGGATAAAATCTGCCGTAATCTGATGTTGAGTTATCTCGCCGGTTTACAGCAAGGTTGTATTGAACTGGTGGAAGGCCACGACAAACAGCTGCTGGGAGATCCCCATGCAGATTTGCGGGTGACGCTCACTGTGGTTGACCCTGCTTTTTACCAAAAGCTGGTGCTGGGCGGCTCAGTAGGCGCAGGTGAATCCTATATTGAAGGCCACTGGCGCACCGACAATCTGACAGCGCTGGTGCAGATTTTTGCCCGTAACATGGCGTTGCTGGACAAACTGGAGTCGGGTTGGGCCCGGTTGAGTAAACCAGCGCTGAAGTTATTAAACTGGCGTAACCGCAATTCAGTTTCGCAATCTAAAAAGAATATTTCCGCCCATTATGATTTGGGTAACAGCATGTATCAGCTGTTTCTTGACCAGAGCATGATGTACTCAAGCGCCGTGTACCCATCAGCCCAAGCCAGTCTGGCCGAAGCTCAGCAACATAAACTAAAGCTGATTTGTGACAAACTGCAGCTCAAAGCCTCGGATCATCTGGTGGAAATTGGTACCGGCTGGGGCAGCCTGGCCATTTTTGCTGCCCGCAATTATGGCTGTCGTGTCACCACCACCACAATTTCGCGAGAGCAGTTTGACTACGCCAAAGTCCAGATTGAAGCGGCCGGTTTGTCTGCACAAATCACCTTATTGTTTCAGGATTACCGTGAACTCAGCGGTCAATATGACAAGCTGGTGTCGGTGGAAATGATTGAAGCCGTGGGTCACGAGTACCTGGACGGTTATTTTGCCAAGTGTTCGTCTTTACTCAAATCGGATGGGTTGATGCTGCTGCAGGCCATTACTATTGCCGATCAGCGGTATGAATTTTATCGTCGTGAAGTCGACTTTATTAAAAAGTTTGTATTTCCGGGCGGCTGTTTACCCTCGATGCAGCGTATGGCACAGGCTGCGGCACAACATACCGATCTGGTGATCCGTCATGTGCAGGATATTGGTCTGGATTACGCCCGTACTTTAGCCGATTGGTGTAATAACTTTATGGCCGCCAGAGATGCAGTACATCAGCTGGGTTATGACGATCGTTTTGTAAGGCTCTGGCACTTTTACCTTTGTTATTGTGAAGGTGGTTTTTTAGAGCGTGCTACCAGTGCCGTACATCTGGTATTGACCAAACCGGGGCACCGTCAGCCTGTCTGAAAGCGCTGATTTACCACCGGCGCTGAACTATGTTATAACTTTCTTAAGCTAAACAATTAGTTCGGTCCGGTGGGACCGTTACAGGTGGTTCTGTATTATGGATCCTGTACTATGACCCGCGCTATGGATGAGTGGTCTGCAGCCCAGCCTGCCGATGTAGCCCAGTTGCAACAACAAAACAAAACTTTGTTGCAGCAACGCCATGAATTGCTGCAGCAAAACCTGCAGCTACAACGTGAAACCTCTATTCTGCATCTGATCAACAAACTGGCGTTACAGCTTAACGAGCTGATGACGCCCGCCGATATTTATCCTTTTGTGGCACAGCAGGTGGCCGCAGCCCTTGGTTTTGAAGATTGTGCCATTTTTGCCGCTGATCCCCAAAGCCGCACTCTGACCAGGGTGGCTGCTGTGGGCTCCAGAGATTTACCCCATCATCAGGGGTTAGGCGTGTTGTCTTATGGTCAGGGCATAGTGGGGCAATGTGCAGAGCAGCAACAGAGTATTTTAGTGGCCGACACCAGGCAATGTCAGCATTACCTGAAAGATGTGTCAGAGCGGTTGTCTGAGCTTGCCGTACCTGTGCTGGAGCAGGGTGAATTATTCGCTGTCATTGACTGCGAGCAGTGGGACGCACATTTTTTTGATGAACAGCATCAGCAGATCCTGGAGCATGTCGCTTCTATCCTCAGCAGCCGGCTGCGCAAATTACAGGATTTAGCTGCACTTGAGTTGTCGATCAAAAAACTGGAATATGCTGAGCTGGTGCAAAAAGCCTTATTTAATATTGCGTCACTGAGTTATGACGCTGATGACTTTAACGCTTTTTACCAGCATATCCACCAGAACGTCAGTTCGTTAATTTACGCCCCCAATTTTTATATCGCTTTGTATGATGATAAAGACGAAGTACTGCATTTTCCCTATTTTGTTGATACCACTGAACATATCAGCCCAACCACCATTTACCCCAAAGAAATTCTGGCCAATAGCCTGACCGGTTATGTGTTTCGCACCGATGAGCCTTTGTTGGCCGACAGGGCGCTGCTGGAAGAATTTGACCGCACCAAGGTGGTGACTGCTTATGGTTCAGCCCCTGAAAGCTGGCTTGGTGTGCCATTTCGCTCCGGTGATGCTGTGCGTGGGGTCGTGGTGGTGCAAAGTTATGATCCTGGCATCAGTTATGATCAAAAAGATTTAGAACTGCTGACCTTTGTGTCCCAGCATATTTCCGGTGCGCTGGAGCGGGCTTTTGTACAACAAAGGCTGCGCCATCAGGCGCTGCATGACGCGCTGACCAATCTGCCAAACCGGCTGTTATTTATCGACAGAGTGAACCACGCATTTAAACGCCGTTTTCGTTACCCGGACAAACTGGTAGCTGTGCTCTATCTGGATTTAGACAGATTTAAAATGGTCAACGACACTCTTGGCCATCAGGTGGGGGACGAGTTTTTAATAGCGGTCAGTGGGGCTTTGAAAAGTTGTTTGCGGCAAAATGACACCCTGGCGCGCCTTGGTGGTGACGAGTTTGCTATTTTGCTGGAAGACGCAAAAGCTCTGCCTGATGTGATTGAAGTAGCAGAGCGCATCGCGGCAAAGTTGCAGCAGCCTTTTACCTTAAAACAGCATCAGTTGCAAACCTCCACCAGTATTGGCATTGCGCTGGCGGATGTCACCACAGAGCAGATGGACACGGACGAGCTTATCCGCCGTGCTGATATTGCCATGTATCAGGCCAAACAGGATGGCCGTGGCATTTGGCGGCAATTTTGCAGTGAAATGGACTTTGCCACCACAGCCCATTATCAGCTGGAAACTGAACTTAGAGCTGCGCTGCAATCAAATCAGTTTGTACTTTATTATCAGCCCATTATCGATTTATCCAGCGAAGAAACCTTAGGTTTTGAAGCGCTGATCCGCTGGCAACATCCGGAACGTGGTTTATTGTCACCTGCGGACTTTGTGCCGCTGGCCGAAGAGCTTGGTCTGTTAGCGCAGATTGATTTGTATGTAGTACAGGCGGCGGTGAAACAGCTGAACGCTTGGCGGCTTGATTTTGCCAACCCCTTTTATGTCAGCGTGAATGTGTCGGGCCGCAGTTTTTCCGATGCTGATTTTTCGCATAAGGTGCTGGATTTGCTGGCGCAGGCCGGTGTACAGCCGCATTATCTGGCGATTGAAATTACCGAAAGTGCACTGATTGATAAAATGGCGCAGGCCAAAATCAGCATTGATTGTTTAAGAGCAGCCGGTGTAAAAGTGTTGCTGGATGACTTTGGCACCGGTTATTCCAGCTTAAGTTATCTGCACGAATTTCAGCTGGATGTACTAAAAATTGACCGCAGTTTTATCGCCGGCATTCGCCCGAGAATTCAGGAAAACCCGGTGGTTAATACCATCATTACCCTGGCAAAAACTTTGTCACTGACCGTCATTGCCGAAGGTATTGAAACCAGCTTACAACGCAAATTGTTATCAGAGCTCGGTTGTGATGCCGGTCAGGGGTATTGGTTTGCCAAAGCACTGACGGCTAAAGAAGCCAGCAGCTGGCTGCGCTAATCAATTGTTGCAGTGAAGTATTTCCATCCATAAAAAAGGGCTGAGTTGAACTCAGCCCTTGTTTAGATGTTGCGCAAAACAGCCTTAAAAGCTTATTTTTTTAACCTGATCAGGTTGGGCTCAATATCAATTTTGCCTTCTTTCATCAGGCCGCCAATGGCTTGTTTAAACACTTTTTTACTGACGCCAAAAGCGGCATAAATGGCCTCGGGTTCACTTTTGTCGGACAAAGGTAATTCACCACCGGCGCTGGTCAGTTTTTCGATGATTTGTTCGGCAAAACTTGTGGTTTTGGCATAACCGGGTTTGTCGAGCAACAAATCAATTTTGCCATCGTCCCGCACCTTGCCAATATAAGCTTTGCAACGATAACCACGACGCAGTGGCTTAAACACCTGATCTTTATACAACACCCCCCAGTGTGCGTTATCTACCACAGCTTTGTAGCCCAGATCTGTGGGTTCAGTCACCACAATCTCAACTTCATCGCCGCGCTGATAAGACGGCTGGGTTTTACCGATAAATTTATCCAGTTTGCTGGAGGCAACAATACGGTTGCTGCGGTCGACATAACAGTACACCAGATAGCTGTAATCCTGTTGCATCGGCACCGCCTGCTCGGAAAAAGGCACCAGTAAGTCTTTTTTCAGACCCCAGTTTAAAAAAGCACCCACTTTGGTGGTGGCCACAACCTTCAGCTGGGCGACCTGGCCAACCATCACCAGCGGCTTTTCGGTGGTGGCAATCAGCTGATCTTCAGAGTCCAGGTATAAAAACACTTCCACTGAACTGCCTATGTCCAGATCCTTGGGTACATAACGGCGCGGCAGCAGTATGTCACCCCAGCTTTTGCCGTCCAGATAGACGCCAAAATCAACCTGCTTTTTCATCACTAAGGTGTTGAGTTTGCCTAAAAACATAATTACTCCAGCGTAAAAAGAGGCGATGCTGCGCTTTTCAGCACAACGGGGTTGATCACCACAGATTGTTGATTGTCAGCAAACCACAGCTGACCTTCCTGAATGGTACATTGCAGCTGCATACTGCGCTGACAAAGTTTAGCAAGGGCGGCAGATTCATCGGCTTTAATTGCCACCACCGTCAGATTGCTCAGTTCCTGCGCACTTTTTTGCGCATCTTTCCACCATTTATCCACCACAGTGCCGCCATAAGCCAGCACCAGACCTTGTTTGGCTCTGTGACTGGCACGGCGCAGCAGTTTTTCATCCGGTAAACCCAGTTCAACCCAAAGTTCAATTTCACCACTTAAATTGTGTTGCCACAGATCCGGCTCGCTGTCTTCGGAAATGCCTTTGCCAAATACCAGACGTTCATCAGCGCAAAGGGTAAAAGCAACCAGCCGTAACATCATGCGCTCAATAGTTTCAGATGGATGTTGTGCTAAGGTCAGGCTGTGGGTTTGATAATAATGCCGTGTCATATCGGCAATCGCGAGTTCAGCTTTATAAATGGTTGCTTTAAGGGCCATGCGCCAGAAATCCTGCTTCCCGTGACATTACGGGGTGGGGGTCGGAAAAAGGCGCTAGTGTAAACCTTTTTCAGCGCTGAAGGTATGGCATGTTGTAAATCAAAGCTGCGCTGATGGTGCCAGTTTTTGCTGTTGCAGCCGCTGCCAGATTTTTTCGTGAAAAACATAACCTATGGTATTCACGGCGGGTTCCACCAAAGCAATTAAACCGCCGATCAGCATGTCGCCTGTTAACAAATAGGCCACAGTAAAAGCAATGCTAAAGTGCATCAGGGCAAAAGTCAGGGTTTTTAGCATGGCAACAGCTCCGCTCAAAGTTGATATTAAAATGTTAGTTATTCGCAATTAAAACTGCCAATGTGATTAATGGCTTGTGGGTATCGGAAAAATTCATCAAGGTTGTTTCCGGGCGCTGTCACTGCCCGCTGTTAGCGTGATGTCTGTACCTGCTGTTGCCACTTTGTCTGGCTGTGCTTGCTGGCAAAGCACAGCTGGCGGCAAATTAAGCAGACAAAAGTGAAAGCTCTTGCGAACCCCTGTGCATGGGCAGTAACGTTGATGGCAGATAAACTAAGGCTGTAGTGGGCAGACAGGTGAGCATGATGAGTATGGATTGCCGTGATTTTCTGGACGTAAAGCAGTATGAGTTTTTACTGAATTATTTTATGCGCCGCCAGCGTGAGCTGGGCCTTGCCGCTTTAACTGAACCTTTGTCTTATGACGGAGACAGTCAGTATGACCGGTTAGCGGCTCAATTGATGGCTGAGGCTGCAGTTGCCTATCGTGAACGTTTTGCCGAGGCCGCGCCGGCAATTGTCTTTACCAATTTATTCCATCTGGCTGAACTTGAATTAAGTGGCAAAAGGGTACTTAGGCCCAAAGTCAGTAAAAACATGCAATAAAAAGCTGCAATTGCAAGCTCAGTTGTTTGTTATTGCTGTTGTGAGGGCAAACGTTTTAATGCGTCAGTCAGCATCGGTAAATCGAGCCGCTGCTCCAGCCGCACTGCAGTGCCTGCCGACCAGACGCTAAAACTACCGTCTTCTTCCACCAGCAACATTTTGTCTTTACGGAAGCTATACAGCTGATTATTCACAATATTCAGCTTGGTTTGGCTTTGTGGCTGCAATAAATTGTCGCCACTCCAGTTTTGCTGATTAAAACAGCCCAGTTCAGCCAGCAGGGTAGGCACTATATCGAGGTGCTGGGTGACGTCACTGATCCTTTGTTGTTGCAACTGGGGCCAGCGATACCAAAAAGATGCCGCACCCAACGCAAACTTGTCACTTTGACCGGACAGCTCCAGCACCAGCACATGGCCTTCTGCGGCTTGCTGCAGGAGGGCGGCCAAATCTGTATTGTTGTCCAGAAAATGCCAGTGCAACAGCGCGTTGTTGTTTGAATAGTTGTTTGCATAAGTGGCCAACCAGGGCAACCGTTGTTGCCAGCTGGTCGTGGCGTCAAAAGCCAGATAAGCCTGCGGCAGCTGAGTTAACCAGCCTGGTTGTTCTGCCAGCTTATTGGGAGCCATGTCGGCGTATAACAAATTATTCAGTGCGAGGTCTGCAGCAACAGGAGCAAAGTGGGTTTCCATCCGGCGCAGGCCAAGCTGTTTCAGTTGCTGTTGTTGTGTGGCGGTAATTTTTGGCAGCAGCAGGACATGCAATGGTGCTGTATTGGCCGCGGCAGCACAGCTTAACTGCACCTGTGGCTGTCGCAGCGCGTCGGGCGCCAGCCAGTTTTGTTGTAAGCCGCTGGCTGAAATTGCGGTGTCAGAGCTCTCCAGCAGGTTATAACGCGCCAGCATAGTGCGGGCCGTTGCAGGATAACTGAGCGGCAGAATATTGTCTTGCCGGGTAATAGCGTCGTTTTGACTGGCATCAGCCCAGATATGCAGCAGGTGGCTGAGTACAAAACAGCCAAGGAAGATCACCAGTGCCGGTTTGCCGGTACCTGAGTGGCTTAACCGGGCGATTTTTTTCCAGCAAAAATTACTGAGCACCAACTGCACCGACAACAACACCGCAGCTACTGCGGCTGTGATCAGCACAAAGTTGCGTAAATTGGTGACCACCTGCTGGCGTAATAAATTCAGGGTCTGCTCATACGAGGCGCTGCCTGCGTGATAACCCAGGCTATGGTAGACATAAGCGTCGAAAATCAGCGCAACAAAACCACAGGTCGCCAGTGCTGCCGCCAGACCTCGCACATGGCGCTGATACGGAAAAATCAGACTGACCGGAAAGATGGTGATAATAAAAAACAAAAAACACAAAAAGGCGGTGTGACCCAGCCAGGTGACCAGCAGATAAACCCAGCCTAATACCGACTGTGGTAGTGGATCGGCCAGGAAATAACTGCCGGTGACACATAACGCCAGCAGTATATTAAAAAAGGTAAACCAGTGCCCCCAGCGCAATAAGCGGTCAATTTTATTAACGAGTGACAGGTTTTGCTCGAGCACCATAACGGCTTAGTGCGCCTTACTGCTAACGGCGTCCTGTAACGCCTGGCTGAAGTGTCTGGCCACTTCGCCCTGCTGCGCGGCAGGTACATTGGTTTTGATAATATGGCTGATGGTATTGCCCAGACACATCAGGCTTAATTCGGTGGTGGCGTTTTGCTGCCGCAAGGTTTCCAACAGAATGTTGACGAGGGTTTCGATTTGCTGGTTGGAATACTTGGATTGGATCGGCATGAATTACTCTGAAATTAACTGAATGAAACAGGTAGAATATTAACAGAAATCCATTTAAACAGGAAAACTTATGTCTGTCGATGTGCACTTGCTGGCCATTAATTATATCGAAGCCAATGAATCTGCTCAGTTAACCGCACATTTCCGTCAGGAACTGGTGCCTGTCAGTCAGCATGTAGCTTTATTAATTGAACAACTACATCTGGCTTACAATGGCAAACCGGCCAAGGGTTATGCTGCCTTTAGCAGTAACAAAAATCCTGAGTTTTGTGAGGCCATTCATCAGTGGCAACAACAAGAACGCAATTTTGTCAGTCTGGCTGAGCTGGCTACAGGTCAGCTGGTGGTGGAACTGACTAAACATCAAATTCCGGAAACCGGTTATTTTATGTTGTGTCATTACCGTTATCTGGCCAATGAATATTTGTTTATTGCCCTTCTGGGCAGCAAAGAGCATTTTTCGGTGTCGGCCGATTTACAGCTCTCCAGCGCCAAACATCTGGATATTGCAAGGATGCAACTGGCGGCCCGCCTTGATTTAACTGAATATCAAATGTCGCCTGAACAAGGCAAATACATCAGTTTTATCCGCGGCAGAGCAGGGCGCAAAGTGGCAGACTTTTTCCTCGACTTTTTAGGCTGTGAAGAAGGGGTTGATCCCAAACAAAGCAGTAAAGTGGTGCTGGCGTCGGTGGAAGAGTACCTGGCCGAAGGTGACTATGACAGCGCAGAAAAACATGATGTGCGCAAACAGGTGTACCAGTATTGTGAGGAGCGCGCCAAACAAGGTCAGGACGTGACTTTGCAGGAGCTGTCTGCCACTGTCGACAGCTCAGACGACAATGCTTTTGCCCGTTATTGTGCTGAACGTGAGCTGCCGGTGGCTGAGCAGTTCCCGGTTGATGTGAAAGAATTAAAAACCCTGGTGAAATTCTCTGGTGCCGGTGCGGGTTTAAGCCTGAGTTTTGAGCAGAAACTGCTCGGCGACAGAGTGCAATATGACGCTGAGCGCGATGTGCTGATGATTAAAGGCACACCACCCAACCTGCGCGACCAGCTGCAGAAATTTATCCGCGGTTATTCCAGTTTTGACCGCAATCAAGGCTCATCTGAATAACACAGTGTTTAAGCGCTTAAGCTGCTGTGACTTTTAGCACAGCAGTTTTAAAACATTTAGCTGTCGGCGTCGTCCGAACCGTCTGAGTTGTTTGCTGTGCTTAGTACATCTTTGGGTTTTGCATCGTCATTCATTTTGTCATTGTTATGGGTAACTGCAGGTGCTGTGCTTGCGCTCGCCTGCACCTTCTGTTGTTGATTATTGTTTTGCGACTGTTTGGCACGGGCTAAGGGCCGTTGATTTTTTTTGCTGCCGTGCTTAAGCAAGGCCAGATTGGCGGCGATTAATCCTACCACTAGCAATAACATGCCGATAAAAGTCCAGCTCACAGAGCCTCCTTGTTGATATTTAATACATAACGCTGAAAAATTTCCGGCAGATATTGCAGGATCAGCGCCTTTTCACAGAGGGCACTGCCGGCAATGGCCTGCTGTAACATCTGTAATTCAAATTGCTGCAGATAAGGCTCTGCCAAAGGGCGGTAACTTAAATGCCAGGGCTCGGCCGCGACACCGCCCTGGTACAGCTGATAAGGCCGGAAAAAACCAAAATCAGCGGCATAACGGCTTAACCATTGGCTCAGATGTGCAAAGGGGCCGCCGCTTTGATATTCAGCTTGCAGCAATTGCAGCTGATAATCAGCAGGCACAGCTGCGCTGTCAAACACATCCAGATCTGTGCCCCAGTGATGCCGGCTGGCGCCAGGTAACGCCGAATATAAAAGCACAGCTTCCAGTTTGGCAAAACCACTGAGCTGTTTTATGTCGATCTGTTGTTGTGCCTGGTTATAGACGGCTCTTACACCCTGCATTTTGCCATTCCAGATAGCAGCCTGGCGGTCAAAATTGCGATAGGCCGACACCGGCTTCAGTTCTATGCCATCCAGGCGGGCTGCCTGCTGCATCCTGCGAAAAGCGGCAGCGCTTTGCTGCTCCAGCTGTAGGCCGTCAATGGCAACCAGCCCTGGCTCGATACGACCTGTCAGCAGCAGCGGTAGGTCCATCAGCACAACATCTCGTTAAGAATGGCTTCATACATATCGGTCAGAAGTTCCAGATCGGCGATGCTTACACATTCATTAATTTTATGAATGGTGCCGTTACAAGGGCCAAGCTCCAACACCTGTGCACCAGTGGGGGCAATAAAACGGCCATCTGAAGTGCCGCCTGAGGTTTCCAGTGACGGGGTAAAACCCTGAATTTTTTCAACCGCATTGACGGCTGCAGCCACCAGGGCACCACTGTCGGTTAAAAACGGCAGACCGTTTAATACCCATTCCAGCTGATAGCTCAGCTGGTGTTTATCCAGAATGGCCAATACCTGCTGTTGCAGCTGCTCAGCCGTCACTTCTGTGCTGTAGCGGAAATTAAAAGTGAGGGTCATCTCACCAGGCACCACATTGGTGGCACCTGTGCCGGCATGAATATTGGAAATCTGAAAACTGGTGGCTGGAAAAAACGCATTGCCATGGTCCCAAACCTGCTGACTGAGTTCAGCCAGTGCCGGCGCGGCCAGATGAATAGGGTTTTTCACCAGATGCGGATAAGCCACATGGCCCTGCACACCACGAATGGTCAGATAACCAGTTAAAGAGCCGCGGCGGCCGTTTTTAATCACATCACCGACAACTTTGGTACTGGAAGGTTCACCGACTAAACACCAGCGTATTTTTTCCTGACGAGCTTCCAGCACTTCAATCACTCTTTTGGTGCCGTTGATAAAAGGACCTTCTTCATCACTGGTAATTAAAAAAGCTATGTCGCCGGTGAGCTCTGGTTTTTTCGCCAGAAAACGCTCTGTGGCCACTATCATGGCAGCCAGGCTGCCTTTCATGTCAGCAGTGCCACGGCCATACATCATGCCATCGATAATGGTGGGTTCAAAAGGCGGGGTATGCCATTGCTCCAGCGGTCCTGTAGGCACCACATCAGTGTGGCCGGCAAAACAAAACAGCGGTTTGCCCTGACCACGGCGCGCCCATAAATTTAAGGTGTCTTCAAAAAACATCGATTCAATCTGAAAACCGAGTTTGCTTAACCGCTCCGCCATCAGTTGCTGACAGCCTTCGTCGGCAGGGGTAACTGAGGCGCGGCGGATCAGGTCTGCTGTCAGCGCCACTACGGGGCTCATTGTTGTTTCCGCTGGGGTAAAAGACATTATTGTGCACCTGCCACAAGTTGCTGATATTGTTCGGCATTAAAACCAAGATAAAAATGGCCATTCACATCCAGCAAAGGACGTTTAATCAACGCAGGTTGCGCCAGCATCAGCGCCATAGCTTTTTCAGTGGTCAGATCGGCTTTTTGCTCGTCCGGCAGAGCACGGTAGGTGGTGCCTTTGGTATTTAATAACGCCTGCCAGCCAAGCTCAGCCTCAAATTGCGCCAGCAGACTTTGGCTCAGACCGTCGGTGCGGTAATCAATAAACTGATGCTCAACACCAGCCTGAGTTAAAAAGGCGCGGGCTTTTTTTATGGTGTCGCAGTTTTTAATGCCATAAATTTTTATCATCGGTATTTTATATTCCGGGTTATGTATCAACAAAAAACGCTGCAGCAGCTTGCCAGCAGCTAAGACAGCATAAAGCCTTGGTCAGGCGCTTTGGCCCTGGCCTTGTGCTGCCAGTTCAATCAAAAATAATGGGTCTTGTCCGGCCTGGTGGTAGCAACTGCGATACCAGATAGTGCTGAATCTGGCATGTTGTTTTAACGTGATCAGACAATACAAAGGCTGCACCCATTGACTAAGTAAGGCTGAATCCACACAAAGCACTGGCTGCCCCGCCTGCACAGTGGCTTTTTCAGCAACAAGCCAGTCAAATCCTCTGCCATGTTGGTTTAAACATTGTGGCGGAAAATGTATGTCCAGCTGCAGGCCATTTGCGTGGTGAAACCTCAGTTGTTGACCGGCTTGATCCTGACGGTGGCAGAGGCCGGAAAAAGGTGCAACCAGCTGATTTGCCTGCAATTGCATTAAAACACCATCCCCAAAGTAACCGGCAGCAGCTGCAGGTTCCGGAGCTTCGGACAACGGCAACGCCAGACCGCTGGCCGGGCTTTGGATCACTAGCCCCTTGCTGACAGGTAACGCTGTGGTTCGCTGCAGTCTGGAAAAAGCCACCGGCATGTTGTTGTTTCTCCGAAAAATGATGCCTCTGATAGTACCCAAACTTCAGGTGCAAAGGCTAGCGATCTGTGGTTCTTTTTCTGCAAGATCCTAAGGTAAATCGGCCCCGCAGCGCAGTAACCGTCTGGATCGGTACTGTTTTGTTGTTTAGAAAGAATTTTGCTTTTGAAGCTTTTATGTAAAATTCAGGCTGTAACCGTTATTTTTACCAGTCAACTTTCAGTGTGATCTGGTGTGATGCCGGTTTTATCAGATAAAAGTTGTCCACAGAATCTGTGGGTAACTTTGTGCATTTCTCTGTTTATTTTTTATAAGTTAATGAAATTTCAATATTAAATTGAGTGGCATATTTTTTGTTATATCAGCTAAGATGTAAAAGTGTGTGAAGAGGTTAAAAAATAGCAATTTAGTCAGGAGCCTATAGGCAGCTGTGCATTTGTGCGGGTCTTTCCGGTAATGTAACCGCTGTTATTGTCGGGAAAACTTACACCTTGTTGCTATTTTTGTCTTTTTTCTTTGCTGTCTTTTGCCAGGAAGTGTTATGACAAACTGGCCGCAATACCGGCAATTATGCTAAGGTAAAAGCCAGTACATCAGGTCGTGGGGTTCAGATGCAGCGCAGTTTAATTGCCACCCTGCAGCAGGGGGTTGTTTATAGTCAGACCTGGCCTTTGGTGGACGAGCTCAACAGTGTCTTTCCGGAAAATCAAATTATTCGCCTAACCAAAAGGGCACAACAACTGTTGCCGGCCTTTAGCGTGATTTCGCTATTGGTGCAATTGCAATGGATGGGGCAAAGTTATTTGGCGCCAGCTTTGGCCAGTACGCTGTTTATGTTGTCATTGCCGTTGCAAGGTTGGTATTGGCTGGGTAAAAGAGCCGATTCGGTGTTGCCGCCTGCCATGTTGCAATGGTATCTGGATATTGCCGATAAAATGCAGCAAAACGGTGTGGCCGTACCTAGACCTGCCGCCAAACCCTGTTATGCCGATCTGGCCACTTTGTTAAGTCTGGCGGTCAGACAACTGGATAAAACCTTTATTCGTCAGTGTTTATAGTCAATTTGACAAGCAGAGCGGTTTGCAACACATACCGTCTTGTTTGCTGTTTCCTTTATTTATCAACGCTCTGGCGATAAGTTGCCACCCATTCCGGTCGGTATACCAGCAATAATGTCATGGCCATGCCGTTTAAAATTGCCTCAGGCAAGGCTAATAGCGGCGATAACGCCAGATAACTGGCAATATCCACTGTTGCGTCTGGTTGCAGTAAATACAATACCGTACTTTGCAGCAGCACAAAATTAACTGTGCATAAGGCTGAGCCGATAAAAGCCACAAGAAAAATATAAACAAAAAGCTGTTGACCAAATTGTTTGTGTACCAGATACAACTGCAGATAACTTTGCAAAGCCAGCACTGTCAGCACAGCCCAGTCTGCCAGCCATAAAGTAGCTGAGCCCAGTTTAGCCGGTACCACCATCCAGGTGGCGGCAACAGTGGTGAGCAATACCGCAGGGATCAAACAGAGACTGAGCCTGAGCCCAAGCAACAGGGTTGCAGTTGTGATCCCAAGAAAATGTAATGCAGGCCCCTGTGGCAGCTGCGCTTTAACCTGCCACAGCACCAACAAACAAAGACCAATGCCGGCGAACAACTGACGCAAAAGCGGCTGTTGCCACAGCGTCAGTAGCTTGTTGTCCAGCGTTAAATAATAAAGCGGCAGCAGCCAGCACAACAGCCAAAGCATTCATCAGCTCCTGTTGTTATTTATGCCAGGGCTGCTGTAACAGCCCAGGCAGCACAAGCCGTGTCAACAGCGGTTATCAAGCGAACGTTTTTTTATGATGTACTCAGAGGTTAAAGCTGGACCAGACAGGTGCATGATCTGAAGGTCGTTCCATCGCCCGCAGCTCGTAATCAACGTCTGACTCCACACATAAAGCGGCCAGTGGTGCTGTAGCCATCACCACATCGATGCGCAGACCCCTGTTGTCGTCAAAACCTTTGGAGCGGTAATCAAACCAGCTGTAACGCTCAGTACGTTCAGGGTGCAACACCCGGAAGGTATCAACCAGGCCCCAGTCTTTTAAACGTTGCAGCATGTCGCGCTCTTCTGGCAGGAATGAACATTTGCCTTCTTTTAACCAGCGTTTGCGGTTCGGTTCACCAATGCCGATATCCAGATCGAGCGGCGAAATATTAATGTCACCAATCACTGCCAGCAATTCGTCTGGTTTATGGTTCTGCTCTAGGTACTGCATTAAATCGGCATAAAACTTTTGTTTGGCCGGGAATTTGGTGGGGTGGTCGCGGTTTTCGCCCTGTGGGAAATAACCATTGAGTAACGTAAAGCTGCGGCCATCGGCCAGAGTCCAGCGGCCAATCAACATACGGCGCTGTGCGTCTGCTTCATCGCCTGGAAAACCATACAACATCCTATCAGCTGGGGTTTTGCTCAGAATAGCCACGCCATAATGACCTTTTTGGCCAAAGTGATATACCGAATAACCCAGCGCTTTGACTTCATCCATTGGAAATTCATCGTCATGCACTTTAATTTCCTGCAGGCCAATAAAATCCGGCTGATGTGTTTGCACCAGTGCCGCCAGTTGATGAGGGCGCGCACGTAGTCCGTTAATATTAAAAGAAATAATTTTCATAATGCCTGAGCCTGTGTGAAGTCTAAAATGCAATTGCCGCTTATCATAACATCAAGATTGAGGGGCTGCTAAGTGGCAGTATTGCCCGGATAAGCCTGCATCCGTTATGCTGCCGGGCCAAAAACAAGCCAAAGAGTTCCATCCTTGTCTGAGATTTGCCAGTTTACTGCCATCCCTTACCAGTTAAAGCCATCAGGGCGGCGACGCAGTGTTGCGCTGCAAATCCGTGATGGGCAACTGACAGTGCTGGCACCATCAGGTGTTGCTAAACAGCAAATTGATGGTTTTATTTTGCAAAAACAGCAGTGGATAGAACGGCATTTGCAGCTTCAGCAACAGGCCGCAGTGCCACCTGATTATTTAGTCGCGGGTTTGTTGCCACTGCTTGATGAAAAACTGCAGTTAAAGGTGGTGAGCGACAGCTGCAGTGCGGTGAGCCGTGATGGTCAGATCTTGTGGCTGCAGTTGTCCAATCGTGTGAGTACAGCAAGACGCCGGCGAAAACAGCTGGAGTTGCTAAGCGCCTGGTATCAGCAGCAGGCACAGCAGTGGTTTGCGGCCAGAGTGTTGTATTGGCAACAACAAATGCAGGTGCAGGCCAGCGCAGTGCAGATCAAAAACTGGCAAAGTAAGTGGGGCAGTTGTACCAGTAAAGGGCAACTCAGTTTTAACTGGCGGCTGATGCTGGCGCCGTCCTGGGTGGCCGATTATGTGGTGGTGCATGAACTGGCGCATTTAAGCCATATGGATCATTCCAGCGCCTTCTGGCAAAGGGTGGCGCAGTTTTACCCTGAGTTTAAACAGGCAAAACAATGGTTTAAGCAGCATCAACATTTACTGCAATTGCTCTGATAACATAAACCGCGGCGTACAGACAAAGCCGTTGCACTAATGAAACTTTGCTGCCGTATTGGCGCAACAAGGCTGATGGTTTCAGACAGCTGCGCGGCCATGACGGCAACAAGCAGCTTTCGGGTTATTTGTTGGTATTTCTGCGTGGCAGGGCTTTATTTGTGTCAACTAATTCTGTTTTAATCGCACACCCGACAAAGTGACTTAACAAGCCGGCACTCCTATAACAGCCAAAAGCCGGCCCGGATCCAGGACCTCTGCGATGACAAATCAACTAAAACTACAGCAGTTACTCAAGCTGCTTGATTTAACCCGTTTAACCGACAATGACAACAGCACAGAGATGGCGGCATGGCTGGCAGAGCATATGCTGAGCACAAAATTGCCGGCAGCTTTTTGTGTGTACCCGGCGTTTTTAACCCAGTGCCGTGATCGTTTGGCTGAGCTTGGTGTACAAAGCACACTTGCCACTGTGGTGAACTTTCCATCCGGCAATGCTGCCGCCGATATGGTGGTGCAGGAAATTCAGCAGGCACTGGCACTTGGCGCTGATGAAATTGACTGTGTGCTGCCTTATCAGGCGTTATTGGCCGGTGACACTGGCCGGGTAAAAAGCTTTTTGTATGATGTGCGTGAAGCCTGTGGCAAAGCCTGCCTGAAAATTATTATCGAATCGGGTGAATTGGTTACTCCACAACAAATTATTAAAGCCACTGAACTTGCCATCGAATGTGGAGCTGATTTTGTCAAATCGTCCACCGGCAAAGTCCCTGTTGGTATTACCATGGAAGCGGCCCGTATTATGCTGACCGTGATAGCGGCGGCAAAACGTCCTGTCGGCTTTAAGGCCTCCGGTGGGGTACGTACAGTAGCACAGGCGCTTGAGTTGATGGCGATGTATGAAGATATTACCGGTCGTCTGGCACAGCCTGAGCTGATGCGTATTGGTGCCAGTGTGTTGTTTTCTGAGTTATCTGCGTTATTGGCGCAACCACAAGCCTGAGCTGCGATTTTGTGAGCCGTTCAGGTTCAGCTGCTTTGTTTTAATTCCTGGCGATAACTCTGATATTGCTGCTGTAACTGCGTGTAACGCTGCTGGTGGTGTTCCATCAGTAGCGCCTGTTCTATGGTTTTAAACACCTGACGACAACGTTGGTAGAGCACCAGCGATTTATGTTTTTGCTGTGACTCCAGCACCTGTAACATCGCCTGAATTAAGTTCAGCGCTGCCACCGTATTGGCAGGCGCTACTTGTAATGCCTGTTCGAATAACTGCATCGCTTCCTGATATTTACCATCCTGATATCTGTCCATACCGGCTTTATTGAGTGTGCTCAGCTGCTGGCGTTTGTCTTCCGATTGTTGCTGATGTTGCGCCAGCATATCGGCCAGCACCGGATCCGGTGTGGTGTGACTGTTATATTTGGCAAAAAAATGATCTGCGCCTTCAAATTCACCAATGTCCATCAGCAGCATCACCAGATCCGGCGTTTCCGCTTCAGTCCCTGTCATCTTGTCACATACCTTGTCGGCGGTTTTTTTCGCCTGGTGAAAGCGGCCTTCAATAGCGTTCAGTCTGGCCATACAAAGTTGTTCAAAACGCTCAAAATCAACGTCTTTCAGCGCCAGTTCGTCTTTTTGGCTGCGGTGTAATAACAACAGGGTTTCCTGTTGTAATTTATTGCGTTTGGCCGGTTCATCCAGACTGCCGATGGCGTCGAGCATGGTTCTGATGTAATTCAGCAGATGCATCACATCTTGTTTGGCGGTGCGCCGGGTTAATTCGTAAATTTGCTTGCTGGCCTGCACCATATCCAAAGGGCTGGTGGCCTGGCGGGCAACGCGCAGCAATAAATATTGGCGGCCAAGCTGAAAAGGCGCTATGTTGATGGCCTGATTGATACTTTGCATGGCTCCGGCTGTGTCGCTCTGGGCTAACTGGCAATGGCATTTAATGTCCAGCGCCTGGGCACAAAGCCGGTTGACCTCAATAATCTCATCACATAACTGTGAACAAGCCTGGTAATCCTGTTGTTGTAACCTGGCACGGGCAGAAAGTAGCAACGCCCAGGTCGGGCGTCTTTGTTGCATACTGTCGCTGAGCAGTTGCTCAAGTGCCGGAAAGTTTTGCTGATTTAATAAAGTTTCTGCCAGCACCCGCCGGCAATATTGTTCATAACGGCCATTGTTGTTGATTTCCTTTTCACATTCGGCAATCACATCTTCGCTTTGACGCTGATATAAAGCTTCATACAACGCAGCCAAATGTTGTTTTTTTTGCTGTAGCTTAACAAGGCGGGTTTTTAGCAGACTCTGTGAAAAAGGTTTGATTAAGTAGTCGTCTGGTTCGGTTTCAACGGCACTCATCACCATGCTGACGGTGTTTTCACCTGTCACAATAATAAAAATGGCGCTGGGTTTAAGCAGTTGTTTTTCTCTTAAGTCTTCCAGTAACTGGCGGCCATTTTTACCTGCCCCCAGGTTATAGTCGACAAACAACAAATCAAATTCGGTTTGGCTACATCTGTTCAGCGCCTGTTCGCCACTGTTGGCAAACTGGATATTGACCATGCCCAGACTTTTCAGAATACCTTTAAGCATCACCTGAAAAGGGCGCTGATCATCAACCACCAGTATATGCAGTCCAGACAGATCTAATTTGTGCATGCAGCAAGCCGGCCAACAAAACCTGATTAGATTGTGCGAAACAAAAGGTGAATGCGCAAGTTGGTAAACAGCTGAAATTTGTTGGGTTTATTTGTACTGGATAGATGAATTTCAGAGGTGCTGAAGTAGCAGGAAGATGGTGGAGGGGGAAGGATTCGAACCTTCGAAGGCAGTGCCGGCAGATTTACAGTCTGATCCCTTTGGCCACTCGGGAACCCCTCCACGTGGCCGGCATCTTATCAAATCAAACGTCGATGTAAAGAAATAAACTTAAGAAAGCTGTTTAACTGCCGATAAAGTCAGCAGTTTTCATTAAAAATATTATTTTTATGCTGCAGCTGGTCAACGAATGGCAATTACAGGGACAACTAAATCAGGCGCTGTTACAGCATCAGCGCGCTGATTTTGCTTTGTGGCTGGCGATGTTATCGCCGGCAGTTGATGAAATGGCGGCCTTTTGTCTGCCAACAGGCAAAGCTGAGCCTGGCACCCCCAGTTTGTACCAACAACTTGGCGTGCAACAACAGCGTGATGTTGCCATGCAGGCTCAGGATATCAGCTGTTTAACGGCTCAACATCAGGCGCTGATGCACGGTGGTTTGGCGCAGTGCCGCTTACAACAGTTGTTGGCACCCCCACCTGTTGTGGTGCGTCATGACGGCAAGAAACTATCGGCCGAATTGCTGGATAGTCTGGATGTACATACCAGGCGCCATCTGGCAAAACAAAAAGCCGATGTGATCACACCGGATCCAACGGCTTTATTTGATATTTTGCAGGAAATGCACGCCTGAGTGAGCCAAGGTAGCTGATTAACTTTGTTGTGCGGACATCAGGTGCGGGCGACAGACTTTGTATTTTTTGCCGCTGCCACAGGGGCAGAGGTCGTTGCGGTTAATTTTCTGATTGGCATGCGGCAATAAATAACCATCCAGATACCACCATCGCTGCTGTTCAAAGATAAATCTGGACCGTTCTTCCAGCTGCTGCAGTTTATCCTGCATGATAAAGCGTGCGATAAAGTGCACATAATCGATACTGCCTTCCGCCATTGGTGCTGCTGTGGCAGGAGTAACAGTTGCCGGGGTTAAAGTGCCATACTGTGCAATCAGATAGTCATTGTGCGGCATTTGTTGTTGCAGCATGTTGTTATCGCTGATTGGCAACACCAACAAACTGACAAAATGGGCCGCGCTTGCAAAAGCTGCGATTTCTGCCGTGGCTTGGTCTGATTGCTGGCTTGGATGGTAAGTGTTTTTAATGTATTGAATATGGCCACTGCAATAAGCACTGTATCTGGAACGCATCAGCTGTAGTGCTGTTTGGGGTTGTGCTGTGCCAGTTAAAAAAGGCTGGCAGCAGCTGGCAAACGCCTGTCCTGAGCCACAATAACACCACATGTTTTGCTCCTGTTGTCGCTGTGCTGTCTGCAGTTTGACCACTACAGCAGAGTCTGATGACGGGGCGCAAAGTGTAATCTGTTTTGTTAACCTCCGGTAGGGTGCCTCAATCACCGAAGTTATCTGTTCTATAGCCTGCCCTGTTGTGTGTTGTGCGCTTTTTAGCCATTCAATTTTTGCCATTCAAGCCGCAGTGAACATCTGCATTGCAAATCCGGCGTCATGAAGAGAGCCGCATATCTTTGTGGTTAATGTATGGTTAATGCGCCATTTGATGTTGTACAAAAGCATCTGTTGGTAGATTCACCAGCGGCGTGCCGTATTTAGCAGATAAATAACGGTAATCTTCCAGCTCATGCTGATCTTCAGGTAAAAAACTCACCACAGCACTGCAGGTGGAGCAGGTTAACGCATCGCGCATCAGGTTATCAAAACGGCCAATCTGTTTTTGTGGGATCAATAAAATACGCTGACTTTGAATACCGGCTTGTTCCAGCATTTGTTTGGTCAGCTGCCATGGTGGGGCAATGACTAACAACCAGCCATGCTGCAACCCTTGTTGTTGGGTGAGCGCAGCCAGGGTTGTTAACACAGCTTGTATATTCAGCGTTGTGGCTGCTTTTGCTGGCAAAGTGAAAGTTTTGCCAAACTGGATACCGGACAAAGGTAATGGATAGCTGTGCTGGATCATGATAAAGCCCCTGACTGAATTTGGATAACTGTTTGCATATACAGTGGATGTATATACAGTAATCAGGCTTCGTTTAAAAAGCAAGCAAAAACTGTGAAAATATACAGTGCTTTTTTGATGCAAGGCATTTTTGTAAAGAGAAACAACGGCTAAGCCTTGTTATTGCTGCAGATACTGGTAAAACCATTGTATTGCCACTGTTTTGTTACACTCCGCGTCTTGCGAACAGGATGAGAATTGTTGATGTTGTTACAGCCATATGTAAATGTGCAGGGTGAAGCGTTTAGTTTTAGCCGGGCACAGGCCAGTCAGTTTGCCAAAAATATTGCGTCAGACTTTAATCCGATCCACGATGAAGACAGCAAAAGGTTTTGTGTGCCGGGCGATTTATTGTTTGCCTTTTTGCTGCACAAATACGGTTTGTCGGAACGTCTGAGCTGCACTTTTAATGGCATGGTTGGCTCTGATGTGGTGCTGCATTGCCGTGAAGAGGGCAACAGCGTTGAAGTGCTTGATCAGAACCACAAATCTTATCTGGTGCTGGAGCAAAGCGGCAACAAACAACAAAATTGTCAGTTTATCGAAGCCCTGGTACGTGATTATGTGCGTTTCTCCGGTCAGAATTTCCCGCATATTCTGCAGCCGCTGATGCAGCAACATCAGGTCATGATCCATCCACAGCGCCCGTTGGTGATTTACCAGAGTATGGCACTGCAGTTTTTCCGTTTTAGTGACAACTGCCCGCAGTTAAAGTTATCCGATTCGAGCCTTGAGATTGACGGCAAAAGAGGCAATGTGTTACTGAAATTTGAATTGCTGGATGGTGCTGAAGTGATTGGTGCCGGCGAAAAACGGATGATCCTGAGTAATCTGGTGCCTTATGATGCGGCACAAATGCAGGGACTGGTCGATATTTACAACGAGCGTAAATTACGCCTGGGTAACGACGCCACTGCCTGATCCCAGTTGTGGGTTCAGACCTCATAAAAGCCAGCTGCACAAGCTGGTTTTTTTTCGCCTTAAAATGCAGCTTTGCCCTGGCGTGACTCAATATATTGGCGATGTGGCAACAAAGTACAGAAGGTAAAAAAGCTTGGTATAGCCCCAGGCAGTAAGCCAAAGTTTATGCGAGCTGTTATCTGCAGAGTGATGCGCAGTGCATCATGGAAAACAGGGCGGCTATCTGTTATCTTCGGCCAATAACTGAAGGGAAGTGCATGATGTATTACATGATTTATTCTGAAGACGTGGCCGATAGTCTGGCGCAGCGTAAAGTTACCCGTCCGGCGCATCTGGCGCGTTTACAACAACTGGCTGCTGAAAACCGCTTGTTAGTGGCTGGTCCATTACCAGCAGTGGATGCAGAAGACCCGGGTGAAGCCGGTTTTACCGGTTCATTGGTGGTGGCTGAATTTGCGTCATTGCAGGATGCCCAGCAGTGGGCTGCGGCTGATCCTTATCTGGCTGCAGGTGTATATAAACAAAGCACCGTCAAACCATTTCGTAAAGTATTGCCTTAAGGACAAACAAATGCCCGTGATTTTACTGACCGGGGGCGCCGGTTATATTGCCACTCATACCGCTATCTGCTTGCTCGAGGCCGGTTTTGAGGTGCTGGCGCTGGATAATTTCAGCAATTCACAGCCGCAGGCGCTGCAGCGGGTTGGGCAAATTTGTGGTCGCCAAGTGCCGCAGGTAAAAGCCGATATCCGCGATGAAGCGGCGCTGGAGCGGGTATTTTCTGAACATCACATCAGTGCTGTCGTGCATTTTGCCGGTTTAAAGGCGGTGGGCGAGTCAACCGAGCAGCCGCTGGCGTATTATGACAATAATGTCGCAGGTACTGTCACACTGTGCCGGGTAATGGCGCGCCATGGTGTAAAACAGCTGGTGTTCAGCTCTTCGGCCACTGTGTATGGGGATGCGCGGCAGATGCCAATCCGCGAAGATGCGCCACGCTCGGCCACCAACCCTTATGGCCAGAGTAAGCTGATGCTGGAATATATCCTTGCGGATCTGCAGGTTTCAGATCCAGCCTGGCGGATAGCCGTATTACGTTATTTTAATCCGGTGGGTGCCCATCCCAGTGGTTTGATTGGTGAAAACCCAAATGGCGTGCCAAATAACTTAATGCCTTTTATCAGTCAGGTGGCTGTTGGCAAAAGAGCACAGTTAGCGGTATTTGGCGATGACTATGCCACAGCAGACGGTACCGGTGTGCGTGATTATATCCATGTGATGGATCTGGCATCCGGTCATTTAAAAGCGCTGCAGTATTTGCAGCAACAACCAGGCTTAGTGGCGGTAAACCTGGGCACTGGCCGTGGTTACAGTGTGCTTGAAATGATCAAAGCTTTTAGTGACATTAATCAGGTGGCAGTGCCTTATCAGATTGTGGCAAGACGGCCTGGTGATATTGCTGAGTGTTATGCCGACCCTTCGCTGGCGCTGGAATTATTTGGCTGGAAAGCTGAGCGTGGCCTGGAAGATATGGTGCGTGACGCCTGGCGCTGGCAACAACAAAACCCGGATGGTTATTGCAGTTAACAATCCGCTTCGGAGGTTTATTTGCGAAAACAACACCAAAGAGCCTGGTTATGGGCCAAGCAGATCAAAAGTTTTTGGACTGGTCTTGGTGCTTTGGTGTTGTGTACACAAAGTTTTCTGCTGCAGGCCTCAGATGCACAAGCCTTTGATTCGCTGATCCAGCGTCTGGATAATGGCGATCTGGTGTTTGCCGACCGTGCAGCTATTGACGATTTTATGCAACAGCTCAAAGCTGCAGCGCCACCGGATGACGTTAAACGTCAGCGCCGGCTGCAGCGTGAGCAATGTTACGCCGACTTCTATGACAAACCCGATCAGGGGATTGCTTTTGCCAATCAGTTTTTACACAAGGTTGAAATGAATCAGGACTTGGTGAACCTGTCGCATTTTTATCTGTGTCGTGCTTATCACTATGGCAACAAAAACCAGCTGTTAGAACAGGATGCCGATCTGCAGCAGGCCGTTGCTTTGGCTGGCCGTAGCGAAGATCCGCTGACCAAGGCCCAGGCTTTATCGTTTTATGCCGAGCTGTTGTCAAGCCGCGGTGACAACGGTGAAGCGCTGGTGCAGCTGTTTGAAGCCAATCAGTTATACAAAAAACTGGGCAACCGTTTTGGCATTGGCGACACAGTGGAAAGTATTGCTACTTCGCTGCGCCGTATGGGTGAATATGACAAAGCGCTGGAATATCTGGAGCTTTCGGAAAAAGAATTTGCCGCACCAGGGGATAAATACCGCCTTGGTTTTTTGTGGCAGCAAAAAGCCTTTATCTATGGTGAAACCGGTAAACCGGAAATGGCCAGACAGATGCTGGAGCGCACCAAACAGTTATATCTGCAAATTGGCGAACCTTTATATGCAGCTGCGGCCGATGTGGATTTAATGTGGGTGGCCAATCAGCAGGAGCGTTTTGGTGAAAGTCTGGAGATTGCCGCCAAAGTTGAGCAACAGCTGCTGCAATATCAGCAGCAGGGCGGTGGTGAAAAAATCGTGAATGCTGAGCTTTTTGTGTTGTACCAGGCCGAAGCGTTGGCCGGCACAGGCCAGTTAGCACCGGCGCTTGAAAAATTCAGCGAAGCAGAAAAACTGATCTCCGCACTTGAAAACCCACGTTATTCCATGTGGTTACATCGTTCCTGGTCTAAAGCGCTGGCGCAGGCCGGCGATTATAACCGGGCTTATCAGCAGCTGTTGCAAGCCAATCTGCTGGAGCAACAACTGAACACATTGAGTAAAAAACAGCGCGAGTCCTTACTGCGGTATCAGTTTGATACCGAATTAAAAGATGAAAAGAACAATCAGCTGCAAGCGCAGAATCAGCTGACAGCCCAACAGTTGCAAGTGCTGGAGTCAGCGCAGCGCTGGCAGTATATCGCCATTGCGCTTTTTATTATTCTGGCGCTCATAGCGCTGTTTTACGCCATTTCACAAATTCAGCGTAACCGGCAGCTCCACCGGCTGGCGATGACCGATGAATTAACCCGGGTGGCCAACAGACGCAGTATTTTATGGTTTGCCGAAACTGTGCGTCAGCAGTCGCAGCACAACAACCAACAATGGTGTTTGTTATTGATTGATATTGATTATTTTAAACAATGTAATGACAATTACGGCCACGATGCCGGCGACCAGGTGCTGGTGCAAACAGCGGCTTTGTTAAAACAACAGCTCAGGGCACAGGACAGAGTGGGTCGTACCGGTGGTGAAGAATTTCTGGTGGTGTTACCCAATACCGATGTAACCGGCGCCACTGAAGTGGCCGAGCAGCTGCGTTTATCGGTGCATGCGTTAAGTTTCAGCGGCTACCCTGGCATTCAAATCAGCATTAGTGTTGGTGTGGCGCAGGCAGGAAGGCTGGAGGATGTGCGTGAAGTGATGAGTCGGGCTGATGCCGGCCTTTATCAGGCCAAGTCCAGCGGACGTAACAGGGTGATTGTCAGTTAATGACCAATGACAGTGACTCAGGTAACAGTGGCCACCTCTTAGTTATAAGCCGTTTTTTTCAATTTGTTAGCTAACGAGTAAGCGTCAGCGCGCAAAAAAAGGACCTTCAGGTGAGCGCATTTCCCGACCCGCATGCCCCGTTATTTCATGATGCCCCGCCGCTGGAACCCGGTTTTTTAGTGGTTCATGCCAATCAGCCTGAGCAGCTCAGAGCACTGGTTGTGCACTTTACCAAAGCGTACCCGTTAGGTGTGCTCGAAACCGAATTTGTGCTGGTGCAAAGTAACGGTATTGCCCAGTGGCTGAAGCTGGCGCTTGCTGCCGACACAGCCCCTGTGGATGGCAGCGATGGTGGTCTGGGGATCGCCAGCTGCCTCAGTTTACAAATGCCAGGGCGTTTTATCTGGCAGCTCTATCGCAGTGTGCTTGGCGCTGAACATATTCCTGAACATTCAGTGTTTGATAAAGACGAGCTGTGCTGGCGGTTATTTAAATTACTGCCAAAGCTTGCTGAGCAAACAGAATTTCAGGCACTGGCCGGTTATCTGGCGGGTGACACTTTGCAGCGCAAACAGCATCAGCTGGCGCTTAAACTGGCCGACTTATTTGACCAGTATCAGGTGTATCGCGCTGACTGGCTGCAGGCCTGGAGTGAAGGCAAAGATATTCTGATAGACGCCAGAGGCGGACAAAAAGTGCTGCCGGAGTCTGAGCGCTGGCAAGCAGCGTTGTGGCGCGCTGTGCTTGATGACGTGCCCGATGCCGAAAAATCGTTAAGCCGCGCTTTATTGCATCACAAGTTTTTAGCAGCAGCCAGCAAGCTCAGTGCTCAAACCAGACCTCAAGGCTTGCCACGGCGGGTCATCGTATTTGGTATTTCCAGTTTGCCACAACAAATGCTGGAGGCGCTGGCAGCCATCGCACCTTACACTCAGGTACTGCTGGCGGTGCATAACCCTTGTCAGCATTATTGGGCCGACATAGTGGCGGACAAAGATTTACTGCGCCGCGGCATTGGCCGGCAGCAGCCAAAACAAATGCCGGAGCAAAATGCAGCCAATGCCGTCAGTCAAACAGAGCTCACACAACACCCCCATGGCCATCCGCTACTGGCGGCCTGGGGGAAACAGGGCCGCGATTATATTGCGCTGCTCGACCAGTTTGACCAGACCCAGGCGCATCGTTTTTTGTTTGCCGGTCAAAGGGTTGACCTTTTTAGCAGTGCGCCGGACAACACACTGCTTGGTCAGCTGCAAAACGATATTCTGGAGCTTCGGCCTTTAGCCGAAACCAGGCAGCACTGGCCGGTGTTGTCGCTGCCACAGGCGCAAAGTATCTGTTTTGCCACGGCGCACAGTGCCATGCGCGAAATTGAAATTTTGCATGATGATTTACTGGCACAATTTTCCGCGGATCCAGGCTTAAAACCGGCCGATGTGATGGTAATGGTGCCGGATATTAACCAGTATGCCGCCGCTATTGCCGCTGTGTTTGGCCGCTTTAGCCGCGACGATGCCCGTTATATTCCCTTTACCGTGGCCGATCAGAGTGCGCTGGCCAAAGAGCCTTTGCTGCAGGCGCTGCAAACTTTATTAAATCTGCAGCAGCAGCGTTTTACTGTCAGCACCTTGCTGGATCTATTACAACTGCCGGCATTACAACAAAAATTTGTGCTGACCGATGCCGATTTGCCGCTACTGCAACGCTGGATAGAAGCGGCCAATATCCGCTGGGGTTTGCATGAAAACCAGCGTGAAAGTCTGGGTTTACCCGCAGGGCTTTGGCAAAACAGCTGGCAGGCCGGTTTACAGCGTATGTTATTAGGGTATGCGGTTGGTGACAGTGAAGCCTGGTTGCAGATTGCACCTTTAGCTGAAGTGTCGGGGCTTTCGGCTGAGCTGGCCGGTAAACTTGCCGTGTTGCTGGGGTTATTAGAGCAATACTGGCAGCAAAGTCAGCAACAGTTGCCGCCCAAAGACTGGGTATTGTGGCTGCAGCAGCTGCTGGCAGATTTTTTTCTGCCGGTGGATGAACACCAAAACGAGCTGCTGCTGAAGTTACAACAAGCGCTGCATGACTGGCAGCAGCAGTGTCAGCGCAGTGGTCTGGAGAACCCTCTATGCCTTGCTGTGGTGGCACAAAGCTGGCTGGACGGATTTGAGCGCCAGGGGCTGGCGCAGCGTTTTCTGGCAGGCGCTGTGAACTTTGCCACTCTGATGCCGATGCGCGCTATTCCTTTTGCGCAAATTCATTTGCTTGGCATGAATGACGGTGATTTCCCGCGCAAAATGCTCCGGCAGGATTTTGATTTAATGGCGCATTCCTACCGCCCCGGCGATCGCTCGCGCCGGGACGATGACCGTTATTTGCTGCTGGAAGCCTTATTATCAGCGCGCAAGCGGCTTCGCATCAGCTGGGTTGGCCACAGTGTGCATGACAACAGCGAAAGACCCCCTTCTGTATTGATAGCGCAGCTGAGGGACCATCTGGCCTCCGGCTGGCGGCTGCAGCTTGGGAATAACATAGTGACAGGTGATGCCTTGCTGGATGCCTTAACAGTGCAGCATCCACTGCAGGCCTTTAGCCGTCGTTACCTTGGCTCAGACACTTTAACCAGTTATCAGCATGAATGGCTGGCACTGCATCAGCCCGAGCCAAAGCCGCAGACGATGGCGGCGACGCTTACCCTGCCGGACGAATTGCCAGTGTGGGATCTGGCCCGATTAACGGCCTTGTTAAAAGATCCGGTGAAGTTTTTTTTCCGGCAAAGACTGAAAATACAGCTGGAATACGATGACAGCAGACTGAGCACCAGCGAAGATTTTAGCCTGGATGCTTTACAGCGTTGGCAGCTGCAACAGCGGCTGCAGCAACAACTGATGCAGGCCATTGATGAAGGCAAAACCTGGCAGCAGACGCTGCAAGCGCAGCTCACCAGAGTAGCGCAGGAAGGCTTGTTGCCGCTGGCTGGCGCCGGCGACATGCTCAGGCAGCAACTGGAAGAGTTACTTAGCCCACAGGCTGAGGCATATCAAAGCCTGCTATTGAGCCAGACTACCGAACTGCTGGCGCCTTTGTATCTGCAGTTTGGCGCTGGCGCTCAGCAATGTGCTGACTGGCTACGTGGCCTGCGCCGTGCCCCTGATGGCCGTCTAATGCAATATCAGTGGCTGGTGGGCGCTTTATATAAAAACAAACAATTAAGATACAGCCAGTTGTTATCGCCCTGGTTACACCAGTTATTGTGTGCCGCCAATGGTTATCCACTTTCTATTCAGCTGTTGGCCGTAGATGGGCAGATTTGTTTGCCGCCGCTTGAAAAAGCCGCGGCAGTCGCCCAGCTTACCCAGCTATGTCATTGGCTGAGCGAGGCTTTATGCCGGCCATTGCCGGTGGAGCTCAGTACAGCGCTGTTGTATTTGCAGGCTGAGCCGGCGGATGACAGCACACCAGATGCCAAACTGCTCGACAAACTGACCAGGTTGTATCAGGGCGATGGCTTTAACAGTGGCCGTTTAGAGCAAAACCGCTATTTACAGCGCGCTTTTCCAGACTTTACTGCTTTGTGGCAACAAGGCGAAATGGCGGTGGTGGCCAAAGCTTTATATCAGGGGCTGCGGCATTATCTGCAAGACAGCGGCATTTTGGAGCGTGGCTGATGACAGATTTTAATAAGACGGCCGGGCCAATAGCCGCCAGTCAAACATTGACGGCCAGCCAAACACTGAATTTATTCACTTTACCACTGCGTGGCAGTGCGCTGATTGAAGCCAGTGCCGGTACCGGCAAAACTTTTACCATTGCCGCTTTGTACCTGCGTGCCGTGCTTGGCCATAGCGGCGACGAATATACCGGCGCGGCTCAAGGTTTAGCGGGCAGTGATGGACAAAATGCCGCTACTGCCGCTTTGCCGCCGTTATTGCCTAATGACATTCTGGTGGTGACTTTTACCGAAGCGGCGACTGCTGAGCTCACTGACCGTATCCGCGCCAGACTGGCAGATGCGGCCCGTTATTTTCGCACTGAAGTAACAGAGGCAGATGACATATTAGCGGCGCTGGCACAAAGTTTTGCGCCGCAGGACTGGCCACAATGTGCCATGCGTCTGGAGCTGGCCAGTCAGTCGATGGACGAAGCTGCGGTGTCGACGATTCACAGCTGGTGTCAGCGGATGCTGGCTGAACATGCTTTTGATTCCGGCAGCAGTTTTGAGGAAAGCCTGAGCAGCGATCAGTCGGCGCTGCTGGCCGAAGTGGTGCAGGATTATTGGCGCAGTTTTGTTTATGCGCTGAACCAGACGGAGTTTTTCCGTTATCAGCAATGTTATGCCACACCGGAGCAGCTGCAAAAAGCGTTGCAGCAGGTATGGCAGGATGCTGCACAGCCGCAAGCGCAGCGCGCGGCACCACAAAAGGACGATCACAGGCCGACGCCTGCGCAGCTGATCCACGAAGAGCAAACAACACGCCGCGCCACTTTAACCCGACTCAAAGCACCCTGGCCGGTCTGGTTACAGGAGCTCAGGGTGTTGTTTGCCACTGCAAGGCAGGAAAAACGTATTAACGGCAGTCAGCTGCGTGAAGATTATCTGCAAAACTGGCTGGGGGCACTGGAACGCTGGGCCACAGACTCGCAGCTGATCACACCTGAGCTCAGCGACAGTGCCTGGCACAGATTAAGCCCGGACGGCATCGCCCAGGCCAGTAAAGGCGAAGCGTTACAACATCCGGCTTTTGCTGCCATTGCCGAACTTCAGGCTGAACTTGCCCGGATTGCCGATTGCCAGGAAGGGCTGCGCCAGCATGCCCTGCGCTGGTGCCGGCAGCGTTTTGCCAAAGTCCAGCTGCAACAGGGCGAATTTGGTTTTGACGATTTATTAAGCCGTTTTGCCGATGCACTTGAGGGCAGCAAGGGTGAACATCTGGCAGCGCGGGTGCGGGCGCAGTTCCCGCTGGCGCTGATTGATGAATTTCAGGACACAGATCCGGTGCAATACCGCATCTTCCGCCGGATTTATCAGCCGGAGCAAAACCGGCAGGACAGCGCTTTGTTATTGATTGGCGACCCCAAACAGGCCATTTACGCCTTTCGTGGCGCCGATATTTATACTTATTTACAGGCCAAACAAGCCACAGCGCCAAGACATTATTCGCTGGATACTAATTTTCGTTCTTCCAAGGCCATGGTCTCGGTGGTCAATCAGCTGTTTTTACAGCCGGAGCAGCGTGAAAAGGGCGATGGCGCCTTTTTATTCAGGCCCAGGCAAAATCTGGTGGCCTTTAGTGCGGTGCAGGCGGCAGGTCGCAAGGACATTTTTCAGTATGAACAGCAGCAGATGCCGGCGCTGCAAGTCTGTTATCTGGACGAGGGCGACAAAGCGCTCAGTAAAAGCAGTTATATAGCCCAGATGGCGCGCGCCTGTGCCAATCAGATTTGTCAGTTATTAAATGCTGGAGCAAAGGCGCAGGCCGGTTTTGTTGCTGCCAATAGTCAGGAGCCCTGTCCGGAGCCCAGTCCGGCGGACGGTCAAAAGCTCAGGCCACTGCAACCGGCCGATATCGCAGTGCTGGTCAACAATCAGCAGGAGGCGGACGAAATCCGCCGCGCTTTATTAGACAGTGGTATTCGCAGTGTGTATTTATCGGACAAAGGTTCGGTGTTTCAAACGGCCATAGCCCATGACTTGTTGTTATGGCTGGAAGCCTGCAGCGACCCAAGCCATGAGCTGAAACTGCGCTCGGCGCTTGGTGCCCAAAGCCTTTGCTGGAATTATGCTGAACTTGCCAGGTTGCAACAGGATGAATGGTTTTTTGCGCTGTGGCAGGACAAATTTATTGCCTTTTCAAAGTTATGGCGCTCGCAGGGGGTACTGCCTCTGGTGCGGCGTTTGTTGCAGGATTTTCAGCTGATCAGCCGTTTTGCCGGCCAAAAGGACGGCGAAAGGCAACTGACCGACTTATTACATCTGGCGGAGCTATTGCAACAGGCCAGCCGCAGTCTGGATGGGGAACTGGCGCTGCTGCGTTATTTTAAAGACCATCTGGCCGGTGAACTGGCGCTGGATGCCGATGCGATGAAACTGCGGCTGGAAAGTGATGAAGCGCTGGTGCGGGTGGTGACTATTCATAAATCCAAAGGGCTGGAATACCCGCTGGTGTTTTTGCCTTTTATCGCGGCGGCACGGCCATTAGATCCGGCCAATTTGCCATACCGATACCATGACGATGCCGGCCAATTACAGCTTTGTTATCAAAAAGATGACAGCATTTTTGCCAAAGCCGAGCGCGAACGGCTGGGGGAAGATTTACGCAAACTTTATGTCGCCCTGACCAGGGCGCAGCATTATTGCTGGCTGGGGCTGGCACCGTTAAAAGACAGTTCGGCTATTGCTTATTTGCTGGATGACAGTGCACTGCTATGTCCCGGGACGCTGACAACTCTGCTTCACCAGTGGCAGCACTCGGCAGTGCTGCTGAGCGCCTTTCAGGATGAGGCTGCGGTTTATTTTCAAGCTGCAGCAGAAAAGCCGGCCATACCGGCCCAACCTTATGCCACTGTCAGTAAACGCAATTATTTGCCCTGGTGGACTGCCAGTTACAGTGCGCTGGCATCTGGTGCTGGTTCTGTTGCAGCTGCAGGCGCTGATGCTGTCCTTTATGAGCAGGCACACTCAGGTGCAGCGGCGCAGAGCGCCAGGTTATTACCCCGCTTTGATAGCAGCACAGACGGGCCTGAACTTGCCAAAAATGCCGAGTTATACCGCGAGTTAAGCAATGAGCAGGAGACCGGGCTGACTGAGTCCGGCAGCTATGTTTACCCGCAGGCGCAGCAGCCTTTAACAGCCACAATGCCGCTTGTCAGCCAGCAGTTTTTGCGCGGCGCGGCCGCAGGGACATTTTTACATGATGTGCTGGAATGGGCAGCGCTGCAGGGCTTTGCCAAAGTGGCTGTAGCGCCTGAGCTTCTGACTGAACAGCTGATAGAACAAAGCCAGAAGCTGCATTGGTTGTGGCAGGATAACCGCAGTCTGCGCTGGCACCGGCGTTTACTGGTGACTGATGCGCTGGAGCGGCCGGAATTTAGTTCAGCAACTGATGCTGTGGCTGAAGTTGCCGCTTGGCTCAGCGCTCTGCTGACAGCGAAGTGGCGCTGCGGTGAAACCTTGTTGTCGCTTGCCACTTTGACACAGTATCAGAGTGAGCTGGAATTCTGGCTCAGTGCCCGTTTGGTGCAAACCCAAAATATTGATGCATTGCTGCAACAATATCTGTGGCCAGAGCTACCGCGTCCGGCGTTACAGCCGCAGCAGCTCAGCGGTATGCTCAAAGGTTTTATCGATTTAACTTTTTGTGCTGATGGCCGTTTTCATGTGGCGGATTATAAAAGTAACTATTTGCCGGACGCTCAGTACGATGACAGGGCGCTGGTACAGATGATGCTGGACCACAGATACGACTTACAGGCTGCTTTGTATGGTCTGGCGCTGCACCGGCTGCTCGGCAGCCGTTTACCCCATTACCGCATAGAGCAGCATCTGGGGCAGGCTTATTACTGGTTTGTGCGTGGCGCGGCCGACGGGCTGACAGCCAATGCCGGTATGTTATGTTGTCAGTTGCCGCCAGCGCTGATCCTGGCCCTGGATAACATATTTAGCGGTAAAACCGCAGTGCAAGGAGCCGCACATGACCTTTGCTGAGCCGGACCAACTGGCACTGAATGACAAGGCCGCCGATCTGAAACAAGGTTCTGACCATGTGCTTTGGACAGAGCTGCAACTGTGGTTACAGCTGGGTCTTATTCGCCCGCTGGATTTGTCTTTAATCCAGATGCTAAAAGCGCAGATGCTTAAACAACAAAGAGCCCAGCCGCTGCCCGATGATGTCTGGCGCTGGCTGGCGCTTGGCAGTGCACAGCTGGCGCAAGGCCATTTGTGTCTGGATCTTGCTCAGGTGCTGCAACAACCCGCGCTGCTGTTAAGCCCGGCGCAGCGCCACGGCAAAACACTGGCGCTGTTGCAGCAGTGGCTGTTGCCGCAAAAGCTGACTGAGGTACTGACGCAGTTACAGCAGGCTGAACCTGTGGTGAGCGCAGCAGCACAGCAGCTGCAAAACAGCCCTTATGTGCTGGAAGGCAGCCGGCTGTATTTGCGCCGTTATTGGCAGTACGAACAGCAGATCAAACAATATTTACAGCAAAGTTTTGACCGGACCACTGAACTTCGCCAAAGCCTGCTGGCCGCACAGGTGCAGCCGTTATTAAGCGGGCTCTTTCCGGGGACAGTGAGCACAAATCCGGCAACTGCTGCATTCACGCAAAAAGGCCCGGACTGGCAGATGCTGGGCTGTGCCATGGCTGCCGGCAGCAGCTTTAGTGTGATCACCGGTGGCCCGGGCACCGGCAAAACCACCACAGTGGTGAAACTGCTGTTGTTATTGCAGCAGCTGCAGCAACAACAGGGAAAAGCTTATCTGCAGATCCGGCTGGCAGCCCCCACGGGTAAAGCGGCAGCCAGACTCAGTGTGGCCATTACCGGCGCTTTAACTAAATTAACCCCCCAACTTGGTTTAACTGCAGAGTTATTAAAAGCAGTGCCGGCCCATGCTGAAACCTTGCACCGTTTGCTTGGAGTGCAACCTCAGCAGCAGGGTTTTAAATACCATGCCGGTTTTCCGCTGCCGCTGGATGTGCTGGTGGTGGATGAAGCATCGATGGTTGATGTGGCGATCTTTACTGCGATGCTCAGTGCTTTACCGCCCAAAGCCCGGCTGATTTTATTGGGCGATAAAGATCAGCTGGCGTCGGTAGAAGCGGGCGCCATTCTGGCCGAGTTATGCCGTGATGCCAGCAAGGGCGGTTATAGTGCACAAACAGCAGCGTGGCTGGCGGCGATGAGCGGCCAACAGTTACCTGAAGCGGTACAAAGCAGCACGCCTGGTGCGCTGGAGCAGCAAATTCTGATGCTCAGAACCAGCCACAGGTTTGGTGCCGACAGCGGCATAGGGCAGCTAGCCGCTGCAGTCAATAGCGGTGACGCCGCCACAGCGTTACAGCTGTTACAACAAGGTGATTCTGACATCAGTTGGCTGGTACAAAGCCCGGCCAGTCAGAGTTTTCAGTTGCTGGTGCTGACCGGGCAGTTAAATGCAGAAGCTGGCCCTCAGGGGGCTGAGGGTGGTTTTAGCCGTTATTTAAAACTGGTGCAGCAAGGGCCTGTGGCGGATCTGGCGGTAGCTGCTGAGTCCAACACTGTGATGACGGACCAGCATCCCTTAGCAACCAGGGCAGACCACAGCCCGGCCAGTTACGAACAATGGGGCGCTGCTGTGCTGGAGGCCTTTGGCAGTTTTGCGTTGTTATGTGCACTGCGCCAGGGGGAATATGGCGTAGAGCAGCTGAATCAGCGTATCAGCGCGCTGCTGTATCAGGCCAGGCTGATCCCGCGCACCGATGGCTGGTATCCGGGGCGTCCTGTGATGATCACCCAAAACGACTATGCCACAGGGCTGATGAATGGCGACGTTGGTATTTGTCTGCCAAGGCTGGAAAATGTCGCTGGCCAGTTACAACAACGACTTCGGGTGGTATTTCCGCCGGCGCGTCATGGTGAGCCACTGCGCTGGCTGATGCCAAGCCGGTTACCGGCACTTGAAACTGTGTATGCCATGACAGTGCATAAATCACAGGGCTCGGAATTTAGCCATGCGGTATTGGTGTTACCCGATAGCCAAAGTGCCATTTTAAACCGCGAGCTGGTGTATACCGGCATTACCAGGGCGGTTAGCCGGTTTAGTTTAGTGTGCCCTGCTGAAACAGTGCTGCTGCAGGCTATCCAGAGCCGCACTGAACGTAGTGGTGGTTTGCGCTTATAAGCAGCTAAAAAATCGGGTTTAGCCTGGTGTTTGTAATTCGGGCAGCAGCGACGCTGCGGCCTGAGCCAGCAGCCACTGATTAAAAATGGCAATTTCCTGGCGGCTCAGTGAGTCCTGGCGATAATGCAGCTGATACTGGCCCCAGGGCAGCTGATAACGCCAGGGCGTCAGCGCTTTTAGCTGGCCCTGACGGATGGCATCACCGGCAATAAAACTGTTACTGAGCGCCAGACCACGGCCACAGCTGACCGCTTTGGTGGCAAGTAATGCAAGGCTCACCTGCGACATCTCCAGTTTGGTCGGCTCGCGCAGCTGCATTTGCTGCCGCCACAGTTGCCAGTCTTCGCCCTGCTCTGAGCTATACAGCGGATATGCAAAAACCGATGCCGGATTGGTTAAATCCAGCAGCTGATATTGGGCAGGGGCACAGACCGGAAACCACCATTCGGTACGAATACGCTGACTGACAAAACCAACAGGCGTGGGCCAGGTGCCTATCACCACATCAAAAGCGGCCGCATCCAGGCTGCTGGCGCTCGACTCCATATGCAACAGCGTCTGGATCTGCGGGTATTGTTCCGTAAAAAGCGGCAGTCTGGGCGCCAGCCACTCCACAGCAATGGAGGTTTGCGCCACAATTTTTAACACCCTCTGGTTGGTTTTGCGCAAATGGTGGGTGACCGACTGCAAACGGAAAAAACAATCACCAACCACCGAATATAAAGTGGCGCCGGCTTCGGTCAGCGTGATGGGTTTATGCTGACGCAGCAACAGCGGCAGACCGATAAAATCTTCCAGAGCGCGGATTTGATGGCTGATGGCACTTTGGCTGACACAAAGCTCATCGGCAGCGCGGCTGAAACTGCACAGCCTTGCCGTGGCTTCAAACGCCTGCAAGGCTTTCAGTGGTGGCAATTGCACCACACTGTGACTAACGGCATTGTGGCTAACAGTGTGATGACTCAGCGTGTTAGCGGCCGGCTGCGCAGCTGTTGTGTCCATCCTGTCTGATACAGTGAGTTGTTGTTTCTGATCTGGATGATTTGCCATAAAAACTGCTCCGCGCCTGATGGTGTGAATTTAATTCATCATTATCTGAAATCATATCATTTTATTTCATGTTAATAGGGCGGGATACTCTGTGCATCAGCCTGGCGCTACAGCGCAAAAAATAGTCAGCCAACAGCACAAAGCCAATCAGTACAAAACCAGGCCAGCATAAAACCAGATCAGCACAACAAGGAGCAGCAGATGACATTAGGTGTAGGCGGAAAAACAGCAGCAGAAGCGCTGGCCACTTTGTCGGATATGACGGCGGGCGTGCAGCCTATCGGAATTAAAGAACATCAGGCGCGTATTGAAAAAGCCTGCAGCCTGATGCAGCAGCAGGGCATAGCCGCTATTTATTTAAATGCCGGCACCAGTTTAAAGTATTTTACCGGGACCGCCTGGTATGCCAGTGAGCGCCTGGTGGGTGCCTTACTCACTGCAACAGGCGAGCTGCATTATCTGGCGCCGGTGTTTGAACTTGGCACCTTAAAAGACTATTGGCTGATTGAAGGTCAGTTACATGGCTGGCAGGAGGACGAAAGCCCTTATGCATTATTTATCGACGTGTTGCGCAAGCTTGGCATTCAAGAAAACGATAAAGTGGGCCTGGATGAAAACACCGCCTATTTTATTGCTGATGGTCTGAAACAGCAGGCGCCGACGCAGCTGTTTATTAATGCCAGCTGCATCACAGCTGCCTGTCGGCAGCAAAAATCAGCGGCCGAGCTTGCGTTAATGCAACGCGCCATGGAGATGACGCTGGCCGTGCATCAGGCCACCGCCAGTATGTTGTATGAGGGAATAGATACCCGTGAAGTGGAAGCTTTTATCGCCCAGGCGCATCGCAAAGTAGGTGCCAGTGGTTCTTATTTTGTGATTGTGCTGTTTGGTGTGGCCTCAAGTTTTCCGCATGGTGTAAAAGAGCCACAACAGCTGAAAAAAGGTGATGTGGTGCTGATCGACACCGGCTGTAAGCTGCATGACTATATCTCCGACATTACCCGCACCTATGTATTTGGCGAGCCCAATGAACGCCAGCGCCATTTCTGGCAGCTGGAAAAACAGGCACAAGCTGCTGCTTTTGCCAAAGCGCAGTTAGGCACGGCCTGTGGTGCTGTGGATGATGCGGCAAGAGCCGTATTAACAGCGGCCGGTCTTGGCCCTGATTATCAGCTGCCTGGTTTGCCACACCGCACCGGTCACGGCATTGGTTTGGATATTCACGAATGGCCTTATCTGGTACGTGGCAACAAACAACCATTATTGCCTGGCATGTGTTTTAGCAATGAGCCGATGATTTGTGTGCCTGGGGAGTTTGGTATTCGTTTAGAAGATCACTTCTATATGACAGAGCAGGGCCCACGCTGGTTTACCGAGCCTGCTTATAGCATTGATGATCCCTTTGGCTTAAATCGGGTTTAATGCTTTAAATCACCGGTAAAACCTGCGCTCACAGCTCATATAAACATAATGGCTTTGCCTTTGATGCCGGTTGCTCATTCAACCGGCATTATTTTTGGCTTTACCGCATCTTTTCCATCAGCGAAGGCTTGTAGCCGACAGCAACAGATACGACATTTCCCTTGCTTGTTGTCCAAAAGCCCCGATAATAACCGCCGTCTTGGTTTGTTGTTGGAGTGAACATGGATTGGTGGTTGTTATTTCAGGCTTTTATTCTGGGTATTGTTGAAGGTCTGACCGAATTTTTACCTGTGTCCAGTACCGGGCACTTAATAGTCGTCGCCGATTTAATTGGTTTTCATAACGATGGCCGGGTGTTTGAAATTGCCATTCAGTTTGGTGCCATTCTGGCGATTGTCTTTGAATACCGGCAGCGTTTTTTAGGTGTTGCAACAGGTATGTTCTCCGACAGCAAAGCGCAAAAGTTTATCCTGAATTTGTTTATTGCTTTTTTACCGGCCGCCATTATTGGTTTGTTGTTTATTAAAACCATCAAACTGTATTTATTTAACCCTATTACCGTAGCCGTGATGCTGGTGCTGGGTGGTTTGATTATTCTGTGGGCTGAGCGTCGTCAGCATCAGGTTCGGGTGCTGGATGTGGATGACATCAGCTGGAAAGACGCATTAAAAATCGGTTGTGCTCAGGTGGTGTCTATGGTGCCTGGAACGTCTCGTTCAGGTGCCACTATTATTGGCGGTTTGTTTATTGGTCTGGATCGTAAAGTGGCGGCCGAGTTTTCATTTTTCCTGGCGGTGCCAACGATGTTTGCTGCCACTTTTTACGATTTATTTAAACACCGCGATTTATTAGGCGCGACCGATATCCCAATGTTTGCCGTGGGTTTTGTCACTGCTTTTGTCGCTGCTTTGCTGGCGGTTCGTACTTTAGTTAAATACGTTGGCAATCACAGTTATGAAATTTTTGCCTGGTACCGTATTGCCTTTGGTGGTTTTATTTTATTGAGCTGGCAACTGGGCTGGATTGACTGGGCAACAGCAGCTTTTTAAAACCAAGGTTTCGCCGCTAAAAACTGATAGTGTTAGCGAGATAAAAAAACCGAAGCCAGGCTTCGGTTTTTTTATGGGGCGCTGCTATCAGCAGCGCCTGTGATGATTAACGCAAAGTGTCGTGCAGCTTTTGCCACATCAGCTGGTTTTTTGCTTTTAGTGCCGCCGATCTTTCGGCAAGAACCGGCTGAATGTCATTTTTATTGGCCAGCAGCTGGGTGATTTTTTGTGTCAGCGTTAATGCCGATAACTCTTCAATACAATAATCGGCCATGCCAAAGTCATCCATCATAGCGTGATATTTATGGCTCCAGCTGGTGGCAATACAAGGCACATTTTGGCTCAGTGCATTAATGGCACCGTGAAAACGCGAACTGACACAAAGTTCGGCTTTGCCGATCAATGCTTTGACCGCCAGCGGATCTTCAATGGTGATGATCTGACAAGGCGTCAGTTTGGCAATTTCAGCACAAAGGGCTGCGTCTTCTTTGCCTTCATGATTGACCAGTACGACGTTCAGACCAAGCTCGGTCAGCTGATTACCGGCCGCAGCAAAAGCCTCAACATAACGGGTACGCTCTGCTTCGGCATTGGCGTGGTTAAATTTTGAAATCACTTTGTTGTTGGGAATAAGGGCCGCAAAAGGGCCATCAAATTCCGGCAGGGCAGTGCGGCTCTCACCTTTTAAACCCACGGTAAAATCCGGCGTTAAGATCACGTGGGGCGGTAGCTCTGCCATACAGGACTGTAAGTGGCCTAAAGACACCGGATCGCGCACAAAAATCAGTTTGGCGTGCGCAATAATATCGCGCATTGCTGCTTTGCTTTGGGCCGATTTGAAAGGGCCAAAAGCCTGTGGCATAAAGATAAAAGCTTTGCCAGCCTCACCAAAACGTTTGACTTCACGGGCGGTATTTTGCAAAAACAGCAAAGGCCACTGGTCGCCATAAGCAAAACCTGAGGCTTCTAAAATCACATCCACTTCGCGTTCTGTGACAATGCCGTAACGCTTTAAGGTATTGAGCATAAAGTTGGGTAATTTGCCAAACCAGGGCGTGAAATCCAGCCCTTTACGGCGCAATGACAATTTTTGCCATGCGCCCAGCATAGCGCGTTCGCGGTAGGGTAAATTTGGGCCTGGGGATAACACCAGCTCAAAAGGCCGGCCTAACTGCTCTAAACCTTTTAAACAGCCCAGCAACATCAGATAAGCGCCTTTGTTGCGAAACTGCACCCCTTTAATTTCTACTTTTAATGTGTGTTGCTTAGACATAACTCAGTAATCCGGCTGCGGTTTTTTTCTCGGAATGTGGGATCAGTGCATTTGGATCTGGATATCCGACAGCAATCAGCATCACCACGCGTTCAAAAGGCTGAAGTTTCAAAAGCTTCGCTATTTTAATTTCGTAATTTTCAATATCAGGCCAGTTAATAGAGCAGGAAGCCAGGCCCATGGTTTCCAGCGCCAGCATCAGCTGCATATTGGCCAGGCTGGCATCGATATAAATGACATGGCGGTCACGCTCAAAAGGATAAGCGCTTAAATCACCGACCACGGCCAGCACAGCCGGTAAACCTTCGGCATAACCCACAGTGCCCATCGGCAGGCTGGCAAGTTTACGCAGGGTTTCGCCCTGGGTGGCGGCAATATAACGAAATGGCTGGCGGTTACAGGCACTGGGCGCCTGGGCTGCAGCAGCAACGGCACGTTCCAGTATTTCGGGCTCTACTGGTTTAGGCAAAAAGGTGCGCACCGAGCAGCGCTGCTGACAGAGTTTATAAAATTCGTCATAACTGATATCGGCTCTGGGTCTTTGCTGGTAAGGCGCTGGCGCTGCAGCGGCCTGCTGCTGTGTTTTGTTCAGCAGTGGCCTGATTTTGCCCGCTTGCTCAGCAAAAATGCCCGGCTGAGTGGCGCCTTCAGGCCAGGTGGTAACCGCAAAATAACTCTCCAGCACATCATGGGCGTAGTTCAGTAAAGTTAAATCCAGCTGGTGGGCAGGCTCCTGCAGCATATTGCCAAAAGCTTTTAAGGTTTCGTCAATATAATCAAGCGCAAACAACGACTTACGTGGCACCATTGACAGGCCTTTTTCCAGCCGGTGGATATTACGGCGGATAATCACACTGGCAATGGTCGAGCTTTCTTCATGCAGCCGGTAATGCTGACGGCCAGCGGCAGTGGCATGCATTTCACGGCGAAAATGCGGGTTAAAAAACGCATAATAAATGCCGGCAAATTTGCGGCTTTTGGCGGCATAAGGCAACAACCATAAATCCAGCCTGGCGTAGGTGGCTCGCAGCAGTTTTTTAATCACAACTAAGACTCCGGTTTGGCCGGTGGTTGTGGTGCCACCGCTTTTACTTTTAACAATTGCCAAAAATGCGCTCTGGTTTTGCCTGAGCAGAATAAAAAGAAAAATGATGCATAAGCATACGAAATTAACGTGGCCCAGGCCGCACCTTCAATGCCATAAATAGGTATCAACCACAGATTGAGCAGCACATTTAAAATTGCGCCGACACCATGACTTAATAAACTTAAGGGCTCGTTACCGGTAATAATTAAATGTTGGCTAATCAGCGCCCGCACAAAAATAAAACAGCCAGCCCAGACATGAATTTGCAGCACTGTGGCAGAAGGCACAAATTTTTCGCCATAAGCCAGCCACATGATCCATTTAGCGCCCAAAGTCATAAAGATGGCAATGCCAAAGGCCATCAGAAAAAACTGCACACTGCGTTTTTTCAAAATGCAAAGATAGCTATCCCAGTTATTGTTATAGGCTTTGAGTAAATCCGGGTAATAACGTGCGGCCAAAGTGACAGGAATGACGTACCAAAGTTCAGATAACCTCGCCACAGCCGTATATTGACCCGTGGCAGCGACCCCTATCATCTGTTCAATCATAATGGTGTCGATTTTCAGATAAATCACCGACACCACACCTGATAACCAGAGCCAGCTGGAGCGTTTTAATAAGTCTTTGCTGCTTTGCCAGCTGAAATACCGCAAGCTAAGGCCAGGCTCGTCTGGTGCATAACGGCGCTGCCAGTAATATTGCAAAGCGCCGGTCAGGAAAAATTCAATGCCCACCACCAACAGCAGCATATCCACCTGGGCACCATAAATCAGCGCCACCACACGGGCCGTCAGGGTCAGCATTGACACGACAATTTTTGACAAAGCTACTGCACGAAAATGCCCCCGATAGTTCTGGTCGTATTCACAGAGCATCATGGCGCTGAAACTTTGCAGAATAAAAAGTGTGCTGATGGCAACAGGGCCAATGGCAAAATAATGGGGGTAAAAAACGGCAAAACCCAAAATCATCAGCAGGGCAAAAAACAACCCTGCACTCAGCCGAAGCCAGAGTGCACTTTGTAAGATGGTTCTACTTTGCTGCGGGTCGGTCTGACTACTGGCCATTTTCTGTACCAGATTGTTCAGGCCCATGCTGCTAAGCGGCGTTAAAAATGCCGCCCAGACCATCACAACGCCGTATACACCCAGTGCTTCGTCGCCCAGCATGCGCGCCACCATAAAGGTCACAATGGCGCCTGCGCCCAAACGGAAAAAACGCTCCATCAACATAATGATGGCGCGCGCTTCCAGCAATTTACGGATTGTTTTTAGCACGTTGTTTTGCTTTGTAACGTTTGATAAAACGGGTAATACGCCAGATATATTGCAAAGACAGTGAATAAAGACTGAATATCAGCAAAAACAATACCAGCATCACTAGATCAGGCACCATCAGATATTCACCGACAATACCAATAGTGGCCAGCATGCAGGATAAACTGGTAATAATCACCAGCGCCTGACGGGAGGTTAAACCAAGACGCAGGAAGATATGGTGTAAATGTTCACGGTCGGCCATAAAGGGCGACTGACCTTTGCGGATACGACGGATCATAATAGCCACCATATCCATCAAAGGCACTGCGATGACCCAAAGGGCGGTGACAGGGCGGAAACTGGCGCTGTCGCTTTGGCTGCCGATAATCAACAGCCAAATTACCGACAAGCCAATTAACATACTGCCGGCATCCCCCATAAAAATTTTGCCTTTGCCTTTGCCAATTAAATCCAGGTTAAACAGCAAATACGGAATAAGCGCAAATACCAGCACCATCGGCAACACCGCATGCTCCAGCTGGCCGCCAATGCCCATCATCAGGGTCAATGACACAAAACTGACACCACTGAGCATACCGGCCAGGCCATCGATGCCGTCAATCATATTAAAAGCGTTAATAGCGGCAATGACGGCAATCAGCGTCAGCGGAATACCCACATAACCCAGGGTTACCGAGCCCAGGCCAAATAAATTGCCAAGGTCGGCCAGATATAAACCCAGGCCGTATACCATCACAGCGCCAATCAACAGTTGGGCGCAGAGCCGCAGTTTGACACTTAAATCGAGGAAATCGTCAAATACCCCCAGCAGCACAATGCTGCCGCCACACAGCAGATAGTACCAGTGGCTGTCCTGTGGCAAACCAAAAATGGCCAGAGTGGCAGCAACACCGGTAAAAATCGAAATACCGCCAATCAGCGGAATTGACCCCACATGTTGTTTGCGGCCATGGGGTTTATCTACCAGTCCGATTTTATTAGCCACAGGGATAAGAATAAAAATCGCAACTAAGGTCAGAATAAAAGTGGTGGAAAACAACACAAAGTGTTCGCGCATAAAGGATCCGCTAAATCAATCAAACTAATTATTGTTATAAAACAAAGGCGATTATAGGTGATGTTATGGTCAGTTACTATCTGCAACCATAGAAAGCTTTTGCCACTGCTGTTTTGTTGCGCAGTCAGGCAAAAACTATTGGCAGAGCCTATCATTCTGGCTGTCACTTTGCTCAATCGCAGCTTATTTTTCTGCCTGCTGGTTGTTGCCCGGTGAAGTTCCAAAGTATGATCCTGCCACTTTGGCCAAAACAGGATCTGTCGTGAGTCAGCAGCAAGCAAAAAAAGTCTTGATAGTCACCAATATGGGACCTAAAGCCTCAGCGCCTTTTCAGGGGCAATTTGTCAGGAATCAGGTAGACGCATTGTCGGCTATTGCGCCTGCTTATTGTTATATGCGCTGGCATAACAACAGTTTGCTGAACAAATTGCTGAAATACCCGGTACTTTGGCTGCAGTTTGTCTGGAACTTTGTGTTTTGCCGCACCCGCTACGACATTATTCATGTGCACTATTTTTACCCGACCATCTGGTTGGCGCTGACGTACCGCTGGCTTCGAAACCGCAAGGTTAAAATTGTGGTGACCTTTCATGGCAGTGATATTTATTTATATAAGCCCGAGCCAAGGCTTTATAAATACGCGGCCAAACAGGTGCAGCACTTTATTTTTACCAGTGAAAAGCTACAGCAGAAGTTTTTTGAAAAGCCCGCTTCTGCAGAAGTGCTGCCGGCCGGTATTCATCCGGTCTTTGCACAAACGCAACACAAAGATCGCAGTGAAAAGCCTATTGATATTCTGTATGTTGGCAGTTTGGATCTGAATAAAGGCATGGACAGGCTGCTGGCGGTCCTGCCCAAACTCAGTCAGTATCAGCTGACAGTGATTGGGCATGGGCCTTATCGGGAGAAGCTGGCGCAGGCCGCGACCCAATACCCGAATTTAACCTTGTGCGACCCTGCCAACCCTGCTTTGCTCAAACAATATTTTGAAAACAGCAAGTGTTTTATCAGCTTGTCGCGCAACGAATCTTTTGGTTTGGTGATGACTGAAGCCATGGCTTGTTACACCCCGGTGATTGCCACTGAAACCGACGGTTCCCTGGCGCAAATTAAGCCAGGCCAGAATGGTTTTTGTTTGCCACAACAAGACGAACAGCAGCTGCTAAATACACTGGTACACACAATTCAGCAGTTATTAAGTTTACCAGACGCAGAGTACCGCCAGTTACAGCTGGTCGGACGAGAAATGGCCGAACCTTATCTGGTCAATAAAGTGGCGGATAGGCTGTTACAGCTGTATCAGCGTTTATAACCAACGACAGGCTGAGCTATGCTGTAAGACGATTTTGGCGCTTCACAATCAAAGATTTAACGAATTTAACAGGCAAGGTTCTTCATATATGGCGTTTCAACCAGATCAGGTGTCAGTCGGCGGTATCAAGGTAATGGCTTTTGCCAGTATGGCGCAGCTGGTGAATTATATTATTCGGGATGATGGCTCTGTGTTTGCCGGGGCCGCTATTGCTATTAATCCGGAAAAAGTGATGAAAGCACAACAAGATCCGGCGCTGATGCAAATTCTGAACAATGCCGAATTACGTTATGCCGACGGCATGGGCGTAGTGAAGGTGATGCGGAAAAAATTGCAAAAACCTGTAGAGCGTGTACCTGGCTGCGAAACCTGGGAAGCCTTGATGCACAGAGCCGCCGAAAAAAAAGTGCCGGTGTTTTTAATTGGCGCCAAACCTGAAGTGCTGCAGGCCACCAAAACCAAACTGGAAGCGCTGGGTGTCCCAGTGGTAGGTGCTCAGGATGGTTATTTTAAAGATGAAGATGCGCTGATCAGCCAATTAGTGCAAAGTGGCGCCAAAGTGATCACTGTTGCTATGGGCTCTCCCAAACAAGAGTTATTTATTGAAAAAGCAAAAAAACAGCTGCCTGATGCTTATTTTATGGGCGTTGGTGGTACTTATGATGTATTTACCGGCAACGTTAAGCGGGCGCCCGAGCTTTGGTGCAAACTGAACCTGGAGTGGGCATACCGTTTGTTGTCACAGCCATCGCGTATTAAACGCCAATGGAATCTGGTGGAATACCTCTGGCTGTATCTGTGCGGTAAGCTGTAATAGCTGCGCAGATACAATATCGACTGTACTCAGTAAAAATATTATGACAAGAGACTGAAACTTTGGCCGAACATCAAATCGCCGGGCGCGATACTTACCCTCTGATCAGTGTGTATATGCCCACCTTTAACCGCAGTCAGATGATGCAACGTGCTGTTGCTTCAGTGCTGGCGCAGGATTATCCGAATTTTGAATTGTTGATTGTCGACGACTTCTCCAGTGACGACACCTGGGAAGTGTTAAACCGTCTTTATGGCGACAATAACCGGATCCGCTTGTTTCGCCAGGAAAAAGGTCAGGGCGCCTGCGCTGCCCGAAACCTGGCGATTAAAGCGGCGGCCGGTGATTTTGTCACAGGCATTGACGATGATGACGAGTTTTTGCCCCACCGCTTGTCGGGCATGATGGCAAATTATGACGATCAATACTCCTGCATTTGTACCAGTTATTTCTGGGACTATGGTTCAGTACGTAAGCAGTTGTACCCAGAGCAAAAAATAGTTCGTTTGCCCGAACTGCTGGATGCGCATTGTTTATCAAATCAGGCGCTGGTGCGCAAAAGCCGCATGTTGGCGCAGGGTGGCTTCGACGAGCAACTGGCGGCTTTTCAGGATTACGATATGTGGCTTCGGATGGTGGCCGCTTATGGCCCGGCATTAAGATTGTCTGACGCCAGCTATGTGGTGCACGTTGGGCATGAACTGGGCCGTATTACCACTTCGCCCAAACGGCTGAACGCACAGGCACAGTTTGTCGAAAAACACCGTGCGCTGATGAATGAGCGCAATTTGCATAATCAGGCGTTTTACCGGCGCACTATGCAAAACCTGCCGATGTCACTTGCGGAATTATTATCTTCCTGTCGTTATGGTCTGGTCGAAAGCAAGGTGCGTTATTACCTGAAGCACCGGCTGGCCTGGGCAATCCGGCTGCGGAAGCAAATTTTAAATAAAGGCATTAAAGGGCTGTTTGGGCAAAAATGAATTCACCATTATTTTCTGTGGAGCAGGATCTGAGCAATCAGATGCTGGCGGTGTTACAGCGTTTTAAATTATGGATCCTGGTGGCTGCCGCCGCCGGCGCCCTTGCTGCTGTGCTCTATAGCAAAACAGCACCGAAATATGCCGAAGCGCGGGCAGTCTATACCCTGGCTGAACACAAAGTGGCGCAGCTGGCTGCTGTGTACGATAAATTACCGGCGCAAACCTCCCTGATGTTGGGGGCGCTTGAAGTGGATGAAATGGCACGTTTTACCTTGTTGCTGGACCATCCGCAGGTTTGGCAGCAGCTATGGCAAAATGCTGATTTGTGTCAGGCACAAAATACCTTATGTGCCGGAGGCGACACCAGCAAACAACAGCAGCTGACGGCAACATGGCGCTCAAAATTTGCTTATGACCACAAAAGACGTGGCAATCAGCTGACGGTCAAATGGCGTGCGCCAACGCCCTCCGAAGCAGAGCTGCTACTCTCTGCCATGATGCAAAGCGCCGAAGCTGAATATAAAACTCAGGCAATCAGCCAGTATCGTGCGCGTCAGGCCGACTTACAACAGGCGCTGGATAAAGCTACTACAGTCGGCGAGCGTTCAGAGCTCAGTATGCAGCTGGATAAAGTACAGGCTGAGCTGAATGTGCTGCAGCATGGCCGTCAGATGGTGCTGCATGCAGTACAGCCTTTGACGGCAAAAGAGCCAAAAAACAAACCTCTGCTGTTTATTGCGGTTGTCGGGGCGCTGCTGTCAGCCCTTGGCGCTATCTTGCTGGCTTTGGTGTTTAGCCGCAGATGAATGAACAGACTGGGTTTAAATTACCTTTACTGGATTTGCTGATCATCCTGCTGGCCAAATGGTATCTGCTGATTGATGCAGCCAACGGTGTGGTGCTGAGTCTGAGCGGCCAAAGTGTGCCGCTTTCGGCGTTATACAAATCTGCGTTATTGGTGTTGTTGTTTTGTGCTTTGTTGCGTGACCAGGTGCGTGGTTTGTTAGTACTGATGGTACTGGCAATATTGTTATTGGCCGGACCTTTTTACACTTTGCTGCAAACAGGCAACAGCAATGGATTTTCTTATGACGCTGGTATGGTGTTAAAACTGTTATCGCCTTTGCTGGTCGCTTTGTACTTTTTTCATTTTTCCAAACGCTCGCCGGTGCAGGCGCTACAGGCTTTACATCAAATCTTTTTATTTAGTTTTACTATTCTGGTGCTGAATATGCTGCTGGGGCGGCTTGGTTTTGGTTTTAGTGCCTATTTACCCAATGATTATTTACCTGATTTAAATCTTGGTACCAAAGGATATTTTAAAGCCACCAATGAGCTGTCCGCTTTATTACTGGTGTTGAGTGGTTATTTATTGGCCTGTTACTGGCCTGTGGCCAAATTAAAGTTTGTGCTGGTACTTGGCCTCAGTTTATTTGCCGCCAGTTCCATGCTGACTAAAACCGGCATGGCCGGCGTGCTGCTTTTAGCGTTACTGATCCCATTATTGCAGGAAAAAGACAGCTGGCTGAAGTATCGCCGGCAGTTGCTGATTTTACCTGTGCTGCTGGCGCTTGGTGTGCTGTTGTTGTACTGGCAATGGCCTGTGCTGCTTGCTAGCAGTGTCGGGCAAAAACTGCAGCTGGTGTATCAACAGCAGGGGTTGCTTGGGGTGTTGTTGTCATCGCGCGATCAGTATGCGCTGGATAACTGGCTTGTCAGCAGCTGGTATTTTGCCGACTGGCACCGGCTTGCCGGCATCGGTAGCACAGGCCTTGAAATATACAGCAGCAAAGCTCTTGCCGAAATTGACCCTGTGGATTTGCTGTTGTGGTTTGGCCTTGCCGGGCTCAGTTATTTTCTGCTGTGGTTTGCACTTATTTTAAAACAAAGCTGGCATGCGTATCTGTTGGCGCCGCGCACTGTGGTGGCCGGCATTTTTGTGCTGAACCTGGTGTTATTGCTGGTGGCCACTATGGCCGGCCATGTGCTGACGTCGGGCATGCTCTGGATCCCATGGGGTATGTTAAACGGCGCTGTCTGGTTATATAGCCGGAACTTGCAGGAGCCACTGCCGTGATCCGCAGCGATTTTGCCCGCAAAATGATGAGCAACAGTGTGGCGCAGGGGCTGAATTTTGGCTCCCGCTGGTTATTAAATCTGGCACTGGCGCGACATTTACTGGAAACCGAATTTGGCTTATTCAGTTTTGTGTATATGCTGGCCAATCTGTTTTTCCCGACTATTGCTTTTGGTGTGAATTTTTATCTTATTCACAATGCGGCAAAAGAGCGCAATATCAATACCTTAATCAGTAGTTTAACCATCAGTTTGCTGGTGTTTGTTCTGCTCTGTGCTGGTTTTGTGGGTTACAGTCTGCTGGCGTCGGATCCACTGCCTTATAGTCTTTATCTGTTAAGTCTTTCCATAGGATTAGTGTGGGCGCTGAATCAGGCTATTTTCAGTTACCTCAAAGGCGCGCAGCAGTTTGCCATTGAAGTAAAAAGTCAGCTGCTTGGTTCTGCTCTGATGCTGGTGCTGGTGGCTTTTGTCTGGTTTGAAGCTATTGATGACACGGCCTCAGTGCTTGGCTGGATTTTAGTGTTAAGTCTGGCGCCATTGGCAGTTGGGCTTAAGGTGATCTGGCCGCAGTTTGGCGCGACGGCTTTGGCGCCGGTGCAATTATGGCGGGCCTTATGGCAGGGCAGAACCTGGCGTGACAGGTTCAGTTATGCCTGGCATGACGTTTTTGCCATTTACCTGACCAATATTCCTTTTATTTTTCTAGCGATGTTCAGCACCCTGACCGCGCTTGGCCAGTTCCGTAAAGCTTTTATTTTGTTTATGCCGGTAACTTTACTGCCAGTGGTGTTTTCCCAGGTGTTGTTGTCCAAACTCAGTGCCAAAGCCCTATTGCAGGACAAAGTCGCGTCGTTTAAACGTATTTTGCTGCTGAGCCTGCCGTTGTTGTCTTTGCCTTATCTGTTGTTGATGCTGCTATATCCCTGGTTGTATCCATGGCTTTTGAATGAGCGGTTAACGCCTGATACCGATCTGGTGACTTTACTGGTGGTGATCACGCTGTGGTTAACCCTGGTGAAAACTTATTTTGAAGTCTGGATCACGGCAACAGGGCGCAGTGACTGGCGGGCGGCCAATGTGACTCTGGTGGCTTTGTTAAGTTCGCTGGCGTACTTGTGGTTAAATGACGAGCTGGATTCTGTCAGTGCCGCCTGGGTGTTTATGTGGTCAAATCTGACCGCTGTGTTGTTGTTACAGATTTTGTGCTGGCGCGGTTATCTACAGGATAAAAAAGCTGCGATCACAACAAGCACACATGGCTAAAACATAGCTAATACAGAGCTAGGATAGGGCTAAAGCCTGATTGGCCGGTGTGACTGTGGTGCAGATAAAAAAAGGAGCTGAATTCAGCTCCTTTTTCTGTCGTGGATTTGCCGTTTTGACAAAACGACTGGGTAAAAACCTTTATTCACCCACCACGTTAATAACGGTTTTACCGCTAAAATCAACGCCAGTAAAGGCTTTGTGTTTCACCAGAATGACAATAATATCCGCTGTTAAACCTTGCTCCAGGCTTACCAGTTCGGCATTGGCGTGCAGTTTATTGGTGCTGTGAATATTTGGCTCTACCGCCATCACTTTACCGTTGTAGCTGTCAGCCAGTTTATTGGTGATATGCAGCGCCGGGCTTTCACGTAGGTCGTCGATGTCGGGCTTAAAGGCCAGACCAAAACAAGCCACTGAGGGTTTATTTAAGCTATGGTTGGCAATAGTCGACAGGACTTTTTGCAGCACCCACTCAGGTTTAAAGTCGTTCACTTCACGGGCAGTGCGAATAATCTTGGCTTGCTCAGGGGCTGAGTGCACAATAAACCATGGATCTACCGCGATACAGTGGCCGCCTACACCGGCACCAGGAGTCAGGATGTTGACGCGCGGGTGACGGTTTGCCATCCGGATCAGCTCCCACACATTGATGTTCAACTTGTCACAGATCAGCGACAGTTCATTGGCAAAAGCAATGTTCACATCACGGAAGGCGTTTTCAGTCAACTTGGACATTTCTGCGGTACGGGCATCTGTCACCAGTAATTCACCAGCAACAAAGGTGTTGTACAAAGCTTTGGCTTTGGCCGAACAAGCTGCACTTAAACCACCGATAATACGGTCGTTCGAAATCAACTCATGCACCACTTTGCCTGGCAGTACCCGCTCAGGGCAATAAGCGACATGTAAATCCGGGGTGCTGGAGTCCGTTGGCAAGGTTAAATCCGGGCGGCTCTCTTTGATCCATTTACAGATGAGTTCTGTGGTGCCAACCGGGCTGGTGGATTCCAGCACCACCAGGTTGCCTTTGGCAAGCACAGGGGCAATAGATTTCACCGCAGCTTCAACATAAGACAAGTCCGGTGATAAATCGTCAAAAAACGGCGTAGGCACCGCAATCATAAAAGCGTCAGCCGGCGCAGCTTTGGTCTGGGCAGATAAATAACCGCCCGTAACAGCGGCATTCACCAGCAGATCAAGCTCTGGTTCCACTATATGAATTTTGCCCTGATTAATAGTGTCTACTGCGTGTTGATTCACATCAACACCAATCACTCTGAGTTTACGTGAGGCCAGCATGGCCGCTGTTGGCAAGCCGATATAACCCAATCCAATCACTGATACTGTTTGCAACATAGCGTCACTCCGATTGCTTGCTATTTTTGTGGCAGATAGTATCACAGCTTGCGACTAAGTAAGCGGGCGTCAAGCCCGGGCAATACAAAAATAGTTGGCTCTGGTATTTTTATTGTCGCTGGCGTCAGAACAAATGAGCTGTCATCATTGCACCTCGGCGGGCAGTTTAAGGAGTATGCTGTGAAAGATTTAATTGAGCCCTTTTTATATCCCCACAATGTATTTTTGTGGGGGCTGGTGTTTGCAGCTGTCAGATATCGTAAAAAGGGGCTTTGGCTGTTGCTGTTATGGTTTTATGCTTTTGGCAATGGTTACCTTGGCAATCAGGTGCGCGAATGGTATTACAACAACATCAGTGCCACAGAAATAGCGCCTGGCTTTCAAGGAAACTATGTAGTGTTAGGTTGTGGTGGCAGTGAAACAAATTTGCCGGATTGTGCCAAAAGCCGGCTGGACCAGCTTGCGCAAGTGTTAGAAAATAGCCCTGCGACAACAACAGTTCATATCACCACATTATATTGTCAACCCTATCTGGATTATTTACAGAAACAACTAAAAACCCAGGTAGAGCTGGATTGTTTTCACGGTGGCGCCACTACTTATCATGAGTTTTATCAGTTAAATAACCGGTTGGATAAAAACATCCCTTATATTTTTGTCAGCAGTGATTACCATGCGTTCAGAGTCAAGCGTCTGGCCGAGCAATATCAGTTAAATGCCATTGTATTGTCGGCACCCAGTTCAACTTTTAAACCTGTCAATTGTGGTACTGCTTGCTTACTGACGGTGAACTTATCGAATTTTGATTTATTCGCCAAACTGACCGCAGAGATCAGTAGTTATTATGTGTATGCCATCACCAAAGGCTGGGTCAGCTGGTATAAAGAAACTAAAGCTTGATCTGTCGCTGTTTTAGCGGACAACAGCTAGAGTATTGTCGCATCGTAACCATAAAAAACGCAGCCTGTAAGCTGCGTTAATTAGATGGTCCGCCTCTTTTCTCAGCACCTAAGCTGAGAGTGCTTAAGAGGCATAGGAGGCGAACCATCATGTCAATTCAAGTTATTGGTATCGATTTAGGCAAATCGAATTTTCATCTTGTGGGTCATGACCATAAAGGTCAGGTAGTTCTGCGCAAAAAACTCAGCCGTCAGCAGCTGGTGCAGTTTGTTCAAAACACGCCAGTAAGCACAATTGCATTTGAAGCATGCGGCGGAGCCCACTGGCTTGGGCGTCTATGTATGTCGCATGGGCACTCAGTTAAATTACTGCCACCGCAATATGTGAAGCCTTATGTCAAAGGCAATAAAAACGATTTTATTGATGCCGATGCAATCGCAGAAGCAGCCACAAGACCCTCTATGCGCTATGTTCCGGTGAAATCTGAAGAAGCGCAATTGCTCAGTGCTATTCATCGTATTCGTCAGGGGTATATCAAAGACCGCACGGCCTGTATGTCCAGAATTGGCGCTTTGCTGCTGGAGTTTGGCGTCAGCTTTCCTCAGGGGCATAGTGTGATGAAGACACTTCCAGCATGGCTTGCGATACATGCCAGACACTTACCCATACTGATACAAAATGAACTCTTAGGCCTGCATCAGCACTATCAGGCGCTTATGCTCAAGGTTGCTGAGCAGGATAGTAAGCTCAAAAGATACCTGGCACAAAATGAAGATGCTCAGTTATTAAAATCCATTCCCGGTATTGGCGATATCACAGCCAGTCAGTGCATTGCAGAGCTTGGGAATGGAAGTCAGTTTCATAACGGACGGAATTTAGCAGCATGGCTTGGCTTGGTGCCTCACCAGCACTCAACCGGCGGAAAAGCGCGATTGCTTGGCATCAGTAAAAGGGGCAATAAGCATCTTCGAACCTTATTTATCCATGGTGCCAGAGCCATTTTATCCAGGCCGGAAAAAACAGGTGCGGTGTTTGGCAGTTGGCTTACCCAGCTCAGAGCCAGCAAGCCATTTAATGTGGTGTGTGTAGCGCTGGCAAACAAGCTGGCCAGAATGGTGTGGGCAGTGCTGAAGTACAGGCAAGGGTTTAATGCAGCGAAGCTGCAATCAGGGTGTGCATGAACAAAAGGCTGATGACAATAACGGTAGAACCACCGGAATAAAACCTGGCATAAAAAACAGCAGTTGATGCTTAGTCGTTTTTGAGGATATTCCGGCGCGGAACTCATCGTGGAGCGGGAAGCTAGAGCCTCCCTAAAGAGACTCCGAATACATTAGCGCAGACCAATCCAGTCATCGATTTTTGTTCTTGCAATAACGAGGCGGACCATACATTTTTTATGGATAAAACTTGGTTTGTGTTTTCACTTCAAGCCGTAAATTTACAGCGGTAAATAACGTTTTAAGAAAGTCTCCATTTGAGCAAAAGCTTCGGTACGTTCTTGTTCGGTATCAAAAAAGTGCGTACCGTCTTCCTGCTCCAGATAACTGACTGGGACATTTTTCGCTTTTAAGGCACTATAAAGCTCTGCTGACTGTTTATATGGCACTCGGGTATCTTTTACACCATGGATCAACAACAGTGGCTTTTTGATTTTATCCAGATGATGTATAGCCGACACTGCATCCAGTGTTTTTGCGTTATTTTCATAATCGCCGATAGTGGCTATCTGAATGGCTTTTCTGGTGTCGTTGTTGGCGCCGTCTGATCTGAGCATGGCTGTTAAGTCAGAGATGCCGGAGATAGAAACAAAACACTGAAATTTGTCGCTGTCGCGAAAACTGGCAACCAAAGCGGCATAACCACCATAACTTGCACCGACGATACAACTACGTTTAGTGTCCAGATCCGGGTTAGCACTCACGGCAGCAAGTGCATCCATCAGATCATCCTGCATTTTTTGGCCCCATTGCCGGTAACCGGCAGTTTCAAACTGAGTACCAAATCCGGCTGAACCACGGAAATTAACCTGCAGCACGGCGTAACCCATAGCACTGAAGAACTGCACAAAAGGGTCAAAGTTTTTGCTGTCACGGGAAATGGGGCCACCGTGCGGGAATAGAATGACAGGTGCCGCTTTGTCTTTTTGCAGGGGCACTGTCAGGTAGCCCTGCAATGGCAAGCCGTCCCTGCTGGTAAATGCAATAGAGGTGACCGAAGGTAAAGCCGTTTTTTCCAGATGCGGATACTGACTAAACCAAAAGGCTGCTTTTTTGGTATTAAAGTCCAGTGTCAGAAAACGACCAGGCTGATTGTCTTTGACACTGTAAATCACCACACGTTTGCCATCATCGCTGTAGCTGGTGATGTAAGAATGCCGGTCGGGCATCAGCGCTTTAATTTGTTGATTATGTTGATGTTGCTCCCGATCAATAAACACCTGTTCATAAAAATCTTTGGTAAAACCATAACCAATCAGTTTACCGGCTTTGCTGTAGGTTACATTGATATCATGGCCTTCAACCTGATACACCGGGGCGCTGATTTCACCTGTCGCTAAATCAAAATAAGCCAGATGGTTAAAATTATTTTTATAGTCGGTGTTCACCAGCACAGATTTACCGTCAGCAGATAAACCCACAGGGAAGAAGTCGATATCGCCTGTTAGATCAATGGTTTTTAATTTCTGCCATGGTTGATCCGGAGCTTTTTTAAACTCGACACTGAGCAACTGCTTATCAAGCACTGTAGAAAAAACAACATTACCTTTGCGATCTGATACAAAACCGGAGCGGTCACCGGCAGCACTTTCAACTTTACTGAATTTACTGTCATAAACGTTGACCTTAAACACCGCATAACCCCGGTCGCGTTCGTCATAAGCCCGCACTAACACATGATCATCGTCTTCGGCTAAATCGTTCAGCAGATAAGTACTTTGCAAGCCTGCAACTCTGCTGTCTTCTGCTTTTTTATAAGTCGCCTGATTTCTGATTTCGAGCAAATCTGAACCGTCACTATTTACTGCATACATGGTATGGATACGATAAAAGCGGCCGGCAATATATTTAGCGCGGCTGGCGTTAATTAATAATCTTTTATTGTTCACCCAGTCCACCGATTCAATCCGGTCTGAGCTTGATTTTAAACTGACCAGTGCTGTGGTTTCATGCTGACCAAAGGGGGCAGTCATCACAACGGCTTTGCCTTCAATATGAAAAGTGCCTGCCAGTGTTTCGCCATCGGGCGATATCGACACATCCTGGACCAAAGGCATCTTGCCAAATTTTCCAGCAAGTTCAGAAGCTTGTAATGAAGGTTGAACAAAAATTGCAAGCAGTAGGCTTATTGCACTAAGCCCTGGGAAATGTTTCATTAAGGTCATCCCTGAAGTTGTTATTCAAGCAAAACCGCATAAACAGCAGGTTTTGCAAATTTAATGCAAATGTTATTGTTAGTTATCTGTTTGGTTGATAAAACAAATGTTGCCTATTCAGTGTACAGCTTTTCGGGAATTAAAAAACCGCCTGAAGGCGGTTTTTTACAGAAAGAATAGCCAACACCACACTATTTGGTGTGTCCGGTACTGATTATTTCCGGCCGCGGGCAATAATTTCCTGCGCCATTAAATCGGCAATAGCGTTAGTGGGTTGTTGCTCGGTGTCAGCTCGCTGGAAGATATTCAGCAGTGTATGGTAAATCTCCATCACTTTGGCCGTTGACTCAGACTCACTGTAACCTTCAGGGCGCATTTCAAAAGATACGTTAATAATGCCACCGGCGTTAATCACATAATCCGGGGCATATAAAATGCCTTTTTGTCGTAACAATTCACCATGGCGGGCCTCTTTGAGCTGGTTGTTGGCACAACCTGCAATGACTTTACATTTGAATTGTTCAATTGTGTGGTCATTGATAGTGGCACCTAAGGCACAAGGTGCATAAATGTCACATGGCTGGCTATAGATTTCATCGAGGCCAACAGCAGTGGCATTAAACTGAGCGACGGCACGGCTGACTGCGTCCTGATTGATATCGTTCACAATCAGTTTTGCGCCTTCTTTGTGCAGGTATTCACACAAATAAAAACCAACACTGCCAAGACCTTGTACTGCAACAGTTAAGCCCTTTAACGAATCATTGCCAAATTTGTGTTTGGCTGCTGCTTTTAAACCCTGATAAGTGCCAAGAGCAGTAAATGGTGCAGGGTTACCGCTTTTACCTTCCAGACCTGCAACATAAGGGGTTTCTTTATTGACAATAGAAATGTCGGCCGTGGTAATGTTTACATCTTCGGCACTCACATAACTGCCGCTTAAACCGTGCACAAACTTACCAAACTTGCGGAATAAAGCTTCTGACTTAATGGTTTTGGCGTTGCCGATGATGACCGACTTGCCACCGCCCAGCGGTAAACCTGCCATGGCGTTTTTATAAGTCATACCGCGGGATAACCTTAACACGTCAACCAGCGCATCTTCGTCAGCAACGTAGTCCCACAGCCGGCAACCGCCAACCGCCGGGCCGAGTTTGGTGCTGTGGACGGCGATAATGGCTTTTAAGCCGGTTTCTTTATCGCTGCAAAATACAACTTGTTCATGGTTGTCAAATTCTTGGTGGTTAAATACTGCCACGTCTTATTCTCCGTTGTTATCAGCAGGCGCAGGGTTAAACTGCAGCCTGGCAGGGGACCGGTTTTTTCGCGGCGGAATGTACCACTTCAGACCGGTTTTCGCCATCAATCCCAAAAAATAATGTCTGGTCAGTCCAGCGGATTGTCGACAATTTATCTTGCTGCTTGTCAAAAAGCCTGCCCTGACTTAGAGTGCATTTTTTAGTTGTAGTGAAGAGAATTAGCATGACATCAAACAATCAGCAGCAACCTCAGGCCTTCACAGAAGACCAAATCAATGAATGGGTGCGACAGCAATTTCAAAAAGCAAATTTGCATCTGGCTGAGCAGGGCATAGTGATGGACAATGTTGCTGTGCAGGAATCCCGTTATCTGCCGCCTTATGTTGCAGTGTGGAAAATTAATGCACTGAATCGCCAAGGTTACTGGGCTATTTCCGGTGACTTACCAACAGACTACCTGGAAGCCAGCGGTGCCATTGATGCCAGAGAGGCTCTCAGGGCTTTCTCGCTGCGCTGGCAAATGAAAGCTCAACAGCTGATGAATGCCGGTGTGCAGGACCAAACCACAGCCGATTATATACAGCTTCTGATTAGCCGTGCCCATTCGTTGTATGACCTGTTTGAGAGTGAAAATCTCTGGGGTTAGCCCTGTTTTAGCAAAAGTACCCTAGTTGAAAGAAAAAAAGCCACTTTTTCCAGTGGCTTTTTGAGACTGTTCCGCTATGGGTTTATTCAATAAAATACCAATAACCCAGATTGATCAGCATGGTTAACAATTGCAGTTTTGACGGGTCTTCGGCAAAGCTGGCCGCTGTTGCCTGATCCAGTTGCACTTGTTCACAAAGTTGCTTAACTGTCGACAATTCTGTCGCCGGCAAGTTGATGGTATTGCCATTGATAAAAAGCAGAATGTCGTCGTTAGGGCTTGGCTGAATATAACAACAACGTAAACCGCCCAGGCGGGCCAGTACCGAACCTTCCTGCAAATATTCAGCAATTTCATCGGCCTGGTAATGTGGATCCGGTTCTGTGGCATCCAGTTCGTGTTTGGCATGGGTGATATAACTGCCAAAATAACGCGCCAGTAATTCAGGTTCATCAATCATTTGTTGCAGTAGGTTTTTCACCTTCGCAAGATCCCTGGCGCTGATTTCGCCGACTGCGTTGGTCGCCGTGCGGTCCGGATCGGTAAAACGGTCACCGTTGATTTCATTTTCAATCAGAAAATCAGCCAGGCCCGTGACTAAATCTTTTTGAGCCGGGGCACGAAAACCAACGGAATAACTCAGACTGGCATCGACCGAAATACCGTCATGCGGGCATCCTGGTGGAATATATAAAATATCACCAGGCTCGGTGATCACATCAATACAGTCGGTAAAAGGAGTGACCTGTAACAAGCGCGGATGTGGGCAATGTTGTTGCAGGCTGTTGTCTGGCATGCCAACTCGCCAGTGTCTTTTACCCATGCCCTGAATAATAAATACATCGTATTGATCCAAATGAGGGCCAACACCACCACCCGGGGTCGAAAATGAAATCATTAAGTCGTCAATCCGCCAGTTGGGGATAAAACGGAAGGGCTCAATCAGCGCGGCCGATTCAGGATGCCAGTGATCTACGGCCTGCACCAGCAAGGTCCAGTTTTGTTCACCAAAACTGCTGAAATCGTCAAAAGGACCGGTTTCCAGCTGCCAGTCACCGCCGGCGTTACTGACAATACGGGATTCAATTTCTTCTTCACCGGCCAGACCGGCCAGTTCATCCGGACTGATGGGATCAGCAAAGTTGGCAAAACCCTGTTTAATCAGCAATGGCTTTTTTTGCCAGAATTCGGCCAGAAAACGCTCAATGGTTAAATCGTGCAGATTTAAAGTGTACATATCTGAATTCCTTCGTCAGAAAAAGACACCGCCGGTAAAACCGGCGGTGCTGCAGGCTGAAGTCAGCCGCTGTGTTATGCCGGTAGCATCAGGCGCCACCGGTAGCTTCACAAGCTCAGTGTCTGAACTTAGTTTAGCGTATCGACCAGGGCGATAGCTGCACCTATATAGTTATCCGGCGTAAACTGTTTCATCTGGGTTTTGGCGTGTTCAGGCACGTCCAGCGCGTCGATAAAACGGTGTAAATCGGCCGGTGTAATACGTTTACCGCGGGTCAGCTCTTTTAATTTTTCGTATGGTTTTTCCACACCATAACGGCGCATCACAGTTTGCACCGGCTCTGCCAGTAATTCCCAGTTCTGATCCAGTTCCTGAAGCAGGTTGGTTTCACTGACTTCCAGCTTGCTGATGCCTTTGAGTGTGGCGTGGTAAGCAATTAAGGTATAACCAAAACCTATACCGAGGTTGCGCAGCACCGTTGAGTCGGTTAAATCACGCTGCCAGCGTGAAATTGGCAGTTTGCTGGCCAGATGCTGGAAAATAGCATTGGCAAGGCCAAGGTTGCCTTCTGAGTTTTCAAAGTCAATTGGATTCACTTTATGTGGCATGGTGGATGAACCAATCTCGCCGGCAATAGTGCGCTGTTTAAAGTGGCCTAACGCAATATAACCCCAAACGTCACGGTCAAAATCAATCAGAATAGTGTTAAAACGGGCGATGGCATCAAACAGCTCGGCGATATAATCATGCGGCTCAATTTGTGTGGTGAATGGGTTCCAGCTTAAACCCAGGCTGGTGACAAACTGCTCTGAGATCTGGTGCCAGTTTAAATCAGGGTAAGCGGATAAATGGGCGTTGTAGTTGCCAACAGCACCATTAAATTTACCCAGCATCTGTACATTGGCAATTTGCTCACGCTGGCGCTGTAAGCGGATATAAACGTTGGCCATTTCCTTACCCAAAGTGGTAGGGGAGGCTGGCTGGCCATGGGTGCGGGCCATCATCGGCACTGCTTTGTAACGTACTGCCATGTCTTTTAACGCGGCTAACAGCTGATCACACAAAGGCAGCAACACCTGATCACGGGCGGTTTTTAACATCAGACCGTGCGACAGGTTATTGATATCTTCAGAAGTACAGGCAAAGTGAATAAACTCGCTGACCGCAGCCAGTTCCGGCAGTACCGCCACTTTTTCTTTTAATAAATATTCAACTGCTTTTACATCGTGATTGGTGGTGCGTTCAATTTCTTTGACACGTTCTGCATCGGCCAGGCTGAAATTGTCGACAATGTCGTTTAATAACTGATTGGCTGCTGCACTGAGCGCTGGAACCTCGGCAATGCCTGCAATACCGGCCATCTGTTGTAACCAGCGTACTTCGACGGTAACACGGTATTTGATCAAACCAAATTCACTGAAAATATCTCTCAGTTCATCAGTTCTGCTGCCATAACGGCCATCAACAGGGGAGATGGCTGTTAATGCGTTCAGTTCCATGGAAACTCCTATGCTTGCGCTAATTGTTGTAAAACAGTTTTGGCTTCCTGCAGCAGGGTTTTGCGCTGCAGAATAAAATGATAACGACGACCACCGGCCTGACGCCACAATACCGCTGCGCGAATAGCGCACAGTAATAAAGCACGGATTTTATTCTGTACTGTGCTTTGTTTCAGCTCGGCAGGTTTACCGGCAATCTGGATACGGTTGCCCAGTGGGCTGATATGCTCAACATAGATGTCCGCTATGCTGGCAATGATAGTGTCGTCGGTGATCTGAAAATGCTGCAGCTGCTGATTTAAACGTTCAATACGTTTACCAACGGCCTGCAAAGCCTGCGGATTTTTGCTCATTCTGCGTTCCAGTGCTAACACCGCCATGGCATAACGGGTCAGCTCCAGATCTTTTTGTGGGTTGTCGCTAAGCTGCGACAACACTATATGATAACCCTGGCTTAAATGACCCAGCTTGCCACCGTAAATATCAATAGGTTCGTCAGCGTTCAGGACAGCGACACTTTGCAGCACAATCGCGAGTTCGGAAGCTTCCGTATTTTCGCCGCGGGCAACCTGCTGTACTAAGCGGATGCATTGACACAAAGCGGCCAGCGCCAAGGTTTGGGTGGTATAAGAAAATTGCATAATTAACGTACCGCCCTGTCGATAATGCCGCCGCCAAGGCAAACTTCATCCAGATAAAACACCGCAGACTGACCCGGAGTGACCGCTTTTTGTGGTTCGTCAAACACCACAGTGACAGTACCGTCCTGATGTGGAGTCAAAGTACAGGCGATATCCTGCTGACGATATCTTGTTTTGACCGTACAGCGCAAAACAGTTTGCGGGCCTTGACGATCAACCCAGTGCAGCTGGTCGGCAATCAAACCTTTGGCAAACATACTGGGGTGTTCATGCCCCTGGGCAACAATTAAGTGGTTGTTCACTAAATCCTTTTCCACCACATACCAAGGTTCGTCAGCGCCATCTTTTAAACCGCCAATGCCAAGGCCTTTACGCTGCCCCAAAGTGTGATACATCAGGCCTTCATGGCGGCCAATCACATCACCGTCGACAGTGACAATGTCGCCAGGCTGAGCGGGCAGGTACTTTTGCAGGAAATCTTTAAATTTACGCTCACCGATAAAACAAATGCCGGTGCTGTCCTTTTTGGCGGCGGTGACCAGGCCCTGCTGTTCAGCAATAGCACGCACCATAGGTTTCTCTAAATGGCCGACCGGGAATAAGGTCTGTGCCACATGTTCTGAGCCAATGGTATACAGGAAATAACTCTGATCTTTGTTATTGTCTAAACCACGCAATAGCTGCCACTTACCGTCGACTTCACGGCGTTGTACATAATGACCTGTGGCAATGTAATCTGCGCCCAGCGCTTCGGCGGCAAACTCAAGGAAAGCTTTAAACTTAATTTCCTTGTTGCACATAATGTCGGGGTTTGGGGTGCGGCCTGCTTTGTATTCAGCCAGAAAATATTCAAACACATTGTCCCAGTATTCAGCTGCAAAATTGACTTTGTGCAGTTTTATCCCCAGGGTGTCGCACACTTGCTGCGCGTCTTTTAAGTCTTCGGCTGCAGCACAATATTCGTCGTTGTCATCTTCTTCCCAGTTCTTCATAAACAGGCCTTCGACCTGATAACCTTGCTGAAGAAGTAAATAAGCAGACACTGACGAATCAACGCCGCCTGACATACCCACAATGACTTTTTTTCTGCTGTTATCCGACATTCTTTTAACTTCACGCCAAAAAAGAGGCGCGGATTATAGCACTTTATTTCTGAACTGGCACAGCACTGACCGGGCTTTTGATCAGCGAGAGCGCCAACTTCGGGCCATGCAGAAAATCGTTGATGGCATCAAGCACCAGCTGACTGCGTGCAGGTAAAGAGTGCTTTTGCAACTCAGTCTGGCTCAGCCAGTGCAGCGCCAGAATATCTTTGTCCAGTGGTTGGTGCGGCTTTGGCTGTTCGTGAAGGTCAAAATAAAAGTTTGTTCTGACATAACGATGGCCATTGGCGGCCAGCAGCTGGGAAATACCAAGCCAGCCGGAAGGGCTGAGCTTGAGGCCCGTTTCTTCATAAAGCTCGCGGCACACCGCACTATGTAAATCTTCATCGGCTTCAACATGGCCGGCTGGCTGGTTAAGCACCCGCCTGCCACTTTGTTTGTCGATTTCTTCCACCAGCAGGAATTTGTCCTGATAACAAACCACAGCTGCAACTGTCAGGTGTAAATGGGAACGATCTGTCACTGTGAGCAAGTCTCCATAGTCAGGTATGCAGATAGTACGTTGCCGCCGCTGTTTTGGTGTAGTTTTTTTCTGTTGTGGCAAAAATACCTCCGGACTTTTGATTTTTGTCGTTTTTTTATCACTGGTCAGGCCACGAAAGGTTTTTCTCTGGATTTGAAGTCTGTACTATGTGCAGGCTCAGCAATCTGTCGTTAGTTCCAGAGTTAAAACCAGTACTTTAAGTTGTTGGCTTGAACCTTGTGGCTGCGCCCCGGGCGTTATGGCCAGTGGAGCTAAACTGATAAACTTGTTCAACAATTCCGGCTGCGATCTGATTGTCGCTGTGGTTTTTTATCACAGGCCAGGCAGATGGTGGCGCCCTTGTTGCAGATCCAGGAAATTACATGACCACTTCAAAAATCATTTATACCCAAACAGACGAAGCACCAGCTCTTGCCACTTACTCTTTATTGCCAATAGTGCAGACTTTTGCCAAAGCTGCCGGTGTGCAGGTTGAAACCCGTGATATCTCGTTATCGGGCCGTATTATTGCCGCTTTCCCGGATTACCTGAAACCAGAACAGCAACAATCAGATGCATTAGCTGAACTGGGCCAGCTGGCGACTCAGCCAGATGCCAACATTATCAAACTGCCAAATATCAGTGCTTCAGTGCCACAGTTAAAAGCTGCCATTAAAGAACTGCAGGCCAAAGGTTATGCGCTGCCGGATTATCCGGAAGAAGCTGTGACTGCCCAAGAGAAAGACGTAAAAGGCCGTTATGACAAAATTAAAGGCAGTGCGGTAAACCCGGTCCTGCGTGAAGGTAACTCAGACCGTCGTGCGCCTTTATCGGTGAAACAATACGCCCGTAAAAACCCACACTCTATGGGCGCCTGGGCAAAAACTTCGTTATCTCACGTTGCTCATATGAGTGGCGGTGATTTTTACGGTAGTGAAAAATCAGTGACAGTACCTGCTGCAACTGCAGTGCGTATTGAACTGAAAAAAGCCGATGGTTCAGTACAGGTTCTCAAAGAAAAAACCAGTCTGTCAGCACTGGAAGTGATTGACGCTTCTGTGATGAGCGCCAAAGCGTTACGCGAATTTTTAGCCGCTGAAATTAAAAAAGCAAAAGAGCAGGGTGTGCTGTTTTCTGTGCATTTAAAAGCCACCATGATGAAAGTGTCAGATCCGGTGATTTTTGGTCATGTGGTTACAGTGTTTTTTGCTGATGTGTTTGAAAAACACGCTGCTGTACTGAAAGAGCTGGGCGTGGATGTCAACAACGGATTTGGTGATTTACTGGCAAAAATTCAGCAGTTACCGGCTGAAAAACGCGCCGAAATTGAAGCCGATATTGCTGCAGTGTACGCAGCGCAGCCAGCCCTTGCCATGGTTAACTCTGATAAAGGCATTACCAACCTGCATGTACCAAGCGACGTGATCATCGACGCTTCGATGCCTGCAGCTATCCGTACTTCAGGTCAGATGTGGGGCCCGGACGGTAAGTTAAAAGACACCAAGTTTGTGATCCCGGACCGTTGTTATGCCGGTGTTTACCAGGAAACCATCAACTTCTGTAAAGAACACGGCGCTTTTGACCCACGTACTATGGGCTCAGTGCCAAACGTTGGTTTAATGGCACAAAAAGCAGAAGAGTATGGTTCACACGACAAAACATTTGTGATCCCGGCGGCCGGTGTAGTGAATGTCGTGGATGCCGATGGCGCTGTGTTGATGTCACATCAGGTTGAAGCCGGTGATATCTGGCGTATGTGTCAGACTAAAGACGCGCCTATTCAGGATTGGGTAAAACTGGCGGTGAGCCGTGCCCGTCTGAGCAATACACCGGCGATTTTCTGGCTGGATTCCGCCCGTGCCCATGATGCTGAGCTGATTAAAAAGGTGAACACTTATCTGGCACAACATGACACCAAAGGATTAGACATCAAAATCATGACGCCTGAGCAGGCGACCAAAGTAAGTCTGGAGCGCATCAAACAAGGTCTGGATACTATTTCCGTAACTGGCAACGTGTTACGTGACTACCTGACCGACTTATTCCCAATTCTGGAATTAGGTACCAGCGCCAAGATGTTGTCAATTGTGCCTTTGATGAACGGTGGTGGTTTGTTCGAAACCGGCGCTGGTGGTTCTGCGCCTAAACACGTTGAACAGTTTGTTGAAGAAAACCATTTACGCTGGGATTCATTAGGTGAGTTCCTAGCGTTAGCTGCGTCGCTGGAGCACTTGAGTCAGGTTGCAGGTAATAAAGGTGCCAAAGTGCTGGCCGATACATTGGATCAGGCAACTGCCCGTTTCCTCGACAACGACAAATCGCCAACCCGTAAGCTGGGTCAGCTGGATAACCGTGGTAGCCATTTTTATCTGGCGTTGTACTGGGCAGAAGCGCTGGCAACACAGACTGCTGATGTGGCATTACAACAACGTTTTGCACCTTTAGCCAAAACACTGAGTGAAAACGAAGCCAAAATTGTGCAGGAGCTGAACACAGTTCAGGGTAAAGCAGTTGATATTGGCGGTTACTACCGTCCGGATGACAACCTGGCAAGTAAAGCCATGCGTCCAAGTGCGCTATTTAATCAGGCACTTGCTGCAGTTTAACTGCTGACATCTACAGCTTTTGTTACCTGCCAGGGGCGGAACTAACAAAAGTGATGTTCATAAATAGAGAAGGGGCTGAATTCAGCCCCTTTTTTCATGCTTAACACTGTTCTGAATAAACCTGACTGTGTGACTGCCCCGTCCTGAAAAAGGTTGACACCTATCTCTGTAACTGCAGAGCTGTGTCCTATCGCTCATGCTTTCCCTTGATCTTTGTTTAACCACTTTTGCCGCAACCAGACCTTTTCCTCTACAACAAATTCTTCTTGGATAAGGATCAGACAGACGAGGTGATGCGGATACTGAGTCGCCTGGTGCATCTGTACAATAGGTTCTTTTTACCAATCAGCCGTGGTCTGAATATGTTTGTTATGCGTGAAGCAGAAATCAATAAAAGCAGAGCAGAAGTAATAAAAGAGAGCATTAATGAAAGAGCGGACCACAGATATGAAATGAGTGTCAGGCAGGTCCCCCTGCATGGCTGCTGCCTGTCACTTCGATGATGCAGTGTTATTCGGTTTTACCGTCTTCCGGCAGTGCGATATTCACAGCATGCAGGCCTTTTGGCCCTTCTGACAATTCAAAGGTCACATCCTGGCCGGCCTTCAGGGTACGGTAGCCGTCCATGTTAATGGTTGAGTAATGGGCAAAGATGTCTTCATCACGACCATCTTCACGAATAAACCCAAATCCTTTGGCATTATTGAACCATTTTACTTTACCGGTAGCCATACTACATACTTCCTTCTCTTAGTTAGCTAAATTCTGTATTCTAAGCTGACAGCTTCAAAGCTTTTTCAAGCTCCATTAGTTACTGTAGATAATTTGTTCAGCTAGTCAAGTTTTTTACCGAACTAAACCTTATTGAAAAGCACTGAATTAACCTCCATATCCTTTGATGGATTAACCAGGCGTGACTATAGTTTATGAGCGGCAGCAAACAGACACAGGGACATGACGAAGGCTTGGCAGAACTGATCCGGCAACGGGTCGAACCTCCTCCAATGTATAAAGTGATTTTACATAACGACGATTACACGCCGATGGATTTTGTGATAGATGTGCTGACCCGGTTTTTTAATATGCAATATGAAAAAGCCAGCGAAGTGATGTTAAAAGTCCATTATGAAGGTAAAGCCGTATGTGGTTTATTCACGGCAGAAATTGCCGAAACCAAAGTGCAACAGGTAACCACTTATGCCAAAGAGCACGAACATCCGCTGTTGTGCTCAATGGAAAGGGCTTAAGCCCTATGTCTCAGTAGGTAACTCAGGTGGATTAGGAGCAGTGCATGTTAAATAAAGATCTTGAGTTGACGCTGAATCTGGCATTTCGTTTTGCCAGGGAACGCCGCCACGAATATATGACTGTTGAACATTTGTTGCTGGCGCTGCTGGACAACCCGGCGGCAGGTGATGCACTGAAGTCCTGCGGGGCAAATATCGACAAATTGCGCATTGATTTATCAAGTTTTATTGATTCAACCACACCACTGATCCCGGACGGCGATCTAGACCGTGATACTCAGCCAACCCTTGGTTTTCAGCGTGTGCTGCAAAGAGCGGTTTTTCACGTGCAATCGTCCGGCAAGTCGGAAGTTACAGGTGCCAATGTGCTGGTTGCTATTTTCAGCGAACAGGAATCCCAGGCGGTTTATTTGCTGAAAAAAATTGATATCAGCCGGCTGGATATTGTGAATTACATTTCTCACGGCGTTATTAAGGCCGATAAAATTGAGCCGAATGACGAGCAGCAGGATGACGTGGGTGATGTCGGGGTTGAAGATAATAAATATCTGGAAAACTTTACTGCCAATTTAAATGTGCTGGCAAAAAATGGCCAGATAGACCCTCTTGTTGGGCGTGACACTGAACTTGAACGTACTATCCAGGTACTGTGTCGGCGTAAAAAGAATAATCCTTTATTGGTGGGTGAGGCCGGTGTTGGTAAAACAGCCATTGCTGAAGGGCTGGCTTACCGGATAGTGCAAAACCAGGTGCCGGAAGTGATTGCCAACGCCACTATTTATTCGCTCGACATGGGCGCGTTGTTGGCAGGCACCAAGTATCGGGGCGACTTTGAAAAACGCTTAAAGTCGCTGTTAAAAGAAATTGAAAAAGAAAAAGATGCGGTTCTTTTTATTGATGAAATCCATACTGTCATTGGTGCTGGCGCAGCTTCCGGCGGCGTCATGGATGCGTCTAACCTGATTAAACCTCTGCTGTCCAGTGGCCGTCTGCGTTGCATCGGCTCTACCACGTATCAGGAGTTTAAAAGCATTTTTGAAAAAGACACTGCCTTGGTCAGGCGTTTCCAGAAAATTGATATTACTGAGCCCAGTGTCGATGACACCACACAGATTTTGCTAGGTTTAAAAGAACGTTACGAGCAGCACCATGGTGTGCGTTACACCAACAAAGCACTGCGCGCCGCCGCCGAGTTATCAGCAAAATACATTAATGAACGCCATTTGCCCGATAAAGCCATTGACGTCATTGATGAAGCAGGCGCCAGTCAGCGGTTATTGCCGGTATCAAAACGTAAAAAAGTGATTAACGTGCCTGACATCGAGCATGTTATCGCCAAAATGGCGCGTATTCCGGAGCAGTCGGTTTCTGCATCGGATAAAGATGTACTGGCAAATCTCGACAGGAACTTAAAACTGGTGGTATTTGGTCAAAACGAGCCTATTGAAGTGCTGACCTCGGCCATCCGGTTGTCACGCTCAGGTCTTGGTAACGAGGAAAAACCTATCGGCAACTTTTTGTTTGCCGGCCCTACTGGTGTAGGCAAAACTGAAGTGACCAAACAACTGGCCAAAATTATGGGGGTTGAGCTGCTGCGCTTTGATATGTCGGAATATATGGAACGTCATTCCATCAGCCGGCTGATTGGTGCGCCGCCGGGTTATGTCGGTTTTGATCAGGGGGGGTTGTTAACAGATGCGGTGTCAAAACACCCGTATTCTGTAGTGTTGTTGGATGAGATTGAAAAGGCCCATTCAGATATTTACAACATTCTGCTGCAGGTGATGGATCACGGCACTTTAACCGACAACAACGGCCGCAAAATAGATTTTAGAAATGTGATTCTGGTGATGACGACCAACGCAGGTGTGCAGGAAACCGTACGTAAAACCATCGGCTTTAAACAGCAGGATCACAGCCACGACGCTCTGGCGGAAATTAACCGGACATTCAGCCCGGAATTTCGTAACCGGCTGGATGGCATCATTTGGTTTAAACATTTGTCACGCGACATCATTCTGCAAATTGTGGATAAATTTGTCTGTGATTTGCAGGTTCAATTGGACAAAAAACAAGTGTCGCTGGAGCTCAGTGGTGCCGCAAGGCAGTGGCTGGCGGACAAAGGTTATGATCAGGCCATGGGTGCAAGGCCAATGGGGCGGGTCATTCAGGAGCAACTGAAAAAACCGCTGGCCAATGAAATTTTGTTTGGCCGTTTAACTCAGGGCGGCGATGTTCGTGTGGATTTGGTTGGTGACGAGCTGGTGTTTGACTACAGCGATGCCGCAGTGCCAGCCTGATTGAAACTTTTAGCCAAAAACAAAACCCGGCTTAGCCGGGTTTTGTTTTATCAGGTGTTTCACCTGGCAGCAGACAACAGTTTTATGTTGTACCGCTGATGCAACTTAACGTTGACGGAATACGATACGGCCTTTGGTCAAATCGTATGGCGTCATTTCTACAGTGACTTTATCGCCGGTCAGAATACGGATGTAGTTTTTCCGCATTTTTCCCGAAATGTGCGCGATAACCACGTGACCATTTTCGAGTTCGACCCGGAACATTGTATTTGGCAAGGTATCCAAAATTGTGCCTTGCATTTCAATCACGTCTTCTTTCGCCATGCAGCGTACGAGCC